>JAESFG010000059.1_pt1 | contig 493722 bp, 417 predicted proteins | sample 9269371 | NCBI WGS metagenome assembly JAESFG01 (sample SAMN14506227, study PRJNA617093) | algae metagenome | isolation source: Aetokthonos hydrillicola CCALA 1050 (B3-Florida) and co-occurring... | place: USA: South Carolina | collected 2013-01-01
GCACCCCGACCTGAAGGACGGGGCTTCTCCCAAGGGGAGACGCCGGAGGCGAACGTGCCTTAATCTTTAGGGATAGCTGACCCGCTTAAGTGCAAGAGCGCACTACGTTAAAGGGAAGCGTTTAAGTCCTACCTACAGAGCAAGAGCCAGTTTGTAGCTCTAGAACCAAGTGGTTAAACAGGTTTACCGGGTTAAGCCAGTGCTGCTTGGAAAGTACCGCCCTCTAACTTTGGCAAGGCTAACATCACCCCTTTTGGGAGGCTCATTTGAGCAAAACCATTATGTGTACAGGTGAGCAGCGCGCAGAAAGAGGGTTTCCCTCATAGAGCGACTGCGAACCCGAAGGGCTGAACAATTTGAAACGGTAATTGTCCCGTTGAAAGTACAACACAATAGTACACCGAGTTAAGTAAGCCCAAGGCAGTAGTGGTAAACAAAAAAATATAAAGCCGTCCTACAAGGACGGGGTTTCTACCCATTAATTTTGATGAAGATAAATTTTAGTTTGAAACTCTACATATAACAGGAGTAAGAATATATGCAAGGAATTCGTGCTGCCTTTGCCCTAACTTTAGCTACGTTAGTCACAGGTTTTCTAACAGCCGCTTGTGAAAACACAAGCCCTAATAATACCGCTGACAATGGCGGTACTGCCAGTCCGGCAGCCAACACCACCACAACAAGCACTACTAAGGGGTTAAAAATTGGTTCACTGCTACCAGCAACTGGTGATTTGGCTTCTATTGGACAACAGATGGCTGGCGCAGTTCCTTTGCTAGTAGAGAGAGTTAACGCTTGTGGTGGAGTGAATGGATCACAAGTTACCCTCGTGTCGGTCGACGATCAAACCGATCCTAAAGCTGGTGCATCTGGGATGAATAAATTGGCAACTTTAGATAAGACGGCTGGTGTGGTTGGTTCTTTTGCAAGCAGCGTTTCAACTGCGGCAGTTTCTATTGCTACGCAAAATAAAGTCGTTCTCATTTCTCCTGGTAGTACCAGTCCTGTGTTTACAGAAAAGGCAAAAAAAGGCGACTTTAAAGGCTTTTGGGCACGCACAGCTCCTCCAGATACATACCAAGCCCTAGCTTTAGCTCAACTTGCCCATAAAAAAGGTTATAAGCAAGTTTCTACAGTCGTAATTAATAATGACTATGGAGTTGGCTTTGAAAAAGCATTTGTCCAAGCTTTTGAAAAATTGGGGGGAACAGTCGTTAATAAAAATAAACCTGTTCGCTACGACCCCAAAGCCACTACCTTTGAAACAGAAGCTTCAGCAGCTTTTGCAGGAAAGCCAAATGCAGTACTGGTTGTGGCTTACGAAGAAACCGCTAGTTTGTTGTTAAAATCTGCTTATCAGCAAGGTCTAACTAAGGGTGTGCAGATTCTGCTTACAGATGGTGAAAAGTCAGATACTTTTGCGGAAAAAGTCGGCAAAGGTCCTGATGGTAAGTATATAGTGGCTGGTGCTATAGGTACTGTACCTGGTTCTAACGGTAAAGGATTAGAGGAGTTCTCTAAGCTTTGGCAATCCAAAAAAGGAGTGCCACCAGCACCATATACTGCTCATGCTTGGGATGCAGCTGCTTTATTGGTGTTGTCAGCACAAGCCGCGAAGCAAAATACAGGTGTTGGTATAGCTAGCAAACTTCGTGAAGTTGCTAATGGTCCTGGTACAGAAGTTAGTGATGTTTGTGAAGGGCTTAAGTTACTTCAACAAGGCAAAAAAATCAACTACCAGGGCGCTAGTGGTAACGTAGACGTTGATCAAAACGGCGACGTCGTCGGCGTTTATGATGTCTGGACAATTGGAGATGACGGCAAAACCAAGACGATAGACAAAGTGAGTCCGAAGTAGGGGATTGGGGATTGGGGATTGGGTACTGGGTAGTGGGTACTGGGTACTTCGTTTAATTCTTCCCCTGCTCCTCTGCTCCTCTGCTCCCTGCTCCCTACTCCCTACTCCCTGTTCTAAAAGCCTCGGAAGTTGTAAGCAAGTCCTAGCAATAATCCCACATCGGTGTCGCTAAAGAATGCTGCGTTTACAGCAGCTGTTGCTGTAAATTGACGGTTAAGAGGTACATCTATACCACCAGATACTAGGAATGCGGCTTCTGTGTTGTCGCCAGTTTTTATCGCTGCACCACCTCCGATATATGGTGCGAATGGTAGTGGTTCGCTAAATGCATCTGCTGAGCGGATGTTAAAGTCATAGGTAATAGGTAGTAGAATCACTGGATCATCGCCAAGCACTGCGGCTGGTCGTACTGAGAAGATTCTTGTTAGACCAATTTTACTTATGACGGTAAAGTTACCATCGCCTAAAGCTGAGCTGCCGCTTAAACCAACGTTTCCTGCAACACCGACATAACTGGCACCACCACGAGTTACTCTACCTGGGGTAACATTGATATCTGCTTGTGCCACACGAGAAGCAGATTGTTTGACTGTGCGTGTTGCACTAGGGAAAGATGATTGAGAAGTTGGTTGTGTGGACTGGGAAGAAAATGCCACTGATGAGGTTGCTGTTGTCCCTGGAATTGGGGTAACTACACGACTAGCAGTTTTCTGTTGAACACTTGTGGAAAACTGCATCTGTGATTGACCTAAATCTGATGATTCGGGCTCTGGCTTAGCTAGTGTAGCTATGGATTGTACTGAGGTTTGAGAAGAGACTGATGGGGTGAAAGCTTGATGGACTTCCTCAGCAGCTATATTGCTAAAAGGTGCTTCCGTTTCTGAAGCCTGAGTTAAGTGGAAAGTGCTTGTGCTTTTCGCAGTTTGGGCTACGGTGGATGAATTGTTTCCTAAGACTGCTAAAGCGGAAAAACTCAGTAACCAAAAAACTCCCTTGGGAGAAACAATAGTATTCACATTCACTCCTAAAAGAATATTGCCAAATAGAGATGATAAGTTTTTAGCCAATTTCCGGCAACTCTCAAAATTTAGCACCAAAATTTAGTTTCCACATCTATAATTCGACGGGAACTGAGGTTTTATATCTCCCTGGGAAAAAAACAAGGATTCAAACAAGGGCGTATCTTGCCCCACGGTCTCAAGATACACTGGGCAAGAGTAACAATAAATATAACTACTTTATTCATGCTTAACATATTAGCTTACACGTTATAGCTGTGAATGTCAATATTATGGTAATAATATTTATTTTTCATGAAAACTTGATAAAATGCTATGAGAATTTAACAATTCATGATACTTTAACTTTTAAGGCTATATCTATATCCTTTGTACAAAATAGTTTTCAAAGAGCTTAAAGGTGTTTTACTGTTACAACAGTAAAAACTTTGTAAAAAGGCTTGTAGTCCACGTTACCCTTACGGTTAACGCTATTTGCGACTAATGATGATTATATGTGCGGATTTGATTAATATCTGATGGGTAGAAAATGTAAAAGCTGGCTTATATCAACTGAATTTTGGGAAATTTATCCGCTAAGTCTGCTGTTTGACCGATTGCTAACGGCACTATCTCTTAGGGTAGGTGAAATAGTAGTGAATATCTCATAAAGATAAATTTTTTCTCTAAAATTCACGATCTTAAGCAGATAAATTGCCTTAAAGAAAACTTTAATAATTTAGCTGACTTGTATGCCTGATTTGTCATAAGTTTAATTTTTACAGACTCTAGATCCAGGGAAATTTCTATGGCTGCTGTATGGTTGCTGAATATATTAAGTCATTTCCGGTTGACTGATTGACAGCAGTATGATCACATGATTGCGTTATCCTTGGGGCAATCGAGTTTAGTACTGTCTAAAAAGCAATCTGTAATAACCACTTTCCAGTGAGTAATTTGAATAAACTCTCTAGCTCGGAAAAAGGATAAAAATTAAAATAATCTTTTTATTCTGTAAATTTCTCCCGAAGTCTCAGACTCAACCTGTTTAATTAGTCATCAGCTAAAACTATTCTCTACTATGCAAAAAGTTAAAATTCTGAATATAGAAATTAACAATTTATCAAAATCAGAATTTTTAGAAACGTTACGGTCTGGAGTTGTATTTACTCCAAATGTAGACCACTTAATGAAACTCCAAAAGGATTCAGAATTTCTGGAGGCATACAGTATTTCTGATTACAAAGTTTGTGATAGTCAAATCCTAATTTATGCTTCTCGTTTTCTAGGAAATCCTCTTAAAGAAAAAATATCGGGTTCCGATTTTTTTCCTGATTTCTACAATTACCACCGTAAAAACGAAAATATAAAAATTTTCCTTTTAGGCGCACGTGAAGGAGTAGCAACTACAGCGCAAACTAAAATCAATAAAAAAGTAGGAAGAGATATTATTGTGGGAACTTATTCCCCACCTTTTGGATTTGAAAAAAATGAGGAAGAATGTCAAAAAATATTGAAGATGATTAATAGTTCTGGTGCTACAGTTTTGGCGATAGGATTGGGTGCGCCAAAGCAAGAAAAATGGCTATATAAGTACAAAAATGAACTATCATCAATAAAAATATTTATGGCATTAGGTGCAACTATTGATTTTGAAGCAGGCAATATCAAAAGAGCACCAAAATGGATGAGTCAAATAGGATTAGAATGGCTTTTTAGACTAGTATCTGAGCCGAAAAGATTGTGGAAAAGATACTTAATAGATGATATTTTTTTCTTTTTTCTAATTCTAAAACAAAAGCTGAATTTATATGCAACTAAAGATGATCACGATAATAGATCAGTCTTGCAAGTAGCTGATAAATGATAGCATAAAATCCTTCCTGATCAGGAAGGATTTTATACTTGAATATGTACTTTACAAGTTATTACAGCAGTTTTCACCTAAATGAACCACACCGTTTGTAAGGGCGCAAGGCCGCAGCGCCCCTACGACTGTGGTCTAATTACCTGAAAATTGCTGTAACTTTAGAAATTTCTAAAATTACGAAATAACTAGAACGTACAGTTAATACATACCTGCTTTGTCTGCGACTTTATCTAAAATTCTACCTAAAGCTGCTCCTGCGGCTTCGCAAGAAAAATGTTTTTGGGCGTAGTCTTTAGCTCTTTGAGCAAGTTTATTGCGTAACGCTGAATCATTCCATAACAATGCGATCGCGTCCATTAGCTCATCAACAGATCCTGGTTCAACCAATAAACCTGTCTCACCATGCTGAACATAATCTTCTGCACCAAGACAGCGTGTTGCGATAACAGCACGACCCATATGCATAGCTTCTATGATTGTGACAATCCCTGCGCCTATGGCTTGTGGCTTTGGTAGTAAAGGTACAACACTTAATCTTGCCTCATGCGCTATGCGCAGACACTCTATTCTATCAATACCAAATGGTGTTTTGACTCCAGGTGGAATGGTTAATCCTTGTAAAGCTTTTGGACTTGAGCCCACAACTGTTGGTATCTTGAGCTTCTCCACTGCTTGAAATAAAGTAGGAAAGTCCCGATGGGCGGAACCAAGTGAAACGATAAAAGGATTTGTTGTATTCTCTGGAGCAGTTACAGGAAGTTCTTTTTCATGAATAGGGATAAATTCTATACGATTTAAAGGTATACCTAACCATTTGTGGTAAATATCAACTTCACGGCGTGTATGAACAATGAAGTAATCAATCTTGTTCAAACTTAGTTGGGCTAACTTACGTTTCACGCCACTATAGTAAGAGCCAATATTGAATTGCCAAGCAACTACAGGAATACGCTTACCAGTGATGCACTGTTGTATCCCTATCACAGCTGGTAGCTGAGGAAAAAGTGTGATCACCCCTCCCTCCGTACTTTTCATTGCTTTGAAACCGTGTTCCCAATAGATCAACCAATCCCTAGGTCCAGTTACAGAAGACTTCTTATTGTGCCAATTTTGTAATGGTACTGGACGCGGGACTATATTAAGTTCGTGTCGATCTCCTGGAACGAATTTGGTCAACCAGGGCTCGTTGGGCAAATTATATTGATTAAATTGAGGAGCAGCAACTGTCCAATACATAAGTTAATAAAGGTGATTGATTGATAAAAAGCAAACAGGTGCAAGATGTCCTGTTTTCATGCCTGCGGACTTTTGACACGATTATACAGTATCATATGATACTATATAATTAGTGCCTGTAACCAGATACTGTATATAGAATCTAACTCTTGATCAATTAACCAGCTTTTAACACTTGATTATGCGCAGCTTATATATCTGATTATTAAATTTTTGTCAGCTACTAACATTGCACGCGGTCTTACACTTGCGATTATAGGGAATAGAGATTATCAACGGAACAAATTCCCTTTAAAGATTAGATAAAGATTAGGTAAAATGAAAAATACATTGATAAAGTGATTTTTTTATCAACACCTAGGATACGTCAAAAAAATAATACTATTTAATTAAGTGAGATAGAAGTTTTACGTAAGCAGACTGATAATAAATCGCAGGTTCAGTCAGTTCCCAAATATTAGCATTGGCAGGGGTTTTACTTGTGTTATTTTCGTCAACATAGGCTTTCATTGGTAAGTTTTTATCAATACTTATTGAACCAGTATAGTTTTTGTTAGGTCCCCCTGGAACATAACCAGGAGCTGGTCCACATCGGCGATCCCCTGGAGCTTTGTCAAAAACCTTTTGTCCAAACCAAGCATGGTAATATCGATTCACTGAGTAGCTAGCGCCATATTTATACATATTACTCAAGTAAACTATTCCAAAAGGATTAACCCCATGAAGATAATGTAGATGATCTAAAGCTCTAGTTTCGTAAGACCGAGTTTGAGATGGGTTAACTTTATACAAAGCTGCGTCAAAGTTGGTATTCCCAATGTTGGCTTTAACTAAGTTACTACCCCAATGATACTGCTCGTTTGGCATATAAGCACGGTAGGGATCAGTTTCACCATCTTTTGTATCGCCATAAGCCTGGGGATTGTTCTTGATCTTTTCTGTAAACGTGCTGATAATTTTATTTTTAATTTCGGCGTCTCCGTTTTTAAAACGCGTGTATTGCAGCAAAGCATCACCCTGATGAGACTGATATTGCGACCAGGTATCATCATGGAATGCACTAAGTTGATTGATGTTCTGGCGGATATAGTCGGTATATTCCTGCTGCTTGTCCAACATAGATAGATAAATTGCAGCAACAACTCCACTCCCAATTTGCTCCTCGGGTTTTCGATCAGCATCACCAGACTTAATTTCCTGGGTATCGCAATTGGTGTTTATAGGATTGTTCCTAAACCATTTCCAAGCAGATCTGGCGCGTTGCGCAAGATCGTAACTATAACTTTGAAGTTGCGGGAACTTACCAAGAACAAGGCTAGCATGGGCAAACATACCGCTTGTCGCAATGGTTGAAGAAGAACATTTGGGAGCATAATATCGGGGACGGGTATCCTTACCAGGAGAAGCTGCATCCTTAAAATCAAGGGTACCAACTTTGATAAAAACTCCACCGTCTTTATCCTGCATTTTTTTGAGCCATTCCAGCTCAAACTTCACTTCATCAAGAAGATCAGGAAAATGATTACCAGACTCTGGTATATTAAAATCGTCAGTCCATATTGAAGGATTTTCCTGATAAGCGGTTAACAGTTGATGGACGACAGGTTCAGCAAACGTGACATATTTATTAGTGTCGCCAGCATCCATCCAACCACCGCTAACATTTCTAGCTGTTGCTGGATTGTTTTTATCGGTAACTAAGCGTGCTTCAGTATCCTGTCTTGGTTTCATAAAACCTGGTGTGTCAGTCCAGCAAGCATTTGCATAGGGTGGTTTCTTGGCAAATCCGCTACGCTGGTAAAAAAACATCTTTGTAGCGACCTTTAACGGGGTTTTATAAACTTCGTCCTGAATTTTAAAAGAAGGAGACTGAGTATTTTTCTTTGGATCAACAATCACGTATGAACCAGGAGTGGTGACTTTTGAAAAGTCAAACCACCAAGCTTTATCACCGGATTGTTTATGAGTCTCACCGTTATTCCAAACAGAAGGGACTCCAGAGAAGACAGTACGATTTGTTTTTATGTTTTTAACAATAAGGGTATGAGAAGGGGTAATCCCTTTATGAGCGTTAAACCCTGCTTGCGGATCCGCAATCACAGCGATTTTAGTATCTTGAGGTCGATAGCCAAACTGATCCACCATAATATAACTATATGGTTGCATAGATGCAGCACAGCCATGATTGACAAAAATAACCGCTGCGATCGCAGTCAATAAAACCTTTAGAGCATATCGAATAATTTTTTTCATCCAATAATCCTACACTATGTCAGAACTTGACCTAGATTGTAGGAACCATTTTAGATAAATGCTGATATCTTTCAACAGGTATGCCAGCTTTAGCAGATATCATGACAGCCGCATGGTGAGGCTGAATTTCTGCAAAGAACTTTTCGAGCTGTTCATCTGACATAGGCTCAGTGTCCCAGTATTCATGGACAATCTTTTGAGAATCATGATAATGCCCTGATTCTTCTTTAAGAAAATGATCAACAAATACTCCATATAGTACATACTCAGCAAGATTCCATGAATTAGCTAGAGCTTCAAGCCACTCTTTGCCAGAAATGCTTTCTAACTTTTGATATAACTTGAATACGTTATCACGTTTCCAAGTAACCACTTGAGCAATATAGCCAGGATCCGGGTAGACATTATTAGGTATACCAAGCAATTTATTTGCAGCTTGATGTCCTTTCACATGAGCTGGTGCATCGTAAGAATGTTCTCTAAAAAGCCTAACTAAGCCTGAGCGTATAAAGCTTGTTTCAAGGTTGAAAGGGCGTATAAACGTTACATCTGAATCAACAAATACCAAAACGTCTTCTTCTACACATTGAGCAGAGGATATTTTGACAATTTGCTGTACGATCCAATTGCGGAGAGGAAGGCTTTTGAAACTGAACCAACCGTTTTTGAAACCAGATATGCGTTGAATCCACCAAGGTAATAACGATTGTACAATATGAATTTTCGTATAAGGACTTTCTAGCTGGCGGAAAAGTTCTAGATCCCGACGTTCTACAATAATGTGATGGGTAACTGTTGGTGATACAAATTGCTGTATACTCCAAGATAGTAAGCGGCATCTTTCAAAATCTGGAGCATAGCTAGGAGTAACGATGGCAAAATCAAAGTTCTTCATTTAGCAAATGTAGTTAAAATTGGAAGTAAATGAAAGGTGAGGAATTGTGAGAGCCTAAAATCAGTAATCCCAATATCAAAAAACACATGAAAAACATGCCTTTAAAACTAGTTAGCTTTAACTTGAAGCCTTGACTTAACTTATTACCCCAGAAATCTACTAAAACTAATAAGGGAAGACATAAAAATACTGAAGTCGCATACCAATTAATGCCTACAGTAGAGGTTAAACAAAACAATTTTTGGATAATACCTAGTGAGACAGAGAAATTGGTTGACCTAAAGAAAACCCACGTTAGACACACAAACGTCAAGGTGAGCAGCCAAGCAATTATTTTGTATGGGAATGAATTGAGTATATACTTTTTTTGTACATTGTCTATATAAAATTTATGAATTGCCAAAGCAATACCATGCAAGCCACCCCATACAACAAAATTCCAACTCGCACCATGCCACAAGCCTCCTAATAACATTGTAATTAAAAGGTTAATATACTGCCTTTTCTTTCCTTTACGATTACCACCCAAAGGAATATATAGATAATCTCTTAACCATGAAGAAAGAGAGATATGCCATCTTCTCCAGAATTCTGTGACACTTTGAGAAATGTAGGGAATATCAAAGTTTCTTGGAATATCAAATCCCAAACATTTTGCTGAGCCAATTGCCATATCAGTATAACCACAGAAATCGCAATAAATTTGCATAGCATAAGCTATGACTGCAAGCCACAGTGTGATCGTACTATAAGAGAGGGGATTTTCAAAGACAACGTCTACAAAAACTGCTAGATGGTCAGCAATCAAGACTTTTCTAACTAGACCCAATAAAAAAATTTGTATACCAAGGCTTACATTGTCTCGCTTAATAGTGATATCATGTCTAATCTCCGGTAAAAACTGCTTTGGTTTTAATATTGGGCCTGCAATTAAATGGGGAAAAAACGCTACCAGAAGTGCAAAATCCCAAAAGGTCTTAGCTGATTTGTTCACTCCACGGTAAATATCAATGGTATAACTCATTACTTCAAAAGTAATGAAAGATATTCCTACTGGCAGGATAATACTCAATAAAGGAAGCTTAATATTCAGAGGATTAAAAAGAAAATTTGCTGAGTCGATGAAAAAGTTAAAGTACTTAAAAAATCCCAGGACACCTAAGTCAAATACTATACTTGCTATCAACAATTGATTTTTTTGTTTGTTATCTTTACTACCCTCAATTTTTAAGGCTGCGTAATAGTTTACACCAGTTAATAGCAACATTAAAATGGTAAATCTGTAATCCCAATACCCATAAAAATAATAACTTGCTAGTACAAGAATAATTCTTTTAATTGAATTTGATTTTATAAAAATCATCAATAAAAGAATAACAGTAAAGAAAATAAAATATTCTATGCTGGAAAATATCACTTTGCTATCTTCTCCTTCAAAAGATTTGTCAGACTTTCAGCAATGATCTCATGACCTATTTCGTTTGCGTGTCCTGTTCCTGGGATAGTGTTATTAAAACCGAAAGCTGTCTGGTGAGTTAATTCATAAGATTTTAAAAAATCTTTCCTGGGATTGACGAATTTCACATTATGTTTTTGACTAAATGTCTCTAGCAAATTCCCTATTGGAGAAGGCTCTTCATTCAGATTATTGTAGTGAATAAAAGGAAGATACAAAATCACTAATTTATCTTGATATTTATTTTTTAGTTGCTGAACTACCCAATCTGCAAGAGGGGTATAGTCTTGCGATCTTAATATTTTTTGAAAATCTTTCTCTTTATCTTCTTTTTTTCCTTCTTTAACAAAGAAATTTTTTAAGTTATCTCCGCCAACTCTCACAACTGAATAGTTGAGGAGAAAACTAAGTTGTGGCGTTTTTTTGAGAAGAAGCTTTGATAAAGCATTATCGCTAGAAAAGTCTTTTATATATACTATTTTGTAGTTATTATTGTCTTTTGTTACATAAAATTGCTTTCCTTTATCTACCATAAATTGAGTAAAAGATACATCATCAATCTGTACAACCACGAGATCTGGTTGAATAGTAGACTTATAAAAGTCAGCAAGGTAAATAAACTGAGCAGGTGAAGCGCCATCTCTGCCAGCGTTGACGGTAGTTACTAATTTTGATTTAATATGATTTCTTAGTTTCTCTTGTAGTAAATGAGTGTAAGTTTTGTCGTCTGCTACCTGAACGGCTTTTGTATTTGAATCCCCTAGAGACAAAATTCTATATTCATTTTGAGCTTTTGATGAGATTTCATCTCCTCTCATTCCTAAGCTGTTGATTTTTGTCCTGCTAAATCCTTCTTTCCCAACGACAGAAGTTCCTGGCTTATTAATTCTTCCCATTACTGGGTGCTGTGTAAATCCTGGGCTTTTTTCCATTGTCGTTTGTAAGATAACTTCCCACGCACATAGTGCACACATAATTGCTGCTGCGCCTTTGAGAATAATTTTCATGCTGGGTTCCTAATTTTTTTAAGCGAAATAAGCCCTTTAATTTAATGGTTATCAAAAAATGCTTCTATACAAGAATATAATATTCTATGTTAAAATATTATAAATTTTTTAAAAAGATATTTCTCAGGAGGCAAAGAGTATTACAGTCACTACGGACTATCTTTCTCTAAACTTTATTCAAGGTGTTTATATTCCTGATAAGGACTTCCTAGTAAACCTGAAAAGGTTCCACATCCTCTATATATTCGTAGTAAGGCTTTGACAAATATATGTTTCTGGAAGGTGAAAGATGGAACAAGAAGCAAGACTCCGATCAAAATCAATGCACTACCCTTTGCTACACGTATTGCTTGGACTTTAATTAAAGGTTCAAACTCTCTTTCACATAAGCTGTGTGTACCCCAAGTTCGATAACCCCGTAGTAAAATCCACTTCATATTGGTACGGCTGTCGGATATCCATTCGTAGACTATAGCGTTGTCTGCCCAGACCATTTTGTATCCCATATGGTAGAGACGCATAAAGAAGTGGCAATCTTCTCCACCAGTTATGGCAAAACGATGATCAAATACCTGCTCAAATTTCTTAAAAATTTCAGATCGTACTATTACATTATTAGTAAATGCGACTTTCAACAGACAACCTGTAGGATAACGACCCGATTCAAAAAACTTTCCTCTTACAACCCAAGCAGGTGCTTCCTTTGTAAAATGGGGTAAGACAGGTCCAGTTACGACATCAGCATTATAAATCCTTTGAACAGATAAAAGTTCACTTAACCACGATGGCTCGGGAACTTCATCATCGTCTATGAAAGCTACAAATTCTGCATCGTCACTAACATTGGCGATCGCTTTATTCCGGACGTATGAAATACCGCGCTGTGGCTCAATATAGTATCTTAGAGACCATTTAAAGTTTGGGGTGATTTTTTCACAAACTTCTTTAGCAGACGCGTTCGCATCATTATCTACTACAACGACTTCTATATTGATCGTACTAGTGCTAACATTTAGGTGATTAATCCCTTTTAGTAAGCGTTGTAATCCTTCCGGACGTTTATAACTTGCTATACATATAGCAACTAACATCTTTGTATAACCGTTAGAAATAGTGTTCATTAGATGCTGTTACATCAATCCATTCTTCTTCAACAAATCTATTTCGATACTCAATCTTAGCTACCTCGTTCTCAACTGCTGTTGAGAAAATCACCATCACATAAACAATCCAAAAATTACTGTTACTTGCGAGTAAAGTACTTTCTGTAATGTTGTATGCCATAAAGTAAGTCAGATATAGTAATGGCCAGACTCCTTCTAAAGTTTTTGTTTTACGTAGCAAGCTGATTGCTCTGAAGCACCCGATCACAAAAGATACTAAAAATAGTCCTAGTCCCGCTATACCTAATTCTGCCAGGAGATCCATGAAACCATTGTGGGCATAAGGGCATTCCCACCCAAGAGTACGCCAAACGTAAGCTGAAACTTCGGTATCCCACCCTAACCAGAATCCATTGAAACCATAACCGAATAATGGGCGTTTTGATATCATCTCTATCATCACAGCCCATATATCCGTACGCCCTGTCAAGCTTAAATCTTTCCCTAAAGCACCAGCGATAACTTCCAAGTTATCAAATAGTAACAGACCTGTGCCACCGGTTACAAGTACCACAAGGATTAATAATGGTACCACGTGATTGTATTTACCTCGTAGAGCTTTGTAGAGAGGCAAAATCAATGTCATTGTTATACAAACAACAAGAGCTGATTTAGAGGTCGAAAGTATAATTAATACAACTGAAAGAATAAAGCCTGCCCAAAAAATCCAACGGCGTTTGGGTTCAGAGGTAGAATCCCCAGTAGCTAGTAACAAAAAAACCATACTACTGAAGGCCATAAGACGACCTAGTATGTTCTTGTGCGTCATAATACCGCGCCAAGCTCCTTCGTGAACTCCTCCCTCTTGATATGTCATTAGTCCATAAGATGGCACTGCAATTGCAGACACAAAGCTCAGTACAATAATGACACCTAATGGCCAGGCTAATAAATGCAGCTGCTCTCTTAAGCTGTAACGTGTAGATACATATGCTCCAAAAACTGTAGAGCCTACCAGCAGTAAAGAGCGACGCGGTGTCATTTCTGGGCTCATTGTCCACTGTATCGATGCTACAGCTAGTGCTACTAGTAGCCAGATAAAAATTTCTTTGGAAGCAACACGTGTAAAAGTCTTGCTCCTTGCAACTATTAGCACTAAAGTAACAGCATAGATGGTCATAAACAAAATTGGAGTGAATGGATCCACTGGTTGACCACCAGTTTCTTCATTGTCTAAAAGAGATGGTATTAGGGCAGCTGTGGAGAGGAAAAAACCAAAGCTCACAAAAACCCTTTCTGCAAAACTTTTAAGTCTGACCATAGCAGTGACGTTTGTGTTCCTTAAGTGCTTGTGCACTCACGCAAAAATATGATTTAATAATAAATACTTCTCAATTCTTATGTTGCTCAACCGTTTTCTTGGAAAAATGAAGAGACCATAAAAGCTGACCCGTTCCTAGCCCAAGGACTAGGAAAATTTTAACAGAGGAACCTTTCTAGATCCTAGTCTATCGCAGTCAGGTTGTGTCAATTTAGACCCTTCATTTACGACTCGCTTAAGTACTAGAGTGGGCAATGTTCGGTCAAGGAATATTTGAGTTTTGCAACTCTTGCGGTCAATTTATTTTTCGGTATGGACATAACATGCTTATAAGACGTACAACAGTAAAAACACTTGATCCTAATGAAAGGATACATGGACAAATGGTTACTTTTCTCTATAAGCAAAAGCTTTAAGCCATCTTTTACTTAATCTTCATGATTATGAGCTTTTGATAAACTTTTGATGAACGATAGGAGTATGACGGAGTAGGCAGGATATGTTGTATTGTAGAGACAATTGCCATAATGATTAGTTATATTCTAGATTACCATAGAGAGCATGTAAATGAGATTAACTCAGTTTAAAACTCGCCTAAGATAACAAAATCTTCGATATTAATCGCACTTTTTGAACAGTGATTTACTGTATGTCTTAGTTAAACTGTATCGAAATACACATTGCTAGCTGACTGTTAGTGCTTAAAGATCTATTATGATTGCTATTAGCTACAAACCAGTTTACAGACAAAAGAAACATTTATCAACAAGCCGCTATTGTACTTGAAACTGTTGGGAATAACAGCACAATGCCAATTAAGGAACAAAACCTCCAGCAGCAAAGAAACAATTCTTATCCAAAACAGATGATGCCATCTTGGAACAAGAGAATACCAGAAGCTGAAGAACAGAATGCCGGTTTAGGTCAGGTTACAGCAGTATTACGTCGTAAAATAGCTGTGATTGTTAGCGTCACAGTTATTGTTACTACCGCAGCAGCAGCTTGGACTTCAACTCGCACTCCAGAATATGAAGGAAAGTTTCAACTGTTAGTTGAACCTTTAAAATCTTCGGAAAATGAATTATTGGTTCTACTATCAAGAACGTTACAACAGAATGTAAACGAAATCACAAAACAAAACAAGACAGATCTAGATTATCAAGCTTTAGTTGAAGTTTTAAAGAGTCCGAAAGTAGTGGCTCCAGTAGTGAGTAAACTTCAAAGCCAATACCCAGATATAAAGTACGACCAACTTGTTGGTAACGATGTGGATGGAAAAGCTGTTTCTCGAATAGGTACACTCAATATTAATCGTATAAAACAAGGCAAAGAATTATCTAGAGTTATAGAGGTTCGCTATCGAGAATCCAATCCCGACAAAATCCAAACTGTATTAAGCGAGATATCGCAAGCTTATCGCCATTACAGTTTAGAACAGCAGCAAACGAATTTAAGCCAAGGAATTAAATTTGTTGATCAGCAAGTTCCAAAAGTACGACAACGTGTTAGTAGTTTACAAAGAGACTTGCAAGCTCTTCAGCAGCGTTATGGAGTGTTTAACCCTGAACTACAAGGTGACCAACTGCTGAAAAGACAGGATGAAAACGTAGCACAGATAAGAGAAACTGAGAAAAAACTAGCTGAATCTAAATCACTTTATGCTTCTTTACAAGGTCAGTTAGGAATGCAGCAAAATGAAGCGATCGCTGCATCCGCTTTAAGTGAGTCCCCCCAATATCAGCAGATACTCACTCGTATCAGAGACATAGAAGCAAAAATCGCTACAGAATCAGCTCGCTTTCGGGAAGACAGCCCAATTATACAGTCTTTGCGTGAGCAACGAAATCAGCTCTTACCTTTACTGAATCAAGAAGCGAGAAATGCTGTAGGAAATAGCATCAGTAACGCCAGAAATCTTCCACAGGTTGGGACTTATCAAAATACTGTTCGAGTTGAACTTATCCAACAACTCGCTAACACTGCTAACCAAATTCGTTTACTAGAAACGAGTCTTCAAGCTAACTATCGAGCGCAACAGCAATTAAATCAGCAAGTTAAGGAATATCCTGTTGTTTCAAGACAGTATTCTAACATGCAACGAGATTTGCGTGTTGCTACTGATACACTAACCCAAATGCTAGGTAAAAAAGAAGCACTGCGGTTAGATGCTGCTCAGCAGGAAATCCCTTGGGAGCTAATTATGCCTCCTACAATACCACGTGATAAAACAGGCAAACTGATAGCAGTGTCACCTAATCATCCGCGTGATATTATCTTAGGTGCAGTTGCGGGGTTACTTTTGGGTATTTTAACTGCCTTTTTCATAGAAAATGCAGAAAGTGTTTTACATGATTTTGATGAAGTAAAACGTGCAACAAAACTATCTGTGTTAGGGAATATCCCTTTTGAGAAAGATCTCAAAAAAGAACTTAAAAAATTACAACTAGCAGATGTAAGCTATCAGACTAGAAAAAAAGGAACAGGGGAGGATGTCAAACGTACTGTTAAATCTCGCCAAGAAGAGGCATCAACATTCAAACTAGCTTTTTACTCTCTTTACAACAAAATTCAATCTCTGGGATATGAAATACCTATCCGTTCAATGGCTATTAGCTCAGCTGGAAGCAGTGTAGGAAAGACAACAGTTGCAGCAAATATAGCACAGATAGCAGCAGAAACTGGTAAAAGAGTATTATTGATAGATGCCAATTTACGCAATCCCCAACTGCATCATAATTTAGGTATAGTAAATGCGAAAGGACTGAGCGAAGTACTTTCAGATGGACTAGATTTAAATGATGTGATTGCACAATCACCCAACGATGAAAATCTCTTTGTTGTCACAGCAGGTCAAGTACCTCAAAATCCTACTAAATTGTTCTCTTCCCAAAGAATGCAACGCTTTGTGGAAAAGTCACAAGAGGAATTTGACTTAGTCATTTATGATACATCAAAACTGATGGGTTCTTTAGATACCCATATCCTAGCTCAACGCTTGGATGCAATTGTATTGGTTGTGGGTTTGGGTAAAACAGATCGTAACGCTTTTCATCAGGCGTTGGATGAACTCAAAACCTCTCGCCTTCCAGTTTTAGGTATAGTGACAAATCATCCCAAACTATAATCTGCCTTACAAGTTCTAAGTTTGAGAGAGTACAATTGGCAGCTTAACCTAGCAGTTCCTAATTGGTACTCATCACAAATTTTCTTCGTCAAAAAATAGTGAATTTCATACAGAAACTAACCGAGCAAAGTAAGAAAAAACTATCTAACCAGTTCATTCGTAATCTCAGCTGGTTAGGCATATCAGAAATAGTCTATAGAATAATCCGTCTGGGATTGGTAGTCATTGTAGCCAAGTTTTTGACTCCTTACGACTATGGTCTAGCAGCAATCTTGATGACAGTGAGAGAATATTCGATAACATTTGCAAACGTAGGTATCACTGCAAAAATTATTCAAGCTGAAGAAAAAGAACTAGAGGATTTATGTAACTCTGCTTATTGGTTGAACTGGACAGTTTTTGGAAGCCTATTTATTCTTCAGTGTCTTGCGGCTTTTCCTATTTCTTTGTTATACAAAACTCAAGACATTATCTTACCAATTTGCGTCTCAGGATTAGTGTATCTAATTTGGCCTGTGACAAGTATTCAAAGAACTTTAATTCAGAGGGAAAATCGCTTTAAAATTATAGCTGTTACTGATAGTACGCAAAACTTGATAACTACGTCACTTGTAGCTTTATGTGCAGCCTTAGGAATGGGTGTTTGGTCATTTGTTACCCCATTAGTATTAGGTGCACTTATAGAAACTTTTATGTACTACAGATATCATCCCTGGCGTATTAGTAAAAAATTTACGACAAAACATTGGGGTGAGATCTTTACTTTTGGAAAAAATATTCTTGGTGTTAACTTATTTAGAACATTAAGGAATAACTTAGACTATTTAATTGTTGGACACTTTATAGGTGTTAAAGAATTAGGAGTCTATTTCTTTGGATTTAACACAGGGTTAGGCATTAGCTTAAGTATTATTAATTCCATAAATTCAGCAATACTCCCCCATCTATGTTCATCACGCAATGATTGGGCTGTATTCAAAAAACGCTACTTTAGTAGTTTGAAAACTATCGCTTTGGTGATTATTCCTTTTGTTTTATTACAGTCCAGCTTAGCTCCTTTTTACGTACCAATTGTTTTTGGTGAAAAATGGATAGCTGCTACTCCCATTTTGATATTGATCTGCTTATCCGCAATTCCCAGACCTTTTGCTGATGCTGCTTCACAACTACTAGTAGCGATAGATAAACCTGAATTAGATTTGCGTTGGCATGTTATATTTACTGGCATATTTACAATGGCAGTATTAATAGGAGTTTATTGGAACGTCATTGGCGTGGCTGCATCTGTTCTGCTAGTCCACATGATATGTTTGCCCATATTTACCATTTGGGCTTCAAATTATGTTTTTCCAAAAAGCAAGGATTTATAGGAAGTCAGCACCCATGACTTAAAATCGTCGGCTTCAGGCGACGAGTTTAGGTTTCAAACCAAAAGGAAAGGTATAAGTATTTCGACTAAATACCTACACCTTTACCTTCCTTCTTTAAGAATCCGCCTTTTTTGACTACCTCCTATACTTTTTAAAGCCAGCGCCTCTATTTGGCGATAAAAAGGTCGTGGGATCACAAACAGTAAGTAAGCAGCAGCTAAAGTGATGAATGTGCGGCGTGGCTCCTCAATGATGATGCGCCAGTGGGTGGATAATGCTTGGTGAGCCATTTTCACAGATGTGGGACCTGCTTGCAGACGTACAGCCCAACGGGCTAATTTCCTCAACTCGTAGGCTTTAGCAGCATTTCCATGCTGAGCAATCAAATCTGGAGCATAGGATCGCGTCTTTTCCAAGACTTTTTCCAAATCCTCTATCTGCTTACTTAAGTTTGTGGAAGCCCCTTGAGAATTGACTCGGTACTGCGTTAAAGGTTGAGGAATACCCTCTATTTGCCAGTTAGTTTGCAAAGCAATCCTTAGCCAGCATTCCACATCCTCAAAATGACGCAGTTGCTCATCAAAATAACAATTTTCCTGAAATTTAATTGCTGCAAAAACCTCTTGCCTAATCACTGGAGCGGAGCCATTACCTATTGGGTTACGGCGAAGTATCAGTGCGGGTGTAATGTCTTTTAGTTTAGGCATTTGGTAAATACCTAAAGGTTTTCCTGCTTCATCAACAAAAGCAGAACGACTAAAGCTTAACCCAACAAGCGGAGAATTTTCCAGATGTTCAACATGTTTTTCCAGCTTTTCTGGTGACCACAAATCATCTCCATCTAAAAAAGCCAAATATTCTCCTTGAGCATTGCGAATTCCTGTATTACGCGCTGCACATACTCCACCATTTTCTTGACGAATAATTTTAATTCTGTTATCTGCAAATTGCTGACAAATTTCTATACTTTTATCAGGAGAGCCATCGTCAACAATCAGTAATTCAAAATTTTTATAAGTTTGAGCCAAAACTGACTCTACTGTAGCAGCTATATATTTCTCTACTCTGTAAACTGGGATTATTACAGAAACTAATTTCATCTTACAAATCCTTTTTAAATGCCTAATTTTGGGAAAAACATAATTTTAAGCCCAATTTTTAAACAAGGGCAAGCAAATCATGTGGGCTAACCAAACAGATGTAGCTAAACCAAGGAGATTTCCGTACACATCGATCCAGTTTAACCAGTATCCACAGTTTCGTAAAGCCTCCAGTTCTTGTTCTTCTGCCTGAATAATTTTCACGACAATTCCTTACCTGTTCTTCAAGGCACCTCACCTATGAACCCATCATCCTCTAGTTCATCAAAAATTTACGAAACCTTTTCATTATAAGGATTAAGTAAAGTCTATTTTCAATAGCCACTAGTGTAAGGTTTTAGGTATATACGTACAAGTCGATCTAACCGTGGATAGACCAACTTCGTATAATTCTTTTATATTCTAAAGAGAAGATTATATGTATATACTGTATACTGAAGAAAATTTCGTTTTCTCGACCCTAACTCATTAATATGCTGTGACTTTTAAGGCTCGTTGAAAAGGTATTTGCTGTTATTATTATGATACTTCCACAACTCCTTTTATCGAAGAAACACGGGGCATATAGACACTGCGTAAGCGGTATATTCATGTAGGCAAAATTAAGAACGGAAATCAGATTTGTAATGAAGATTACCTTAGTATGTCAAGATATACCCTATCCACCAAATCATGGAGCACGGGTAGATATATGGCGCAGGATAAAAGCCTTCTCTAAGGTTGGTGTGCAGATTCAACTTATATCCTGGTATCGCAACTCACCAAAACCAGAGGAAATAGTTGAGATTGAGAAGTATGTAAAAGAAATTCATTTGCTTCCCTTTAAAAGTGGAGCAAGCGCTATTGTTCGGAGGTTAATTGACCTATTGACTTATCCCTTGGAAGTGACCTCCAGAATTGTTAGGGGAAAAGAGTTAAGCAAGCTGGTCAAGGATGTTTCTGTTTTTCAGCCTCATGTCATTTGGTTGGATGGTATTCATGCTGGGGAGTTTGTTACTGAACTTAGCGAACACTTAAATATACCTATCATTACTCGCTCTCACAATATAGAACATCTATACTATCGTCGTTTACTCGGTTCAACCAGAGACTTTCGCTGTAGACTAAAAAGGTATTTTTCAGTTTCTCACTTGGAGGGGTACGAAAAAAGTTTACTGAAAAATAGCGCTTTATTTTATGACATATCGGTAGATGACCTCAAGTTCTGGCAAGACCAAGGCTTTACCAATGGGCGTTATTTACCGCCTATAGTTGAGTTTTCCTTAGACAAGAGTCTAGAAACAAACAGCAAGCATGAAACAGAAAACTCGGAGTATGATATTGTCTTCTTAGGCAACCTTTATACCGATAACAATGTAGCTGGTATAGTTTGGTTTATTACTCAAATTTTACCTCTTATTCTTTCTAAATTACCCAATGTTAAAGTGCTAATAGCAGGTTCAAATCCTGTTAAGGAAATTAGGAAGCTATCTCAGGAACAAACAGGAGTGCATTTGAGTATTAATCCTGTATCCTCAGCAGCAGTTTACAATTCTGGACGTGTTCTTATTAATCCGGTTTTAGTAGGGAGCGGTGTCAGTATAAAGTCTATAGAAATGCTGAGTGCTGGTAAACCTATTGTCTCTACACCTCAAGGCGTAGCTGGTTTACCAGAAGAGGTGAAGAAATATTTTCAAATCGCTGAGAGTGCTGAATCTTTCGCAGGAGAAATCATCAACTTGTTGACAAATTCTCAAAAGGTTAATATTGATAGAACATTGCTGGAATCGCTATTCGGATATGAGATTATTGAAAGCGTTGTGTCCGATATTAAGTCTTTACATTTAATTAATAATCCACCTAAATGTTAATTAATTGAAAGGGAATACCTAACGCACCTTGAATTTGTGGCGTTGCGTTAGGGACTTCGTCCTAATACAGCGTACATTAAAATTTTTAACATAGGAGATCACCACCGGCATCTCCCTTGCGAGTGGGCTTTACAAACCGGGAAACCTTTAATTTTATTAACCAAATAGCCAGCGAATTTTTTTCACTATCTTATCTACGTTTTTCGGGCGGGATTGCTGCATCAATAACCAGTTAATGACTGGTTCGGCTAACCCTTGGGGCATAAAAGCAACCCACAAGAACCAAAAACTCAAAATCAGTTTTCTTTTCCAAGATGAGTACCCTGAATATTTCCAGGTAGCCCAACAACCTTTCCAAGCTAATCCTAGCCTAGAATCATAGGGGACTGGATGATTTCGGGGATCTAGGCGCAAAGAAGCTATCCTACACCGCAAATGGAAATAATTGCGAGAATCGACACTATTAGTCACAGCATACCCAAATTCATTAGCTTTTTGTGCCAAAATCTCAAACTTCAGAAAGTCGTGCTTGATTGACTTCCAACATTGCTCAGCTTGTATTTTATTCCTCCCAGATAAAGACCACGCATTAATGGTATGTTTCCGATATCCCCCAAGTGGTTGTTCTATAGATAAGATCTGTCCATAGAAAGGTATGAGAGTAGTTATATACCCGTCAGCGCAGATGCGAAAATTCATCTCTGGCATTGGCAGAATTTTAGTCAAAGCCTCTCTAGAAAAAGCATTGCCGCTGGTTACCAACCCACTGTAGCTTCCTTTTGATAGCAAAATCGGTAATACATTGCCACTATCAAGCTGAATTTCACTACAGGGGTAGATATCTAAAAATTTTCCTACCGTATCAACCAACTCTAAACGATATTGGACAATTGCTAAACCTGGTTTCCAGATTGCAACCACTTCCTGGGCTGTTTTTGGAAAAAGATAGTCATCCGCATCTAAAAAGATAATTATCTCTCCTTTAGAAGCTTGAAAGCCGACATTAAATGCCGATGCTTGTCCACCATTGTTCTTTAATATGGGAATAATTTGCGTACCGTAGCTATTAATAATTTCTGGAGAGTTATCTGTAGAGCCATCATCTACCACAATCACCTCTGTGTTTGGATAGTTTTGGCTTAATGCACTATCAATTGCTTGCCTTATAAATTGGCTATAGTTGTAATTGTTAATAATAATACTTACTAGCCGCTTAACCATAAAATTCCACTTTATAAGGTTTAAGTATAGGAATATACACCTATCGGCGTATAGAATTTGCTTAATAAATTACTGAAAATCCTTAACTTTTAAGACAATGCACATGAACACCAAAAGCAGTCTTCGGTTGGTGCAAACCCTATACGAGATTGGCCAAAACTATTTGAAATTAAGCAGAGTTCCTGATGTTTATAATTTGCAGCTATATGCTTTGACCTTAAAGAATATCGAAATTATTATACACTAAATCTGCTAAATTAATAACCTAAATTTGCGATTACTTCAGCAATTGACTGAGATATAAAAGGCAATATCAAGCGATTACTAGCATTTGCTTTACCTTCCGTAAATACAACTACTAAGTAGGGTTTTTGATCTGGTAATTCTATATAAGCAGCATCGTGGCGAACTTGACTTGTCCAACCGGCTTTTGACCAAATTTGGGCATTTTTAGGAAGACCACCCCCCAAAAATCCAGTTATCTGATCTTCTTCAACGTTAGTCGGCAAATCCAATACGTCTCGTTTCATGAGCGCCATCATTGTTTGCGATCGCGCACTAGATACTGCCACCCCACCAATAATACTATGCAGTAACCTAGCAGTAGCATTTGTTGTCAACATATTGCGATTTTCTAACAACTCGCCCACAAAAGCCCGTTCTCTCCCATAAGGACCATCGCACCAAGTTTTCTGGCAGACGTTAACTGTCTCCATTTCTGGCCAACCCAAAGACTGCAAATAGCGATTAACAATATTGCGCTGATACTTCCAAGTCTCAAAAGGTCCGATTGGTAATTCTGGCCCTGATGTAGTGCCAGTCAAGATATCCACAACTAAGCTAGTAGCATCGTTACTAGACTCTGTAATCATATCACGAATTGCTCTTTCTAATTCCTTGGTTGTGGAAATCATATTTTTATCCAGCCATTCCTGAACAGCCACCAGATAAAATAACTTGACAACGCTTGCAGGATAAATTCGATCAACACCACGATAATTAAAACCACGGTAGCGGTGATTCCAAAAATCTCCAGGAGTCACAGCACCACCTGTATTTACTAATACAGGTGGATCGTAGACAATCCATGTCATAGCAATTTGATTACGAGCTAACGTTGGAAATGCTTCCCAAGTAGCCTCTAAAATGCTATTACCCAAATTTTCGAGTTGTTCGTCTTTTTTTAAAAAAATCATTGTTCTTTCAAGGATGTCACTGAATTTAAATTCCACAATCCACAATCCAACATCAGGAGAGTATGAGTGTCTAGCCGAACTAAACTTATATGATTCTCCCAATTGCGATCGCTTGGCAACTCAAGCTGCAACTAAGCGACATTTGCGGATAACATCAAGCAATGTACAGACTGCCGATGCAACGTCTATACAAGTGTGTTTGTGTGAAGATGATTATCCTGCGTGGTTGTCACTTTCAGATTTTAGTTTGTTACAAGCGAGCAGTAAACCTTATCAAGCTAAATCATTTTCTGAAGCCGAGATTCAAAAACTCCTCCCAAAGGTCATCGACTTCACACAAAAAGCGATGCAAAAATCAAATCATTACCTTTGGGGTGGTACGATAGGGCCAAATTATGACTGTTCTGGGTTGATGCAAACTGCATTTGCTTCTGTAGGTATTTGGTTACCTAGAGATGCTTATCAGCAAGAAGGCTTCACCCAGCAGGTTCATATTGACCAATTACTCCCAGGAGACTTAATATTCTTTGGCACTTCTCAAAAAGCAACTCATGTGGGGCTGTATTTGGGAAATAATAGTTATATCCATAGTTCAGGAAAAGATATAGGGCGTAACGGTATTGGAATTGACCACCTTTCGGAACAAGGAGATGAGGTTAGTCAGTCATACTATCAGCAGCTACGTGGTGCTGGAAGAGTGGTCAGAAGTTACGAACCCGGAAGCGCTGAGGACGCAAAAAAAATATGAGGAGTGGCTTAGTTAAGAGTGAGATTGTTGAAAACAATGGGGGGATTTCGTCGAGTGTCCCAAGCGTTTCAGTCGTGGTACCAGTGTATAACGAAGTTGAAAGTTTGCCTCATTTGCTGGAGGCGATCGCAACAGCTTTAGCCAAGAGTCAGTTAACTTACGAAATCATTTGTGTAGATGATGGCTCCACAGATGACTCAGCGCGGTTCCTCAAAGAACAGGCGCTTTTACGTAATGATTTAAAAGCAGTCCTGTTACGTCGCAATTACGGTCAAACTGCGGCAATGGCTGCTGGGTTTAATTACGCACTCTCGCCAGCTATTATTACTTTGGATGCTGACCTTCAAAATGACCCAGCAGATATCCCCACTTTATTGGCAAAGTTAGAAGAAGGCTACGATTTAGTAAGCGGTTGGCGGCAAAACAGACAAGATGGTGCAATGAGACGATTGCTTCCTTCTAAAATTGCCAACTGGCTAATCCGACGTACAACTGGAGTAGATATTCATGATTATGGCTGTTCTCTCAAGGCCTATCGTACAGAAGTCGTACAAGATCTCAACCTTTATGGGGAACTGCACCGATTTATTCCAGCTTTAGCGTATATTGAAGGAGCAAGAATTACAGAAATACCCGTACGCCATCACGCCCGTCGTTTCGGTAGGAGTAAATATGGCTTGTGGCGGACATTTCGTGTATTGATGGATTTGTTAACAATTTTGTTCATGAAGAGGTTCCTGACAAAACCAATGCACGTTTTTGGGCTTTTAGGTTTAATGTCGATGGTTTCAGGGACGGTGATTGGAGTTTACTTGACTTGGGTAAAATTTGGTTTGGGCCACAACATTGGTAATCGCCCTTTGCTAGTATTGATGGTTATCCTACTAGTGACGGGAGTGCAGCTATTTTGCTTTGGGTTATTAGCAGAGTTGCTGATGCGGACTTACCATGAATCCCAGGGAAGACCAATATATCGTGTGCGAGAAGTAGTGACCAATCGTAATAAATGATGCGACAATATTAATATTTAGCCAATAGTCAATAATCCTAGTATTATTGACTATTGACCCTGACAAATAACTTCCTTCTACTGTGAAAGTATTTCGTGCGTCTGACTTTCCACTACGGCGGGACTACATGCCGATCTTATTTACAGCAGGCTTATTGTACTGGTGCGGGATGGCTGCATTATTGCCAACTCTACCGCTCTACCTTGATAGTGTGGGGGCAAATAAGCAACAAATTGGGATTGTTATGGCTAGTTATGCCATCGGATTGTTGCTGTTCCGCCCGTTTTTGGCTAAATTAGCAGATGCACGTGGGCGTAAGATTGTTTTGCTCATTGGGATGATAGTAGCGGCGATCGCACCTCTTGGCTATTTATTCGTTACATCTGTTCCCGTATTATTTGCCTTACGTACCTTTCATGGCATTAGTATCGCGGCTTTCAGCACTGGGTTCACTACGTTAGTAGCAGAGTCAACACCCCAAGACAAGCGCAGTGAGACAATTAGTTACATGACTCTGGTAAACCCCCTTGGCATGGCAATTGGCCCTGTTTTAGGCAGTTATTTACAAGCCGAGAGTGGTTACAAAATTTTATTCTTAATAATTGCTGAACTCGCTATTGTGGGGATGTTGGGTACATTACAAGTCCTTAATCCACCAGTTCAACAACAACAGGCAAATAGTGCTAAAGACGAGCCATCTTTGCGTATCTTGGCTAGTCCCAGAGTCAGAGTTCCAGCCTTAGTATTGTTGCTAGTTGGTTCGGCTTTTGGTGCTTTAAGCTGCTTTGTCCCATTATTCATCAAATCAATTAACGTTAATTTAAGCCCTGGTTTATTTTACTCAGTTGGGGCAATTTCCAGTTTTGGTATAAGAATGTTTGCTACTCGTGCCAGCGAACGCTTAGGTCGTGGTTTATTCATTACCCTCAGCCTAGTTTCTTATACTTTGGCTATGGTGTTGCTTTATTATGCAAACAGCCCAATTTCGTTATTGTTCGCGGCGCTACTTGAGGGAGCCGGTGGTGGTACGTTAATTGCTATGATTGCCACAACAATGGCAGAACGTTCACGACCAAAGGAAAGGGGTCGAATTTTTGGTTTGTGCATAGGCGGATTTGATTTCGGTATCGCTCTATCTGGTCCATTATTTGGTTTTCTAGCTGAGCGACTGGGATACCGCAATATGTTCGGTTGTGGTGCTGTTGTAACCTTAGTAGCGCTACTTTTGTTCTTGATTTTCTCTAATAAAAGTCTATTTAGTTCTTTACGCTTTGCTCTTGGTCTAGGTCAAGATACCTACGGCTTGAAACAAATGAAAAACTAAAAATTAAAGATGTGGGGATTATCTCACATTTTTAATTTTTAGTTTTCAATTAAAAAACGGGCGAGGAGGGATTCGAACCCCCGACACCGTGGTCCGTAGCCACGTGCTCTAGTCCACTGAGCTACACGCCCTTGACAGAAATATATAGTAGCACACCCTAAATAAATAATGCAAGAAAATTTTCCAATTAATTCAAAATTAACTCATCTGGATAATCAGGGCGGAATTCAGATGGTAGATGTGTCTAGTAAACCAGTTACTGTACGCCAAGCAGTAGCTTCTGGTCAAGTGCGTATGCTGCCTGAAACTTTTAGGGCTATTGAGGCGGGTAATGCACCCAAAGGAGATGTTTTAGGGACTGCAAAACTAGCTGGGATTATGGCGGCGAAACAAACAGCGTCCCTAATTCCCCTGTGTCATCCCTTACCCTTGCACAAAATAGAAGTTGAAGTCATACCTGATCCGGAACTCCCAGGTTATCAAATTCAAGCTACAGTAAAAACCAAAGCCGAGACAGGTGTGGAAATGGAAGCGCTAACTGCTGTCTCTGTAGCTGCACTTACCCTTTATGACATGGCGAAAGCTTTAGAAAAAACGATTCAGATAGAGTCAATACGTCTAGTAAGCAAGACAGGCGGAAAATCAAGCGATTGAGAAAGTCAATAACCCCACCGCAAGGCGGATGGGGCTTGTAAGAGGCAAGTCTTACGTGTTTTTGTAGTTGGATTGGATTAACTTCAGCCATTTTGAGTCATCGCTAAAGAACATACTTATCCTGGCAGGTGGATGTATTTGCTACCTCTATCAAACGTATTAATCCCGTACTGTCAAATTTCATAAAATCTCTCTGGGATTCGCTACATGTGAGTAGATCGAATGCGATCGCACCCAATCCAAACAAATCAGTACGAAAAAATTTTCAGAATACGTAGATATTAAAACCCTTGCAAATGGATAAAAGAACATCACGTCTATATAATTTTCCCGATGCCTTGTCATCTACCCGCAGATCTCTCAGGAAGCATTTTTCAGTATTTTAAATCATTTTTTATACCAGTAGTTTAAGTAATAAACATGAAGTTTTTTCGTGTCTTTAAACAAGACTACTACTAACAACAAATAACACATTAAATTATTGGTTTGACTTAGACAAAAAATATTTACAAAAAAATCATTTATGCTTTAACGAATAAGCTAGAAGGTTCCCTTTTTTCTTGAGTTAATAAGTACCTGTTATAAACCGCATACAAGTATAAAATATTATTATTTTAGTATGAAAAAATACATTTAATCCTGTCCTCTGCTGACTGCTGACACTCCGATGCTTAGGAAGGCTGTCAGACAATAGTATACTGAGCCTAATTTATTTCTAATGCAACGTTAGAGGTATTGATAACTTTTATATATCTTTAACTTGTTACTAATGAAACATTTACGTGTATAATTTTCCTGTCGCTTAAATCACACTATTAGCAGATGCAGATAACAAATGCATATGCTTTTGGAGGGCAACGTACACTTACACCTATCTCGGAATCAATAGTATTTATGCGTGTAGCAATAATTGGATGTGGCTTTGTAGCTGACTTTTATATGAGAACAATCAGCTTATACCCTAATTTAGAGCTAGTGGGGGTAATGGATCGAAATAGTGCTCGCGCATCAAAATTTTCTACCTTTTATTCAGTTCCTAAGTACAACACTTTACAAGAAGTGCTTTCTGATCCTAAGGTTGATATTGTCTTAAATTTGACGAATCCTAGCAGCCATTACTCAGTATCTAAGGCTTCCTTAGAAGCTGGTAAGCACGTCTATTCCGAAAAACCGTTAGCAATGGATTTTTCAGAGGCAAAGGAACTTGTAGAGATAGCAGAAAAACAGGGGTTATATATTTCCTCTGCGCCATGTAGTCTTCTAGGAGAAACAGCCCAATCAATCTGGAAAGCTTTGCGAGAACAGCAAGTGGGAAAAGTTCGACTTGTGTATGCGGAAATGGATGATGGACTAATTCACAAAGTACCTTACAAGAAGTGGGTTAGTAAATCAGGCACTCCTTGGCCCTACAAAGATGAATTTGAGGTTGGCTGTACCCTAGAACACGCTGGATATTATATCACTTGGCTACCAGCATTCTTCGGACCAGCAGAAACTGTGACTGCATTTTCTGATTGTTTGGTTCCAGACAAACTCTCTGATGAAATATTAGATGTGCAAGCACCAGATTTTTCTGTAGCTTGCATTAAGTTTGCTTCTGGTGTAGTTGCAAGACTGACCTGTAGCATTATCGCACCTCACGACCACGAACTAAAAATTATTGGGGATGAAGGGATAATTAGCGTAAAAGATTGCTGGCACTATGAAGATCCGGTTTATGTTCAGCGGCGGTTAACCCTTCGACGAAAAACAATTGAGAATCCTTTTAAACAAAATTATCCCCTTGTACGCAAGATAGGTAAAAAAGGCGAATACAACGGTCGCAAGCATATGGACTATTGTCGGGGTGTTGCTGAGTTAGCAAATGCTATTGCTGAAAAATATCCTCCTTACCTGTCAGCTAAATATTGTCTCCATACCAATGAGATTGTCTTGGCTATCCAAAACGCTTGGACTACTGGAGCTCCATATAAGGTTACAACGTCGTTTCAGTCTATAGCGCCTATGCGATGGGCGAAGTAGTCAATCAATTGCTACTTTGTTATTGGCATTTATTGGGTAACGCTTGTGCTGTGCTTCACTCAGCCTACAATTCTCCTTAACCAAGAACTATTGGGACAGGAGTCGTTGATTAATCAATGTTCAATAAAACATTTAGAATTGTGAATGTAGTATGTCATCTCAGTCAAAAACTGTTCGTTGGGGAATCCTAGGTACGGGATTAATAGCTAGACTATTTGCTGAAGGATTGCGCTCTTTACCTGATGCTCAATTGTTAGCAGTCGGCTCAAGAAAACTAGCAACTGCTCAAGAATGTTCTCGTCAACTGAATATACCAAGAGCATATGGCAGCTATGAAGAATTAGTTAAGGATCAAGATATAGATATTGTTTATGTTGCCACCCCTCATTTCAGGCACAAAGAGGACTGTATCCTCTGTCTACAAGCAGGTAAAGCTGTCCTTTGTGAAAAACCTTTTACAGTTAATGCTCAAGAAGCACGTGAAGTCATCGCCATAGCCCGTGAAAAACAATTGTTTTGCATGGAAGCAATGTGGATGCGCTTTATGCCCTTGATACAGAGAGTCAAAGAAATGATTCATGATGGTGTCGTTGGCGAAGTGCGGATGTTAAAAGCTGACTTTGGCTACCCTGTTGAGTTTAACCCCGAAAATCGTTTTTTTAATCTCAAATTAGGTGGAGGTGCTTTACTGGATCGGGGGATCTATCCTCTTTCTTTGGCGTTTCAATTGTTAGGTACACCATCTCAGATTGTTAGTCAAGCTTCAATTGGTCAGACTGGGGTTGATGAACAAGGAGCAATTCTTTTAAGCTATCCTCAGAATCAATTAGCCATCCTATCGACGAGCCTACGTTCTCAAACCTCAAATGAAGCAGTTATTATCTGTACGCGGGGGCAAATTCGCATTCACGCACCGTTCTTCAAACCTCATCAATTATCAATTAGCTACTTTTCTGAACCAAGTTCTTCTTCCTCTGCTTCGCAGTCTTCAGGATTAAAGCAGAAATTACCATCTTTTATCCAACAAAACAAACTCTTAAAGCGCTCGTACCTAGAGTTGAAGAGCTTTATCTCGCGCAAGCAAGCAAAAAACATTGTGCAACTATATGACGGTAATGGCTATAACTACGAAGCGGCTGAGGTGATGCGGTGTATAAGAAATGGCGAAATAGAAAGTAAGATTATGCCTCTTGATGAAACACTCAAGATTATGGAGACTATGGATACAATTCGTGGTCAGTGGAATTTGAAATACCCGTGTGAGTAAGATTTGTCGGGTTTGCATCTACTGAATTATCAAAAAACTCGGGTCTCAAACCCCGTTCTTCTAGGACGGCTTCGTGTTAAAATTTAACGATGTCAGTACAAGACATTTAAATAAAACCTACTCCCGGACTGGGAGGAAGTCTACGCCCAAAACACTGTAAGGAGACACGCCAAGTGCTACCCTTCGGGAAGCCTCCCTCCGTTCGTCTGCAAGCCGGGAAACCCTAGTCGAGCACTGGCTTATCAGTACGCCCTTGAGGCAAACGTACTGAGCCTGGGAACTAGCAAAAACAGGATATTAAGACTGAAAGGTCTTAAGAATCTTCGTCTCTTTAGAGCGGAGAGTGTCAAAGTAATGTTGAAAGATTACTATAAGCTTGTAAATCTATGCCTCCTCGTTGGCCTCGTAAACCAGACCGCAATGATCCAGCTTATCGCAAGCTAGATGACCGGATGAATTTTGCTATTCATGTAGCGATCGCCGCCGCTATTAATTCTGGGCTGTGGTTTTTCCACAACCTAAGATCTGCTAGCTGGGAGTGGTTACCTTGGGTAACAACAGGCTGGGTAGTGGTTTTATTGGTACATCTGATTTATATTGCTGCGATCGCGGACTACTCTGAGACACCTACCAAATCCACCTGAAGATGGACTACATCCGCTAGGGTGATTGTAACCTGTGGTGGTATTTAGTGCAGTTGCTAAGCGCAATAATATTAAATAGAGTAAGACACCTTACTCACAATTTAGGATTATTGTTATGGCTAACACCAACACTACAGAGCTACTAGAAGCCCTAGCATCTGATATAGGCGAAAACGTTTACATGGATGTTGCAAAATGGCATCTTTATCTATCAGATGCCAAACTGCATACTGTAGTTGCTGAAAAGATGTATCCTCTAATTACATCAAAATCCGTAGAAGAAGACCAAGTCATTAAAGTATTGCAATCTATCCCAGTTAAAATTGGCGGCGGAAGGCGGGAACTTTCCATACTGGATTTTCTGCCGATACAATGCCAAGTCCATCTAATAGATATTTTAGAAAAATATCAGAGAGAAATCTAATTCATTTCAAAATTTGCTTTAGTTGTTACAAATCAGGAGGCGATCGCTATGCTTTTACAAATTAAAGATTCAGGTGAATTGGTAAAGATTTCAGATGTTCAAGAATTGATTAATCCTAATAGGGATACTGTTCAGGCAAAAGAACAACAAGGTGAAGAAGAACAGCAAACAGATTCTTATAAAAAAGAAACCCTCGTTTTTCCCTCTGGTGAAAATCTACCACGTTGCTGGATAGATGCCAATTATAGAAATGCGACCGCTTAAAGGGTACTGGGGATTGGGGATTGGGTACTGGGTACTGGGTACTGGGTGCTAGGGACTGGGATTTTCCCGATCGCTAACACCATTCCAAGGCTTTGGTGCGTTACGGACTTAGTCAAGGGCGCATCCTACGCCCTTACCAATTTTGACTCAATTTCAGACGAGTTTAAATCACGACCTATAAAAACTAAGCGAGTTTGTCTGGTTTCTTCGGGTTGCCAAGGGCGATCGTAATATTGATCAAAGCGTGTACCTACGCCTTGAATCACTAAGCGCATAGGTTTATTTGGTGCTGCAACAAAGCCTTTAATTCGGTAAATTTCCTGCTGCTGTACCAACTCTTGTAGCTGAGAAACCAACTTTTGGGGGTCAAAGTCACGATCTAAAATTAGATGAGTTGAAGTGATCTGTTCGTCGTGCTCGTGTTCTTCTTCAATGTCGTGGTGACTAGGACGAGTGTCTAGATTGTCTTCTACTGCGGCTTGTAAACCCAGTAGTACCTCTGGGGAGATTGTCCCTTGATTGCTCTCTACAATTTTAACTACCCTAGGCAATTCTTGTTTAATTAACTGCTCGACTTGAGCTTTTGTTTGTTCATTTACTAAATCAATTTTATTCAACACCACCAAATCGGCGCACGCAAGTTGATCTTCAAACAGTTCTTGCAATGGTGTTTCGTGTTCTAGACTATCATCTGCTTGCCTCTGGGCTGCTACTGCTTCTGGATCGCTAGCAAAGGTTCCAGCCGCTACTGCGGCACAATCCACTACAGTAATGACGGCATCAACTGTAGCACTAGAGCGAATTTCTGGCCAGCGAAAAGCCTTCACCAAAGGTTTTGGTAATGCTAAACCAGAGGTTTCAATTAAAATGCAATCGATGCTATCCCGGCGCTTGAGTAACTGTTGCATGGTAGGTAAAAACTCTTCTTGCACAGTGCAGCATAAGCAGCCGTTCGTTAATTCAAAAATATTGGCAGCATCTTCATCGGTTCTCTCGTCCTCTGGACAAATCTGACAAGATTTCAACAATTCGCCGTCTATACCGAGTTCGCCAAATTCGTTGACTACAACCGCGATGCGGCGTCCCTGATTGTTTTGTAGTAGGTGGCGGATTATGCTGGTTTTACCGCTACCCAAGAAGCCTGTGATCACTGTAACAGGAATTTTTGCTGCCATTTTGAATTTCAATGATTTACAAATCAGTTATCGGTTTGACTGTTCACTGGTAACTGTTCACTGATAACTGTTAAAGACAGTAGGGGCAACTCTCCTAAGATTGCCCTAGCACTTAGGGTAATCCTAGGGGTGCTGCCCCTACAATTCACTATTATATGGGTTTGTCGTTTTTTTTAATCGGCAGTTGCTAATTCTGTACTGCCTGCTGAACGACGGCGTGTTAAGCTGTTGAAGAGCATTAGACCAATGGCTTTAACTAAATTGCCTTCTAATTCTTGGAACATTTTCATGTTCATACCAAAGGCAGCGTTAGCTTCATCGACGATGCGATCGCACGTTGCATCATCAACTGGCAGTTCATCCAAAGCTTGACGGTACTTAGCTTTAAATGCCTTTTCGTCTGGTATATTATCAAATTCATAGAAAGCAACACCTTGCCCATCAGCCATATTCATTGCTGTTTGAGCAATACCTTTGAGAATTTGTCCGCCAGATAAATCACCAAGGTAACGGGTGTATGAGTGGGAAATTAAGAGTTCTGGTTCTTTTTCAGAGATTTCGCGGATACGCTTTACGTAAGCTTCTCCTGCTGATGAGAGTTGGATTTGCTCTCGCCAGTTAGGACCGTAGTAATATGTAAGGTCTTGCTCTAGGGAATGTTTACGATTGAGTTGCTCAAAGTAAATTTTGGAAACAATAGGATGATTACGATGCTTCTCCATCTCCTCTTCCATTGCGGAATAGATGAAGTAGAAGTTAGCAACTAGCTTCCGATAAGAATTTTTCTCTACAACTCCTTTTAAAAAACATTTGACAAAACCGACATTTTCTGCCATTGTGTGGGATTTTTTAGTTCCTACACGCAATTTTGACGCTAAATTGCTGCTCATGCTAAAATTCTCAACTTTAAAAGGTTAACGCGCTGCCAGCTTAATTAGCTGACGGCAATAAAAGCCATTAAAAGGCTAGAGTAGAGCTCTTTAATGAGAATTGTCTACGAAAATATGTCAAGTTGTCATAATTTGTATTTTTTCGCAACAATAGGCAGCGATTCTCTCTTCGCCTCAGTAGTGGTTCAGTACAATAGATGTATATGAGTATGTAGAAACTCTAGCAATGGATTCGCGTTCTGGCAATGACTTCTCCTGACATAGTTACACTCCCTGCTTTAAAGTTCCCACATCTTTAAGTTTTGTATTATTCCCTAACTTTCACCACAGATGGAGAACTCTGCTTCCCTGCTCCCTGCCCCCTACTCCCTCTTCTCAACCTTGACATTCCAATTACGACCTCATACAATCGTCGATTATTCTATAGTCAAAAAATTCCCCTAATCTTTACAATTACTTTACGAAAATAGTCAGTACTTTTACAAAGAAGTAACCAGTGAGTATAAATTTGTAGAAACAATTTTAGATAGTATATAGTCGTGATAATAAAGTTATCACAAAGCAATTGTTAAACAAATATAGAACGTGTTATTCTCCAGTGTGGCTGTGTGGAGTATTTTAACCTATGGTTTCATCTATAATTCAGGCTCCGTGCATTCTTCAAGGTTCTGTCTCAAAAGCAGAAGATAATTTTGCGCCCAACCTAATACCATTACCAGCAACTCCTCTATTCGGTACAGATGGTATCCGTGGAAGAGTTGGTGATTTGCTAAGTGCTCCTTTAGCATTACAAGTTGGTTTTTGGGCAGGTGTTGTTTTACGTACACATGCAGGCGAAGCAAGACCAGTTATTGTCGGACAAGACTCAAGAAACTCCAGCGATATGCTGGCTATGGCTTTGAGCGCAGGGTTAACCGCAGCAGGTTTAGAAGTTTGGTATTTAGGATTATGCCCAACTCCCTGTGTTGCCTACCTCACAAGTATTAGTGATGCTATAGGCGGAGTTATGATCTCTGCTAGCCATAACCCACCAGAAGACAATGGGATTAAAATTTTTGGTGCGAACGGCGCTAAGTTACCCCAAACATTACAGTCAGAAATTGAAGCGATGTTGCGGGGGAAAGCGTCATGTGGAATTAATATTGGTAATTACGGACGGCATTACTTACGCAAAGAGTTAATCAAAGATTATGCCGAAGCATTAAAAAACCCGTTGTACGGTGCAGTTGATCTTCAAGGAATGAAGATTGTCTTAGATTTAGCATGGGGGGCAGCAGTTGAGTTGGCTCCATCGGTATTTAGAGAAATGGGAGCAGAGGTGATCTGCTTGCATAGCGAACCAGATGGCGATCGCATCAACGTTAATTGCGGTTCCACTCATCTAGAAACTCTTCAAGCAACAGTTAAGGAATCTAAGGCTGACTTAGGCTTTGCCTTTGACGGTGACGCGGATCGCGTTTTGGCGGTAGATAACACTGGACGACAAGTAAATGGTGATTATATCCTCTACTTGTGGGGACAGAGTTTACAGCAAAAGCAAGAATTGCCAGATGATTTAATAGTTTCCACTGTAATGGCAAACTTGGGCTTTGAAAGGGCGTGGAAACAACTAGGCGGCAAATTGATTCGCACAGCAGTGGGTGATCAGCACGTTCAAGCAGAAATGCTACGGACAGGAGGAATGCTGGGTGGCGAACAATCTGGTCATATTCTCTGCCGTCATTATGGCATTACCGGAGATGGTTTGTTAACAGCCTTACATTTAGCAGCTTTAGTGCAACACAAGGGTGTTTCCCTCTCAACAATGATTGATCAAAGCTTTCACACATATCCGCAACTGTTACACAATGTTAGGGTAGAGGACAGATCAAAGCGTCTGGGATGGAAAGACTCTCAAGAGATACAACAAGCGATCGCTCGCGCTGAAGCTGCAATGGGTGATTCTGGTAGAATTTTAGTCCGTGCTTCTGGTACCGAACCAGTGATCCGAGTGATGGTAGAAGCCGAAGCAGCGGAACTTGCAAACTACTGGACAAATGAATTAGTGTCACAAGTTCAGCAGTATTCAGCTGCATAAAAGCAAGTAACAGAAAAAATGCTTTTTTCCTGTAGGGGCGAATCGCTGTTCGCCCCTAAACCTGTGTTGGTACCTGCGTGATTTTTTTATTTACCAATAGGTATACATAGTGCGTTAATGTAGTGTAGCGCATTGTTACTGCCATGCTGACATCAAAGTTAAAATCCAAAAAATCCAAAAAATCCAAAAAAACAAAAAAGCATTCAACACAGGAAACGCCAACTCTTAGCCTTAAAGAACGTGCTGCAAAAAAGCGCAAAGCTGCTCAAGCACGTCAAGAACTTATCAAATTGATCACCAACAGCATTTTTGTTGCAATGTTCTTAGGCATTCCTGCTGCTTTTGCAGGAGGAATTAAAGCAGTTCTTCCCACTATATTAGGAGTTATCTGCTTATCCCTGTCTTATAAATACCCTAGAGAAGCTCTTTTTGCATTCCTTATTTATATACCTTTTGGAGGAACTATCACTTATTACCTTGGTAGTAGCCCTGTACTCCAATTGGCAAAAGATACCTTTTACGTTCCAGCACTAATAGGAATTTGGCAGAATTGCCGTAAGCAAAATCTTCCCTTGATTATTCCTCAACAAATTAAAACTCCACTCTTCATTTTATTAGGATTTTGTCTGATAACGCTGCTGTTTGTTAATGGTGCACAGCAACTTTTCCCAGATACTTCTGTATGGAGGCAACAACAAGCTAACGAAAAACCCTTCCTCATGGGAATTCTAGGGTTAAAAGTATTTTTAGGTTATTTGCCACTCATTAGTTGTGCATACTACCTAATTCGTAAAAAGAGGGATTTTCTACTTTTATCCCGGCTACAGATTGCCATGATCATTGTTTGTTGTGTGCTGGGCTTAATTCAATATCTTTTACTACTAAAGGGAACATGTCAAGGCACACGAAATTTAGAAGGAGCCGCTTTATTTAAAGCATCAATTGCAGCACGCTGTTTTATTGGTGGGTCTTTAGTGTATAGTCCTGAGCAAAATATGATCCGCTTACCAGGAACTTTTGTTGCGCCTTGGCAATGGGCTTGGTTTTTAATTTCTAGTACCTTTTTCACCTTTGCCACTGGTTTTAGTGACCCCTCGTTCATTTGGCGGGTTATTAGTTTAGGTTCTACAGCATTGGTATTTATCAATGCTGTTATCTGTGGTCAGAGAATTGCTTTAGCCTTAGTGCCTATCTGTTTCGTTGCGCTACTGATACTGACTGGTCAAATTGTCAACCTTAAACGATTTCTCCCTATAGGAATTGGACTTGTTCTAATTCTAGGATATGCAATGGTAAGCAACCCTGACGTTGTTGCAGAGAGAACGGCTAGTTTTATTGATCGTTGGAATGCTGCACCTCCATATGCGTTTATCACCCAGCAATTTGAGGAGGTTTGGAAGAATGTAGGTGGAGTTTTCGGAAGTGGTTTAGGTCGCGCTACAAACTCTGCTCGTGCACTTGGTAGTACTAAGCTGGTAGAAACCTATTACCCGAAAGTGCTTCAAGAAGTAGGACCATTCGGACTTTTAGGATTTGTCGTCTTAGTCACAACCTTAACAGTCGTTTGTTTTCAGGCTTATCGTTCAATAAAAAACCGTAATTTCCGTAGTTACGCAGGGGCTCTGTGGGTGTTTATACTGTTTATTAGTTACAACACTTACTATTACCCTTTAGATGTTGATCCCGTGGCTGTCTATTACTGGTTTTTTGCCGGAGTTCTGTTGAAATTGCCAGTTTTAGACAAACAGGAGAAGCTACTTGAAAATTCTCAGCAAAAATCAAACCAAAAAACTTTAAAAACGAAGTCTTATCTAAATTCACGATCATTAGAGGTGACATAAAAATGGCAAAGGTTCTGATTACAGGAGACAAACACCTCAGTATTTCATTCTGAATCCTGAATCCTGACTTCTGAGTTCTTTTTATATAATTATCTTCTAAAAAATAATGAATTCTTGTCCTTTAATATCAGTTATTATCCCAACTTATTGTCGTGAAGAAACACTACGAAATAGTATTGTAGATGTCCTGAAACAAGACTACCCAAATTTTGAAATTTTGGTAGTGGATCAAACTCCGAAACATCAACCAGAAATAGAAGCTTACTTAGAAGAATTAGCCGCAGTAAGTAAAATAAAGTGGTTTCGGTTACAATGGGCGAGTTTACCGGGCGCGCGGAATTACGCTATAAGGCGATCATCTGGTGAAATTATTTTGTTTATTGATGATGATGTACAGTTACCTGCGGGATTTTTAGCAGCTCATGTGAAAAACTTTTTGGAAAAGCCGGATGTGGGGGCTGTTGCTGGGCGAGTATTTGACAGAATGAAGTTGGGTGACTCTGGAGGAAAGTTACAGATTGAATATCTTCCTCCTCAAGCAATGGATCCAGGAATTGCTTGGTACTATATCGATTTAGTACATACTATCAAACCTCAGCAAGTCCTCTCAGCAAGGGGTTGCAATATGTCCTTTCGGCGTGAGATTTTTACTAAGTATCAACTGAAATTTGATGAAAGATTTCGTGGTAGTGCAGTTCGAGAAGAATCTGATTTTTGTTTACGGCTCCGACAGACAGGATATAAAATTTGGTATGATCCGGAAGCTTATTTAGTTCATTTAGGCGAAGATACCGGAGGTTGCCATGATATTAGTACGCGATCGCTCGAGTATCAACTCACTTTCTACCACAACCATTTCTTAATGGCATTGAAAAACCTTACCGCTACCCAAGCTTTACGCCTCTACGCGCGTTTATTTGACTGCCACGTCCTCGGGCGTCCTCCCTGCCACAAAAGCGGTTCTCCTATCAAAATAATCACTCGTGGATTCTTCTATATTTTGGGCTTTTTTAAAGCTTTAGGTACAGTTATTCAATCAGTGTGGAACGATGGTCAAACTTACACACATTTAGATAGATAGGGGCATGGGGCATGGGGCATGGGATAATGGGTGGAGTGGGAAAAATTACAAATGAGAATAATAGTAGCTAGCCATACTTATATTGTAGATCTCAACTGTGAAAAACTACGTGCTTTATCACAGCTAGAACCAGAAATTGAAGTTACGGTTATCGTTCCAAAACGATGGAAACCTGGCGGTGTTCAAAATAAAATTATTACAACTCAATATCGAAATGAGGGAAAATTCCGTATTATTCCTATATCCAATTTTAGTCTAAATCATCAAGGGCTCTTAACATTTGGCCTTGATTTGATATCTTTATTACGCCAGTTTCGTCCTCACATTATCCAGGTAGAACAAGGTTCTAGAGCATTAGCTCATGGGCAAATGATAGCTCTTAATCAATTTTTGGGACTAAAGGCTAAAAATGTATTTTTCACGTGGTGGAATCTTCCTTATGATCTAAAATTTCCAATTTCTTTGATAGAGAAATATAATCTTAATAAGAGCCATGGTATTATTTCAGGTAATCAAGATGGTGCAGAAATTTTAAGACAGCGTGGATATAAAGGTCCTATTAAAGTTATGCCTCAACTCGGGGTCGACGAAAACTTATTCACTGCTAAACCACAGCAAGAACTGGCAGCTAGGCTAGGTATTCAAGACAATGAATTTGTTGTGGGTTTTGTTGGGCGTTTCGTTCAAGAAAAGGGTTTATTTACCCTTTTGAAGGCTTTAGTAATTTTGAAAGAAAAATCTTGGAGGTTAGTTTTACTTGGACGTGGACCATTACAAATGGAGTTGATGAGAAAAGCCGAGGAAGACAAAATTCAAGATAGAATAATCTGGATAGAGAGCGTCCCTCATGACCAAGTGTGTAATTATATTAATTTGATGAATACTTTAGTACTACCTTCCGAAACCACTTACGAATTTAAAACTTTAACTGCTGCAGGGTGGAAAGAACAATTTGGTCATGTTTTAATTGAAGCAATGGCTTGTAAAATACCTGTCATTGGTTCCAACTCAGGAGAAATTCCTCATGTGATTGGTCAAACGGGTTTAGTATTTCCTGAAGGCGATGCTCAAGCACTTGCTAATTGCTTAGCTCAATTAATGGAAAAATCTGAATTAGCCCAAACTTTAGGTGAAATGGGTTATCAACGGGTTATGTCTAAATATACAAATAAAGCTTTAGCAAAACAGCAATTAGATTTTTATAAGGAGCTTATTGGTTGATATGGTATTGTGAACCCTGTAAGGATATTATCTTTTACGGATGAAAATTGTATAGACGACAGCCAGAATACGATAGTATAAGTTAAAATCACTATACCAATTTTGCTTAATATTAACAAGCTAAACTGTAAAGTATTTGCTTGAGGAGCTTGAGAGATGGGTAAATCGGCATCAACACCAGATTCTTTTTGGGAATATCACAAGTGTTTCCAACGTTGCCATCAAGCGAAGACAAAGCTTGAAGAAACACTTGCTACAATAGCTGAGTATGACGAAGCAAATCCAGAAGCAGATGAGATAATCAGCAGATTATTGGAAGAAGCTGCTCTGATTGCTTTAAATGCTCGCCCGCAACAATGGGACTTTAATTCGGAACCAATAGATATAGAAGCTTTTGAGCCAATAGAGCTAGAAGAGGACGATTTCATTGACTACCACCAGCTTCAAACATAAAAACGGGAATTGACTTTAAGGAACTACAACTTTTTAGCTATTCCCTTAAAAAATTCTGCTAGCTGGCTTTCGGTCAAATCTCCAGCCGCAAGCATTTCGATCATCACCGCCGCTTCGACTTCTTCAATTATCAAAGGTGCATCATTAAATAGCAAGAATGTTAAGGCTACAGCCAAACCTGTACGTTTATTACCGTCTATGAAGGGGTGGTTGCGGATTATTCCATAAGCATAAGGCGCAGCAAGATCGTAGAGATTTATATTTTCATCGTAAGCTAACAAATTCTTAGGTCGCGTTAAAGCAGATAGCAAAAGCCCTTGATCACGCACTCCAGGTAACCCCCCATACTCTGCAACTTGCTGAGCATGAATCACTTGAACTACGTTCAATGGGATCCAAGTGGGTTCTTTCATTGAGCTAATTTTTTAAAAGCATTGCGGTAGCGCTGATTGACCTCTTTATAGACGGTCATCCATTGCTCAAATTCTGGATCTTGCGGTATCAGTTCCACTCCTTTGTTTGTCTCTACCACAGTCAGCAGATCACCTTCCCCAACTGCCAGTTTGTTAACTAGCTCTTGAGGAAGAATTAGACCCAAACTATTGCCAACTCGACGAACTTTAACTGTGGTAGCCATATTTATCAAGCAACTTGTTATAACGACTATTATAACATCTTGAGAAGGAAATGGTATTACATGTAACTTACAATGGGCGTTGTGTAAATTTAAGTACTTTCTATGTACTGGGGCGGTATCTTTTATTGTATTGTGTTATTTAGTAACTTTTGTGTGCTAGAATGCGCGTCTTGCAAATCATTCCTTCAATTTCTCTGATTTATGGTGGTCCAAGTCAGATGGTACTAGGACTAGCGATCGCATTAGCACGTCAAGGAGTCGAAGTCACAATTCTCACAACTGATAGTAATGGTGATACTGGTCAAAAACCTCTGGATGTACCCTTAAACCAACCAATAGAACAAGATGGCTATCGAATAATTTACTTCCGTTGTGCGCCTTTTCGTCGCTACAAATTCTCTTTTGATTTGCTCAAATGGTTAAATAGCCATGCGCATGAGTTTGACATAGCCCATATTCATGCTTTATTTTCCCCTGTAACCAGTGCTGCTGCGGCTATTTGTCGTCAGAAAAAGCTGCCTTATATTCTGCGTCCATTGGGAACTCTTGATCCAGCGGATTTACAAAAAAAACGCCAACTTAAACAGATCTATGCAGCAATTTTAGAACGTTCTAATTTAGCTGGTGCAGCCGCAATTCATTTTACTAGCGTTCAAGAAGCAAAAATATCAGAACGGTTTGGGGTGTCTACAAGGGATTTAGTGATTCCCTTGGGTGTTAAGCCACACACAGCAGAAGATCAAGCTAGTGCAGTACGTGAGCAGTTTGGGATAGCTCAAGATGTACCTTTGGTATTGTTTATGTCGCGGATTGATCCCAAGAAGGGTCTGAATTTGCTGATTCCTGCTTTAGAAAATATTTTAGCTCTTGGGTTAAAGTTTCATTTTGTTTTAGCTGGGACAAATCCCCAAGATCCAGGGTATGAAGAAAAGATCAGGTTTCAAATCGAATCCTCACCGCTGCGATCGCACACCACGACGACTGGTTTTGTCACAGGCGAGTTCAAATCTGCACTCTTGCAAGCTGCTGACTTATTCGTTTTACCCTCATATTATGAGAACTTTGGCATTGCTGTGGCTGAAGCAATGGCAGCAAAGATACCAGTCTTAATATCAGATCAAGTGCATATTTGTCAAGATATTTGTGATAGCCAATCAGGATGGGTTAGCCAATTAGATGTCACACAAATCACTAATTTACTTTGCCTAGCTCTACAAAATCCCTTAGAACGGCAAAGACGAGGATTAAATGCTCAAGAGTACGCCCTGAAACATTACAGTTGGGATGCGATCGCTCGCCAAACTATTGACGCATATACTGAAATTTTGTAGGGTTGCAAACCCATAATATTACCTCATTTTTTGCCACTTAGTTAAATAACTTAAAATTTTGTATAAAACAGCGAAAGCCCAATCGAGAAACCGGAGTTCATATTTCCATGGCAAGATATAATACATAAGATATTTTGACCGCAGGGAATTGCACATGACTCTCCATCTAGGTGATACAGTACCTAACTTTACCCAAGCCTCCACACACGGCGATATCAATTTTTATGAATGGGCAAACGATAGCTGGGTAGTGTTATTCTCCCATCCAGCAGACTTTACCCCTGTTTGTACAACTGAACTAGGACAAGTTGCTAAACTCAAGCCAGAATTTGACAAGCGCAATGTTAAAGCTATAGCGCTTAGCGTTGATGATGTTAACTCACACAAAGGATGGGTGGGAGACATCGAAGAAACTCAGAAAACTAGCCTTAACTACCCAATTTTGGCAGACTCAGATCGTAAAGTTTCTGACCTTTACGACATGATTCATCCCAACGCTAACCCATCTTTAACAGTACGCAGCGTCTTCGTTATCGATCCTGATAAGAAACTGCGCCTGAGTTTCACTTATCCTCCTAGCACTGGACGGAACTTTGATGAAATTCTTCGGGTGATCGATTCGCTACAATTGACTGACAATTATAGCGTTGCGACACCAGCCGACTGGAAAGATGGTGATGATTGTGTGATTGTCCCATCACTGAAGGATCCAGAAGTTCTCAAGCAGAAGTTTCCAAAAGGATACACAGAAGTTAAGCCTTATCTGCGCTTGACTCCTCAGCCTAACAAGTAATCTTGCCGTTAAATCACTTATTTGCGGTGCGTTACGGACTTCGTCTATAGCGCACCCTACAGTACGTAACCTTGTTGAGCAATCAAAACGGATTCCTTATTTTGTTGTTTATATACACATATTAACTTGATAATGGATATTAAAAATGGATTTGTTGCTACTGTAGGCAATACACCCCTAATTCGCTTAAATAGCTTTAGCGAAGAGACTGGTTGCGAAATTCTTGGTAAAGCAGAATTTCTTAACCCTGGAGGTTCCGTTAAAGATCGCGCTGCACTCTACATTATCAAAGACGCTGAAGAAAAAGGAATTCTCAAACCAGGTGGTACAGTGGTAGAAGGAACCGCAGGCAATACAGGTATTGGGCTAGCACATATCTGCAACGCTAAAGGGTATAAATGTTTAATCATTATTCCTAATACCCAGTCACAAGAAAAAATGGATGCTCTTAGAGCATTAGGTGCAGAAGTTCGTCCGGTTCCTGCTGTACCCTACAAAGACCCCAACAACTACGTCAAATTATCTGGTAGGATTGCCCAGGAGATGGAAAACGCTATTTGGGCAAATCAGTTCGATAATTTAGCCAATCGCCGTTCTCACTACGAAACAACAGGCCCAGAAATTTGGAGACAAACAGATGGTAAAGTAGATGCTTGGGTAACATCTACGGGTACAGGTGGAACTTATGGCGGTGTAGCGATGTTCCTAAAAGAAAAAAATCCTGCTATTCAGTGTGTTGTTGCTGATCCAATGGGTAGCGGACTTTATAGCTACGTCAAAACTGGCGAAATTAATATAGAGGGCAATTCGATTACCGAAGGCATCGGCAATAGTAGGATCACAAAAAACATGGAAGGTGTACCAGCCGATGACGCTATTCGTATCCATGATAAAGAAGCTCTACGGGTGGTTTACCAGTTGTTGCGGAAGGATGGTTTATTCATGGGTGGTTCCACAGGTATTAACGTTGCAGCCGCTGTTGCTCTTGCAAAAAAAATGGGACCAGGACACACCATCGTTACCATTTTATGTGATAGTGGTTCCCGTTACCAGTCGCGCATATTCAACAAGGAATGGCTAGAATCAAAAGGGTTGGAAGCGGCTTTTGAGTAGCTAGCGACATGAGTAACAACAAAACTATCCGTGTTTGCCAAAATCGGACTTGTCGGAAACAAGGTGCAAAGGAGGTTTTAGCTGCTTTTAAAGCATCACCAGTTTCTGGAGTGAATGTAGAGGGTAGTAGCTGTTTGGGACAATGCGGTAATGGACCTATGGTGCTGGTCTTGCCTGATATGGTTTGGTATAGTGGAGTCCAAGCTAGTGAAGTGCCTGTGGTGATAAAACAGCATTTGCTCTGTGGTGAAAAAGTGACACAGATGCTCTATTATCGGTTTCATCCTCAGGCATAGGCTTTATTAATTGCTCGTAGAGGACTCAACTATTCTCTATATTGACTCAAACGAGATATCAGGATGAATATTCAACAGCTGCGCCAATCCTTAAAACTCAAGTGGGTGAATTATTACTATAAAAATCGCTCTTGGCTCACAAAAATGAAGATTTGGGCGACTTATGATGGTCAACGTCGTCCTTCCTCTGGTTTTATTCTGGCTACTCTGTCTGCTTTAGAGCCGCAGATGGAGCAGCTTTTTCCTTTTATACTAGAGCTAAATAACAATCCGGATCAAATAATCTCAGCATTAGGTCTAAACTTTAATCCTGAAGAACATTTACATTTGGTAAAAGATAATTTTGTAGCTGATAACCAAGAGCAAAGCGAGTCTTCTTCAGATCAAGTGGTTACTGAAAAACCCTCGCCTCATATACGCAATCACCAACCTTCGGGTTTCAAGAAAGCTACTACTGAAATAAAAAAGCCGACATCATCGATCGCACACGTTAGTGCTGATCATAGTGAATCTCCTCCCAGCTCGATTTCAGAAAGTACAGATGTAGAACCAATTGCTATTGATACTAATGTCCAAAACAAAGGTAGGCCTATTCTACCAATTAGACTTACCAAAGGCGAAAACAATTCGGTGATATCAATTGCCGTTGCTGGAATTGAAACTAAAAGTAAGCCTTTAACCTCAGTAGCCGTTGCAACTAAAAATGGAAATAACAGCAATGTTGTGCTTTCAAATGCTGTGACTACCAAAATACAGAGAAAATCTTTACTTTCAACTGCTGTTGATTGTGAAACTCAAAGCAAAAATAAGCTTGTCACGATACAGACGAGAGATGTTGCAACTAACGAAGTTAGTCTATCATCTACGACTAAATGTTGTAAACTGGCTAACTGGATAGATGACTTTTGTCAGGGTAAGGAATGGGATCGAGACGAAGCGGGTTTCACACCATTTTGAAATTTCTAATTTTCTGGATATGCATGTGAAACAAAAGGAATTTCTACTACTTCACCTTGAGCTTCTGCTACACGAACTTTCAATCCAGCACCCCCAGCCTTTGTGCGGATATAGCCCAGTCCAAAATAACCATCAATGGTTTCAGTGTAACTAGTCAGTTTACCGATTTTTTCATCTTCTAGTGTAATCAGTGTTTCTGGCGCAACAGGAGCGCTAAGACGAATACCCCAGAGGTTTTGTTTGATCCCTTTGTATGTGTTTAAACGGGCGATGGTTTCTTGTCCAATATAACAACCTTTGTTAAAAGAAATTGTTTGCCACAAACCTGCTTCTAAGGGATTGTAATCGTCGGTGAGCTCATGATCTGGCGCTGGACGACCTTGTAAAATTCGTAACACTTCCCAGGCGCGATCGCTCATCGGTACTGCGCCTAAGTCAGCAATTTTATTCCAAATTGTTTCTTTGTCATCGGCTGAAATAATCAGAGTGTACCCAGAGCAAGCTAAGCCACTACCCACAATAACCCGAACATCCCGATCAAGAACACTGATGAGTTGATGATTTCCATATGGTTGACCGATAATCTCTTTTGCACCAAGTTTTTCTATGATGTCGTGACTACTAGGTCCTAATAAACTAAGAGTTGCTGTCCCATTTGTTACATCCTCTAATTCCACCTTATCAGCAAAGAAGATGTAACGGTCAAGCCATTGCATCAAAAACTCACGGCGATTAGGTGAAACCAATAACAACACCGCATCTTCCATAGCGTATACACTGACCAAGTCAATAGTGCGGGCAGTAGATGTTACCATGACCGTATCACAGCCTTGTCCTGGTTTAAGCCCTTGAATATCGTTGGTGCTTTGGTTGTGCAAAAAGCGGAGACGATCATCATTCTTAACTTTGATACGTCCCCAAGCAGAGCGATCGCACACAGCAACAGAATTTTCTACTGCTTGAATCGCTGCTACATCATTGGCATCAATTGTCGATATTGGCATAATTGTAAAACTTTACATTCAGTCTAATTTTAAGCCAGTGCGGACGCTTTGACGAAATGCTCTAAGTGCGAGGGTTGTTCCTGTAGTTCTTGCCATTTCCACAAACCTAGGAATTTCTTGAATAACTGAAAAGCCTGGAAAAATCAAACTTGTTTCGGACTTAACATATTCATCCTCTTGCAGTAAATTGATTTCTAGCTTGCGATTTTCATAACGCCAAATTTCTGGTACTTTCAATGCACGATAAGCACTGACCTTAGTTTTTGATGTAACATCAATTTCAATGGCTAAGTCGGGGGGAGGATCAACGGTTAAGTCTATCCGCTCTTTACCTATCATCAGCTTGTAGTTTTGAATATAAAAACAATCATCTGGTTCTACCCCCGCAGCCATATCTTCTCGCTTAAAAGTTGTGGAGCCGAGAGGTTCCCAGCACAAATCAAGTTCATCCAGCAGAATCTTTACCAAGTCTCCAATAATGACTTTAGCTTTTTCATGCTCTGGAAGCGGAACCATAATCTCCAATATACCTTGACTGTATGCAACTCGACTGCTACGGTGTTCTCCTAACTCAGCTAGAACTGCTTCAAATTCTTTCCAACTTATCTCCTCCAATATCACGCGCTGACCTAGCGGGACTTGAATTTGTTTGAGTTGCAGTGTCACCATAATATCTGTGAGTTTTGGATAAGCCTATTTTAGCAGAATGGGGCATAGGGCATAGGGTAATGGGTAATGGGTAATGGGTAATGGGTAATGGGTAATGGGTAATGGGTAATGGGTAATGGGTAAGAAATTTATCCCTATTCCTAAATTATATTTTTCTGTTTCTATGCCCCATGCCCCATGCCCCATGCCCCATGCCCCATGCCCCATGCCCCATGCCCCTATTACTCTGGTAAATTTGCAAACACCTGCTCGACTAACATCTTAGCCTTGGAGTCAACGGAAGGCCAATTGACATCGCCTGTTTCGTCAATTAAACTTGTATCAATATTAACTGCTTTTTCTGCGTGGCTGTAATCAAGAAAACACACTTGGTAGCATAGGTCCCACAGATCGACCTTGACTATTTGGTCTTGACGTTGTAAAGATAGATGATATCCTGGATGGGGTACTGGTAGGCGGGAAAGAGTCTCTCTAATGCCCACAGCTTCTTGTGGTGTAGCAGCTTCCAGTTCTTGAATTAGCTGGGTTACGGCCTCTTTAGTTTCCTCAGTTGTCCCAACAGGCCAAATCAGTATATCCTGGTAACTTCCTTTCCAAGAGGATACCTCAAGCAGCTTGCGAATATTATCGACAACACGGATAAATATAGGTTGCATGAGGAGTTCAGCTTGCTGCCATGCAGCTGAGTCAGAGATTCTAGGTGGCATGGTTAGTAAAAAGGGAGCAGATAAGAAAAATTAACAACGTGTTTTTTAAAAAACTGGACTTTACATCAAAATCTTTTCCCAAGATAGCGGATTTTGTTGAAAAAGTTTTGGAAATATTGATTACCACCCTAGATAACGGGTGCTAAACCTGGGGAGTGAAATATGATAGGCAAGTTGCTAGACCATCGTTACCAAGTACTTAGAGTCCTCGCTACCGGAGGATTTGGTCAAACATACATTGCCCAAGATACCAAGCGACCGGGCAACCCGATCTGCGTTGTCAAGCACCTCAAGCCTGCTAATTCTGAACCTAAAGTGTTTGACACTGCTAAGCGCCTGTTTCGCAGCGAAGCTGAAACCCTTGAAAAACTAGGTCACCATGACCAAATACCCCGGCTTTTAGCTTATTTTGATGAAAACCAAGAATTTTATTTAGTTCAAGAATTTATAGAAGGACATGCTTTAAGTGATGAACTGGTAAGTGACCAACGCTGGAGCGAAGGTCAAGTTATTCATCTCTTGCAGGAAGTTCTAGCTATATTAATATTTGTTCATAATCAAGGTGTGATTCACCGCGATATTAAACCAGATAATATCATACGTCGGGCATCTGACAAGAAATTAGTTTTGGTAGACTTTGGTGCTGTAAAACAATTGCGAGCATCTTATATACAGACTTCACCAACACTGGTGTTTACGGGAGCAGTAAATCCGTCAGTAACTGTAGCAATTGGTACACCTGGATACATGTCCACGGAGCAAGGGCAAGGGAAACCTCGTCCTAATAGTGATATTTATGCTTTAGGTATCATTGCTATTCAAGCATTGACGGGCGTACCGCCAATGGATTTACAAGAAGATCCTCAGACTGGTGAAATTCTTTGGCAACAAATGGTGTCTGTAAGTGACGAATTCGCAGCAGTTTTGACGAAAATGATACGTTATCACTTTAAAGACCGTTACCAAAGTGCGTCCCAGGTGCTACAAGCATTAGAATCAGTGTCTCCTGTTTCTGAGTCTGATGAATATCCTAAACATTCTGGCTACCAACTAACCCAATTTAAATCTCCACAATCTCGCCAGAAAACCATTGCTCTTGCTCCAGCATATCCGGAGGCTCCAGCAGCAGCAATTGCCGAACCTGTACACAAAAGTTCTGGCAAACTCGACTTATTGCAGGTATTAATTCTGATAGGCTTGGCAGCTAGCGCGGCGGTTATTTCTCCCATTGTCGTGAAGAATGTGCAAAATGTCGTTGCCGATATGACTGGGAATAATTTTTCAGCAGGGCAAAACTGCGTAGCTGTGGTGGCGGGTAATTCCAATATGCGTTCTGAGCCTAGTTCTATTAGCTCTAACACTATTGTGAAAACTTTAAAGAATGATACTAAATTTGAGGTTACAGGTAGGCGAACACAACATGGTTGGGTAGAGGTTAAGTTTGACCCTAAACGTAATGCTTGGGCGCATTCAGATGTGATTAAGAATAATGAAGAATGGCCTTCTTGTTTACGAGATAAGGGGATCGCAATGAAAACATTAGATGATAATGACTTAATTACTACTCACGCGATCGCCAAGGGAAAATCAAAACTAAAAACTCGCTCGCAAGAGTCAGCCCAAATTTCACCCTCAGCATCAGAGAAATCACAACCAAAGAAGGAAGACGCTCAAGCTTTAGCACAAGCTAGGAAAAAATATGACTCAGGGGATTTGCAGGGAGCGATCGCCTTAGTACAATCATTAACCTCTAATCCTTCCGCCGCTAAAGAGACAGCAGAGATGGTTGCTCATTGGCAACAAGACTGGGCTAAAGCTGAGGCTGTGTTTAATGACATCAACACTGCAATTTCTCAAAGACAATGGGATAAGGTTTTAGTTTATAAAGACCATCACGAAAAATTGCCCAATATTCAATACTGGCGAGATAAATTGGAACCATTGATTAAGCAAGCTACTGAGAACGTCGCCAAACAGCAGGTTATTCAGGGAGCAGGCAGCAGCCCCTTTGGGGAAGTCAAAAGTCAAAAGTCAAAAGTCAAAAATTAGGAGCAGAAGACCAATAATTAGTCTCATGCTCGTGCCCATTGTATCACCCCATGCCCTATGCCCTATGCCCCATGCCCTATGCCCCATGCCCCATGCCCCATGCCCCATGCCCATTCTTCACCGTCCTAAAGAAGCATCGAAAAAGTATACTCGGTCACAATATTGGGATTGACTAGTACAAACTGCCTCTATAGACACGTTGCTAATATTGTTAACGTTCAATGAGAACGAAGTTTGTCGTGCAGGTGAAACAGTGCGTGTTTCAACTACTTTACCATCTAAGTAAACCTTAACTTGTACACCAGGACTGAATCTATCATTATCACGCATTCCAAAACCCAAGTTTAGAGTTTGAAATCCTTGGTAATCGTTATTGATGGGCTTAATGTTACAGGTTATGGAAGCATAGCGTGATCCAGGACCAAGATAAAACCGACTTGAATAAACGGCTTTACCAATAGAAATATCAAGGTTTTGGTCGCGCACGCTACCGACTCCACTGTCAACACATCTTGCTCGCAACAAGGAGACAGAACCACTGGAATGCTGTGCTTGTGCAATTTTTCTTTCCGACGTTACGAAGCCAAGTGCTAAAACAGCACTGAAGAAAACTGAAACGATACACTTAGTTTTTTGCATTAGAACCTAAAACGTGATGTAAAAATTACAAGTGTAAGTACACACAAGAATACTTAATCACCATTAAAATTTTTTTCGCCAGAAGGCATCAGTGAATATACTTGAATCGTTTATTCGTACTCAGATTCGTATTCAGGTATGTTAGATTGAACGAAGGAATCTGAAGTAATGTGAACCAATACTCACGCTAAAATTCTTATAGGACTAAAGATAGATATAGATATGTGTCTGAGTGGAGTTTACTGACGAAAGTAAAGTGAGAATATTTGGGTGGATCTTATAATTGACCGTTCTTTTTTTTAAGATATATTGCAATCCGTGTACGAGTTGTAAACTTCCTGATTAAAGCAGGGAAAAGGACACTCCAGATAGGAGGATACGGGTTTTAGTTTTTACATAAATTATATAGGACTGCTATATGAGTCGGTTAGTTGTTTTAAACTTGGGTCAAGGAAACTTACGTGATGGCTTTGCTAACGTTACCGCAGAACTGGGAGAAGCAAACAACCCCTACCAAATGAAATTTACTGCTAGTTTACCAGCCGCACCACAGATTTCCGAACTCTACCATCATTGGCGTTCTCTTTATTGGGCTTTTTATCAACGTCTAGGTTTTCGTATCTATACAGAAGGAGATGATCAACTTGAAATACAAGAATCTTATATAACTAACGTGTCTCAAATTGATCTCCTAGGTTTGTGCCAGATGTTGTCAACAAAGATAAATGTATGGTTGAACTCAACGAAGTTTCGTAAAATAGATCAGCAATTACGCACACAGTTAAAACCGTCTGAAGAAATTGGCTTCATTATTGAAACCAATGATAATTTACTACGACGACTTCCTTGGCATTTATGGAATTTTTTTGATGATTATCCTTTAGCTGAAGTTGCCTTAAGTGCTGCAGAGTACCAGAAAACGCAAAAAGTAACTGAAAATTACAACCAAGGCGCAGTAAAAATTTTGGCAATTTTTGGTAATAGTAAAGGAATTAATATTAGCCGTGATCGAACTTTTTTAGAGCAATTATCAACTAAAGCAGAAATTAAATTTTTAGTAGAGCCGGATTTAGAAAATCTAAATGAGCAACTATGGCAGCAAGGTTGGGATCTTCTCTTTTTTGCTGGTCACAGTTATAGTTGTAAGCAACAAAAAGGGTTTATACATATTAATCAAACAGACAAAATTAGCCTTGAGGAATTAAGATATGCTCTTAGACAAGCTATCAGTCGCGGGTTAAAGCTAGCAATTTTTAACTCCTGTGAGGGTTTAGGATTGGCGCAACAGCTTCAAGATTTGTATATCCCACAAGTTATTGTGATGCGTGAGCCTATTCCAGATGTGGTGGCGCAAATCTTTTTTAAGCATTTTCTAGCAGAATTTACCCGTGGAAAATCTTTATACGTTGCGGTGCGTTCTGCACGAGAAAGATTGCAAGGATTAGAGAGAGATTATCCCTGCGCCACTTGGCTCCCCATTATTTTTCAGAATCCAGCCGAACCTCTGTTAACATGGTCAAGCTTTGGAAGTGCAGCAATATCAAAGCCAAGAGAAAATCTGGTAGAACCTTCCATTGAAAACCAAGACGATATATCCCCTCGGTTCCCTAGTGGTTCAGTTCCTATCGACTCCCCTTTTTACATTAGAAACTCTAGTATTGAAGCACAGGTTAATAAAGAAATTACTAAACCAGGAGCTTTAATCAGGATTAAAGCTCCTAGAGAAATGGGTAAAACATCTACGCTATTGAGGATTTTGGATTATGCTGCTAGTCTTGGTTACCACAGGGTTAACTTGAACCTGGAGCAAATCGACCAAACAATTTTAAGCGATCTCAATCGATTTTTACGTTGGCTGTGTGCGAATGTTACCCGTCAGCTCAATCTTGAACCAAAATTAGATGAATATTGGGATGAAGATATTGGCAGTAAAGTAAGTTGTACTCTGTATCTGGGTAGATATATACTAGAGCAACTTAAGTCGCCTGTGGTTTTAGCATTAGATGAAGTGAACGAGCTTTTTGAGCATCCCCAAGTCGCAAAGGATGTTTTACCGTTATTGCGTTCATGGTATGAAGAAGCGAAAAAATTACCAGTTTGGCGCAAGCTTCGTCTTATTGTGGTTCACTCTACAGAAATTTATGTTCCCCTCCAGCTTCATCAGTCTCCCTTTAATGTAGGTTTACCAATTCAGTTAAAGGGTTTCACTCAAGATCATGTTGAGCAATTGGCTCATTCCTATAAGCTGAATTGGAAGGATGGTGAACAAGCAAAACTTTTGATGGATATGGTTGGAGGACATCCAGGATTGGTTCATTTAGCAATCTATCACCTGAGTCTTGGAGACTTGACTCTAGATCAATTGCTGGAAAGTGCTCCCACATCGTCTGGCATTTATTACAATCACTTGCAGCGTCATTGTGCAACTTTACAAGAACAGCCAGAGTTGGCGATCGCACTTCACAAAGTTATGAATTCTACCGACCCTGTACCGTTAGAACCGATTGTAGCATACAAGCTAAGTAGTATGGGTCTGATTAAATTAAATCACAATCAAGCCATACCTAGTTGCCAATTGTATCGTCAGTATTTCCAGTAAAATGATTACAGTAATTGAGTTGCACTTGCTCGTATTTATATGTATCGGAAATCTGTTGGAAAAAGGAGGAGGACAAGGTAAAGCAAATAACATACAAAGACGCTGTTAATCCGCTTATCAGTAAGATAAAATCAATTTATACATTAGGCTTTTCAAAGCTCAACTATATTTCTTAAGTATATGTTTGTTATTTAATTTACTTTCTGATTACTTGTATGCTTCATGTTAAAAAATGTATATTTTGTCCACACCCGTATTTTTTTTACACACTAGAGGCGGTATTATAAAATTCGGTTGGGCAAACTAGAGATTATTTATAAAGTAAACATTAGGACGTTGTAGCTAGCGGAAAACACTACGTTATGTGGTTTTCCTGACTTGTGAACTTCCTACGATAAGCTTCCCACAGGGTAGCGAGTGGTTTTTAGTTATAACTGAAGCTTAAAATTTACGTTATAAATAGGCTCTTAGGTATTAGTAAGTATTAACTCATAAGCAAACTCCTGTTTTAGGAGGAGTTTTTTTCAACGAAAACTCTCCAATGAGTCATTGCTGTTTATGAAACGTGTCTAGTACTGAATTTGTGTGATTTGGACGGATTCGAGCCTAAAAATTAAGCCGTTGATCGTGGTAGTCTAACAAAGAACCAAAACGATGCTCAACAGACCGTATTTCAAACCCTGTTACTCCGTTAAAACTATAGAGCCAGATAATGTATTTTTCTTATCTGAGAAACAAATAACTTGGTTGAGCGATCGCCTATGTTACCGCTTAGCTTCTTTAATCGATGGTCATCGCAATATTGACGAAATTATTGAAATAATTCAACTAGAACTATTAAAAGACCAAAAATCTTTTGAAACAACTAGCTTATTTTTCCAGAATGCTCTTGATATTACTATTAAAGCCCAGCACGCACTGCTAAAAATGGAAAAACAAGGCTATCTTGTTGAACAAGATGAATCATTACCATCACACTTAGCCATCTTCTGCAATCATCTAAACATCTCACCTGCCAAGGCTTATCAACGACTACAATTGAAAAAAGTCGCAGTCAAAGCTTATGGTTCTCTTCATACAGAAGACTTTATTGCCATCCTTAAATCTCTGCACATTCAAGTAGCCGACGAAGGAAACCTCACAATAGTCTTAACAGACGACTACCTCGACCAAAATCTAGATAAGTTCAACCAACAAGCATTACAATCCTCATCCCCGTGGATGCTAGTCAATCCTCTAGGAACAAAAGTCTGTATTGGACCTTTATTTTATCCCAACAAAAGTGCTTGCTGGGAATGTCTAGCACATCGATTACGAGATAATAGACCAATTGAAGGATTTATCCAGAGACATCAAAATATTTCCTCCCCTCTACCCCCTCCTTTAGGGTTCTTACATTCTACAATGCAAACTGCCCTTGGAATGGCAGCTACAGAAATCTTTAAGTGGATTGTGCAAGGAGAAAATCAACAATTAACAGGAAAGTTGTTGACTTACGATACCCTGACTTTTCAAACCCAAGAACACTCTTTAGTTAAGCGTCCTCAATGTCCTAGCTGTGGAGAGATAGTTTATAAATTTACAAAGAAACCCTTACCTGTTGTTTTAGGACATTCCAAGAAAACTTTTACCGCCGATGGGGGACATAGATCTTGCTCGCCTCAAGAAACGTTAAGCAGACATCAACATCATATTAGCCCTATAACAGGTGTTGTTAGAGAACTGAACAAAATACCAGGGAACGAGTTAATCCATACTTATGTTGCTAAACACCATTTCCTGAACACGTTTGATGATTTAACCAGCTTACGTCAGAACCTCCAAGGTAGAAGTGCAGGAAAAGGTAGAACCGATCTACAAGCTAGAGCAAGTGGTTTGTGCGAAGCGATTGAGCGATATTCAGGGGTATTTCAGGGCGATGAAATTAGAGAAAAAGCCAGTTACCACCAAATGGGAGACAAAGCAATTCACCCAAATACCTGTATGAACTTCAGTGAACAGCAATACCAAACGCGAGAACAATGGAATCTTCAGTGTGAGAACTGGTGGTTTCAAAAAGTCCCTGAACCTTTTGATCCTGATAGAGAAATTGATTGGACACCAGTTTGGTCATTAACTAACCAAGAATTTAAATATCTTCCAACAGCTTACTGCTATTACGGCTATCTTCAACCACACCAACCTGATTGCTGGGCTGACTCCAACGGATCTGCAGCAGGGAACACCCTCGAGGAAGCTATCCTCCAAGGGTTTATGGAGTTAGTGGAGCGAGACTCTGTTGCCTTGTGGTGGTATAACCGTCTCAAGAAACCGCAAGTGGATATAGAGAGTTTCGATGAACCCTATTTTCTCAAACTGAAACAATATTACCAAAACCTGAATCGCGAGCTATCGATCTTGGATATTACTAGCGATCTCAATATTCCCACTTTTGCTGCTATTACTTACAGAACAGATCGAGAAGTAGAAGATATTGTGCTGGGTTATGGAAGCCATTTTGACCCAAAGATTGCTATTAGTCGAGCTTTGACTGAAGTCAACCAAATCCTACCTCATGTTTTATCTGTAAAAGCTGATGGTAGTACCAAATATCCCTCACCAGTTGATCCCCTAGCCCTAAAATGGTGGAAAACAGCAACTTTAGCTAATCAACCTTATTTAGTTCCTGATGAAAACATGCCAGCTAAAGTCTATGCAGATTATCGCCAACTTGCAAGCGACGATTTTCTAGATGATATAAAGTTATGTCAAAAAATTGTTGAAAACAACGGCTTGGAATTGCTTGTTTTAGATCAAACCCGTCCTGATATTGGGTTGAGAGTCGCGAAGGTAATTGTTCCAGGAATGCGCCACATGTGGAACCGATTAGGTTCAGGACGGTTGTATGAGGTTCCAGTAAAAATGGGTTGGTTGAAAAAGCCATTAACAGAAAATCAACTTAATCCTATTCCTATGTGGATGTAGGCTTTATGAAGAAGAATTCAGGAGTCAGGAGCCAGGAGTCAGAATGAAGTTGTTGGTTAAACCCTTGTCTACTCGTTACCATGCAGAGGGGTTGAAAATGAGTGCTAAAACACCATCCGGTTATGGGTAGTGTATTCTGACTCCTGAATTCTGTCTCCTGACTCCTTTTTATTATCAATTTTATTACCCTATGTTGAATGGATATTCAGTTATTGATGCTGATTCTCATGTCGTTGAACCCTCAACCGTCTGGACTAAGTACTTAGAACCTGAATTTAGGCACTTAGCTCCCTCACCAGATATGAGGATTAAAGGCGAAGAGATTGTACAGAAAGTATCAAAGCAAGTTCGCGAAGAAGGAAATAAGCAAATGATGCAGAGTCATCCTAATGCTTATTTGAATCGTTACAACCCGGAATCCCATGTTCAGGCAATGGTGCAAATGGGAATTGATATCGCATTCATTTATCCAACTTACGGGTTGTGGCTTTGGGCAATTGATGATATGCTGCCTGAAGAAGCGGAAGCATTCACCCGTGGGTATAACACTTGGTTATATCAAGAATTTTGTAGCTATGCCCCAGATCGGCTTAAAGGTGTAGGAGCAATTAATCTCCATGCACCAGAGAAGTTAGTGCAACAATTGCATGAGATAGCTGAATTTGGTTGGAAAGCTGTTTTTTTACGCCCTAATCCTGTAAAAGGAAGAATATTAAGTGATCCCGCATACGAGTCATTTTGGAAAGAGTGCGAGCAGTTAGGAATAGCAGTCGGGATTCACGAAGGAACTCATAGTCGGTTAGTAACTACAGGAGCACAACGGTTTCACACTCGTTTTGCTCTACACGCCTGCTCTCATCCAATGGAGCAGATGATGGCGCTTTTAGCCTTGATTGAAGGAGGGGTGTTAGAGCGCCATCCTCAACTAAAAGTTGGTTTTTTAGAGTCTGGCTGTGGTTGGTTGCCTTACTGGCTATGGCGACTAGATGAAGAGTACGAGAACTTATATTGGGAGGTTAAGGATAATGTCAGGATGAAGCCTTCAGAGTATTTTCGCAGACAGTGTTTTATTGCTATTGAGCCTTATGAACCTTATTTAGCTGAGATTATCCAATATATCGGCTCTGATAACTTAATTTTTGGTTCTGACTATCCTCACATGGATCATAAGCCAAACATCGTTAAGAAAATCATTGAGCTTGAGACGCTGTTATCTAGAGAAACAGTGCAAAAGATTATCTGGGATAATCCGGTTCGGTTCTACGGCTTAATTTAAAGCTTTTTTTTGAAAAAATGTCTAATTGCTTTTGATAAGGAGAAAAAAACATGTTCGGACAACGTATTTTATTTGAAAATGTCAGTAATCTTGCTGTTGATAATGAACTCAACAATTCGCGTGATATCGATTCGACTGAGGCTGACGGTAATCAACAAGTCTATCCTTTTCTCCGTCGCCTTTGTATGCAAGCTAAACAGATTTCTCAAATTATTGCTTATATCTGGCGCTGGGCTGAAGAAGATGTCAATGAGTTTAGTGAACAAGTTGACGCAGCAAAACGACTAAAACGCTACTTTGATAACCCTAATGAACCAGGAAAGGATAAGAAACCAGAACGTTTGAAAAAATTGTTGAGTACTGATCCTAGAAAATTTTTAGATGGAAAAAGTGACCTGGAAGAAGGTGAATTATTGGTTAAGGTTTTTGGAGAAGATAGAATTAGGACTGATAATTTTCCTATATTTACGCAGGAGGAAGCGTCGATTTATTTGTTTACAGTTAATGTAAATGCGTTTCAAGGTTCTCTTGCAGATCCTGATGTAAATGGACGTAGATTAATCAAGTTTCAAATTCCCTATCCTCCGTCTCCAAAACTTGGCGAAGCAACAGTTACTAAACAAGAATTGGAGGAGTGGATCTCTAACACAGAGAACGATGTATTCTTCGCCGATAGCCCTTATATTCCTACAACCTGTTCTTAATTGAATTCAACAAACTCATTCCAAGTAAATAGAGGTTTGTAGAACTTCTCAAACGAGGCATGGAATTAAATCCTTGCCTCATTGCTTATTGATTGCTAAAAAAAATTATGATTATCAAAGACGCTCAAAAGCTTTTACCAAATACAATCGACAAAAACTTACTCATTCCAAATATGGTACTTGAAGTACCACCTCACGGTATCCCGCTACATGCAAAAAGTATAGAACGAATTTTGGCAACAGTTCAATCTGACAAGAAGGTAGTGATTTTCCAACCTACATTACCAGTGGCTTCAGAATTAGGTTTACCCTCATATCCGCCATTAGCTTATTTATATCCTCAAGAGTTAAGCGATATTTTTAGCCAGTTTCGTCAAAGGTTTGAAAGCAAAAATCAAGCTAATTTATTAGGTTCTATAGGCTTCAATATTATTTCCGAAACCAGCATTGAAGAACAACTCCATTACTTTGCCGATCATTATGGAATAGCTGTAAAACCATCTTACGTTAGGGTAATCGTAGGGAATACCTGTAATCTCAAATGTGTTATGTGTCCTTATCATAGTCCTGCGCTTAAGTCAACGCATACAACAGATTTCTTTACAGGTAATAAGGTAATGCCTTGGAAAACGATGGAGCGTCTGGCGAGAGAATGTGGGGAACAAGGAATTGCGATCGTAATCGGTAATGTTGAAGAACCAATGCTCCACCCCAACATTGTAGATTTTGTTCAACTTTGTAGACAAAAAGGAGTTCCCAAAGTTCATATAACTACAAATGGTCAACTGCTGGATGAAAGACGAGCTAAAGCATTACTGGAAGCTGGTATAACTAGTATTGATATTAGTATCGATGCCGCTGACGCAAATACTTACTGGGAAGTGCGGGGAGGCAATCTCCGCCGAGTCGAATCTAATATAATCAATTTTATTCAGATCCGCGAGCAACTAGGTGTTTCTTGTGAGGTAAGGACATCTTTTGTCAGAAATCAGAATGTTACCCTTGAGGAAGAAGAAAAATTTCGACAACGTTGGCTAAAACAAACAGATGCTGTTTGTATATTGAACTTAGCAGAGTATAAAGAGGCTAATATGCATCTTGACAGAATCAACAATACTGTACAAGATTACATCAAATATTACATTGAAAAAGCTAACGGGCGGTGGTCGTGTTTATTTCCCTTCACGGAAATGGCTGTTCTCCCTGATGGTAGGATATACTACTGCATTGAAACTTTATTTAGACTGGGTTTTGATAAAGATATTGTGAGTTTGGGCGACTACAACACAGAAACTTTACAAAATATTTGGCGCGGCAATCTATTTAATCAACTTAGACATGATTTAATTATTAATAATTTGTCTAATAGACTAGTATGCAAAAGTTGTGAGATGTGGATGTCGCAGGTTGTTTATAGATACGTAAAGAACAATCTGCAGGTTACGAGTACCATGGTTACTGAAATCTATCAAAAATCTTTTCCAAAAAGGATTTAAAACATAGTTGTATTAATATTACTCTCTTATGCAGAATATAAAAAAATATCAAATTATTCAAAAAATTTATGAAAGTGATAATTCCCTAGTTTATCGAGCTATTCTCAAATCTGATAATCAACCGGTTATTCTTAAGCTCCTTAAAGAAAATTACCCTACTCCTTCAGAACTTACCCGATATAAGCAGGAGTATGAAATTACTCGTTCTCTCTCAGCAGATTGTATTGTCAAAGCTTATGACTTACAGCGATACGAAAACAGCTTAATTATGATTCTAGAAGACTTTGGTGGGGAATCATTAAAATTCTTAATATCCAAGCACCAATTTTCTCTAGAAGAATTTCTTAAGATTGCTATTAAAACCACTGAAAGTTTAGCAGCTATTCACAGTGCGAATATTATACATAAAGACATTAACCCTTCTAATATTGTATATAATCCAGAAACAGAACAACTCAAAATCATAGACTTTGGAATTTCCACCCGTTTATCTCAGGAAAACCCAACGCTTTGTAATCCTAATCAATTAGAAGGAACTATAGCTTATATTTCTCCAGAGCAAACCGGTAGAATGAACCGCTCAATAGACTACCGGACAGATTTTTATTCTCTAGGTATTAGTTTTTATGAACTACTAACCCAGCAACTTCCTTTTGAAAGTACCGACGCTATGGAACTGGTACACTGCCATATAGCTAAACAACCTGTACCACCCCATGAAAGAACTAGTGGAATTCCCTTCACTGTTTCTAACATTGTAATGAAATTGTTAGCTAAAACCGCAGAAGAACGATACCAAAGTGCTTGGGGAATAAAAGCAGATTTAGAAACTTGTCTTGATCAATTAGAAACGCTAGGTAAAATCTCTCAGTTTCATTTAGGGTGTTATGATATTTCTGATAAGTTTCACATTACCCAGAAACTTTACGGACGAGAGCTAGAAGTTACTCAACTATTGACTGCCTTTGAACGAGTTAGTCAAGGTTCTACTGAAATGATGGTGATTTCTGGTTATTCAGGAATTGGTAAGTCCCTCTTAGTTAATGAAGTTCACAAACTGATAGCACGCCAGGGGGGATATTTTATTGAGGGTAAGTTTGATCAGTTGAAACGTGATATTCCTTATGCTGCATTTAGTCAGGCTTTCCATGAATTAATAAGACAGCTATTAGCAGAACCTGAAGCAAGACTACAAATCTGGCAACAGCAAATTTTAGAAGCTTTGGGTACTAATGGTCAAGTTATTGCCAATATAATTCCAAAAATAGAGGAGCTCATCGGTAAACAACTTCTATCGGACGAGCTACAAGCCTCTGAATCCCAAAACCGATTTAATTTATTGTTTCAAAAGTTTATAACTATTTTCGGTAAAAAAGAACACCCCTTAGTTATCTTCTTAGATGATTTACAATGGGCAGATTTGCCCTCCCTAAAGTTAATAGAACTCTTGATGAAGGATGAAGATAGTCAGTATATATTGATGATAGGAGCATATAGAGATAACGAAGTTAGTCCCCTACATCCCTTAATACAAACATTAGAGCAAATTAAAAGGACAGAGACTACAGTCCAGCAGATCGCGCTTCAACCTTTAGAAATTAATGATATTAACCAGTTAATTGCTGACAGTCTAAGCTGCTCACTAAAATACTCAAAACCTCTAGCAGATTTGGTAAATAAAAAAACTCAAGGTAATCCCTTTTTCCTCACCCAATTTCTCCAAGCTTTATACAAGGAAAATTTATTGTTATTTAACTCTAACCTCAGTTGCTGGCAATGGAATATTGAAGAAATTGAAAGAACTACAATAACTGATAATGTAGTTGATTTGATGGTTAGTAAGATTGAGAAGTTAGACGGGAAGACACAGAATATTTTAAAATTAGCTGCCTGCATTGGAAACAAATTTAGTTTAAAAACTCTCTCATCTATAAATAAAAAATCCCAAAACAAGACAGCTTATGAACTTCAGCCAGCGTTACAGGAAGGGTTAATTGTTCCATTAAGTGATGACTACAAAATTCCTCTTCTATGGAGTCAGGAGGAAATGTCGAGTAGTTCTTCATCTCGAGACTCTAATTTCATTCCTAAATATCCAGAATTAATTATATATAAATTTTTACATGATCGAGTTCAGCAAGCTGCATATACCTTAATTACAGCAGCAGATAAAAAAAAGGTTCATCTTGAAGTGGGTTTTACTTTATTAAAAAATACTACACAAGATAAGTTAGAGGAAAATATTTTTGATATTGTAAATCAAATTGATCAAGGATATGAACTAATTAGTGATGTTTCTAAGAAATATGAATTGGCTCAATTAAATCTTAAAGCAGGTAAGAAAGCAAAAGTTTCAACAGCTTATGGAGTGTCTTTAAAATATTTAGATACTGCACTAAAAATATTACCATCCAATAGTTGGTTGACCCAGTATAAATTGGCATTTGAAGTTTATGTAGAAACATTAGAATCTCTTTACTTAAATTCAAAATTTTCTGAAGTTGAAGAACTTTATGCAATTACTTTACAACAAACTAAAAGCACTTTAGATAAAATTAAAGTATACCTGATTAAGATACAATCTTATTTTGCCCAATTTCATCAGCAGAAAGCAATAGACATAGCTAGAGAAGCATTGACAGAAATAGGTGTAAATATACCTCAAGAAGAAAGTGAAATAGAAAATCAAATAAAAGAAGAACAGGAACTGTTAAAAATTTTATTGACAGACAAAGTAATTGATGATTTAGCTAGTCTCAAACCGATGAGCGATCCGTATAAGATTGCTGTCATATCAATATTACAACAGATAGTAGGTGCTGCAATACAAGTTAATTTTCGTTTATACATTCTAGTTATATTAATCCAGATTAATCTTTGTTTAAAATATGGAAACCCTATCGATGCTGCTAATATATATAGCCTTTATGGCATGATTCTATGTGGTGTAATCGAAGATTTTGATTTGGGATATAAATTTGGTCAAATTTCTCTAAAGTTGTTAGATAAATTTAATAACTATAAATCAGAAGCTTTTGTTACGCATTTATATTATGGATTTATATGGCATTGGAAAGAATCTATCAGAAATAAAATAGCAGAAGAAAAATTACTGAGTGGATTCCAAAGAGGTATAGATACTGGCAATCACGAGTTTGCTTCTTATGTGTCTATAAGCTACTGTATTGTGAAAATTTTTAGAGGAGATCCCTTAGAAGATATTAGACAGACTTGTAAAAAATTCACAGATATAATTAAAAAAATACAACAAACATATTCTTTTTATTACATTAAAATATGTAATAGTATAGCGCTCAATTTGGTAGAAGGATACAACAAAAGTGTTTTGATAATTGGTAATTCAGAAAAGGAAGAAGAGAATTATCTCAATGTATGGCTCCACGATAAGAATGAGTGGCTTTTATTTATTGCTTATCTGACAAAAACAATCGTTTATTTTTATTTTAAACAATATGAACAGGCTCTTGCTCACCAAATTAAAGCAAGTCAATACTGGAAAGCCTGTACTGCATATTTACCCGCGCCACAGTATAACTTCTACTCTTCTTTAACATTGCTTGCTTCTTGTAAGAAATCTAATACAAGACAAAAAAAACAATTACTACAACAAGTAAAAGAAAATCAGAAAGTGATGGCAGTCTGGATGAGTCATTGCCCAAACAATTTTAAAAATAAATATGATTTAGTAGCAGCCGAAGAAGCACGAGTATTAGGTAAAAAGTGGGAAGCTGAAGAACTTTATGAACAATCCATTCAAGGCGCTAAGCAATATGAATTTATCCATGAAGAAGCTTTGGCTTATGAGCGAGCAGCAGAATTTTATCTTTCAATTGGAAGAAAAGAAATTGGTCAACTATATTTAAAAAATGCCCATCACTGCTATACTCTCTGGGGTGCTAAAGCAAAAGTCGAGCAATTAGAATTGGAATATCCTCAGTTGTTTTTAGCAGCTTCTAAATCAATTTCAGCTTCCAATCTTAGTACAACTTCTTCTCTATCTAGCAGTAAAGCAGAAATTTTGGATATCACCACTGTTATCAAAGCCTCCCAAGTTCTTGGTGGTGAAATTAAGCTGGATAAGTTGCTCGAAAACTTAATGAAAACGATGATTGAGAATGCTGGTGCGCAAAAAGGCTACCTGATTCTCAATAAACAAGGTAATTGGGTGATCGAAGCCGAAGGATCTGTAGATTCTAATAACATCACTATATTACAATCTATCCCAATAGATTTTGTTGCTCCTGACACTCAGATACCCTTGCTATCGGATGCAATCATTAACTATGTTGCTCGCACTCACGAAAATGTCGTTCTAAATAATGCAACTGATGAAGGACAGTTTACCCGTGATCCTTACATTACCATCACTCAGCCAAAATCCATTCTCTGCACTGCTTTGTTGAATCAAGCTAGACTAAGCGGTATTTTGTACTTAGAAAATAATTTGACAACAGGTGCATTTACAAGCGATCGCGTCGAAGTCTTAAAAATCCTTTCCGCTCAAGCTGCTATCTCCATTGAAAATTCGCGCCTCTATCGAGAGTTAGAGAATTATAGCCACACTCTAGAAGAAAAAGTGGAAGCAAGAACCCAAGAATTACAGGAGAAAAATCAGGATTTAGCAAATCTCCTACAAAAGCTAAAAGCTACCCAAGCTCAGATTGTCGCACAAGAGAAATTGGCTTCTCTGGGAGCATTAACAGCTGGGATCGCCCACGAAATCAAAAATCCCTTAAACTTTGTTAATAACTTTGCTGAACTTTCCATAGAGTTAGCCCAAGAGCTTCAGGAAGAAATTGACAGTCAAAAAGATAATTTAGATCCCGAAACCGTAGAATCTATCGAGGAAATTCTCGATACTCTCAGCCAAAACGCTAAAAAAATTAATGAACATGGCAAAAGAGCTGATAATATTGTACGTGGTATGTTAGTGCATTCTCGAGGGCAAACTGGTCAAAGGCAGCTCTGTGACATTAATGCCCTGCTAGCAGACGCTGTTAATCTAGCTACGCACGGGATGCACGCAAAGGATCCTAGTTTCAACATTGTGATAAAGGCAGACTACGATCGCAATCTTGGGCAAGTTGACATCATACCCCAAAGCATTAATCGTGCTTTTATAAATTTAATTAACAACGCTTGCTATGCAGCGCATAAAAAGAGAATCTCTTTACAGAAAACGCAAGATAGCCAGAGTGAGGGGTTTTTACCTACACTTTCGGTTATTACTAAAGATTTAGGTACGCGAGTAGAAATCCGCATCCGTGACAACGGAGAAGGTATTCCGCAGGAACTGCTGGAGCATATTTTCAATCCCTTTTTTACGACTAAGCCTCCTGGCGAGGGCACTGGGTTGGGTTTATCTATTACTCATGATATTATTGTCCAGCAGCATCAAGGGGAAATTAAAATAGACACGCTAGTAGCGGATTATACAGATGTCATTATCATCTTGCCTAAAATTCTTTCTGAAAAGAATTAACTAGCAAGTCTTAAAATAAAAAATATAAAGTGAGTACATAAATAAAAAAATTCAAAAATGAAAGTAATGGTTGTAGACGATGAACAAGATGTACAATTTTTGTTTAAGCAGAAATTTAGAAGAGAACTTAAGCAAAATCAAATAACATTAGATTTTGTTCTTTCTGCTCAGGAAGCACTGGAATTCTTACGCAATCAACTAGCGAACTGCGTCGTTCTGATTATAGCAGATATTAACATGCCTGGCATGAACGGCCTAGAATTACTCAAAATCGTCAAAGAACAGTTTCCTCATTTAAAAGTTTTTATGATTACTGCTTATGATGATGAGCAAAAACACCAAATTGCGAGAAAATATGGCGCTGATGAGTATATCACAAAACCAATTGCATTTGACAACCTTAAGGAAAAAATATTCAATTTGCCTCAATAACGAGCCTAAGTCTGTCTCTCGTGAATGTGGAAAATCGCCGAACCCTGACAAACGAGAAGTGGAGTATGCTCATTGACTAATATTTAGTGTTAGGAATATCCTATTAGATCAAATTTAAATTATTATATTTCATAATTACAAAAGAAACTATGCCAGCTAAAATACTGGTTGTGGATGATGAGCCTGACTTAGAATCTCTATTACGCCAAAAATTTAGAAAAAAAATTCGGGAAAAGCAACTAGATCTGGTGTTTACACACAATGGTGTTGAAGCGCTCCAAAAGCTAGAAGCTGATCCAGAGATAGATATAGTCTTAACAGATATTTACATGCCCGAAATGGATGGGCTAACTTTACTATCTAAGCTCAACGAGTTATACCCCATCATCAAAGCAGTGATTATTTCTGCCTATGGCGATATGGACAATATTAGAACGGCGATGAACCGGGGTGCATTTGACTTTCTGACTAAGCCAATTAATTTTCAGGATTTAGAAATCACCACCTATAAAACTATACAGCACGTGCAGCAGATGAAAGCTGCTTGCGAACAGGAACGTCTAGCACGAGAAGCTCAAGCAGAATTACTAAGCCGTTTGCAACAAGAGGTTATTGAGCGGAAGCGAGCTGAGGAAGCATTACGTGGAAGCGAGAGAAGGTTGACTCAGTTTCTCGAAGCTGTACCAGTAGGCGTATTTGTCTTTGATGCTGAAGGTAAACCTTACTACGCTAATCAGATGGCGCAACAGATAATGGGTAAGGGAATCATTAATACGTCTACAACTAATGAATTAAGAGAGATTTATCAAGTTTATCGTGCAGGAACAAAAAACATATACCCTAATGAAGAACTACCTTCTGTGCGAGCACTAAAAGGCGAAAGTGTAACTCGTGACGATCTGGAATTCCACCAAGCAGACAACAAAATTATTCCCGTAGAGGTTTCCGGTACCCCAGTTCTTGATGAGAACGGTAAAATTGTCTATGCTATAATAGCTTTTCAAGATATCACCCAACGTCGACGAGCAGAAGCTGAGCGTATTCAGTTTACTCAAGAACTGGAACTTAAGAATCTCGCTTTGCAGCAGACAAAAGACGCATTAGCTGAGTCTAACCGGACTTTAGAGCAAAAAGTAAAAGAACGCACGCAAGAACTTTTACAAACCCTAGAAGTTCTTAAAGCTACCCAAGCGGAACTAGTGCTTGAAAACGCTTTACTCAGGAGTGCTGAAGATTCCTCATCCTTTGACTACCAAATCGGGGGTAGTTTGCCTATGGATGCTCCCACTTATGTTGTGCGATCGTCAGACCGTCACCTCTACAAAGCCTTGAAGCGTGGAGAATTTTGTTTCATCCTCAACGCACGACAAATGGGCAAGTCTAGTCTTATGGTAAGCATGATGCATCACCTCCAGCAAGAGGGGTTTCTGTGTGCCGCAATTGACATGACCCGTATCGGTAGTGAAAGTGTTACACCTGACCAATGGTATAAAGGTTTGGCTGTAGAGTTATGGCAAAGTTTCCACTTGCTTGGCAAAGTAAATCTGAAAGCTTGGTGGAATGAGCAACTTGATATTTCTCCTGTTCAAAGGTTAAGTCGATTTATTGAAGAGATTTTATTAGTTAATACTAAGATAGACGATGGCACTCCTCCACAAAATCTGATAATATTTTTAGATGAAATTGATAGTGTTTTAGGTCTAAGTTTTCCAATTAATGACTTTTTTGCCCTGATTCGCTTTTTTTATAATCAGCGCAGTATTAATCCAGATTATCGGCGTTTAACATTTGCTTTGTTTGGAGTTGTCACCCCCTCAGACTTGATCAGTGACCATCAGAGAACACCTTTTAATATTGGTCAGTCAATTCAACTCGAAGGTTTTCAATTGCATGAAGCCCAACCTCTGCTTCAAGGCTTGAAAGACAAAGTGAGTAACCCACAATTAATTCTTAAAGAAGTTTTGGACTGGACAAGTGGTCAGCCTTTTTTGACTCAAAAGGTTTGTAAGCTCATCCGTAGTTGTTCTTCCCCTATTCCCGCTAACGCTGAGACTGAGTGGATGACAAATTTGGTTCAGACTCATATCATAGACAATTGGGAATCGCAGGATGAACCAGAACATTTAAGAACAATCCGCGATCGCATCCTCCACAGTGAGCATCAACCTGTCCGTCTACTAGAACTGTATCGGCAAATTTTGCATAGCTCAGAAATTGTTTCTGTTGATAGCCCACAAGAAAAGGAATTGCTTTTGTCCGGCTTAGTAGTTAAACAAAACGGTTATCTGAAAGTTCATAATCGTATTTACGAACTGATATTTAATAGCAATTGGATCCAGCGGCAGATATACTGATTAAATCTGTCAACACTAGTTTTACCAAGGTGATGTCTACGCAAAATCTATCGTCTGAGCAACACTTAAGAGAAAATACAAATGCAAAACCATCTCCGCCTCTTTTGAACTGGGTGCAACCTTTAGTATTGCTTGCGGCACCTGGGATTTGGCTGTTACTTTTGTTAGTAGTGCCAACAGTGCTAATTCTTGAGTTAAGTTTTGTACCAGGAATTAGACCAGGAGATGTGGTAAATCCTAGTGGATTGGATAACTACATACGGATATTTGACCCTCTTTACCTGCGAGTCCTTAAGCGATCGCTCTTCTTTGCCCTTAATACTACATTAATTTGTTTAGCATTAGGTTTACCCGTTGCTTATTGGATCGCTCAAATAGCCCCACAGCGCTGGCGAAATTTACTTTTGATTAGCTTTGTTTTGCCTTTGTGGACTTCCTCGTTACTTCGCTCGTATGCTTGGATTACAATTCTCCGTCCTACTGGATTACTCAATAGTTTACTTAGCAGCGTAGGCTTACCTACTTTAGATATACTTCACCGCAGTCCCTCTGTGTTGATTGGCATGAGCTACAGCTTGCTACCCTATATGGTTTTGATTTTATACGCATCTTTAGAAAAACTAGATAAACGTTTGCTAGAAGCCGCCGCCGATTTAGGCGCGAATCCCGTGCAAGCTTTTTGTCAAGTTACCGTACCTCAAACCATTACTGGGATTTTTGCTGGTTCTTTTTTGGTGTTTATCACTGCATTAGGAGATTTTGTCAATCCAGAATTACTTGGTGGTGCTTCTAGTATGACAACCGCACGGTTAGTTTATAACCAGTTCCTTGGTGCTACCCAAAATTGGGGTTTTGGTTCAGCTTTAAGTATGATGCTAATTTTGGTTGTTAGTATTGCGATCGCGCTTTTAATTAGGTTGGGTAATGTCTCACCTAAGAGATAGGCTAGAATACGACCATACATCGAATCAAAACTGTAAACACCATGATTGCTCAAATGATGGTTCAACCCTCATCGTGGGTAGAATCTGGCGTACAAATCAGCAAAGTTAGAGATTTATATTTATTCAAGTTTACCCCAGAGCTACAATCGCGCCTTGACCAACTGAGCGAGAAGAAAAAGGCTGATATGCTGACATTGGAAGAAGAAGCTGAATTAACCGGGATATTAGAACTTGATCGCATTTTTACTTTGCTCAATGCTAAAGTTATTGGCGGATCATGACGGTTAATGAAGCAACCAGAAGATTAGTTAGGGAACGGGCAAAGTTTCTCTGTGAATATTGTCATATTTTGCACCTGGGCTGTCAGCCAGTCAGCCAGCCAGCGATTTAAATCGCTGGCTGATAGCTAAAGTCCTCTTAAGAGGACTGCTCAAGGATTTCAGTCCATTTCAATGGACTTAAGCTATTAGCCCGGAACTTCAGTTCTGGGCGGGATATCGGGCTGATTCAAGATATCAGCCTACCAAAAGGGGCGTAGATAATTTTTCAGCCAATAGAAAGGACTGATCATACTGCTGATGTAAAATTCCATTTCGCAAAGTGCAATAAGATCAGTTTGTAATTCACCTCTATATTTCATGGAATGTTTTACAACACGGCGGAGGTTGCCAAAAATAGTTCTGATAAACACTATTGGCTTTTGCCATTCTTCGGCATTGATAAAGCGTAGCTGACAAGTACACAGACCACAACCGCGAGATAGGCTCAATAAATAATCCTTTTCTAATCGCCAATGCGGTATTTGGTGATAGGTATGCATTTTGGGATTATACCAAATTTGCCAGCCAGCTTTATGGATGTAAAGCAACGGCTCATAGTCATCCCCCTGTACAAGAACACCTGGTAATTTTCCTGTTAGTTTAGGTTTTACAGGAACATTCTCAATCCATGCTTGTTTACGAACTACTAAACAAGCAGCCGGAGGAAGTCTTAAATTATCTGCATCAAATAAAAAAGGGTTATCCCCGTGTTCTCTGATAGCTAAAAAAGCTTGTATTCTTTCAAAATTGTTGGGTGGTTTAACTTGATAATCACCATGAATTTGACCACTCCAAGCACCAGCTTGAGGATGTTGTTTGCCAAAGGTGTAAGCTTCTTTGAGCAAATCAGGTGCAGGCAGGTTATCATCATCTAAAAATGCGATGTACTCGCCTTTTGCTTCCCGTACAGCTAGCAATCTTGCAAAGGCTGCTCCCTGTTGTGTTTCACGTAAGTATCTTAATGGAAAATTTTCATCCCAAGTTGCTTGGTAATTCTGAATTAGCTTAGCCGTATTATCGGTGCTGTTGTTGTCGATGACTAGCACTTCACATGTGATGTGTTGTGATTCAATGTGGGAACGCGCTATTGCAAAGCACTCTCGTAACCCATCCAAAATTTTTGGTAATCGAGCCTCTCCATTATAGGTTGGGATGGCTACAGTAATATCTAAACGTTGAATTGCTATTTTATTCATCTAAAAAAATTTCTTTACTCACTGCTCATTGATTATTTCTTGTTTTTCCTTGGCGGTTTTTTTCAAATAACCTTGTTTCCATAAATAAAAAGGACTAATAAAACTACTTAAAAAAAGTTGCATTTCGCAAGCAGGAACTAATTCTGTTTTGACTTTTAGACGATATTTGAGTAAGTGAAAAATTATTTTACGGGCGTCGTTAAGCATATAAGCAAGAAAAGCAACTGGTCTAAACCAAGGATTGATATTCACCATTCGCGTAACATAACGGCTTAGCCCAATACCCCGAATAAACGGAATCAAATACTCCCTTTGTAAACGCCAACTTGGTATTTGATGATAAATTTTCATTTCCGGATTGTACCAAATTTCCCATCCTGCTTTTTGAATGTAAGACAACATTTCTAAATCTTCACTGGTTAGCATATTGCCAGCGACTCTACCTGTTAAAATAGGGTAATTTGGTACGCTTTCTAACCAAGCTTGTCGACGAACAACAAGACCAGCGGAGGGAGGAAGCAATCTTTTGTGAGGCTCATACAGTAATGGCAAATCGCCCCTTTCTGTAATGGCTAAAAATGGAGCGATCCGTTGAAAGTTTTCTGGTGGCTTGACTTCCCACTCAGGATGGATTTGGCTAGCATAAGCTCCTGCCTTTGAATACTTATGACCAAAAGCATAAGCTCTTGCAACCCAGTTTAATTCTGGGTAGTTATCATCATCTAGAAAACCGACTAAATTCCCTTTGGCTTCTTCAATAGCACGTTTACGAGCATATGCTGCTCCTTGCTTGGGTTCAAAGTAGTATTTTAAGGCAAAAGGAAATTGCCAATATTTTTGGTATTTTTGTACTAGTTTAGCTGTATTGTCTTTGCTGTTGTTATCTACAACAATAATTTCCCAGGAGAAGTCTTCAGTGCAAAATTGCTTTTGCAGTCTTTCCAGCAATTCAGGCAACCGAGTTTCACCGTTGTATGTTGGTATGGCTACAGTAAAGTCAATTTGTGTAGTCATTAGACTCGCTAGAAAAGCATTTTACACATTCATTTTAAAGTGTAACATGATTTGAACATCCCGTCTTTTCCCCGATTTTTAATTCCACAAAAAAATGTATTCCATATCACATGTAAGAATAATATCTTTCCCAAATTAACTAGTTACAAGCATTTTGATCAGCACGAGTCGCACCTAGTAAAGTGTCAACACTGACGCAGGCTTTATAATTACCTTTACTTCGAGGCATGAAAGTAATTTTACCGAGTTGGCTTGTATCTGCTATGGAACCATCGTAATTAAACTGTAAACGATAGCTTGTTGTTGATGTAGAAGACCCAGTAGGCGTAAACTGAAATTTAATATCACTAGAGCCTTGTCCAATTAAAGCCTCATTGTTTGCACCTTGACAATCGTTAGTAGAAGGGACAGGACCAACATAAGAAAGTACTTGAGTACCATTATCACTTAAGCAAACTTGCCAAGAGGTTTTTGCTCGCCGAGCATTCGCTTGTGCATCACGTATTAATGCCACAGCTTGACGCTTTGCTGTAGTTAAGCGCTGTCTGTTCATGAATCCTAGCCAGCCAGGAACAGCGATCGCCGCTAGCACTGCGAGCAAAGCAAGCACTGTCAGTAGTTCGATGAGACTAAAACCAGCTTCGGAATCCTTTAAAAACAGTTGCACGTACGGCGCACCACCAAAAAATCTCTCTACTCTATTCCCTCTATTTAGTTGTTTGTTCATTTTATTATTGGGGAGTTTTGTTAATAACACCACGAATAAGTACTTGAGTTTGTAAAGCTGGACGGAAACTATCATTTGTAACAGATGGTTTCCCGTTAGCATTACCCCTCAAATAAAGAACCACATCTTGGTTAATACCACTTGGAGTTGTGACTACTGTTGTCGTAGTTGGAACCACACTGCTTATACAGGCAAAGAAACTATTAGAACTAGCAGTTGTAGATGTAGACTTAGGAGTAGGAACTTTCGTTGAATCACATGCAGGAACCGTAACAGTTGCAGTTGGAGAATCGACAAAATCGACTAAAACATCAGGAGAATTACTGCTTAATGGTGATTGAGATTGTAGGTTCGTCCCGGTTTTAGGATCAACCGGCCAAGTTTGGAAAGTGGTACTATTCTCAACCGAAGGGTCTACATATCCTTCAGATTGGGTAAAGCTGCTAAGAGTCTTATATTTGCGCAAAGCGTACCTGGTAATTCTAGATTTTCCGCTCCAAGTGTTGCTTGAGTTAGCAGTTGATTGGAGATAAACTACCAATGTGTAGGTGCGGCGCTTAACCTGAAGATCCTGACACTCCTGTTGTTTTGATGTACTTACCCCAGTACAATTAGGCATGTCGTTATCAGTAACTGTTTCCGCTTTCCAAAAAGCTAGAATAGGCGTTTGATTAGTAAATGTAGGGATATAATTAAGCAGACCTGGGCAATAATTGGCGTTTCCAGCAGATCCTTGGGCTGTTGTCTTCATACAATTGCCGTCATAGACATACACAGCCTCACGCAATTCTCTGGCGATATAGTCTAGAGCCATTTGCATTTCCTGTTGAGTTTCACTGCGAGCTGATTCTTTGGCATCAGCTTGCAACAGATCTACAACCAGATATAACAGAACCGAAATAATCAGAAACGCAATTATGAGTGCTACTAAAAGTTCAATCAGGGTAAACCCCTTGTTTTTGTTCCTTTTAGAATAGACCCATAACCAATTCAATAACAATCTTAGATTTTTTGTACGCATTTTCTATCTCCACTATGAGCGAACAAAGCAAAAGTAAAAACTAAAACTCCTATTGCTCAAGTAGGCGATGGAGAAGGTGTTGCTAAAAAATTCCTATAATTAGTTAGAGAATCTTTGAGATCGTTGCGCACTATTAGAGTATAGACTACAGCTAAAGGATACTTACGCTGATTTCCTTGCTCAGTGGTGAGTTTAAGTGAGGCTTGGGTTGTTTGTAAACCTGATTGTCCGTTAGCCAGCGCTGAGTACACTCTTACCCCCAAGTAAAATCCAACTGTTTGAGATGGGGTTCCAGCCGCTAATGTTTTTGTACGGAAAGTTTGTACATAAAAGTCAGGGTTACTCCCACTATTTACTTTGAAGCTGCAAGCACCAGAACTTGCACTTGCAAAATTACTTGTGCAGGAACTAAAGGTTGTAGGTGCAGCTACTGCATCGGGTTGACCTGTTCCTGCATCAGGCGGTAAATCGGTATCAGTGTAATTTCCCTTCTCGATCAATGCTCGTACTTGATCAGCTTGGCGTTGAGCTAGCTGCATTGCTTGTTGAGCTTTTTGATTTTGAATACGAGTAGCTACAGCTAGAAAAATCGGAGGAGTGATTGCTACAACAACTATGGTAACTATTATGATTGCCATCAGAGATTCCATAATTGTAAATCCTTGTTCGGAAGGATTTTTTGCAACTAGCTTTTGTAACTTAATATGACTTTTTAGCCGTGTTGCTTGATATAAGTTCCTTAGCATATTGTTTTCCTTTAGGTTGCAGTTTTAAGCAGCTATGTAGGTATGTAGGTTGGGTTGAGGAACGTAGTTGAGTATGTAGGTTGGGTTGAGGAACGTAGACGCCCAAAGCGGCTTCCCGCAGGGTAACCCAACATTTTTAGAAACCCGGTATTTTTAAGAGTTTGTTGGGTTTCACTTCGTACCCCTACGGGGAAGCAAGCTACAACCCAACCTACAATTCTCAACCCAACCTACAATTTCCTATTCCCTGTAAATTGTATTCAACTACTTAAGAACAACTAGCAATAGAATCAATCTTGTTTCCATCTTTGTCTTTTGCACAGCGTAGTTTTAAGATGTATGGGTCATCTAAGGCTAGTTCATTGTAAATTTCACTGCGGGTATTCCCTGGAATGGTAAAGCGTCGAGATACTGGACCAGCCGTTTGATATTGCAGCGCAACATCATAACCCCAAAGTCGGTTTGGTGGTAGAAAGTACCAAGTGTACTCACTGTCGATCGCACTTTGACCAGGTTCCCAAGAATCTTGATCGAAAGTACCAGTGGCTTGGGTACTAAATTTTAATTGTATGAAAGCTCCAGATAGGAATAGATTCTGTCCACTCCAAGTTTCATTTAACCGAGGGAACATGTGAAAGCCGCCATAAGATTGGAGAGCACGAGATGGGATTATATTTTGGACTATAGTTGCATTCACGCGAGTTTGAGTGGCACTAGCAACACATTTTCTATTGCTACCCACACCACAAGCCCCATCTTGATCAGAGAATCTCAGGTAGCTGTGGGAGTAACTAGAGTCACCCGTACTGAGAAGTTCATATTCTTTAGTGTTACTAGAAGAACAAGGCGTCGTACTATTACTGACAGTACAATAATATGGCTTGCCATTTTGGGAGATTATAATTGGCGAGGTAGCGTCATAGGGATTCTCTCGTACCCAACTACTACTATTAGCAGCAGTATTAGTGCCAAACACGGTGTTATTGGTGATGGGAAAGTAAGGACGATTTTGGTTGAGGTAAGAAGTAAAGTTAGCACCAGTGCTACAACCATAGCTATTAGCTATGTTAAAACTTGGATAAGCTCCAGGATAAATAATTCCATCTTCGATACTGCCATCACAGGCGTTACTTGACAGGATAGTAAAAGAATCAGCTAAAATCTCTGTAGGACGCCAGTAATCTGTTGAGGGTTGAGCAAAATTCGTATCTCTCGTAGTCCTCTGGTAGAATGATGTGTAAGGTGAACTGTTGTTGTCCCAGTTAGTTGGATCCAGTTTTTGCGTGAATTCCTCCAATAATTTATTAGAGGCGTTAGTACCATCACTACTATGCAGGTTTAAATCTCCCTGAACATAAACAGGATTATCTGAAATAAATGACATCCCAGCAGAGTTTGTACCACGATTTATACTGGAGCCATTTTTTAAACGGAATCCATAAGGACGACGGTCTGGATCAGGATAATAATCTACAGGTTTGGTACTAATACCAAGACTACTAGTGATAGTTGGATCGCTAAGACTGCTAGGTTTTGCATTCATTGCTGCTCCTGCAGGTCTGGCGATCGCATCTTCCCGAACCGCATCTTCCCGAAAAGTGTAAACAATACCATTTGGAGGAGGAGCATTAGGATCGGTTGCAGTGGTATCGTTAACTGGTAGCCACTTGTCACCACCAGGAGCATTTGTGCTTTTCAGCAAGTTTAAATCTAGATCCAGCACTCGCACGCTCATCATTTCCCGACCGTTAAATAAGGCAGCATCTTTGAAGGCAACTTGGTAGTATGTCTGGGAAGCTGTTGCATCAATATACTTGACTAAGTTATTTAACCCTACTTGATTACTATTGGGTAAACTGCCCGGTTGACCAGGGATAGAATTTATTTGTGTTGTAGTAAGGGCAAAATTTGGGGTGTTCCAACTAGCTGGGAGAGTTGGCTGTGTACTGATAGTTGATAAATCTGTGTCGCTAATGAGTTGGTAACGGTCAGTTAAAGATGTTGGGTTAACTCCTGAACCTGTGATGTATGAGTCTGATCTGTCTTCAGCATGGTTACTTGTTGGAAAAAGGTAGTACAAAGCTGTGTACTTGTTGGCCGTTGGACACAATATGTTAAGAGAAGTCGCAGTAGAATTAACAGTTGTAAAATCGCAGGTGTAACCAGTACCATTCAGGCGATCGCGTTTTACTTGTTCCTTAGTAGCAACTAGCCTTGCTAGGTTAGCTAAGTTATGACTCGTCCCTTCCAACTGATTGATAGCATCCTCTGGTGCACTTGCAGTAATACTACTTAGTGCGGTATTTAACTCATCCAACAACTTAACAGATGAATCAGTCGTATCCCAGTTGAGGTTGTAATCGTATGCGTTGAGGTAGCTGATATTATAAGACAGCATTCCTAACATACAACTTGCCGTATCCATGTAAGATTGATCGGCAATACTAGAACCCGAAAGAGAGCGACGCAGATTGGAAAAATCGCCATACTGTGTCATTACAGAGTATGGGTGCATAACGCCTGTTGCTGCTTCTTGAGTAGGAGGAAAAGCACCCTTGGGATCTCCAGCAAAATTTGCTAGATTGTTTAGCGCTTTAGTGAGAACAGTACTACTGGTAGGAACACTAAATTCCCAGCCATTAGTTCCTCTACCCATGAAAAAATTGCTAATAATAGGGGAATAGTTGCTCGCCGTAGTTGTTGTCACACCTGTGGTTTGGTTAGTTGTAACAACATTTCGTTTGAATGTTATAGTTTCAAACGTAGCACCCCATTGAAGTGTTTTTGCAGTGCCTGGATGGACGGTAGTTGCTATGCAAGCAACAGGAGTAGTTCCACTTCCACTCTTGTAATGATAGACAGCAGTTGCTTGAACTGCAGCTAGATTATCTCTTTGGGTACGACGTTGGAGAAACTCGTGTTCTCTACCCATACCACTAGGCGTAACAGGGTTTGTGGGAAGCGCTAGCGGATTACCCAATTCCAAGCGCTGTCCGACAATCACTCGCAAACCCCCTGTAACTGCTCGTCTTTCCCAATATCCATCTAAACCTAGAGCTTCTGGACTTCTTGCATCTGGAGGTGTATTCCTAGTCAGAGCGCTATAATTTGCATCAGTAGAAGTGATAGAATCGCCAACTTTTTTCCCTGTTGGTATTGGGAGTTGACTTGTTGATATCGATTTACCATCGTAAGTAGGGTTTGGTCCATAGCGATCGTCAGCCCGATAAGTATCATCTAAATAAGGTGGAGTCGCGTCTTCATTGAAAACCCTTTTTTTAGTGTAGAGAGTTCCTGTTATCCAATTAGTATCTCTATTTGTTGCGTTTGTTTTATCTGTTCCTCGGGCTTGAAAAGTACCTTGTGTAAACAAAGCTACTGGATCGACAGCATAATCAGCTGTATTGGAAGTTTGAGCAGAATCTTTTACAGAATCTGCTGATAATGTAAATGGTTGATTCTCTGTTGGAGCAATACCAGTTCCATTAAATAAGTCAAAATTTGTTGTAGCACCATAGTCTTGGCGATTGAGTCTGCCTGCTATAAATTGACCTTGAAAAGTAATATTACCAGAGCTATCAGTATACTGACCTGCTGTGACTTTAGAATCATTTGCAGAAGTATTGACGCAAGAAGATGGAGAGCTAATTAAGTAAGATTTAAAATTACCATAAGGTCCAAGGAAGATACTACCATCACTATGCATAGCCCCATTCCATCGGAAACTTGGTCCCTGAAATAGTTCTATGTCACCACGGAAGTAGGCCCCCCATTTATTACCTTTATCGGCTTGTTTATCTTGTTGTAACTCTAAAGTCGATACAGCTCTATTTGCTTTATTCGCATTATCAACAACCAACGCCGTGACTTGAAAAGTTTTGGCTAAGCTTGCAGAAGTAATAGGTTCCCAATCTTTTTCATTTGATGCTAATTGAATTGCACCACCGCAGCTATTTGTAGATGAGTTAGTCGTGTTGACTGGACCATTACGAACAACAAGGTAAGGAGCCTTGGTACTAGCACTATCTTTTACACTGGCTACAGTAGTACCACTTGAATTTACTGCTTGTTTTCTAAAAATAATTGCGTAAGCGATGGTTTTGTTATTTTGTGTAAAATACCAGCCAATGCCAGGATTATTATTGGCATCTTTGAAATTTGATAGCCGCGTCTCATCAGGTAGTGTATAAGTATCAGTACCACTGCTTGGTGCTTCAAGCATACTCTGGAGAGTGCTATCTGAAGGTATCCCAGCCGGTAAACGAGTATCCTGTCTGAAAAGGTACTCCAGTTTCGACTTGGCTCTGTCAATTGCTGGCGTAGCTGAATTATAAATAACCTGCTGCTGTCGTTCGCTGATAACTTGACTGGTGCGAGTGAAAGTGCGGAAAATTATCGTTGTGACTACTAAGGTGACAACTAATAGCACCATAACTGTTGTTGGTAGCACAAACCCACTTTGAAGATACCGTCTGCGGCGACTTCCAAGGAAAATTCGCAACAGGCGGAGAATTAGGATTTTGATAACTTTCTTTAATTTGACAACTTTTTTTATAAAGCCCGTGGCAAATGCTCTGGTGTATCTGTTCTTGGTCATAGATGTGCTATTAGAACCAAAGTTATGTGCTTTTTTATGGCACGGTATTCCAGCAACGACATCGGGATTTTCCCTTGTCTGCTGATGGTATGAGAATACCCATTTGCTTAGAAAAACTATCAACGCTGTCACAACTTGCACATTGAGAGGAATCGACGAGGATTTTTCCAGTCGCGCTTCACTGTGAGGGGGAATCGGTGTTATCGTGTATTCTCAGGGCGAATGCTATACCCTGCGGGAAGCCATAGGCTACGCCCCTACAAATCCGTCAGGAAATAAGAGCAGCGCCATTAATAGATTACAGTTAACAATACCCCACTTGTATCACCTATCTGGTCAATTAAATCATCAATAGAATTACCTGTAGCTAATAATTCACCATCTTTTACTCCTACCCATTGATTGAGGTAGTGGCGATCGCGACGCTGCTGACTTACCCAAGCACGACTCTTTTTCAAACTTTGGTGATCTATATCATTTCTACGCTTTACTGTTACCGTGGTTGGTGCAAGAATATGAGCAGTGGTCTTAATGTCCTCATTATCTGGGTAATGCTTAACAGCTTCAATCGAAAGCTGCTGTGCTGACGACAAGTTACCCGTCGATAAGGCGGTTCGCATAGCGTTAATATAATCTTCTGGTGTCTTGTCTGTCATATACAAATAGCTCATTTATTCTATTTTTACATCCCAGAGATTGTGGAAGCAACGCAAGATTAGGGTTTTGAGTTAGATTCAGAAGATTTAGCGAATAATAACGGCAATAACGCACCTGCAACAGCAGCACAAAACGAGAGTAGCACTGTGATAGCATCCTTAGAAAGATATTTTGCTAATCGGAAATTGCCCGACGGGAATTTCTCGAATTGATAGAAACGATTATTATCTATAAATTTCCCCAAAAAAGTCGAGAGGAGATTGAGCAAATGTTTGGATTTAGTGAGTTGAAACAAACTAAAGTTTATCAAGAAGCCAAGGAAGAAGGAAAAATAGAAGGCAAACTAGAAGGAAAATTAGAAGGAAAATTAGAAGGCAAACTAGAAGGTAAATTAGAAGCAGTTCCTTTTATGTTGAATTTGGGTGCGACTGTAGAACAAATAGCTGAGGCGTTAGGTTTAGATGTTCAGGTAGTTCGATTGGTAGCAGCGAAAACTAATGCTAAGCAAGAATAAAGCAACTAAGTAGATCGGCGAAAAAAATTAAATATATATGAAGAAAAGTAAATTAACTGTAGGGTGCGTGATAGGAAGCCGTAACGCACCTGGAATTTGTGGCTGAATTTAAACCCTCCTCTACAATGCAGCGGTGCGTTACGGCGCAAAAATTAGTGAATTGGTGGAAAACCATACTTTGAAATGCGCCTAACACACCCTACCCCTTATCATTGCATCGGCTTACCACACCTTAACTGACGGACACCACTACCGTTACAAAGATTAAATTTGCTTAATATTTCGTTACGATAAGGACATCAAGAGAGGTGAAAAGAAACCTCTTGAACCTAAAATCGCTGGTGAACGTTATGAATGGAACGATTCGCGTTGGAAACCTGTTTGGTATCCCCTTCTATGTACATCCATCCTGGTTTTTAGTTCTAGGTTTGGTAACCTGGAGCTATAGTAGTGGATTAGGAGCGCAATTCCCTCTATTGTCGGGAGGATTGACGTTAGTACTGGGATTGATGACAGCGTTATTGTTATTTGCTTCTGTCGTTGCTCACGAATTAGGACATAGCTTTGCAGCAAAAAGGCAGAATATTGATGTAAAATCAATAACTCTATTTATATTTGGTGGTTTAGCAAGCTTAGAGAAAGAGTCTAAAACTCCAGCAGAGGCATTTTGGGTTGCGATCGCAGGTCCATTAGTTAGCCTATTACTATTCGCTATATTTTTAGCTATTGGTTTTGCTACAGCTGCATCAGGACCATTTGCAGCAATTCTGAGTGTATTGGCTTCTGTTAACTTAGCATTAGCACTATTTAACCTCATTCCTGGTTTGCCTTTAGACGGTGGTAATATACTCAAGGCAATTGTATGGAAAATTACAGGTAATCCTTATAAGGGAGTGGTTTTTGCAAGTCGAGTAGGGCAAATATTTGGTTGGGTGGCGATCGCATCTGGATTACTACCACTACTACTATTTGGTAGCTTTGGTAACTTTTGGAATTTACTAGTTGGTTTCTTCTTATTGCAAAATGCAGGTAATGCAGCGCAATTTGCTAGAGTTCAAGAACATCTGACAAACTTGACAGCAGTTGATGCTATTACCCCAGACAGCCCGATTGTATCTGCTAATCTTAGCCTAAGAGAGTTTGCTGATGAACAACTCTTGAATTCGCAAAACTGGCGTCGGTTCCTGGTAGTTGATGATAATGGACAACTGGTAGGAGTCATATCTGTTGATGACTTACGTTCTATTCCTAGTAGACTATGGTCAGAAAAGCAAGTTATAGATCTCATACGACCAATTGAAAAATCTATCACAGTGCAATCTGATCAACCTTTGTTGGAAGTCGTAGAACTACTGGAAAAACAAAAGCTATCTGCGCTTCCCGTGGTTCGTAACAATGGCGCGTTAGTTGGAATCCTCGAAAAAGCTTCTGTAATTAACTTACTGTACCAAAAAACACAACCTAATCCTGCTTGAGTATTGGGCATGGGGCATGGGGCATTGGGCATTGGGCATGGGGTATTTACTCGCTCCTCTGCTCCCCTGCTCCCCTGCTCCTCTGCTAAGAGCTCCCTATTTACTATCCCGTTTCCATCCCCAACTGATCATTGATATTAATTCTTGTAAAGAAAATTGATTGATAATCTTTGCTAGTTGCTTAAACTGATAAAATTTTTGTAATGCTGATGGATCAGTAGGATCTAGGGTAAAAAACTCGCAAAAAAGGTCAAAATCTTCACAGATTTTTAGGTAAAAACCGTTAAAACCACTGACAAAAGCTTTTGTGACCTTTTCCGCTCCGGAGTTGAAGTAAGTGACGGACTGATCTACACGGTTGTAATCATTCTCTGAACTGCTGAGTCGTTCGAGTTCAGACAAATCCTTGATTAACTTAAATTTGCCTAGCATCATGCGATAAGGGATCCTCCTGCGTTTTGAATGTTCTCAAGGAAGCTATCTTGTTACACTCAAGTATCAAGTTAAATTATGAAACAATTTTGACCCACGGTAAAGTTTATGTCATTGATTACGTAAGTACATCGACTTTTAGATGGTTGACAAGCGTTACAAATGATGCAAATATCACTCAACCAGGCGTACATAAACAAAATCAAGCTCGTTGTCGCAGCACGTTTACCAATGTGGTGAACTCTACAGGAGGGGTGGCGGTGACTTCGATCCAATTGCCAAACACTGGATGTTGTAAACTTAGTTGCCAGGCATGGAGCGCTTGACCAGGCAAATTGACCCCCACTGAACGACCAGAACTGTACACAGGATCGTTGACAATGGGATGATTCATGTAGGCGCTGTGAACACGAATTTGATGAGTCCGTCCGGTTTCTAGTTGAAAGTGCAATAATGTATAGTTTCCTAATCGTTCTTTAACTTTCCAATGAGTCACCGCAAGTCGTCCTCCTTGTTCTGTTGAAACAACTGCCATTTTTTTGCGGTCAACTGGGTGGCGACCAATAGGCACATTGACGGTACCACTTTCTGTTTTAGGCGCGCCATACACAACCCCAAGGTATTCTCGGCGTGCTGTTTTGGCTTTTAGTTGCATTTGCAGATGTTGATGGGCAATTTCAGTTTTGGCGATCGCGATCGCTCCCGTTGTATCCTTATCCAGTCGATGCACAATTCCCGGGCGCTGAACTCCTCCAATTCCAGGTAAATTCGGGCAGTGTGCTAAAATGGCGTTCACTAAAGTACCATCTGGATGACCAGGTGCAGGATGAACAACTAAGCCTGCGGGTTTGTTGAGAATAAGTAGAAAATCATCTTCATACAGAATATCGAGAGGAACATCTTCTGGTTGTAGCTTGAGTGGTTCGGCGGCTGGTATTTCTAAAGTAATGCGATCGCCTACTTTAACCATTGTCTTTTTAGATGTGCAGACCTTGCCATTAAGTTGGATGTGACTTTGTTCGATTAACTGTTGAATGCGAGAACGAGATAAATCTGGTAGATGTTGAGAAAGGTAGCGGTCTAGGCGATCGCTGTTTTCTTCAACTTGTAACAATATTGGTTGGCTGTTGATCACGTCTTGATATCAAAGAGGGGACAGCGAATAGAGGGGACTTGAACCCTCATTAATTCGGCCACAACATCATTTATAGCGGTTTTAAGTTATGTTAAACAAATCGAACGATAGGGTTACACAGCCGTTTATCTCTACAAAGATTATCTGGCGATGAAATTCTTGAGTCCATAAATACCTTGTCGTTTATCCAAAACTCTGGGAAAAATGAAACGGCAGGTTTTTGCACCCTTAGATCAATCCAGCACAGAGAATGCGAGATCAAAGTTCTTTGAAAGAGGATAAATCATTATGGGAATTTCGACCACCGTAGAAAAATATTTAGTCTCGTAGAAACGCCAGCGACCTCGACAGGGGTGCTAAACTAGGGATTACATCTGTTTTTACTAGAATTGACCAACAAAGTAAGGGTGGTAAGATAGTTCTTATGAACAGCAAGAAACATGTCGTTTTAGCATTGGTGCTGAAAAGCACTATTGTCTTTTTGCCTTTTCTCATCTCTGTTGGTCTTGCCAGTGCCCAGCCTGTACTTTCTGCTCAAGAGCAGGAAAAACTGACGCAAATGCAACAAGCAGACCGAATTCGAGAACAAGTCGAAGCAGATGTTGATCGTGCTTTTGGTCGTACAGGTATTTTACTAAATATTTGGCTAGTCATACTGACGCTGTTTCCAGTGGCAGTGATTGCTTCTTTTTGGCTACTAAGACGGGTTGTAATCCGTGAGATTGTCGATAAAGCCATGGAACAACTTGAAGAAGTGGGAGAGTTACAAAACCAGCTAGCCGCTGTTCAACAACAAGCCGAAAGAATTATAAAACAATCTAAAAGTATAAGTAATGACTTAGAAAACGAAGTTAGAGTACTGAAACAAAAGATACAAGCAGAAAACGAAAACTTTGTATTTACCAAGTCAACTATAAATCAATCTAAAGAACAATTATTAATAGAGTTAGAAGGAATAATACAGAAATCAAAACAAAATATAGAAGATTTAGAATCGGGATTTGCGTCCGAAATATCTGAGTTAGAAACGAAAACAAGACAAAGAAGTAATACAACTATTGAAAAGATTGGTAAATTAGAATCAGACATTGGCAATCAAGTTTCAGAAATACAATTAGGTATTCAAAAACAAAAGGATATAGTTCTTGAAAAGATAGAACAGTCAAGACTAGATTTTACTAGTCAAATCTCTGGTTGGCAGTCAAAAACAGAAGAAGAAAAAAATATAATAAGAGAGAATCTACAAAAGATTCAATCAGAAGTAGAAAAAGAAAGAGACACAACAATAGAAAACTTACAAAAAACCCAATCAGAATTACAAGAAGAAAAAAATATAGTAATAGAAAACTTACAAAGAATTCAGTCAGAAGTAGAAAACGAAAGAGAAACAACAATAGGAAATTTACAAAAAGCTCAATCAGAATTTTTATCCCAACTCTCTTCTTGGCTAGTTGATGCAGAAAAACAAAAGAATCTAACTATAGATATTTTTGGAAAACTAGCAGTAGAATTTAAGTCTCAACTGTCTGGATTTCATTCGGACGCGCAACAGGAGAAGGATAAGATTTTTAGTGATTTAGAAAATTTGCATTCAGAATTTCTAGTCCAAATTTCTAAATGGCAAATAGATGCGCAAAAACAAAAAGACTTAGTTATTGAAAATTTAGAAAAAACAGGATCAGAGTTTACATCTCAAGTTTCTGACTTACACATAGATGCTCAACAACAAAAGGATTTAATTGTCCAACGTATTGAAAAATTAGAATCAGAGTTTGTAGCTCAATTATCTAAAATAAAGACAGATACTCAACAACAAAAGCAGAGAATTATTCAAAAAGTTTCTTCAATGAAACCTTCTTCCATACCAGTTATAGAAGCTGTACCAGTTATAGAAACTGTGAAGGGAGAAGAACCAAAAGAAAAATTACCTAAACAACCAGGGGCGTTAGTTTTATCTGAGAATGAGGAAAAATTAACGGCTGAGGATTATTTGAAACAAGGAGAAACTCTTTTTTCTCAAAAGCGTTATGAAGAAGCACTCGCAGCTTATAATAAATTAGTTAAACTGCAGCCAGAAGAACCTATTGGGTGGCTGAAAAGAGGCTTAACTCTAGGCAGGTTGAAACGCTATAAAAGTGCCCTCGCCTCTTATGACAAAGCAATTCAACTTAAGCCTGATGATCATCAAGCTTGGTGTGATCGGGGAGTTATGCTAGGCTATTTAAGAAGACATGAAGAAGCTTTAGCATCTTTTAGTCAAGCGACAAAGATTAAGCCTGATGATACAGTTGCTTGGTTGAACCAAGGACTTGCTTTAGAAGAGTTAGAGCGATACGATGAGGCGATCGCATCTTTTGATAAAGTGCTTGAATTTAAGCCTGAGTCGTATAAAGCTTGGAATAAGCGAGGCTATACTCTTGTTAGGTTGGGGCGCGATGAAGATGCGATCGCAAGCTTTGACAAGGCTTTGGAAATTAATGCTAACGACGCCAATACCTATTACAATAAAGCAGCTTGTTATGCACTACAAAGACACGTAGAGCTAGCCGTCAAAAATTTACAACTAGCAATTAACCTCAATCCTAGATATAAACAAGATGCAGAAAGTGACATCGATTTTGATGAAATTGCAAAAGATGAACACTTCAAGCAGTTAATTGCAAGTTAGTAAATGTGTAAAATTCATCAATCACTTATAAGGTGCGTTAGGACTTTCTCCTAACGCACGAAGACTAACTAAGAACGGGAAAAGGTAATTTGCTCAGCATCAAGTTCCCTCACACGAGACAGAACCCCGGTTCTAGTATCCACGGTGAACAGAGAATTAGTAGCCTCATAATTAGGATTAGCAAGAGCGTAAAATTGACCAGAAGGAGAAATCGTTAAGCTCAACAAGTCATTGCTCAAAGGATTGTTGTTATAGCTCAATTCCACGACTGTAGTGACTGATTTATTTGTCAAATCTATGCGTACCAATTTTGTAGCACCTTCTCTACCTAGACTAGTAGCGTAAATTGTTCCATCCGCTGCTTGTGTCAGATTACTGTAGCGTCGGTTAGAGTCGAGTTTTGGCAAACCTGCTGCATTACTATTTGAGACTTTACCTGTTTTGCGGTCAATAGTTCCTAAATCAAAGGGGAGAACTCCTTCATTCAGGCTAATAATGCCCAAGAGAGTATCGTTTTTAGTTGCTAGTATGCTTTCAACTGTACTATTGTCATTTGAAAACCCTGAGACTTTCAGAGTGTCTGTCGTTTTAGAAGTTTTAGGATCTGTAAATACCAAGCGAGTCACATCACCATCTTGGGAACTGGATACAGAGGTTTTAACCAATGTGCCATCAGATAAGGTGGTTAAACCAGTTAAACGTTCGCCAGAGTCGGTTGCAGTAGATTTGGGAGTCGCTTCAACAGCTGTGTTAGCGTTGCTAACAGTTTTTGCCGGAATCTCAGAACTCGATAATTGTTGACCAGTCGTGGGGTTGGAAGCTCTGATAGTAATTTGGGGGGTACTGTTGGCATCAGAAGGAGATGTGGAGTTGCTGTTAGAAACTTTTGCACTATAAAGGGTTCCTGGCGCTGACTGTGCAACAACCTTACCCGCCAAGTTTGCAATTGCAGCTGTTGCGGCACTGGCGATCGCCAACTGACCAAATCGTCTACGTGGGATTCTTAAATTCATAAATCAAATTCCTAATACTGAATAATGGGATGATTTCAACTATGCAGGCACAACAATGAATGAGCTTGGAGTGGTGGGTTTAACTGCCATACTTGCCAGCACATTGACTGCTATTTGCTTTGCACGATTATCTTCACGAGGATTAGTCACACCATCACTATCTAACCCCCATACCCATTGAATCGAGCCTGTTGAAAACACTTTGGCTCCACTAGGCGCAGTGTAACGAACTGCATTTGATACTTGAGGATTTGCTCCAGGAGGAAAACCTTGAGTGTCGCTGGATGATAGGGTGTTCAATGTTTGCGAGTTAGATAAAGTAATCAATCCGCTTGGCGATGCGTTTCCATTCACTGCATCCCATTCAAAACCCACTAACCCAGTGAGCTTATCACCGTCTTTCAAACCAGTATTGGCGTAATAGGAGTCTGTACTATTTTGAATCACAAAATCGAACCCAGCATAAACATCATCGATATCACCGATGTACATCACTCCTATTAAGGCGCTTTCGGGGAGATTGTTAATTGGATCGCGGAACTTTGTAGTTGGCTCAGAAGTTGTTGCTGCAGCCTTATAACAAACCATCACCCGATTAGCTACCCCAGTTCTCGAGTTCTCAAACCTTACTCGCCAGTACGCGCTATTCGCACTGAAAAACCCTAAATTTATTCCTGCATCGCGAGAGTTCTGAACATTATTGCGCTGCTGTAGCGACCAATATTCATCATGCCCAACTGAGAGAAATACCTTATGAGTCCTCAATAACTGGGAGTTTGAGTGAACATCTACATTAGTCACATAAGTTACATCATAACCTTGAGACTCTAACCACCGGGCCATATTGTACTCCCAACGCAGCAAGTTGTTGAACTCACCAGTTAAAGTGGTCGTTTCTGAGAATGGTCTATCATAAGAAACCTTCACCGCCGCTTGACCATTGATACTATTGAATCCGTACAAGCTATAACCACCAGTGTTGCTGTAAGCCAGAAAAGTATTGAAGCTGCTCTGGAACAAAATATCAGAGGTTCTACTGTCGTCACGAACGACAAACCATATCTGAGATTGCTTACCAGTACTAGAATCAGTTAGCTTGGCAATATACAGACCGCTAGTCCAATCAAGACCAACAAAAAGCGTATAAGAAGTTGACCAATTACACTCCACGAGTCTGGTAGTAGAGTTAAGTGTACAAGCTGGTTGAGCGCTTCCATTGAGTGAACCACTGCTGGTTATCAACCTACCACCATTACCTCCGTAGTAACCTAAGCGATACACATCAATTGTGAATCTTCCACGCCTTGCTAGGGAAACTTTGAAAGCTATAGAGCTGCCTTTATTTACACTTGTGGCTGAGGCATAGCCAGCAATCTCATTTGAAGCTTGATTAGTGATCTTCCAGTTGGTTGTACCAGGTTTTTGATTTTCTATAACAATCGCATTCGCCATAGTAGTAGATACCTTAAAAATAGCATGGTGAGTCAATCCATATGAGCGCTGAGCTTGGATTTCTTACAAGCTTGGCAAGTTAGAATTGACAGAAATTAGATTTAGCTGACGAGCGAACTCTGTCAGCAGATAATGACACACTAAATACAGCATCCTGAACTCAGATTCATCTGAGGTATTCAGCTATGAAGAATTTTTTCTCCAGAGAAGTTACAGAGAAATAGCAAGATTAATTTGCTACCCACTTGCAAACAATTGATACTGAATTCTTGATAGTCAGATGGATAAAAAGTGCATTGCTCGGTTAACGAATGTTTTTGATCTTCAGGATTTATTATCCTAAAAAGGCTTAATAAAAAGTTTAAATGGCTATTATGTCTACAAAATCTTTACTATATTCTCATATAATTTTTATTTTGTTAAGTTTTTTTAGTGTGGAATTTAATTTTTAAACAGCTATTTGATAGCAAATAGCTGTCTCATATCAAAAATTTCTTCCTTTCCCTACTTATCTTTTGGGTTACGGGTTGACCGAAATTTTATACAACGCTTGAGAAAAGTTTGGGTTGACGTGTAATAACGGAGTGAACAAGTTAGGATTGTTAAGTATGCAATCGGCCTCTTCAGTAGAAGAAAAATTTCCATCTGTGAAGGGACCTAAGGCAATGAATGATATATCCAGCCTATGCAAATCATTTAAGGAGCAAGAACTCAGATAAACCACTTTCTTGTCAAGGTTTTTTCCATACAGTAAGTAACTGCGCACACTAAAAATGTAACCAATTTTTTCGCCCGGCTTCAATTTCTCTGACACATATTTGTAGGTATCGCCATAGATACTAGCGCGTTCAAACCCTCGTTGTTCACGAATTCCGTAAGTTATAACTCCTATTGATAAACCTAACATCACCCATGCAATTAAGTTAGGTAAGGTTACTAGAAAATCCTCTTTGAAGGGAAGAATAAAAAGAGTACAGAATGCTTCCCAAGTATAGGGATAGTAACCAATTTGTTCCACCATGGATGTGGCAGCAGTGAATCTAGCAAATTCAGGAAGCTTTGTAAATGAAAAATCTTGATACCAACGTGCCATTGATGGGAGATGGTACCACAGTGAATCGGAGTCAATAATAGGCTGAACCGCTGAGTACAAAAACAAAATAATACCCAAGCTAGTAATGTAAAATATTAGGGTTAGCTCAGGAGTTGCTGTTAATTGCTGACTCAATGGCCTAATTACCGAAATTCTCAAGAAAGAACGCCTAGAACATATTAATAATCCAAGTCCAGCCACCAGCATCATCGATTCCATCCACAATACTGTCCAAATGTTGAACTGACCCATCAATCCCAGCAATAGAGCAATACATACCTGAATTCCACTCCAAATTGTCAAGAAGCTAAGGAGATGATACGCTGACAGTTTATGAAGGTCACTATTGTGCCCTGCCACTGTAAAAGCTAGGGATAGACCAGCAGGACCAAAAAAGATGACTGAAAATAGGATGATCTGAAAAATATGATTAATCAAGGGCATTATTAGACGTGACGCTAAAAATATCAAATTGTTATAAAAAGCTACTAGAACATAGCAAAGCAGATTTGTTCTTGTTATTGAGGAGATGGCTTTCGTGGCTCAATAACCCCATGGAACTATGAAATTTTTACCAAACTCCAGATCAATAAGAGAGAGCGGACAAACGCTCGCTGCTGAGATCGCGGATGAATAAAGACTTTGAATACTTCGACTAAATCAAAGATTTAATGATCCTCAATCAGCGCTAGTTTTGAACCTGCGACTAATTGATTTTGGTGGATGCAGGTTGACTTGTGATTTTTTTTGCACCATCATAATACAATGATGCAACACAACAACACAACCATCAACTATCAATTTTATAAAAAGTTTATATAAGGTTGTTTTTTGTCACGGATTGTACAATCCGTGACAAAAAACAGCATCTGGGTATTTTGGTGAAATGCGGATGCGGCAGGGGTTCTAAAAAACTTTGTGATCTACTGATTGTTAACTATACAGGCAAAGTATTGGAATCAAAGGTTAATCTAACTCTCTCCGTCCTTCCAAAGCTCGTGCAAGAGTGACTTCATCAGCGTACTCCAAATCTCCGCCTACTGGTAAACCAAAAGCAATCCGCGTCACCTTGGTAAATGGCTTGAGTAATTGACCAACATATAACGTTGTTGTCTCACCCTCAACACTCGGACTAATCGCCAAAATCACCTCTGATGGATTTTGTTGACTGACTCGCCTTACCAAAGCTTGTACAGTTAACTGTTCTGGACCAATACCATCTATTGGGGAAATTACTCCACCTAAAACATGATACTTGCCTTTGTACTCACGAGTTTTTTCTAAGGCGATTACATCACGAGAATCTGCTACGACGCAAATAGTACTGTTATCACGGTTAGGGTTGCGACAGATTTCACAAACTGGCTCAGCTGATAGGTGAAAGCAGACAGAACACAAACCAACCTGCTTTTTTGCATCGATTAAGGCTTGGGCCAAAGCTTGTACTTCTGTTTCTGGTCGCTTTAAAATATGCAAGGCTAGGCGTTGAGCAGTTTTTGGTCCTACTCCTGGTAAGCGTTGCAGTTGCTCAATTAATCGTGCTAAAGGGCGTGCGTAAACCGTTGTCTTGTCTCCAAAATATTTGACTATACCAATATAGCAATCCGGAAGGAGTTCTAGACGTGAGAAATGGGGGTTACAAAAGAGCGATCGCGCTATTAAATTAAGTAGAGCGTTTAGGGTGACGAGAATTGACACTAGATTTTTGGGCGAGAACCAACGGCACTTGGATCAATGCCGTCAGCGTTATTGTAGGTACAACCACTGGTTTACTCTTAAAGAAGCATCTCCCCTCGCAGATGCAGAAGATCATCACACAAGGAGTGGGGTTGATCACCCTATTCATTGGATTTCAAATGGCTAGCAGCTTGACTCAAGTGAAGAATAGCCGGGTTGATGGTGTAGTATTGGGACTAATCGCGATCACATTGGGAGGTGTTTTGGGTGAGTGGTGGCGACTAGAAGAAAGGCTGTATTCTATTGGTGAGGTACTCAAAGCACGCTTTCAAGGTCACGGACACTTTACAGATGGCTTTGTAGCTAGTAGTTTACTATTTTGTGTTGGACCTATGGCTTTAATCGGCAGTCTTAACAACGGTTTAACGGGGAATAACACACTACTCATGCTTAAGGCGACGATGGACGGAATTAGCGCGATCGCTCTTAGTAGCAGCTTTGGTATCGGAGTAGGGTTTTCATCTGTAGTAGTGCTTTTGTACCAAGGTAGTGTCTCCCTCATAGCTGGATTGTTACTCCAAGTCTTACCGAACCCAACCAATCATCCCTGCTTGTTGCTAATCACAGGTGTAGGTGGTTTAACAATTTTAGGATTGGGATTAAACTTATTGGCAATAGCGCAAATTAGAGTAGCTTCTTTACTACCAAGCTTAATTATTGCACCTATGCTTTACTTATGGCTGAGATAGCTAGCACCAACCAAACAGCACTCCCTATCAGGTGCTAGGTATTCTCTATTCTTTATGTTTGCCTGAATCGGAATAGTAATTACAAACTCTGACCACTCACCAGGTTGAGAATTCACATCAATTTTTCCATGATGTTCTTCAACAACAATTTTATGGCAGATTGCTAAACCTAATCCTGTTCCTTTACCAGAGACCTTGGTAGTGTAAAGATAGTCGAACATTTGTGCTTTAACGTGTTGTGGTATACCTGTGCCATTATCTTTAATAGCAATCACTGCATATTGTTCATCTTGGCTAATATTTGTTGTCACGGTAATGGTATTAGGACTTGAGTTAATTTCGTCGAAAGTACGTCCTATATTCGATTCTTCCAAAGCATCAATTGCATTGGCTAAAATGTTCATAAATACTTGATTAAGATGACTTTGTAAGCACTCAATTGGCGGTAAGTCACCATAATTTTTGATCACTTTAATATCGGGACGATGTTCATTAGCTTTTAAGCGATGTTTTAGAATTAAAAGAGTACTATCAAGTCCTTCATGAATATCGAATGCGTGTTTTTGTAGTGTATCTGTGCGGGAGAAACTTCGCAAACTATGACTAATATCAAAAATACGTTCAACCCCTATTTCCATTGAATTCAACAGTTCAGGGAAGTCTTGTTTTATATATTCTAAATCAATAGATTTAATTGTTTTTTGAATGACTGCACTAGGCTCGGGATATTCTGCTTGATACAAAGCAATAAGTTTCAATAAATCGTGTAAGTATTGTTTAGCTGGAGAAATATTACCAGTGACAAAGCTGATAGGGTTATTGATTTCGTGTGCCACTCCAGCAACTAGATTACCCAATGCAGACATTTTTTCACTTTGTATAAGTTGGATTTGCATGTTTTGCATTTGCTCTAGGGTATACATGAGCCTCGCTGTTCGTTCTGCTACCCGGTTTTCTAGTTGTTCATTAACTGTTCGTAGTTCTTGATTGAGGTTACATAGTTGTAAATGCACATTGACTCTTGCTAAAACTTCTTCTTGTTGAAAAGGTTTGGTAATATAATCAACTGCCCCCAAAGAAAACCCTTTAACTTTATGTTCTGTTTCACTCAAGGCAGTCATAAAAATTACAGGTATATTTTGAGTGCTTTGAGTACTTTTAAGACGACGGCAGGTTTCAAAGCCGTCGATCCCAGGCATCATCACATCTAATAAAATTAAATCTGGGGTCACTACTTCTAGTTTTTCCAATGCACTCTCGCCGCTCTGAGCAATAAATACTCGGTGCCCTTGTGATTTTAAACAATCGAATAAAACTTTAATATTAGTGGGGTTATCATCTACGATTAAAATCTGGTTAGGTTGAGTTGTAGACATTATTTTACCTCTGCTATTGCCTGCTGAATAAATTTGAGAATTGCTACTTCATTCATTTCCTGAAGCAGTTGTAATAATTGGTCAGCAAATGGCTTGTAGGATTTATCTAACAGTAGAATACGTTGCACTTCTTGTTCTAGGGTGTCAATATCACCCATGCGAGCCGCTTGTTGCAAGATTTTTAACTCTTGAACACAAGGAAATACAAAGACAATAGGATTCTGAGGATGAACGGCGCAAGAAAGAGTTTCTGATTCCTGAATCCAAGTTAAACCCAAGTGAAAACCCAACTGTTCTAGCAATTCATCAGATTGAATCGGTTTGGGTAGAAAACCATTGCAACCTGTGGCTTGGCTCTGTTGACGGTTAAAATCAAACACGCTGGAAGAAGAGGCAATGATAACAGTGTGCTGAAATTGAGGAAGCGATCGCAATTTTTCCACCATCTCTAGTCCATCCATCACTGGCATAGACAAATCGGTGATAATACAATCGGGTTGATGGATGAGTGCTTGCTCTAAACCTTCCTCACCATTACTGGCTTCAATTAACTTAAAGTCTAGTGGTTCTAATAGGTTGTGAATCACAGAACGATTTTCCCAACGATCATCAACTATCAAAATCTGCCGACGTTTACCTTCATAAGCGACAATATTTTGGGTAGTCTTGTGAGTATCAATTTCTAGCGACTGTGAAGCAGCGATGACATTCACATCAAACCAAAAAGTACTACCCTCTCCCAAGGTGCTTGTTACATGGATCTGGCTACCCATCATTTGAGCAATTTGATGACTAATTGCCAGCCCTAACCCTGTGCCCTCAGTCATGCGGTGGCGATCGCCAACTTGCTCAAAAGGCATAAAAATCTTTTTTAATTGCTCTGCTGTCATCCCCACTCCCGTATCTCTCACTTCAAAGCGTATACAATACCTACCTTCAATGGATTCATCTACAACACCAACTCTAAAAAACACACCACCTTTATCAGTGAACTTGATGGCATTACTCAATAAATTAATTAATACTTGTCGTAAACGTTTTTCATCAGTATGGATGTACTGAGGCAATTTGTTTAATGCTTCGTATCTAAACTGGATCCCTTTTTGTTCAGCACGAACGCGGCAAATTTCTACAATGCTGTTGAGGAAGCCGATAAATGGAAAATCTTCAGTAACTAGTTCTAACTTACGCGCTTCTATTTTAGAAAGGTCTAAAATATCATTGATTAATGTCAGCAGGTGAGAACCACATTGGTAAATAATATTGAAAGCATCTTGTTGTTTTGGTGTAGATTGTTTTTCACGCATCAGAATTTGGGCATAACCCAAAATCCCATTGAGAGGAGTTCTTAACTCGTGACTCATATTAGCAAGAAATTCGCTTTTAGCCGCATTAGCCGCATCTGCAAATTCTTTTGCATCTTTGAGTTCAGCAGTTCGTTCTTCAACTCTGTGTTCCAACAACAGATTAGTTTGTTCTAATTCTTGATTAGTTTTTTGTAAAGTGATAAAGGCGTTTTGCAGTTGTGAAGCCATACTATTAAAAGCTATGGTTAACACACCAAGTTCATCCTGTCGGTTTGTGGGCACCGTTTGCTCAAAGTTTCCGTTAGCAAAAGCTGTTGCAGCATCTTTTAGCCTAATAATTGGTTGAGTAATCCATCGAGCTGTAATAATACCAACCACTAGAGATATTAGTAGGGCTAATAGCGATAAGATAATAGTATTACGGGTATTTTGATGAATCTGTCCCATAAAGTCAGCTTCTGGAACTGCCTCAATCACTAACCAATTTAACCCAAACTCATCTGTCCAAGGCGCAACCTTGACAAAAATGTTTTGTCCTTTTGCTTGAAATTGTATATGTTGATCACTCTGAACTTTGTTAAAATCAAATAATGCTTTTAAATGCTGGGCTGTAGTCTTGATTAGAGGATCATCACTTTCTTCTGCTTTTATACGTAGAATTTTGCCATTCTTATGTTTAAATGGAGGCTGAGCATTAGAGTTAGCAACTAGAAGTCCGTTGCGTTCTAAAATAAACACTCTACCATTTGGGCTAATCCTGATATCTCGTAAAAAACGGCTAATCAGTGAAAGCTTTAAATCTGTTCCTAAAACACCGATTAAACGGTTTTGGGGATTATATACTGGATAACTGTAAGAAATGGAAATAGCGTCTAAGTTTTGCCATTGGTAAATTTTACTCCAAATCGGCTTACCTGCCTTAACTGCATCAGTATACCAAGGGTCTAATAACGGGTCTGTATTACAAGTCTTTAATAGCTTACCTCTCGTACCGTCAGAATTCATGTTATAGACAGACATTTTTCTATCACCTGAACTGTCTAAAACCTCAAGATTAAAATTAACTCGTTCTCCATCTTTTTTATCTTTCAGTATGCCTGTAAATTTTCCATTCACATGACCAAAGTTAATATAACTAATATTAGAGTTTTTGATTTGCGTATAAAAATATTTTTCTAAAACATCCGAATTGTGATAATCTAAGATGCCTAAATTTATTAAATCATTATTAATTTTATTGATATAAACTGGAAGCTTTAAGTAGGAGTCTAAATGGAGAAAAACCTTAGAATTAACTTCACTTTGCAACTCGATAACTAAATCGTTAACTGTTTTCTGGCCATTCTTGAAGGAGAAATATCCGACTAACACAACAGTGATGCAAATTTGTATCACAAAGGGAACAATCAAAATTGTTCTTAGTCGGAGTCTGCGAAATATGGTTTCTGTACTTTGGTCCAATAATTTTCTAAGTTTAGTCATGATTATTTTTTAATAATATTATTCACCTGCTTTGTGTTTTGAAATTACCAACTTAATTAAAGACTAAGAAATCATCGTTAGTGAACTCTTTTCTTTATAGTTCCATATTTACCAAAAAATATAAGGATGTTGTAAATTTTGTGTTGATTATTTATAAATTGAAATTTCTGAAAATTAGGTATAGACTAGCTATTTTCGATATTGATTCTATAGATTATAGATATAATTATACATGTTTCTATATTGCCCTTGTTTTTCGTAAAAATATCATGAGATTTTAAAGTTCAAATAAAGTAATGGATGAAATTCTGCTTAAGAAAACATAGAAATTTTTACAAACTCTCTGCGTATACGTTATGAATAGATAATAGACAGCACACGACAGAGAGATTCCAGCAAATTTACCTTTAACTAGTGCAAAGATGAGATATAGTCTATTTAAATATGCAAAAATAGTTTATAGTTGCTTCAATTTTGTGGAATACAAACAAGAAATTCTTTATCAGACAATCATATTTTATAAGTACTAACACGATTGAAAATCGTACATTTCATATGGTTTGATTAATATCACAATATCTTGAATATACTCGAAAATAATACGTTTGGAGTACTCCATGTTAATTTCAATAGAAAATATTGAAGATCTTCTTCGCTCAGAATTTCGCAAGCAGGTTATTGCAGTAGGAATTAAAGATGCAGTAAAATTTTTGCGGCAATGGTTATACCTCTCTAGTCAAGTTGCTCGATTACACGGAGCAGCATTAGCCAGAGTAAATAGCCCAGACATCCAATATTTGTTAGCAGAAATAGCATATGGTGAGTGTGGCTCTGGCAATAGAAATAAAATTCATAGTAAATTACTGCATGAGTTAATTAACCAGTCTCCTTATGCAAAACTAATTACTCAAAATGTGGATATCCTCTTAAACCAATTTTTTGAAGCAACAGTAAGCAATTTATGCCGGATGAGCCAGGATGAAGCTATTGGATTCATCGTTGGCTTAGAAGCTCCTGCCTATGATATTCTAAATATGCTCAAGAAATCTTGTATGGCTGTCAACATACCAGAAAAAGCTGTAGTAGAGTCAGAGTATTTTATCATACATGATGCTGTGGAGAAAGAGCATCAAAAAGCAGGACATGAAGCTATAGAAATTATTATGTCTAATAGATGTGAATTAAGCAAAATTCACAAGGGTGGCCAATATGCAATTAACTTCTTAGCTACGATGGTAGGTAATCCTCTGACCTAAAAGCAATAGACTTTTAGGGGTGGACAGCTGCTCACCCCTATCTCATTGAGATATCTAAATTAAGCTGTTCCTAATATTAACCTGGCGGCCATGCCATTTGCCGTCCACCTAAAATATGCAAATGCAGGTGAAAAACAGTTTGACCGCCATCAGAACCATTATTGATAACTATGCGATAACCGTCTGTTTGTAGTCCTGCTTCTTCAGCAACCTGCTTAGCTACTAACAATAGATGTCCCAAAAGGTTACAGTCGTCAGGCTCAGCTTCAGCTATGTTAACAATAGGTTTTTTCGGAATGACGAGAATGTGAACGGGTGCTTGGGGGTTAATATCTTTAAAGGCAAGCGCTAAGTCATCTTCGTAAACAATATTGGCTGGAATTTCCCGCCGAATAATTTTACTAAAAATTGTCTCTTTCGTATTACTCATCAATTTACCAAAATAAATAAACGCCCTCAACCACTTTATCAGGCTTGTGCTTGTTATTTAACCCCGAAAAATTTGAAAAACTGTAAGTGTTTATACGCAGTGATATTTGCTGGAATTTGGGAATATTAAACAAGGAGTCAGAATTCAGAATACAGGAGCCAGAATAAATGAGATTCTGACTCCTGACTCCTGACTCCTGAATTCTTTCTATTAAAATCATCACTAAATCAAAGATTCCTCTATGTTAGCTAGAGTCTGGAGCGCATCAATTGTAGGTATCGACGCTGTAAAAGTAGGTGTCGAGGTCGATGTCTCGGGGGGATTACCAGGAATTATCGTTTTAGGACTTCCAGATTCAGCTATTCAGGAGTCACGTGAAAGGGTGAAAGCAACTCTGAAAAATGCTGGCTTTGCTTTCCCTATGAAAAAGATTGTCATTAATCTGACACCAGCAGATTTACGCAAAGAAGGTCCCTATTTTGATTTGCCTATTAGTATAGGAATTTTGACAGCTTCTGAGCAACTCAGTGCCGAGTTGTTGGGAGATTTTCTGTTTTTAGGGGAAGTTTCTCTTGATGGTACATTACTTCCTGTTGCGGGTATTTTGCCTATTGCTGCTAGTGCGCAAAAGATGGGAATTACTGGTTTGGTTGTTCCTTATGACAATGCACAAGAAGCGGCAGTCGTCGAAGGACTAGCAGTCTACGCTTTTAACAAGCTATCAGAGGTCACTGATTTTGTAAATAATCCAGGGCGCTACAAACCTGTGCAGCTTGATGATACGCTCAAAGAATTACATACAAGATCTTTACAAGCAGATCTGAAGGATGTAAAAGGGCAGATCCATGCTCGTCGTGCTTTGGAAATTGCAGCGGCAGGTGGACACAATTTGGTATTTGTGGGACCACCGGGTAGTGGTAAGACGATGTTAGCGCGGCGGTTACCTGGTATTTTACCACCATTATCTTTTCCTGAAGCTTTAGAAGTGACTCGGATTCATTCGGTGGCTGGTTTATTAAAAAACAGGGGGTCTTTGGTACGCGATCGCCCTTTCCGTAGTCCACACCACTCGGCTTCTGGTCCTTCTCTAGTTGGTGGTGGTAGTGTTCCCCGTCCTGGAGAAATCTCTTTAGCTCATCAAGGTGTACTTTTTATGGATGAACTCACCGAGTTTAAACGTGATGTTTTAGAATTCCTACGTCAGCCTTTAGAAGATGGCTCTGTAACAGTTTCCAGGACTAGGCAATCTGTAGTGTTTCCAGCTAGATTTACATTGGTTGCTAGTACAAATCCTTGCCCTTGTGGTTACTACGGCGATACTATCCAAAATTGTACTTGTTCTCCTCGGCAACGGGAGCAATATTGGGCAAAGCTTTCTGGCCCTTTAATGGATAGAATTGATTTGCAAGTTGCAGTTAATCGTCTCAAACCAGAGGAGATTATTCAACAGCCCACAGGAGAATCATCTGCACAAGTTCGAGAACGGGTACAAGCAGCACGCGATCGCGCCGTACATAGGTTTAAAACTGAATCAAATTTACGCTGCAATGCACATATGCAGAGTAGCCACCTTCAAAAATGGTGTGTATTGGATGATAGTAGCCAGAACTTATTAGAAAGCGCGATTAGGAAATTAGGCTTATCGGCAAGGGCGAGCGATCGTATTCTCAAAGTAGCACGTACCATTGCCGATTTAGCCGCGGATGATGACTTAAAACCCCAGTACGTTGCTGAAGCCATTCAGTACCGTACGATAGATAGAATGCAATGAAAAGGAGTCAGAATTCAGGAGTCGGAAGTCAGAATAAGAAAAATTTTTCTTATTCTCCATGTTAAAAACACATTCTACTTTATACGATGATACATTCTGTATTCTGTATTCTGTCTCCTGAATTCTTAATAACTATTATTCCGGTTGCAGATCTACAGTATAGACAACTTTACCGTCTATATTGTGTAACGATACCGTCATTACCTCTGTATCACTGTTGATTTTGACGCTACCAAAGAATTGCAAACCATCACTTGGGGGTCGATTTGCTTTCAAATCAGAGGGTATACTGTTGAACTTGACTTGTGGACCAAAGGTATTATCGAGTTGGTTAGGACCAAAAGTACCAGCGTTGAGGGGACCTCCAACAAACTCCCAGAAAGGTTTGAAGTCGGTAAACTGAGCTTTGTTAGGGTCGTAATAGTGAGCGGCTGCGTAATGTACATCCGCTGTTAACCAAACAACATTCTTAATATTTTCGCGGTTAATAAACCGTAGCAGATCAGCAAGCTCTAATTCTCGTCCCAAAGCTGGACCATCTCCATTAGCAAAGCTTTCGAAGTTAACTGGACCATCTGCAACTATCAGTCCAATAGGCATATCACTAGCGATGACTTTCCATGTAGCTGTTGATTTCTTTAACTGTTTTTTCAACCACTCTACTTGTGTCTCGCCAATAAATGCTGTTTCTGCACTTGCTTGTGTTTGTCGATTTGGTGAATTTGGTCCTCGGTAGCTGCGCTCATCAAGCATGAAAACATCTAGTAATTCATTATACTTAAATGAGCGGTAAATTCTTGAAGGCTCTTCTTTATTCAAGCGAATAGGAGCGTACTCCAAAAAGGCTTGCCTTGCGCGTGTTGCTAACAAGGAAACATCCTTAACTGTATACCGGTTATCATCCATAATGATTTGTCCTGGGTACCAGTTGTTGCGGGTTTCATGGTCGTCCCATTGTAGTAGTAAAGGAACTTGGGCATTAAAGCGACGGATATTGTCATCTAACAAGTTGTACTTGTAATTACCACGAAACTCTGCTAAACTTTCCGCTACTTTTGATTTTTCTGGTGTGGTGATATTTTTCCAGATGCTACCGTCGTCCAGCGTTACTTGGGATAGGATAGGGCCATCAGCATAAATGTTGTCGCCAGAATGGATAAAAAAGTCTGGATCAAGTTTACGCATGGACTCATAAATTTTCATGCCTCCAAAATCGGGATTAATACCCCATCCTTGACCAGCCGTATCACCAGACCAAGCAAAAAATACATCTCGACGACCTGCACGAGGAGTTCGGAAAGTACCTGTAACCGGTTCGCTGTAAACTGTTGTATTATCTAAATCTTGAAAAAGCACTCGATAATAAATCTGCTCATTTAGTGGCAAATCTTTAAGATAAACCCGTGCTGTAAAGTCACTATTTTCTAGCGCATTTGGTCCAAAAACACGCCGCGCACCACGGAAAGATTCATCTGTCGCGTATTCTACGATCATTTTAGATGGTTGATTGCTGCGACTCCAAATAACAGCATTCCTCCCATTAATATCCCCGCTAGCTACCCCATAGGGTATGGAGGGACGTACTTTATCAGATGTGATAATGGCAGGTGCTTGAGCTAAAGATTTTGATACAAGATTGGTGCCAATAATTCCTCCACTTGTGAGGGCTGCGCTTATTAAAAACTTCCGACGGCTAAGGTTTATGGGAGATTTAGAGTTCATAAAATCAAAAAATGTAGTTTAAAATGCTCTATGGAGTTTCACGAAACCAACCCAGGGGTTACTAATAGGGCGCTTTTTTAGACGTAAGCCCAGATTTCAATGGTTAATCCACAGCAATAGAGTTGTAACAAACTTGCATCAGTGCGCTTTGATTTTGTACTCTAAGGCATCTTTATTAAGACTCTTTTAAGGAAAAACTAAAGAAAAATGGCATTTTTGTTAAGGTGAGACTAAAAATCTATACCTATCACCTAAATTTTGCTACCTATCAAAAAGGCGTACGCCGTACGCCCAAGAAACTGTATTTGTTATTTTGTTTTATCTTGCGGTTCACGATGTCAAGCTTTAAGTAAAGACTCTGCACCATCAATCCAAACTTCTGTACCAGTGATGTGCCTGGAAGCATCTGATACCAAAAAGAACACTAACTGTGCAACCTGTTCTGATGTTCCTGGTTTACCATGTGTTAACGGAATCTTCCCTTCAGGAAACTCAACAGGATCATGAACGTGTTCTAGATCTCGTTTTTGCGTACTATCGTCAATATTTGTTTCAATAGCACCTGGACAAATGACGTTGACGCGAATACCGTCTTTAGCAAGTTCCAACGCTACCATTTTGGTAAAGGCAACTTGTGCTGCTTTGGTGCAAGAATAAGCAGTTGCACCGCTGTTACTGAACATACGTGTGCCATTCACAGAAGAAGTGATAACTATAGCACCACCCTGCCTTTTCAGGTAAGGCACAGCATACTTAACAGTTAAGAAAGTTCCTGTCAAGTTAATGTTGATTGTTTTATTCCACTCTTCGGGTGCTAATTCATCTATAGGTGCCCATACACCGTTAATACCAGCGTTAGCAAACACTATATCTAAGCGTCCCCACTTATCTATAATTTCTTGGGTTGCTTGCTCCATTTGCTCTGGTTGAGAAACATCAGCAATTAACGGTATTGCTTCACCATTTTTGCTTTGAATTTCAGAAACAGTTTCTTCTAGCTCATCCTTTGTCCGTCCTAGGGCAGCGACTTTTGCGCCTTTTTGTGCAAACAACTTCGCTGTTGCTTTAGCAATTCCAGAACCTGCTCCTGTTACGAGGGCTACCTTATCTGTAAGCTCCATAATTTTTTTATTATTTCAATTTTTCATAACTCCCTAGCTATCTAACATTACGCTCACCTTTAATTCATACCGCTAGCGGAAGAAAGTTTTAATTACCAAGATAGTACGGGAGACTGAAAGCTCCGTCTCTTCAACACCATACTTGCTGTATTAAAAATAGCTTGACTAATGAGCACAAGTACACTCTATATATGAAGCGGAAATCGAGCAGGTAAGATTGGAGGAGCGACCCTCCAATCTTACCTGCTCTGGCGGAAGCTAATTCAGAGGGAGTATCAAAGACCTAGCTGATTGCCACGCTTATATTGCTCATAAGCTTTGTAAAACAATCCAGCAAGAGTAACAAATATGAGACCTAGAACAATACCATCAAGTAAGGGTTCTACCACGTTAAATCTCCTTGGTACAATTATTTCGATAATTTACTTCTCACCCTTGATTTTACCAAATGTGGCGTGAATCCCGCATCTGGAAATGTTTTTCGGCTAAGAAGGGGTCTCAAAACCCCAATTTGTGCTTGCAGACACAATCAAGAACTTTTAAGCTATGTGTATGAAAAGAAAACTTTCTGTACACTTTGTCTTAAACAGCAAACCTTTTGGATAACCAGATTAGCAAACCCAAAATTCTGATTCAGCATATCGCTATACTGGCGCTGGCAATTGTGCTAGCAGTCGTTTTGGGCATTTTTGCTGTTAACATATATAGAACCTCTGATCCCTACGTTAGAAGCGTTCTATTACTCAAGGGCGACCCAACTCAAGGACACGCTATTTTTCAAATTAACTGTGCTGGTTGTCATGGATTGGAAGCTTTTGGTTCAGTTGGGCCTAGTTTACAAGCCGTCTCTAAGCGAAAATCTCCATATGGCCTAATTCATCAGGTTATTAGTGGAGATACACCACCAATGCCTAAATTCAAGCCAAAAGTTCAAGAAATGGCCGATTTATTAAGTTATTTAGAAACTTTATAAAATCAATCCTTAAATTTTCCCCTTTTGCTCCCCCTGCTCAGAGATCCCTCTCACAGAGTTAGTCCAACGCAGTCTACAATAGTACCCTGAATCAAGATTAGCCAGAATTTTTGATTTTATGACTTCTTCAGCTTTAGTCAAAACCGAGTATGAGGCAATTATCGGGCTAGAAACCCATTGTCAACTCAGTACCAACACAAAGATTTTCTCGAATAGCTCTACGGCCTTTGGTGCTGAACCCAACACTAACATCGATCCAGTTTGCATGGGTCTACCTGGAGTATTACCTGTTCTAAATGAAAAGGTTTTAGAATACGCCGTCAAAGCTGGTCTAGCATTGAATTGTCAAATTGCCAAATATAGTAAATTTGATCGCAAGCAGTACTTTTACCCAGACTTACCAAAAAACTACCAAATTTCTCAATATGATTTACCTATTGCTGAACATGGTTGGTTAGAAATCGAGTTAGTCGATGCTGACGGTAATCCAAGGCGGAAAAAAATTGGCATTACTCGCTTACACATGGAGGAAGACGCTGGAAAGTTAGTCCACGCTGGTAGCGATCGCCTTTCAGGTTCGACCTACTCTCTAGTAGACTACAACAGAGCCGGTGTGCCATTGGTAGAAATTGTCTCAGAACCTGATTTGCGCTCTGGACAAGAAGCTGCTGAATACGCTCAAGAATTACGCCGCATTTTGCGGTATCTTGGTGTGAGTGATGGCAACATGCAAGAAGGTTCTCTACGCTGCGATGTCAATATTTCTATACGTCCTGTTGGACAAGAAAAGTTTGGCACAAAAGTAGAAATCAAAAACATGAACTCATTCAACGCCATTCAACGGGCGATTGAATACGAAATAGAGCGCCAAATTGCAGCAGTAGAAGCTGGAGAGCGTATTGTGCAAGAAACTCGTCTGTGGGAAGAAAGCACACAGCGCACGATTAGTATGCGTAGTAAAGAAGGTTCCAGCGATTACCGCTACTTCCCTGAACCAGATTTAGGTCCCATTGAAGTTAGTGAGGAACAACTAGCAACTTGGCGTAGCGAATTGCCAGAATTGCCTGCGCAGAAACGCGATCGCTATGAAAATGAGTTAGGGCTTTCAACTTACGATGCGCGGGTGTTGACAGAAGAAATCGCAGTGTCTCAATATTTTGAGGCAGCCATAGCAACTGGTGCAAATCCTAAACAAGCTGCTAACTGGATTACTCAGGATATTGCTGCTTACCTCAACAAGCAAAAACTTAGCATCACACAAATTGCCCTTACACCCACCAACCTTGCCAAGACAATAAATCTGATTGAAAAAGGCACTATCAGTAATAAACAGGCAAAAGACAAGTTACCAGACTTACTAAATGGTGGTTCTCCTGACGAAATTTTTAAGGGTGAAGAGAAAATCTCTGATGCCAGCATTCTCGAACCTATCGTTGATCAGGTCATAGCTGCAAATCCCAAAGAACTGGAAAAATATAAAAGCGGTAAAACAAACCTTAAGGGATTCTTTGTTGGACAAGTACTCAAACAAACTGGAGGGCGTGCTGATCCTAAGCTGACCAACGAGCTAGTTGATAAAAAGCTAAACATATAAGCATATCTTGAAGCGTCACTCAATATCAAGATGTGTGCTAGATATTTTTTCAAATATGCTTAGCAAAAAAAACAAATAAAAATGGGTCTTACCCCTCATGTCGAAAATGGTATACTCTGCTATTGAAGATGCACCCTGATGATCTGGAGAGCTACCCAAGTGGCTCTCTTTTTCTCTGCGATTGATTTTTAACAACAGACAAGGAAAAACACGCTCTCGCTATCAAAATCTGTTGTAGTAAGATGCCGTCAGCAAATCGACTGAGTATAATAAGTAATCCTTTAGGACAAAAAGCTCTACAGTCATGGATTTCTCACATACCCTTTTTTATTAACTGTAGTTTGAGAGAAGTAAAATGTATTACATTTTTGATGATTTTTTAAAATTAAGAAGCAGAATTTTCACTTACGTAATACAACTGAGATTTCTTAATAATATTTTACAAAAAAAATATAAATAAGGGGTCGCACCCCTCAACCCGATAGTGTTATACTATGATACGAAGATGCACCCTGATGATCTGGAGAGCTGCCCAAGTGGCTCTCTTTTTTCTTTTTTATGCCTCAATAGTTGTGTGGCTGTGGATTGTTAGGAAGAATCACAACATATTGAGCAAAACTTGATATAATCTCTTGTTACGCAACCTGACGGAGTTGTGGGGGGACAAAACAATGGTAGATTGGCAAACAATTCCAGGTGGAGTAACAGCACCTAGAGGGTATAAAGCGGCAGGTATTACAGCCGGACTAAAGCCTTCAGGATTGCCTGATTTGGCTTTGATACTATCAGATGTAGACGCGATCGCAGCAGGAGTATTCACCACAAGCCAGGTGAAAGCCGCTTGTGTAGATTATTGTCGCCAACGCCTACTCTCGAAGCAAAGCGCTCGTGCTATTTTGTGTAATGCCGGACAAGCAAATGCCGCAACAGGCACTCAAGGCTGGTTTGATGCCCTAGAAAGTGCCATGATGCTAGGACAAGCACTGAACATACCGTCAGAATCTGTCCTGCTGGCTTCTACGGGTGTTATTGGCAAAAGAATTCCAATGGAGCAACTGAAAGCCGGAATTCCACAACTAATAGCAGCATTATCAGAATCAGGTTCAGATGCAGCAGCCGGTGCGATAATCACCACAGACTTAGTCACAAAATCCATAGCACTAGAAACAAATATAGGCGATCGCCCAGTACGAATTGGTGGGATTGCTAAAGGTTCTGGGATGATTCATCCTAATATGGCGACCATGCTAGCATTTGTGACTTGCGATGCCGCCGTATCACCAGCACTATGGCAGCAAATGTTAAGTCGAGCAGCCGATAAGAGCTTCAACTCTATCACTGTTGATGGAGATACCAGCACGAATGACAGCTTGATAGCCTTTGCAAACGGAGAATCTCGCACCCCAGCAATAACCGAAATGGGGGTAGAAGCAACAAAATTAGAGGCAATGTTAACAGCAGTTTGCCAACATTTAGCGAAAGCGATCGCCCGTGATGGTGAAGGTGCAACTTGCCTGATAGAAGTACAAGTCACAGGCGCACCCGACGAACAATCAGCTCGTCAAATTGCTAAAACCATTGCAGGTTCATCTTTAGTAAAGTCTGCGATTTTTGGACGTGATCCCAACTGGGGACGTATAGCTGCTGCGGCTGGACGTGCAGGAGTTCCTTTTGAACAAGAAAGCTTAAAAATCCAGTTAGGGAACTTTTTGCTGATGGAAAATGGTCAACCCCTATCATTTGATCGTGCAGCAGCAAGTGCATATTTGAGACAAGCAGCAGAGGAGCATTTGCCAAAAGATATAACAGCCACAAATATGAGTAATGATCTGTTAGTTGATCGCAGCAGCGTTAAGACACAACGGTTAGACAACCCAGTGATTATAGCTGTTAGTATTGGCAATGGTCATGGTTCAGGTAAAGCTTGGGGTTGTGATTTAAGTTACGACTACGTGAAGATTAACGCAGAGTACACCACTTAGTGAAGGAGTCAGAATACAGAATTCAGAAGTCAGAATTCAGAAGCAATGAAATTTTTATTCATCCGGCAGTACTACAGAATTAATGTTTTCATTCTGACTCCTGACTCCTGACTCCTGACTCCTGACTCCTGACTCCTGACTCCTGACTCCTGACTCCTGAATTCCTAATTCTCACAACTTTTCTGACACTTCCCAACTTGCGCCCAAACTTCTATACGAGATGAAACGTTCATTAAACGACGTACTCTCAGGATAACCAGCTTCTGTTGAGGTTTCAGCAGACCTACTTTCCTTGGTAAATCAGAGTCGTATTCTTCTGGTATACTTTTCCTTATATTGACAGGATTTTTTACACTCACAACTGCCCCTATTGATGGAACCACAGGGGAATCAATACTAGGGGCTAAGTGAGGATCTGAAGATTGAAGCAGTTGCTCTACAACAGAAAAGCTAGTTACGTTATTGTTAACAATACCTAGTCTTATCCAACCAATAGCGGTTACATTTGGTGCTGGATTAAGAATTGTATTAGGTTTCTCTGAAAAAGATGCCAGTATATCAGGTACTAGAGGACTTAACAATATAGCGCCAGCTATGAGGAAAACAGGCTTTGCAACCAGCAATAAACCAGCATTAATCAGCCTTTCATTCCTTGATATTTTTGTAACAAAAGGCTTTAAGTATAAAATAGCAGTCGCTAAAACAGGTTTCACGCCTGTTTTTATTTGGTTAAGAGATTTTTGAATAGGGTAAGAGGCGGTTAATTCTGTAACTTTCTCACGAACATCTTGAGTAACACTCAAAAATTCTTCTTTACCTTTTCGCCACCTGCTTAGTAATTTGTTATCTGTAGGTAAAGCTTGGAAATTTTTAATCGCTGAGTTATTACAACTAGCAGTATCGATAATGATAAATATTATACGATATCTTTTAACTTCATAACGTTCTAAAGCCTCTTTTATCTCAAAAGTTAGATGTTCTGAATTAGTAGAATTTCTACTGACGAGTAGCAAAATTATACTATCTATCTTTGAGTGTGTATCTATTGACCTACGTAAGCTTTCTGCAATTTCACAAAGCTCTTTATCTAGGAGCAGTTTTGTCCTATTTTTAGGATTCGCTCCCAGAAATAAGATTTTGGTGATGTGAGTATCACTGCTCATGAAAAAGTTAACTACATCAACTAATTGTAGTATAGCTTTTATGAGAATGACCTAGTTGAACAATATATTCAAGAGTATCATCAAGAAGTGGATGCTGCTGAGAATGTAGCAGATTCTTTGTGAAGGGGTTGGGATCTCAGCGTTGAGTAACTGAAGCCCACCCTCTTTATCGTTAGCTATACCGAGTACTATCTACACCTCAAGCAAGCGGTAGATGCAAATACACACTATTAAAGTGGCTTCAAACTTGTTGAACTTCCTCTTAACTTAATTGAAGAGTGCATTCTAAAATGAATCGTTGATTAATCAGGGAATAGGGTTGAATTTGTAGAACGCGGTGAAAAGCTTTGATAGCCTCAACGTGATTTCCCATAGCAGCATAACATAACCCCATACCATGAAGTGCACCAAAATGCACGGGATTAAGCTGAACAACCATCTGACAATCAGCTAAAGATTTTCGATACTCACCAATGCTGTAATAAAGAAAACCACGGCGATTCCAAGCTTCAGCAAAATCGGGCTGTCTGTTGACAAGTTCTGTCAAAATATCTTCAGCCTCAGTAATATTTCCTGCTTCCAGCAACTTTTGACTGTGTTCAATTTTTTCTAGTCCATAAATTCCTTTTTGCTGAAACCAGATGCGCCAGATTTTCGTAGTTGCTTGCTCCCGAACTGTTTCATCAGGGTTTTTCAAGTCTTCAAGTAAAGAATCGATAAATAAAGAATCCATAAATCTGTGGTTACTTGTTGTATCTTTAGAGCAAAGTCTATCTAAAAACGATCTAATAAAAAAGGAGTCAGGAGACAGGAGTCAGAAGTCAGAATACACAGATCATAAAGGGATATGTTTTAACCCTCCTGAATCAACCCCTGTCTCAGTAACTACTAGTGGACAAGGTTTTAAACTAATAATCATTCTGACTCCTAAATTCTGACTCCTGAATTCTTCTTTATAAAATACCACTTGGGTTTTTAAGCAGAAAAAGCATAAACTATAAATTAAACAATTGATCTATTGTTTGTTGTATTCTCCAATACGATTAAGCCATACTGTAAGGACGAACCTGAAGATTTGGCTACTAGTATGGCACAATGCCCGCAAATTGCTAGTCATAAAAATTAACAAAAATTAACAAAAAAACGACTATGCCAAAGCAAAATAATGATTTTAGGCATATTGTTCTGACTTCCCATCCTAATCGTTTTGGTCCCAAACCAATCTCAATTATCTGGGGAGCAGGTGATCCTATGCAACGAGGTCCAGTGATTGCTACTTTGACAAAGCAAGCGCACCGTAACGTTGTTGGGACTCACTCTGGCAGTTATACTGTGTATCGGGCACTAGCAGTAGCTAGTGGTGCGCTTCAATCAGACCATAAAGCGGATCTCACCAATACGGCACCTGTGGAGCATATTGGACCACATAAGAGCTGGGCTGATCCCGATAAAATTGTTTCCCTCGACCCATTTGGGGCAATTGTTAATGAGGTGTTTAAGCCGTATTATGAACAGGGATATGACATCCGTCCTACAATTGCCATCACTAAAGCTCACATTAATATGCCAGAACTGCAAGAGTCGATAGCAAAAGGACGTTTGCAGATTGATGGTAAGATTATGAAGTCTGGTGGCGATTTGGTTGTTACTAAAGCTGCTATTGAACCAGTTTGGTATTTACCGGGAATTGCTAAGCGATTTAAAATCACAGAAGGGGATTTACGCCGCGCTTTATTTGAACAAACTGGGGGAATGTTCCCAGAGTTGGTTACTAGACCAGATTTGGATGTCTTTTTGCCGCCAATTGGAGGTTTGACGGTATATATCGTCGGAGATGTTCAAAATGTGGCTGATCCCAATAAACCTTTAGCTGTACGTGTACACGATGAGTGTAACGGTTCTGACGTCTTTGGCTCAGATATTTGTACCTGTCGCCCTTATCTGGTACATGGAATTGAGGTGTGTGTACAAGCAGCCCAAGAAGGTGGTGCTGGTGTAATTGTCTATTCCCGTAAGGAAGGACGTGCTTTGGGTGAAGTGACGAAATTCTTGGTTTACAATGCCCGGAAGCGACAAGAAGGGGGCGATCGCGCCGATGCGTACTTTTCTCGCACTGAGTGTGTGGCGGGTGTCCAGGATATGCGCTTCCAAGAATTGATGCCAGATGTATTGCACTGGCTGGGGATCTCTCGCATTGACCGTATGGTGTCGATGAGTAATATGAAATACAACGCTATTACTCAATCGGGAATTGAGATTGTGGAACGTATACCAATCCCAGAAGAGTTAATCCCCCCAGATGCAAGGGTAGAAATTGAAGCGAAAAAATCTGCTGGTTATTATACCACAGGGGAAGTTTTGGAGGCAAGTGATTTGGCACAGGTGAAGGGACGGGCTTTGGAATAGCATTATTTATAGCGATTCTCGATTGGGTGCAATACATTTGTAGGGGCGAACGGCGTACTCTGCGAGAAGCCGGAGGCTACGCCCTTACAGTGGGGGTGTATTAAACACAAATGAGAACTGCTATATAACGCTTCGGTGCGTTACGATGTTCCGTCTAACGCACCATAAGAAAAATTTGAGGGTGTATCAAATGAGGAGAAAGCGAGAATGGATTTGGTGAGTTATTTGCGATCGCCTGCTGCGATCCGAGAACGCTGTGGGCAACTGTTTACAATGGCAGTTGAAGGCAAATCACGTTATTTTACTTGCGATCTCACACAACTAGGAAAAGTAGCAGATTATGTGATCTCAGTCATGCGGCATGAGTATCCAAATCTGCAAATTCCGTTTCACAGTCGCTGGCGACATTTTGACGCTGGAGGCGTACCACGGAATTCCAAATTAGATGAAAAGTTAGCAACACTCACATCAGTAGAGAGAGCGATCGCCAAATTTGATTTGGCAATTATTAGTGTTTTGCTAGACGCAGGTGCAGGAAATACTTGGTGTTATTATGAACAAGAGACAGGACTAAGTTTTAAGCGTTCTGAAGGCTTAGCAGTTGCAAGCTTTCAAATGTTTTGCCAAGGTGCTTTTTCCAGTAACCCACAGTATAAAGAGCGGGTTGATGCACAAAGATTGCAAGCATTAACAGAACAAGAATTAGCACATGGGTTTGCCGCGAATGCAGAAAATCCTTTAGTAGGAATTGCTGGGCGGCTAAAATTATTGCAAAAATTAGGTCAAGTTCTACTTTCTTCACCTGATATGTTTGGGGAAGAAAATCCTCGTCCTGGTAATCTGGTAAAATACCTCTTAACTAAGTCTGATAATAATCAGCTCAGTGCTTCAGCAGTTTTTAGTGCTGTTTTAGAAGGATTGTCGCCGATTTGGTCTGGACGAATAGAACTTGCTGGAGTTAATCTGGGAGATGTCTGGTATCATCCAGATATTACCGACAATCATTTAGTACCATTTCATAAACTGTCGCAATGGCTTACTTATTCTCTACTAGAACCATTAGAGGAACTAGGTATAGAGATCACTGGCTTAGATACTCTCACAGGGTTAGCAGAATATCGTAATGGAGGATTATGTCTCGATCTTGGGTTAATCAGTGTCAAAACACCAGATATTTTGCTCAAACCTCATAAGGTTGACTCTGAAGTTATTGTTGAATGGCGCGCTTTAACGATAATTCTGTTAGATCAGATCGCTGGTGTGGTGCGCGAACAGTTGGGAATGAGTGCAGAGGAACTACCACTGGTGAAAATCCTGCAAGGTGGAACCTGGACATCTGGACGAAAAATCGCCAATGAATTGAGAGAGGGTGGTACTCCCCCAATACAAATAGAAAGTGATGGGACAGTATTTTAACTTATTATTAAAATGGCAGATCAAGTCATACTAATTGACCATCCATTGATTCAGCATAAACTAACGCTGATGCGCAAAGCTGAAACTGGTACAGCAGCATTTCGCACCCTAATTAAAGAAATTAGCTTATTGTTAGCGTACGAAGTGACACGCGATTTACCTATAAAATATGAATCGATTAAAACGCCTATAGCCTCAATGAATGCTCCAGTACTCGCCCAAGATAAAAAGCTGGTGATTGTTTCCATTCAAAGAGCAGGGCAGGGTATATTAGATGGGATGCTGGAGCTTATGCCATCTGCAAGGGTAGGGCATATTGGATTGTACCGGGATCCAAAAACTCTGATACCCATTGAGTATTACTTTAAGGTTCCTCATGATGTAGAGCAGCGAGATGTGCTAGTGGTTGATCCAATGTTGGCAACTGGTAACACGGCGGTAGCCGCAGTTGAGCGGGTGAAATCAACTAATCCGATGTCTATTAAATTTGTTTGCTTACTTGCTGCACCAGAAGGTATTGAGCATTTTACGACAGCACACCCAGATGTACCACTTTACGCTGCTGCTATTGATGATCATCTAGATGAACATGGCTATATTGTCCCAGGATTAGGAGATGTAGGGGATAGGTTATTTGGCACAAAATAGTGCTGATATTAGAAGCTATCAAAGAAATTCAGAATATGTTTTGTGGGTGAATCATTCGCCAACAGTACTGGTGAGCCAGAATTTTGAGGCTGGACAGATATCGCTCAAAAACTACAGGTTAGCACATACATTATTTTCTTGTGAAGCGATTTTGAAGAGTCGGTGATAGCCCTTTGCATCAATATTTATGCTTGCTAATCTTGGTAAAGACAGAAAAATCATCATACTGCTTCAAAAAACTTACATCACAAGTATTAGACAATGTCAAAAGGGTTCAAAATATTCTTGAAAAGTCTAATTTAAGAGGGCTTGAAACCCTTTTTTGAGACAGTTATTTTACAAATACCTCAATATAAACATGGGTTTAACCTTTGAATTAACAGAATTCAGAGGAGTCATTATTCTTTTGGAAATACAACATTTTTTAGCACAATTATTAGATTTGATAGAAAGAATTATGAAGTGGAGAGTACAGCATATAGATATAGCAAAAGGAATAGGTATATTACTGGTTGTATTTGGACATAACCCAGTTGTTGCAATGGCTAAAAATCACGATACTGAGTTATTGAATATAATATATTCTTTCCATATGCCATTGTTCTTTTTTCTATCAGGCTTGTTTCTTAAGACTGATGGTAAATTAAAAGAATTAATGTTGAATAAGCTTGACTCACTTATCAAGCCATATTTTACTACTCTCATAATAATGACGATAAATTTTTGTCTTTTTAAGCATTATTCAGTCACGAATTATTTAGTGGGAGTCATTTATAGTAGTAGCTTATCAATTCCAATACCTTGGGAACCATTGTGGTTTCTTACTCATCTTTGGGCTGTTTCTATTTTTTCATATGTGTTTATAAAAGCAACAAAAATAAACAAAAGAAAGATACTTTTTCAATCGATTTTAATGTTACTGTTACTTACGATAGGTGTTTTGAGCATTCGTACTTTTTGGCAGAAAACTATTAACATTAATGGATTTACAGTTCAATTGCCTGGACTTCCTTGGAGTATTGATATCTTATTTATTAGCACATTTTTCTTTTTACTGGGATTTCTGTTCAAAAAAGAGGTTATTGATTTCCAATTTAAAGCTAAATATTTTGTATTATTTTTGTTCTTGTTTTGTTTTTGTCACTATCAATTTAACTATACAATACATTTGTTTTTTAGAAGATATGATCACTTATTAGTCTCAACTTTGGAAGCTTGTTGTGGAATATACATTGTGTTGTCTGTCTCTAGCTTTATATCTAAATATAAAGTAATAACACAAATATTTGCGTATATCGGTTCTGGTAGTCTATTTATTTTAATCTTCAGTTACTTTTTTCAACTTAAAGCATCTATGTTTTTTGCAAATTACTATCATTCAAATTACTTTACGGACTTTTTTGCCTTCATTATTGGTTCTACAATTCCTTTATTGATTTGGGAATTAGTAAAAAAAATCGGCTATTTATCTATACTTTTTTTACCATTTAAATCTAAACTTCGTGAAGTTTAAGACCCATCCAAAATTCTTTCAGTTGTAAATTTGTCGTTAATATAGACATCCGGTTTTATTTGTGAAAAAATCTCAGTAGTGTTGTAGTGTTGTAGGGTGTGTTAGCTCCGAGAGTACGGCACCGAAAGCTTGGAATGGTGCGTTACGGACTTCGTCCTAACACACCCTACGTGCGGTTCAAAAATCAAATAGGAATCCTATAGAAGTGAGAAAGCGATTTGCTACAAATAAGACCGTTGGGACGTGTGGAGCAATTGGTTTAAATAGTCTACTACAAGTTATTTGCTGTATCTATATTTTCAGTAGTTTGCGATCGCTGTTGTTTCCATTTTTCCCACAAACGACACATATCATCTGGCTGTCCCTCGTAATTAAGCATAGAGTCAGAAATCGTCACCCAAGGTTGAGCGCTGCGTGTCCAAAGGTTACCTACAGGACGCAACCAACTGGTATCATCTAAAGTTCCAGCTTTGACGTTAATAGTTTGTTGATTGTAGCTTCGATAATGAAACAATCGCGTTCCACAGTTATCGCAGAACGAGCAAGTTACCTTACGTCCACTATCAGCTCCGCGAATCCAGGTTTTGGGTTCTCCTTCAACAATAACAACAGCATCTCGTGGTACAGTAAGGGACATGCCAAACGCGCTTGATGATTGTTTTTGACACTCCTTGCAATGGCATAGATAAAGAGTTAAAGGTTCAGCATGGATTTCATAACGGATTTGTCCACATTGACAACCCCCCGTACAAGTCACACTCATAACTTTTCTCCCGTCATGCTACAAATCAAAAACCTCTCCAATATTATCAGTAGGGTTAGCTATTGACGAAGCACGTAACGCACCCCGATTAACGATCAAGTGTCTTTGCTAATTAAGATTTTTCTTACCACCAGGAATATCAGAACTCACCAGATAAAAATCTTGAGGATAAATTCAATGAGTTTCCATTGGGAGCATCCCAAATATCGTTATTTTGTAGTGCGGGCATCCTGCCCGCTTCTGTAATAAAGTAGAGAGCAAGATGCTCCCACTACAGTTTTTTTTGCAAAATTGGGATGCTCCCTAAAATTAAAGTTATATGTTTACTATGTGAGTCTTACATTCTTTAAAATGGAAAATCTAGGCAAGATAAATCGTCCCCGTCTGTTAGTAACGTTAGGAGATCCGGCTGGAATTGGCTCGGAAGTGATTTTAAAGGCTTTGGCAGATCCGGAAGTTAGTAAAAATTGCTCTCTAACAGTAGTAGGTAGTCGGGAGCTATTGCTTGAAGCTTATCAAAAACTCAATTTAACTAAAAATTCAGAACCTTTAGCCAATCCAGCAGATTTATCGATTCTTGATGTGGAGGCTGAGAGTAATATTGAGGATAATATTGCCACAGCAATAGGCAATAAGGCAAGTGGTGCAGCAAGTTTTGCTTATATGGAAAAAGCGATCGCCTGCACGCTCACCGGCGAATACGATGGAATTGTGACAGGACCAATATCTAAAGCTGCATGGAAGGCAGCAGGATATAATTATCCAGGGCAAACAGAACTTTTAGCAGAAAAATCAGGTGCGAAACGTGTGGGGATGTTGTTTGTGGCGCGATCGCCTCACACCGATTGGACACTGCGCTCATTGCTAGCAACTACACATATTCCTCTTTGTGAAGTACCAAGAGTTTTAACACCTCAGTTATTGACTGAAAAACTTGAGTTACTCGTGGAGTGTTTGGAGAAAGATTTTGGTTTGAACAAAGCGAGGATTGCGATCGCTGGGTTGAATCCTCATAGCGGTGAACAGGGACAACTCGGACATGAAGAGCAAGATTGGTTAATTCCTTGGATTGAGCAACAGCGCCAAAACCACCCCAACTTACAATTACATGGTCCTATTCCACCAGATACAATGTGGGTCAAGCCTGGTCAAGCATGGTACGGAAATGCCAAAATTGAAAATCCGGCGGATGCTTATCTAGCACTCTACCACGACCAAGGCTTAATTCCTGTTAAATTAATGGCATTTGACCGAGCAGTAAACACTTCTATTGGTCTTCCTTTTATTCGTACCTCACCAGATCACGGAACAGCATTTGATATTGCAGGTAAGGGAATTGCTGATGCTACAAGTATGAAAGCAGCAATCCAGTTAGCAGTTGAGTTGGTTAATCAAAGATCAAATCAACAAAAGTCTAAACTGTAGATAAACCTATTCACCCATCTTTCCTATGGTTACTTTCGCTGCTGTGACTCCGAAACGTTTTACTGTAGAGGATTATCACCGCTTAATTGAATTGGGGTTCCTTACTGAACAAGATCGAGTCGAGTTAATCAAGGGAGAGCTGATGCAAATGGTAGCTAAAGGAACACCTCATACTGTTTGCAATACGCGTTTGTTTAGGGAACTAACTATACTTCTACAAAAACAAGCAATAGTCCGCTCACAGGAGCCTATTATTCTATCTCCAAGTAGTGAACCTGAACCAGATTTAGTGATAGCGCGCTATCGTCCTGATGATTATTTAACAGGACACCCTCAACCAACAGATATTTTGCTACTAGTTGAAATAGCAGATGCTACACTCAAATATGACCAACAGGTAAAGCTACCACTCTACGCTGAGTGTGAAATTTATAATTATTGGATATTTAATCTTGTAGCAGGTTGTTTAGAAGCTTACACTCAACCGTATCAAGATTTACAAGGCAGCTTTGGCTATGCCAATAAACAGATTTTTCTCCCTAATACTGTTGTAAATCTCCCTAACTTCCCGGATTTATCGATTGATTTATCGACGATATTTCCTAATTACATATAATACGTTAATTATTCTTAATTTTTTTAATTACACAAAGGAATATTGTGTAAAATGTCATTAAGAAAGATGAACAAAAATGTTACGAATAATGGCTAGACCTTTTGTGCTAAAATAAGGCGTTTAAAAAATAGCAAGTCTACCATTAGACAGAAATTGAGAATCTTCATTCTCAAGAAAGAGCAATTTCAGTTGTTTTGTTGGGTACATTTTTTCTTAATAACGAGGAAGACTTATGGCTAACAAACTGGTTGACAATATCGTTCCATCTCAGCCGCCAATAGATCCACAGTCTGATGTCCATGTGCTTAAATCCCGTCTCGAATGGGGTGAGCCAGCCTTTACAATTCTGGATGTGCGCGATCGCCAGACATACAATGAAGGTCATATCATGGGCGCAATGCCAGCACCAATAGATCAATTGGCAGACTGGGCAGCAAAATCCTTAGCTAAAAGCCGTGATATATATGTTTACGGTACAGATGATCAGCAAAGTGCTGATGCTGCGCAAGCACTCACAGGCGCTGGCTTTGAACACGTATCTCAACTCAAAGGCGGTTTAGCAGCATGGAAAGCTGTTGGTGGTCCCACAGAGGGAATTGCTGAATCCAAAACTCCCGCTGGTGCTGACGATTATAACGTTGTAGCAAGATTACAAAATCACGCAGAAACTCAGAAAAAAGACGTTTAAGAAGAAGGAGTCAGGAGTCAGGAGTCAGAAGTCAGGATGAGCCAGTGATCGACGCTTAGTTTCCCAGCATAAAGCACCTAGCGTTTAATAGCAGCCTTTATGCTGGCTCCTGGCTCCTGACTCCTGAATTCTTTTGTTCTGAATTCTTTTCTAATGTTCAAACAAATCCTTGAACTGTAACAGATCCAAGGAAACAATAGTTGGTAAACATTGAAAGCATTCTTTAGCAAGCTCTAGCCGTTCTTCTCGTTCCAGCATTTTGACGAGTTTTTGCTGTGCACTGAGTAAGTAACGCACATCGTTAGCAGCATAACTTAATTGAGACTCGGATAAGTTAGCGGCATTTCCCCAATCAGAACTTTGAGAACTTTTATCAAGCTCTACTTTTTCCAACTCTTGCACTAAATCCTTCAGCCCGTGGCGCTGGGTGTACGTACGAGCTAGCTTACTCCCAATTTTGGTGCAAAAAACAGGTTGAACGTGAATATCTAAATGGTAGCGCAAGGCGGCAAGGTCAAACCGCGCAAAGTGAAACACTTTGAGAATATTCGTTGCCTCTAGAAGTTTTTTTAAATTTAACGCTTCGGTTTGCCCTTTGGCAATACGGATTACAGTTACTTTACCTTGAGGGTTGCAAAGTTGCACAAGACATAAGCGATCGCGAGAAGGTAATAAGCCCATTGTCTCTGTATCAACAGCTATAGCCTCAGCTTGCAAATACTCCGAAAGCTGAGACTCGTTAAGATCGCGATCGCAAATCTGAAAATCTTCCATGAATTAGATTAGGTACTGCTAACTACTTCATATTTTGGCATTCTCCCGGAAGACTTCAGCCACCGAAATCGATAAAGAAGAATTCAGAAGTCAGGAGCCAGGAGTCAGAATGATAAATACCGCTCCTGAATTCTGGCTCCTGACTCCTTTTTATATACTGCAAATAATTATATATATTGTGGTATCTAAGAATGAGCGCAAAAATTTTCGATTGTTTTCATACTGTCTGCCGTTATAATGTATTACTTTTAACATATTTTTGATAATTTTTAGACAATTTGAAATAAAGTTTTGCTTCGGCAGCAACTTTACTTAAAAAATAAGTATTTCAAGATAAACTTCATGAAGCCTTTAGGATTAAGATAGTACGATTACATCTATGAACACGAATTTTGAGAAAAAATTTTTATTTTTTATTGGAGAAAATATGGACGATAAATAATTAATCCACTTCCTTGTTTTTAAATTCATTGACCAATAAGGTTATTATTTCTGATATATAAAATTTAAGTGAACTATTTAAGTTTACCAAAAAAAGTTGGATCATAGGTTCGATGGAGCCTATTTTCTAGTCAGCGGATAAACATAAATCTATCCGTTTCATCTAAATTTCACAGAATCAACGATAGCTCGCCATATTTTTGGTTAGCCATTTTTTGGTGCAATCTATCTAAATATGTAGAATTTTCACGACATATTAGAGCTAGATTAATGCAGTTATATACACCGATTGACATCGATCATATCCAACAAGATCTTCCCTTTTTAATTGAAATCAAGGAATGGGTTAAAAATTTTTTAGCAAAACCTTCTCCTGATTTAGGTCGCTCTGGTTCCGTTTGTCCTTTTATACCTCATGCGCTCAATTCAAATAGCATTCATCTTGCAGTTATTCGTGCTCGAAATTTAGAAGCACAGCAGGTTGAAGAGATTGTTCTAAGATATCGAGAGACTTTCCTTGAGCTAGAACCACGAGATAAAGAAGGTGCTATTAATAAAGCAATATTACTCATATTTCCTGATATTCAATTAGATGATACTTCCAGACTAATTGATGGTGTTCAACAAAAACTTAAGGCTTTTTTTGTTGAACAAGGACTTATGTTAGGAGAATTTCACAATCGTACTGAAACGCCAGGTTTGCACAACCCAGAATTTCGTCCTCTACGTAGCCCTATTCCCCTCTTAGCTATCCGATTTATGGTTGAATCTGACTTGCCGTTTCTTCAAAATACAGATGACATAAGTTTACGCATTAGATATCTTGAAGCTTTTCTAAAGCGTTTTGATAACGGTGAAAGAAAGCATATAAATTTAGTTAATGCTCGTCAGGCATTGGCGTTGGCACAAGCTCAACTCAAACAAGAAACCTTACTAACATCAAGTGGCAATACTTGTTCTACCTCAGTATCGGATAGGAGCGAACAAATGCACTCAGTTGTTTCTTGCCCGTTTGCATCCAGATGGATGTTTAATCAATAAGCGATTATCTACCTAACTGCTATTGCTTCTCCGAGAAAAATTTAAAATTACTCTCTTAATACTCAGAACTCATTTAAACGTAATCTTGCTCTACACTTGGCGGCGGTAGGAAATTAAAGAAAAATGGATACACACAATAAAACGAGAGTTCAAGAAATTAACGTCATACCAGAATTACTTCCACACAAGACTGCCCAAGAGCAGCAATTTTCACTTGAGTGGAATCATACCCAAATACAGTCTCTCCAAAATGTGTGTATTCATCAGTTATTTGAAGCTCAGGTAGAACTAACACCTGATGCCATAGCTGTAGTATATGGAAATGAACAACTTACTTATCGACAGTTAAATCAGAAGGCAAATCAGCTAGCGCATTACCTGCGTACCTTTAATGTAAAACCAGAGGTATTGGTTGGCATTTGTATGGAACGTTGTCTAGAGATGGTAGTGGGTACCTTGGGAATACTCAAAGCTGGAGGAGCTTATGTACCACTAGATCCTGAGTATCCACTAGAGCGTTTAGCCTTCATCTTGGAGGATACCCAAACTCCAGTGATGCTAACCCAACAGAAGTTTCTCAAAAACCTACCAGAGCATACAGCCCAGGTGGTTTGTTTAGACTCTGATTGGAAGTTGATTGCTCAAAATAGCCATGAGAACCTTATCTGTGAAGCAACATCTAATAACCTAGCTTATGTCATTTACACCTCTGGTTCTACAGGACAACCCAAAGGTGTGATGATTCCTCATGGTGCTGTCTACAATCTTCTCTGGTGGAGACAAAAAACCTTTAATTTAACTGAGCGTGACAAAGTTTTACAGAATATTTCTTTTAGCTTTGATCCTTCTGTTTGGCAGATATTTTGGCCATTATCATTTGGTGCTCAGTTAATTATGCCTCGTTCTGGTGGACAAAAAGACGCTGGCTACCTTATTAAAACTATTATTGAGCTTCAAATCAGTGTGATTGCGCTGGTACCTTCTATGCTCCGCGTTTTATTGCAACAGGAGGGTATAGAGAACTGTAAATCCCTTAAACACATCACTTGTGGCGGAGAAGCTTTACCCATAGAGCTAGTGGAGCGCTTCTTTAGTAAACTGAACTTAGAAAATGCTCTAGTCAACTGTTATGGTCCAACAGAAGCTTGTATTGATGCAACTTTCTGGATTTGCAAACCCGGTAGTGATCATGTCACTGCGCCCATAGGAAGGGCGATCGCCAACGCACAAATTTACATACTAGATGAAGATTTACAGTCTGTACCTGTTGGAGAAGCAGGCGAACTCTACATCGGCGGTGCTGGTTTAGCACGAGGTTATCTTAATCGCCCAGATTTGACTGAAAAGAAGTTTATCTCTTTTAGAGGGAATAATGGGCATGGGGCATGGGGCATGGGGCATGGGGGAGCCAGTGAGGTGGACGGATCTCCCGGCATAAAGCATCTGGCGTCATGGGAGGATAGGGTAGTACAGGCGACTTCTGATAGCCTTTGCTCCTCTGCTTCGTCGGAGCGTCTTTATAAGACGGGGGATTTGGCTCGTTATTTGCCTGATGGGAATATCGAGTTCTTGGGGCGTATTGACGATCAAGTTAAGATCCGAGGCTTCCGGATTGAGTTGGGAGAAATTGAAGCGGTACTCAATCAACATCCTGCTTTAGAACAAAGTGTGGTGATTGTTAGAGAGGATGTTCTTAACGACAAGCGCCTTATAGCTTACGTGGTTGCAAAACCAAACCAAGTTCTTCCTAGCCAGAGTGAATTGCGCCTGTTTTTACATGCTCAGTTACCTGACTATATGGTGCCTGTAGCTTTCGTATTTTTAGATAATTTACCGTTCAATCCTAACGGTAAGTTAGATCGCCGTGCATTGCCCGCGCCAGATATATCTACTCTCAATAGATCCTCTAACTTTGTTCCACCTTCTACTTCGACTGAAACAGTTTTAGCTGCTATTTGGAAACAAGTTCTTGGTGTGGAAAAAATAGGCATTAATGATAACTTTTTTGATCTGGGAGGAAATTCCCTTTCTGCAATGCAAGTTATTTCTCGATGCTGCCAAGCTTTCGGTGTAGAAGTTCCACTACAATTACTGTTTGAGAAACCGACTATTGGTGTTTTAGCAAGTCATCTCTCGAGCCGGAATACCAAGACTAAAGAACACCAGAGCATTCCTCACGAAATCAATAGACAATCAGCACCTTTATCTTTTGCCCAGCAACGATTATGGTTTCTTGCACAGTTAGAGCCTGACAGTGTTGCATATAATATTGTTGAGGCGGTGGAGTTACAAGGTAAGCTCAACGTGGAGGTATTGCACCAATCTTTAGATGCAATTATTGCCCACCATGAAGCACTGCGAACCAATTTTATTACATCAGATAATGGCACTCCCGTACAGGTGATAGGTTCGGCGCGATCGCTTGATCTGATGGTGATTGACTCGACACATGAGCAAGCGCAACATATTTTAACGCAACAGGCGCAACGCCCCTTTAACTTAGCAACCGATTTAATGTTGCGAGCTACCTTGCTACGAATGAGCCAACATAAGCATATACTTTTGTTGGTGATGCACCACATTGCCTCTGATGGTTGGTCAATGGGGATATTGTGGCGACAATTGGCAAGTGTATATGAAGCTTTTTTACAAAATCAACCAAATCCCTTGCCAAAATTACCCATCCAGTATGCTGATTTTGCGGTTTGGCAGCGCAAATGGTTATCTGATGAAGTCCTCGCCTCCAAGCTAGAGTACTGGAAAACTCAGTTGGCAGGTAGTAACCATGTATTAGAATTACCGACTGATTATACACGACCACTGGTTCAAACTTACCGAGGGGCAACACAATCTTTGATGCTACCCCAGAAGCTTACTGCACAGATCGTAGCACTATCACAACAAGAGAATGCTACTTTATTCATGACATTGCTGGCAGTATTTGGTACTTTGTTACACCGGTACACTGGGCAAGAAGATGTGAGTATTGGCTCACCTTTTGCAGGACGCGATCGCCTTGAAACTGAGCAGCTTATTGGATTCTTCATAAATACCGTTGTTTTGCGGCTGAACTTTTCTGGTTACCCTAGTTTTCGTTCCTTACTAAGTCGAGTGCGTGAAGTGGTATTAGGAGCATATACTCATCAGGATATGCCGTTTGAGAAACTGGTAGAAGAACTACAGCCAGAACGAGACACCAGCCGGAACCCAATATTTCAAGTTTGGTTTAATATGCTGAACTTGGGCGACATCCAAATGGAATTGCCTGGATTGTCTTGTGAACCCATGTCTATGCCAGAACCTGCTTCTATGTTCGACTTGAGCTTGTATGTCATCGAACAAAAGCAGGGAATTCAGATCAAATTAGTCTACAACGTCGATTTGTTTGCAGCAGAACGAATGAGTGAAATGCTTGAGCAATTTAATCATTTGCTCATCCAAATCGCCGAAAATCCTGATATTAATCTGGCAGATGTTTCACTGGTTACGCCACAAGCCCAGTCAATCTTACCAAATCCACAACAACTTCTTTGTTCGCAATGGCAAGGAGCCGTTCACACCTTCTTTTCTAAACAAGCACAAAGAATACCTGAAGAATTAGCAGTTGTAGATACACAGGTGAGTTTGACTTATGCTGAACTTGAGACAGCTACCAATCAACTTGCTCATTATCTGTTAGCACATAGGATTCACTCACAAGACATAGTAGCTATATATGGCGATCGCACCTCAGCGCTGGTAGTATCCATACTTGGGGTGCTGAAGGCAGGTGCAGCTTTTGTTATCCTTGATCCAGCTTATCCAGCCTCACGACTGATTGATTGCCTAAAACTTGCCAAGCCTCGTGCTTGGATACAAATTACCACATATAGAGAACTACCAGAAGATATTCAAAAATATATAGATTTATCTTGTAGATGTCGTCTTCAATTTTCCGCTAATTCCATGACGGATGTATTGGACGAATATAGAACGACTGAGACTAAAGTGAGGGTTGAGGCAGATCATTTAGCTTATATCGCCTTTACTTCTGGCTCTACAGGAAAACCCAAAGGAGTTAAAGGCACTCATAGCCCCCTATCGCATTTTATACAATGGCATATAAAGACCTTTGGCTTAAATCAGTCAGATAAATTTAGTTTACTATCGGGTTTGTCTCACGACCCATTGTTACGGGATATATTCACGCCATTATCACTAGGTGCAACTTTATATATACCAGACCAAAAAGATATAGAAACAAGTGGTCAACTAGCTAGTTGGATGCGGCAAAGAGAAATTAGTGTTGCTCATCTGACTCCAGCGATGGCACAACTTTTAACCGTAAAAACCACAACCATTGCCCCAAACTTACGTTATATATTTTTTGCTGGTGATGTGTTAACACAGCAAGACGTGACAAGAATTCGTCATTTCGCCCCACTAAGCACCTGTGTTAATTACTATGGAGCTACCGAAACGCCCCAGGCTATGGGTTATTTTATCATTCCTAATGACTTGTACACTGAGGGAAATAGTTTGAAACAAAAGATACCTTTGGGACGAGGTATTGAAGACGTACAACTTTTGGTTTTTAACTCTAAGCTGCAACTAGCTGGAATTGGAGAAGTGGGAGAAATCTATGTCCGTACCCCTTATTTAGCTTCCGGTTACATTGACGTTGGTGAAACACAACAGCGATTTATACTCAACCCATTGACGGAAATTCCCTTTGACAAGCTATACAAAACTGGTGATATGGGGCTTTATCTACCAAACGGTAATTTAGAGTTTCTCGGGCGGATCGATCACCAAGTGAAAATTCGTGGCTTCCGTATTGAATTGGGAGAAATTGAAGCCGTACTACGTCAACATCCTATGGTAAAAGAAACTGTAGCACTTGCACCACAAGATGCTTCTGGTAACAAGCAAATAGTGGCATACGTTGTTCCCAAATTAAAACAACATAGCATCGGCGAGGATTTCCGGCACTTCTTAAAGGAAAAGCTACCTAGCTATATGATTCCTACAACTTTTGTAATGCTAGAGTCTTTACCCGTAACTCCTAATGGTAAACTAGACCGAAAAGCACTACCGGTGCCTGAACAAGTTCGGCAAGAGGCAGAACAAACCCTCGTCTCCCCTCGGGATCATTTAGAAAAGCAGCTTGTGGAAATTTGGGAACAAGTTTTAGGTTTCCAAGGTATTGGCATCAGAGAGAACTTCTTTGACTTAGGCGGGCATTCTCTACTAGCGATCAAGTTGTTTGCACAAATACAGACTCGATTTAATAAAAAACTCCCTATAACAACCCTTTTCGCGTCAGGTACAGTCGAAGCACTGGCAAACCTACTCCGGCAAGGGCAACAAGAGCATCAGGTTGTCAAAGGAGAGCAAAAACAATTACAATCTACTTGGTCATCGTTGGTAGAAATTCAGCCCAAAGGTTCTAAACCACCTTTATTTTGCGTACATCCGTTAGGTGGAGAAGTTTTGTGCTACCACTCTTTAGCAAAGCATTTGGGGCACGAGCAACCGGTTTATGGGCTACAACCAAGAGGGTTGGATGGAAAGGAACCTCCACTCACCGAGGTAGAGGATATGGCTTTTCACTACATTAAAGAAATTCAGACTATTCAACCTCATGGTCCTTATTTTCTGGCTGGATACTCGTTTGGGGGTATAGTCGCTTTTGAGATGGCTCAGCAACTACAAAAGCGTGGTGAAAAAATAGCATTTCTTGCCATGCTTGATACATGTGTCCCTAACTCTGGCACACGGTTGCCACTCCGCAGGCGAGTTCTCGTACATATGGATAATTTATTACAAGAAGGTCCCAAGTACATTCGCTACAAGCTTGCTGGTTGGGGCGAGTACGGTAAGCACAATATTCGACGAAAGTATATACGTTTCTTGGGAATAAAAGAGCTTTTACCCGAGGATGACAAGCACTTAGAAGTTATGGACGCTAACGTACAAGCGTTAAGTAAGTATACTTTCCAGCTCTATTCTAATGAGATTATACTCTTTCGGACCGACGATAAAAGTCGAACTGATGCCGTCGGCCATCAATATGACTTGGAATTTGGTTGGGGTTCTATAGTCTCTGGCGGAATCGAGATCCATCATATTCCTGGTGCACACCAGAGCTTTCTATCAGAACCCCATGTACAGGTGTTGGCAAAGAAATTGAAACAATGTTTACAGAAAACGTACGATTGGCAGAGTAGGGAGCAGGTAGATCGAAGCCGTGAGCAGGGAAGCAGGTAGTCTAATCCCCAGTACCCAGTACCCAGTCCCCAGTCCCCAGTCCCCCATGCCCCATGCCCTACTTCGTACGCATAAACAGTTGTGTAAGGAAAACTTCACCCTTACTATTGGTAGCAACACCAATACCAGTTAGGTTATAATTACCCTCTATATTTTCGCGATGCCCCGGACTGTTGAGCCAGCCGATAATAGCTTCATTTGCGGGATCATTATACCCTTGATTGAAAGCCAGATTTTCAGCTGCGCCTGAGTAGCCAATAGGTATAGAATTGACTCGCCGTATAAAACCCTGATGACTAAATGGTACTTTACCTTTAGCCATGTTTAGACTATGAATCCTTGCCTGTCGAGAGATGCTTGCGTTGAGGGATAGCTTTCGCAGACCATGAGAAACCCGAAATCTATTAATCTCGTTAAAAACAGACTTTTCCAATGTGGTAGAGAGTGCAATTCGATTTGATGGTACCGAAGGAATTGGATTTTGGGCGGGTTTCTGCTTCTCTGTATTACCTCTTACATAAGTATTTGTTGTTAATCCACTGACAAGGACAAGCGTACTTAAAGCCATGCCAAAAGCAGTTTGTCGAAACATGGAAAATTACTTAAACATATATAGTGAGCAGAAGACGTATAACTTTGGGTGTTTGTTTCTTAAACACAATAGATCTGGTATGCTGTTTCTAGGTAAGCAAGAGTTAGCATCACGGTGGCTAGGATGTGTTGAGTAATAAAGCGTTGGTGTGCATCTAGTAGTTTAGTAGCTGACTGATAACCTAAAAGTAGAAGATTGGTAGTCACAAAAAAGCTAAAATAACGGAATAAACCTAATTATACTCACTTTTCTCGATATTGGTGATAGCTCATCACTTTAAGTCAGGCTAGCGCTTAACCTGGTTCCCAGAGTGGAGGGAACTTATGTGATAAACTCTTTTTTGGCCGTGGTATAACTATGTCATCATCAAAGCAAAACTCCTCTAAAGACCCCTTCATCTACCGAGAATTTGGTAACGAAAACTCTCTTGCACGAGAAAGACCAATACAAGAATTACCCCCATCGCAACAAAACCCACGAATCCAAGCTACGCGTTCGGGACGCAAGGGCAAAACCGTCACAGTAATTACTGGTTTTCAATCAAAACCAGAAACCTTGCAAGCGTTAGTCAAGCAATTAAAAACTCAGTGTGGCTCGGGTGGTACGGTTAAAGACAATGAAATTGAAATTCAAGGTGACCACAAACAGAAAATTCTTGAGATTTTGGTGAAATTAGGCTACAAAGCCAAGATTAGTGGTGGTTAGACAAGCAGGGAACTCTTAGCAGGGAGTGGGGGAGCAGGGGAGCAGGGGAGCAGGGGAGAAAAAAAGACAAATCTTACCCAGTTTTGACTTTTGACTTTTGACTTTTGACTTCCCCGCAGGGGTGCCCCATGCCCAATACACCAAGGCGTAAATGCTATCTTTGAGATATAAAAAATCTTGTTGATTTAATATTCAAAGGAGAAAGCGATGGATTTGGTTAGGATTATCTGTGCAATATTTCTACCTCCCCTCGGTGTGTTTTTGCAAGTCGGCTTGGGTAAGGACTTTTGGATCAATCTGCTTTTGACTATTTTCGGTTTTTATATTCTCGGTATCGTCCATGCAGTATGGGTGATTGCGAAGAAATAAGTCTCACCTAATGTAAAGAGCCCATAAAACCCAGGACTCACTGTAGAGTCCTGTAAGCAGCTCTTCCATATAGTGATCCTAAATCATTCGTGAAAAATCTATTGCAAAACTGCAAGAGTGCTTTTCATTAGGTTTTCTATAAGAATAAGGACTTTTGGTGGGACGATCGCAATTTAAACAAATTTTATATGTAGATCCCACAGCACGCATCCGTAGGTTTACCGGCTCCTAGTTTTACTGAGCATTTTCAAGGTGCTGCATTTTTTTGACAGAAGTTTAGGATATAAACCATCAGTTTTACAATGACCATTTACTTTTACAAAGTGGGGCATCCCTATGGCTGTTTTTCCAATTTTTCTCCTCATGGAATTGTGATTGAGAGCGTTTACTGGTCAACAGTAGAACACTATTATCAAGCACAAAAGTTTATCGGAACAGAAGATGCACTCATTATACCCAAAATACATGCCGCTAAAACCCCAGAAATAGCCGCCACCTTGGGACGAGATTGCTCCCGTCAACTTCGTCCAGACTGGGAAGTCGTAAAAACTCAAGTTATGCGAGAAGCTGTACTAAAAAAGTTCGTAACTCACGCTGATATAAGAGAACTGCTTTTAAGCACAGGGGACCAATACCTTGTGGAAGACTCACCAACCGATTATTTTTGGGGTTGTGGGGAACACAAAACTGGTCAAAACCATTTAGGTAAAATTCTGGTGAGTGTTCGTCAAGAAATCAGAACTTTATCGTCCTTATCAGTTATTTCAGATTAATCTATTAATGTAAGGATGAACACAAAAATCTTTTACAATTTGTCGATTGCACACAAAAATAGCAATAATTACATCCTCCTTTTGGTAGACATTCAGTTTTAAAGAGCTAAAATTTAAGAATATTTTTATAAACCGGTATAATGTGAACAATGAAATTTACGCACGACCCAAGCGGTTGGCAGCAAACTTTTGCTCAAGAAGGTTTACTACACCGAATCACAAACCGTATTAGACAATCTCTTGAACTACAAGAGATATTAGAGTCTACAGTTGCTGAAGTTCGTTCCTTTTTGGGTACAGCCAGGGTGAAAGTCTATCGGTTTGAAGCCGATGAGAGTGGTCAAGTTATTGCTGAATCTATAGACAACGAGCGTTTACCTTCTCTATTGGGGTTACATTTCCCAGCAGATGACATACCTCCATATGCCAGAGAAATTTTTCTGAAAGCACGCCAACGTTCAATAGTGGATGTCACTAGTGGGCAAATTGGAATATCCATGCTCGAAAACCCAGAAACTAGCACATCCCCAACGACTGATATCTATTACCGAGCAGTAGACCCTTGCCATATCGAGTACTTAAAGGCAATGGGTGTGCAATCTTCGCTAGTGGTACCAATTTTATCTCAAGATCAGAACAATATTAAGCAGGAATCTCGCCAGGGGAATGGCGCTAGTTCTCTCCAGGAGGCTAGGTGCGACGAGCAGTCCTGCGCGCAGGGCTTTAGGGTATTGTCACGACCCCATCTATGGGGATTATTAGTATCGCATCATACTGAACCGCGAACGATTTTGCAGCAGGAATTAAGAATCGTACAGCATGTTGTAGATCAAGTATCGATCGCGATCGCTCAAAGTCAACTCTTTAGCGACGCGCGTGCTGAAAAAGAGCGAGAAGCGACTATTAACCAAGTCACTAGCTTGTTACATACACTGCCCTCAATACAACTACAACCAGCTTTAGAAGCAACGATTGCAGCGCTAAAAGGAGCAGGTGGAAGACTTTACATTCAGGAAACATCAGAATTATATACTTGGGGCGATCAACCAATCCCACCCCATAATTTTGAAAACAGCTTGATAGAACAACATCCTGTGTGGAAAAGTTGGGTAGATAAGCAACTAAAGAGGAAATTGTCTGGACAAAATGACAACGTTTGGGCGATTAATGACCTCTATAAAGAACCAGAATGGCGAGTTTTGTCTTTGGCATTTGAGTCTACTCGAATTCGGGGGATATTAGTCACGCCCCTACTTTACCGCCAAGACTTTATCGGATTTTTAACTATTTTTAGAACTGAGATTGACACCGAGATTTTATGGGCTGGACAGCGCGATCGCAATCCGAATCAACTAGTAACCCAGATTTCCTTTGCAACTTGGCGAGAGCAAAAAAAAGGACAAGCACCTAGGTGGGAACCTGAAGACTTTACCCTAGCACAAGCTTTATCGCACCAATTCTCAAGTGCGATTAAACAACAGCAAATGTACAGACAGTTAAAAGTGCTAAATCATAGCTTGGAATCCCAAGTAAAACAGCAAACAGTTGAATTGCAAAAATCATTACAGCTAGCTCATGTTGTAAGGCATGTTACAAATCAGATTTCCAGCACGTTAGACTTAAGTACAATTTTGCAAACAATAGTTCGAGAAGTCAGGGAACTGCTAAATACAGACCGAGTCCTACTATACCATCTTTTGAACAACTTTGATGGAGAAGTTGTAGTTGAACAAGTCCAAGGCAATTGGTCGTCAGTTTTGGGGATGAAAGCACCACCGGAATGCTTTCCTGATGAATATAATCTTCTTTACTTTCGAGGAAGGATAAGAGTCATTAATAATGTTTCTGCGGCTTCTTTGAGTCCTTGCCATCAAGATTTCTTGCAGGAGCTTCAAGTACAAGCAAACATGATTGTTCCTATAAACATGGGTACCCAGTTATGGGGTTTACTAATTGCCCATGAGTGTAAAGGACCAAGAGAATGGCAAGATACGGAAATTGAATTACTGCAACAACTTGCGGATCAGGCGGCGATCGCAATTCAGCAAGCACAATTGTATGAACAAAGCCGCACTGCTGAAGCACAAGCCACAGCTAAAGCACTACAGTTAGAGCAAACCCTCCTGGAACTACAAAAAGCTCAAACACAACTCGTCCAAACCGAAAAAATGTCCAGCTTAGGGCAATTAGTAGCAGGGCTAGCACATGAAATCAATAACCCGATCAACTTCATCTCAGGTAACGTGTCTCATGCGATTCAATCCACCGAGGGATTACTAGAACTTTTGCATCTGTACCAATTGCATTTTCCTAATGCTAATCAAGAAATTAACTCTAAAGCACAAGAGATTGATTTCGAGTTTCTAGCATATGATCTACCTAAAATCATGTCATCGATGCAAGCGGGTGCTGATCGCATTCGTTCTTTGGTGCTGTCGTTACGCAGCTTCTCTCGCTTGGATCAAGCTGAAATGAAACCTGTAGATCTGCACGAAGGCATAGATAACACCTTATTACTGTTACAACATCGTTTAACCGCGAAACCAGACTCTCCTGGTATTGAAGTGATCAAGGACTATGGTGACTTGCCCGTGATAGAATGCTTTGCTGGGCAGATGAATCAAGTATTCATGAATATTCTCACCAATGCTATTGACGCCCTAACAAACGAAGAAGGTTTTGTCTCATCTGCCAAAATTTGGATTTCTACTAAGATTGTACCAGATAAATCTCGTATTCTAATTCGCTTTGCTGATAATGGCTCAGGAATGACCGAAACTACAAAAAAGCGAATATTTGATCCATTTTTTACCACCAAGCCGGTGGGTAAGGGCACAGGCTTGGGATTAGCTATTAGCTATCAAATTGTTGTGGAAAACCACGGTGGAAGAATAAACTGCATTTCCGAACCTGGCAACGGCACAGAATTCCAGATTGAAATCCCTGTCATTTAAGTCACGAATATGAATTTCACAGGTTTAAGAGGGTGCGTTAACTTACTGTAACGCACCCTACAAATCATGGCACAATCAGTACTGGGCAAGGAGAAAGGTTTATCACACGGTTCGTAACACTATCATGTGATCCCTCTTCTGTTAAGCCTAGCCCGCGACAACCCATGACAATTAAATTTGCCTGTATTTCATCTGCAACATCACAGATTGTGAAAGCTGCTTTGCCTTCTCGTTCAATAGCTTCGGCGGAAATTCCGTGCTGTAAGAACAGAGCTTTGGCATTTTCTAGAAGTTGGGCAACTGTCTCTGGAGAGGACATAGCATCTTCATTTTGTGCTTCGGTGGTGGGTTGTTCCACCACACTTAGTAGCACTAAGCGACTGCCGTATTTTTGCACGATATCCACAACCACTTCAGCTGCTTCTCGTGCTTCTCGGCTGTAATCAATAGGAAATAAAACGATCTTGAACATGGGTTTCACCTGGATAGCCCCGACTCCGGTAAAATCTGGATGGGTCTACTAAAAAAACATAACAAAAAGGGAATCAGGAGGCTTGTGCTGTGCCCAAGAAAACTTTAGCAAATTTATCTGCAACAGATGTATCTGGGAAACGTGCTTTAGTAAGGGTTGATTTTAATGTTCCTTTGGATGAGGCAGGCAACATCACCGATGATACTCGCATCCGTGCTGCTCTACCAACAATTCAAGATCTGAGGCAGAAGGGAGCTAAGGTAATTCTCGTTAGCCATTTTGGTCGTCCTAAAGGTGTGGATGACAAATTGCGCCTAACTCCAGTTGCTAAGCGTCTTTCAGAGTTACTAGGGCAAGAAGTCGTTAAGACTGATGACTCTATAGGTGATGCAGTTGCCGCTAAAGTAGCGGCTTTACAGAATGGACAAGTTCTGTTATTAGAAAATGTTCGCTTTTATAAGGAAGAAGAAAAAAACGATCCAGAATTCGCTAAAAAACTGGCAGCAAATGCCGATTTTTATGTAAATGATGCTTTTGGAACAGCCCACCGCGCTCATGCTTCTACAGAAGGAGTCACTCACTACCTCAGTCCCTCTGTCGCTGGTTATTTAATTGAAAAAGAATTACAGTACCTCCAAAGCGCGATTGAAAATCCTCAACGTCCTTTGGTAGCAATTATTGGTGGTTCTAAAGTTTCCAGCAAAATTGGGGTCATTGAAACTTTACTAGAGAAGTGCGACAAGCTACTGCTAGGTGGTGGAATGATTTTCACCTTCTATAAAGCCCGTGGTTTGAGCGTTGGTAAATCACTGGTGGAAGAAGACAAGCTAGAATTGGCTAAGTCTTTGGAAGCTAAGGCAAAAGAACGCGGCGTTGACTTGCTACTACCTACAGATGTAATAGTGGCAGATAACTTTGCTGCTGATGCAAATTCAAAAACCGTCTCAATCGAAAGTATTCCCGATGGTTGGATGGGCTTGGATATTGGTCCAGATTCGGTTAAAGTTTTCCAAGAAGCGCTTGCTGATTGTAAAACAGTTATTTGGAATGGTCCAATGGGTGTATTTGAGTTTGATAAGTTTGCTGTCGGTACAGTGGCGATCGCTCATACTTTAGCAGGGCTTAGCAAACAAGGCGCTACTACAATCATTGGTGGTGGTGACTCTGTTGCAGCTGTGGAAAAGGTTGGTTTAGCCGATCAAATGAGCCACATCTCCACCGGAGGTGGCGCTAGCTTAGAGTTACTGGAAGGCAAGGTATTACCAGGTATCGCCGCTTTGAATGATGCTTAACTAATTCCACCGAATCCCATGCTCTGTAGGGGTGTACGGCGTACGACCTTACTATACAAGCGTACATTTGTACCAAATTGCTGATTCGGTATAATTTTGAGGGTTAGCAAAATTGTTAACCCTCAAATAATTTGCTAACAGATAAAATGGGTTAGTTTAAAATATGGGAGCAGCTACTAAATTACAAGGCATTATTTTTGACCTAGATGGAACCCTAGGAAACACACTACCTGTTTGCTATAGTGCCTTTCGCCATGCTTTTCAAGTGTTTTTAAACCGTCATTATACCGATGAAGAAATAACATCGTTATTTGGCCCATCAGAAGAAGGTATAATTAAGCGACTTGTGCCATTAGAATGGGAAGCTTGTGTAAAAGCCTATCACGATGAGTACGAAAAAGTACATGTAATTTGTGATAAACCATTTCCAGGTATTGAGCCAACCTTGAATTTTTGCAAGCAAAAGAATATTGCTTTGGCGATCGTAACTGGGAAAGGAGAATTTAGTGCTGCTATCTCGCTGCGATATCTTGGTATAAAAGATTATTTTGACCAAATTGTGGCTGGTTCTCCTAATGGTGGAATCAAACCATTTGCAATTCAAAGTGTCCTGACAAAATGGAATTTATCGCCGCAAAATGTTGCTTATGTTGGTGATTCACCTTATGATATGCAAGCAGCAAAAGAAGTCGGTGTAATTCCCTTGGCAGCGGCTTGGGCTGAAACAGCAAACTTTGAAAGTTTAGAACAGATGGCTCCTAGCGCAATATTTTCTACCGTTGAAAGTTTCATTGACTGGATTGAAACTATACAATAGTTACATCAGTGTTGGAAAGATAAAATCTTCTGTCTACAGACTGAAAAAAAATATTTTTCCAATTCCCATAATCATACCTAATGCCTATTGCCAGGAGGATATCAGAAATCTAAATTAGAATTTAACAATGAGAATCGACAGTTACATAAACGGAGCGGAATGAGCCCAATCATAGGTATAATTTATTTTAAATACCAATGCTCTTCCCTTGAGTAGAATTTCATCTCGAATTTCAGATCAAATATTTATTTTTCTATTATCAGAGTGATTTAGGAGTGATACTATGAGATGATGGTCTTAGTGAAGATTCAGGGGCATTTCTATTTCGCAAATCCATGCAGGTATTAAAGATCTTGCGTTAAACTAAGTGTGTTATTATTTACCAGCAATGTTATTCTTTACCTGCTATTGAGAAGAGGAATTCTGCGAAAATTACTCAAAAAAGATGAAACGAAAAGGTGAAATAGCAATGTTATTTAATGACCTAGAGGATTCTCAAATTGAACGTGTTGTTGGTGGTGCTTTCAACAAGATCACCGGAATTCAAATTAAAGTATCCGCGACAGGAGTAGGAGATAATGCTTCAATAATCTGAATGTGTGCGGTATCTGCTTTGGAGAAATCCTAGGTATCCAAGTAGCCTTCACCTTCAGCCTGCTATGCAGACTTTCTTAAACAATGCTTGTCAATTAAAGCCAGAGTTTCACTCTGACGGAAAGAACCCTCTTGAGTATTTTCTTGGGGAATCTGTCAACAACTTAACCTACCACTGAATCACTAGCACCGCTGCGCAAAAGTCAAAAGTTTGATAAATCAAGGCTTTTGGCTGTTCGAAATGGTTGTTTTATTTATGCCGCGTTGTACTAGCAGATATCGCCTAGATGAATAAATAAAGGAGAGGAGTGCGCCATCTAAGCCAAGAAGATCTAAAAAAAACACCCTAAAACTTAAGCCAGCAGAGAAGTCATAACTACTCCAAAAGTGGTAAGATAAATCACAGGAGAATATGACTAACGGTACAGAAGTCCAGCACTACTGATCAGTTTACCTGCATGTGGTCTTAACAATGGAATCCTCTAGCCAGCCAAAACCAAGTATTGGGCAGACAACAGCAAATACAACGCTAGGTAATGGTAACATTCAACAGCTAAATAATAGTCAATTAACTTTACGAAAAGCTGTTGCCAATCTTTGGGCTAGTCATGACATTAAGGATCGAAATACTGTTGAGAACCACCAAGCTGGAATTAAAAAGCTCAATCCGCCAAATAACCTTTTGCTTCAAGGTTATACCAAATTTATAGGAAGAAAGGATGAACTAACTTTACTGCATGAAAACTTGCAACGCTCTCACAATTTTGTTATTTCTGCGGTTACTGGAATTAGTGGGGTAGGAAAAACAGAGCTAGCAAGACAATATGCACAACAATATCAAAAGGATTATCCTGGTGGTATTTGTTGGTTAACTGCTGGTCAATCAAATTTGGCAGCCTCTATTGTGCAGTATGCCCAGACTTACATGAATTTGGAAGTACCTCAAAAGGACTGGCGTGATGAGTTTGTTAGTCTCCCTGCTCAGGTAGCTTGGTGCTGGCAAAACTGGCAACCATTAGAAGGGTTGGTATTGATTGTCTTAGATGATGTGACGTCTTTGGAAAGTTTTCAAGAATTACTGCCAAAGGCTAGTCGCTTTCGTGTGTTGATAACAACACAATTACAAAACCTAGATCCTAATATTCACAAGATATCGTTAGATGTACTTTCACCAAAGAAGTCTTTGCAACTTTTGACAAAAATATTAGGTGAAAAGCGAGTACAACACGAACTAGTTTCAGCGCAACAATGGTGCGAATGGTTGGGACATTTACCATTGGGTTTGGAGTTGGCAGGAAGGTATTTGGTTAAAGAACCTCCTGATTGGAGCTTAGCTCACATGTTACAACGACTTCTAGATCAGCGACTGAGAAATCAACCCAATAGTCATGAAAAGGACTTGCAACAAACGTTAAGTACTTCACAACGAGGAGTTTATGGAGTATTTGAATTAACTTGGAAATCGCTTAGTCCAATGACACGGCGTGTCGGTCAATTGTTAAGCTTATTTAGATCGGAGCTTTTTCATTGGGAATGGGTGGAGTTTACAGCTAAGTTGCTCAATTGGAGTGCAACTGATGTTGAGACTGCTGTTGAAGAGCTTTCCGAACGTCATGTCATTCAGTTAATAGAAAATAAGGATCGTCATTATAGCATTCATCCCTTAATTCGGGAGTTTTTGAAAGTCAAGCTAGCGGCGTCAGAACAAGCACAAGAGTTGAAACACCGTTTTGCAGAGACTTTTGTAGTAATTACTAAGCAAATACCTGCTTACCCAACTGTGGAGTTGATTAGTTCCTTAAAAGATGCTATCCCACATTTGATAGAAGTAGTAGAAAATTTGACTGATGCAATCAAGGATGAGAATTTACTTGCGGTTTTCACTGGCTTGGGTAGATTTTATTCGGGACAGGGTTTATATGCGATCGCACAACCGTGGTGCGAGCAATGTGTCTCAGTCATAAAATCTCGTTTAGGAGACTCCCACCCAGATTTTGCTACTAGTCTTAACAATCTGGCAGATGTTTATTATAACCAAGGGCATTTTGCTGAAGCAGAGTTTTTATATCAGGAAGCACTAACATTAAGAAAGCGCTTACTGGGAGACTCACACCCAGATATTGCTACTAATCTCAACAGCTTAGCAAATCTTTATTTTGACCAAGGACGCTACACCGAAGCAGAAGAGTTATATCAAAAAGCACTAACATTAAGAAAGCGCTTACTGGGAGACTCACACCCAGATATTGCCACCAGCTTCAACTGCTTAGCTTTACTCTATGCTGAGCAAAGGCGGTATGCAGAAGCAGAACTATTGCATCAGCAAGCATTGACATTAAGAATACGTCTGTTAGGAGAATCACACCCAGATGTTGCTACTAGCCTCAACAACTTAGCAAATCTTTACGCTGATCAAGCGCGGTATGCTGAAGCAGAACCATTGTTTCAGCAAGCATTGACATTAAGACTAAGCTTGCTGGGAGAGTCGCACCCACATGTTGCTGCTAGCCTGAATAACTTGGCAAATCTCTACTCTGATCAAGGGTGGTATGTCGAAGCAGAGCCATTGTATCAGCAAGCATTGACAATCAGAATGAATCTGCTGGGAGAGTCCCATCCAGATGTTGCCACTAATTTGAACTACCTCGCGGTACTGTACTTTAATCAAGGACGGTATGAAGAAGCAGAAAAGTTGTATCAAAAAACACTAATATTAAGACTCCGCTTGTTGGGAGAGTCACACCCAGAAGTTGCGACTAGCCTTAATAATCTGGCAGCACTCTACTTCAATCAAGAGCGGTATACCGAAGCAGAACCGTTATATGAGCAAGCATTGGCACTTTATCAAAACTTGGTAGGAGAGTTACACCCAGATGTTGCCACAACATTTAACAATCTGGCTCTACTCTACACCAAACAAATGCGGTATGACGAAGCAGAACGCTTGTATCAAAAAGCAATAACACTAAGAGTCCAACTTTTGGGAGAGGAAAATTTGTCTGTAGCCTCTAGCCTTACCAGCTTGGCTTTACTGTATGTTGAACAAGCGCGGTATGATGAAGCCGAACCATTGTATCAACAAGCACTTGCTGTCAGAATACATCTTTTAGGGGAGCAAGACTTGGATGTTGCCACTAGCTTAAACCATCTAGCAAATCTCTACTCTGACCAAGGGCGGTATAACGAAGCAGAACCATTGTATCAACAAGCACTTGGAATAAGAGTCCGCTTGTTAGGAGAGGAAGACGCTTCAGTTGCTTCCAGCTTAAACAATTTAGCGAATCTTTACTCTGATCAAGGGCAGTATGCTGAAGCAGAACTTTTGTATCAAGAAGCACTAAAAATTTATAAAAACTTAGTTGGTGAGTCTCACATTTTAGTAGCAACAAGCTTCAACAACTTAGGGAATCTCTATTCTGCTCAAGAGCGTTATGGCGAAGCAGAACCATTGTATCGTCAAGCACTGATAACTTATCGAAACTTGGTAGGCGAGTCACACCCATATGTTGCTACTAGCCTCAACAACTTGGCAGGACTCTACAAAAACCAAGGAAGGTATGCCGAAGCAGAACCTTTATATCAGCAAGCTGTGGAACTGTATAAAAATTTAGTAGGCGAATCACACCCTCTGGTTGCTAGTGGTCTTAACAGCTTAGCAGGACTTTACAAAAACCAAGGAAAGTATGCTGAAGCAGAACCTTTATATCAGCAAGCCTTAGAAATTGCTGAACACAGTTTAGGAACAAATCACCCCAACACAATCACCATTTGGGAAAATTTACAATCCCTCTTGAAAAAAGAGGGTTAAGATCCATATAACCCCGCACTGATCCTGTTAAAGCCAGTGCTAATACTTGGATAGTAAAAAGGTTATATTAACGCCAATCATCTATGAGATAATATTAAACCAAGCTAATTTTATGCTCCTGACTCTTGTAATTCAAGTAATGATGAATGATTGAGTATAGTTGCTATTTTTCCAGATATAAAATGTGGAGCGCTATGCTGAAATATATTTCTTCCAAAGGCGACTCCTCTACCACCAGCTTCTATTGACTCTTTTACCATTGACAAAACTGCATTATCTGAACTGGCTTTTGGTCCTCCTGCAATCACTACAGGAATGTCAACTGCTTGCACAACTTCCTTAAATGAATAAAGGCTCCCAGTATAGTTAACTTTTACTATATCTGCGCCTAATTCCCATGCAATTCTAGTGGCATGAGAGATTGCTTGTACATCGTATTCATTTGGAATTTTTTCCCCACGACAATACATCATTGCTAATAAAGGCATTCCCCACTTATCACATTCTTCTGATATGAGTCCAAAGTCTTGTAGCATTTTAGGCTCATCATTTGCACCAAGATTTATATGGACTGACACTGCATCTGCATTTAACTTAATAGCATACTCAATACTGCTTACTAAGCGCTTGCTAGATGGATCTCTAGATAGGTTTGTTGATCCAGATAGATGCAAAATCAAAGATATATTCTTAGAGATTAATAAGGGAGATATCGAGTCAGCTAAACCTTTATGAGCAATTACTGCGCTAATTACTTGTCCTGGCAAAGAGTTAATAAAACTTTTAACATCTGCAAGATGGCTAATAGGACCAACAGTCAGTCCATGATCTATTGGCACAATAAAATAATTACTTTGTTTTTTAAGAATTCTACTAAGACGTGATTTTTTTCCTAGCATCATAAAATTACCATCACTATTACACTGTAGTTGGCAGATTTTTCTTGGTTTAAATTCACCTGATGGTACCATGCCCATACAAGAATCTAGACGCCGTCTCCAGCTTCCCATTCCACTCGTTAATCCTCAATCAGACTGTAGTCCTGCGTTTCAATACAGTAATTGAGATTTTAAAACATTTGTAATAAGAATGAACTTTGTCCTGAAGATTGAATATATTCTTCATTCCAAAAACCCTGTTTCTTGTTCACTAGTTATTGAGGACGGCTCTAATGTTTTAGAAGATACTATCAAATATAATTACTCCAACTGCTTGTGACAAGTACCACTTCTGTAATAAAGAACCAGTCCAATCTAATCAATAGTAACTTGTTTTGGTAGAGGGGTCGAAGTTCCACACTACCATTTTTTTGACACCTTGTTAATATTCCGGACCAGTCTAATGACCTTAACCTGTCAAGGATACTTTTTCTGCAAAGTCCAAAACTCAAAACAACTCAAAATATTCTCTTTGCTCCCAGTCAGTTACTTGGGTTAAATACTCTTCTGGTAACTGATCAGTAACGGACTCCAAAAAGCGATTAATTTCACTCTGTTTTATTTTAGTGATGAAGTTTATAAACTCCTGCCCCATTTTTTGAGAAAAAAGTGTACTTTGGCTTAAGTGTGAAATCGCCTCTGACAAACTTTTAGGTAACATCGGATGTTCTGCAGCATAAGGTTCTTCTGTTGGGGAGCCAGGGTCAAGTTGATAATCTATACCATCTAACCCAGAAATCAATTGCGATGCTATGTAGAGATAGGGATTGGCTGCTGATTCTCCAATTCGGTTTTCTATGTGAGTGCTAGGGTTGTCAAAACCGCCAAGTAATCTAATCATTGCCCCTCGGTTTTCCAATCCCCAACCTACACGGTCAGGTGCTAGGGAATGAGATCTATATCTTTTGTAGCCGTTAATTGTCGGGGTTGCGAACACAGAAGCAGCATTGGCGTGTTTGAGAATACCACCAATGAAGTGCTTACCTAAATCTGATATTAGAATTTTGGAGTCTGCACTCATAAAGGCGTTCTCGCCTGTGGTTCGGTCTACAAGGGATTGGTGCACGTGCCAGCCGTTAGAAGAACAACCTTGCAATTTAGGAAGACACATAAACGATGCAATGTAACCTTGTTGGCGACAAATTTGCTTGGTTGCCATTCGCAATATCATCATTGTATCCGCAGCTTGCAATGCTGGCATCGCATCAAAAGTAAATTCATATTGACCGATACCTCCCTCGTTTTCTATACTCCTTAGGGGTAATCCCATCTTAACTAAGTTTTCTGCCAGAACCAACAGCAAGTCGTGAATCTCTGGATTGTGGGGTTCTGAAAGGTATTGGAAGCTATGCTCCACTGCACTAATTAGGGCAGGTTCACCGGGCTTTCCATAAGAACCAACGTGGGTGAACTCTAACATGGGATCTTCTAACTTTGCTAGATACCACTCAACTTCTAATCCAATAATGTATTCTAACCCTCTTTGATCTAACTCTGCCAATGATTGGCGCAAAATGCCGCGACTGGAAAAGGGCATTGCCTGACCATTTTGGAAGTACTCGTCACACAGAATAAAGCCAGTGCGTTTTGCCCAAGGTAGAATTGTGAAGGTATCAGGGTCAGGAACAGCTACAATATTTGGCCCACCTGTCATTAGAGGGATATCTAAGCTACCCCCAGGAACAAAAGGGTTAAATACCATTGCACTACCAGTATCAAACAGGAATGTACCTGTACTGATGTGCATCCCATTTTCTAAGGTGCTTAAGAACTCTTGGGGTAAAAGCCACTTACTATGAACAATACCGTGCTGGTCTGACCAAGCGGTACGAATCAATAATAAATCTTGTTCTTTAACAACAGCCTTGATCTTTTGAGATGCTTCTTTTTGGATTTCTGTCCACAGGTTATGACGCTCAATAAATCCGGGTCTTTTCATTTGGATTACCTAATCATTTTCAATTGTTTGTGTACTTATACAGGATTTCATAAATCCGTAACCAATTAACGGACTTGCTCCGAAGCCTTTGTAAAGACTCGATAGCGCTACGAACTTGTGCAAAGCTGTACTATAGCAATCCTAAATCATTTGTAAACACCAATGTTTGTGTGTGTTGACTGTTGGCTGTCAACCGTTAACACTTAACAGCCCTACACGAAAAGTTTACAACTCAAATAGGATTGCTATAGTTTGGGATGTAGACTTCGCTCTTAGTGGGTGCGACGCACAAGGCTGTCTAGGTCCACGCATGTCCGAGATGAAACTTGCAAGGGAACGCGCAACCTTCCCCCATTAAAGGGTTGAGAATTGCTACTCCCAGGTGTTGAAGGGCAATTAAACTAGGCGCTCTAGCGAAACTTTGGCAGAAAAATGATGAACACAAAGACCTCAGCGTGCGCTTAGCGGTGGCTTCCGCATCGCCAACCGAAAAACAATGTGTAACAATTAACGGCTCACGAATTAGAATTTATCAGAGTTTTGTCTCCTGAGCAAGCTATAAAACTTTTCTGTTTTCTCCGGATCCTTGAGCAATTCTGGTCCCTGTTATTCTTACAATAACGTTTTCTTTCATAGTTTTCGACTTAATTTTATACCTATAGATGAGTTGACAAATGCGTCAAAAAATGTTAATTACGAACGAGTCGAAAAAGTGGACTGCTGTTTGAGTCAAAAAGTGGTACTTGTGCCGTCCTGAGTAAGTCACTATGTTTTTAATTGGTAATGATTGAAGTTGATGCAGGTTTAAATTTTATAAACATTCATTTGTATCGTTAACCACTAACTGTTGACAATCAACTCGAGTTAATATTCAAGTTATATGGATAGCAGTTTAGAAGTTATAGCAATCCGGTATCACCGGTATCAGTTGTGAGAAAATAAGGAGACAACAATGCCTTATTTTGCAAGCATTACAGCCTTTATTCGTTCTCATGTATCATTTAGGACTGCTATAGTTTTTGATGATAAGGAAAAATTTTGTTTTTGCAGACAGCTTAAAAATTTTACTTTATGAGTCTATCAAGTCTTAAATCTATATACAGCCAAATGCCCCCCCAAACAGCCATAAAGACAATGGTATCAAGCTATTGGATTTCCCAGTGCATCTATGTTGCTGCAAAACTTGGCATTGCAGACTTGCTTAAAGAAGGTGAAAGGCACTGTGAAGATATAGCTGTTATTACTGGCACCAACAAGGATACACTTTATCGACTGTTGCGAGCTTTAGCTAGTATCGGGATTTTTGCTGAGACTCAACCTCATTATTTTCAGTTAACCCCATTAGGAGCTTCTCTCCAAAGCAATTGCCCGAACTCAACAAGAAACTATGCGCTCCTACTAGGCGAAGAGTTTTATCAAGCTTGGCTAAATTTGATGCATAGCATTCAGACCGGAAAAAATGCCTTTGAGGATTTTTACGGAATGAATCTTTTTGAATATTATCAGAAAAATCCCACTGCTGGTCAAATTTTTAATCAGGCAATGACAGACTTTTCAGCAGCTGTTTCTGCTGCTGTGTTAGCAGCTTATGATTTTTCATCAATTGGCAAATTAGTAGATGTTGGAGGGAGCAATGGTAGCTTACTTGCTGCGATTTTACAAGCTAACCCAACCATGACAGGAGTCGTGTTTGATTTGCCAAATGTTATTGACAAAGCTCAGGATTTTCTTGAACAAGCAGGTGTGAGCAATCGATGCCAACTAGTAGCAGGAGATTTCTTTGAATCTGTCCCAGTGGGAGGAGATATGTATATACTCAAACATATCGTTCATAATTGGGATTGGGAGAGGGCAAGCAAAATTTTGACGCGTTGCTATGAGGCTATGACAAAACAGAGTAAGTTATTGCTGATTGAACAAATAATTTCTTCTGGAAATGAACCTTGCGTCGCTAAATTATGGGATATGCATATGCTAGTCGTATGTCCTGGAGGAAGCGAGCGCACAGAAGCTGAGTATCGAGATTTGTTAAAATCTACAGGTTTTACACTTAATAAAATTATTCCAACTCAATCGGATGTTAGTTTAATTGAGGCAGTAAAATAGGCGATTATTGTATTTCTTGTTCTAAAAAATTTCTCTATAACTTGTATAGACAGATGAATCACGATATTTTTAAAGACAGTGTCAAGCATTTAGTTAATCAAAACGTTCTTGAAGAACATGCAAGTAATCCAATTGGCAACCATAGCGATGCTCTCAAACGGATCCTAGTTTATCTTAGAAAATATAAGCTTGAACTCCGAGGTAAGTATATTATTGTTTGTGTTCAACCGTATAAAAAATGGTGTATTGGTAAACTGTCTGGTGTTCGAGGAGTTCCTCCTCAAATTTATGAAGAAGAATGTTTTGGATCAGAAGCAGAAGCTGAACACGGCATTTTTATTAAGAGGATTAAAGAACTAGGATTTATGTAATAAAAATACTGATGTGCTGAGGGACATTGGCTTGCGATCGCCAGTCTCTTTCGGAGGAGCTTTATTAACGCTATAGAAATCTAATTTAAATTTTGAAAAATCTAAGTATTTGTAGGGTGCATGCTTACTGTAAGTCCTTAATGTATCAAGATTTAGAAACGATGCGTTACGCTGTGCTAACACAGCCTACTCGCGTGGCAAGCGTAAGATAGTGCATTACGGAATTCGTAAAGCAATGCAACGCTATAATATCAGTGTTGAGGTTGTCACAAATTCGACTTCGGTTGCTTGGGGGTAGTCTTCGTCTAATAGTTGACATATTTTTTTTAAGTAAAACTTGAAAGATTTTGTCAAAAAAACTTTTGAAAATTTTGAAGACAGAGTCATAAGGAAGAAAAGATGGCGATTTTTGGCTACAGTGACCAACTTAGTGTTACAACAAACGAAACCATCCGGTTTATGGTCAGTTGTGACAGCTCTAGCAAATACAGAGCAGATATCGTTCGTTTATTCCATGGCGATATAAGTCCCGAAGGACCAGGCTTTAAAGAAAAGTTAATCAGCACTTCTATAAGTGGAGAATACCCTAGTAAAAAACAAGATATTTATTCAGGATCTTGTGTGCTTGTACCAGATAGCCCTGCGCTACAAAAAGTTGAAAGTCTATCGTTACAAGCTATGGTCTATCCAACTACCCCAAACAAAGGATTACAGGGCTTGCTGACAAAATGGTCTAATTTGATAAATGCAGGTTATGGTCTGTTTATAGATGAAGATGGATGCTTATCCTTTTGGATTGGCGATAATGAGGGTCGAATCGAAAAAATCAGCACTGGCAAACCTATGCTAGCTAAGTGCTGGTATTTCGTTGGAGTAGCATTTGACGAAGCAAATAGTAAAGTTTGCATTTATCAGGAAGCAATTACCAGTGCAGTTAACAATCAAGTTTCTATTAGACATCTGGCAGACAATACAACGACGACAGTTAACTGTTCAACCAAAATTCGACCATTAGCTAACAATAACGCACCTTTTATTATAGGCGGTTATTTGGAAAAGGTTGAATCAGGTAGAATGATTGTTGGTGGACACTATAATGGAAAAATAGATAGACCTCGCCTATCAAAACGGTGTTTGAGTTGTGACGAAATGAAGTTCCTTGTAGAGAATACCTCAAGCAATGATTTGCTTGCTGCTTGGAATTTTGCCGTTGATATGACCACTCAGGGAACTTCAGCAAACAAAATCATTGACGAATCTCCAAACCATCTGGATGGTCTAGCTATTAATCTACCAACTCGAGGAATGACTGGATACAATTGGACATCAGATGAACACAACTTCACTCATGCACCTGAGCAGTATGGTGCTATCTATTTCCACGACGATGACTTAGATGATGCAGGGTGGGAAGTCAGTTTCGAGTTGAGTATTCCTGATGATATGAGAAGTGGTCTCTATGCAGCGCGTTTGACGACAAATGATGATGAGGACTACATTCCATTTTACGTTAGACCAAAAAAGGGGAGCCCAACTGCACGGATTGCTTTCTTAGCACCTACCGCAAGCTACATGGCATATGCCAACGATCACACCGTAACTAACGCAGGTATGCTTGAAACCATGATTGGTCGCACACCAATTATGCAAAAGCAGGATCTTTATCTTGCTGAACATAGAGAATACGGTCTATCTACTTATGATACTCATTCTGATGGCAGCGGTGTCTGCTATTCGTCACGGCTGCGACCGATCCTGAACATGAGACCGAAATGCAGACAATCAATATCATCATCATCATGGCAGTTCAACGCCGATTTGTATTTAATCGACTGGCTAACTGAAATGGATTATGAGTTTGACATAATTACTGATGAGGATCTGCATCTAGAAGGCGCATCTCTGATAGAACCCTATAAGGTTGTCCTAACTGGCTCTCATCCCGAATACTGCTCAGCCCAGATGCTCAATGCAATTGAAGCTTATCAGCAGAATGGGGGTCGGCTCATGTATATGGGGGGAAATGGGTTCTACTGGGTTACTGCATATCATCCTAACAATCCAAATGTAATAGAGGTTCGTAAATGGGGCGGTACTCAAGCTTGGAAAGCTCAACCAGGCGAATATTATTTGAGCTTTACAGGAGAGCTAGGCGGTATATGGCGGAACCGAGGTAGAACACCCCAGAAAATTGTCGGTACAGGATTTATTGCCCAAGGCTTTGATCTTTCCTCATACTATCGCCGAAAGCCTGATAGTTTTAAGCCACAAGCAGAATGGATTTTTGAGGGAGTTAGTGACGATGAGTTAATTGGAAATTTTGGATTAGTTGGCGGTGGTGCAGCGGGACTTGAACTTGACATTTATGATGTTGATTTGGGTACACCTTCTCACGCTCTTGTGCTTGCTTCATCAGAAGGTCATACTGATACATATTTGGAGGTTGTTGAAGAACTGTTTTGTAATATCCCAGGTTTAGGAGGTTCTCAAAATCCAAAGGTTCGTGCTGATCTGGTATACTATACTCTCCCCAAAGGTGGATCTGTATTTTCGGTCAGCTCGATCGCTTGGAGCGGGAGTCTTTCGTACAATAATTATGATAACAATGTCTCACGGATCACTAATAATGTGTTAAAGCGTTTCCTATTAGAAGAACCACTACCGTTGACATAAGTCTTCGCTCCTGTTATCTGAAAACCATATATCGGGAGATCCCAATACTGCATAGGTTTTAGAATTTCTTAGTTCAGATAAGCAGGGGGAGAAATGGAGCAGGGGAAGAATTTTACCTCCCCTGCTTATTCCATCAGTACTGAGGGAGATCCAACGTCCGATTGGTTGATGAGTGAATCGTAATAAAGGAAATAAAACCGGGACCCAAACGACGATGAAGTCATCGTTAATCCAGACGCACCATGTGATACAGTTTAAGAAACTCATCAATGGCAGTCATTATGTGCAACAGTTGGGATGAACCCGAATCCACCTAACAAACCGTCATCGTTACACATAGTTGAGCTAATTAAGAAATCAAGGAGATTTTATGAAGCAAAGAATGGAACTAAAAAAAATTGAACCAGCTGCGTATAAAGCTATGTTTGAATTGGAAAATTATGTCAATAAAAGTGGTTTGGATAAAAAAATTATTTCTTTAATTAAAATTCGTGCATCTCAAATTAACGGTTGCGCATTTTGTATAGATATGCATACAAAACATGCTAGAAAAGACGGAGAAACCGAACAACGTATATATGCACTCAATGCCTGGAGAGAAACTCCATTTTTTACCCCTGAAGAAAGTGCTGTATTAAACCTTACAGAAGCAATTACTCTTATTTCAGAAAATCATGTCCCCGATGAACTGTATGAAGAAGTAAGTCATTATTTTTCTTCCATTGAAATAGCAAAAATATTGATGACTATTGTTACAATAAACGCTTGGAATCGTATTGTTATAACTACAAGAATGGTTCCGGGTACATATCAAGTCTAGAATTTACCATGACTCATATCCTTCATATTGATACTAGTCCTCGTGGGGAGCGCTCAATTTCTCGGCAATTATCTAACGAGTTTATCAACATTTGGAAGACCCTTAATTCTCAAGACACAGTCACTTATCGAGACTTAGGTCATCATCCTGTCGCCCATGTTAATGAAATGTGGATTGCAGCGGCTTTTTCTCCCCCAGAAGAACTCACTCCTGAGCTAAGCGAGGTTATTCAATTATCTAATATTTTAGTGGATGAGTTTTTAGCAGCAGAGCGTTATGTCTTCGGCATTCCGATGTACAACTTCAACGTTCCGTCTACTTTCAAAGCCTACATTGATCAAATTGTCCGATTTAACCGCACCTTTACCTTTGATGAATCAGGTAAATATCAAGGTTTAGTTCCTGAAGGAAAGAAAATGCTGATTTTTACAGCTCGTGGCGGAAATTTTTCTTCAGAGATATCTATTACTAATTACGATTACCAAGAGCCATACTTAAAGGCTATTTTTGGGATGGTTGGTATTAGAGATATCACTTTTATTCATGCAGACAAATTAAATCTTGGTGAAGACTTACGTCAGCAGTCTTTAGTAAATGCCCGCGCTAATCTCAAGAAAGTCGCAGAAGATTGGGCAAACAATCGATAGATTCGATTCAGGTTTACTTTACCACCGAAAACCCCGCGTTCTCCTTTAATGGGGAACGTGGTAAAGAACCGTGTATATCAAAGCACTCGTATTCAAATGTGTATCGATTCAGCGAGATTGATTTAACTGGACTGGTTCTTTATTATAGAAGTGGTACTTGTAATCAATAATTGGTAGGCGTTAGATTTAATAGTATCTCCTAAAGAAGGATAGCAATCTTTAAGTAAGAATTCAGTAATCAGGAATCACAATTCAGGCAGTAGGCAAATATTTTAAGTGGACATACCCAGAAAAATGCTTTTATTTTATTGTCTACTTATTTTTGCCGATGTGTACTAGGAATTTGCGTTACCTGATTAAGGAATTAAAAACTTGTATGAAATTAGATGAAGATAATGATCAGGAACACATAGTTATATCAATCAATCACCAATCAATAGTTTCTTTCTCATGCTTGATTGACGGAGAATGGGAGTCTGGCAGTTGGTTAAAGTTATACAATGTACCTGAATATTTGTATTTTAATGAAGCTATTTTGCTGTGTCGAAATAATGACAATATATGGCTAGCTTGGATTCCAGATTATGGAGAAATACAAATTATTTAAGAGTTTTAAACAAGATTTAAACTCGCCGAACTGCTTAACAGAAAGATAAATTGAGTTAAAGATTGATAAATCTTTTTTAAGCATATTTTATCCTCAAGAAAAATCACCCGAACAAATATGACTACTAAAAATACAATCTTACCTCTTTACAAACGAATTCAATTGTTCTTCAATAAGAAATTAGGATGTGGAAATTTTCTGAATTTTGCTGTCGCAAATAACCCCTATCGAGACAATGATATTTTCTTTTTAGAACAACCTTTTAAAACGTTCACAGGAGATACTATTAACAGCTTTAGTTTATCTTTATTAAAAAATGTTGTTGATAAGTATGCCTCTTGGTACTATGAATCTGGTATTTGCGAGAATGATCCTGTTGCCATCTATTTAGAAGATGGAATCGGCTACTTTATCCATTACTTAGCATTAAATAATATTGGTGCCATTCCCGTTTTGGTAAATGGTTTGATGCAGTATGAGATCGCTGCCGATTTTATCCGTCGTGTTGGTGCTATTGCGTTATATACAGACGAGAAGCACTTAAATAATATTAGTGAACACGTCAAAGATAACATTTTATTAAAGTTTATTACTACAGATGCACAAAATTCACTAGCTCAAAATCAACACGGAAATATGAAACTACCACGATGGTATCCATATTCTCCTACAGATTCACACCCGATTATGCTCAGCCATTCATCTGGTACTACCGGAAACCCAAAAGCAGTTATATTTCAACATAAGCAATTTTTTATTGGTAAACGAATTCGTCTATTAAAGTTTCCTGCTAGTCGATTCGATAAGTTTTTGTTTGCTTTACCAAGTTCCCATTCTGCTGGTATTAGCTACTTTATGACTTCAACATTACTAGGTTTGCCGACTATGGTTCTATCTAATGTATCAGGTCATAATGCTATTAATTACCTTCGAAAATTTAACCCCTCTTTAGTAGCAGCATTTCCACAAACTTATGCCGAGATAGCTTCAGAGCCTTTAGAAGAGGGAGAATTTTCCTCTGTGAAAATGTGGTTCAATACTGGAGATGCAGCTCATGAAGCTCATATTAAAGCTCTTGTCACAGCAGGAAATCCTAAGTCAGTCTTTATTGATGGTCTTGGTGCATCAGAGCTAGGAATGGCTTTGTTTAATAAAGTTTCTAGCCGACAGACAACTCTTTTTGGTCGATATATGGGTAAACCGCGTAGCTTTGTAAAACCCGTAGTTTTAGATGAGCAAGGGAATATATTAGGGCCACATGAAGTTGGTCTACTTGGTATAAAATCTCCAACTATTACACCAGGATATTGGAATGATTCAAATAAAACTTTAAAAAGCTATAAGCAAGGATACTGGACTAGTGGCGACTTAGCCTATACCGACAAAAATGGAAATTTTTACCATCTTGATCGTTCTGTAGATGCTATTGAATGTAGCAGTGGTATGGTATACAGCCTACTCGTAGAAGAAGTAATTTTAAAACAAAATACAGAGGTTGCTGATTGTGCAGTCATAGGTGTTCCTAACAAACATGGAAAGTCTAGTTTAATTGCTCTTGTAAAAATGAAATCTGAAAAAAATATTAAAGCATCAATATTATTAGATGCTATTAATAAGGATATATCAGACTTAACTGCGGAAAAATTAACATCTTTATTAATAGTAAGAGAATTTCCTGTAGGTCCTACAGGGAAAGTTTTGAAAAGAAAACTTAGAGAAGAATATAAAAATTTCCTACTTGATTCTGAAACAGAATTAAGAAGCCATAAATATGAGGACCTAGCTTATTTTGAGAATTAGGTCATATTGCAAAAATTAGTACAAAGACAAAAGTATGCTTGCAACATCCTATCAATTAGAGCAATTGAATCATCTCAAAGACAATCATCAATTTTGGAAAAATAGTCTCTTACAAGCTGCTCAATCTGGGAATTTGACTATCGAAAACTATCGATATATTTGGAGTCAATACTTGCTTTATTCTCAGAATTTTACCCGTTATATAGCGGGCGTTATGGTGGCTTGTGAGAATGATTATCATCGGGCTCTGCTATCCGAAAATCTTTGGGAAGAGGGAGGGGGTTGCAAAACAGAAGAGCGACACAGTGAAATTTTCCGAAAATTCTTACAACAGCTTGGTATCAATCCCTTAAAGATTGAATATGCCGATTTCACTCACAAATTTGTTCGACAATATCTGGTTGAAACGAGTTGTTCAGATGCTCTCTGGTCAAGTGCCTTTCTATCTTTAGGGACTGAATCGATCGTACCTCAAATGTACAGTATTTTTATTCAGGGAATGCTTAAAGCTGGCATTCCTGATGAGTGGCTGCATTTCTTTTACACACATGTTAAATGTGATGATCAACACGCAGCTACTTTGGCAGAAATAATGTGTTCTTTTAATCAGGAAATTGGCTGGTTTGATCGATGTGCTTCTGCTCTCGATAAAGCACTAACAATGCGATCTGATTTCTTTGAAAATCTGTATGCTATCTGTTTACAACAAACTAATAGATAGGGTATGATTCCATAAGAATATTTTTATTCATAAAAAATATTCTTATGGAGCTTTATATACGACGAATTTGCAAGAGAGAAACACAAATCATTAATCTACGTCATTAGACATTAAAAAAGAAACAAGGACCATGAAAACTGTTAATTTTCAGTCACGAGATTTTGACAAAACACCCCCTGCTGTTGAATTACATATGCCAGACCGATTAATTCACAAATCGTTAGAGGCTGATGGTATTCATAATTCCTTTTCTGGGGTTCGTAAGCACCCAGTATTCTTTGTAGATCTACCTTCTTTTGCAATCAGTATGACTATAGGCATATTGAATCCTGGTGGTTGCTCAAATCGTCATCGCCATACCTACGAAACCATTCTTTACATTATTGAAGGACAGGGCTACAGTCTAATCGAGGATCTACGAATAGAATGGGAAGCTGGAGACGCTGTCTACATTCCAGTATGGGCATGGCATCACCACGTGAATCTAAATCAAGACAAACACGCTAAATATCTTGCTTGTGAGAATGCACCAATGCTACAAAATATGGGTGGTATTGCTCTGCGCGAAGAAGCTTAACAGAATCTCTCAACTTCTACTTGAAATAAGTAGTAAAATTGAACTTCTCATAATCTTTCTTCAAAATATATTTCGGTTTTGAATCATTGATTAATACTTAAATTATTGGATGCATTCCTATGAAACTAGCTTGGTTAGATATTAAGAACACTAAAGAGTCCGCAGTTAAAATTTTGTCACAGCCCAATATTAGTACCTTAGACGGAATTGTTGTAGATTCTCCGGAATCCATCAAAAATTTGCCTCCTAATGTTGATTCTAGTGTAAAACGCATTGCTTTTGTCAAAGACAAAGACCATATTGAGCAGTTCGTTAGTCTTGTAGATATCGTCATTCTTGATGCTTGTTGGGCACATGAAATACGGGAGTTAAAAGAAAAATATCAGCCTATAGAAATTGGTGTATTCGTAGATGTTGTGGATGAACCCACATTGCAAATTGCTTGTGAATCTGCGAAAAACCAAAATTGGACAGTAATCTACTTTAAAGACCCAACTAAAATTCCTTTAGAAATTGTCATTGCAGCAGCAGAGAACGCAAATGGTAAAATCATTACGATTGCAAAAGATATTGAAGAAGCAGAAATTATTTTAGGTGTTCTAGAAAAAGGTTCTCATGGAGTTATGTTAGCTCCTAGAAGCCTTACTGACGCAGTCGAACTTGCAACTATCTGTCACCAAATCAAAAAGATACAAATTCCTCTTGAAGAGTTAGAAGTAACAAAAATTACTCATATTGGTATGGGAGAGCGTGCTTGTATAGACACTTGTTCGTACTTTGAAAAAGATGAAGGAATACTTATTGGCTCTTTTTCTAAGGGAATGATTTTGGTTGCTAGCGAGACGCACCCACTGCCATATATGCCCACACGTCCTTTCCGCGTTAATGCTGGTGCCATACACTCCTACGCGGTTTCTAATATCACTCGTACCAACTATCTAAGTGAACTAAATGTTGGTCATAAAATTTTGGCTGTTGATTGTCAAGGCAAATCACGTGAAATTGTCATTGGAAGGGTTAAGATTGAAATCCGCCCACTACTGAGTATTAATGCAGTATCAACAACTGGAGAAACTGTGAACTTGATTGTCCAAGATGATTGGCATGTGAGAGTTCTTGGACCTAATAACAAGGTACTTAATGTTACAGAGTTGACTCCTGGAGAGTTATTGCTTGGTTATCTTGCTTCCAGTGGACGACATGTTGGGTTTCCAGTTCAAGAATATTGTCTTGAAAAATAAGACAATATGGTTATCAAATTCTTCACAAATTGAAATCACTTATGATTCTTGTAACTGGAGCAACCGGAACTAATGGTTATGAAATCTTAAAGCAACTTTCTGCCACTGATGCTAAAGTTCGAGCATTTGTCCGTAATCCCAATAAAGCATCAGTGGTCGAACAACTTGGTGTTGAAGTTGTCATAGGGAATTTCAATGATCCTGAGACACTCAACACTGCCCTAAAGAATGTGGAAAAAGCTATCTTGCTCTCAGCACCAGATCAACAACAAGTGGAACTCCAAAGTAATTTTATTCAAGCCGCCAAGCAGAATGGGATTAAACACGTTGTTAAATTTTCCGCTTTGGGTGCCGATCTTAACGCTCCTGCCGCAATCCTCAGGTCACATGCACAAACCGAAAAGCAACTTGAGCAGACTGGTATTGCATTTACTCACCTACGTCCCAACGTTTTTATGCAAAACTTATTACGCGCTGCTCAAACAATTGCCACAGAGAACACTTTTTATGATCGAGTAGGCGATGCAAAGTTTAGCTTTGTCGATATCAGAGACATTGCCGCTGTGGCTGTGAGGGTACTTACTGAGGAAGGACATGAAGGTAAAGTTTATACTCTTACGGGACCTGAAGTGCTGTCTTTTGCAGAGGTTGCGCACAAACTTTCCATTGCAACTGAGAAGAAAGTGACTTATGTGAGTATCTCCCCAGAGGACTACAAAAGACGTATACTTAAGTCAGGGGGACAAGAATGGTTGGTAGATGCAATTAATGAAATATACAATTACTACAGTAAAGGTATGGGCATGACGATGACGAACGTGGTAGCTGATGTCACGAAAAAGCAGCCTATATTTTTTGAACAGTTTGCAAAGGATTATGCCCAAAGATTTAAGCAAACTTGATTGGGACATATTTTAGTCTTGCTGGCAGGCTATTTGTCCATTACATCTTTATTGACATCATTGACATCAATTAATGTTCAACACCTTATTTTACTAATGCTACAAGAGTTAAATTCACAAAATATCGATGCAGCGTTAATACTTTTTGAAAAATATCAAGAATTTTACGAAGTACAAAATATTGATAAAGAGAAGAATCGTAAACACTTGCAAATGATTATGGATAATGAAGAACTTGGCAAATTATTTCTCTTACAGGATGAGTATACTTATGTGGGTTTTTCTACGATATATTACTCCTTTTCTAGCAGAATAGCAGAAAAAATTGCTATTTTAAACGATCTGTATGTATTGGACACCTATCGGGGAAAAGGTCTTGGCAAGAAGCTTTTGGAACACTGCTTTATTTATCTTAAATCACGTGGGATAAAGACAGTAAGATGGACAACTCGTGATGACAATGTAGTTGCACAGAAACTTTACAACAATTACGCACATGGAACTAAGTGGCTAATGTATTCTTATATAATCTCCTAAAATTGAAAAGACAGAAGGCAGACGAGAATTTCTGTGATTGATTCTGTCGAGGTACTTATCGATCTTCCATCACTCTGGAGTGAATCTGGGGTGAATTGTGTTATATCGGAGCTTTTTGGCTATTTGAAATAGTCTACTTATTGCCGACCTGTACTGGGGAGGTTTATGTGAACAAAAATCTTTATGATAGTACTACTAGCAATTCTGGTTTACCTAAGTTGAACCTAGCACAACTGCCAAAGTTAAAGCATCAGTCAGCTAAGCTCTACGAACGGGTTGCCAATGAAGTCATCCGCTTAATTGAGCAAGGAATTCTTGCACGGGGAGAGCGCATTCCTTCAATACGTAATCTCCAAAAACAATTAGGGGTAAGTTTGTCTACTGTTGTTCAAGCCTACTCATTACTTGAGAACCAAGGTTTCATTGAGGCTAGACCTAATTCCGGTTACTACGTAAAAGTTCAGCCAGAGAAAGCACTTCTCGAATCCAAGACTTCTTACCCACTTTCAGATACTCACTGGAACACTATCAGTGATATAGTTTATTGTTTGCAGTCAGCTGCCCAAAACCCTGAAATTATCCCTTTCGGAACGAATATCCCAGGAGTCCAACTTTTCCCTACCGTCAAGCTCAATCAATTCCTTATAGACACGAGCCGTCGGATAGGTGAGCAAGCTAATACATACGAAGCTTTTTGTGGTAACGAAGCCCTACGCTATCAGCTGGCTAAGCGATCTCTTCAGTGGAGCAGTGGTATCTCAAGCGAGGAAATTGTTACAACAGCAGGTTGCATGGAGGCTATTAACTTATGTCTGAGAGCAGTTGCTAGACCAGGTGATACGATCGCTATTGAATCGCCTACTTATTACGGTATCATCTTGCTGCTTGAAAGCTTAGGAATGAAAGCTCTGGAGATTCCAACACATCCGGAGGATGGAGTCTGTCTAGAAAATCTGGAAGATACTTTAAAGAACAAGTCAGTTAAAGCATGTTTATTCATTCTCAACTTCAACAATCCTCAGGGTACTTGCATGCCCGATGAACGTAAAAAGTATCTAGTAGAAATGCTCAGCCGACATAAGATACCGCTTATTGAAAATGATGTACTAGGTAGTTTGTATTTTGGTAAAACTCGACCATGTTCTGCAAAGGTCTTTGACAAGGAAGGCTTTGTGTTACTATGCTCTTCTTTCAGCAAAACTTTAGTTCCTGGTTATCGAGTAGGTTGGTGTGTTCCAGGTCGTTATCTAACACAAGTAACACACTTAAAATCGGTCACTAGTGTATCTACTGGTACTCTCGTACAAGCAACTATTGCTGAATTTCTTCAAAACGGTAATTATGATAAACACCTCAGACTTGTTCGCAAAACTTACTCACGTCAAATTGAATACGTGATGGAAGTCATCAAGAACTATTTTCCATCAGGTACACTAGTCAATAAACCCAGAGGCGGATACGTTTTGTGGGTCGAGTTACCTCAAACTGTGAATAGCTTAGATCTACTGCGTCAAGCTTTAACTAAACACATTAGCATTGCTCCAGGTCCTATTTTCTCTCCTACTGGTAAATTCAGCAACTTCATGTGTTTAAATTGCGCAAACCCTTGGTCATCTAATTTAGAGCAAGGACTTATTACATTGGCAGATTTAGTGTCTCAGAGGATGTACGACAATTAAAAGTGTTGCTCGAATGATTGCTAGAAAAATTATCGTAATCGTTTATATAAAAAAATCCTAAAAAATTGAGACTTTAACTGTTTGAGTTAAAACTTCATAATCACTGCACAAGGAAGACAAAGAAGATGAGACAGATACATCCTTCGTTGTCTTCCTTGTCTCCTTTTTTCACATTTCGTGAGAAGTCGGTTTCACATGCATAATTTTTGTGACGAGTTGTAATTTGCCACACAGATAGTCATACTCAGCAAGGTTGCCTTCTGTACTCAAAGTGTTATGGCAAAAAATAGGACAAAATCGATAAATTTGTATCTGTACAAGAAAAATATATATAGCTATCATTGAAAAAGAATTGAGTTTCAGAACTTGTTACAACAATTTCTTCAAAAGATAGAGTTCTGTAAAGCTAAAAGCTCATTAGTGAATTAGAGGAAAACTAAATGTTCGATTTACCAACATCTACGCAGGTATTGGTTATTGGAGGAGGTCCCGCTGGAGCTACTGCGGCTACTCTATTAGCTCGAGAAGGTTTTAATGTAACATTACTTGAAAAAGAAATTTTCCCAAGATATCATATAGGAGAGTCTCTTTTACCTTCATCGTTGAAAGTTCTCGACCTAATTGGTGCAAGAGAAAAAATAGATGCCCATGGTTTTCAAAATAAGCCGGGTGCCCACTATTATTGGGGAGATGAGTCTTGGGATTTGAATTTCTCCGATTTATCTGGTAAGTTTACACATAGCTATCAAGTGCGGCGTGATGAGTTTGATAAGTTACTTTTAGACCATGCTAAAAGTCAGGGTGTGAAGGTTTTTGAAGGTGTAGAAGTTTCTAGTTTGTCCTTTGAGGGTGAGCGACCAATCAGTGCAATTTGCTCTCTAACTAATGAAAAGAGTCAGACAAAAGAAGTATGTTTTGACTTTTTAATTGATGCGAGTGGTCGTTTTGGTCTCATGTCAACTCGTTATTTAAAAAATCGAGAATATCATACAGTATTTCAGAATGTAGCTGTTTGGGGGTATTGGAAAAATACGAAACCCTTCGATAAAGGTAGAGAAGGAGTTATTTGTATCGAATCTCTCAAAGATGGCTGGTTATGGGGAATCCCGCTACACGATGGCACAATGAGTGTGGGTTTAGTTACCCACAAAACTGCTTTTAAAGAAAAACGCTCTAAGAGTCTGAAAGATATTTATTTAGAGGGTATTGCTGAAAGTGTAGATTTGAAGCAGTTTTTGGAACCTGGTGAACTTGCATCGGAAGTTAAATCTGAGCAAGACTACTCGTACACTGCTGAGAAATTTGCCGGTACAGGTTACTTTATTGCTGGAGATGCAGCTTGCTTTTTAGATCCTTTGCTCTCAACTGGAGTACACCTTGCAACTTTTAGCGGACTTTTAGCTGCTGCAAGTGTAGCAAGCGTTTTACGGAATCATATCAGTGAAGCTCAAGTAATGTCTTTCTACGAGAAAACTTACAGACAAGCTTACTTACGGCTGTTAGTTATGGTTTCAGCATTTTACAAAACTAGTAAAAAAGAATCCTATTTTTGGCAAGCTCAGCAGCTTACAAACACTCAGGGTGGAGACAGAGAGAAATTACATCAAACTTTCTTGAATCTGATATCAGGAATGGAAGATATGTCAGATATTGAGGAAAAGTCAGAGCAACTTTTTCAAGATGTGTCGGATCGGGTAGGAGAACATTGGGCTCTTCGTCACAAACACTTATCGAATGAATTGGATGAGGCAGGAAAAGAAAAGTTACGTGAGAGCAATGAGTTTGTGAGTGATTTCAATGGTCTATTCTCATTATCGAAAGAAACTGCTGTTGAAGGATTTTATATTGTCACGACTCCTCAACTAGGTTTAGCTCAGGTTAGTTAAGCAATATAGCAGCAATGGTATGTGGGTGTCATATTACATCCCATATACCTTAGATGAAAATCGTTTGATTGAGAGCGTTTGTCTCAAATTCATTTTTACAAGTAGTTCTGCTATATCAAGAAACAACTTCCGTATCTTATATCTTGCACCATCAATATAAACGCGGAAAACCCATATCAAGAGTGCTAAAAATATTACGGAGAATGAAAAGTGATATCTGCGTAAATAAATAAATTGTATGTGTGACTAAAAAAAATGATATTACATAATTTTCATCAAATGTTGGCATGACGCAATGCGTTGTGCCAATGATGCGAGAGGCAGTGAGGATTGAAGTTGGTCAAATGTTTGCCTAAAAAACTAACCCAGCATTTCCAGGTCATGGTTCTTGTAGATACAGCTTTTGGTAGCGTGGAATTTCTACACGGTGTCCGAGAGCAAAAATATCACGCAAAATACGGGTTGATATTCTTATAACTTTTGTGCTATAGTAAACTTGTCCAGTATTAAAGACGTTTTTATCCAGTTTATTATAAAAATGGCTTTTAAAAATTTGTGTAAGAATTCAGCAGTCAGTGTACAAAAGCCAGAATTCTTCAATAATCGCGAGAAAACAGAAAAGTTTTATAGCCTGCTAATAAGACAAAAAGTTTATAAATTCTGACTTCTGAATCCTGAATTCTTACAAATTTGTTAGTTTAATTAGAAATTTGTAGAGATTTCTCGATGCTTAGTTCTCAATGCAGAAAAAGGTTATCTCAGTTATGCTTACGATGTCGCGGGAAAACCCCTCTACGTAAGTTTGCTCCTAGAGTCGGCGTTTCTTCGTCTGCATGGAATGCTTGGGAAAATGAATCTGGAAACTGGGGTATAGACAATGCTAGAAAGTTGGCGACTTTTCTAGGAACCAGTGTTGATAAGTTGCAACAATATATAAATGGAGAATACTCACTTGATGATTACCTACGCTTACCACATCTAAACACAGGCGAATTAGAAATGCCAGACTCAGATGACACTGTAGACCAAGTCATTGTCTGGATGGGTTCTTTAAGTCTACGAGATTTGTTGAGGCTTATCTCAGCAGGGGTTAGATTAGCTGAAATTACTGTTGATCCGAACTCGAAAGCTGGCAACGAGAAACACAATCAGCCAGAACCACTTGTAGCATCGAAACCAGCCGCTGATGGAAAAATAGAGTTTGAGAGCAAGGACGGAAAACTAGCACTCAAGTGCTGGTATGATGTTAGTCAAGGAAAAATTCCCAGTAATCCGGAACTCATTAAACTCGCAGCTGCACTAGATATAGATACTTCTTCCCTCAAGAAAACAATTACTAAGTTGAGTGAGATAATGGCAAATGAAGCTAATAATTAGTAATTTAGATTTGGCTTTACTGTCTCTATACTGGCTTGGTGGTGAAAATGACACAGTTATAGTTCTTAGAGGAGATGGCAAACTCCTGTCTCAAGATTTTGCTGAAAGATTAGTAGACTTGGCTTGGGATAAAATTGCTCGATTCTGTGCTAGCAGAGGCTATAAATGTGCTTATCTCTACGCCGAAAGCCAAAATAATCACCCAAAGCGCTATTCCATACCTGCAGAATTAGCTGTCGAAGCCATGATTGGAGATTCCTTACAAAACAATGAATATTTAATTGGTTCAAGTGTCGAGCCCGAGACTACTGTCGAACCAGAAACTATCTTAACCATTCCTGAGGAGGAATTATCAATAGGCTGGCTTGAGAGATCGCCTTTACCTACTTATATCAATGCAATCCGTACTCAATGCAAATTCTATGCAAACCCGAAAGCGCTTGCAACTCAAGGTAAACCTCCAGAAGATTTTCTCAATGGCAACGCTTACGATTTAAATGATCCAGATGAACTAGATCGTAGAACTAGTCTAATTGCTGCTGGGGAAAGGTTAAGGAATTACGAATACGAGGGGTGGCGCTGGTTTTTCGACGCTGATGCTGGGCGATTTCGGCTCAAAAAAATGTACTTTATCTCAAATTTCCGCTTGCTGCAATCATTCAACGGTGTCCCTTGCTGGCTTGGGCAAGTTCTGCAGGCTTCAGAATTAGTCATGACGCGCTTGTAATCGTCAATCTCAGTAAGTGGGTTATTGATATCTGTTGTGGAAGTCCCTAGTCAACAAGAAAACATTGGATATACTGTCTATTAATTCTAGACTGACGAGTTGCTCAGCTAATAATTGCATTGTCCTACTTTCACGCCCAGCTAGGGATCACTACACACCGTTGCAATTAAGTAAGCTTCTGCTTCGGGACTAAGTTTTTTGTCTCTTCCTTTACTGTGGGGTCATTCAGCTTACAGCAGTTTTCACCTAAATTAACCACACCGTTTGTAAGGGCGCAAGGCCGCAGCGCCCCTACGACTGTGGTCTAATTACCTGAAAATTGCTGTAAACTTATGACCATGCTTACGTGGTGAGTTGCAACCTTTTTTGGCGTCGGGTTTACCCGATCTGCTACATAAACACTCCGCCACTCTCGCCGAAATAAGTGCTTATGCAAAATTATTTATTTGAGAAGGCAGTCCCAATGAAAATTTTTTCATTGGGACTGCCTTTTGCCTTGCCCGAAGGGTTGGTCATTGCGAGCGTTTCGGAAATGTAGCGTTCGCGTTGGCGCACGTGTCCCCTCGGGACTCAGCAATCTCCAAGGCTGGGCAACACTGCATCCATCAGCTCAAATACTGCGTCTTGAGTTTTACCTAGACGATCATAGATTGCTTGCCGAAATTCTTCTTTACCTAACTAGCTGCAAGATATGAGGTAACCACTTACCTCATTTCCAATGATGTCTTTTTTCTGTTCCCCGTTCTCTATTCCCTTATCTACCCGGATGTCTCGCACTTTGAGAAATTCAGCTCTAATGCGCAAGTTAAGAGATAGCTTTTTTATCCAAAGTGCAATCCACAAAAAAGATTTTCTGAATATGGGTTGATAACTTTATGCTTTTCATGCTATCGTAAACTTGATTGTCTAAATATCAAGACATTTTTGTCTTGGTTTCATGAAAATGGTTTTTTAAAATGTACTAGTTTAATTAAAAATCTTTTAGAGATGTCGGAATTTTTAGTTCTGAACGTAGAAAGAGATTATCGATAATTTATGGTGAAAACCCAGAAAAAGTCAAGATACGAAGCTAATACCAACTTGCGGTACTTAGTAGTAATAACCTGTAAGAAAGACAAGAGAAACAGGGGGAGAAATAAATAATACTATCTTTGAAAACTGAATATAAGCTTTCTACCGAAACTTCTGTAGAAAGATGCATGATAAGCACAAAGACGTTAGCGATCGCATAGCGGCGGCTTTCACATAGCAACGCAAAAATAATGTTTTTTAGTAAGAATTTTAAAGTCAAAATACAGAAGCCCAAATTGTTTAAGAATTGCGAGAAAAGAGGAATGCTTTCATAGCAAACCCTTGTAAATTCAGATTTCTGATTCCTGATTTATTGCGTCTTCTATCATGGGTTTTGACTTAATTTTAATCCCATAGATAGATAGATAAAGTATTAAAGACTTAACCTGTTACGGGTGCTTGCCCCAGTTTTTGCAGCGCAGCTACTATGGAATTGATCATTACACTTAACAGAAGAAGTTCTGTCCCTCTTTACCGCCAAATATGTGAGGAGCTAAGACAGTTGATTCTAACAGGATACTTGTTACCTGGAGAGCGCATACCTTCAACACGAGCTTTAGCCAAGTCATGTAAAGTTTCACGTGCGACTGTCAATCTTAGTTACGAGGAACTTCTCAGCGAAGGGTATCTTAAGTCAAGTCATGGAGCTGGGACTTTTGTTAGTGACCAAATTCCCAAAACATTTATTCAATCTACATATCCTACTCATAAGCTAACGCAAGCCAAGCAGATAAAGTTGTCAAAATATGGTGCCTATATAGCTAATAGTAATCCGTTTAGGCCCACAGAGCAACACTTGCCAATCAACTTTCGTTATGGGCAACCTGCATTCGATCAACTCGCCTTACAACAATGGCGGAAGCTATTGGCACGTCGCTGTGAATTCGATCCTAATCTAGTCGATTATAGCGATGATCTGCTTGGGTACAGAGAGTTACGCAAGGCAATTACTCTTTATCTAACTCGGTCGAGGGGAATATACTGCGAAGCTGATCAAGTCATAATCGTTAACGGTTCACAGCAAGCTCTCGATCTAGTTACCCGAATTCTCTGTGATAGGGGGGATTGGGTAGCGATGGAAAACCCTGGCTGCCTGAGCGCCTACCACACCTTTCTCGCACAGGGATCTCGACTTTTACCTGTTCCGGTTGATGAATCAGGAATTGTGATTGAACATCTATTAGGTTTCAGCAATGCGAAGATTCGTTTTGTCTACGTTACACCTTCTCACCAATTTTCGTCTGGTAGAGTGATGTCCTTGTCAAGAAGGCTGGAACTACTATCTTGGGCTCAAAGATCTGGAGCAATGATCATTGAAGATGATTATGACAGTGCATATAGCTACGATAATCAATCGATCCCAGCACTACAAGAACTCGATAAAAGTGGTACAGTTATATACATTGGGACATTTTCAAAGATGCTTTTTCCAGCTTCGCGGATTGGTTATTTAGTTCTACCTAAAAATTTGGTAAATATATTTGCCAATGCTAAGTGTCTTGCTGATCGTCAATCACCTCTACTAGAACAGCAAGTCCTTACCGATTTTATTAATGAAGGGCATTTGGAACGTCATATTAGGCGGATGCGCACTCTACAACCAACGTCGACAAACATTGGTTCGAGCCTTATCGATGTATTTGGGCCAGTGCGGGAAGATTCTCGGCGACAAAGTAGGTATGCAGCTGATGGTACATTTGCAAACTAGCTTGAATGATTAAGAGATAATACACTGGGCAGCACAGGTGGGCGTGGGACTAATCAGTGCAGCCCAAAACTACTTCGATGCCAGTCATGAAGGTGAATTAACCTTGGAAGAAAAATTGGTCAGTGCCTCGCTGTTTTTCACCGAAAGGGTACAACAATTAATTTAACGTTTCGTTTTCTTTGAAATTTAACTATACCTAACCCTCTTGTGTCACTTTAGGCTGAAGAAAAATAGAATTTAGGGTTAAATACTGGTGAGCCAGCAAGATAAAAATTGGGGAAATTAACCTCAATGCGATTGGCTCTTGCCCAGCAGCTTTTGCTGATCGCTTTGCTGCCAACTAACAGACATATAGCCTGCAGACACGCACTCACTGCACTGTGTGCGATCGCTCTCCAAGCAAAGCATTCATGCCCTCATATCAACACATTTTCTCTTTTTTGTCAATAAACAAATGCTACTGGCGTGACACCTTACAACTTTTTTATTTCCATTTTCTCGCTGACAATTTCCGCGCCTCTCAAATTTTACGACTTTTTTTTAATTGCACACCTTGGTCGCTATGAAAAAACTAAACTATGTAAGGATAGGTAAATACTGAAAAACAATCTACCAAGGTAACTAAAATATGGGCGATCGTTTAAGGGGATTCCTCAATCGTGAGCAAAACAAAACTCTATTCAAGGAGTACAATTTCCTTTCTCGCTTCTATAGACTGGCTTTCATTAATATCCTTTCCACGATCATGGAGCCTTTGGTTGGAACAATTAGCATAGTGTTTTTGGGGCATCAGGCTCAAATTGAGCATCTAGCAGGGGTAACTCTTTCTACAACCCTGTTTAACTATATGTATTTTATTGTAAACTTTTTACGCATGGGAACTACTGGAGTGACGGCGCAAGCAGTTGGACGAAATGACAGCGAACAGATGCTGCTGGTAGCACTGCGAAACAGTTTAATTGGACTAGCTATAGGCGGACTACTTTTAGTACTGCAATATCCTCTGCAACACTTGTGGTTTAGTGCAATCAGTGCAGTTCCAGAGGTTAAGGCATCAGGTATTAACTATTTCAACACTCGAATTTGGGGAGCGCCTGCAGTTGTTGTCAATTTGGTTCTAATCGGGTGGTTTCTCGGACGAGAGATGAGCAGCTATGTGTTGCTGATGTCGGTGGTGGGTAATGGGGCTAATATTTTTTTCGACTACGTATTCATTGTTCGCTGGAATATGGGTGCAACGGGAGCAGGACTGTCTCAAGCAATTAGCCCCTATCTGGTATTGGTGATAGGCATAACTCTGGCAATTCTTAAAATTGACTGGAAGGAATTTCCAAGTGCAGCCAGCAAGTTTTGGGATGCAGGCGCATTTAAAAAGGTTGTTACCCTTAACGGAAATCTCTTCATTAGGTCTTCTGCCACTATGTTCGTTGCAACTATTTTCACAATTCTAGCTTCTACATTGGGCACAACCATCTTGGCAGAAAACGCCTTACTCTTACAAGTAGCATTGCTTAGCATCTACTGCTTTGAGGCGATAGGATTTGCAACCGAGACTTTGAGCGGAAACTTCAAAGGACAACAAACAACAAAGCAGTTATTGCCGCTATTACAAGTCACGGTAGGAACCAGTTTACAGATAGGAATAATTTGCTCTGTTGTGTGTATCCTGTTCCCAGAAACGATCTTTGGGCTCTTAACCAATTACAGCGAAGTAACATCGCTTCTTACAAGAGATGTTCCTTGGCTACTACCTATACTGGCATTTTCTTCAGTTTATCTGATACTGGATGGATATTTTGCGGGTTTAGCCTTAGGGTCAATCTTGCGCAACGCTGCCTTGTTCTCAGTCATATTTGGATTTGCACCGCTAGCATTGATTGCATGGTATTATCATAATAACTATATCTTATTGTCGTCTGTGTCAGTGTGGGCACTAACAAGAGCGATACTGCTTGCCCTACAGGTGCCTAGCACATTGAAGGATCTGAGTCAGGCTCAACAACCGTCTTTTCCGTCATCTGGAAATGAGGCTTAATCAACTTTGCAAATTCAGTACATCATCATTGGCAATTAAATGTCTGTTTTGCGAGCCACTTGCAAGTTTCATAATTTACCTCCTGCTGTGATCTTACGTAAGATCTTAGTATAAGGCATTTCTTGTATTTTCAGAGCTTATTACGGAGATAAATTTTCTTTTGGTTCATCACTAGGCGTCACTGTTGGCTTAGCACTAGGTTCAGGTGTAGTCGTTGTGGTAGAAGTTGGTGTTGGTGATGCGTTCTGATATACTGCCTGCAAGCTAAGTTGATAATCTACTGGTTGTGAGGTTGTGGAGACAACAACGAACTCATAAAATCCCTCTTCTGGTAAAGTAACTGATAAGCTGCGTCGTGTGGAGTTTTCTAAAAATCTGATTTTGCCAGAGGGAGAGTAAACTGATAAAAGAACTTTAGAACTTGCTTGTAACTTCAAATCCATTAATTGATCTTTCGCAAGTCCAGCAATGAAAACTTTTCCATCTCCGCCATATAATGTACCACTAACTGTTTTACCTATAGCACCGGGATCAAATACAATTCTTCTGAAAGCTTTGCCTGCGAGAATATCATTGAGTTTGTCATAAACAAATCCATACCAGACTTGTCCAATCGGTTGATCGATAAAGTTTTTACCCTGCTGTTCAGGAAATTGTGTAAAGAATGCAGCATCACCTAAATCATATAAAGAACGACTGCCAACATGAATTTTATTAACTTGATCTTTCCAGCGATCGCGCTTATCCGCAGTATAACTCCCTAGTTGGCGACGCGCACTTAAACTTAATAACGCTAGCTTATCTAGCAAATCTTTACCTGTTTGATCCCATCGTACTCGTAAACCTTCATCTTCAGAACCATCACTTAAACTACGTTCCCCTAAACCCCGGTTTTTCTCCCGAAAAACTTGATTAACTAATTTCACATAAAAGTCATTGTCTATCGCTAACTTTTGGCGGCGATCATTTAATGTTTGTTTACGCTGTCTTTCTTCTGGTGAAAATTTTGCTAAAGGATCTTTTGTCTGTTGGGTGGGTTTAGCACTTGAAGTTGGTGTTGATTCCTGTGTGGTATCTGGGGAAGGATCGCTATCAGACGGAGATTTGAAGAACTTCGTCACTCCCCATGCTACCAAACCAGCAGTCATAGTTAAAACGAGGGCTACTATAAGAGTCTTGACTGGTACTCCACCTTCTTTTCGCTGAGGTTGAGGGGTGGGAGAGGAAGCAACGGGGGGTGCTACAGCGACAGTCGCAGCGGTTGGTTTTGGGAGAGGTTGCTGAGCCAAGGTAAGTGCTGCTAGAACTTGAGACGCACTTTTGTAGCGATCGCTTGGTGCTGGAGACAACATTTTATCCAAAACCGCCGCTAAATTGGAACTTAAGCTGATTTCCTGTCGCCATCGCCAAGAGAGAGTATGGGGATCAATAAGTTCTTGCGGCTGTTTACCTGTCATCAAAACTAGCACAGTTGCGGCTAAAGCATACAAATCACTATGAGCTTCTACTAACCCAGTCCGCATCTGTTCTGGTGGAGCGTATCCTATTTTACCCAAAAGGGTTGGTGGTGGAGAAGGCGTACCTACACCAGGTTGATAATATTGCGAAGCGACAGCTGCGGCGACTTGTTTAACACCACCAAAATCAATTAAAATTGGCAATCCGATTGGTTCTTGTGGAGTGCTGCGAAGAATTAAGTTATCTGGGGAGATATCACGGTGAATAACTCCTAAAGAGTGGATGTATTCCAATACTGGCAGAATTTGCTGCAATAGCTGACGTGCTTCGATTTCTGTAAAAAGGAAACCTTGCTGTTTTCTAGTTTGCAGCAAAGCACTGTATGTTTCTCCTTGTACATAGTCTTGCACGAGAAACAGATATTCTTTATCATTTAGTTTACTGCGGAAAAGTTCCCGAAAGCGAGGAATTTGGGGATGTTCTAGCTTGTAGAGAACACTTGCTTCTCGCTCAAACAGTTCCTCAGCTTTTTGTACAACATAAGTTGTTTGAACTTGGGGAGAGAATTCCTTTAAAACACAAAATTCTCGAAAGCGGTTGAGATCTTCAGCTAAATAAGTGCGTCCAAACCCTCCCTGTCCAAGTTGACGTACAATGACATAGCGCTCGCTCAAAGTTAGTCCCGCTTGGATACCCTGAGTTACAGGATTACCCAATTTCTCCCCACAGTGAAGACAAAAGCGACTACCTGGGGGATTTTCGTGTCCTTTTGAGCAATAGACAGGGTTCATTGTTAGTTGTTATTTATTATTTTTTTAAGATTCTAGTATACTCGTTGTGAAAAGTAGTTAGTGAGGAGTCAGGAGTCAGAATTCAGAATTCAGAATGAATGTTAGTGAGACTACGCTTGATTGTAAAAAATTTTTCCTTAAAACCCCTGACTTCAAGCATGGAATATTCTGACTCCTGTATTCTGACTCCTGACTCCTGTATTCTGACTCCTTTTTATTTCTTACTTTGTACTTGATCAGCCGCGATCGCGTACCAAATTTGAGCAAATGTTTGTTTATTAAGGTTCCCGTTTCCGTGCCGTTGCCCTGGAAAGAGTTTGTCAAATTTTTCATTTGTATCGTTCTGGAGTTGAGTTATTGTATAGTTACCTAATCGACCTGCTTGTGCTTGCTGTACCCAATTTGTATAATCTCGTCCACTATAGCTTCCTAGTTTACGACGAGACGCAGTACTTAGGTTAGCTTGTTCTAATTTATTCAAAACTTCGTCCGCAACGCCAAACCATTCTTTTCGTAAAGCAGTGTCCTCGGATTTAGCTGTAAGACTGCGACCGCGTAGATCTGGATGTTTAGTATAAAAAGTATCATTAACTATGTGATTTAAGAAACCCTCTGGAATTTCTAACTGTTGGCGGCGACTTAAAAGGGTATTTGGATCAATTTCCTTGTTTTGCGTTGGTTTATCAGATTTCGGAGAATTAGACTGATCAGGGATTTTTGGCAGTGAGATTCCTGGTAAGGAGAATTTTGGTAGAGAAATAGATGATACAGTCTGAATAGCTGTCGTTACTAGCAACCAACTACCAACAAAACTCAAAACAACTACACTTGTTCCAATTAAACCAAAAGCAAAAGGTCGTAGCCAAATAGGGAAACGAGTAGATTTAACAATTGCTTGGGTTTTGCTTTGAACTTGACTCGTAACAGCATTAGCGCGTTGTTTTCCAGGCGCAAGTACCATAGTCTTAATCTTGGTAAGCTGAGAATTTATGGGTTTTGTGGGAGTGGACGAACCTAAAGCTTTGAGGACTTCATCAGCTTGTTGGTAGCGATCATCTGGTTTATAAGCCAGCATTTTTTTTAACACCGCTTCCAACCGCGAGCTCACTTTGATTTTTTTCCCCCAGCGCCATGTTCCGTGATAGCTATCATAGAGATGTTCTGGTTCTTTACCAGTCAGCAACACCAGCGCAGTCACAGCTAAAGCGTATAAATCACTACTATGAAACGCTTGCCCCAGTCGTAGTTGTTCCTCTGGCGCATAGCCCTTTTTCCCCAACAAAGTGCGATTTTCCGTCAGTTGAGTAAACCAAAAACCCTTACTTGCTGGTAATTGCTTGACACCACCAAAATCAATCAATACTGGTAGATTATCAGAAGACCGCAAAATCAAATTATCCGGAGAGATATCACGGTGAACAACGTCTAGTGAATGGATATACGATAATACTGGTAGAATATTTTGCAGGAGCTTTGTAACCTCTTGCTCGCTAAAGCCCTGCCTTTTATCTTTACGATTTTCTAATAACTGTAAATAATTGTCACCTTCTACATAATCTTGCACTAGAAAGAAAAAATCCTTCTTGCCTAATTTCACTTGTAGCCAAGAGTGAAACTGTGGGATTTGTGGGTGTTGAAGTCTTTTGAGGACATTCGCTTCTCTCTCAAATAACTCCTTGGCTTTTTGTAACTCCTGCTGCTGTTGTATTTGCGGTGCGAATTCCTTGAGCACACACTTTTGCTGCGATCGCTTGATGTCAAGCGCTAAATATGTGCGTCCAAATCCACCCTGCCCTAGTAAACGTACAACTTCATAACGGTTTTCGACAACCAACCCTGGGGAAAGAGGTAACGCTTCACCACACTGGCTGCAAAAGCGGTTACTCTCATGATTTACGTGTTGTCTAGTGCAATATACTTGCATGGCACTCGAGGATGAATAAAGAGTTTTATTAGATGGATACAACATAGCCAGCTCGATTTACCTAAATAAATCGAGAAATTTTAAAGCTCCGAGAGTTAGTTAATATATTGTAGAATTTTGAAATCAATTAACTCGCGTTAATTGTGAGAGAATCAAAACTGGCACGGGCAATGCCTAGTACCGCTTCGCGAAAGTCAAAAGTCAAAAGTCAAAAGTGTTATAAATCAATGCTTTTGGCTATTTGAAATGGTCTACTGATTTCTGCCGCGCTGTACTAGTTAATCATACTATTTATACTTGGTTAAAAAATTTTTTGCCCGCTCATAAACTTGTCTCCGTAGACCGGGGGGAATGTAGGCCTTAGCTATTCTAACAATATGCTCCAAATATTGATACCCCTGCCATTGCTGTTCTTCTGCTGGGGTTAAACCAAGCGTCCGATTTTTCTCTAACAGGGCGCTAGTTTGAGCTTGCAGCGATTCGGAGGGACGCAAGGCAATAATGGCTTCAGCGCTGGGGAGACTTGCGAGAAATTCTAGGACTTCAGCCATACCTGAAAATCCTTCTTGGGCGATCCCGCTTTGCAGGGTGGGATTCGCGATCGCATTTGCATTAAATTCTCGTAACCCTAACTCTATGATTTGAGGTAGTTTGTCTTCAAAGAGTTGAAGCTGAGTAACAACTTCATCAGGTAAATCGAATGTAACTTGCATGTGCGTCGGCTTTTACTACTAAAATACACCTTATGTTGGTACTTCTACTAATTTTGCTATTTCTTCGCCAAGACGGATGAAATGGTTAGGATTTAAGGTGAGTAACTGGTCTATTTCTGTTTTAAGAATAATTTGAGCAATTAAAGCATCATAGATTGCACCTCCTGTTAAGTTCAAAGTTACCATTTTATTAATCACAGATTCATAATCCTGTGCAGAAAGAGAAATTACTTCAAATTCTGCTAAGTTTTCGTTTATTAATTGTTGTGCCAATTTTGGAGAAACAGGAGGCTTGATGGGAAGGCGTGTTAAAACGGAATATAATTCTGCTAAAGTATGAGTACAAATTATTCCTTGAAGATTTCCCAATTTCACTTTTTTTACAAGTGCAGTACAACCTGAGTGCTTAGGATGATTAGTCCATAAAGCAGCAATTAAAACACTGGTGTCAAATAAAGCTTTTACCACGACGCTAAATCATTTATTCTTTCGGTCCTCAAGTCATCAATAATTGTTTCTGTACTACCAACTGGTTCAGCTTTAAAGACTAATATTCCATCTTCGTAGTAGGTTTCTACTTCCGGTTGCACAGGTTTAAGAATTAGTTGACCATTTTCAACTTTTAAGGATAACTTGGTTTCATTATTAATTCCTAGCTCTTGGCGTATTTTTTGAGGAATTTCGACACGACCAAATTGATCAAGAGTGAGTTGTTCCATATTATTAAGTACCTTTACCCTAGATTACTAAAATTTTACTTAATTCCTTAATTCTAGAAAAATTAAGAGGATTCCAGACACTATCCGAAACCCTCTATTATCTATTCTATTGCTAGATTCCCTTTTATTGAGTTATTTGAGCGGTTGGAAAAGCACCAGGTTGTACGCCTATGGTGACGGTTTGTCCACGACGACGTAACTCTACGCGTACATCTCCCCCGACTTGGCTATTCTCTACCACCTGTTGTACGGAGTTTCCATCTTTAACAGCTTGACCGTTCAGCTTTTGGATGACATCACCAGCACGTATTCCTGCTTTAGCTGCTGGGGAATTGGGCATAACCTTGACAACTAAAACACCTTGATCTTCATCTACACTCAAGCCACTGTTAGGATCTGAGTTGATGTTTTGCTTAATTTCAGGTGTTAGCCCAACCATCTGAATTCCTAGGTATGGATGTTGTGCTTTACCTGTAGCGATCAATTGATTGGAAATGCGTTGCGCGGTATTGATAGGGATGGCAAAACCTAAGCCTTGCGCACCTTGAATGATCGCTGTGTTCATACCGATCACCTCGCCTTGAGCATTCAGCAAGGGACCACCAGAGTTACCAGGGTTAATTGCGGCGTCTGTTTGAAGATAATCAACTCGCTTATCTGAACCAATCAGGTTGCTGGCGCGTCCAGTGGCGCTGATAATACCTGTGGTGACGGTATTGTCTAAACCAAGAGGGTTACCGATCGCGATCGCCCACTGTCCAGGTTGCAGCCCATTTGAGTTTCCTATTTTTACTGTTGGGAGATTACTAGCCTGAATCTTCACCACAGCAACATCTGTCAGTTCATCTTTCCCAAGCACTTTACCCTGATAGGTTTTTCCACCTGTTAAGGTTACCTTCACTGTATCCGCACCATCTACAACGTGGGCATTGGTCAAAATCCGACCATCAGAACTGATAATAAAGCCTGAACCAAGACCCCGTTCTACCCGGTTTCGTGGACTTGGTAGTGCAGATCCAAAGAAACGCTGAAAAAACGGATCTCTGAATTCTTCTGGTATATTGGTTTTTACTGTTCGAGAAGAATCAATACGTACAACAGCAGGTCCAACCTGTTTAACTATCCTGGTAACGAAGTTTGGATCAGTAGCGACTGGTAATGGAGGCGCAGCATCTACTCTACTAACTGCCAAATTGGAAGCATTGTTAGAAACCTGTTGGTAATTAGAAGCCAGGTAGCCTCCTGCAAATGTCATACCAGATCCGAGCAACACCAAGGATAGGTTAAAAGCTGCTTTTTGCCAGGGTGCAACGTTACGGGTTTTTGTTGCGGAACTGTCGTTCACGGGTGATTTTTTGTACTGTTCTGACGTGTTATCGTCATTAGGAGGTATGTTATACATTTGCTTTGTGTAAAGGTTTCAAGATAATATATTTATAATCTAGAAATTCTTTGTGACATTCTTATTATAAAAGTATTAAGCTATTGTGACAAAGTGTGCTAACTACCAACCATGGACAGGGTGTAGGGGGTGGGGTGTAGGGTGTAGGGTGTAGGGTGTAGAATGTGGGAACCCCATATTTAAAAATAGAGGTTTCAAATAAGGGTGCCGTGTTCAGAGCCCGGTGCTTATCAAAACATATTTTTCTTTTCTTTTCATACTTAAAAGTAGGGGCTTGTACTCAGACTTCGCCACTGATTCTTGCCCTACACCCTACCCCCTACACCCTACACCCTACCCTCATTAAAATAGGGCTTCGAGAAACCCAATTCAAAAAAATAAGCAAGTTGCTATGTCAAGCTAATAACAACTATACTCAGATTCGTTAGGTCTAGATGGGTGTCAAAAGCATTGTGACCACATTAAGTGGACGCTATCAAATCATTCGGCAATTAGGCGGTGGCGGCTTTGCGATGACCTTTCTGGCAAGGGATACTATGCAACCTAGTCAGCCTCTATGTGTTGTAAAGCAACTGCGTCCACATCATACTGAACTCCGCGTTGTGGAGCTATTTGAAAAAGAAGCCGCTATTTTAGAAAAACTAGGTAAACATCCTCAAATTCCTCGGCTATTGGCTCACTTTAAAGAGGATGACAATCTTTATATTGTTCAGCAGTTTATCCAAGGACAAGACCTCAGTAAAGAAATTTTGCCAGGGAAACAGCGAAGTGAGGATTACGTCACCAACCTATTGCAGGAAGTGTTGGAGATATTGTGCTTTGTACATCACCAAGGGGTAATTCACCGCGATATTAAACCTCACAACCTCATGCGGCGGCATGAAGATGGTAAGATTTTCTTGATTGACTTTGGAGCAGTTAAGGAAATTGGCTCCGTAACAGAGAATTCTCGAGGTGAATTGACCTCTACTGTTATCATTGGCACTCCTAGTTACATGCCTAATGAACAAAAGAATGGCAAACCTTGTCTAGGTAGTGACATGTATGCTTTAGGGCTCACTGCTATTCAAGCACTAACTGGTATCTTGCCTATAGACCTTCCTGAAGATCCATTAACAGGTGAAATCCTTTGGCAAGACAAAGTAAAAATTAGTAATCATCTGACAAATATCTTAACCAAAATGGTGCGGCGTCACCACAGTTTACGTTACCTCTGTGCTCAAGAAGCACTACAAGCACTCACAACACCAACACCACCACTACTCCAATGGTCACGGCGGAGAGTTATTCAAACCCTTGGTTTCGCGGGGGCTGGTTTTATAGCTGCTGTTTTGGGCGAGAACATCTCACAAAGGGGTGCGAAGACAAAAGTATTAGCTTTACAAAGTTTCCAATTCCAAGTTGTGAGTGTGGATATACAAGGAAATATCACCAACCGTCGCCTTGGTCAGGCAAACTTTTTTACAGAAGACCTTGGTAATGGGGTCACACTAGATATGGTAGCAATTCCATCTGGTAAGCTAGTCATGGGTTCGCTCCCAAGAGAACAACAACGACTTGCCAATGAAGATCCGCAGCACACTGTTACTATTCCATCTTTTTTCATGGGTAAGTTTGCTGTTACCCAAGAACAGTATCAAGCTATTATGGGTAACAATCCCTCTAACTTTACCGGAGCAAGACGACCTGTTGAAAAGGTAACTTGGGATAATGCTACTGAGTTTTGTTCTAAAATATCATACATCACTGGTAAAAACTACCGCTTGCCTAGTGAGGCAGAGTGGGAATATGCCGCTCGTGCTGGAACAACTACCCCTTTTCACTTTGGTGAAACAATTACAACAGATTTAGCTAATTATGATGGTCACTATACCTATGGCTTAGAACCAAAAGGTGAATATCGTCGGGAAACAACTGACGTCGGCACATTCCCACCAAATGCTTTCGGATTGTATGATATGCATGGTAATATCTGGGAATGGTGTCAAGATAACTGGCACAATAATTATGTCGGTGCGCCTAATGATGGTAGTGTTTGGACAAATGAAAATGATCTAGATTCTCGATTGCGACGCGGCGGTTCATGGTATATCTATCCTTGGGTTTCCCGTTCAGCTTATCGTAGTAGATATCTGTTCAACAGCAGAAACGATGATGTTGGGTTTAGGGTTGTTGTTTCTGGTGATATAGGTCTTGGCGGATAGGTTATTAAGTAATGAACGCCTTAATTTTCCTAAAATTGTTGTACAATCGAGGAAACATGGCTTTAAAAACCATGATTATCATGAATTTTCTTTCTTTTAAAATCGAAGGATCATTTCTAACACTGCACCAAAGAAATCGAGCGTTTACCCAACTTTTTTGTTTTTCTACAGGCGCTTGAACAGCTTTCACACTTAGGTATTTGTAAATTTTACCTAAGCTGTATTTTTTTAAGTGCTGTACTGATTTGCCTTTCTCATTGTTATCCAAAGCACGTTCGATTACCTTTAAAGTCACAGTTTCTTGTCTATAAAGATTTGACGACAAGGTATTAGCAGAGAGTCTATATAATATTTGCGCTTCTGGAACTACTACAAACTGATAGCGTGCTGCTAAGCGCAATGCTATATCCCAATCTTCAGCAGGAGAAACCGATTGCTCAAAACCACCAACAGTTTGTAGCGCCTCTGTGCGAACTAAAATATTAGAGCCATTATCTAAAAAATTCTGTACAAAAAGCTTGCTGTAAACATCACCTGTCAGTGTAAATCGGTAACCTGGGTATAAGAAATCACCATCAGTATCAATAAAGTTTACCCAGCTATAAGCCACAGTAGCTTCAGGATGCTCTCGTAAAGCGTTTACCTGGCTTTCTAACTTATTTGGTGTCCACAAATCATCAGCATCGAGAAAGGAAATAAATTCGCCGACAGCTTTAGAAATTCCCCGATTTCGACTGACGGCTACACCCTCATTAGGATAAGAAAAGACTTGTAACCGTGAATCAGTTACGATCTCAATCACCTTGGCTGTTGAATCTGTTGAACCATCATTAATGACGATAATTTCTATGTCTGTTAGTGTTTGGTTAACAACAGATTCAATAGTTTGTCGGATTGTTTTTTCCGCGTTAAAAGCAGGAATAACAACAGAAACGAGTGGCATGTCTACTGTGTTTCTCGACGTACTTGGTGTACTTTTTTACACTTCATGGGAAGCTTCAATTAAGTAGGGTGCATTTTGTGGTGGCGATACTTTCTTTTTCTTACTAAAGGTGAGTTTGTTATTTCCGTAATCGATTACGATTGTGTCGCCAAGAACGAAAGTATTCTCTAGTAACTTGGTAGCAATGGGATTTTCTACTTCTCGTTGAATTGCTCGTTTGATTGGGCGCGCACCATAAACTGGATCGTAACCCACTTCTACAAGATATTCACAAGCTGCCGGGGTGATTTCCAAAGAAATTTTTTGCTCAGCAAGTAGATTTTCTACTCGTTTGAGTTGAATCCTGATAATTTGTCCTAATTCACTCCGCGTTAGGGTATGGAAGATAATGATATCATCAACACGGTTCAGAAATTCAGGACGGAAGTGCGATCGCAAAGCATCTGTTACCCGACCCCGCATTTTTTCATACTTAGAGTCATCGCCAGCAACATCAAGAATGTGTTCACTACCAATGTTACTTGTCATTACTATCACAGTATTTCGGAAATCCACTGTTCTTCCTTGGGAATCCGTAATTCTACCATCGTCGAGTACTTGTAACAAAATGTTAAACACATCAGGGTGCGCTTTTTCCACTTCATCTAGCAGCACCACTGCATAAGGACGACGACGGATAGCTTCGGAAAGTTGACCACCTTCTTCGTAACCCACATATCCCGGAGGTGCACCTACCAAACGAGATACCGAGTGTTTTTCCATATACTCAGACATATCCAAACGCACAAGGGCGTCATCAGCATCAAAAAGAAACTGCGCCAAAGCACGGGCAAGCTCAGTTTTACCCACCCCAGTAGGACCCATGAATAAAAACGAACCAATTGGACGGCTAGGATCTTTCATCCCCGCACGAGCGCGACGAATTGCTGCTGCTACAGATGATACAGCTTCTTCTTGCCCAATAACTCGTGCGTGTAGGTGATTTTCTAGTTGCAGTAATTTTTGTCGCTCAGATTCCAGTAGCCGATTTAGGGGAATTCCTGTCCATTTTGCGACAATTTCAGCAATATCCTCTTCTGTCACTTGTTCTCGCAGCAGTGTGGAACCTTTGCTTTGAATTTCTAAAAGTTGGACTTCTTTAGCTTCGCGCTCATGGAGTAAACCTTCCAATTTGCCGAACTTCAACTGAGCAGCTTTATTAAGATCATAAGCTCTTTCTGCTTGCTCTATTTGCACCCGCAACTTTTCTTCTTCTTGCTTTAAAGTACTAATTGCTTCTAGTAACTGCTTTTCTCCTTGCCATTGTCCATTCAATTCTTGCTGTTTTTCAGTTAAATTACTGATTTCTCGCTGAATTCTCTCTAAACGCTCTTTAGTTTGAGGCGTAGTTTTCTCTTCTCCAGCCAATGAAAGCTTTTCCATTTCCAGCTGCATCAAACGGCGATCGATAATTTCTAATTCTGTGGGTTTGGAAGTGATCTCCATTTTTAACTGTGCGGCTGCTTCGTCTACCAAGTCAATTGCTTTATCTGGTAAAAAGCGATCAGAAATATAACGCGCTGATAATGTTGCTGCTGCGACTAAAGCCGAGTCGGAAATTTTGACGTTGTGGTGAACTTCGTAACGTTCTTTCAACCCCCGCAAGATAGAGATTGTATTTTCCACACTTGGCTGATCCACTAATACTTGTTGAAAGCGCCTTTCCAAAGCAGCATCTTTTTCAATGTATTTGCGGTACTCATCCAACGTTGTTGCTCCAATACAGCGCAGTTCACCTCTTGCTAGCATTGGTTTAAGTATATTTCCTGCATCCATTGCGCCTTGTTGGGTGGAACCAGCACCAACAACGGTATGCAGTTCGTCAATGAACAGGACAACTTGACCGTTTGATTCTGTAACTTCCCGAAGTACCGATTTCAGGCGTTCTTCAAATTCTCCTCTTAATTTTGCCCCAGCAATCAAACTACCCATATCTAGGGCAATTAACTGCCGGTTTTTCAAAGATTCGGGAACGTCACCGTTTATAATACGTTGTGCTAGGGCTTCTGCGATCGCGGTCTTACCTACCCCAGGCTCACCTATCAAGACTGGATTGTTTTTACTGCGACGAGACAACACCTGTATAACCCTACGGATTTCATCGTCTCGTCCAATAACGGGGTCTAGCTTACCAGCTTTTGCCTGTTCTGTCAAGTCTCTACCGAACTTTTCTAAAGCCTCATAGCGTGATTCGGGGTTTTGGTCGGTTACCTTTTGGCTACCGCGAATCGCCTTAATAGCAGCTTCTAGCTTAGTGGATTCAAAATTGAGGCTTTTGAAAATTCGCCGCCCAATACGTTCATCTTCAGCAAAGGCTAAGAGTATGTGTTCAATAGAAATGTATGAATCTTTCATCTTGACTCTATATTCCTCCGCGCTATCTAGCATTGCGTCTAAAGCACGACCGAGATAGAGTTGATCTGTTTTTCCTACTTTGGGTTGACGTTGGGCAAATCCTTCAAGCTGCTGTTGCAATCGCACGGGATCAATATCTGAACGAGCAATGATCCTTGCTGCTAGCCCGCTGTCTTCTTGTAACAGAGCAATGATTAAATGTTCAACATCTAGTTGTTGTTGTTGATACGCACGAACTATATCTTGCGATTTGACTATCGCTTCCCAAGCTTTATCAGTAAATTTATTCGGATCTGTCGGCTGCATTTTTACAATAACTGTTTTAATTATTACGGGACTGGGGACTGGGGACTGAATCAGTTATCAGTTACCAGTTACCAGTTATCAATCGTCCCATACACTCTGATAACTGATAACTGTTTACTGTTCACTGATTAATCTCCTACTTTAGAATGAAAAAACTGTTCTGAATGTGCCTTCCCAGGTTGTGCCATTGGAGGAATCGTTGTTAGCGTTGGTTACCCATGAAAATGTAGGAGTAATACTGATATTATCGTTTAGTTTCAAATTGTAAAATGTTTCAAAGTTAGTTTGAGTTGTATTACCCAAACCATTCGTCACAAAAGGCTGACCAATGGCAATACCTGCAAGAGTACCAGGAACGAAAAGATCCCGAAACCCTAAACCTACCACCCAACTGAAGGGCTGTAAATCTATACGGCGATTGATAGCAGTGTTGAATCCTTGATAATTACCAAATCCCAAGCGACTAAAAATTCCTGTACTCCGGTTGAAGCTATATTCAGCATTAACTCCAAAGGCGTTAATATCGGTGTTGTTGATTAGGGCATTTGTATATTGTAACCGTAATCCTAGACGACGACTGGGTGCATATTCTAGTTCTACACTGGTTTGATGTCTATCGCCAAATAAACCACCTGTGTTTCTAGCAGAGTTGAATTGATTTGCATCCGCCGCAATGTAGAGCGATCGCAAAGTGAATTTTCCCCCACCAGGATTCCATGCGATCGCCGCACCTGCTCCTCCACCACGATCAATTTGATTTTGGACAATCAAAGGATTATGCAGGAAAAAGCTAGAGCTAAAATCAATTGCTTCGTTGTTAGCGTACCTGTTACGGTCTATAAAATCCCGTGGTAGCATTTTTGCTCCAACAGTGACTCCGAGATTTTTTGTTGGATGAAACGAGTAGTACAAACGTCTTAGGGTAACATTAGAGCCATATTCCCCGTAATCGAGTCCGCCGCCATTGGCTATTAAACCAGTGGTTCCCAAAAGCTTTAGGTTTTTGTTTTGCGCTCGACCAATAGCATCAAGACCATTATTACCAGATTCTAGCTGAGTAACGAGTATGTTCTGTGCATGGAAGCTTGTTGAAAGAGTTAATCGCGATCGCGCGACCATAGTACTATTGGCGTTACTACCATTGGTAAAACCAATAATTGTTTGACTCTGTAGCTTCGTGGTTAGAGAAAATTGCTCAGCAGTCAGTTTAGCTGAGCGAATTGCAATTGAGTCTACATTGTGCTGCAATTGATCCAAAGCTGAACGGTATTCTTTTTGTAACCGCCTCAGAGTCATCATATCTTCTTGAACGTACGGATTACCAACAGCACTGCCAATGATGCTATTAACTTTCTCTAAAACGGCTGCTAACCCGGCAGCAAATTCATAACGGGAAAGGGAACGGTTACCAGCAAAGATTCCATTTGGGTAGCCCAGTGTGACACCATAACGGATAGTAAGCGATCGCAATGCTTGATAAGCCCAGTCTGTTGGTTTGACATCAGACAACTCGGAAACGGAATTTTGCTCAGTCAACTCCTCAGATTTTACTTGTTCTTGTTCATTGATAAATCTGGGGGATTCAACAAGCAATTTTTTTTGTTGTTCTATATTAAGATTCTCTGGCTGATGAGAGCCCAGTACAACATCGTAAAGAAATAATGGTGCTGAGGGAGAATTATACTGTTTTTCAGATGGATGATCTACAACCACTGCTGGATCAGCCAGCTGTTCACCCCCAGCGACGTAGGCCACTGAATCAGAAAGCGCTATAGTTTTCCTAAGTTCTTTACTAGACTTCGCACTTTGAAATCTGTAATCTCTATAAACAGAGAACTCTGCCTTTGTGAAACTAGAATTTTTTTCTGGTCGGGATACTTCTAGTTTAGGAAGTTCTACCTTTGTAGTCACCCCAGATTCTTTGTCAGTAATGGATGAATACTGATCAGGGAGAGAGATTTGCAAAGAATTCGCTGCTTCTAAAGGGGAGCACATTTGAATAAAAATTCCGCAACTGACTGAACTACCCGCAAAAAATTTTTGCCAGCGAATTCTTTGCCGCAGACATGGTCGTACACTCAATTCAATCACAGCTGCACTATATTAGTCATAATTACTGATTTAAAAGTTGCTTTTCTGTTTCTTTCTTAACCGCAGATCCTTGAGTACCTAGTTGAATCAATTCTACCTTATACCCATCTGGGTCTTCCACAAAAGCAATCACTGTAGAACCATGTTTCATAGGTCCTGGTTCTCGGACTACTTTTCCACCGTGATTTTTAATTTCCTGACAAGTAGCATAAATATCATCAACTCCTATGGCAATGTGACCGTAAGCATTGCCTAACTCATATTTTTCCACACCCCAGTTATAGGTAAGTTCTATGACTGTATTATCGCTTTCATCACCGTAGCCAACAAAAGCCAGGGTAAACTCCCCTCCTGGATAGTCTTTTCGGCGCAGTAACTTCATTCCTAAGACTTCACAGTAAAACGTTAGGGATTCTTCAAGATTACCAACTCGTAACATTGTGTGTAGTAAGCGCATACTAACCCCTTGTTTTTGATATTTACCTATGTCAATATTTTAGCTGTTGATGGGAATAGGGCATGGGGCATTGGGAATAGGGCATGGGGCATTGGGAATAGGGCATGGGGCATTGGGAATAGGGCATGGGGCATTGGGAATAGGGCATGGGGCATTGGGGAATAGGAAAAAAGGTAAATCCTGCGCAGTATTAAGGGACTTCTCAGCCAAAGATTCAGCGCTCTAAATACTAAGCTTTTCCACATTTAAGTTTCATTTTGCTCTATTAGTCGGAAAAGCTTCAAACCCGATGCCCCATGCCCCATGCCCCATTCCCTATCCTGCCGTATTAAGTGCCGTCTTAAGTTTCCACTTAACGTTTGTTCCTTTTTTGAGAACGACTTCGCCACCAGGACTAGATAACACAAAAGCAGTTGCAGCTGCACCGCCAGCTAAAGCACCTTGTTTGAAGTTGGCTTTATTACCAAGAAAGTGACCTGCCACTGCTCCACCTAGAATAATGCCAGCATTCTGAATAAACTTGCCTTTCGTTTTTGTTTCTACTTGAGTGTTGACTAAAGATGCATCAAGAGGATAGGCTTGACCATCTTTGAGCATTATGTCGTCAACCACTAAATGCAAACTAGCTTTCTTGCCTTTCGCAGCCTTGACAACATCTTCAAGATGTCCTTGAATTTGAGCATCTTTCAAGGTTGGATTACCACCAACTAAAGAGTTTTTCACTCGCAGAGTAAAGCGATCGTTGTTGCGATTTTTGGCAGTAGATAAATCTTCTTGGAGAATGGTGTCAAAAGTAGTTCCTGCTGGAACACTAGCTTGCTGACCTTTAGAATTACTAGTGATTGCGCTAGTATTAGTTGTCTTTGTTGTGTTGGGATTGCTTGTGTTGGTTGTGCTGGTACTACTTGTCTTATCAGCCGGTTTACTACAAGCAACTGTGTTACCAAGTAGGGCTGCGCTCAGTAATAATGGTATTAACTTTTTCATGATTAGTTTTTGGTATCAATCAACGCTACATATATAGCCACTGTTGCATTCTATGGTGCAACTCGTGTAAGCTATGAGATTAAAAGATTAAGAGAATACTGTCAAGTAAGTAGGTGGCAGGATTAAATGGTAATTGGTTCGTAGTTGCACTTTAGTGCACTAAAGTGCAACTACAAGCCTTTGAGTCCTTTTACAAAAATTTACATAGTTGGTATTATTTTCACCAACTTACTCGTATAAAACAATGTTGCTCAAAATTAATCCGTTAATTCCAGTCCTCCTCGATACCCTGTAATTAAACGGCTGCCATCTTGAAAAATATGAACTTCTATTTGGTCGCTTGCCCAGGTAATCTGGTCTTTGAAAGCAGGATTGAAGACATGAACTCTTTGATTGCTCGAAGAAACAGGAGAATTGGGAGAGTTAACAGCTAGTGACTCAACGTAGGGACCATCAATCAATATGTCTAGCTGTGCAAGCAAATCTTTTGAACCGGCCGGAGCATATTCGGCTTGCAACTGCTCCAGAGTGAAACCAGTAAACGACATAACATTAAGTCCAGCTGCTTTTACCTTGCTTGCAAGGGAAGCCAGTGCGGGAGCTTGCCAAAACGGTTCCCCTCCAGAAAATGTTACTCCCTGATTACGAGGATTGCTGAGAATTTTTTCTGCAAGGCTGTCAATTGTTCTCAGTTGATTCATCTCAAAAGACCAAGATTCAGGATTAAAGCAACCTGGACACTCCCTTAAACATCCCTGTACCCAGACAACAGCACGAGATCCAGGACCATTCACTTCTGATTCATCGACATAGCCCATGATGTTAAGATATCCGGCAGGAATTTCCACAAGTGATATGTATGGGTTAGTTTTCTGTTGAGTCATCGTTTTTCTATTCCAAGCTTGGGGGAATGTGAGGAACTTGCGAGTAGTTCTACACCGACCGCTTGCGACAGTCTTTATAACTGATTATCGATCTGACTCTGCCTTGATCTGTGGTTTTGTAGACAAAAATTTGCTTTTGTTCTGTAGCAGGATTTCTCGCCACGTTTTGTCTGATTAGTTGGAAACTTAATTGTATTATTTTTTTTGTTAAATAAAAAGATATCTAGCGCTGACTGCGTTCAGTCGGATTAGTTGGAAACAACAGCGATCGCCATATCAGGTAAAGCGAATCAACTACAAGATAAAAGCAACTCAATAACATACTAGTCTATTAATGTCAACCGTCTTAAGACCACGTGTCAATGTTTGTGTTAAGCTAGTGCTTTCAGTTTTAAACTCTCTACAATCAGACAACGTGTCATGTCGTACAACAGGTACTTTTGTTTGGATGTGTTGTCTGTTGTTTCTACGCGTGACATAGGTGAAATCCGACTTTAGCGAGGTTAATTATCCAGTTGGTTAATGCTCTGTTGACTTTAGTTGGATCTATTTGTGGGGAATTTTCCTTGTGGTACATTGTGTCCTCTCCTAAAATCCCGGCTTGAGTTTTCGTCAAATCTGCATATTCGGAGTGTAGTAGGTTGTTTTTCACTACATCGACATGCTCGGGAAAATATATCTCTAGCAAAGCTAAAGCAACATCTAAACCATCGTTATCGAAAGCATGACGGGATTCTAAAACCGCGACATCATTGTATATGTGTTGCCAATTTTGCTGTGGTTTATTCTTATTTTTATCGCGATCTCGATAACCCAATAACAAACCCACTTCTAAAAACCACCAAGGACACACCCATTCTAAATGATTCCCATTATTAAATAAGATACGAAACGCGACCCTGTCTCTTCCGTTATTTTTTGCTGATATTTCTGCTTCCCGACAATGTTGTAATATATCTTGTTGTGGAATTCCCGGAAATGCCCACACAAACCCAACGCTGACAGTAATTTTCTTATCACGCCAAATCTTAGACTTAAAATCGCTAAACCAATCGACACAATACTTTGGTTTTAATCTCTCTCTTAAGTCTTCTTTATCGTAAAAGACACCTAAAAAATTATCACCTGCAGCGTAAATAACTCGACCCATTTTCAGTGGTCTAGCTTTGAACCATTTACCCCACTCCCGCATTTCTTTACTAAAAGTATGGGTTTTTTCTGGGTATTTTTTCAGATAGTCACCAGCTTTATCACCATCTCCCTGAAACCAGCCTTGAAAATCATCTTTGTATCTGCTTAAATCTTTAAAAGATAATGGCTGTAAGTCTTTTGATATCTGTGTGATATCCTTAATCAGTGGTTCAAGATCTGTTGTATCTTCGCCAAATTTCTCTATTATCTTATTAATTAGCTTCTTGGACACGCTTTCATAGGTAATCATACGCTTGATTAACTCTGGAATGCTGAGTTCTTCTTTTGGATCAATAAATGATTCCCCTAGTTTCTCGCTGAGTGCTTGGTAGAAAGCTGTGAGAATCTGCTTTTCTTGCTGATAGTTGTAATTGCGAGGATCGGAAATTTCGCCGAGTTTTGGATGTGCGATCGCATCCACACCAGAAAGAAGAGAACTCTCACCTTGCCAATTTATTCCAGTCCAATCACGCCTGTGCTTTCTCTGGTTGAGCTTCTCTCTAACATCATTTATACTCTGATTTGGCTCTCCTTGAACCCAGAAAAATTCCCATGCGTATTTTGTCCACAAACCCCAACTACTTTTCCACGTCGTGTAGTGCCATTCACCTTTAATATTATCCTCAATCCACTGACGGCAAGTTTTTGTAACACATTCCCAAGCTGTTAAGAATGTTCCTCTTGCATCTTCTTCTGGGAAATCACCATCAATAATAATCTGGTTGGGCATTCCTTGAATGATATTTGCTAAAGCGGGAGAAATTACTTCACAACCATGCTTATACGCAGTGTTACAAATCATCCAAGATAAGTAAGAAAGTAAATAATAACTTGCATACAAATCTCGCAGCTTGCGCGATTTTTCAATAAACCCCTGCTGCAGAGGAGTAAAGGTAATTATGGTGTAAATTTTGTTTTTCATAGGCATTTGTGATTGCATTACGTTAGGTTCTTTTAACATCAAAAATGTTTAAGTTCCTTTAGGAACTATACTCTACACGGTCAAAGAATGAGCTTTTTGCTTAAGCCAAGAGCAATACTAACTTAATGTACTATCCTTATGCTCAAAAACGCAATCAATGCCCGTGCAGAGTATACTTACTTGGAAAAAAATATTTTCAGATACTCTTGTTTCACAACAATAAAAAACATAGATTTTTGTCTGCGTTTCTTTTAATGGATGATTCGATACCTATAGGATGACTATTTGATTTTTGAAAAAATCTCAATTGTTGAGTATCTTAGGGCAGCGTAACGCACCGAAACCTTGGAATGGTGGTTTAGAACTTCGTTCTAAACCACTCTACTTATTATCCCAAATATAAAATAAGATTCCTATAAATTCCTGGCTACAATATCTGTTGAATAGATAGGAAAATCATAGCAGATGCGCCAATAAATAAGGTGATCGTATCATCTCCTGATAAGCCCATAAGGCTTTGTTGGGAAGTGACGATCCTATATATCACAGCACTTCCGGACACTATTCCGTAAGTGCTCATAATAACGTTCAAAACACTCTCCAACTTTACCTGACTCGTTGATCTGTAATAGTATGCAGATAGTCCTCGATAAATGAGGCAAGCAATGAGTAGTATCAAGAAAAGTCTCATTTGTTGTGACATATTATTGATTAAACCAAAAGTGAAGGTGGACAGAATAATTGCGGCTATAGCTAATGAGGTGAAAAACAACAATCTCCTCACCCTGATCGGCTATATCTCCTGAGAGGTTAAACATTGCGCCATTAGACATCTAGTTGAAACCGTTAGTGGGAGCGAGCAAGTACACCCTACGGAAACACCTAAAGGCAAGAGCCCCTACCTCATTTTTGAGGTATCTATGTGATAAAGTCCTATCGGTTAGCGCTTGTTATCGTTGTTGCAAGGTTTCTACGTCCACCTTTTGGTTGAATGAAGTAGTCACAAGATAGAATATTGGATCCTTTTGGAAAATTAATATGGGAAAAAATCTTGCTAGCCTTCGCTTCCTAGCAATTTTTGTAGCGTTACAACCGTGTTTGGTCAATTGCGGAAGCAGGATTTTAAGTTTTGTAGAGGACATATTATGGGGTCTCGTGTTAAATCGCTTACTTGTGGAGGGTTTATCATTAGGATTGATCGGGTCTCCCCAATCATTGAAGAAATTTTCGAGTTTCATATGCAACTAGAAATTAATAGACCTAAGTATAATACCATAGTACAACCTAGTGTTCCTTGAAATAGAACTTCATAAAAATTTAAGCTTAGGTAAGTTGACGATAAAAATTCAACGTATATGAAGAAATGTAAGTTGACCTTAGGGTGCTGCGAGATAACACAACCTAGCTCAACATTTCTTAACATAGTTTCAAATATTAGACAGAGCTACTTACCCCTATAAGCTCATCTTAACTGCCTATCTAATCTCTATGCAGGCTCTATTAACTAAGCTTAAGTTAGAATATTTATATGAAATCAGTAATGATTTCCACCGCAACTGGTTTAAGTTGATTAGTTGTAAACAAGATAAAATCGCATACGTGTGATGGTTTATCGTTAGACAATGGCTAATTAGCAGAGTGATGTATCAATTAAGCTAAAAAAGTTTAATCACCTTTGCTATTAGCCATTGTTTGTGTGAAGTCGAAAACTATCGACAACAAGGGAGCGATCGCTTTAAAATATTGACTATCAACTAGCTTGATGTTTGGCAAACCTAAGCGGGAGCCAAAACCTAGGGGGGTTTGCCAAAATTGCTGGAACCTTCATGGGTAAATGCTTTGAGCGTTTTGATTTTGGAGGTAAATAATAATTTGTGTCAATAAGTGTCCTTGAAATGAACCTGTTTTTTACCTTTGCCAAAACCTCTTGTAGAGTTCTTACTCTGTCAGGTTTTCAGGCGACAGTCTCGCGCCGACTGCGTTAAGTCGGATTAGTTGGAAACATATCAATAGAGGATATGTATGTTAATGGGGAAGAACTCGCGCCGACTGCGTTAAGTCGGCACGAGTTGGAAACTCGTACATTCCTAGCTCAGCTAAATGTAAGATACCATCCTCACCTACACGACAGTTTAAAGTTACACCTGAAAAGATCGGGAAGTTTGGTAGCCTCGAAAGAAGGGGTCAAGGATATTATTGGAATTAACCCCCTTCTGGTATTTATATCGGGGTGTAAAGACGGCACGAGCGAGTAAGTGTAAATACTGAGAGATAGTCAATTATGCAAGTCTGTCTAGTTACAGGTGGTAACTCTGGTGTAGGTTTAATGACGGCGGTAGGTTTAGCCAAATTAGGTAATCATGTATTTATTGCATGTCGTTCAGCAACTAAAGCAGCAAAAGCTATAGAATATATTCGGCGAACTACTCTTAATCAAAATGTGGAATTTTTACCACTTGACCTAGCTTCTTTAGATTCAGTTCGTAATTGTGTCACACTATTCAATGAGAAAAATTTACCGTTGCATATATTGGTCAATAATGCTGGTATATTTAACCGCAGAGGGACAACAAAAGAAGGGTTTGAACTCATTTGGGGAACTAACTATTTAGGTCACTTCTTACTCACCTATTTATTACTAGAAAAAATGCAAAAATCTGCGCCAAGTCGCATTATCATGGTATCGTCAGATTTAGCATTATATCCAAGTGGTATTGACTGGGATTTATTAGTAAAAAGAACACCGTTAAATTTTATAAACCTGTATGCCATTTCTAAACTCTGCTTATTGCTATTAACTCAAGAACTTTCTCAGCGATTAAATAATTCTCAAGTTACTGTTAATGCAATCCATCCAGGTTTTGTGCAATCGAATATTACTATATGGCATCAACTCAGTAAATATTTAGGTTTAGGTATTTCCCCAGAAGCTGGAGCATATAGCACCCTAGTTTGTGCTATTTCCCCAGACTATCAAAGTATTAGTGGAAAATTTTTAGATCGTCATAACAAAGAAATTCCATTACCTAAAATAGCACAAGACAAAGAAATATTACAGGAATTATGGGAACGTAGTTTATTATGGACTGGTTGCAATCAACAGCAAAATTTGCCGAAAATTAATTATGATGGGACTGATGGCATTTGGGGACCAATTTCTCTCAATTTAAACAGCAAAGAACTATCTGATATTACCAAAAATATTTTAAATGAAGTCTTGCCAAAATTACCAAAAAGAGTAATGCTTACTCAATTATTCTTGGCATTGATTAAATTTAATCCTGGTTCTGTTTGGATGATAATAGTTCAATTGTTGAAAAAATCTTTTCACATGGAGAGACATTTAGATTCGCCTATAATTTTGAACTTATGTCATAACAAGAGTTTATTAGAAAAGCTGAGCGAACATTTAGGAGAGAATTTAGTATTATGGCGCTCGGAAGTATGGGTAAATTATCCCGCTCAACAATTAATTCCTTTTTGGCATCAAGATTCTTATCCTAAATTGCTTAAAGGGGATGGTAAAACTATCCATGCTTATATAGCTTTAACAGAAGTTAATGAGCATAATGGTTTTGAGTATATACCTAATAGTTACTTGAAAAATTTTCCGATAAAACTGACTGATCCTTTTAGTGGTAATCAGTTTTTTGATATCCCTGATGAAGTTGTTAAAAAAGCAATTCCTGTAGTATTACGTCCTGGAGAATTTGTCTTATTTACTGATAACCTTGTACATCGTTCTATACGTAATCAGAGTGGTAAAGTACGACTTTCTTTAACACTGAGGTTAACTCAGCCGGGAGTAGAAATTTTACCACGTTATACATCTAACTATCACAAACCTCTGATTTTACAATCCCAAAACAAAAGGTAAGACTAACTTAATCGCTTTTTTCCTTCTCGCAACTGGGACGAGCAACAAGTCCTGGATACGGTTCAATTGAGAATTCTCGGTCTGGATCGGCTAATAAATAGCGATCGCACACCCCAAATAGTTCAGTTTCAGTCTTAGATTGCCGCATCTGGCTTAAGAAAGTACCGGTTCTCTCTACACTCAAACCAATAAAGTTGAGATACATCTTCATCTGGTTAACCCGTGCACGCTCCGGTACTGTCCCCCCACTGGTCGTTCGACGCAGTTTTTCAATGTAGTCGCGAACAAGTCCCAAAGTCACGACACAAATTCTTTCACCACTCAGATGTTGACGGATTTGCTGAAAAATCCAAGGGTTTCGGATTGCAGAGCGACCGATCATGACTCCGGCTGCTCCTGTACTGGAAAGGACTTTAGCAGCACTATAAGCTGATGTCACGTTACCGTTTGCTAAAACTGGGCAATTCACCCGTTGTACAGCGTGTGCAATTGTATCGTAATCTACAGCGCCATGATAACCCTGCTTAACGGTACGACCGTGCAAGCTTAGCAAACTGATATCATACAAATTAATATAATCGAGAATACGATCAAACAAATCAGTATTTTCAAAGCCAATTCGCATTTTGACGCTTAATACACCATCAATAGAAGATCGCAATTCGCCAAGAATTCGGTTTATCTTCTCAGGATCGCGTAACAGCCCACCACCAACATTTTTCCGATAAATTCTTGGAGCTGGACATCCCATATTAAGGTCGATACCTGCTATTGGGTAGAAGCTTAGCTCTTGGGCGATGCGGACTAAATCAGGAATGCTCTCGCCAATAATCTGAGCAAAGATGGGGCGACCGGTGGTATTTTCTGTAATAGAGCGCAAAATGTTTTTATCTAGACCAGAACTAGCATGGACGCGAAAATATTCAGTAAAGAAGTAATCCGGACTGCCATACTCAGCGATCACGTTCATAAATTGCAGATCCGTTACATCCTGCATGGGAGCAAGAGCAGTCAACTCAAGTCCTGGTGAAAGAGGTTCTGGTAGGCAAGTCGATTTTGGCATTTGCAGGGGAGATTGGGTTTTTTCAAAAATTTAGCTGTCCGAAGTGAGAGTTTTTGCGAGAACCAAGGATTAAGGCGATTATTGAACCAATGTTAGCAGGTTTGAAATTAGGGGATGTACCTAACGATGACATTCAATTTGTTATCGACTTGGGTTTATCCAAAATGGATCCCCAAGGAGGATTAACAATCGCAAATCCTATTTATCGGGCAATACGGTTCAGTTAAGGTTAGTGGTAGGTTGGGGTGAACGCTCGTGTTACCCAACAAAATCCTAAAAATGTTGGGTTTCGTTCCTCAACCCAACCTACGCAATTTTAGGCTTTAGGCTTTAACTGAACCATATTGATTTATCGGGAGGTTTTACTCATTGCCCTAATCAATCTCAAAAGATGCTCCAATAGCATATCAATTTAATCAATAAAGGCGTTTTAGAGTAGAACTATACGAGCATCATCAAAACTTTGCTGCTGCACACAGTAATGAACTACACAGATGCGCGACTATACCTTAGAGTCGCTTTAGCATAATTCAGGTATTAACCATGACAGGAAAGTAGCTGTTTAACTGATCTTTTTTGTGAGCGTTAACTGAACTTTTTTGTGAATCCTGTTTGAAAAAAACTGAGCCTTGCCCTGATATCTGGCTTAATGCTAAACCTTTGATTGTGGTTCAACAGAGAGATATCCATTTAACAAGGAGAAGGAGATCAAGTTGAATTTAATTCAAAAGGGGTCGTTACCTAATTGGCAATGCTATATAGAGCAAACTTTCTTTGAAAAACTTAAACTTATTCAATGGAAAGAAATATTTGCGAGGCTCTTAGAATCTAATGAAGATCAGAATTTAAGTTCAACACAAGTTTTATTAGCATTTCAAAAGTATGAACGATTCCTATTTTTGATACGAAAATACCCGTACGTAAGAATGGTTCCTAATCAAGAAATTGATTCAGTTTTACACGCACACATCGCTAATATTCATGAGTTTGAAAGAGACTGCCAAAACCTCTTTAGTGTTTGTCTTAAACATCTTCCAGGATTCGGAAGTGGAGGAGATGCTGAGCGTTTAGAATGGCAATTGGCATTTTCTCAAACTCAGGAGCTATTTGAGCTAAATTATGGACAAGGCACCATGGGTATTTCTGCCGCTGCTTCTTGTGAAATTCTTTGGAACTGTAGCTCATTCAGTAACTTGAAAGTGGTGTGCTAATCACTACAAAACAGTCTTGTATAGGACTGTCCTATGAACTAGCTATAGAATTGATGCGATCGCAGATGACAAACCAGCACATATATTGTTGTGTTAATTGGGTCTTATGTCTATATCTAGCGTTTCCAGCAAATGTTGTGTTTCCTCAACTTCTGGTAACATCCCTAGTTGTTCAAAATTCTCTAATGCTTTAGTTCCCCAAGAGTGAGCATCAACTAAATTGCCTCGTGCTTTCGCTAGAGAGGATAATGAGCGTTGACAAAACCCAAGACGGCTTTTGTCTTCGTTAGCTTCGGCTACCCGGAGTCCTTCAGTTAAAAGTCGTTCGGCTTCATCTAGTCTAGCTTGTTTGATAGCAATGTCAGCTAACCAATTCTGTGTACAGAAGATGGCTCGTATCCAGTCTATGGCTCGTGCAAGTTCGAGAGTTTCTTGAAAAAGAATTTTTGCTTCTTCATATCTTTCATATTTAAAGCAAATTTCACCCTGATAATATCGAATTTGTAACAACTTACGCGATCGCAGCTGTTCGTCGAATTGAGTTTGCTCTAGTAGTTCTCTTGCTTGATTCAGCCAAACTTGCGCCTGATCAAATTTGTGCTGTTGAATGTGTAAAACTGCTATTTTTATTGCCAAACTCAACACAAATAAAGGTTGTTGATGGTGACACAGCTCCCAAGCCTTGATAAATAGTTCGTTTGCTTCTTCTAGCTGCTTCTGCTTTCCCATTGAGGTGAGAGTCCAAGCACGGTCAACCATAACGTTTGCAGTGACTGACCAGTCTCCACGTTGTTCTGCTGCTTGAATTAACCATGCTGTCCAGGTAAGGCGTTCATCCCAGTATCTCAAGCGACTTTCTTGCCTACCCATGATGTGAGTATATGCCTCAAGATTGTGCCAGAATTTCAACATTTCGGCATATCGACTCTCAAGCATACACCACTCAATCACAGCTTGTAAATTTTGCCACTCCTCCTCTAAACCATCAAACTGTCCTTGCCATTCTTTAGCATCTTGTCCAGCATATGTCTGAGAAAAGCTTAAGTACCAACCAATCCACCTTTCCCTTGCCTCTCTTTCAAAATCTGGATGAGCTTTCAGTTCCGCTAGGGCATACTCGCGGGTTAGTGGTAGCATAGTGTAGCGATTATTTTCTTGTGTGACTAAGGAAAGCTGTCGCAATCGAGCTAAGTCTGTATTTGTTGTATTGAGTTGAACTTCTGGTACAGCAACTTGTACGAGAGCATCCTGTAGAGCTGGCGTTGGAAATAGCGCCAGAGCCATGAGTAATTTATGGGCTGATTTACCTACAAGTGGATTCACAGAAGTTTCAAAACAAAAACGGGCAACATCTCCTGTAGATTGAGATACCCCTCCCAATACTTCCTGAATGGGGTACCCGTTAGCTAGCTGACCAACCGTGTAGTTGATAGCTACTGGAATACCTCCAGTGACTTTGTAAAGTGCTTGACTATCTTTGTGGCTGAGGGATACACCTTTTTCTTCAGCTTCGTGCTTAATTAAACAAAGACCATCTGATTCTGGCATTGAAGTCAAGCGCACAGGTACAAATAAAATTTGTTCTCGGGTGGTGATGATTGCTTTAGCACTTGCTGGCAGCTCATACAAAAATGCTAAAACATCCTGCTGATTTTCCACCGTCTCCAAATTATCGACAATTAGCAACGTGCGCCGACAGGAGAGAGCATCTTGAATTAAATCTAATTGGTCTTCAAAACTCAACCCTGTAATATCTAACTCAGTTAGTACCCGCACAATTTGACGGAAAATATCATGTAAAGTCCGACGTGGAGCTAAACTTGGTAATAAACCAAAGGGTGTAAGATAAGACTGTTTGGCTGAGGTAAAAATAATGGTATCAAAGGTGGGTAGACCTAAAAAAGCTTCGTTGTTGTAACTCGCGTGTAGACAACGATAAGCTGCTTCCAGCACAAGGGTTGTTTTACCCACACCACCTATACCATCGACGCTAACCAAGTGTGCAGAATGCGACGGTGAAAGTAACTCCAAAAGTCGAGCAATTTCTTCTTCTCGACCAACAAATGTAGTACAACTAGGAGCAGGTAAGTTGTGACGTACACGTTGGGGAAGTATAGGAGGAGAAACTGAAGGGAATTCAGGCTGCGTAATAATTTCACCTTCGTTACTTCTACTATAGCTCGGCTCTTGTAATAGCTTTTCTAACACTAACTTTACTGTATTGATACGCACCTTCTGTCCTGTAGCCTGCGTTAATAACTCCCAAAGTTTTGGGCAAAATATTCGCTGGACTGTGCTATTCGAGTATCCAGTAACGTGAATATTTTTGAGCTTCTTATCTGTCAAAACTTGCTCCAGGATAGAGTTTTGTACATCAGTCAAAGATATACCTGCTTTGGAGAGAACTAAAGCATTTGCCATTCTTATGAGTTCCGATATTTTTTCAGTGCTCATTTGTCGGCTCAAAATAACTTCTTGTAGAGAGCTTAACTTAATTTTGAAAGTAAGTTGATGCCCTACTGGAATTTCTCACAAAATCTGCAAAAAAGCGGTTAAAAACATGCTATGGCAAAACAGCAGGGTTAAAGCTAGTTAAGCGCACAAACTGAACATGTTGAATATTTTGAATTTAAGAAATGAATATCCTGCTGAAATTTAGGTGACAAAATGAAGCATCCTTCTGATACTTTATGAGCAGTGTCTCAAAGTAAAAGTATAGAGAGGATTACTATTCGATTTTTGGAAAAATAGGTAGGGGAGGCTTTATTGAGGTGTGAATTTTCAAAGCAGTTTGGGAAGTAGATTTTCTTCGGCGTAAAACTGCTGTTCTCCCCCAATATTGCCCTGATGTTGGTGCAGAGATTAGGCAATAAGTTATCAGGGTTTAGTGGGTTACAACATTCCATCTAACAGATCCTACAATAATTAATTTTTTTCAGAAAAAAAGTAAATTTTTATACTACCTACCCGCATTCCGCACTCCAGCACGAATTTAAGGTCTCTACAAAAATAGTTGGTGTTAGAAGGAAGATTATGTTGAGTTTTATCAGAGAGCGTTTCAGCGTAGTTTATTTTGTCTTAATTTGGAGTCTGTCGCTCATTCCAATTTCAAAAGTAAGAGCGCAAGACTCACCAGGAGTTTTGAGCATTGACAAAAGCACTGATTCCCTTAAGGAAATTAGTCAATACACTGAACAAGATTCTCTACCAGTTACTTCAGTTTCTCAGCTTTCTGATGTGCAACCTAGTGACTGGGCATTTGGTGCTTTACAGTCTTTAGTTGAACGATATGGCTGTATTGCTGGGTATCCTGATCGCAATTTTAAAGGGAATCGTAGTATGACTCGCTTTGAGTTTGCGGCTGCATTAAACACCTGCTTAGAGAAAGTTAACCAACTGATTACTACTGGTACAGCAAACTTAGCTACTAAAGAAGATTTGGCAACTTTGCAAAAGCTGCAAGGGGAGTTCCAACCAGAGATTGCTAGCTTACGTGCTAGAGTTGATGCAATAGAACTACATACTGCACAGCTAAAGGCAGATCAGTTTTCAACACCCATAAAGTCTTCAACACCCATAAAGTTAAATTATTGCGAAGATCAAAGCCCAAAGAAACAGCCTAAGAGCGGAGTAAAACTTGATGCTCAGTTGATTCTTGCTGGTGTAGGTTCCACCCATAGTGGACGTGGGGAAGATAGCAACCTCGCAGTTGCTGATCGGGTGCGCCTAAACGTTAAAACTAGCTTTACTGGAGATCGTGACAACGAAGAACTTCGTGCACGAATTCAGGCGAGTAATGTTATAAATCCGATAGGACCGGGAAGAGAGACTCGCTTAAGTTTCTACTCTGGGACTGATGCAACTAATGCAGCTTTCCTCAGTAAGCTGGACTATAAATTTCCTGTAGGAAAAAGAAAAGAACTGAATGTTATGCTTGGTACAGGCTTTAATACTTCCTTCGATGATTGGGAGGTTATTAATCCTCTAAAAGATGATGGGGATGCTGCCATTTCGCGCTTTGGTCGATATAGTCCTATCTTCCGTCTAGGTGGAGATACTGGTGCTGGTGTGACTTATAATCCATGCAAGCATGAGGATATCAAAATACAGATGGTTTATCTAGCAGGCGACAAGAACGCTAACAACCCTGCTAGTGGATTGTTTAATGGTAAATATGGTGTACTAGGGCAGATTATATACTATCCCACGAGAAAGTGTAAAGATGAGGAAAATCAAAATGAGAAAGAGCCACAAAACAAATGCGAGAGAGAGATTAATAAAGACACCAAGATTGCTTTCACCTACGTCAATGCTTATAACGACAATGGTTTAGGACACAACACTGGCAGTATATACTCCAACCTGTTAGGCAAACAAGTATCCTCTAATTCCTTTGGTATTGAATCAAATGTAAAAATTAATAAAGGCTTTCAACTTGGTGGGTGGGTGAGCTATACCGATGCACGGGTGCTGAGTGGAGGTGTTAAAGGTAATGCTGATATCTGGAGTTGGGCTGTCACTCTAGCCTTACCTAAGGTAGACAAACAGTGTGAAAATCGTAAAAAGCTTAAAGAGCGTGAAAAGTGTAGTTTGGGAGGGGTTATCATCGGGATGGAGCCTAGGTTGACTGGTACTTCAGTGTCTATCCCAAACTTACGTCGTCGTGACCCAGATACAGGATTTCACATCGAAGGGTTCTATCGGTATCAAATTAACGACAAAATTAGCATAACTCCAGGTTTGATTTGGTTAACAGCACCAAATCATGATAGTCAGAACGGTAACATTTTTGTAGGAGTACTTAGGACTACCTTCGATATCAAATAACCCTGCGTGAAAACTTTAAGGGATCTCCAAAAGTAAAATGTCTATGTCCCAGCCTTTTGGAATGGGACATCCACGCAGATCAGGGATCAGTTGTCTAATAAATTAGACGACTGGGCATTTTATTATTTGTAAGTGCATAAATGTAATAAAATTACTACTTAAGTAATAATCCTTAGGAGGTAGGTGCAACTTAATTGTAATTATTAATACCATAATCATGAAATCAAGATACTTAATAGCCTGCATTAAGGAGCATTAATATATAGAAAATTAAAAATTACATATCCAACTTCTTCCAAAAGTCTGTTACAAGTTCTTGTTATCGAGTGTGTAATCAAACCAATTCGGGAGGTAAATTAATGAAAGTCTACTGCACTCATCCAAAGTGCTCGAAACCAGAGAATGAAATTTCAGATAAAGAGATAAATGCAAGAAATGAAACAAAAATATGTTGTAATGATTGTCAAATGCCATTAATTTTACAAGGGCATTTTGTAGCCATAAATTTATTAGGAGAAGGAGGATTTGGTAGAACTTTTCTAGCAAAAGATCTAGATTTTCTCGAGCCAAATTTTGTAATTAAACAGTTGCGCCTCACACATACTTCTGGACAAATTTTTACTCCACAAGAGCTAGAACGTAGACAAAACTTGTTTGTGAGAGAAGCAAAAACTTTGTTCACACTGAGACATCCGCAAATTCCTAGACTTTTTGCTTTTTTTTCGTTGGAATTGACAGATAAAAATGGCTTGCCACAGAATTTTTTTTACTTAGTTCAAGATTATATTGAAGGTTGCAATTTAGCCGAAGAACTTAGTAACAAGCCGGATAAAAAATTTTCAGAGGATGAAGTTATAAATATCCTTAAGGAAATTTTGAACATACTCACATATATCCATCATGACGAAGGTACTCATAACGAGCACTATATCCATAGAGACATTAAGCCTGAAAATATTATGCGCTGTAGCAGAGACGGTAAGCTACACCTGATAGATTTCGGTGCAGTTAAACAGGTAGTGCAAGGCTTTGAGCCTGAGACAACATCTATCGTGCTAGATCCACGTTTTGCACCACCTGAGCAATGGGATAAAAAAGCTGTATCACCTGCATCCGATTTATACGCCACAGCGACCACTTGTCTATGCTTATTAACAGGAATTAGAAACGTTCGGGGACTGCTATTCAATTCATGTTGGAGAGATCATGTAAAAGTGCGTGATCACCGATTTGCGTTAGTTTTAGACAGTATGCTTAAATCCGAGCAACAAATTCGTCCTCAGTCTGCTACAGAGGTTCTTAATGCTCTCTCTAGCACAACTAATCCAGATCCAGCTGCAACAACTGAAAATGAACCCAATGGACATCTCTCTCCCCCAATTAATCCAGATAGAGCTAAGTCAACTATTATACTTCCCCAATCTTGGTTTAGAAGATTTATTGATTGGATAAGTACACTTCCTAGATCCTGGCGTTCGATAATAAGATTTGTAATTCCGTTTGTGTTAGGGATAGTTATTGCCGTTACTTTTTATTATCTAAAAAATGTCTTACCCCCGGATCCAACGCCACCTCTTGCAGAAGATTTTAGCAGGGGAGAACAAGCTTTAATATCCCCTACAAATCTTAGTACTCCAGAATGTAATAAGGCTTACGCTTATAAAGAAAAAGGCATGAGGGCCTTTAAAGAAGGCAATTTTAAAATATCTACAGAACTTTTCAAACAAGCCAGGAAACAATTCTCCTCTAACCAAACTAAGTGTGAAGTTGATCCAGAAACATTAATTTACGAACATAATTCCCAAATTGCTCAAACTCCAGCAAACCTTAGTCTACCAACAATTGCAGTTGTTATCCCAATTGACTACAATGATATTGCACTAGAAATACTGCGTGGTGTAGCCCAAGCTCTCGATGAACAAAGACCACAATTTCAAATTCTTATAGCTAAAGAAAATATTGATAATAATACAAGTGGAAGTCAAGGAGTAGCTACGTATATCTCTCAAGGTAATATTCCAGGAGATATTTCTTCTTTTGAAAAGAGCAAAATACTAGGAGTAATAGGTCATTATACAAGTGAAAATACTCAGATAGCAGGTAAAACTTATGGAGCAGAAGCTCTTGGAGATGAAAAACTTGTACTGATTTCACCGACAAGTACTGGTGAGAGAGAACTTTATAGTGGTAATGATATTAGCAGCAAAAACTTAAAAAATCTATATGTTTTCCGCACAGCTTCTAGTGACAAAACTGCTGCTGGTGATTTAGCTAAATATATGTCGCAAACGCTCCACCAGAAAGACGGGGTGATTCTTTATGATCCTGGTAGCCCTTATTACAGCAAATCGCTGGCTACGTGGTTTAAACATGAAATGAATGACAAACTAGATTTTAAGCTAGGCGACCATATTAACAATTGTAATTTAATCATAGATATAGAGGCTAATGATTGTATAAAATCGGCAATCAAAAGACAAGCAAAAGTATTGATATTATTTCCTAGCCGTGCCACTTTCAAGGAAGTAAAAAACATTATTAAATCCAATAGTAGAAGTTTTGAAAAAATTCTAGCAGGAGACGTTTTATATAGTAAGGATACCTTGAACATTAGAGAAGCTGAAGGGATGATTATTGCTGTATCTTTCCATGTTAACCAAGCTAAAGATGCGTTTAAGGAAAGAGCTACAGAAATTGGCTGGTTAAGAAACATGACATGGAGAAGTATCACTTCTTATGATGCAACACAGGTATTTGTGAAAGCTTTGAGCGGAAATAATAATCGAAAGGATCTAACTCGTAGAGAAATATATGATAAATTAAATGATTCTAGATTTTCTGCTATAGGTGCTGTTGTTGATGTAAGTTTTAATGAATATCATGATCGTAAAATAGTCAATAGTGTTGGTATCTTAGTAGAAGTTAAGAAAAGTGATTCTAACAGCGATGAATATTATTTTGATCTTGTGCCACAATCACAATACAATAATCCGTAAGTATACCAATAGGCCGTCAACGAAAACTTTTTAGCATGACTTGAAATATATTTATGCCTCGCAATTCTCTAAAATCTTCTCAACGCGGAAAACAACTTATCAAAGAAGCTAAGAAGAAGTTAATTCAGAAACATAAAACGACAGATATAAACCGAATAGTTCGCAAAGAAGCAAGTAATATTCTAGAACCAGAAAAAAACTACGATAATGTTCTAGAAGAGCATTATGCTGTATCATTATCCACTTTAAGACGCTTCCAAGAAGGAAAACCTATTACTGCTTCTACTTTTAAAACTTTTTGCGAAGTGTTGAACCTAAACTGGGAAGATCTAGCAGAAAATGAAACAGATGCTAATATTGATCTCAGCGAAGCACCTTTTCCTGTTAATTTTTATGGTCGTACCCAAGAGTTAGCTGAACTTGAGAGATTTCTTATCCAACAAAACTCCCGGTTAGTCTTAATTTATGGAATGGGAGGAATTGGAAAAAGCACCTTAGCTCGCCATTTAGTAGATAGAGTTGCTAGCAGATATAATCGCTTAATCTGGCTTTCTCTAGAATCAGCACCTCCTTTTCAACAAATATTGATTAGATTGTTGCAACTTTTATCTAAAGGTGAACAAGAAGAAGGCTTTATTGACCAAATAATGCAATATTTACATCAACAAAGATGTTTAATAGTGCTGGATAGCTGGGAAGAAATTATTGATAATAATAGCGGAGCTTATAAAAGCTATAATGTGTTTGTGGAAAGAGTTGCGAAAGAACCTCATAGAAGCTCCCTATTACTACTTAGTAGAAGAAAACCTGATAACATTGAAATTTTACAAGGACAATTTGTTTATTCAAAAAGAATATTACCTCTCACTCAACAAGAAGTAAAAGAATTTTTAAGTTCAGAAGGTTTGTTTGGAACAGATATTGAAATAGAAAGATTTAGTGAACGTTATAATAATCCGTGGATTCTTAAGAGAATTATACAAAGTATTCATAATGTCTTTAATGGTGATATATCACTATTTGTAAATAATAATGAATTTTCTATTGTTCTTGACGAATTAACCACCGTTTTTTTAGATCAGCAATTTGAAACACTGTCACAAGCAGAAATAAATCTAATCTATTGGGTGGCTATTAGACGCAATACAGCTTTATGGGATCAATTAGTACAAGATAGTAAGGAAATTTTTACTTATCAACAATTATTTGAAAATGTAAATAGTTTAATTGGAAAGCATTCTTTAATCTCTAAAAATACCCAAGAAATACCAGTAATCTACATACTAGAGCCAGTCATTTTAAAATATAGTCTCAACAGGTTTGTGAAAGAGAATTATGTACAGATAAACCAAATATTTGAGACTAAAAATATTAATGGTTATGAACTGTTCTTGACTCATCGCTTCATTACTCAATATCCAAAAGATGAAGAACTGAACCAAGAACAAACGAGGCGGATTGTTACACCCCTTCAAAGAATGCTAGCCGCGAATTTTCGTAGTCAGCAGAAATTAGAAAATCAACTGACACAAATTTTGTCGATGTTGAAAGATAAAGAATTGTCTCATAGCTGTGGTTACCAAAATATTTCACAATTGATTTCGGCTTGCCAACAAATATAGTTGAAAGTGAAAAATATCGAGTTCTCGCCCTGCTTAGCTTAGATCTTGCACCTTTAAATATAAATACTGAATTAACGCCATAAAAGTATCGAAGATTGAACTATAAAAAATTCCTTTCCATTCCAATACTGCACGGGTTTTGGAAAATCGTAGCGTGGGTAGAGCGCATAAGCGTTACCCAACGAACCCTTGAAAATGTTGGGTTTCGTTCCTCAACCCAACCTACATTAATTTACAGTTTTCGGCTTAACCGAGCAGTATTGCTTTCCATTCCTCTTCTAGAGGAATTTAGCTCTTAGACAGGGATTTATAATCCCTGGCTGATTTAATCGTCGCGGTAGCATTTATGCAACGCCTAAAGTTTTATTGTTTATGCTAAAGTCGTCGTTAAAAGGGTAAACTTAAAGGCGCGATCGCTATGACCCAAGCTGCTTCAAAACTCTTGACTTTTGATGATTTCATCCGTCTCTATGGGGATAACGATCGCTACGAATTGATTGACGGTGAACTGGTTGATACGGAACCGACTGGACAGCACGAAGAGGTAGCTGCTTTTATATTGCGAAAAGTTAATATCGAGATAGACCGGATGGGTATGCGTTGGTTTACACCTACCCGTTGTTTAATTAAACCTCTAGGAACTAAAACAGCTTTCCGTCCTGATGTAGTGGTGCTAGATAAAGCTGCGCTCAGCAATGAGCCGTTGTGGCAAGACCAGCCTATAATCACGTTGGGATCTTCTGTTAAACTTGTTGTGGAAGTCGTCAGCACGAACTGGCAAAATGACTACGCAAGAAAAGTCGAAGACTACAGCGCAATAGGTATTCCAGAGTACTGGGTTATCGATTACTTGGGCTTGGGGGGTAGAGACTATATTGGCAATCCAAAGCAACCGACGATATCGATTTACCTGTTATCAGCTAGTGGAAATCAGTACCAAAAGCCCTCTCAGTTTCGTGGGAGGGAGCGCATTATCTCCCCTACATTCAATGAGTTACAGCTAACAGCAGAACAGATTTTTGCTGCTTAAGTAATCGCGTTTTTGATACACTGTCATCTCTCATAACCCACCAAAAGACATATGTATCAAGTTTAAAGGTAAGGTAGCCTAGATAATGGGCAGTTTCAGGGTAATAAACCATGACCGCTGAAGAAGCAAGATTAAAAGCAGATTCCGAACGTACCGCTTATTGGAAACGCTGGGGTTCTTATCTAAGCGAACGTCAATGGGGAACTGTCCGCGAAGATTATAGCCCTGATGGTAGCGCTTGGGAGTTTTTCCCCCACGAACATGCTCGTTCCCGTGCTTACCGTTGGGGGGAAGATGGTATTGCTGGTATTTGTGATAACCATCAAAGATTATGTTTTGCTCTTGCATTTTGGAATGGTCAAGATTCGATTCTTAAAGAAAGGATTTTTGGCTTAACGGGTAACGAAGGTAACCATGGGGAAGATGTCAAAGAATATTATTTCTACCTCGACAACACCCCAACACACTCATACATGAAGACTCTCTACAAATACCCGCAAGCTGCTTTTCCCTACACCCAATTGGTAGAAGAAAATCGTAAAAGAAGCCGTCAAGATTTTGAATTTGAATTGCTTGATACGGGTGTATTTGCAGAAGATGCCTACTTTGATGTGTTTGTTGAATATGCAAAAAAAACACCAGAAGATATCTTAATTCAAGTTAGTGTCGTCAACCGGGGACAAGAAGAGAAAACGCTGCATTTATTACCAACGTTATGGTTCCGCAATACTTGGTCTTGGTTTCTTAATCAAGAAAAGCCTTTAATCAAAGTTTTGAAATCCGATCCACATTTGAGTGTCGTTGAAGCAACTGAGGCAAGTATAGGAACAAGATGGCTGTACTGTAATAATGCTAGGGAACTGCTGTTTACAGAAAATGAGACGAATTTTGAAAGATTATTTGGAGTTAAAAATTCTTCTCCCTACGTCAAAGATGGGATTAACGACTATATAGTTGATGGGAAAAAGGATGCGGTCAATCCTAATGAAATTGGAACAAAGTTTGCTGCCCATTATGTATTGACAATTGCTCCAGGCGAAACTAAGACTGTCCAATTGCGACTTTGTGATACTCCAGATTTAGCAGAACCATTTGGATCTGATTTTGACCAGACGGTGAGCGATCGCATCAAAGAAGCAGATGAATTTTATCAGCGTATTTGCCCCTTTCCCATATCCCAAGATCAGCGTAATGTGCAGCGACAAGCGTATGCAGGACTTTTGTGGAGCAAACAATTTTACTACTACGTGGTGGAAGAATGGCTAAAAGGCGATCCAGCAAGTCCACCACCGCCAGAATCACGCCAAAATGGTAGAAATTCTAACTGGCTACACATATACAACGATGATGTTATCTCAATGCCTGATAAATGGGAATACCCTTGGTTTGCTGCTTGGGATTTGGCATTTCATGTAATACCGCTAGCCATAATTGATCCAGACTTCGCTAAACGACAATTAACCCGGTTCACGCGAGAATGGTATATGCATCCCAATGGTCAACTTCCTGCTTATGAATGGGCGTTGAGCGATGTTAACCCTCCAGTTCACGCTTGGGCAGCTTGGCGCGTTTACAATATAGAGCAAAAGATCCACGGACGTACAGATCACCAATTTCTTGAGCGTGTATTTCAAAAATTGCTGCTCAATTTCACTTGGTGGGTAAACCGCAAGGATATTGACGGTAAGAATGTCTTTCAGGGCGGGTTTTTGGGTTTAGATAATATCGGTGTGTTTGATCGTAGCGCACAATTGCCTACAGGTGGTCAGCTAGAACAAGCAGACGGAACCAGTTGGATGGCTATGTACTGCATCAACATGCTGACAATTGCCTTGGAACTGGCTACATTTGATCCTACTTATGAGGACATTGCAAGCAAATTCTTTGAGCATTTTCTTCGCATCACTGCTGCAATGGAGGGGGTTGGCAGAAACGAGATTTCTCTATGGGATGAAACTGATGGCTTTTACTACGATGCTCTGCGTTTCCCCGATGGTCACCATTGTCCAATGAAGGTACGCTCATTGGTGGGTTTGGTTCCACTGTTTGCGGTGGGAACACTGGAACCAGAAATCTTAGACAAATTGCCAGACTTTAAGCGGCGGACGGAATGGTTTATTGAAAACCGCCCAGACTTAACGGCTGGAATAGCTTGTATGCATTCATCTGGGGTGGGGAATCGCAAACTGTTAGCGATCGCCAATGAAGACAAGTTGCGTCGCCTGCTGCATAAGATGTTAGATGAAGCAGAGTTTTTGAGTCCCTATGGTATCCGTTCTGTTTCTAAATATCATGCTTTGCATCCCTATGTACTGACAGCAAACGATCAGGAATACCGGGTGGATTATGAGCCTGCTGAATCCACAACAGGCTTGTTTGGTGGTAACTCTAACTGGCGTGGTCCGGTTTGGTTTCCGATGAACTACTTGATTATTGAGTCACTTCAAAGGTTCCATCACTACATGGGTGACAATTTCAAAGTGGAATGTCCCACTGGTTCCGGTAAGGAGATGACCTTGTTAGAAGTAGGAGTTGAATTGTCTACCAGGCTAAGTCAGCTTTTTCTCGTAAATTCCTCTGGAAAAAGACCAGTATTTGGCGATTTAGAGGTGTTTCAAACGAACCCTCATTGGCGCGATTTGATTCTTTTCCACGAATATTTTCATGGAGACAACGGTGCCGGTTTAGGTGCTAATCATCAAACTGGTTGGACAGGTTTAGTTGCAGAAATGATTCAACGGTGCGGAGAACATTCCCAAATTTAAAATTGGTTCGTAGTTGCGCTACCCTCCGGGAAGCCACTTCGTGTCTATAGCGCACTCAAGCACAATCACCAGCCCTTCAAGCCATTTTCCAAAAAAACGAAGGTGAAAAACTACCTTCAGCAATTTACCGAAACTCCAAACACAAGCGAAGCTGTAATCACATACCTGTAAAAATATCAACCGTATTAAAATTATCAATAAATGTTTTTGTTAAGCCAGCGCTTTTAGTTTTCAATCTTTAGCAATTGAACAACGCAACTGCAAGGCTTTTAACTATTTGAATTTAAATTGTCATACGCCGCCAGTGATTATTACAATACCGCAGCCCAAAAGTATTGTCAATTCGTAGAGTCAAATTAAAAATATCAGGGTTTATTGACAGAATTTACAATTGCACTATTGGTTGTTTAAATCAAAATCTCAAGAAAGTTTAGAAAAAATTATATTAAGGGGAATTATGCTCTCTTGGGTGCGATCGCACTTTGCACAGTGCCGGAGGTGATGCGCAAGCCGTCACTTCGCGATCGCTTGAAGGTAGAGTAAATTTTTCACCTTGCAGGACAACTATTTGGAGTACTGTTAGAAGCAGCATTAGACACAGAAGAAATGAGTGTGACTTCACCTTTGCCATTGAACACCCAACCGGTAGCAGGGACAATTTCTATTGGCTTAGGTTTAATTCTTGCAGCGCGTGTCTTAGGTTGATTTTGCGGTGCTGTGGTTAGTGGTAAGCGAATGTCTGACCAAATAGCGTCAGAAGTTAGCGGTTCGTAAGGGCTAGGAGCCAAGCCACCGCGTCCTGTTATGGTACTGCCACCACCACCAGCTTCCACATATACAGCAGCGCCATTAGTCAAAGATATATCTGCTCTTTGACTAGAAGCAGGAAAGCCCAAACTCAAATTATTACCATTGATATTAAGCCCCACAGTACCGGATGTTGCTAATCCTCCTATCTCGACTCGACCACCATAAGCATTGAGTTGTCCACCATCCATACTGACATTGCCACCAACCAGTAGTAAGCTTTTCCCATCCCCAACACGCAAACCAGAGACATCAAACCCAGCAGGATCTACTCCTGCTGATGCAGTTGAGTTGTTTTGAATCGGTTGAGTAGCAATTTGGTTAAATAGCAGTGCTGAAGGATTAACTGTGAGCAAAGCAGGATTATTTGGAACACTTGCACTGAAAGTCCCAAGATTACCAAACTGAATAGCATTAGCAGTGGTTGCTACAAACGAACCGCCGACATTTAAACTGGCATTTTTTCCAAAAATAATGCCTGAAGGGTTGATGAAGAATAGATTTGCACTACCCGACGCTTTAATAATTCCATTTTTTGATGAAAAGCGCGACCATTATCAGTGGATGAATGTAGGGTGGGAAGGGTTAAAGCGTGTTTATCGCTGTATCATTCATTTTGATATTAAGAACGGGAAAATCTGGCTACAGCAAAATTTAACTGACCAAAATCCGGCGGAGGAGTTGGTAGCAATGGGTGTACCACGAGAGGATATTGTTTTAGGTTTGCAACCTACTTATAAACGGCAGTATACAGATTATGGTGTGGCTTAGATGTTACTGGATTGAGCCTGAAACCGCGAACCCACAGATGTAATGAGTACAAGAAATAGTAATATTTCTTGCACTCAAGTTATGGATCCTGTGTAGTACGCTCAATACTTATGTGGGCAAGATGCCCACACTACGATAATTTAACGTTTTCGTCTTTTACAAATTAGCTACACATCAGAGAATAGTTGCGATCGCCCTTCGAGAGCAAAGCTTCACTATCACTAATGAACCGTCGTCGCAAAATCAGCTGATACCGTTGGCTCAGACTGCTGCAAGTAACGATAAAGACGATTGAGAGCATTCATATAAGCATAGGCTGCTGCAACAACGATGTCTGTATCAGAAGCTTGGCCAGAAAAAATACGCTCTTGATGTTGTGCCCGAACTGTCACAGTTCCTAGAGCATCAATTCCGCCCGTCACAGATTGAACAGAAAACTCAATGAGTTGATTGGGAATCTTTACAAGTTGGTTGATTGCTTGATAAACTGCATCTACTGGGCCTGTTCCTACAGATGCAACAGTCAAAATTTGTCGCTCTGGAGTCACAACTGTAATGGTTGCACTAGGATAAGTGCTATCACCGCAAATCACTTGGATATGTTCAATTTGAAAAGCGTTTTCTACTTGTATCTGGGTTTCGTCTCGAACTATAGCCTCTAAATCCCAGTCAGACATCTCTTTTTTCTTGTCTGCAACTTCCTTAAACCGGCTGAAGGCTTTATTCAAATCAGCCTCACTCAGTTGAAAACCTAATTCCTGAAGTCTAGTGCGGAAAGCATTGCGCCCTGAGTGTTTACCCAAAACAATACGATTTTCTGGCAAACCTATAGAAGCAGCTTCCATAATTTCATAGGTTTGGCGATGCTTAAGAATCCCATCTTGGTGAATTCCAGATTCATGGGCGAAAGCGTTTGCTCCTACAATTGCTTTATTAGCCTGAACCTGCATTCCTGTTAATTGAGAAACTAAGCAAGAGGTTTTGTAAATCTCTTGGGTTTTGATGTTGGTTAAGGGTGCCTCTGAATCAACTGGGCGATTGAAGTAGGGGTTGAAATAGGGTTTACGAACTTGCAACGCCATTACAATTTCTTCTAGTGCAGCATTACCGGCTCGTTCACCAATTCCATTAATTGTACATTCCACCTGACGCACACCATTCTCAAGTGCTGCCAAAGCGTTGGCTGTTGCTAAACCCAAATCGTTTTGGGTATGAACTGAAAGAATTACGTTGTCGAAGTTGGAAACATGTTCTCGAATACCCTGAATGAGCATTGCCATTTCTTTAGGTGTGCAGTAGCCAACGGTATCGGGAATGTTAATGGTAGTTGCACCAGATGCGATCGCCACTTCCAGCACTTGATACAAAAACTCTGGATCGGTTCTGCTGGCGTCCATTGGCGAAAACTCTACATCATCCACAAAAGATTTAGCATAAGCTACCATTTCCTTAGCGATCGCGAGTACTTCTTCCCTTGACTTTCTCAACTGGTACTTTAGGTGAATATCAGAAGTTGAGATCATTGTATGGATTCTGGGATGTGCAGCATATTGTACTGCTTGAGCCGCCGCTTGAATATCCTGTCGCGTTGCTCTTGCTAAACTGCAAATAATTGGTCCACCTGACACTCCGACTTCTTGAGCAATGGTTTTCACTGCGGCGAAATCGCCAGGGCTGGCTGCTGCAAACCCTGCTTCAATTACATCGACTCCTAAGAGAGCAAGTTGATGAGCGATCGCCAGCTTTTCTTCTACATTGAGTGTTGCGCCTGGTGATTGTTCCCCGTCTCGTAGTGTGGTGTCAAAGATAATGACTCGGTCTGTTTGGGGTTGAATGCTCATAACTTCCTCCCGTAGGATTGAATATTTTTAGGATCAGCACTTTGACTATTGTATACAATATTCAAATATTGTATACAATATAAAGTATGAATTTAAATGATTTAGCAGCAAATGTACTGCAAAAACAACGCAGCGCCCCTGATCTGATCGCAGAAGCTTTGCGGGAAGCGATCCTACGGGGAATTTTTCAAGAAGGACAATCTTTGAGACAGGATGAAATTGCCACTCAGTTTGGAGTCAGTCGCATTCCTGTGCGTGAAGCTTTACGACAGCTAGAAGCAGAAGGATTGGTAACGTTGCACCTGAACAAAGGAGCAATAGTATCAGTTTTAACAAGCGCAGAAGTACAAGAAATCTACGAGATACGTAGCGCTTTAGAAACGACAATTCTTCGATTGGCAATACCTAATGTAACGGAATCAACGCTACAAAAAGCATCTGAGATTTTGGAAGCGACTCACCACACAACTGATGCACCGCGTTTAGTACAACTGAACTGGGAATTTCATGCAGCGCTTTATGCGATCGCCAACCGTCCTCGATTACTAACAATGATCAAAAACCTACACACTAACATTGATAGGTATATACGCCTGCTTATTGCGCAGATGAATGACTTAGAACGCTCACAAAAAGAACACTATCAACTCCTAAATGCTTGTCGTGAAGGAGATAGTAAAGCTGCTGTTGAACTTTTGAAACAGCACATTGAAGTAGAAGGAGCAGAACTAGTTATGTACTTGACGCAAATTAGAAGATAAGAGTTTTCAGCGTTATAATTCTTCTATATTTTCTCCCAATTCCTTTAAACGTGCAGCTAAACGTTCAGCACGTTGACGTTCAGCATCTGCGCGATCACGTTCAGCATCTGCGCGTTGGCGTTCGGCTTCTGCGCGATCGCGTTCAGCATCTGCGCGTTGGCGTTCGGCTTCTGCGCGATCGCGTTCAGCTTCGTCTGGTAACAAAACTAAATTTCTCTCGCGGTCATAAAATCGTAACCAGGATGCAGTTTCTCGGATAATCGTTCCTTCCCAAGTTCCCAACCAAAACCCCAAAGTTTCGCACCATAACCAACCTTGTTCATTAGCAACTAAAGGCTGATAGCGGAGATCGCTATCTAAGCGCCATCCTTGTAAAGAATTAGGGTCAAACGGGTCAAAAACAAAATAATCCCGAGTTCTAAAAACTCCTTCATAGAGATTTTTTTTCTCACGTAGATCAACATTTTTCGTTGAAGGAGACATTAACTCAATAATCACATCAGGATAGCGTCCATTCTCATCCCATACAACCCAACCTTGGCGAGAACGCTCTCCTTCAACATTGAGAACCACAAAAAAATCTGGTCCCTTAAAATCGCGATTTCGTACTTGGGCACTACTGTAATAAATAAACATATTACCGCCTGTGAAGTAATCATTGCGGTCTGACCAAGCTTGTTCCAGAGACTGGATTAAAACATTCATTGCAATGCGGTGGCGGTTACTTTCCAAGGGTTCTCCATCATCAAATATTAAATCTGTTGGTGGCTCAGGTGGTTCCCAATCTGGGATATCAGCTGGGGATAGACTTTGATCTTGAATAAGATTAGGTGACATATTATACCCTGATGCGTTTACATTTATTTGTCAGTTGCTGTGTATTTAATTTGTATATGGAACGCGGGCAAGATGCCCGCACTACAATAATAATTTTATATTTTCCTGATTTTATCGCCGATACTCGTCGCCACAATCGCCAATTAACTCATATAAATCGCCTGACTTTTGAGACACAGCATCTATCTGATTTAAATCGTCAGCATCTAGCGTGAAGTCAAATACTCTGGCATTGTCTTCTACATGCTCAGATAAACCAAGCCTTGCACCAACAATAACACCTCCAACTGATGGTTTGTCCAAAATATAACGCACAACTACATTTGCAAGACTAACACTGTGTTTATCTGCTATTTTTTTCAGAGTAGAAAGTAATTCTTGAAATAGACGCCAACCACCCCAAGCCTCAATCATATTCTTATATTTTCTTAAACTGGTGGTTGTAAGGTCAAATCCTCGTGGATCTGGTTTCCCTATATACTTTTCTGACAAGAAACCACCACAAAGTGTCCCATAAGTGAAAAGTTTAATATTGTGCTGTTGACAAAATTCAATCATCTTTACTTCAGGACGACGGTCAACAATAGAAAATTGCACTTGATTAGAAACGATTCTAATACCTGCTTCTGTGATAATTTGTAAGTGTTCAGTATCAAAGTTAGTTAAAGCTAAATGCTTGATTTTTCCCTCAGCTTGCAGCTCCGCCATATACTTGAGGGCATCCAGGTAGTTTTTATCTTGATACTCCCACCAATGAAATTGCATCAAATCTAACGATGCAACATCCATTCGTCTCAAAGATATATCAATATTTTCTTCAACGATTTTCTTCGTCATTTTACCAGGGCGAGGAACCCATTTTGTAAAGGCTTGAATATCAGATAAAGCCTCTTCACCACGAGTTGCAACAACTTGACGGCGAAACTCACCGATCAAGTCTTCTGCTGGGCCATAATGGTCTGCTAAGTCCCATGTAGTAAAACCTGCATCTATATACTTAAACATACTTTCAATGGCAGCTTTTGGATCAATACGTCCGTGTCCGCCAGAAACTTGCCACATTCCGTTTAGAACACGGCAAATGTTTAAATCAGGTGTAAATTGTAAACGACTTGATGCTGGTAGGTTCATTTTGGATTCTGGGTTATACCATTTCTTTGTGACGCTGCATATATTAACCCCCCGGCTAAGCCGTCCCCCCTTACCAAGGGGGGACTACAGGGGGGTCAAGCTATGTACATCTTCATATTAAATTGGTATTAGTCAGTTGTTGTTTTTTTGTTCTATTTACGCCAGCGATTTTCAGCTTGCTTTAGAACATAAGTCGAGACTTCTAGTATTTCTTGTTCAGTGAGGCGATCTTTATAAGCTGACATATTATTTTTACCATTTGCCACTATCAAGGAAATTGCCTCTACTGAATCCATACCATACTTTTTTAACGCTTGTAGCTTCAAATTCTTACCACGCCTGATGATATTACTACCATTGATATGACAACCAGTACATTGAGCGCTAAAGATTTTCGCCCCATTTGCCGTATCTGCGGCTGATGCGGTAGATATCGGGTTAAAAGTTAATACAATCAATGTTAGCAAAAGAATCGTGAATAGACGTTTTAACTTGATATACATTTCAATATCGCCTCTTGCCTGTTGAGCATGTTACCGTACCATGAAAAGTGTTCGGATTGAGAAAAGTCTCCTTCGTATTTCAGGCGACGGGCGTTAGCACACGTGATGTTCGATTTGTTTAGTACTAACGCCTAAATTGTAACAATTCTTAACAAAGCTTCTAATTTGGCACGTATTTTAGCAGACACCCGTATGGGAATACTAAATATATGATTTAAGGTTTAGCACTATGGCAAGTATTCTTGGCTACAAGATAAGCGAAGAAATTTACAACGGCTCTAGAACTCTAGTTTATCGAGGATCTCGACTAATTGACTCATTACCTGTAGTAATTAAATTGCTGAAAAATCCTTATCCGACTTTCAGCGAACTTTTGTCATTTCGTAACCAGTACACTATCACAAAAAACCTTAATTCACCTCTAATTGTCCAAACCTATAGCCTGGAAGCTTACGAAAATGGTTATGTGCTGGTGATGGAAGATTTTGGCGGTATTTCTCTGAAGCAATGGGGAGAGAGGAATACCCAAAAATCTCTAGAGGAATGTTTGAAAATAGCGATCGCACTGTGCGATGCCTTAAATGTACTCTATCGAGAGCGGATCATTCATAAAGATATAAAACCCAGCAACATTTTAATTAATGCCCAAACCAAACAAGTTAAATTAATCGACTTTAGTATCGCATCTTTATTGCCAAGAGAAACACAAGCGTTAGTCAATCCAAAAGTGTTAGAAGGAACACTGGCTTACATTTCTCCAGAACAAACTGGTAGAATGAATCGCTTGATTGACTACCGAACTGACTTTTATTCACTTGGTGTGACTTTTTATGAGTTACTGGCAGGAGAATTGCCTTTTGAAGCGAATGAAGCAATGGAATTGGTACATTCTCATATTGCGAAAATTCCCGATAAATTGAGCAACAGGAAAAAAGATATCCCCCAAGTTCTCTGTGAGATTGTAATGAAATTGATGGCAAAAAATGCAGAAGATCGTTATCAAAGTGCATTAAGATTGAAATTTGATTTAGAGAATTGTCTAGCTCAACTCAAGGAAACAGGTAGAATTGAGAGCTTTGATATTGCCAAAAGGGATTTATGTGATCGCTTTATCATTCCTGATAAATTATATGGAAGAGAAGCGGAAGTATCAACCCTGCTGCAAGCATTTGACCGAGTTAGCAAAGGTACAACAGAAATGATGTTGGTAGCTGGTTTTTCTGGAATTGGGAAAACTGCTGTCGTCAACGAAGTTCATAAACCAATTGTGAAACAGCGGGGTTATTTTATTAAAGGAAAATTTGACCAATTTCAACGAAATATTCCTTTCAACGGATTTGTGCAAGCCTTCCGGAATTTAATGGGACAATTATTAACAGAAAACGATTCACAGATTCAGCAATGGAAAAACAAAATATTAGAGATTCTTGGAGAAAACGGACAGGTAATTATTGATGTCGTACCAGAATTAGAAAATATCATCGGTGCTCAACCACCAGCAGTAGAATTATCAGGAACAGCAGCACAAAATCGATTTAACTTATTATTTCAAAAATTTACCCAACTCTTCACCAGTCTAGAACATCCCCTAGTAATATTTTTAGATGATTTGCAATGGGCAGATTTAGCATCACTAAAATTGATGCAGCTATTAATGGTTGATACAGGTTATCTTTTATTAATTGGTGCATACCGTGACAATGAAGTCAACCCAGGACACCCATTAATGTTGAATTTGAATGACATACAAAGAACACACTGCACGATTAATACAATTACTTTAGCACCACTCAATCAAGAACAACTCAATCAACTAGTTGCTGACACACTTAAATGTAAAGAAAGTCTAGCACTTCCCCTTTCTAGATTAGTTTTTCAAAAAACACAAGGAAATCCATTTTTTGCTACACAGTTTCTTAAAGCGTTGCAGCAAGAAAATATCATTCAATTTAATTTTGAATTAGGCTATTGGCAATGCGATATTGCACAAATAAAAACACAAGCGGTTACAGATGACGTTGTTAATTTTATGGCATTGCAATTAGGAAAACTGCCGCGATTAACTCAACAGGTATTACAAATAGCTGCTTGTATTGGCAATCAATTTGATATTGCAACTTTAGCAATTGTTTTAGAAAAATCCGAATTAGAAACGGCAAAATCTTTATGGAAAGCTTTACAAGAAGGATTGATTTTACCAATCAGTGATGTTTATAAGTTTTATCAGGGAGAGGATAATGAGAGATTTATACTGTCACCTAAAGATACCAGTAAAAGAATAGCTAAGTATCAATTTTTGCATGATAGGGTACAGCAAGCAGCTTATTTCCTGATTCCTGACGATCAAAAAACACCAACCCACCTTAAAATTGGACAATTACTTTTACAAAATTTATCTGAGATTGAGCAAGAGGAAAAATTGTTTGACATTGTTGAGCATTTGAATCTAGCACAAGAGTTAATTGTTCAACCAAGGGAACGCCAAGCATTAGCTGAACTAAACTTGAGAGCTGGAGTTAAAGCAAGAAATTCTACAGCTTACCCAGCAGCAAGGGTTTATTTGCAAATAGGTATTGATCTATTACAAGCAAATTCTTGGAGCCATCAATATGAATTGGCTTTGAATCTGTATCTCACATCTGCCGAAGTCAGTTATTTGAATGGTGACTTTGAGGGTATGGAACAGCAAGCAACATTGGTATTGCAGCAAGCAAAAACAGTTCTCGATAAGGTGAAAATCTACGAAATTCAAATCGCAGCAAAAACTTTACAAAGTTATGTGTTGGAAGCGATTGACGTTGGGAGAACAGCATTATTGCAGTTGGGGATTGAACTACCAAAAGAATCTGACAAAGCCGAGATAGGCAAAGCAGTGCAAACTCTCGCAAACCAACTCGAAAACATCGAAGTTGAAACATTGATCAATCTGCCACTCACAAATGATGCCGAAACTCAGTCTGCAATGCACATTATGGGAATCTTATTTGCACCCGTTATCCAAGGAATGCCAAGTTTATTGCCCTGGCTTAGTTCAAAGATGGTGAGTCTATCTCTCCAATTTGGTAACACGATCTCATCAACAATTGGGTATGCCCTTCACGGACTGGTAATGTCTGCCTTTTTCGCAGACGCAGTCACAGGCTATGCTTTTGGAAAAGTGGCTTTAAATTTACTTGAAAAATTTAATAGCCAAAAGATTAAGCCTATCGTGATGTTTCTTTTTGGCAATTTTATTCAGCCCCATAGAGAACCATTGAGGGACTCCATACAGACGCTAAAAGTTGCTTATGATACTGGGATCGACACTGGCGATTTTATGCATGCTGGATTTTCTTTGGCTACCCACAGTAATTCAAAATTTTTTAGTGGTGAAGAACTAGATAGTTTTGTCAAAGACATGGCTAATTATAGTGTTGCTTTAGCGCAGATAAAACAATATGCTGCTCAAGCCTATGTGAATTTAGGAAAACAAACAGCAGAAAACTTGATTGAGCCAGTTAGCCAACCACATTACTTAACTGGCAATACCTACAGTGAAACAGTGATGCTTCCTAAGCACCGACACGATAACGATCAAACAGCGATCGTTGAAGTCTATATCTACAAGCTGATCCTTGCCTACATTTTTGGTAATTATGCAGATGCGATTAACTACGTTGCTGAAGCACAGTTGTCTCTCAAAGCAGTATCAGGGTCGATTTTTGTTCCTATTTTTTATTTTTATGCAGCTCTGACACACCTAACACGCATCCTGAACGAGCCAGAAAAGGAGCAAGCTGAAATTCTTGCTATTGTAAAAACCTATCAAACCATTCTGGTTCAGTTTGCACACCATGCACCCATGAATCAGCAACATAAAGTTGATTTAGTAGAGGCTGAAAAACATCGGATCTTAGGTAAGAATTACGAAGCTGCGGACTGGTATGATCGTGCGATCGCAGGAGCCAAAGCCAACAAGTATATCCAAGAAGAAGCTTTAGCCAATGAACTGGCTGCCAAATTCTATCTCAATTTGGGTAGAGAAAAATTTGCCGAGTTGTATATGCAACAAGCTTATTATTGTTATGCTAAATGGGGAGCAAAAGCTAAAATAGATGACCTAGAAAAGCTCTATCCTCACCTGCTTAAACCTATCTTCGATCAAAAACAGATTAACCTCCATCCCCAGGAAAAAATAATCTCTTCATCTGCTCAAATATCTAGTCTTAGTAGCACTCATATTTCTGATGCCCTAGATTTTATCAGCGTACTCAAAGCGGCTCAAACTATTTCTAGTAGTATCGAATTAGACCAACTCATTACTAACTTGACTCAAATTACCCTCGAAAACTCTGGTGCGAAAAAATCTCTATTGATTCTCCCTCAAGACGACATTTGGCAAGTTCGAGCAGTTACTTCGATTAATTCCCAAAATCAAATACAAACCCTGCTTAAACCAAAATCACTAGATACTTTTGAAGATATTCCCACAACAATTATCAATTATGTCAAAAATATTCAACAACCTATAGTCATAGATAATTGTCAAACAGACATTCCAGGGTTAATTGGCGAATATATGCTCACATATCAACCCCAGAGTGTCTTATGTACACCCATAATTAATCAAGGAAATTTAGTAGCTATTCTATATCTAGAAAATCAAACTACTTCTGAAGTATTTACCACTGAACGTCTGGAAGTTATCAATCTACTTGCTTCCCAATCTGCCATATCTTTGGAAAACGCTCGACTTTATCAAAAAGCTCAACAAGCATTGCATGACTTACAACAGGCTCAATTACAAATTGTCCAAAGTGAAAAAATGTCAGCTTTAGGTAATTTGGTTGCAGGGGTAGCTCATGAAATGAATAATCCTCTAGGGTTTATATCTGCCAGTCTCAAACAAGCTAAACCTATCTTCTCTGATATTGCTGAACACTTACAAATATATCAAGAAACTTTTCCTAATCAGAGTAAAAAAATCCAAAGCCATGCCGAAGAAATTGATTTAGACTATAGCTTAGAAGATTTTCCAAAAATGCTTGGTTCGATGACAACGGCATGTGAGAGATTAACAAATATCAGCAATAGTTTACGTACTTTCTCTCGGTCTGACCAAGACTATAAAGTTCCTTTTGATATCCACTCTGGTATTGATAGCACTCTTCTCATTCTCAAACATCGTCTAAAGGCTAATGCAAAACGTGCTGCTATCGAAGTTGTCACTAACTACGCTAATTTACCTGAAATAGAATGCTTTCCTGGCCAATTAAATCAAGTGTTTATGAATATTTTAGGGAATGCTATTGATGCGTTAGAGGAATCAAACAATGGACTCACTTTTGAGGAAATTCAGCTAAAATCAAATTTGATTAAAATTACTACTATCCTGGTAGATAACTGTGTACAAATTATTATTGCTGATAATGGTATTGGAATAGATGAAACAGTTAAACAAAAGATTTTTGACCATTTATTTACTACCAAACATGTTGGTAAAGGTACAGGTTTAGGTTTGGCAATATCACGTAAAATTGTCGAAGAAACCCACGGTGGTAAATTGACGTGTCACTCTGTTTTTGGTGAGGGTACAGAATTTATTATTCAAATTCCTTTATGAGGTTTATCACTCAAAATTGATTTTGAATTCTGGCTCGAGAATTCTTCTTCAAAAATTAAAGAGTACCGAAACCTTGGAGTGGTGCGTTACGGACTTCGTCCTAACACACCCTACTTAAATTTCAAAAATCAAATGGGAATCCTATATAACAGCAATGATTTACCTCTATTATCCTTTTTTCTAAAAGCTCATCATTAAAAACAATTCTTTTTAAGTAAAATTATTTAATATTTATCAATTAGAGTCAAAAAAAATACCAAGAATGGAATGTCAAGTTAAATGAGGAAAGCTTCTACTAGACTCACGCTCTGGCTCTGCAATGTTCGCTGGTGCCTTTCGTTTAGCTATCTAGTTTTCTATCTAAAGGAAGTACCACTTATGGAGATATTAAGTCAGTATAGAGGAGGGAGTAGAGAGTCAGGTAATAAGTAAACGAAGTACAAGACTTTCTAAGAACCGAAATCATTAGTAATACTCTCACTACTCTGTTTACGATCTCCTGAATCTTAGATGACTTCTACCAAAAAAACTAATGTAAAATTCGAGTGAGTACTGAGAATGACTAATAATATTAAAGAGCAAATTAAAGCAGACCTCCAACAAGCCAAACAAACTGGACAGTTAAGATCAGAGCGAGTCAGAGAAATTGTAAAATCGGCAATTTCTCAAGTAGTATCTGAGTTCAAAGAAGGCTCTACTGAACTACGTACTCTTGTAAAAGACGCTGTTTCTACCGTGATAGAAAACTTACAAGAAAAAGGTAGTGAAGTAAAAGAAGAAGTGACAGCTTCAATTGAAGGAGCATTAGAAGCCGTTAATACTAAAAGACACGAAGCTATTGTTAAAACTCAAAACGAAGTAAAGCTTTTACAGGCTAATTTAGATGAGCAAGAATCACAAATTCAACAAGAAGTTGACGGTATCCTAACAGAACTTCAACAAACAAGTAAAGACACACCAGCTAATACTAAAACTATTATTGATTCAGCAATTAATTCTGTTCAAAACAGTGAGGAGGTAGGATTGTTGAAAAAACGCTATGCTCAATTACAAGCACAGCTAGCTATCGTTAAAGCTAACTTAGCTGCTCGTTATGGTGGACGCTCTGTTGAAGTTAAAGAGTATTTAGAAGATGCCAAGAATTGGGCTAATCAAGCACGCCCACAAGCTGAAGCTGTGGTGACGCAAGTGCAACAAAAAAGCTCGCAACTAGATGAGAAGCTTGGTGAAGCTGGTACTTCTTTAGCTAAGAAAGAGCGTCAGCTAAAACAGATATTGCGGGATTTACTCCAAGCTGCTGCTGATGGCTTAAAGGATAAGGAACACGTTAATAAATGATCTAATACAAATTCTCTAAAATAGACCAGCGAATACTGTAGGGGCGAACGCCGTTCGCCCCTACATCCTTCTTTACCAAACCCCTATTCGGTTATCTCATCTACTTCTTAAGGCTTAGTATATTTCACCCTGATCCATTCTTTCTTCGTACTTAGCAATAACCCAAATTGCATGAATACTACCGGGAAGCCAGCCCAAGAAAGTCAGTAAGATATTAATCAACAAAGTGGGACCTACTCCAACTGTTAGGAAAACACCTAAAGGAGGTAGAATAAGACCGAGAAGAAAACGAAGTAATTTCATGGTATTTCTGCTACTTTTTTTTAACTATTTTCAATTTCATTGTCTTGAATAAAGCCGAGTCTAGAACTCCATCTGAGGAATTATCTTGGTGTGTGACTCCTGTACAGAAGGAATTCTCGGTGTCTGTGCATCAATATGCTGTGTTCTAATTAGAAGGCAATTGAGTTTTGGAACTAGAAGGCAGATCAGTATTGGTTTTTACGCTATCACTACCTGTTAGAGCCAGATTTTTCTCAGCAAAGTAGTTATTGATGAAAGTACCAGCAAACGATAATACTACTGGACCTAGAAGAAAAGCGATTATTCCATGAACGCTGAACCCTGGAACCAGAAATGCTGCTAATGCGAAACAGATACCGTTAACTACAAGCGAAAATGCTCCTAGGCTGACTATATTAAGTGGTAAAGATAGAGCAGATAGGACTGGTTTCACTGAACCGTTGATTAAGCCGATCGCCAAAGCAGCAATGACAGCAGCTGGAAAGTTAGCAATATTAACGCCTGGAACGACCAAATCAACAATCAACAGGCTTAATGCTGTGGCGATCGCAGTTAAAAATGTTCCCGTCATGTTTTTTCCCCCAAAAACAGAGTATAGATACTTTTAAAGCTCTATTCCCATGTTCAAAGATGTGCTGTGCTTTCAACCTCTCTAGCAAGGCATATTTCTCTTATGCCATTTGGTTGTTTTTATAGTAAAGAGACGATTGATACAAAACTTGTTCTTGATGAGTTTCTAAAGTGCAATCAGATAAAGGGTAAGCGACACAAGTTACAATGTAGCCAGCTTCGGTTTCACTTTTACGCAAAAACTTTTGCTCACTTTGATCAACTTCTCCACTCAGAATTTTAGCAACACAGGCAGAACACTCACCTTGTTTGCACCCTGATGGAAGTCTGATCCCCTCATCTTCAGCGATGTCTAGAATATACTGATCGTCTGGAACTTCAATAGTGCGATCCAACCCAATAGCCTGATTAATTAATCTAACTTGATAAACTGCCATTTCCTGTCTTTATTGCCTAATTGATTTCATCGACAAACTAATCCGCTTCAACTTCTCGTTAATTTCCAGCACCCGCACTTTCACAACTTGTCCGACTTTAACAATTTTCTTTGGATCATCCACGTATCTATCAGCAAGTTGAGAGATATGTATTAAACCATCCTGATGCACCCCAATATCAATGAAAGCGCCGAAGTTAGCGACATTAGTCACAATACCTTCTAATTCCATGCCAATTTTAAGATCAGAAATTTCTTTAATATCGTCTTTAAAGGTGGCATACTTAAATTCAGCCCGTGGATCTCTACCTGGTTTTTCTAGTTCACTGAGAATATCACGCAAGGTCGGTTCGCCTACAGTGTCAGTGATGTATTTCTTGAGGTTAACTTTATTCAGCTTTTCCGCAATCTGGGTGATTTGAGTTAATGGTATGTTGAGATCTGAGGCGATCGCTTCCACTACAGGGTAACTCTCTGGATGTACAGCTGTGTTATCGAGTGGGTTATTACCACCACGAATACGCAAAAAGCCCGCCGCTTGTTCAAAAGCCTTTGGTCCCAACTTTGGAACTTTTAGCAGTTCTCGACGATTTTTAAACACGCCTTGCTTATTACGATAACCGACAATGTTGTTGGCGACTGTTGGCGTAATTCCAGAAACAGACACCAAAAGTTCTTTTGAGGCTGTGTTTAAGTCTACACCAACGAAGTTAACACAGCTTTCTACAGTTTCCTCTAACTTCTTCTTCAACAACTTCTGATCCACGTCGTGTTGGTATTGTCCCACCCCAATAGATTTGGGATCAATTTTCACCAGTTCAGCGAGGGGATCTTGTAAACGACGACCAATACTAATAGCACCGCGAACAGTAACATCTAGATCAGGGAACTCCTCAAGCGCGACTTTGCTGGCAGAGTATATGGAAGCACCTGACTCATTGACCATCACTTTAATTGGCTTACGTTCCACATTTTGCAAAACCTGTGAGACAAACTCGTCTGTCTCCCGAGAAGCTGTTCCGTTACCAATAGCAATTAAATCAATATTGTACTTTTCAATCAAACTTTTAAGAGTTTGTGCAGCTTTTAGCCGTTGTTCAGCAGCTTGGTGAGGAAATATCGCCTGGTATTCTAAAAACTTTCCTGTTTGATCAAGTACCACAACTTTACACCCAGTCCGAAAACCAGGATCTATCGCTAGTGTTGGCTTCATTCCTGCTGGAGCAGACAGCAACAACTCCCGTAAATTAGCTTCAAAGGTTTTGATCGATTCAATATCTGCATATGTCTTTTTCTCGGAAATAACTTCAGTCATCAAGGAAGCTTTCATCAAGCGGTTAAATGCATCTTTGATCATCGCTTGATAAAAATCACGAATGGCTCGGACTTTTGTCTTTATTTCCTGAGATTCTAGGTAAGAGAGTACAAAATCTTCATCAAAAGCAATTTGAAACTGTAAAACCCCTTCAGCTTCACCCCTACTTAGTGCGAGCATATTATGGGGTGCAATATTTTTTACCCGCATTTGGTAATTTCGATACATCTCGAACTTAGTTGTTCCTTCGGGATGGTCATTCTCTTTAATATGAGAAACAAACACCCCTTCCTCTAAAAGGTAGTCGCGTAGGTAAGCACGTAGTTCAGCTTTTTCCGCGACTTCTTCAGCCAGGATATCAGCAGCACCTTTGAGCGCATCTTCTGCTGTTTTGACGGCTTTTTCTTCAGAAATATACTTTGCAGCTTCCGCTTCTAGTGACGCTGGTGGAGCATTCTTGGTGTTTAGCGACTTGATCCACTCGGCTAAGGGTTCGAGTCCTTTTTCTCTGGCTATTGTGGCGCGAGTGCGTCGTTTCGGACGGAAGGGGAGATATAGATCTTCTAGTTCAGTTTTTTGTAAGCAGGATTCAATTTTGGCTTGTAGTTCTGGGGTGAGTTTTCCAAGTTCTGCGATCGCGTTCAAGATCACCGATTTTCTTGCTTCCAATTCTGTGAGATAAGTATACCTATCTGCTAGATCGCGCAATTGGACTTCATTCATTTCACCAGTGCGCTCTTTGCGGTAACGCGCAATAAAGGGAACAGTTGATCCCTCTGCCAGTAGTTCCAGCGCGTTTTGTACCTGATAAGGTTTGAGGTTTAGTTCAGTTGCGAGTAGTTCAGGAATATTTAACATTGGTGTGTAAATTACATAAATAGTGCAAACACACAGTGTTAAGCTAGTTTAGCAAAGGATTTCACAATTGTTGATAAATTTAGGGGCTTGTACCTTTTTCTTTCCCTGCTAAGAGCTCTCTGTTCCCTGCTCCCTGTCTTGGTCAATTTTTTATTCAGCTAAGAAGCGTATACTTCTTTAAAAAATGTAACAATTAAATCTTAGAGCTAACAGGTATATTTGCAGTAACCAGGCTATGAGTGTAAATATGCAAACACTATGGCAAAGAATCGATGCACAACTTGTGCGTCACGAACAAACTAAATGTGTCACACCTCCCAGAGTCGCATCTGACGAGGAGATTTTTGAGGTTGAACAGTTACTAGGAGTCAAGCTTCCTGACGAACTAAAACTATTTTATCAAAAGTTTAGTCATGACTGGGCTTGGCGTCTTGGGCGCTGGATTATTCAACCTCTACCAGATCTAGGAATTCTGACAGACACAATGTCAGAAAAAATAGTTTACGACAATCTATTTGTAGATGATGAGCAATACTGGAATCCCAAATGGATTGATTTTGCTGAAGATTTAGAGGGTAAGAAGTTTATGTGTTTGAATTTAGATCGAGAGGATGATGCTGAAGAATTAGCGGAACGGATCTTCTTTGACGTAGGAGAAGTTTTTGAGTTTGATATTGAAGAGGGTTGTGTTTTACGTAAAGGAGTGAGTTTTCTAGATTGGTTAGAAAATTTACTAAGTGAACTTGAAGCACAAGCTCAGACTTTTGAGATGCAAACGAAAGAGTAACTTGTTAATTTTTCTTAAGAGAGAATACACCTGTTGATTCTCCAGGTGCTCTAATATGCTAAAGCTTGGGAAAAATAGTTACTCAATATCGTTTTGCCATGCAATCTACCCCCCAATCTCTCAATAGAGTTCTTGCTTCGGGTGATTTACGCCGAGTGCATCACATAGCCTTAAATGTTCGTGACATGGAAGCTTCGCGACACTTCTATGGAAAGATACTAGGCTTGCACGAATTAAAAGATCAGGAGGTTCCCGCAACTCTTATAGACTTAGTAGCAGAGGGAAAAGTAGCTAACTTTGTTACACCCGATGGTACTATACTAGATTTGTTTTGGGAACCCAACTTATCACCACCTGATCCAAACCCAGAACGCACTTTTACCAGAGCTTATCATCTAGCTTTTGATATAGATCCGCAGCTATTTGAATCCGCCCTCGAAGTGTTACGACAAAATCAAATAATAATTGCACATGGTCCCGTCACACGTCCTACTGGGAGAGGAGTGTATTTTTATGATCCTGATGGATTTATGATTGAGATTCGTTGTGATCCAGAAGTTGCGTAAAAATGCTACAAACATTTCAATTGATCGAACAAACAATCAAGAAACCACCGATCCCACACGATCCAAATAAGCAGTCGCTAAAAGCATGGGCTATGTATTGTCTCAGAGACAGAGGTTTTAAGGTAGTCTATGCTGACAAGGCTGACTTTGCGATTGAAACTAGGGGTGCGGAAAAGTTGTATTTTAAAGTTTCGACCACAACAGATAATTTAGATAATAAATTTAACTGGATAGTGTGGGATAGTGCAACTCAAAGTGCTAGCTTGGTATTGCCTGAGTCTTAAACATCACATTTTGTTAGTGAGAATTGTTAACTATTTTAGGACTTACGCACTATACAAATTGGATATTATGTGCATTAAAGAATAATGGTTGTTTCAAACCTGTAGGGGCGAATGGCATTCGCCCTTACAATGGGCGGGAATACCCTCATTTTGTCGCCAAATTCTGAGTAGAGAAGTTATTACGTCCAATCGCATATCTGATAGTTTCTGTCAATGCGTAAGTCCTATATTTGTAACAAGTGATCTTCGTAGTGCGTAGGCATTACTCTTTATGCAGTAGCTAATCGGACTTTGTACTCTGGCAATTGGGATTGTCAGAGTGCGGATTGTTGCGAAAAGCGATCTGCCTTAGGCGGCAGCGCTTCGCTATCGCATGATTGTCGACAGTAATCGAGAGAAATGTTCACCTTGCAAGACAACTCGTTGGAGTACTAGAGGTAGTGTTGGATACAGAAGAGATGAGGGTGACTTCTCCTTTATCATTAAACACCCAACCTGTGGCAGGCACAATTTCTACGGGTTTAGGTTTGATTTTAGCAGCGTGTGTCTTAGGTTGACTTTGGTGTGCTGTAGTAGTTGGGAGGCGAGTGTCTGACCATCGCCGTACTCTGCGAGAAGCCAGAGGCTACGCCCCTAGGGGTGATCTTTGTTTCTCTATTTTAGAGAATTGGTATTAGATTCGTGTATCCATCGCCAGCCGCAATGCACATGCTGACTCCTGAATTCTTTCCTAAACTGGCTTTTGGAAAATCATGATATGTTGCTGCGGTAGCACGTTGTTAGTTTCGCGCCAAACCAAACCAGCAGCTTGCATTTCTTTGCGTGCTTGTTTCTGAGTCATCTTGTGTAGAGGTTTAATCATGATAAAAGGATTCTCACCTCGGTACTCAACTAGCACAACTCTACCACCTGGTTTGAGCGATAGCGAAGCGCTGCGGCGAAGCGCCGAACGCGTAATTCCTTGAATCATCTCTTTAGGGTAAGAAAACTCATGATAAGCATCCACCATCAATGCCAAATCAACACTCTCAGGTGGTAAGTTAGGGTTCGATTCACTTCCCAAAACAGATTCAACATTGGTGATGTGTTTCTCTTTTTTAATAGAGTCAATTATATTTAACATTTCTGGCTGAATATCAACAGCCAGAACTTTTCCTGACGTTAATAGGGGTGCAATGCGAAAGCCAAAAAAGCCTGTACCAGCACCAATATCAGCTACGACGTCATTAGGTTTAAGGTTGAGGGCTTTTATCAATTTAGTTGGCTGTTCTTCAGCTTCTCTAGTTGGTCGTTCTAGCCAACCAGCTGCTAAGTGTCCCATAACTTGAGCTATTTCCCTACCCATGTAAACCTTTCCGATACCATCTCGACTATGGACAGGTCGTTGCTCGTAAACACTGGTAGATGAAGAAGCTACTCCTACTGTACTACCAGGATTAACCAGTAAGTAGGACAGCATTCCTAGAATAGCCACTACAAAGGTTATAAAAATGTATTTATATTTTTGATTTGTGTTCATTTCTTGTACACAACGACTTAGCAAGTCGCTCTCAAAACTTAAATCTCAAAGGGCTTTTCAGGACGATTGTACCAATCTCCCTGGAAACGCTCACTAACAAACGGTCTAACGATAAACTTAGGTGGGCAAGTGTCTTGAACATCAATTCGTACAAAGGAGTAAGGAAATCGCTGCTGTATATCGTAACCAGTACGACCGATAAAAAGTTCTGAAACAGCAACTTTTCGCTTGTCATCACCAGCAGCATCTTTAAAAGTTTCCATTAACTCTGATCCCTGATCCCGTTGTCGTCGAGGAAGATGACCACTACCACCACTAATAATGCAGTTAATGTTAGAGTCAGCGTGTCCTGTATTAGTTGTGCGAAGATATTCAAAACAGTGAGCGTGTCCATTCAAAATTAAATCAACAATAGATCGTCCTTCCGTCAAGGAACCAAGAGTATTAGCAACCTGATCAAAAACCAAACGCAGATTATGACGAACTGCTAAAGTTTGTGCTTGATACCACTTAGTTGCTTCGGTGACATAGGGGGGATGGTGGAAATAAATGATACGCCCGCGAACTTCTTTCGTATTCCACGATTCAATCAGTCTGTCTCGTAGCCAGTTCAGTTGTTCAAAGTCGGTAGTAGGGACATTATGAGGTTCGAGTTGTTTTTCTATGTCTATTTTGATTTCATCAATTTGGTTTAATCTGGCTTTGAGAACATCGAGTTTTTCTGCTTCTTCTGGAGTATTTGGGTTTAGTTGATTCCAAAGTGACAAAATTTGCAGTTCTTCTTGTTCTATCTCATGCTGACGCTTTTGTAGTTCGCGGCGCTTTGTTTCACCCTCTTTGTTTGTAGGGAGAGGTGATGGTTCATTAAAGGTATTAGAATCAAGAGCAAAAAAATCAATACCACCGTAACGGAAAGTATAATAGCGGTTGGGTAAGCGGGTGAACTGCCCAGGTTTGTAACGCAAACAGCGTCCTGTGTCAGTTTTAGCAGTATAATGGCGATCTAAGTGTCGTTCTAACTGTTCACCGGGTGCGATCGCCTTTAAGTAATCTAAAAATGCTTGTGCGTAGGCGTCACCTTGATATGATCCATGCCATCCAATCTCAGAATTTTTATAGCGAAGCAGACGACGCAGGAGCGATGTACTTCCAGCAAACAAGCGTGACATCAGTGGTACATCATAATAATCATGATTCCCAAGCACCGGGAGAATTGGCACTTTAAACAGCATTCGGTTATAGGGAATACGTTTGAAGTTTTCGCCTCCCTCCAAAAACTCACGGTAAGGTTCCATAAAGTTTGTTTGGTAATATTCTCGGGAACCCACGACATAAATCACATCACCTGTGTGTAACACAAAACTGCACTTATTAAGGTGAGGAAGCATCAATTCTGCGATTTGTCTTTGAGGGTGACGTTCGTAAAGTGGCTTTGTACCAGTATCACCTATGACCATAAAAGAAAATTCTGGATTATCCGATTTTCCATCGTCCAAAACCATAGAGGTTTGGTCAATTCCTCTTTGGACAAAACTCGGATGTAGCCACCGCACCCGTTCCTTCATCTTTTGAATTTTTACAGGAATTGGTGAATCAATTATAAATTGCATAGGGAATTAGGGGTTGGGTGTTGAGTGTTAGAAAAAACGACTAACAACTATTATTTATCAAAAAGAAGTCAGGAGTCAGAATTCAGGAGTCAGAAGAATAAATGCTGGTAAAAACCTCATCCCTTGTGGATGATATAAGAGTTAAAACTTTTCTTAAAACACCATCCCTTTATGGGCAGTGTATTCTGACTCCTGACTCCTGAATTCTGAATTCTATTATTTATAGCCAGCAGCTTGCAATGAAAACAGTGTCGCATAGCGTCCTTTAGCCTGCAACAATTCCTCGTGGGTTCCTTGTTCTAGAAGTTCTCCAGCTTCAATAACTACAATTTTATCAGCCATCCGTACTGTAGAGAAGCGATGGGAAATAAGGAGTACCATCTGATTTTTGGTAAGCGTGTGAAAGTGATTGAAAATGTCAAACTCAGCTTGAGGATCCATGGCTGATGTTGGTTCATCTAATACTAGAATATCAGCACTACCTCGCATAAAAGCACGAGCAAGAGCAATTTTTTGCCATTGACCACCAGAAAGTTCTTGCCCTCCCTTAAACCATTTACCAAGCTGTGTGTAGAAACCTGTTGGTAAATTTTCAATAAAAGGTAGTGCCATTCCTTTTTCTGCTGCAATTTCCCATTGAGTTGTGTCTTCCATACGCTCCACATCCCCTACACCAATATTCTCTCCTACAGTGAACTGGTATCGAACAAAGTTCTGGAAAATCACACCTATACGTCGCCGCAATACATCGATATCCCATTGTTGCAAATCCAACCCATCTAGTAAGATTCGACCGGAGTCTGGGATATAAAGTCGCGTTAGTAATTTGATTAAAGTCGTTTTACCAGAGCCGTTTTCACCAACAATTGCTAGTTTCTCTCCTGGTTTAAGGTGTAGAGAAATATTTTTCAATGCTGGTTGTGAACTACCAGGATAAGTAAATGATATATTCTCAAACCGAATACCGTCTCCGGGACGTAAGCCTTTGGTTGCTTTCCCTTTTGGTTGGGGAACTTCTTCTTCTAAAAACTCATAGAGGGTGGAAAGATACAAATTGTCTTCGTACATCCCTCCAATAGAAGTCAAAGCACCGGAAAACGTTGACTGTCCCTGACGGAATACCGTGAGATACATTGTCATGTCTCCCAAAGAAATTTGACCTGCAACAGTTTCAACTACGATCCAGGCATATGCTATGTAGAAGGTGGCAGTGCTGAGCAAACTTAGGATATATCCCCAGAAACCCCGTCTTAACGTCAATTCACGATCTTCGTGATAAAGTGTATCGAACAGGTTGTGATAACGTCTCAGAAGCATGTTCCCTAACTGGTAGAGTTTCACTTCTTTAGCGAAGTCTTCTCTTGCAAGCAGTGTTTCGAGGTAATGCTGATGGCGGGTTTCTGGTGCACGCCAGCTAAAAAGACGAAAGGCTTGACCTGCAAATTTGGTTTCGGCAAAGAATGCAGGCATGGCTGCTATTATTAGTATCATCACTGCCCAAGCTGAGAATTTCACAAGCAAAACGCCATAGGTTACAAGAGATAAGGCACTTTGTACTAAACCGAAGGTGCGAGTTACTAGTGACAAAGGGCGAATTGAGGCTTCTCTTCGTGCATTGCTCAATTTATCGTAAAACTCTGAATCCTCAAACTGAGTTAGATCCAAAGTTAGGGCTTTTTCTAAGATGAGAACGTTTACCCGTTGAGCAAGTAGCATCCGTAAGAGGGATTGGCAAACGCTGAGTCCTCTTTGACTACCTGCTAAGATGCAGACCGCGATCGCTTCTAATCCTACATAAAGTAACGGACGATAACTATTGACAAAAGCGCTATTATGTGAATTAATTTGATAAGCATTCACCACAGTATCAACAATTAACTTGCCGATATAAGCTATGACTGCTGGTAAAAGACCAGCTATTAGAGTGAAAGCTGCGAACAAAATTGTGAGTGATCTATTAGTAGTCCAAACCAAGCTAATAGCCCGCCCACTGTAGCGGAAAACCGCCATGGATTGACGTAAAGCGTTACGTTTTTTAAGAATACTCATATTCTTTATTATAGCCGACACATTTCTAAGGTGATGGCCATAACAAAAATGTAGGTGTGGGGTGTAGGGTGAGAAAGAAGTAAGGTTTGAAGCGTCGCAATAAAGTGAGCGAAAGATCCATCTCTATACGGTTCGGTTGAAACCCCACCCTTTGTGGGTAGCTTTATATTTTCCCTATACCCTACACCCCACACCCTATACCCTATCCTCGTTTAACACTTTCAAAAGACGATCAATCTCTTCGAGTGTGTTGTAATGCACAAGCCCAATCCGCACTAAGCCGCCACTATCTTCAACACCCAACCTCTGAGTAAGACCAAGAGCATAAAAATTACCGTGCCAGACGAAGATCCCGCGATCGCCCAACTTCTTAGCTGTGGTGTAAGGTGTTTGCTGCGCCAGTCGGATTGCAACCGTTGGAGTTCGCCAAGCAAAGTGAGCGGGATCACTAATTCCATAGAGGGTTAAACCTGGAATCTGCAATAATCGAGCAACTAAATATTTGGATAGTTCAGTTTCGTATTGCTGGCAGGCATCCATTGCGGTTATAAGTGCCTCTCGTCGGTTGTTAACAGAGGGAGAAAGACGATGACCAAGTGCAGCTAGATAGTCAATCGTGGCTAATAACCCTGCAAGTCCCTCATAATTTTGAGTTCCAGTTTCCCAGCGCGACGGCACCTCATTCGGGGCTGGGCGCAATTTATAAGGATGAAAACGTTCGAGATGTTCACGCTTTCCATAGAGTATACCAACATGGGGGCCGAAAAATTTATAAGCAGAACAGCTCAGAAAATCACAATCAAGCGCACGCACATCAATCGAAGCGTGAGGTGTATAGTGAACCGCATCTACAAAAACCAGAGCGCCAAACTCATGGGCGAGGCGCACCACAGTTGAGATGTCATTGATTGTGCCAACAGCGTTTGATGCATAACCAATTGCAACCAGCCGCGTCCGATGATTAATTAATTGTGCCAAGTGATTCATATCTAAAGTGCAGTCATCTGGCTTGATCCTGACCACACTCACAGTTACACCTTTTTCCTCTAAAGCACACCACGGTGAAACATTACTATCGTGGTCGAGTTGTGTTACCACAATTTCATCGCCTGGTTGCAGTTCACGCCCAATGGCTCTACTCAATGCAAAAGTAAGAGTGGTCATGTTGGCACCAAAGACAACCTCATCACCATCGCATCCTAGAAAATCAGCGATCGCTGATCGTGCAGCCGTGACTAGGGCGTCTGTACGTATACTTGTAGCAAAAGCCCCGTGAGCATTGGCATTTGATTTGAGCAAATAGTCGCTCATCGCGTTTACCACAGATATTGGCACTTGAGTCCCACCAGGTCCATCAAAGAAGATTACAGATTGACCATTTATTTGTTGTGTCAGTGCGGGAAACTGCTCACGTACCCAATCAAGAGGAATAGACATCATAAGCTTTAAATCTCGGTAAGATTGAATTTTGGAGTCTCCCATAAGTTTTCTCAAGTTATCCCCACACCCTACACCCCACACCCCACACCCTCTGAGTTTTCAAGCGGCGGCAATTAATCCTGGACATGTCAAAACAAATACATCCCGGTTGCCACTTGTAGAAGCTGCGACTTTGATTGGAGAAGTATAGTGGAAAAATTGGCGATCGTCGAAGACTAGCAAATCACTCTTGTTGAGAATTTGATTAAAAACTGGTGGTTCATTTTTTAATTTGTACAGATGGGTTTCTCCACCTTCAATGCATTCTCGGCTCACACAAAATATCCCTATCAAGTCCACTCCATCTCTATGAATCCCTTCGGGAGCTGGGTTACCAATCGTTTGGCTGGAGCTAGTCGTTCTAATCTGATGAACACCAATTTGGTCAGAGGTGGAATACAGTTTACAAAACTCAAAAAACTCCCAGATAATTTTTTGAAAATCTTCTAACTCTACCAGAGCATCATCTATTTCTGGATATTCTCTGACAACATTTCCTAAGAGCGGATTATATTCTTTACTTTGAAACAAGCGGCTATGTGGCAACTTAATTAAGCCATTGGAACTGATTTTGAAGTGAGATAATCGCCTAAATCGATAATTTTCTTTCAAATAAGGATCAACGGGAAGATGCTCAAAATACGTCCCTATTTTATCTAAATTGATAAAATCTAGTCTTGTTAACAAGTAGTTGATAGATTTTTGAGCATCAAGCATAAATAATTCTTCTGAGTTGGTCATAGAGGCTTAAAGAAACTTAGTTCTTTATTGAATAGGTTGTGAGTGGCGCTTAACTAGTACAGCGCGGCGTAAATAAGCATACCATTCAAAATCTCTGAAAAGCCTACGCTGTATTCCTAACAGAATTTTGAATTTTGAATTCCGCCTTGCGGTACTAGCTTTTATGGACAAGATTTCTCAGGACAAAACTTAAAGCCTAATAAAATCTAGCTCTCCGAGTTCAGATCAAAGTAAAAAATAAAAGTACCATGACCAACTAAGGTATCGGTTAACCGATACCCAATAGTTGCCAGTGTGACTTATATTCACTAAGCAATTTTAAATATAAAAAAAATGGTTAATCTTCAGTATTTATAATGAAAAATCAAAAGATGATTTTTCACGAGAGAGGTTGGATGCTTAAGTCGTTAGACTGAATTAATTAAAGAAGGGCTGAAACATCCTTTTGTCGTTGGAATTGAACCCTACCCACTAAAAGTATGGAGTTGCACCAGATGAGCTACTATCTCAATCCATCTTTGTGATGTACAAATCAGTAGGGGCGTACAACCGTACACCCCTAGACAAGTATCTGTAGCATTCTTTTTTCAATATCCTAATAATCGCGTAAATTGCCTCAGTAACCAAAGGAGACAGGAAAAGAGCTTCCCTAGAACAAGGATTTGACAATATAATCGGAGAATTACTAATTCGTAATCCGTAATTAAAAGTTCAATTCCGTTAATTTATGGATGGAATAAAATAAATATTTTTATTATTTCAAGCCCTGCTGCTCATGCATAGGCTAATAATTAGGAATTACGAAACAGGAATTGCAAATCATTTGCATCGTCGAAAAGTGTTGAGCCAAATAAATTTTGTAAGAGTTACTCTATCCTAATCCTAGCAGTAGGCAGTTACATCTTCACCACATTCATCTGCAAGATAACATAACGCTTTGAAACGCAGAGTGACGACTTGCTCATACAAAGGATTTAACTTACACATTGGTGGAATGTGGAATAACTTGCGCCCAAAGAGTTTGATATCTCGTTCAAAAGGACATTGAGCAGGAATGAGTTTGCATAAGAAATGAGCTAGTTTAGCGTTATGAATTTCTTTTGAATCTAACCACTGGCGGACTGGGTGTAGTAGATCATTGTGTACCGGGATTTGAGTAAAGCTTGTCATAATTTTTACCTCATTATTGTTTTGTTTGTTAACTTTTAGCTGGTGTCTATAACTATATAGACCTGAGTTTTATTTGCTTATGCAGCTATGGGTTCTAGGTTTTTGATAAGGTGTACTGGATTTATCTCCACGTCTCTAACTACAAACCCAAGACTCATCATTCCAGATCATGTTCCTAGTATTTTTGTTTTCTTGTATTTCTGGAGCAACAAATACGCCCAAAGATGCATCCAGCAAAGGACTATACCACTAGTTGAAAGCATTAATGCCCATAATATGGCACGTAAGCACTTGCGGCCGGGTTGTTTTAAGATTACAGGTTGCTCTGTATAACTCTAATACGAGCATACGATGCCCGCACCGCTTTCGTTTAGGCAGTTTTGTCCAGGTTTTCGCTTCGGGGGTCACCCAGCAGAAGCAGCAATTGATCGAGAACAAGAGCAACAGTGCAAACATTAATAGTAAAACTAGATTAGAAGCACCGTTTGTGAGCTAAAAAGCAACGCTACCTCTGTTGTCGAATTCTGTATTAGCAGGTACAAAAATGTTCTTTTTATTACCAGCTAGAGTTTATAAATGAGTCAAGAGAGTACACGAAGCAAAATTCAATACTTTATTAATAAGTGAAACCACGATGTGTGTGTTACAGGTTAGAAACTTTGGTACAACCAAATGGTACGTTCTGTAATAAAGTAAATTTTAACAATCTACATCACCGCTAATTATACTTTGCGGAATCTAGCGCATGAAAAGAAAAAATTTTAAGCATCTTCTATCGTGGAAGCAAAGTTTCCAATTCCGTACAGCAACTCTGGTTCTATTAGGAATTGTATTGTTGTGTGCAATTGTTGTAACGGCGTGGTTTGCTGGTGAAGGCACAATTACTAGAATTTTTGCTCAAATACAAGCTTTACAAGAAAACCCGCCGATCTGGATAGAAGTACCAATGGTGAGGAGCAAATATTTACTAGCACCTACTTTAGTATTATTTTTAACTGTGTTTGCAGTGATGAAAATTTCTCCTGAACCCCGTGCATGGTCACGGTGGATGGTAATAGGAATTTTGATCATTTTAAGTGTAAGGTATATTCTATGGCGATCGCTCTCGACTTTAAATCTTACAGATCCGCTCAATGGGGTATTTAGCCTAGGTTTATTTTTCCTAGAGATGTTCATGATACTTAGAACCATTATCGAGCTATTGTTAATGCTCAATACTAAGGATCGCAGAGGAGAAGCTGATCAAAAATCTGTAGATGTTATTCGTGGTATCTATACTCCATCTGTCGACATTCTCATCCCCACTTACAATGAACCTGCTTTTATTCTTCGGCGAACAATTATAGGTTGTCAAGCTTTAGAGTATGCTAATAAGAAAATTTATCTTTTGGATGATATGAAACGTCCAGAGATGAAAGAATTAGCTTTGGAACTAGGATGCGAATATTTGACAAGATCGGATAGTCGTTATGCTAAGGCAGGTAATTTAAATCATGCACTCACTAAAACAAATGGGGAGTTAATTGCTGTTTTTGACGCTGATTTTGTGCCAACTACAAACTTTCTCATTCGCACTGTTGGTTTTTTTCAGAATGAGAAAGTTGCTCTGCTACAAACACCCCAAAGCTTTTACAATGGTGATCCTATTGGCCGTAATCTGGGTATAGAAAATATTCTCACTTCTTCTGAAGAAGTATTTTATAGGCAAATTCAACCAATGCGGGATGCAGCAGGTAGTGTGCTTTGTTCTGGTACATCTTTTGTTGTTCGACGCACTCCATTAGTGGCTCGCGGAGGCTTTGTTACAGATTCTTTAAGTGAGGATTATTTTACTGGAATTCGTTTATCTGCTGAAGGTTACAGCTTGATTTATTTAGATGAAAAATTAAGTGCTGGGTTAGCAGCAGAAAACAGCTCTATATACATAACTCAAAACGCACGCTGGGGAAGAGGTACGCTCCAAGGATTTTTTATAAAATCAAATCCTCTGACAATTCCCGGACTTAGTTTAGTCCAAAGGTTAGCTCATTCAGTAGGAATATTCTACTGGTTCACCAGCATATCTCGCCTTTACTTTCTTCTTATTCCCTTCGTTTATTCGTTTTTAAGTTTGAATCCTCTCCGTTATACAACAGCAGAATTATTATATTTTTTCTTACCTTACTATTTGATAAATCTTATAACCTTTGCTTGGTTGAACAAGCAATCAGCTTCGGCTTTTCTGTCTGATATCTACTCTATAATACTGTGTATTCCTTTATCAATAAATACCATTCAAGTTATGCTCAGTCCTTTCGACACAGGCTTCAAAGTCACACCGAAAGGAAGAGTAAATCATCGCTATACCTTTAACTGGAAAATAGCCTTACCCTTAATTATTTTGTTTATCGCCACGGTTGTTAGTCTATGGCAAAGTTTAGAAATGTTTATCGTTAAGGGTGTAGGTGTAAGTTTAGGTTGGATATGGAGTGTTTATAATTTGATATTAATTGGTATTGCTATATTGGCTTTGCTAGACGCTCCTAAAAACGATGTATATGAATGGTTTGATTTACGACGTGTGGTACGCTTAAGTCTTGGCGAGCACAGTTTATGGGGAGTAACTACCAAAATTTCTGAAGTGGGTGCAGAGATAGCACTGACTCAAAAACCCTTTGCTAATTTATTTGTCGATCAAACAGTAGAGCTAGAAATTGCGGAGGAAAATCTACAGCTTTCTGCTGAGGTTGTTTCCACTGGTTTTAATAATGATTTTCCTACAGTGAAAGTTAGATTTGAATCAGTGAGTTTGAGTCAACATCGTTGCTTAGTAGAAATGTTATTTTGCCGCCCTGGGCAGTGGAAAAATAAGAAAGTTCCAGGTGAGTTAAGTTCACTTTTTTTACTGTTGAAAACCTTGATAAGACCAAGGTTTTTGTTTGATAGAAAATTCGATGTGAGGGCGATATCAGTCTCTAAATATTAATAAAAAAGGAGTCAGAATACAGGAGTCAGGAGTCAGAATATACCTACCATCAAGGGATAGTGTTTTAACGAAATTTTCACCACCTGTCTAGTTTATAAGAGACACACTTTTAGGGCTTTACTAATTTAAATAGGGAGTAATGTATGTCTTTATAGACAACTTTTGCTTTTAATTTGGATTTTTTTTCTATTCCTTTTCGCAATTTTTCTGCAGGATTTAGTAAAAACATATTACTAAATTGAGGAATTTTACTAATATTGCTGTCTTTAATAAACTGATATTTCACTTTTGGCTCTAAAAGATAACTGAGTGAAAAAACATTTCCATAATTAATCCCAAAAGTATCACTGATTAACAGTGGTTGAGAACTGTGGTTAATGATTTTAGCTACTTGTGGATTTCCGTAGCTAATAACCTTACTCCACCAAGTTTCTGCTTGAGAACTGACAAAACCCGAAACGACACCACCAATAATTATTAATGCCATAATCGTTTGCCAAATTTGGCGGCGAGATAAATTGCCGTTGTATAGTTGAGTTGTTAGTAGGTAAGCAACAGCAAGTTCAATTCCCAAATAAGAAGGCATTAAATATCGATCAGAAAGCGATCTCGCTCCTCCAAAAATCAAATCTGGTAGCATAAGAGGCAGCGCTGGTATTGCAATTAATGTTATAATAAATAACCAAATTTTTGGATGTGTCGTCCGACAAAGAAAATAAATTGAGTATCCTACGAGAATTAAAAAAATAGTTGTAATTATATAGCTAAAAGGATTTTCAAAGCCAAAATTTAAGTCAAAAAAAATACGGCTTATCTGCAACAGCCAAGATTGAATGACAGTCAGTAAAGGTAACTGCATTGACGTCCAAGCGGTTGCAGCATTAAAGTGAGAAAAGTTAGCCAGCACCACAACAATCCAAGGAGTAAAGCTTACAAACGCAGCTAGTGATGCTAACCAATAAGCTTCGACTGTTTTAGTCCACTGGGATTTTTTCATAGTAAGCACGTAAATTCCGTGCGCGGCCGCAACAAATCCACTTAACAAAAATGTGTACAAACTCAGAGCTAAAGTTAATGCATAAATTCCCCAAGCTAGGATACGTTCTGATTCTAGCTGATGTTTGAAGTCTAAGCGCATTGCTCGAAGTAGTGAGGCGCTAGATAGCAATATAGTGACTACCCACAAAATATATTCTCGTGCTTCCTGAGCATAAAGGAGCTGAATCGGAGAGATTGAAATAAGCGCGATCGCAACTACGGGTAATGATAAGGGCACATTAAATAATTCACGGCATAGCCAATAAGTGCAAGGAAAAACTAGCAAGCTTATTAATGCCGATAAAGTTCTGATTGCTATTACCGAATTGCCAAAGATTTGCGTCCAAACTCGAGCTATCACATAATAGAGTGGAGGATGTTGCGGATCTTCTACTGCTAAAGATCTAATTGTATCACCTAAGCCTTTTTCAGCATTAGGACGCTGAAATTTTGCAAAACTTTCCTTACTAAGAATTTGACCATTTAATAGTTGTTGTTTTACTTCAGCAGCACTGTACCCAGATATTCGTAATGATGTATATGTTTCATCATGCCAGTAAACTTTACCGTCAAGATTATAAAAGCGAAAAAATATCCCCACCACCAACACGATGATAATTACAAAACGTAACCAATTTGGAGCAAGTTTGAGACGCTGCATTGCCTGATTTCTCAATAATTATTCACCCAACACCCTATTCAGGTGTTGCTACACAAACTAAGCCCACCTGCGTCGGCTAGTATATAGCTTGCGCAGGCTGGCTTAGTTAGTATAGCTCCAGGCTTCTAACCTATGAGAATGTTTTTGCTCAATAGTAGATTTTGTAAATGGTTATTTACATCGCCAGTATACTAGAAAAATCTTTCCGGGACTACACGAGCAATCCGATCAAGCGCTATTTGCAATAGTGTTTCATTGCTTAAAGGCTTGTACTCGATATGACGACTGAAGCGTTCTGCATAGCGGCGATACCCATCAACCGTGTTCTTGCTCTTGCCGTGTAACCACATGTCAATGAGTTCCGAGTTAGTAAGGGTAGCCGGTTTCTTCAACATCGCGCCAGGGGCGACTTACCAGAAACTTAGACGGACTACCAATCTTTTGTGCGATCTGCCTCCGAATGGGAGATTCGACGGCTAGCTGGGGGAAATCAGTATTAGATTGCACTTCTAACTAGACTAATGAGTAGAAACAATCAACTAAGAGTGCTAGGGTTAGACATCGCAAAGATGTCAGTGGTTGGGTGCCTGTTGACCGAACAACCATGCAAAAAACGCTTCTTAACTCCAACGTATGTAGTTCATACCTACCAAGCGAATCCTAATAAGAAAAAAAACACAAATGTGGGCGCAGATAGTGATGAACACAAAGTACTTGGTATGAGTGATTTGCTCGCTCTAAAACCGACTGTGGCAGTTTTAGAACCAACAGGGCTAAACTACTCGAAGTTGTGGATTCACCATCTTCAGCTTGCGGGGGTAGAAGTACTGCTGGTAGGGCATGATAAACTGCGTCGATACCGCAATACTGAAGATAAGGTGCTTTCTGAAACACCGACAAAAAGCTAATATGCCTGAGGATATTGAGAGCGAAACCAAACCGCATCTATCTGGACTGCTTTTCACCGTCGAATCAACTAGAGTTACAAAAAAAAGGGAACGGGGAACTCTTAACAGGGAACAGGGAAAGAAAAAAAACGTGACTTTGTGGGTTTAAAGCCCACTTGCAAATAAAGATGTATTTCGAGACGCGCAGCGCTCTTAAATACGGCGTCCTTGTTTCAATCCCACGGCGCGCATCCGTGGGTACACTGTTAAGAGTTCCCTGTTAAGAGTTCCCTCTGAATTACATGACATTAGACCGGATCACCAGCAATCCCAATCGGATGAATGGACAACCCTGTATTCGCGATCTGCGCCTCACAGTTCGAGCTTGTTCAGCTTAGAGTATTGGATTTTACGTGAGCGCATGAACACACTCCCCCTTCAGACAATACTGCGATCGCACCCGCTACATTTTTCTTTGCTCAAAAACGGACAACAGAGCGATCTGCACGCACTATTCCACTCCTTCCTTGAGTGTCGCTAAGAGGGTGTTTGAAAAGTTGTGAGGGGTCAAATTTTATGCCAGTCGCCTCACCATAATCCGGATCATGGCAAGGTAAATAAACGTCTCCGATGTTTCCGGTAGAAGTTCATAGTCTCTTACCAATCGGCGACACCCCATAAACCAACCGAAAGTGCGCTCCACCACCCATCGCTTTTTGAGCAAGACGAAACCCTTAGTTTGTTCTGGTCGCAGCACCACCTGCATAATCCAACGATAAACGTTCATGACCCACATCATGAAATCTGGACCGTCAAAGCCACCATCAGTCCAAATGGTGGTCAAGCGAGAAACCTTGTCGCCCATTTCTTTGACGCGTTTGAGTACTTGTTTGCCGCCTGATCGCTCTGGTACACTGGCAGCAGTGACCAATACCCGCAGCACCAATCCCAAGGTATCAACGGTCATAAACCGCTTGCGTCCTTTAATTTTCTTGCCTACATCATAACCCACAGATTGACTTACCATGGCTGCGCTCTGCCTACCATTTGTGCCCGTTGCGTAAGTCTTGAATAATTTTAGCAAGCACCTCTGGGTAAGTCACTCCTTTATAGTACTTACGTACTATATCGATGGCGATCGCGTCGAGTCAGATGCGTTTGTTCTTCAATACATATGTACTATAATTGAGCGATCACCTGTGCCAGTTGCGTAAGTCCTGTTAATATAAAATTGGTATTAAAAGGTCTTTTTTGCGTAAAGAGAGGAAACATTGTCTAAGTTAAATGATGCTGACGCGGATGGTCAAAGCATTTTTGCCATTCCGGCAGGGGCAGCAACCAGACCACTTATCAAATTAAGCGAAGCGGATGCAGCTGTTGCCATAGGCTTGACACAAGAAGAAGAAAAACTTTTTGCGGTTCCATTTTCTACTTGGCGTGGCCAGTCTTACCCGTCCTTAGACAAAAATACTCTTGCTACTAATGACTTTTTTAAAAGAGAATATACGGTAGGACGTTGGACCCCACAGGACGAGCAAAAGGCCCGTGATATGGCCACAGAAATGGTAGCGGTTTATCGCTCGATCAACCAGCAATCCTTGAGAGAAAAGCGACTTAAAACCGTTAACAGTGTCTTAAATACTCTGGGCTTTCAAGCCTCTGACCCCTTACCCCCACCAGTGTTGGAACTGGATGAAATGGTAGGATTTGGTAAGGATAGTGCTATTCTGGCCGCAACAATCAGGCGGATTCAAATTCTGTTCGCCGCTCGTCAGGTTCCCCATATTCCCCAACGAATGCCGAATGTGGTCATGGGCATCGGACGACACGCCGGTGTGCTGGATGGCGTGATGTGGAATGGGGATCGTGCTTTAAGCGCGTTAAAAATGTACCAGGACGGCTGTTCCACACCTGTTTTATTACAAGTAGCGGGAGATATAGCATATCATCTTGCGTTTCAAACCAACGAAAAAAACCGGAAAGGGGCCGGCGCACACGTCCACGGTGATTTATCTTTAGGATCACCGCCAGCGGTTCGTTTTTTACAGTCTGTTTTTAAGCGGTCTCAAATTCCGCCCGACCAGATTGCTTGGGAAGGCCGGAATGCCCGCATAGCCGGTCATCAATTTGGTGCCTCGGGACGGCGGTGGATTTGTGACAGTTGTAACATGGAAAAGCTGTTGCGCTGGATTATGGAAACCTTGAATCATACACCGGCAGATGCGGATACGGCATTCCAGCGTAATACAATTGAATTTTATGAGACACCGACAGAAAGTATCGAAATTTCTTATGATTGTTCCTCAAATGCTTTAGGACAGGCACCACAGTCAATTGTCTCCGATTTACTTCTCGATGCCAAGACCGATAAACCCAAAACCATTATTCGTAATTTTCCGGATCATGGGGAAATGTATTTCTATCTACGTCCAGATTCCCTAGCCCATGACTCTCAAAAACTTCCTGATTTGGAAGACCGCAAAAGAGATAAAGCGAAAGCATTTTTTTGCGTTGATTTAATCAGTTTTGAAAAAGTTACTACCACTGAAGACATATCGTATTTAAAAAGTGTTTTTAATGGCCCGTTGGCATGGTCGGGCAATCATAAGGTTTCGTCACATTTATCGGCCCCGGCGGAAAAAATAAAATTGCTGATGACGGGAGATAGCCCCGAAGAGGCCCACGACTATATTTCTACTTGTCAGCGCATGGGCACCGCCTATGGCTTTCCTGTAAACAAGGAACCATTATCCCTAGAGGCGTTGGCCAAATTTCTTCCTGAAGATCAAGCCATCATTGAGGATTACTGCAACGCCCGGCCTAACAGTGTGCGGGAAGTGTTTCTAATGTTCGAATTCTGCGCTCGCCGGATGATCGAAATGCGCCTGCCGCCAGGGCAGCAACTGGCAATGAAACGCTATCCGCCCGCCAGTGACAATACCTATTACTTCACGACCTATAAGGATATGGAGTCTTACGATTCAAGCAAGCGGTTTCCCTTCCTGAAACATGGTTTGGGGATGAGGTTTGATGATCCGAAGGCCACGATCAACACCGAAACTGATTGTGGCATGGGCGGGGCCCAGGCAGTCACGGAAGCGATACGTGAACAGGTGAAAACCATTGAAGCCCTTAATCTGTCATGGGATGCGAACGGCAAGATTATCCTCATGCCGGAAATACGTCAGCTGCTAGAAGCAGCGAAATTGCGCGGTCTCGGCAATTATAAGGTGCATCAAACCGCCCTAATGTATGACAAACGCTTTGCGGAGGCGTTTATCCAGCGGAATGGGGAATACTATACCGAAGCCGACCGGTTCATCGCAACCTTTGAAGAATACATTTACGAAGCGCTTCGGATGAAACGTTCCGATATGATCGGCATGGCTGTTTCTCCCTTCACCGATGGCGGACAGCGGATGCAACTTTACAAAGATTGCTTGGAACTTCTTTGTAATGACGATACCCCAACCTTCAACGTGCCTGATGCCTTGAACGCGCTGGCGAAAGAGGATGAGACCGGGCAACCTGTCACTTACGACGATTTGAGCCCGGCTGAACTTACCAGCATTATGACATTGCAAACCCTGACCGGGCTTGATTTTAAGGACATGCAGAGTCTTTGGCACGGCTACAAAGTGGAAAACCCTTTTAAGGCATTGGACCTGCAGCAAACTTTCCGTGAAGAAGTGCAAGATTTGAAACAGCAGTCGTCTCCCACCGCCGATACCGTCGAGCGGATCGCTACCCTGGAACGCCTGGACCAGATCATGGAGGCTACAGCGGAATTATATTTGGGCGATCCCCATTCTGTTAAAGTACAATATTATTTATCTCAGATGGCGGCGGACATGGGCTTTTCTGAAATTGCCGAGGATATAGCAACTGGCAACCCTCAACGGGAAGATAGTAAACAATTCTATGAGTTTCTCTTCTGTAGGCCAGCATCAAGTTTGCAAAAGAATGATAAAGATGATGACATATCTCTGCCATTTACCATGCCCTTTGCCGGAGATGTAGAAAAATTACCCCTTGACATACGATTTTCTCTGATGAGGCATCAAGCAACAGTAGCTAAATCGATTTTGACACAAGCTAACTTTATTACGGGGCGATGATAAAAAATATCTAACATTTTAATTCATTTTATTAATAAAATTTTTATATCTTGGAGGGTGTTTAAATAGTTTCGAGGGGCGGCATGGGGGGAATTGCTCTGGGGCTGGCGATAATCGACGGCCGGCCGTGGCGTTGTTTTCGTCGCCGCACCCTTTCAAAATCGCCAGCGTTGCCACCGCTTGAGGACGGCCATGGAATCTGAGCAAACGTATCCTTCGGATGATGCACGGTGGGATCGGGTGTATTGATGCAGAAAAACTTACGCACACGTAGTTGTAGGGTAATACTAATAACCCGCAACTTGGGTTATTAAATAATTTGTGTCTTAAATTCTTGTTGCTCAAAAATAGATCGTAGTGTCCACTATACATGTCATATGGAAGAACGTATTTCCAATGCCTTATCGAGCAGTACTTTCTGAGCATCCTTATTACGCTCGAATGCCTTTTCGCGACTATGTTCTATGGTCGTGATTTCAACAAAACCACAAGCCTCTAAAGCGCCAAGGGTATGTAAAACAGCCCCTGTCTGTTTAGTGTGTTCATACAGCAAATTTTTCTTCTTTAAAGTCTCTACTGCTGTTTGTGGGTTTAGGTATGTCAGCAATGCTGGCTCATACAATCGGCTTTGGACATAGTGGATAGGCGATCCATTTTTATCTCTTAATAACCCATCTGGATCAACCTTGTTCCCAATAATTGCTTCCACGTAGGATAATACATGGCTAGTTCCAAGTTTGCGAACGTTAACTTCAACAGCCAACACTTCTCCGTTCTCGAAACCAAGAAAGTCGATCCCGAATGTTCCCCGAACACCACTAGCGCTTAACGATCTGCCTATTTTTTCTGTAGCTGCATAAATTTTAGTTAAATACTTCGGTTGGGCAGGGAAAATACATCCTAGGTACTTTCCTTGCTCAAGGATCTGCTCATGGCTGGAGAGCAGTTTTACCTGTCCATCATTGTCAATGTATCCTTGAACACTGGGAGAACACGTGGCTCCTGGTACATATTCTTCAGCCATCGCACCTCCTTTAAAGATTTCACCTTCAAAGTCTTTCCAGGACTGCAAAATGCTATAAATTGACTCTGATAACTCATTTGTGTGAATGAGTTTCTCACAGTCGATAACAACATTACCTAGTCCAGCACTCCAACCGCCCTCATTGAGTTTCACCATAACGTACCGAACTGGAGGATTTGCATTTGCAAGTTGAAGCACTACATTTTTTAGCTCACCCAGATTTTTTAAGATGTTACTTGTTCCTCTTGGTGTGGGAACATCACATTTTAAGAAAATATCTTTTCCTCCTAATTTACTACCCCAGTGTCTAGATAATAAATTAGGATATTCTTGAACAGTACATCCTAATTTTTGTCCTAGTAGCTCGACTTTTTCACAAGGGGAAAAATTTATTATCTCAATATAATCTACCTGTTTTTTTTCTTTTTCTAAATACTTTAAAATCTCAGCATCTTCTAATACTAAATCAATTAGCGATTCTGAGCTTTTTAGCTTTGGAGATAGCAACACTAAACGTTTTCGTGCAGAGCATTCCTGTTCATCATTCATCTGATACACTTCTCTAAAGTGATAATGAAGAATGTACGGATCAACCAGTTGAGGTGTAATTAGGATGAGACGTTTACTTTGATCCCGAAGTATTTCAAGATGGCACAAGCTCCTTTCAACGAAGTAAGTTGCAAAAGGCATTTCTCTCAAGAAACCTTCACTGTAGTTGATTGAATATAGTACAATTTTGGTTACTATTGCGGATGTGATATCTTTATTCTCTGTCACTAAATTCATGTTAATTCTCCTTACTATTTCTAATCATTATATAGAAATCCTATTTGATTTATGAACAAAACTACGAGACAATACGGAAGGATATACAAGTCTAACAAGAAACAGTCAGCACCCCGACCTAAAGGTACGGGGCTTCATGCCTCCCCTTTAGGGATAGCTGACCCGATGCGCGTGTCTCGTACACTACGTTATTGGGAAGCGTTTAAGTCCTACCTACAGATGCGCAGCCAGTTTGTAGCTCTAGAACCAAATGGTTAAACAGGCTTACCGGGTTAAACCAGTGCTGTTTGGAAAGTACCGCCCCATAAAATTGGCAAGGCTAACATCACTCCCTTTTGGGAAGGCTCCTAGGAGCAAAACCCAGGGTGCGTACAGGGCGAACAATTTGAGATGGTAATTGTCCCGTTGAAAGTGCATTACAAGAGCACACCGAATCTAGTAACCCCAAGGCGATAGTGGAAAACAAAATATAAAGCCATCCTAGAAGGACGGGGTTTCTACCCACTAATTTTGATCAACCCCCGATAATCATTTAATGAGTAAAAAGCCTCATTTATTTGGAAACCCGCTACCTTTTTTCGGCTAATGAATCGGTCAAGTAAGATGAGGAAGGACGCGATCGCCCTTTTAAGTGGGGCGCAAACGTACAATTGTTACTAAATGTTACGTTTTTCCCTGCTTCTAGGACTTACGCATTGACAAGGAGGCCCAAATATGGGATATAGATTTCAAGCCTTTAAACTTGATTTTTCGGCACTTTTTTGGCGATGCCTGCGGCGGGCTACGCCTACGCTATTATCCCTCAGATCATTGTTTAAAGCCTGAAACGACGAATTTTCGTTAATGCACAAGATATTCGTTTGTACAGTGCGTAAGCCCTAGCTTCAACTCATGCTCCGTCAATAAGTTTTGTAAACCAGACCAAAATTTATCTAGTTCTACAGCCATCTTGTGTGCATCTTCTATTGTTTGTTCCAATAAATCCGGCGAAGAAACTAACACTTCACCTGTTAGATCTAACGCTTCTTGAGCATGACGTTGTTCTATACCTTGATCCAAGCAGTCAGCAAAGTATGGTTCTTCTGTGATTGAAGGGAAGCAATTTGACAAGCTGTTCATTAACGCTCGCATCCAATCGTCTGCAAACATCTCAATCACACACCAAGGACCAAGCGATTGTGGGTATAAATTCTGAACTGAATAGACAAAACCAGCTGTCACAGGATCGAGGATTGTCTGCAATTTGTTCAAACTGCCAAACTTCTCATCCTCAACAATGTCAGCCCCAATGTGAGCAAAGGCATTTTTTAGTTGGTAGTGATGTATTTCTCCACTGTCATCATCCTTGATAATACTGCATTTGCGAACGCGCCAGTCAGGGCGATCAAGATGTGGTAGGTGATAGACCATCACACGAGTAGCATGACAAGCTGCCTGATACCTAATATATAACTCCCCAAGAAGATCTGAAGAGGGAAGTTTACTATGGGTAAATGAAGCTAATTGATGAAAGAACGGATGCTTCGATGGTAAATGAGCTTCATAAAGCTTGCTCATTATACTAGAAAACGTATCTTTAACAGATTGAACTTTCATGTAGGTTCTGATTTTTACACTTCCGCGTTCCATGCCATGCCCACTGTACCATAACTTCTATTAAATAAAGTTTCATACTCATTAAATGAGTTTATAGGCTCATTTCTTATTAGAACCGTTATTATAGGGTTGTGATCTTACCCTTCGATGTTCTCAGATTGAGTAGCAAGATAGGTTTCTATGGTTGAGTTTGAGCATGACTTCCTGGTTAATTCTGCTAAAAATAAAAACCTGACTCAAGAGCAGCAGGAGGTGTTCCTGCTGAAGTTTATAGACAACCTGTCTAATAAGGAGATTGCAGAGCGCCTGAAAATATCTGAGGCAGCCTGCCTTAAACGCATGGGAGAAGTGTATAAAAAGTTCGCGATTCAAGGTGGGAGGGGAAAAGGAAAAGATGAGCTTCTCAGAAGTGTTTTACGTGAGCAGTTTAAGCAACTTCAAGAGGAATCTGCTCAATTTCAACTTTTGACTCCTGCTACTCCAGACAAACTTGTCCAGGCAGTAGAAATTTCCGAAGAGCAAAGCCATACTGTAATGGAATCAGATCTCCAAAAACTTGCAAAAAAAATGCGAGATTGGTTTAAAGCATTAAATTACGAATTTGAGCAATATGAAGTTTTGGAAAAAAAATATTTTGAGTGGATTATCAAGATTCCAGTATGGTTGAAATATGAGCGGGTGCTAGTGCGGGGAACTGTTGGTGAGGCAAATCTTGGAGATTTGATGGCATTGCGTCAGTCTGTTGGTCAACACAAAACTCATGCAGGCTTATTAATTGCCGAGTGTCGAATTAGTCCAGCCTGCCTCAAGGAAGCGAAAAAGCATGAAAACCCGCTCCTTTATTGCTACACGTTAGATGAGTTGCTCGACGAGTCTGCTGACTTCAGTGGCTACCTCAACTGGTTAGAAGGTGAGATTCAAAACCGAGGTATTAACCGGGTATATGTACCCCTGGTATGTATGAAGGAAGAGTTTGATCCGGTTACTAAGCAGAACATAGGTATAAGTCATTATGCCGAAGCAGAAGGCGGGATTGATGGGTATGTGGATCGTTGGCTTGATGATCCGTCGAAGGAACACCTGTCGATTTTGGGGGAATTTGGTACAGGCAAAACCTGGTTTGCTTTGCACTACGCCTGGGTTGCTTTGAAGCGATATCAACAAGCCAAAGAACGGGGCACTCAACGCCCACGCCTGCCATTAGTAATTCAGTTACGAGACTATGCTAAAGCTGTTAGTGTAGAGTCACTATTTTCGGAATTCTTTTTCCGTAAGCACGAAATTCCGTTACCTGGGTATTCTGCCTTTGAGCAACTTAACCGCATGGGCAAATTGCTGCTGATCTTCGATGGCTTTGATGAAATGGCAGCTAGAATTAATCGTCAAGAGATGATCAATAACTTCTGGGAACTGGCAAAGGTAGTGGTGCCAGGGGCAAAGGTTATCCTTACCTGTCGTAAAGAGCATTTTCCAGAGGCTAAGGAAGGGTGGGCATTACTAAATGCCGAGTTGAAAGCATCTACTGCCAGCTTGACGGGAGAAACACCGCAGTTTGAGGTGTTAGAACTGGAGAAGTTAACCAAGACCCAAATGAAGAAACTGCTACTATTGCAGGGGGGAGAACCAGAGGTTGTCGAGCAAGTCATAGATAGTGATAATGCGGAACTATTAGATTTAGCAAGCCGCCCGGTAATGATGAAGTTGATTGTGGAAGCACTTCCAGACATCAAAGCAGGCAAGCCTGTGGACATAGCACGGGTATATTTGTACGCAGTTCAGCGCAAGATGGAACGGGATATTAAGGCAGAACGCACATTTACGTCACTAGCAGATAAGGTTTACTTCCTGTGTGAATTGGCTTGGGAAATGTATTCTACCCGTCAGATGAGTCTAAATTATCGGCTATTTCCTGATCACATCCGTCGTTTGTTTGGTGCTTTTGTGCAGGAGGAGAAAGACTTAGATCACTGGCATTACGATATGATGGGGCAGACCATGCTGATTCGGAACACGGATGGAGATTATACCTTTGCTCATAGATCGCTCCTAGAATTTTTTGTTGCCTATAAGTTTGCAGCCGAATTAGGTACGTTAGCTCCTGATTTTACGCAATTAGCTCAAAAAAAAGTGCATTTAAGTACAAGTTCTCAGTCACAAAACTATACTTGGTCATCTTATTTTCAACATGAGCGCGATCAAGGAGGGAACATAGTTTCTACTGCTCCTCTTCTGTCGTTTTCTTACGAATCGCTGGAGAACCTTAGCAAAACATTCGGTCTCTACAAAGTAGAGAAAATAGAAGCACTCCTTACTAATTTTCTGGTGCCGATGCTTGAACCAGTAGAAGCTAGTATAAATCATTTACTGGATGTTCTTGAGGCAACGAAAGGAAGATCAGAAAAGGAGGTTGGATCTGTTGGCAGCAACGTTATAACGCTTCTGGCAAAACTTGATTTAACCGCTCTTGAAGGACGAGATCTCACCCGCGCTGTAATTTTGGAAGGCGATTTTGCGGACTCTACCGATTCCAGGTTACGTCACGTCAATCTTACAGATGCTATTCTGACTGGTTCTACTTTTGCTTGGAGATTTGGTAACGTTTTATCTGTAGCATATACTCCAGATAACAGTATCTTGGCTATAGGTGATGCTGACGGTCGAATTCATTTATGTCAGCTTGCAAACACTGAGCAAATTATGACCTGCAACGGAAAACATAATGGTTGGGTGCGCTCAGTCACTTTTAGTCCTGATGGAAAATTAATCGCCAGTGGTAGTGAAGACCATACGATAAAACTTTGGGACGTTAGCACTAGACAGTGTCTCAAAACGCTAGAACAACACACTGATTGGGTATGGTCAGTAGCTTTCAGTCGGGATGGAGCAACTTTGGTTAGTGGCGGCGGCGATTGTATGGTGAGATTGTGGGATGTCAACAATGGGCACTGCCTTAAATCGTGGAAAAATGATAGCCAGGTGCTATCAGTTGCCTTCAGTCCTGATGGTCAGATCATCGCCACTGGCGATGAGAAGGATACTGTAAAATTGTGGAATGTTAGCACCGGTAAACCAGGCGTACCTTTGCAGGGACATACAGGGCGAGTCAGGTCAGTAGCTTTCAGTCCAAATGGTCAACTGATAGCCAGTGGCGGTGATGACCATACTATAAAATTGTGGAATGTTAGCACTGGAGGATGTCTGGAAACCCTAACAGAGCATACCGATCATGTGTGGTCAGTTTCTTTTAGCCCAGATGGGCGCATCTTAGCAAGTAGTGGTGAGGATCAAGTTATCCGTTTATGGCAGGTCGATACCTATCAATGTATTAAAACTTTTGGTGGAGTTTCTAGTATATCTGAAGATTCTGCGCAAGTGAGAACAGTTGCCTTCAGTCCTGATGGAGCGGCTCTAGCTAGTGGCAGTAACCGTACTGTAAATTTGTGGGATGTCAAGGCTGGGAAATCTTTTAAAACGCTCAGGGGATATAGTGACTCAGTTCAATCAGTTGCATTCAGCCCAGATACTCAGACCTTAGCTAGTGCTGGCGATGACGAGAGCGTCAGACTGTGGAATATCAACACTGGTCAAAATTTCAAGATTCTAAGGGGGCACACTAGTCGAGTATGGTCAGTTACTTTTAGTCCCGATGGTGAAGCTTTAGCTACTAGTAGTAGCGATCACACTGTTAAGCTGTGGAATATTAGCACTGGTCAGTGTCTAAAAACTCTCATAGGGCATACTAGCTGGGTACAGTCAGTTGTTTTCAGTCCGGATGGTCAGCTCATCGCCAGTGCTGGTGACGATTCTGTAAAATTATGGGATATTAGCACTGGCCATTGTCTCAAAACTCTTACAGATAGTAATCCCCAATCCCAATGGGTATGGACGGTGGCTTTTAGCCCAGATGGTCAGACACTAGCCAGCGCTGGTGAAGATCAAACTGTAAGTTTATGGAATGTTCGTACTGGAAAATGCCGAAAAATCCTAAAAGGACACACCAGTCGACTATGGTCAGTTGCTTTTAGTCCAGATGGTCAGACACTAGCCAGTGCTGGCGATGACAAGATAGTACGACTCTGGGATACCAAGACGGGCAAACCCTTAAAAGTTTTGGAGGGACACACTAGCTCAGTTAGATCAGTAGCCTTCAGTTTTGCTAATCAATTTATTGCTAGCGGAAGTGACGATCAAACAGTAAAACTGTGGCGTATAGATACTGGAGAGTGCCAAAAAACACTAGAGGGACATGGCGATCGCGTGAGATCAGTTACTTTTAGTCCCGACGATAAAACTCTGACTAGTGGTGGTGAAGATTCAAAAATCAAGCTTTGGGATATTACATCTGGAGAGTGTACGAAAACCCTTGCAGTACCTAGTCTCTACGAAGGTTTAGTCATTACTCGTGTCCGGGGTTTAACGAGCAATCAAAAAGACACGCTGAAATTACTGGGAGCAATAGAAGAGTGTTGAACAGGGGAGAAATTTGCCACCCCGCACTCCCCACTCCTCATCATTTCCCATTTTGCAGATGATGACTGTAGTGAACCCTAGTTCCTGCCCAGTGTAATTTCTCCCGCAAGGTTTTATAGTAAGAATTGTTTTCTCGCATAATGATAAACTTAGCCCAACAATTTGCTGTTCGTACATCAACACGGTGTCCAGGCCAAATTGAAGTTGCTAATACACCATCCATCCACAATTTAGTACTCAAATCGTAATCACCCAAAGGCCAGATGCTAACCACGCAACCTGGAGGTAATACAATGGGGCGACTAGAAAGACTCATTGGACAAATAGGAGTGACGGTTATAGCTTCCATACCATCGTGCAAGATTGGACCATTGGCAGAAACGGTGTAACCTGTGGAGCCTGTTGGCGTAGAAACGATCAATCCATCTCCCACATACTGATCGATCACTTCACCATCTATTTCCATCTCTAAAATAGAAGTGATCATACGATCAGCAGAAGCAGGTTTGACACACATTTCATTCAAGGCGAGATAACGCTCACTCACCGGATCTAAATTTGTGCTATTACCTTCAAAGACTGAGGCTTTTAACATCATTCGCCTTTGAACAGCATAGCGATCCTCAGTCAACCTATCCCAAACTCGCTCTGTATCCTGAAATTCCTCTACCGATTCAGTTAAAAAGCCCAGATGACCACCCACATTTACGCCTAAAATGGGTATGCCAGCTGGGGCTAAATGTCTTGCACTGGTTAAAACAGTGCCATCACCACCAAGCACCAGAGCCAGATCAATTGGTTGACTCGCTGAAGCCAAAAACACCGGATACGGGTTATCTTTTGGTCCACTCGGTCCGATCAAAACCTGGCAATGGCGATTTTCGAGTTGCTTAGCACAAATTTCTGCCCAGCGTTTCGCTTGAGAATCTCGTGCTTTATAAGCAATGATTACATGCTTCAGTTCCACGGAACTACCATTTGAGGAGGTTAAACTGCTCCATATCGACAGTATCACGGTTGCGATAAATAGCCAGCACGATCGCCAAACCGACTGCTGCTTCAGCTGCCGCTACGGTGATAATAAATATGGTGAAAACTTGACCCTTAATCAGTGTTGGGTCTAGAAAATTAGAAAACGCCATCAAATTTAAATTAATGGCGTTAAGCAGCAATTCAATTGACATCAACACCCGCACTGCGTTACGGCTGGTGATCAAACCATAGATACCAATGCAAAATAAGGCTGCTGCTAATAAAAGAAAATACTGGAGTGACATAGTTGTTGGTTACTAGTTGTTGGTTATTTGTTAACAGTTAACTGTTAGCTGTTAACTGTTAACAAAATTACTGAATATTACGGCTAGCATCGCCTACTGATACTAGTTCTTTGGGGCGTTCTGCTAAGGTCAAAACTGGTTGTTTGTCTGGAGATAATACCTGATCTGGTAAATACTCGCGACGCGCCAAAATTATCGCCCCTACCATTGCCATGAGTAGCAAAACGGAAGCTAGTTCAAAAGGCAGTAGAAAGTCGCTGAAGAAATGTTCACCAATCAAAACTATTGGATTGTTTGTAGGGATAGCATTTGACTGTGACCAAGGTGTTGTTAAAACCATCGTGCTTAATAGCGCAAACAATCCCAAACTGACAAGAGCCGTTAATGCTTTACGTATCCAAGCAGTTGGAAAAGGCACAAAATTTTGGCGTTTGTTCACCAACATAATGGCAAACAAAATCAGCACGTTAACCGCACCAACATAAATTAGCAATTGTGCTGCTGCTACAAAATCAGCATTTAGCAGAAGGTACAACCCAGAAATGCTGGCGAACACACCTCCTAGCAAAAAAGCAGAATAAACGATGTTGTCTAATAGCACCACACCCAGTGCTGCACCAATCATCATCACAGCCAATATGCCAAATGAAACTACCTGTACTCCATCCGCTAAATTCACTTGTCTATTGTCCTTTATTAATTGTTAATTGTTAGTTTTCCTTCTAACTCACTAACGTTTACTTTTCTTGCTGTACAAGATCTTCTGGTCGCGCGCCAGGGCGAGGTGCATCAGCGGGTACACCATGGGGTTCCATAACCCCTTTGGGTAGGTAAACTAGCTCGCGCAATGGCGTAACCATTGGGTCATCTGTTACCTTGTATGGTAGACGTCCTAGTGCCACGCTATCATAATTCAGCTCATGGCGATCATAGGTCGAAAGCTCGTATTCTTCTGTCATTGATAAACAGTTGGTTGGACAATACTCCACACAGTTACCACAGAAGATACAAACTCCAAAGTCAATACTGTAGTGATTAAGCTTTTTCTTTTTACTAGCTTTGTCAAATTCCCAATCTACTACTGGTAGGTTAATTGGGCAAACTCGGACACAGACTTCACAAGCGATACACTTATCAAACTCAAAGTGAATTCTACCCCGAAACCGTTCACCAGGGATAAGTTTCTCGTAAGGATATTGCACAGTAATAGGACGGCGCTGCATATGGTCGAAGGTGACAGACAGCCCTTGACCAATATAACGACCAGCTTGTATTGTTTCTTTGGCGTAATCACCAATTTGCTTGAGGAACTTTAGCATTGTGTCTCTCTCTCTTGAATATTGGATTTTGGATTTTAGACTTCAGAATTAATCCAAAATCTAAAATCTAAAATACCTTTAACCTCCAAAGGCAAAAGGAAAGGCTAGTTTCAGCGCTGCGGTCAATAGTAAGTTTACCAAACCAACTGGCAGCAAAAACTTCCATCCTAAATCTAACAATTGGTCGATGCGAACGCGGGGTACTGTCCAACGTAATAGAATTGCTAGAAATACGAGGAAATAGGCTTTGAGGATGGTCATCGTGATTCCTAACGAGGCGTCGACGATCTGCAACACCGGATTAGCTTCACTAACACCCAACCAGCCAGCTATTAGGCTAATAGGAATAGGAAAATCCCAACCACCTAAGTATAGAACTGATACCAACAAGGCAGAAAGTACCAAGTTGACGTAAGAACCAAGGTAGAACAGACCAAATTTCATGCCAGCGTACTCAGTCTGATAACCAGCCACTAGTTCTTCTTCTGCTTCTGGTAAGTCAAATGGTAATCGTTCACATTCAGCAAGCGCTGCTATCCAAAAGATGATGAAACCAACTGGTTGTCGCCAAACGTTCCAACCCAAAATTCCATAGCCAGATTGCTGATTGACAATGTCAACGGTGCTGAGGCTGTTAGACATCATCGCGATCGCCAATACTGCTAGCGCTAACGGAATTTCGTAACTAATTGACTGCGCAGCAGCCCGCAAACCACCCAACAAAGAATATTTGTTATTGGATGCGTAGCCTGCCATCAACAAGCCTATAGGTTGAACGCTCGACAAAGAAATCCACAGGAATACTCCCATACCAACATCTGTAATCACCAGATTCTGTCCAAACGGCACAATCAAAAAGGACAGAAACACTGGAATTACAACAATGATTGGACCTAGGGTAAACAGCAAGGAATCGGATTTGGCTGGTACCACATCTTCTTTAAAAACAAGCTTGAGACCATCCGCTACAGGAGCAAGCAACCCAGCAGGACCAATGTATTCGGGACCAATCCTCTGCTGTGCTGCTGCTGAAATTTTCCTTTCTAACCAAGTGCAAACTAACACCCCTACAGTGGCACCAATAATCATTAATATCATTGGTACTGGCATCCAAATTGCTTTGGCTGTGCCAGATGGTAGCCCTAAATCCATCAGGGATTTAATAAAAGTTCCTTGCAGATCAATTCCTTGATTCATGTTTTCGCTTTCAAAGGCATTAATACAAGAGAATTCAGGAGTTAGCAGCCAGGAGTCAGAATAGGGTCATGAATTATCTCTTACTGCTAGATGAATGAAGGGTTTAAATTCCTACCGTCCTCACGGGGTCTTAAACCTCGCCCTTGGATTTACACCAATAGCGAAATTAATTCTGATTCCTGACTCCTGACTTCTGACTCCTTGTTTAGTATATCGTTTAGGATTACTTGAAATTCATTAATAAAATTCTTAGAAAGTGACGGAGGGAGGGGAGTTTCGACTGAACCATAGTTAAAAACTATTTTGCCAATTTTTAATTTTGATTGTTCTCTCCTCCCTCCTGTTCTAACGCTGCTCAATCGGTTTATACGGAAGGTTGTGGTGACCGTTATAAACCTGAGTAGGACGGAAAATCCGGTTTTCTGCTAGTTGTTCTTTCCAATGTGCTAGCCAACCGGCAACACGGGCGATCGCAAATACTGGTGTAAACAAGTCTGTGGGAATTCCCAACTTTCTATACACCAAACCAGAATAAAAGTCAACATTAGGATAAATCCCTTTGCCACCTAATTTTTCCTCTACGACCCGTTCAATTTCTTGAGCGATGTCATAGTATTTGTCGTGCCCAAATTTTGCAAATAGCTGTTCCGCTAAGTTTTGTAGGATCGTAGCGCGTGGATCTTTCACTTTGTACACACGATGCCCAAAGCCCATAATTTTTGCTTTACGTTGGAGACAATCCTCAATGTAAGGAACCACATTTTTTACTGAGCCGATTTCTTCCAACATCTGAATAACTTCTTCATTGGCTCCACCATGTAACGGTCCTCCCAAAGTTCCTACTGCGCTTGCAACCACTGCATAAGGGTCAGTAAGAGTAGAAGCCGTTACCCTAGCGCTAAAGGTAGAAGCATTCATTGTGTGTTCTGCATGAAGTATCAAGCATACATCAAAAATTCGCGCCGCCAGCGGGTCTGGTTGTTTCTCATTGAGCATGTAGAGAAAGTTTCCAGAGTAATCTAGCTCGTCATGAGGGGGTACTGGGTCGTTACCTTTACGCATCAACTGAAATGCCGCTACCATTGTAGGTATGTTTGCTAATAAGCGAACCACAGCATCTCGAATGTAAATCGGGTTATGCAAGTCCCGGCGGGAATAAAATAAGCCCAAAGCAGCAGCAGAGGCTTGCAAAGCATCCATTGGGTGACCGCTTTCTGGAAAGCATTTCATCATGTCACGGATGCGATATTTAATCCGTCTGTGTTCACGAACTTCTTGCTCAAAGGACGTTAACTGGTCGGCTGTAGGCAATGCACCCCAAATTAGAAGATAAGCAGTTTCCAGAAATGTGCTGTTTTCTGCTAGTTCTTCAATCCGAATGCCACGATATTCTAATATTCCCTTATGCCCATCGACATCGCTAATACTGGATTGGGCTGCGGGAATGTCCTCCAAACCAGGTCTGAACTCGCACACTATCATGGCAACACCATCTGTTTGTAGAAAGATTTGTTGAAGCTAAATTACCAGAAATTGTTGTGGCGCATAACAGTATCCGTTCTCTCGAGAATTCATAAAGAAATATTGACAAACTGTTAGAGCAAATACTTGGGTGAGGTCAACCAGAACATTTGACTACGCCCCAAGGGAGATACTTTTTCTGGTAGTTTTATCCCAATCATACCTGCTTTTTTCAAAACTATGCCTGCGTGGGCTTGACCCCACACCAGCATCTGAGCCCAACTACTAAGATTTGGTTCATGTCCAACTAAAGCTAGTTGAGTTTCGGGTGAATACTTTCTTGGTTCTAGCCACTGTGCGATCCAACTGTGAATATCACCATCAGGAGCAAGGTGGAGGCATTCCTCTAAATGAGAACTTAGTCCAGTCTCTATGAGAATTTCCGCTGTTTGATAAGCACGCACTAAAGGACTACTAGCAATCAAATCAAAAGACAAATTTAACTTTTTTAGTTCCTTAGCAACTTTCTCTGTCTTTTGTCGTCCTTCTTTAGTAAGAGCCCTCTCCTCATCTTTAATTCCAGGCGCGCTCTCCTCAGCAATCCCATGACGAATTAAATAAAGCTCCATATTGCCCCATGCCCCCTACTCTTGATGTATCGGATTATCTTTAGGATTCACCAGCCGTAGTAGCTTCTGCTTGATTTGAGTATCGAAAACTTCCCATTTCATCTTCGCATAAGCAGAGTTTTCGTTACTACCAGATAAGAAACCCATAGGAATTTCAAATCCACCTGCGCTTGTTCTTCCACCACCGAAAAACCGCCCACTGCTATCTTGCCCAAAAGCTTCTTTAATAAACTCATCAGGGTCAAGAGTAAGTTTGCTTGTTCTTAGGGAACCAACGACGACTTCTAGTTCGTCATCTTCATCGTGAACAATGCCGTAAACCACCGCCGTGTGAACGTTTTCTTCTGTCACTAGAAAATCTGCCGCTTGGGGGATGGCATCTCGGTCATCGTAGCGCAAGTATCCAACACCAGCAATGGAAAAGTTATTTTGTACGGTACGGTTTTTGAGCGATCGCTCAATCACATCCATCACCCGCTTAGAACGAGTCGCTTGTAGCACAGCATTCAACAGTTGAGTGTCATAAAATCTACTCAGATACGCCGCCGCCATAAAATCTTCTTCTTGGGCTTGCATCAGCCTGTTTGTGTCTGATCGCAAACCGTGCATTAAGGCAGTTGCACATTTTACGTGTTGATTAATGCTACCATCTAAACTCAGTAAACCTGACTGCAAATATTGTGTAAAAATTGTTGCTGTTGCTCGTACAGAAGGACGTATGTCAAGAAACTCTGACTTTAAATCTCCTTGTATATTGTGATGATCAACGACCACGAGTAGTGGAACTCCTGCTTGTTGTACTATAGGTACTAGTCCAGAGGTTGTGCCTTGATTATCAATCAATACAAAACCTTGATAAGAGGATAAATCCTTACTCTTAAGAGTTTGTAGTGTCCATCGCTGAGCAGGTAAACTAGTGAGTTTTACTAATGCAATATTTTCTTGGTGACTCAAAGTCCCGGCATATACGATGTCGCATTTTATATCGTATTGTTGAGCAATTAACTGGTAAGCCCAAGCAGAAGACAAAGCATCAGGGTCAGGAAAATCTTGCAATATAACCAACTGTCGGTCATGTTTATGCGAGATAAGTGTATGACGCAGTTCTTCTGACTTCTGATTTACCCATGAATTATGACGCTGAGCAACAGAACTAGTCTCACCTGTTAACCCTACAACAGATTGCTTGGATGAAACATCAACAAGCTCATGGTCTACTTCAGCATTATCTAGATTTGGGACTGTTGTTAAAGCTAAGTTTTCAAACTGACTCACAAAATAATTCAATAGGTTAAGGCTCTCCGTGATCAAGGAAACGGAGATGATTATGTGACTTTATGGTTTTAATATCCCTATTATTTATTAAGGTTCTGGGGCTGTACTATGCGGGCTTAACAGTCGCTCTATGAGGTAATACCTTAAGAGCAGAATGCTCTCCATTTTTGCCACTAGGGCAATGCACTAGTTTTCCCACCTTACAATACTTTGGGCTTGGACTTACTCGTAGTTCCCGAGTAGGTCTTTACTTCTTCATACTGATTAATATACTATAACACGGCATCCTGACGGACGCAACAAAGATTCTGGGCATGGGGCATGGGGCATGGGGCATGGGGTATTAAGGACTGAGTCTCTACTCGCTCCCCCTGCTCCCTGCTCCCTCGAAAAATAATTGTTTGTGCTAGCGTCACTTTATGCTATAGTGACTTGGTCGGTTAAGAAATCGCATGAAAATCTAGGAGCTTATGAGATGCCAGAGCGTCGATAAGCTTCGGAGTTCACTTGCTTCTTCACTTAGTTAAATAAAATTACCTAATAATAAGGAATTTTGTTTCTCCTAAGTAGATCACAAAGAGCTAAAGACCGATAACATATTTTTGCCATTCTTGGTGCATTCCAGTTTTGAGATGTTTAGTAACCTCAAAATACAAGCTGCTGTAAGGTCTTCGGGGTGAATGACGTAACAGCATATGGGCTTCATGAGGTGTGCGGCTACCTTTGTGAACATTGCAGCGGACGCAAGCTGTAACAATGTTCTCCCAAGTATCTCCGCCACCTCGCGATCGCGGTATTACGTGGTCCAATGTCAGATCATCCCCTGTGTAGCCGCAATATTGACAAGTGTGTCCATCACGGTGCAATATATTTCGGCGAGTCAGAGGAATTTCTTTATAAGGAACACGCACATAATGGCGAAGCCGAATCACAGTTGGCAGAGGGAAGTCGGAGTAGAGTTGCTTGTTATTAAATTCTACCCGTTCAGCTTTACCCTTAATCAACAACACCACGGCTCGCCGCCAGCTCGTGATATTGAGCGGTTCGTAAGAGGCGTTTAGAACTAAAACCTTCACCATTGATCAACGCTCGAAGGTATTAATTTTACATATATTAACACGAATCGACGTGAATTCAAATATTACGATAAATTATACTTCCGCTAAAAGTCAACAAAAAGCAGGCTATTAACTGTTTAATAACTCTCGTCGATTTATGAGTAAATCTACTCTCTCTCAGTAGTGTGCGGCGCTTCATCACCGGATCAATAGCAATACCACTGAGACTGGCAGTACCCAGATGTGTCAGTTTGAATGTTGTATATGATCAATCTGCAATCTGCCCATAATATAGTCTTGATAGTTGAGACAATATTCGAAAGCGATTGCCTGCTCGTTCTCTAACCTTTTGCCGTATGGTTTCAGACAGAAAACTCATGGAGAGAAAGGAAGTCTTACGCCCCGCCTCACTGCTTCCGCTAAACTTTCTGATTTTCTTAGTTGCCCGATTTGATAAATAGACATTAAAGTTAATAGTTCATAGCGTTCTGCTACTGTCAAGCCAGTATTTTTTCCCTTAGCTTGCAGTTCTCCTAAACGTTGGTTTTGTACTGCATCCATTTTTAAATTAGCTAATTCGAGGACTTCGTTATCAGAAATATGGCCAATTTCTGAATTAATGCCCATTTCTGAGAGATTATCGAAGGTAGGCAATACTATTTCTAGAGTATCAACCAGGACGTCTGATAATTCCCGTGCTGTAGCTTCTCCAAGACGCTGGGCAGATGCAACTAAACTTTCAGGTAAGTTAATAGTTATCTGAATATTCATACAAAATAAAATATATTGTTAACATTATATCTTGTCCGCTAAGCGGTAGCCTAACGCCACAACATATAAAGCACGAGAAAACTAGCAAAATACCCTTTGCTCTGTTCAAGCTTGTGGCAAAATTTATAAAAGTCTTTCCGAACTTAATTTTCCCAGCATGAACGCAACACCGACAAACCTCCCTAGTCTTTACGAACCCTTTTCCACAGAAGCCAAGTGGCAAAAGTTTTGGGAAGAAAACCAAATCTACAAAGCTGATCCTAAAGGTGGTGGTGAACCCTACTGTATTGTAATTCCGCCGCCTAACGTTACAGGTAGTCTGCACATGGGACACGCTTTCGAGAGTGCGTTGATTGATGTTCTCGTGCGCTACCACAGGATGAAAGGACGCAATACGCTTTGGCTACCTGGAACTGACCATGCTAGCATTGCCGTTCATACAATGTTAGAAAAGCAACTCAAGTCTGAGGGTAAAACGCGCTACGAATTAGGACGTGAGAAGTTTTTGGAACGTGCTAGACAGTGGAAAGCGGAATCAGGAGGGAGTATTGTTAATCAGCTGCGACGCTTGGGTGTTTCTGTAGATTGGTCTAGAGAACGATTTACCCTAGATGAGGGTTTATCTAAAGCGGTTTTAGAAGCCTTTGTTCACCTTTACGAAGAAGGGTTAATTTATCGGGGTGAGTACTTGGTGAACTGGTGTCCAGCAACTCAGTCTGCTGTGTCTGATGTAGAGGTAGAAAATAAGGTAGTCAAGGGTAATCTTTGGCACTTCCGTTATCCACTTTCGGATCATTCTGGTTACGTAGAAGTCGCCACAACACGACCAGAAACAATGCTTGGTGATACTGCGGTAGCGGTAAATCCTAACGATGAACGCTATAAGCACTTAATTGGCAAAACTTTGACTTTGCCAATTATGAATAGAGAGATCCCGATTATTGCTGATGAGTTGGTTGATCCTACTTTTGGAACAGGTTGTGTCAAGGTAACACCTGCGCACGACAATAATGATTTTGAAATGGGTCAGCGTCACAATTTGCCGTTTATTAATATTATGAATAAAACCGGCACTCTTAATGAAAATGCTGGGCCATTTCAAGGACAAGACCGTTTTGTAGCGCGCAAGAATGTGGTTGCTCGCTTGGAAGCAGATGGTGTTCTTGTAAAAGTGGAAGATTATGAGCATAGCGTACCTTATAGCGATCGCGGTAAAGTCCCCGTAGAACCCCTACTCTCTACACAGTGGTTCGTTAAAATTCGTCCTTTAGCACAAAAGACACTCTTATTCCTCGAAGAGAAAAACTCTCCAGAGTTTGTCCCTCAACGCTGGACAAAAGTCTATCGTGATTGGTTACTGAAAATTAAAGATTGGTGTATCTCCCGTCAATTGTGGTGGGGTCACCAAATTCCTGCTTGGTACGTAAAGAGCGAAACTAATGGGAAAATAGCCGATAACACACCATTTGTTGTAGCAAAGTCAGAAGAAGAAGCCCTCGAAAAAGCAAAATCACAATTTGGAGAAAATGTCAAGATAGAAAGGGATCCAGATGTACTCGATACTTGGTTCTCCTCTGGACTTTGGCCATTTTCAACTTTAGGATGGCCAGAAAAAACTCAGGATTTAGAAACCTACTATCCAACTACTACATTGGTAACTGGTTTCGACATCATCTTTTTCTGGGTCGCTAGAATGACTATGATGGCTAGCCATTTTACCAATCAAATACCTTTTGAAACAGTTTATATCCACGGGCTGGTACTTGATGAAAATGGTAAGAAGCAGTCTAAGAGTGCTGGTAATGGGATTGATCCACTGGTTTTAATTGATAAGTATGGTACTGATGCTTTGCGCTACACCTTAGTTAAGGAAGTAGCAGGAGCAGGTCAAGATATCCGCCTAGAATACAATCGTAAGACAGACGAATCGTCATCTGTAGAAGCTTCTCGCAATTTTGCTAACAAGTTGTGGAATGCAGCCAGATTCGTGATGATGAATTTGGGAGATTCTTCCCAAGAGTATAACCCTGATATTCAATCCCTTGAGTTAAGCGATCGCTGGATTCTCTCTCGCTACCATAAAGTTGTCAAACAAACCCATAATTATATAGATAATTATGGATTAGGGGAAGCAGCAAAGGGATTATACGAATTCATTTGGGGTGACTTCTGCGATTGGTATATTGAACTGGTGAAATCTCGTCTGCAACAAAACGCTGATCCTGAATCTCAGAGAGTTGCACAACAAACCCTTGCCTATATATTAGAAGGTATTCTAAAACTACTTCATCCCTTCATGCCTCACATTACTGAGGAAATTTGGCATACTCTGACTCAGCAACCAGCAGATTCTAAACAAAGTTTATCTTTACAACCCTATCCAACTAGTGAAACAGACCTAATTGACCAAGAGTTAGAAGAACAATTTGATTTGCTGATCGAAACAATTCGAGCAATTCGCAATCTCCGACAAGAAGCAGATGTTAAGCCTGGAGCTAAAGTAACGGTGAATTTACAAACCGAAAACGAGAGAGAAAGGCAAATTATTAGCACTGGAGAGTCTTATATTAAAGATTTGGCAAAGGTTGAGACTTTAACCATAGTCAAAGATGTGCCAGAAGTCGATCCAGAAAAAGCTATTGCAGGTGTTGTCGGTACGATACAAGTGTTAATTCCTCTTGCGGGAGTGGTAGATATTAAGACATTTAGTGCTAAACTCACTAAACGTTTGAGCAAAATAGAAGCAGAAATTAATTCCCTCAATGCTAGGTTAAGCAAACCTAATTTTGTAGAACAAGCTCCACCAGAGGTTGTACAGGGAGCACGTGATACTCTAGCAGAGGCTATTAAACAAGCAGAAATCTTGCGCGATCGCCTACGTAAGTTAACATAATAGGTAATTCAAAATTAAGAATTAAAAAAAGAATTCAGGAGTCAGGAGTCAGGAGTCAGAATGAGCATGCGAAGAAAAGAGCGACTAAGTAGATGAATAAAGGGGTTTAAATTCCTAACTTCCACAGCGTGGATTCACCTTCATCAGAGTAAAATTTTTATATCATTTATTCTGACTCCTGTATTCTGGCTTCTGACTCCTTTTTTAATTTTTAATTAGAGTAAAACAACTGTCATGCTATATCTAGCCCAAGTACATAAAAACGAATTTTTAGACCAACCTCAGTTGCAGTTGTTGGCGCGTCAAGAAGCTGAAAATGTGTGGGCAATAATCCCAGAAGAAGCCTTCATTCTACTGGGCAAAAGCAACTCTTTGACTGAAAAGTTGCTAGTCTTGGTGGAGCTTTCACCCACTGGCGATATCGAAAAAATACAAGAAGCAACCAACTGGGTAGTGGATCTCGTCAAAACCTACTTATCTACTGGTATTACTCCGGAATTCTTACAACAAGAAGCAGAACGAGCAGAACAGTGGAGACAAAACTTAACCTTACAAAATCAAGACTTAGCACGTCGATCCTTAGAACTAGAAGCACGCCGAGAACAAATTCAAGCTTTAGAAGAAAGTCTTCAACGGGAGAAAAATAATCTGCAAAAAGATGAAAGTGCTGAGAGGTGCTAAACAGTGAACAGTAAACAGTTATCAGTGATCAAGGCAGATGGTGGAGTGTTTACCGTTCCGATAAACACATTATTCTTGACTGATAACTGATCACTGATAACTGATCACTGTTAAAACTGCTATTCCTAGCCAAAGTAAAAAGCAATATTTAGTTAGTTTTAAAGCTTGGTGAATTGAAGTTGAGGTGATTGGGTGCTTGGGTTCACCTAAGAGGGGTTTGTGTTTGGCTACCCCGTTATACCAATTTGTACCTCCCATTTGTACGCCTAAAATAGCAGCGTAAACGCACTCACTCCAGCCAGAGTTGGGGCTAGGATCATTAATTGCATCTTTTCGGCAAATTTCCCAAACATGCTTTGGTTGACCTGACAAAAGTGCTAAAGTTAGCACTGTTAAACGACAGGGAACCCAAGTCAAGCAATCATCGAGACGCGCACTTAGCCATCCTAAATAAGTATAAGGCGCTTCTTTGTAACCTACCATCGAATCAAGAGTACTACTGGCTTTGTATGCTAAAGCTAGAGGAGCTGGACCAATAACTGGGATAAATACACCAATAATTGCATAAAAAAGTGGGGCCATGACGCCATCAGTGGCATTTTCTGTTACAGTTTCTAGGACAGCTCGTAAAATTTCTGATTCTGGGAGATTTTCTGTGTCTCGACCAACATAATTTTTTAACACAGAACGAGCATTTACTAGCTGTCCTGCAGTTAAAGGCTCTAAGACTGTTTCGGCTGCTACCCGTAAGCTTTTTAAAGCAAAACAACTCGCTAAAAGAATAATTTCTAAAAATATTCCCAAGAGTGGATGCAGTAATTTAGCACCCTGAATTAGTAACCAGCTAAAAAGACCACTACCAAATATTAGGATTATTGAGAGTGCAATTCCAGCTATTCGTTGTGTTAGAGAATTATGACAATATAGTAAAGCAAATTTAGTAAAGCGAGAAATCACCCATCCCATAACTTGGACTGGATGAAGCCAACCTAAAGGATCGCCTATAAAGTAATCTAAACTAGCCGCAACTATTAGAATAAAAGATGATGTCATATAATAAATGACAAAGAACTAAACTATAAAACTAGCTTCTTCTCCAAGAGAAGCTTGCCAACTACGGGCATCATAATAAAGGTCTGCTAAAGTAATAGTGTGCAAAGCTTCTTTGAGCTTTTGGTCTAGCCTCTGCCAAAGGGTGAATGTTACCCAATCTTCAGCTTGTGCAGGCGTTGCTTGATGATGAGGTAAGGGTTTAATCGTTTCACCCACTGCATCTAAAATTTCTGCCAAAGATATTTTCATAGGATCTCGCGCTAATTGGTATCCGCCAATGCTACCGCGAATTGATTTTACTAATCCAGCACGACGCATTTCTATGAGTAGCTTTTCTAGATAAGGCGCTGGGATATCCTGGCGGGAGGCGATCGCTCTAGTAGATACAGGACCATATCCAGGCTGTAAGCTTAAATCTAGCAATGCTTTAACACTATAGTGTCCTCTGGTTGTTAATTTCATTTTTCCCTTTATTAATAAGTATGAGGATTTCCTGTTGTGTGTTTCCCGTTCCCTTCAGTTTTGTTTATCATTTTACAAATCTATTCTCAAATTCAGCTGGCTTGCATCCTTTTTAAGTATGCTTTAGAAAATTGATCATCAATTTCTACCAAATATACTGAGATTAAAAAAGTCACCAGATAGCACAGCCTAGGGTAAATCGATATACTATACCCTTCAGGAAGACCGTTTGGTCTACAAAATAGCTCACTAGCCTAGGATACGATTCCTTTTATTTTTGAATCAGTGACTTTGTAAGAGCGGTAGTAGTCCTTTGGAGATAGAATATCCAAAACTCTTGACTTTTCTGTTTTTACTTTTTTGAATAAAGAATAGTTTAGCCCTCTTGACAACCGCCATAAATAAATATATTGCGTTAGGGTGCTCTAAGCCTGAGGGGGGAAATATGAAGTACCCTTTAAGGAAAAATCGAGAGGTTGAAACAAGGATACTTGAGTTGAATTTTTCTGGAAGCATATATTTTGTGACTTTTCCTTGGGTTACCCTTACTTGATTGTTCATGCTTATCTTTAGTCATAGACACACTATAGTCATGACCAATCCCAGTTCTATAGAAGAAATAAATCGTAGTAGAAATATTGCTAGAACCACAAAAAATATGGTTTTGGTGTAATATAATTGGCATTAGTCGAAATAAAAACTAAAGGATTTTGATCCTATTAGCTCAACCTCAGCTAAAATAAAATCGATTCAACCACTTCTATCATTCGTTTTCGATCTAAGTTGATGGCTAAACAGAAAAAAATTGAACCCCTAGTCGGTGAAGAACTGCTCAAAAAAGTAAAAGAGCTAGAGAACCTAAGCAAAGAAGAAAAAGCTAAACAGTGCGGCTACTATACTGTGACCAAGAATGGTATAGAGCGCGTTAACATGATGAAATTCTTAAACGCGCTAATTGATGCGGAGGGTATTCAGCTAGATAGTGCTCCTAGTGCAAATGGTCGTGGCGGACGCAGTGCTAGTTATAGAATTAGTGTGCAGTCAAACGGCAACTTGCTAATAGGGTCAGCATATACAAAACAGATGAATCTCAAGCCAGGAGATGAGTTTGTAATCACTTTAGGCAAAAAGCATATTCGTCTGAGACAGGTTGATTCAGAGGAAAGAGAAGAACTTGAACTTCTCGAAGCTACAGCCTAAATTAACTAATAGCAAATAAGTCGCGCTGACCCTCCTTCTTATGATGGAGATAGTGCGCGCGATGCTTTACAACTGGCTTACGCTAGATGCTACAACTCTAGGAACCAGAGCAACGCTCTGGCTCAAGATAAATAATTACAATTGCTATACCTCTGGTATAAGCAGTTGTTTTGAGTGTGTAGAGGCGCATTGAATACGCCGTTGGATTTCCCCTGACTTTAAACATGGGGAGGTTTTCTCCAGCGCGAAGAGGGAATAGTTTAAACCAAGCGAATTCATTCGTGAAAGCAAAAAAATGGACGCCTGATAGAATCCCCTGATCTTATTCATGGGGTTTCTCTGCGTCTGGTGTATCTCCTTAAAAGTAAGGAGTCAAGAATTATGGACTTTAACGACTCATAGATACATCTGTTTTTAGAGAGATTGGCAAATAACGACGAATAGCCTTGCGTGTGACTACTACATCGCAAGTCAAAGCTATTTGCTCTCGTTCTAGAAGACCTAAAATATGATCATTGTTGTCTCGTGCTACCACTGGTAACTGATGCAAACCTTTAGTTGCCATGCGGTCTAAAGCATCAGATAAAGGTTCATCTCTATAGGTATAGAGAATCTCAGTCGTACAGATATCCATCAATATCTGATTACATAAATTTCGCTGTACTTCAATTGGTAAATTGGGGTAATCTTGCCAAAGGGAAAGAGCACGGTTGATATCTTCTAGAGAAATAATACCAACTAATTGTCCACCCTCTTGAATCACTAAGGCACTATGACAGCGATCGCTCGTCATTTCCAAAGCAGCATCCAAAACTTTCATAGTTGCTGATAGCTTCTTTGGACGAGAGTTCATAGCATCTTCTACCAGAATTTGCTCCAAAATATCCGCTTGCTCATCTTTCAACACAGAAAGACCGATTTGCTGGAGATTAGAGTTAGAGTTAGAAGTAGGCTTAAAAAACTCCATAAGCCAAAAACTTAAACCCACGGCTGCCATCAACGGTAAAACAATACGATAATCCCGCGTCAATTCAAACAGCAACAAAATTGCTGTTAACGGTGCTCTAGCACTTGCTGCTAAAACTGCTGCCATTCCTACCATCGCATAAGCAGGCGGAGCAGCCATATAATCACTCATAGCTGGGGCGAGATGTGCCAAAATTTGAGCATAAGCACTCCCTAAAGAAGCACCCAGAAACATTGCTGGTGCAAATAAACCCCCAACAAAACCACTACCAGAACTAACCGCTGTCATCACCAGCTTTACCACTAGCAACACTATTAATAGATATAGAGAAAATTCCACATCTTGCAGCATTGCTTCCACTGTTTCATACCCGATACCCAAAATTTGCGGAAACTTTAAGGCTACTGCACCAACAATCGCACCACCAATAATCGGATGAATTGGGTTAGGTATACGTCCTAACCATCGCAAATAGGGTACTTCTCCATTAAAGCAAGCTTTTGATAGGCTGATCAGCTTGGTGTAAGCAAGAGAAACCAAACTTGCCCATAAACCTAAGCCCAAATACAATGGCAACTCTAAAGGGCTGCGCACTTGATATACAGGTAAGGCGAAAGCAGGCTGGGAGCCTAAACCTATTTGAGCAATTAACGCTGCCACCACGGCAGCTAACAGCACCACACTTACAGCAGAGGTAGCAAAGGATGTTGCTCCCAGTACAACCTCTAAGGCAAAAAACACGCCTGCGATTGGTGCATTAAATCCCGCCGCTAACCCAGCAGCAGCTCCAGCACCCAAAAGCAAACGCTGTCGCTCTTGAGATACTTGTAGTACTTGAGAGAGCAACAGACCAAAACTTGCACCAATTTCTACACTTGGTCCTTCGGGACCTAAAGAAGCACCACTTCCTAAAGACACTGATGCTGCTAACATCTTAGAAACTGGTCTTATTTGTCGTTGGATCTCTCCTTGTTTAGAAGCCGCGATCAACGATGAAAGTCCAGGACCAAAGTCTCGAGAACGCCAGCGCATTAATCCGATAATTAATCCCCCAAGGGTAGGTACACAAGCTAGAGTCCAAGCACCCCAGATCCCAATAGCGCCCATTAGGTTTTCCAACATCAAATGGTGAATCAGATCAATGAGATAATGAAAAGTAACTACACCCATACCGCTACCACCACCAATGAGAATGGCTAAAAACAGCACAACAGTCTCAGGTGATGGTTGAATACGGTTAATTAGGTGAGTTAGACGAGCCGAAGGAGAAACTGCTTGTCCTTGAGTCAGCTCATTTGTTGTCGATAGGACAGTCGTGCGGGTTGGTTCTCCCATGTGTAAACGTCCAGAGAGCATCTTGCCGTAGGGTAGCAACTGCCACATAGCAAAGGCAATTGATACAATTACCTTTCTCAATTCCGTGAGAGGCACAAAATTCATTGGTAGAAGTAAATGTAATAAAAAATTTAAATTTTTATGTCTTATATTTCATTTTGAGCGATCATTTAGCAACCAGACAACAGAATGCGCTCTGTTAAATGTTATTCCTCTATAGTAATGTCGTTGATTTACAAAGCTTTGATAAAAAAATCCCCAGCGAGCAAAAATTATGTAGAGACAGTGCTTAAATGGTAGAGAATCGATAGTTGATGGTTATGGCTAATCACTATAACCATAGGTTATTCTTCAAGAATAGCCAATATCTAGTTATACACATAATTCATAGTTCATGTTATACCGTTTCTCTGTGAAGATACACACTCTTGATAGCCTCTCGCCTGTGGGCGTTCCCCCGAAATCAATCGGGTTATAGGAGCTTCAGATAGAGTGCGATCTTATAAAGAATTGGTATTAAACCCTATAGGGTAATCTACGTGTGTGTTGAGTGGGAGTTAAATAGATCTATTGTGATAGAGCGAGTCAATGGACAAGGCGGACGAGGTAGATGAATACGCACACCTTTGATAATCATTATGTTACTTGCCCAATTTGCCAGAAAAATACTAAGCCGAAGCCAATAAAAACGTGCATTGGGCTGTTTACCTGTCCTTATTGTCAGGAACGGTTAGTTGTTTCTCAAAGCGGTCATTACGTCCGCGACCCATTTACCTTTCGACAGATAATAATCTCATCGACCCTACGTCGTCAAAGCCGACCTCTAGCTAGGATTATAAGAGATTTTGCACTTTTTAAACGTCCTCTACTAGCTTTAGTTATAGGAAGTGTCATTTTCTTAAGTTTGTTTGCTGGGACTGAAAATAGTACAAGCCATGATCTACAACAACTTCCAACATCCGAGAAAATTAAGGAATAGGGGGTAGGGAGCTCTTAGCAGGGGGATCAGGGGACGCAGGGGACGCAGGAATTAGTCAAATCCCCAATGTCCAATGCCCCATGCCCCATGCCCCATGCCCTATCCCCCATGCCCCGTGCCCTTTGTAAGAAATGTCCAGCCAGAGGCTTGGTCAATGGGCTGGATATGCTTTAACTGGAGATTTTTGAGAGCAGTTTCATCAAGGAGGAAGTATAATTGCTCATTGGATGCCCAATACTTTTGTAGTTCATCAATAGAAGCAGGAATAACAACGCGATCGCTATAAAAATTTAAAGATGGACGCCGATAAGGAAAAGAGGTGTAAATTTTTCCTTGTGGTTTCGCATGTTCAATCATCGCAGCCACAGGCTTAACTGGATACGCTTCTCCTAATTCCCAAACCCAGTAGTTAGATTTTACAAATAGTAGTAACGAAATATAACTTCCCCATAAAAGAATCTTTAAGAATTGCTTATCATCTCGTTGCGCTAAAACAGTCGCTAGAACCATTGTGACTGCTAGTGATGCAGCAATCAATATTAAATCGGGTTTTGGCTGTTGAGCCCAACTAAAATAAATACCACCCCCAGATGCTACTACAGCAATAAGCGCTAAACTTACCACCCAAAAACGTGGGTAAGATGATACTGTTGGGGAAGTGTCAATTTCTGAGAGCTTGGCACCAATAGCTAAAGCTAAGCTAGGATAAATGGGGAATATGTACCAGGGAAGTTTGGTTTCCATACAGGAAACGACAACCAGGTAAACAACACTCCAAACAAGTACAAGTTTTGCCCAACTAAGATTTTTATTCTCCCAGGTTAATCGTAAACTTTCGGGTAAAAATATGAGCCAAGGCCAAGTATACTTAAGAATCTCTAATAAATAGTACCAGGGTGGGCCTTTATGACCTTCAACAGAATTCCAAACACGGCTGAGGGATTGATCCACCACCCCTATTGAAGTAGAAACTTGACCGTAATGCAACCATTGGGCATAATACCAAAAAGCTACAGGTACACTGCCGATAAGGATTGCTGACCACATATACCAACTTGTCAGCAGTCGTGGTGTATCCCAAAAAAGAAATATTAGTGCGATCGTGCCTAGCAATACACCCAATATACTTTTAGTTAGGCAAATTAACCCAAACCCAATGCCTATTCCTAAGCAATAGCGTAAATCTCGGCGCGATCGCAACACACATAGCATCATGATCATAAAAAAACATACGACCGCCCCATCTAACATTGCTAATCGTCCATGGCGAATCACTGGTAACATTGTTAGATAAACCAGCGCACTATATATTGCAGCTGAACGCCGACGAAAGATTTCTCGTGCAATGCAATACAGCAAGGGTACTGAGATGGCAGTTAACAGTGCTCCTGGTAACCGTGATGTCCACTCATTCACACCTCCCAAAGAATAAGACCAAGAGATCAGCAAGTGCATCAAGGGTGGTTTATTATGATAAGGCTCACCTTCCAGTGTTGGATAAAGCCAACGCATTGATCCAGCAGGTGCGCGCCAAATCTCCCGTGCAACTTGTGCTACAGTACCTTCATCCCAATCTCGTAAAGCTAATCCACCAAGATTGAATGTAAAAATTAACACTGCAGCGAAAAGCAGCCCCAATATCCACAATCGATCAATTCGTTTCTCGACTCGGCGGTACCGTTTCCTTAAAGGACTCCAAATAAAGCTTTCTTCTTGCATATTCTCAACTAATAATCCCGATTATAATGCAGATGACAAAGCAAACCGAATCAATACATACATTTGCAATTATCTTAATTGCTCTTTACTAACTGTCTAAAGCGCTTAGTCTTAATAAATTTTTATATTTAAGTTTCCGAAATTGCCACTGGCAAAAGTGGATCTATAAGTAATTTGATGGAGCAAGGGAATACACAACAAGAAAACCAAGTCAATACTTAATTATCTGTAAATACTTAAAATATTGTTTAGGTTAGCAGCTAGTCATATTTTGCTGGATAACAAGCATCAAAATGACTTGTAAGTAATTAAACAAAATTAAATTCATTGGTGGAGACTCTTAGCGGGAAATAAAAAAATAACTTGTATTTAACTCTATTTCAGTACTTAATAAGTAACTGGAAGTTTTTGTGTTCAAATACACACTTGTTTCAAGGTATATATATGCAGTACGTTCGTAGAAATAGCATAAATAACTTTCACTCAGGATTTTATTTGGCTGGTGGAATAATTTTATTAATTGTAGCGATTATTTTTCGACCCTTTGCTATTGTAAATGCAGGTCAAAGGGGCGTTGTCATGCGATTTGGCAAAGTTCAAAATCGCATTTTAGATGAAGGTATTCACTTTATCCTTCCGGTTGTTACAACAGTAAAAAGCCTCAATGTTCGTGTTCAACAGAACACTTTTCAAGCTGATGCTGCTTCTAAAGACCTACAAAAAGTCACTACAGAAATTGCTGTTAACTGGCATATAGACCCAAACAGAGCAAATAAGGTTTTTCAACAAGTAGGTGACGAACAGCAAATCATTACAGGAATATTAACTCCTGCAATTTCTGAAGTTTTGAAGGCAGCAACATCTAAAAAGACAGCCGAGGAAATTATCAGTCTCAGAACTGAATTAAAACAAGAAATTGACGTAAACTTAAAAAAACGTCTTGCCAGTTATGGTCTAATGGTTGACGATGTTTCTCTAGTAAATTTCTCATTTTCTCCAGAATTTAATAAAGCAATCGAAGCAAAACAAATAGCTGAACAAGAAGCTAAACAAGCAGAGTTTATTGCTAAAAAAGCAACTCAAGAAGCACAAGCAGAAATTAACCGAGCTAAAGGTCAAGCAGAAGCGCAAAAATTGCAAAGGCAAACTTTAACGCCGCAGTTGTTGCAGCAACAAGCGATCGCCAAATGGGATGGACGTTTTCCGACAGTCATTAGCGGTAACGGAACCCTGCCTTTAATTAACATTAATCCTACCAGTTTTGCTAATCAGCAAAAAGCGGAAAATCAATAGGGAAATGGGGCATGGGGCATAGGGCGCTTAGACAGTGAACAGTAAACAGTTATCAGTGTTCAAGGCTTAGATCGGGGTATTTTGCGTTGGGATAAACACATTATTCTTGACTGATAACTGATAACTGATAACTGTTTTCCTGCCCTATTATCTAAAAAATAAATCTAACCTGTAATTCCCAATCTTTATCTTTACGGAAAATTTCAATTTGCCGAATAAATTCTCGAAAATAAAATCGTCGTTCTGATTCAGACAAATCTAACCAGAATGCTGAAATAGATACTGATTTTGCCACAGAAATCAAATTTACTGGTGGAAGAGTTGCAAGTTTTGCTCGGAGTTCAGAAATTTCTGTACGAAGCTTGTATGCTCTTAATTTTGCTGTTTCTGGATCTAAAACGCCAATTTCTTGTAAAGCAGGTAATTGCTCAAGTATTTGTTGCTGATGCGCGATCGCTTCACTCACACTTTTCTTAACCGCATCCAACTGCGGAAAATTCATATCTGCTACTGCAAGAGGTAAATCTCGGCAAACTGCACTAATTGTATGTTCTAATACTTCTTGGTAAGGAATAGCGCGACACTTAGGTTGCTTAGTACAGCTAATAGGACGTAAATAAAGATACTCTTTCTCTTGCTTGCGGATAGTGACACGAGTAACCGTCATGTGTGACTGACACTCACCACAAACAACCAAGCCAGCAAGAGAACGAGGCGCACTTGCACTACGAGGTGGTAAACGACTGTTTCGACGCAAAAGCCGATCAACTTGTGCACCTTCTTCTCGCGAAATTATGGGAGCATGAGTATTAGAGATAATTTCATCATTATGATAAGCTGTATCCCCACGGTATACAGGATTAGTCAACCAACGACGACCAGTAGTAACAGAGATTTTTTTACCGTATTTTTTCGCTAAGTAACGAACTGCTCCTCGTAAGGAATTATAAAGGAGAAAATGTTCAAAAAAATCTTTGATTACTGGGGAAGTACTACGGTCAATAGTATATTTCCCTTTACCTCGACGATAACCATAGGGTGCTTTACCTGGAGGAGGTGCAGCATCAAGACGGTTACGAGCATGTCCTTGACGTATGCGGTTACTAGATTGCTGACGTTGGATTTCGCTCAGTAGTTTGAGCAAGTCAGCGCAAAGAGTAGTATTTTCTTGCGAAGAGTTATAACCTTGCTCAACAGCAATGAGCGTGATATTCATTGCTTGAAGTTGCGCGATCGCCTCGCTAACTTCCTCTACTGTATCCCCTAATTCTTGCAAACGACGGATCAGGACACAATTTGGTGATTCAATTTTACAGTCGTCGAAAAGTTGGTGGAGTTGCGATCGCTTCCCCAAATCTTGATAAACCCGATCTACTTCCTGTCCCCAATCAATAGAGCCAGGAATCTCTTCCAACAGAGGGTCAGTGTAAGTGTAAGCGAAAATTGTCATTACTCCCCCCAGAACAACAAATTTTACGGTGTTATATCTCTGGGGTGATACGCTGTTATTTCAGTGAAACGAGTAAAGTCATTAGTATTAAACGTAATAATATCAGTGACTCCATGAACACACATAGCAGCTACAAGACGTGTATCATGTACCTTAACCCCGGACACCCTGTACTCTACAATTAAACGTCTCCATTCAGGATGTTGGTATCTGCCATATAAGGCATTAGTCATGATTCCCGTATATACTTTCACGAGTAAACGCTTCTGGCGGTAAAACAGGTATTGCTAAAGCACGATTTGTCAGGAGTTTTATATCTTCTTCCCATTGTTTCGGATCAAAAAGAGGCTTTTTCTTTTGAGGGGTAAATTGTTTTTCTTCTGATCTGCCTGATGTGGAGTATGGTACGGATGAGCGATAAATATCCTGTTCAATCAAATCACGGATATAGGCGGCTCTGTCACCACCTTTGCGACGAGCCCGCTCATCAATCAGGTGTAGCAGAGGTTCGCTTATTCCCGTCACCAAGATGCTGTTGTCCATGCTATTGTTTCCCTATTCTCTATCCCCATTCTATCCCTGGCTGAGTTCAACAACATTACCATCTGGATCTTGGGTAAACAGCGCAGCGCGCCCAGAAGCACTAGTCTGGATCGGGTAGTTATAATCCAATAATTGCTGTTTAGCAGCATCTAAATCAGCAACAGCAAAAGCAAAGTGTGGGTTACGTCCCCATTTCTCCTCGTTTTGGAGTTTTGGTGTTCCTGGTGCGACAATCAAGTGAATCTGATAAGCACCAACTTGATACCATGCACCAGGGTATTTCAGAGAGCGATCAACTTTAGACAACCCTAAGACTGTTCCATAAAAATGCTCGGATTGTTCTAAATTGGTAACAAGAATAGCGGTGTGGAGACATTGAGTAATTTGCATAGCTTTTATTTATCCTTATACTCAACCCGGTACAATCAGTTATATTCGTACACCTTATTCAGAATAGAACGAACTACACCACTTTTACCCCGGCAAGCCAGAAAAAAGACATCACCTGTTAAGGTGCCATCTTTTTTTAAGTCGGATACGATTCGACTTAAATCATGTCCCATATATCCAGTAATGACAGCGACCAAATTGCAATTACTTATTTGAGCCTGTACATTACTACGATTTATATATGCCTGACTTGAAGGGGAAACCTCAACACAATTTTCTAAACCGTAGTTTTCCGATAATTCGCGGATAACCTCTCGCCGAGTTGCTTGGTGTCCACCGACTAGCGCCAGATGTACTGACGCTAAGTTCGGAGTTTTTGATACTGTTTTTTCATCTGATGTTAGTTCTATTTCTAAGCTAGTAGCTTCAGCACGTCGCTGTTCGCGATATTTAACAAGCTCATTAGCGTACTCATAGTTAAGAAAGAGTAAAGCACGTTTTAAATCTTCGAAGAAAGGTGCTTCAACTTCTCCATGACGTAACGCGTTATCTATTTCAGCGATAGCTAAGTCAAAGTAGTCGTTTTCTAAACTTTGACGTAATTTGGGTTGTAAATCTATGTAAACTTCAAGGTTTTCAAGTAATTCAAAATACTGAAGCGAACTTATTTTTCTTTGTTTAGTAGCAAAACTTCTTAAAATATCTAGTTCTTTGTGTAAAAATTACCATTTTTCTCGATTAGCAAGCCAGTCTAGCCAGTCAGCGTAAGCGTTAATAATTCCTTGCGTATTTTCAACCTTCTTCCATAGATCTAATCTGTCTTGTAATATTTCTTCTGCCTCTGGTAAATTTAGTATTTTTAACCCCGCCAAATTTACACATTCTTCATAATAATCAATCTTCTGGCTGTTAGAAATATCACCAAAACCGTCTAAATTGGCAACCCTTGCTATTAACGCTCTATCTTCCAATGTCAATTTTTCATAACCTACATCTAGCAGAATTTGATAAACCTCACCTGCCTTCACTGGATCGCCAACTGTAGCCCACAATTTTGCTAAGGGTAGCAGAATTTGAACTCTACGTTCGCCCTCCTGCCATGCCTTCTCTAAAAATTCTCTGGCTTGTGTTTTCTGACCTAAGTAATAAAGAGCGGCACCACGTAGTCCTGCTAATCCTGGCGACAACTCAGAAATAGCACTTGGTAATAATTCAATAACTTCTTGGAAACGTCGGCTAATTAACAGTAGTTCTGCGTGCCGTTGTTGAACTTCTTCTGTGTTTTCAGTAATTGACTGATATATTTGTAAAGCATATTCGGTATTATCGATTAATGCATAAGACTCAGCTAAAGCAAGTAGTACATTAGTGGCCTTTGGATATTTTGATTTAAGTTTCTCAAGTTGTAGAATACGTTCACCTGGTTCGATTTCTAATAACTGAACCAATGTTTCGTTGAGTGTAGCTCCTTCCGTTGTTGGTAGCGGTTCTTGAGAAACTAAGGACAATTGCAATAGTTTTCGTACCTCGTTTGCTTGGCGCAACCGCTCTAATTCAGGCAAAAATTCTTGTGCTAATGCTTGAACAGAACCTAATAACTCTTGTTCTTTTGTTTGTCGGTAATAGTGAAGATGAGCATTTACTAACTGCTCTACCAACCTTCCAGAAACAGGTAGGGCAAGAATACTCTTGTATTTAGCTTTACAAAGCTGGACTAATTGTTCATGCTGTTCTGTCTTGGTGTAAAGTGCAATTAATGTTCGCAGAGCATTGCTATCATTGACATCAGCTTGTCGAAGTAGGTTATCTTCAACTTCAGTAAGTCGTCCAGAGGTAATTTTTTGTTCAAGGATATTTGGGTTGATTTCTTGTACTGAAGTTATTGGGTTTACATAGTCATTATTTAATCGTTTGATAACTTTACGAAATAGAGTTTGCCATGATTTGAAGTCTTTTACACTTGGTTCTTTTTTGACAACACTAGCGTTGTTGAAAACGTCGATACTAGCTCGAATTTGTTGAATAGCCCCAGTGGCTTCATCTACAGTGGCATTCACATAAACAAAATGGGTATAGTCTTCATCAATTGAAGACATCAGACGAGATACTTTAAATCCAGCCTGTCTAAGTCCTCGATAAATTTCATCTGCTTGATTTGGACTACTACACCTTAAGCTTAGCCCTACTTGGTCACCGGTTCCCGATTTTGGATTGATTTTATATTGAAACAACATTACAGTGGCAACCCTTGTTCAAAATGCTTTGTGCAAATTTGCCGCAACTGAGCAATATTCCTTTCGTCGTGATAGTAAGTGTATAATTCGATGTTTTGATTGATTCCCCCTGCAGTCAAGTTGAGAGAACCGTCAACTGCTCCATAACGACCAACATATGCCTTGGCGTGCAGTTCTGATAATGTTCGTACCTGAATGCAATCGCTTTTGTGGCTAAGTTGCCTTAATAAAGGATGATATTCTTTATCACTACCTACTGTGATGTATACTTTACCTCCGTTGGCAGCAATTTGATGCAGAATGTCAAACAAGTGTAATGCTTCTTGCTTTGTGTCTACAATTTCCTGAAAAGAGACATAGTAGGGTTTTTCTAAACGGAAATTTGTTACCCAAGGTGAGACAACCCAAAACTCGTAATTGCCCTCTAGTTGGGATGCTAAAATCTCATTGAGCAGAAAGTTGTAAAGCATTGCTTGACCACTAGGTTGCAATTGCGTTGATTGCTTTGCCACTGGTAGAACCCCTTACTTAATAGGACGAACTGTTACTTCAATTACTGGTGCTTCGCTTGGTCTTAAGTCATTAGTGTAGATTGTTTGAATATCTGTAATCATTGGATAAACCATGCCGATATCTGTGTCAATACCTGCATCAGTTAAGTAGCTAATTGTGGTACAAAGAAATGCCAGCTTATCGCTTCTTATCCTTAAGTAGATCGTTTGACACCCATTTTCCAGCAACAGGCGCATTTGGTCACAGACACTGGTACTGGTTACGGCGTCATCTAATTCTATACTTTGATCTGCGCGAACCTGATTTAACCACTCTGCCAATAACGGACGGTTAAGAAGGTTACGGCTCAAACCTGGCGCTTCGATGTCCCCACTGCGATCATCTAAGCAACTTGAGCAGTTGCACCGGCAATTTAAAAGCATCCGACGTTCTACCCCTGCTTCAAATGCTTTACGTGCTTCATCAGGTAATGAAGCACCATATTCGACTTCGTAAATTTCAAGTAAACGTTTTAACTCTGGATACGGCTGTGGTTGTTCGTTACGCCTAGCTTTAACTATTTTCCGGTAAAGTAGCGCCGATGCTTCAGTAAAAGTAGGGTCACGTCCTAGCTGTTCAGTACATAAAGGAAGAAACTCATGATTGATTTCCCGAAAAATACGCCAGTTAACCAGAGATTCACCTTGGAGTTGCTGAGTGTAGTCGGGAATAAAAACCCTTAGTAAAGCTTTGAGTTGGGCTTGGCGCATAGGTACACTCAGTTGTAGGCGCACTTGTGCCATTAACTGCTCAATGTTCTTTTGGCGATCGCTAGATTTACCTGCTGTGATAATTTTGCTTACCCTAGTTGCACATTCTTCTAGCCAAGATGCGGGCTGCGCTAGTAAATGACGTAAAAAGGCTTCTTCTTGGGCAATGGTACAGCGAGTCATTTTGTTAGCGAGGGCTGTCCAGAATTTATCCGGTTGGTTACGTAGCAAATCGTGAGTTGCCCGCATTACACCAATACCTCCCATACCAATTTCGTACAACCAGATGCGATCAGCAGCCTTTCCCTCAAAGTCAGCGTGTAACTCAGTCCATGCTGCAACGTAGTTTAGTGCTTCAACACCTGCAACTTCTTGTGCTACAGACTTTAAAGCTTGAGTCAAACTATACTGAAAACTGTCGCGTAAGTATTGCTGATAGCGCAATCCACCGCTATGAATTTCAGCGTACAGGTTCAAAAATATTGATAAGTAATCATTCTCACTATTGATTAATTGGTAAACTGCTTGTTGATTTTTATCCGACAATTGCTGTATCCCGTTAATTACTTCTTGTAACCATCGGTCGAACTGATTGTTCCCACGGGTAAACCAATCACTTAGCCCTTCGGGTGTTCCTCCCTCTCCACCACACCATCTGTCTGCGATACTCAGCAGAACATCAACAAGATACTGAGCAGCAAAGTAGTTTGCCTGATATTCAACCGTAAGAACAGCAACAAAGGCATGGTGAATGGCATGATAACACAGATTTTTCCGTGTCGAAGCAGATAGTTGAAGCTTTGTTAATAAGTCAGGATTGAGGTCAAAACAAATTCCGTCCGTCAATATTTGATAGCCTAGAGCACAATTGCTTAGGCTGTCCTCATCTGCTGTAAAACCCAAGACTCCACGAATTTCTTCAGTTGATGAATTATGGAATTTAATAGTGTACTCACTTCCTAGAATAATTCGCCGCACGTCCAACAAATTAAGATTTGCAGTTTCGTCACTGTGAAAAACAATTCGTTGTATTAATTCTTGCCCTAATGGATCGCACATCACCGCAGAGTGACCATGCTTAAAAGTATATGCAGGTGTGGGAGTATCACGGACAGGGCGAATTTCTACCGCACCAATAGCATTAGCTGAACAAGAGTGAGCTAATGGTCGTGTATTTTGTGGTGCATTGTCAAATGTACGGCTTTCAGATAAGTCCCCTGTTTCTGGGTTACAGTGCCAAAATGATGAGTTATGATCTCGACTAAACTGCTTGGGGGTAATTGCAGTGGGACGATATAAATTCAATAAGTTAGTACTTTTTTTAGTAATGTTAACTTTTTTCAGCGCCCGTGTTGGCAAGTTAACTGTTTTAGGTCGTTCGTCAATTCGATTAAATTTATAGTACCTATTAATAGGTATTCGCGCGATTTCGCCATAAGAAATTTCTGGTGGTATCCAAGTTGAACCTTCACCACCACGAAATGTTACATTTCCTGGGATTGTTTCACTTACAGCCAAACTGATACTTTCAGAGTTAGACTTTTTATTTAGCTGGTTATTATCAGGACGGTAGTCAACTTGCACCTCTGGTAAATTGATGTCAGAGAATAAATTTTCAGGTAAATGCTTGGATAACAACTTTCTGGTTTTGACGTACTGCGTTTGTTCGTCTTCAAACTGAGCATTTACTCCTTTTATCAAGCCTTCGTAGAAGATTTGGCACAAAAATCCTTCTGATTCATCGTCAAGTACCTGTTTTATGGTATCGTCAGCTATTGCAAAAGTCTGTTTGAGATAATCTTTAAATTCCAGCAACACTCCGAAATCGACACTTTGCTCTAATAAATATTCGTATCCTGGCCGAGATAAATAATCAAGTTCTAGGTCGATTCCTGCAACACTTGCTCGATATGCTAACCAGTCGAAGAAGGCGTAAAATCCATGAATTCTTTGTAGGTAACGGTTTTGGGAATTGAGAGGTAGTTTTTGGAAAGTAGGATCTGTAAGTATATGTTCGTTACGAAACAAAAATAAATCAGTAGATTTATAGGGACTGAGTACTGTAACTACAATAGGTCGCGTTCCAACTTTCCGTCCTCCTCGACCTTTCCTCTGTACGAAGCTGGCGACGTTTGCAGGTGCAGTGTATTGAAGAACACACATTAATGCTTCGTCATCATAACCAACTTCTAATGCCGTTGTTGTAATTATTAAATCATCATCAGGCTCAATAGTAATCGAGCGATCGCTTCCTGTTTTCCGTATGATTTTTAGGGGTTGTGGACGTGCCTTATCTTTTTGGCACAGTACCCACCAGCACTCTCCTGCTTGGAAGTATGGGCAACTTAAATCTGGGTTACCAGACTTTTGGCAGTCACAGCCACAAGAAAAGTTCGAGCCAAAAAAGTTAGGAAAGAGTTCCCGATTGAATGGTGGATATCGATATATGTATAAGGGGATAAATTTAATATCCCAATCCCTAATTGGTGTATCTTGTGTTTTGTATCTTTTTCTTAAGACTTCTCGCATCTGAGTTTGCTCTGGCTTTACTTTCTCAGCATCTTCCATCTGGTATAGCCAGCGACCTGCAATGTCTAAAGACTGGACAAAGCCAAATGTTCGGTAGCGTTTTAAGCCTGAACCTATTGACGGTTGTGGCATTGTGTGAAGTACACACATTGCTGTTTGAATTAAAGTTGAAATTACAGCAGTATCTTCATTATCTTCAGCCCGAACGAATATATAGCGTTCGGCACCAATCGTTTGCATTTCATTTTCTTGAGGGTATACCCTTTTTATCCGAGTCACAGGTATACCAGATAACTCTGAAAGAAATTGAGCTGGCTCCGAAATAGTTGCACTCAGTCCTACAAATGCTAAATTACCTTGTTCCTTGCGAGCGTGGTTACCTAAACGAATCCTCGCCATCAATCGTCTTAGTAAAAGTGCTACTTGAGTCCCAGCAGTTGAAGTTTGTAGGTGAATTTCGTCTAACATCACCACAGAAGGCGCACAAAACTTATTATTACCAAATAAATATTGATATTTTGTCGATAGAAGCCGTCGATGAAGTGATTCTGTCGTGGCGATCAGCAAATCGGGCGGATGTTCTGCCATGACATCCCTAGAAAATTTTATAAAAGGATATCGTTTATTGCAGATAGGGCAAACTAAAGTTTTGGGATCTGCGGGAAGGACAAGCAGTCTTTGTTTATCATTTTTGCAAGCTTGGCCATCTGTTCCTACACAGTAAGCAAAGGGTGACAGATGACCTCCATATTCTTTGCTGGAAGCCCAGCCTCTTATTTGAGAAAGCCGTTTTTGTTGCTCCTCACTCGTGGCTTGAAACTCGTTGAGTTTGTAACTTGCTGCAGCACTTTCTACACCAATTGTCAATTGTGGAAGACTATTCTTTGCCAGGACTTGGTTGAGATAAAATAATATTTCGATAAAATCAGTAAGTTGATTTTCAGACAGCGCGACCCTTGGATAAATGCAAATAGCTTTTACCCCTTCTCGATCTCGCAAGCAGCGTTCTAGCAACATCTTAGCAAGTACGGGTAAAAAAAAGGCGTATGTTTTACCCGCTCCTGTACTGGCTGTAACTACAACGCCCTTTTCAATACCTTCTTGTGCTTTTAACTCGATTGCTTCAAGGATTGTTTCCAAAGTTCGTTGTTGGAAGCCACTCATCGTACGTAGCTTCTCTAGATGAGTATTAATAACTTCCAGTAGCAAATTTGCTGCCTGCCGTTGCTGTGCATTGCCACTAAGTAAAGGTGTCATGCATGTTTGTACTGGAATATTCCTTCTAGGTACGCGACGGGAAGCGACACTAAACTTTACGTCCGCCACTAAACGCTTGCTATTGCTGATGCGGTGGGCTACTTTGCGGTTATTGTCTTGAACAATTCTTTGGCGCAGTTTCGAGATCAACCTTACAGTCTCTGCAACTCGACTACGGAAAATCCACTCATCAGGAGACTCTACTTGGTTAAACCGGATAATTTGCAGGTCATTTGCAAGTTGGGCTAAAGCATTTCTGAGTGCTTCTGTTTTGTCTTCAGTAGCTAACTGGATGTCTTCAGAGGGTTTGAAATTGTCAATTACTTCAACACCCGCCATTGTTACATCGTAAATACCATAGGCAACTTGTTCTGCTTCACGTTGTTCAATGAACGTCAAAACTTCATCAGCCAGGCGTTTAATAGTCTCAGAGTCTAAGCTCATGGTCTTTGGGCTTTCAATAGATGAACATAGTCAGCCAGAATTGGCTAATTTTTGTACGAATTTGATAGCTACGATAATTTAGTTGTCCGCTCTTTTTGTCCGACCCATTTTTTTTCGGGCTATCCTGCGTTGTTCAAGAAGTTCATCATGTAGCAAATTTTGCTTTTGAGGATCTTGCCAATCGCTAATCAATCGCCTTAGTGCCACATTTACGATGTCTTGTACGCTTGGCGCATCGCTAATCCGGTTTGGTGCAAGCATTTGCTCGAGCGAGTGTTTAATTGTGTATAACTGGGCATAAGTGTCATCTGGAATCCTTGCTTGGTGAGGCAATGGTTTTACCGCCGCTATATATCTCACACCAGCATAAATATACACACATATTTTCTGCTACCATGTATGCTTGTATGCAAGCTAAAAAAATGAAATTCTATTTACAGGAGAACTAATGTTTGAACTGGTTATAAAAGGTGTGCCTGTACAACGTGGTCACGCGTGTGAACATATGAGTTATGTCGCTAGCATAACTTTTGGAGATGTTGCTCGTTTGTTGAATGATGGTCATCTCTATATCCCGAACATCTCGGAATTACCAGACTTTGCTCAACGTAAACTCAACACGGCACGAGTTAAGGCGATCGCTAGATATATTTTGGAGACGTACCAAGATGGAACTACGTTTTTTCCACCAATTTGTGTTAATGTTCAACCATCACCAACTTACAGAGATGGTAATATTTACCTTCCTTACCATTCGGTTAGTTTACGTCTAACTGACGGTCAGCATAGATGCTATGGTATTCGCCAAGCTTTGCAGGATATCCAGACACAAGAGTCAGAGTATGCTGTTGTTCTGTCACGACTAGAAATTGGGGTTTTGATATACGCAGCTTTGTCACTAGAAGAAGAACGCCAAGCCTTCCGTGACCAAAACCTTTTAGTACAAAGACCAAGTGTATCGCTTTCACATATGTTTGATAAGCGATCGCCTAAAGTTTTTATCGCTAAAAAACTATTACAATCAGTTCCGCATTTCCGTAACAATGTAGAGACTGTTGAAACTAGCTTAGGTAAACACAACTCTAAACTATTGACATTAGCAACTTTGGTTGCTGCAACCCAGCATATGTTTCCTCATTTGCAGTCAAAAAAAAATTTAGAATCTTTTATTGACTGGGCTACAACATTCTGGGCAGCAGTAGCAAGCGTTTTACCCCAAGAACCTTGGAGTATAAAAAGTAAAGACGAACGTGCAGCTCAGAGACAGGAATCGTTAGCTGTAAGCGCTCCCATCTTTCAAGCACTGGGTATGTTAGCTCACGATTTATATCAAGAGGGTATTCCAGCCGAGAACCTTGCCCAATGGCTAGGTAAGCTACAAGAAATAGACTGGAAGCGCAATAGTCAACTATGGCAAGAGCGAGGTGTTACACAAATAGGGGCTCAGGGAGAAGCTATTATTCCAAATACCAAAACAACTATTAGTGCTTGTCATCGGCTTTTACGGGAGTTCGTGGGTGTTACACCCGTAAGTGGTGTTATCTGAGCCAGCTGTTAATTCCAAAACTTCCTGGAAGCCATTCCTGTGACGAAATTTACTGTCATATTTCTCATTCCACCACAACCAGCCTGTAGAATCTGCTGAGACATTATGCTTCTTCAAAACTTGGGCGCGGGTTAAAGCTAATCCCCCTAAAACAAATTCTGGTCGGCTCCATGTGAGAAGTTCATCTAATTCCTTTACAGACAAACCAAATTTTAAGCCCGTAGTTCTAGTTTTATCAACTTTCAATAATCCTCCCAAGGCAATGTAATCATAACCAATATCCCGATAAGCACTAATTAGAGAAGCTAGAAAGCTTTTGGGTGATTCGTAATGAGGAGGAAAAGAATTTATATCTGGGACTTGTTTGTGTTGGCAATTATAGATTGAATATCCTACTTGAACAACACCAATCAAAGTATAATTTCTTTGCTTGACACAATACTCTTCCCGGGTCAGTCTGGCCATGTATAATGACAGTAACGGTTGCTCAAAAATATCTTGGGTAAAAACAAACTCAGGAGACAATTTGTCACAATTATCTAAATACTGTTGGACTTTCTGTCGCAAGTGTTTTTCTGAAGCCAGACGTAGCGATCGCACCCAACGGTTATTCAGATATTCCGAATAAATTTGATTGTACCAAGGACAATCTTGATGACTAAAAACACCACTATCTATAAAAATAGGTTTTCCACAATCCCGGATATTCCTTAGAAGATTCTTATCAGATGAAATAGGTGCGAGAATCCCGTAGTTACCTTCTATATTTTTTAATCTGTTTAATAAACCTAACCTGTCTACTGAAAAAACCGGTAAAAATTTATTCTTAAGTTCCATCTGCTCCATCATTATTTAACTTAAGAGTCATATTATATCTCTTCTTCTAGATTATCTACTTTTATAACTGATTGCTTTTCGCTATCTAGAAATTCTTTGAACCGCTTATAAAAAATATAAGTATTGTGAAATCCACGTCTACGGTTGCGGTCATTCCCCCTAAAAATTATGCTTTCTACCCCTACTTTTTTACATAGTTCACAGTTACATTTTTGCCAAGGTTTTGCTTCTAAAAGTTCTCTATACATCCGAGTATGTTCTTTTACACGTCTAGCTTTAGCTGTTGGGTTTACTTTTCCGTCACGGGGCAATTCTAACAACTCATCGAAAGCAATTAATTTATCGAGAGTTTCATCTATTGAGAGATTCCCTTTATCGTATTGCCTAATAGCATTTAATGCATCCTGCTCAAGCTGTTTAAGTGTAACGTGAGAGTACCCATTTTCTAATAAATGCTTGATTCTTACACTCGTCTTATCAACAAAAGGAATACGAACAGCAGCGTAAGTTTTTCCCGTTAAAGTATGATAATTTTCTACAGCATCAAACCAAGCTTTCCGTAATGGACTGGCGGAGTCAAAACTCGTTATTCCTAAATGACGGAAATAAGGAAGACCATCGATACGTCCCACACCAAATAAATGGAGCTTTGTATTAGGGGTTATGTGCTGATAACAAGATTTTAAAATTTCTAATATTTCTTTAGTTGGTGTTCTTGCCAATCCTCCTAAAGCAATATAGTCATAACCCATTTCAACTAATGCTTTTACTGCTTCAGCGTACTTTTCTGGGTGCCATCCTTGCGCTACACCAATTGGCTTGAATGTGTAACCTAGATTGCTATGTTTTGTTATAAATTCTTCTGCGTTTCGCAAAGTAAGCTCATAGCGTTGTTCTCTAACTCCCGGCTGTGCAAATTGTCCGACAATTAAGTGATCAATACTTACTCCATAGGTAAAACCGAGTTTTTCGTAATAGTCAAGAATCTCAACTGTGTTATAAGGAGGAACTTCATCTTTAATATATCCAAACGCTCCGCAATCTCCCATGATTTCTCCTTGGAATTTCAGAAAATTGCGGATACCTCCTGCTTTTTCTATATCACCTCTTTTGCTTTTTTTCTTATCAACAACTACTTTAGATACTAAAATTCCGTGATAGTTCGGCTTCTCATATATCTCATGAGCATATATATCATCAGTATATGGATTACGATTAGGACTAAACTCATCTCTTAAGAAATCGTAGCCAGCATCTACTTTATCATCCCATTCTGGGATAAAATATTGCATATCAAAATGCTTGTTAACTGCTGGTGGTAACTCCAAAAACTGAAGTAAATCTTGTTTAAGATTTGTTTTTTGTTGTTTATTCTTATCTTTTATTTTTTCTTCATTTAAGAAGGAAATACCTAAAGGAAGTTCTAATTGGTTGGATTGATTTTCTAAAAAATGTTCTAATATTTCTGGTTGATTATATAAGGTTTCTAATAAATCAGGGGTCTTTCTAATTTTAGCGGCGATTAACTTTAGTATTTGACCTTTTAACCCTACTAACGCACAGCCAAAACGCGAGGCATCTGCATTGGAAAGAGTTAAGACTTCGTGCTTTGCTTTTGAATATATGTGATTTATACTTTTATTTGAAGCTAAAAATATGAAAGTTTGGTTTGGAGCAGTCTCGATTGGTAACTTTAAAGCTCGTAGATATTTATCTCCAAGTAAGACAAATATCAAATTATATCCAATAACTGCTCGTTCAAAATTTTCATGTATTTTCAGAATATCAGCCCATGAACTAATTTCATCACTTTTCATTGAATTGAAAGTGACAGAGTAGGGAACAATAACTTCATCTTCGGATATTAGTCCATACCCAGCAGATATGATTTTTAAATCAACTGCTTTTTCTCCTAAACACCCTCGCAAGATATTTATACCTTCCATCACCCGCAAATGTTGCAATCCTGTGTACATTTGACCGGCAGGACAAGCAAATTCCGAAAGCGTTAGAGAACGTGCTTTTAACTTTTCAGGATCTTTGAAATCTTCTATTGTTAGCTGATTCGTTGGGTTAAAGCGTTTTTCTGCTGTACATGATGTAATAACTAAGACACGTAAACAGTCCCTCGCTTGCTCAGCGCAGAGTGAATGTACAATATCGTGGGAGTTTAGATTTAACACTGGTGTTCCGGTTGTTACTTCAGTCATCCTAATACTCTAACTCCCTTTTTACGTTTCTGGTTGTTTTGACACGCTATAAAAGATTATAGAGAAGGTAAATCAACACTTTGGGTTATTAGGGAAAGATAATGAGTGGAGTTTTTAATATTTTATAAAAAATTAGAACTAACCCTGGAATGTATATTGGTCGCCCTTCGGTGAGCGATCTATTTATGTTTTTGGTGGGGTATGAATGCGCGCCCGTAGTGAATTGGGTATTGAACCGATGCTCAATTACACTATATTGATAACCACATTCCCCATCGCCCGTCCACTTTCTACTATTTCATGAGCTGCAGCAATCTCTTCCAAAGTAAACTGCTGAGCAATAACATGATTTAAAACACCAGATTCTAAGCAATGTGTAATATCTTTTGCTGCTGCTTGATGAGCAGCTTTCGGCATAACGTAGACTAATACATAATGAACTTTAAGATTTTTGTAAACCAACGAATAAAATGGTATTTCCGGTTGGGTGTTAGAATCTGAGGCATAAGTAGCGATCGCTCCATTACGCTTGAGCACTGCTAAATTTGTTTCGAGATTGCTAGCAAAATCAACATCAACTACTCGATCAATACCTTCTTTACCTGTAATTTCTTTGATCCGAGAGGTTACATCTTCTGTTTTATAGTTAATTATGTAATCTGCTCCTGCTTTGCGGGCGATCTCGGCTTTCTGATCTGAACTTACTGTGGTGATTACCCTTGCACCACCCCACTTGGCTAACTGAATCGCGTAATTACCCACCGCACCAGCACCACCGGTAACGAGAACTGTTTGTCCGGTTACCGCTCCATCTGTGAAAACGCTATAGTGAGCAGTCATTGCAGGGACACCTAAACAAGCGCCAGCCGCAAATTCTGTATTATCAGGTAAGAAAACAGCATTTTCACTGGACACAACTACATATTCTGCTGCTGTACCAAACGGGCGACTTAATGTAGCTTCATAAATCCAAACTCGTTCTCCAATTCTTTCAGGAGATACCCCTTCTCCTACAGCGTCGATCACCCCAGCTCCATCATTATGAGGAATTACCCTTGGGTATCGCATTTTTAAACCACCCCAACCGCTGCGCTGCTTAACGTCTGAGGGATTGATTCCAGAAGCGTGAACTTTCACCCGCACCTCACCAGAACCAACTTCAGGTAGATCAACCTCGCCTACAGTGATAACATCTTTGGCGTTCCCAAGTTTTTCATACCAAGCTGCGCGCATTGTTTTCATATAGATTAGTTTAGGTGGTCCGTGTGTCTTCAATAACAATAATGCCAAAAAGTACTCGTAGCAGTTCCTCCAATTCTTCGGGAACGCGATAAAGTTTAAGATCTTGCAAAATTCGTTTTTCTTGACGTTGAAATATTCCAAAACGCCAGTCTTCTCCAGTTGTCACCGCTCCATATAAAAGTGTGGCATTTGATCGGGTCCATTGATCAAGTGCAATTAATTCTACAGCTAGCTGTGTAAATCCCCGACTTAAGTCAGATTGTTTGGCTTCAATTACTATTATTCCCCCATCACTGCTTATGTAATAATCAAAACTACCCTTGAGTTGTTCGCTAACGCTGACGGGATACTCAATATTTAATTGACTTTGAGTTTCCGCACAAATTTCTATGAGTGTAGGTGCAATTAGTGTTTCTCGTCTTGCTGTTTCGCTTATTGGGTTAACGTAGGTTAGGTTTCTTTCCAAATAGCGGCTTAAAAAATCCAAACTTTTAATAGTACCCTCATACCTGGGTAAATCCAGGCGCTTGCGTTCGTAAGTACAATCAAATTCTGCAAGAATGTCAGCTGGGGCGTAAGGTAATTCAAAATATTTGCTAAACGTATAGCTAGTACCAGGTTGGAGAATACGTGGGCGACTCATACAACTTAAAATAAGAATTATTGGGGATTCTTATGCGTCCTCATATAAAAATGGTATAACACTATAGAGCGCGTCGAAGGAATCCGCTCTGCAGAGGACAACCAGTGGCACAAAAATACATCTGTATTAGAGAAGCAACTTCACCGGAAGACTCTCTTATAGCGAAACACTTTTTCTACATGTGGCGAGATAATGGTGTTTCTGATGAGCTTATTGAACCTGACTGGCTGGATATTACTCTTCAATTTATAGAACAAGCTCGTCGTCATCTATCTTACAAAGCGTTTTTTGCAGAAGTTGATAGTGAAATCGTTGGTTCAGCAAGCTGTCAAATCTTTGCAGGTTTGTACCCGAATATTCTTAAAGACGAGTATCGCAAATACGGATATATCTGGGGTGTTTATGTTGAACCACATTACCGAAAACAAGGAATTGGGAAGCAACTCACCAGTGCTGCGATCGCGCATTTACAAGCTATCGGTTGCACGCGTGCGGTTCTCAACGCTTCTCCCTCAGGTAAACCTATCTACGACAGTCTGGGTTTTTCTAATGGTAACGTGATGCACTTGGATTTGATTTAATATCAAACAACCCCCCTTTATGGGAGGTTGGAAAGTCTATCAATCTAGATCAGTGACTGATTTTGTTAAGGATAAGCTAGTAAATTGCGCGCAATAACTCTTCCAAGAAACCTCAGTTCTAGTCAAGCTTGTCTTTGACGTTATCTTTTACATCTTCTACAGTGTTACGTACTTCGCTTTCAGCTTGCTTTGCTTGACCTTCAGCTTTATGTTCTGGGTCACCGGTAAAATTACCCCATGCTTCTTGGGCTTTACCTTCAACGTTTTTAGCAGCAGCTTTTGCTCTATCTTCTGTACTCATTTTACTCTCCTGTCCTGTTGCGTATGGAACTAATTTATCTGATAAATTATGCTTAAGCCTTCCACCAGTGGGCGTATTAATTGTCTATGCTTAAAGACTGGAATTTAGACTAGGCAGCAAGAAATGGCGATAAAGATAAATCTGCCAGATTGTAGACATTACGGGTCAAGAGTATCGCATCTGTTAATTCAAATGTTGCATCCGGTGCTTTGCCTAGTTGAATTCGGCAACATCCGTCGACATTTCCAGACAGGTGCGTGCAGATCGTACCCTCTCGTAGAAGTCTACATCCCAAACTAGGACAAAGGTTGTCTGTTTTTGTCCGGATTCATCCCAACCCTTACGCTACCCAAACGGCGATGGCGCAGAGCGCCCGCTTCGCGGCGCAAAACTAATTTAACCCAGAGAAACGGTGAGATGGGCTAAGATCAGGAGTATCTTTTGCAAGCTCTGAACGCCATATCATGCAGATTAGAGTTGACATTCCCGATGAGTTGGCACTTCGGCTGAGTCCACTACAAGACCAGCTGCCCCAGATTTTAGAATTGGGATTGCGAGAATGGAACGCAATTGGTCAATCTGGATTTTCTGGGTTGACAGAAGTGTTGGAATTTTTAGCAAATCTCCCCTCTTTGGAAGAAATTGTGGCATTGCAGCCGTCTGAGGCGTTACAACAGCAAATCGCCAGCCTGTTAGAAAAAAATAGGACAGTTGGATTAACAGACCAAGAAGAACGAGCTTGGCAACAATATGAATATGTTGAACATTTAGTGCGGATGGCTAAGGCGAAAGCATTGCTCAAGCTCAAGGCGTTGTAACGGATGAGCAAAACATACATCTCTGCGGCGCTCAGACGCTTAGTTTGTAATCGCGCTAATCATGCTTGTGAGTATTGCTTAATGCCTGAAATTGCGGTTCTTGTACCTCATGAAGTCGATCATGTGATTGCCCAAAAGCATGGCGGACAAACAGACGAAACTAATTTGGCACTAGCCTGTACGATTTGCAATAAGTATAAGGGCAGCGACCTGACATCAATTGATCCCAGCAATGGAGAAATTGTGAGGTTGTATCAGCCTCGTCATGATCGTTGGTGCGACCATTTTCAGTTAAAAGATGGCGAAATTCTCCCGTTGAGTGCGATTGGACGGGTGACGGTGCGATTGTTACAGATTAATCGTCCGGAACGTGTGGAAGAACGAAGGGTGCTGCTACAAGCAAATGTGCTAATTGTACCCGACTCTTAATGAGGGTAATGGCTAAAATTCTTTGCAAATAATATAAATAAGCAATCCCCAATCATGTTGTCAATTGCAAAATTGCTCGACCCTTACGTTACCCAAACGGCGCGGGCGCACTATTGGTATTTGTTAATTAGTCTGCCCAAATCTAGCAGATCATCCATAATTCGGTGATGCGTTATGCTGTTTCTAACACATCCTACAAGATTGGCGATCGCACTATCTCAACTATGGGCGATCTCCGTGATCAGTTAACGCAAACAAAAAACTGGTGTCAAGTATCGCTGTCATACAGAATTACTTGGCTTGAGATTCCAGCCATACACAGGATCAATTTCATTGCGTAGAATCTCCTCATCACGTTCTGAAATGTCGTGTTGACCAGAGTTACCTAAGCCTGCAACTGCAACTAGAAAACTAGAAGAATTATGAGGAAGTTGTGTTTGTTGCGCTGATTTATAGCGAAGATAGTCAAGAAAACTAGCAAGTTCCCACAAAGCTTCATCAGGAAGAGCGTTGACTGCTTCAAGTAGTTGTTGCCGTTCTATAGTGCTTCTATCCATTGCTAAATCTTGGGGTAAGACTTTCCCCATTTTACTTTGCATTTTTGACGCTCATGAGGAAAAATTTTTCACGCACTTTGAGAAATGCAGCGTACAGTAAAGGACGAGCAACATCCGGACAAAGCCGATCGCTATAATAAAACCAGTATCGCTGAGGAAAAATCAACAATGTCCATTACACTCGATCTGCCGCCGAAAATTGAGGCGCTACTGCGACAGCGTGCTGAAAGTACTGGACAAGATATTTTGCAAATGGCGATCGCTCCCCAAAATCAGAAAGCGATCGCTAATTCAGCAATTCGGCGATGCGTCAGGCGATCGCACTAACTCATTAACGCGGGACGTTCCACATAGGTGACGCGATGCAGAATCCGCCAGGTTTTATTGGGTGAACCAGCAGCAGTTTGACGTAAAGCACGGGCTTCTTCATCATTACTGGCTAACCATTCGGGATCAACCACATAGGCAAAGAAGTCATTAAAGTTGTTGGTGCTACCTTCGAGGTAGAAACTCATAAAGCGATAGCGATCTACTTTTTCACCAGGTAAGATAGGGCGATCTTTATAGTCGGTAATACCTTGGCGTTCGATCCCAGCCACCGACACATTCAGAGAAAATCCTTGACTTTGGGGGGAGCAATGCGATTTTGTGAGGTGGATCCAAAAATAGGCGATCGCAAATTACTGGTACTGATAAACAAAAGTATATTAAATGACTAAAATTTTCAAAGTAAGCACCAGAAAGTTTCTTCAGAAGATATCCCGTGAAGATTGCTGAACATTAGTTTAACGCTTATGCTCCTACACCCCTTAAATAGAAACTGAGTTTTTATTATTACAAATGATGTCTCAAAAAAGGGTCTTCGGTATAAAATTTACCCAACGGTTAGAGGGTTGAGGAAAGAAGTAAAGATGGAATTACAGAAATTATCCCAACTACCAGCAATCCATTGGCAACGAAGATGTAACATAATTTCAGCATTAGTTTTTAACCAAAATTTACTGTTTCCCTTCATTCTTAAATTAACGACTTGTCGAATTAAACTTTCAATCGCTCCGCTACCAATAGGTAATTTTTGTTCAGACACATAAGTATAATTCAGGCGACTTTCAACATCAGCCCGTACAAGATAATCTCTCTGTGCAATCATAGTTTTAGCTTGCTCAGGTGTAGCCTCGAAAATCAATCGATTCATTTCAACGATTAAGTTAAAGGCGAAATTTCTTCTTAAAATATTTCGGGCTTTTTTAAACCAAGCTTTTCTCTGGTGACTCTTGACTAAAAGCTGCATCTGCAAAAATTTGTAAATGCTCCATAACATGATAAAAATCTAAGAGTTGATAAGTTTCTTTTGGACATCCCACACGGGACAGCAAAGGAGGAATATGTTTCCAAATCCACTCCGCACCCTTCGGGTTCGCCAGTTCCCTACGGAGGGAAACCCTCCTGCAGGACTGGTCTCACCATCGGCAATTAATAAAACTTGCTTAGCTTGACTAATTCCTAAATTAACCAAGTGCATCTCTAGAATCTGTAAAAATGCTTGATATCCTTCATAAGTCCCATCGTTAGTAATAGGAATCTCATTGGTCTTAACTTTTTCACCCTCTTCATTCACCGTATAAATTGTCAGTAACTTTGGCTCAACCCATTCACCAGAAAAACCGTAGCGATTGGTTTTTGGATTCTTCTCACCTTCTTTATTAATCCGAATTTTAGTTCTACCGCCGTCTACCGCAATGACAACTCGCTGGTCTTTAAGAATACTACCAGTAGGTAAATTACCTAATTGATAATTCAGTATTTTTGAGAGACGTAAATTAATTCCAAGTTTACCAAATTTATATGTCAGTCTTTCTATCCGTTTGAGACTAATATGAATTCCCCAATCTATTAAGATTGTACATGCAGCTTCAAAGGACCCTGCAATGGCACCATATTGAGCAATCGTTGACCAGACCAATGGAGTTAAGCCTTCTTCCATTCCCAACCATTTCAAAAATGGGCAAAACCCTTGAAGTGAAGATTTCTTTTGCTCCTTTCTTTTTTGATTGTGAGATACGACGTATGGTAGAATTAGAGTCACTAAAACATTTCCAACTGTTAAGATTTGTCGTCTTCTATAACCATGCTTTCGTGTTTTTAATTGCCACCATCCTTGAGTTTGAGTCATGGCTGAATAAGCGCGCTTCTTGAGATTGTGAAAGATTATACAGTAAGATAGCAATACATTGACCAGCTAAAATAAGCGCCGCATCTCTAATTTGTTGTTCACGAAATTTAATAATTCGCCCATCCCATTCTTTGACATCAGTTATTTCTAAAAGTTTCGTAACATTTTCTTGAAAATCGGACAATGATTTAGTTAAATCTAGATTTGCATATATATTTTTTGCCATAAAGGTTGGAACTCCCAATCGCCAAAAATATTGTTACTTGGGAATCCTACCTTTTTTATGACAATGAAATCTAAGCGCGAAAATCAATATTTTAATGTACAGACTGTACGTTCGTTCCTGCTTGAAAGGGAGAGGAGAATTAAATTATTCTCCCAACCGTGTATTACACCGTAAGGGGGAACGCGATTATTGGTGAAGGTGAGAATGAAATCTTGGACAATTCTTAAGGGCTTGTTGACGACCAATAGCGCCCATGTATTACATGGAAACACCTGATCTAATGCACTTTACTATTTATCTCTCTATCCATGCTTAAGGGCAGACAGCCTATATGTATAGCTACTTTAATAAACAAACAACCTCCTTAAAAGGGAGGTTGTTTGTTTAGATAAATCTAGTCATTCTTGGTGACTAATTTGTTAATAAAAAACTACTAACTTATATTTGGTTTGATAGCAGCTTTTACAGGATTCTTATATTCTAGTCCAGCTTGTCTTTGATATTATCTTTAACGTCTTCTACAGTATGACGTATTTCGCTTTCAGCTTGCTTTGCTTGACCTTCAGCTTTTTGTTGTGGGTCACCGGTAACGTTTCCCCATGCTTCTTGGACTTTACCTTCAACGTTTTTAGCTGCAGCTTTTGCTCTATCTTCTATACTCATTTTACTCTCCTATGATTTATCAAATGGGTTCGAAAGTTATCAAGTAAACTTTGCAATGTGTTCTTGATCACGATTACAATATAGCCGGGAAATTTTACTCAAGTCTTCCACCAATGGATATATTAATTGTCTATGCTAAAAGAGTGAGTGTTAATAGCAATTCACTGAAACAGGATGAATGAGGTTAAGTGAAATTTCGATAGGTTCCTAATAGTTTGTGAACAAAATGGTCTGTACAAGAGTAAGATTTACAAAAAATCTATACTTTTTGGGCGAGGTGAACAGCTGAGAGATATGAGATCACGATACTTGTTCCCCAATTACCTAAAAGCTTTTCTCTCAAAGCTTCAAACAAAGAACTTCTTGTATGTGGTTCTAGCTTGATATAGGGTGATAGAGTACTCAAAAGCGCCAAATAATCATCAATGCTATAGGTAACTTCACACGCTAATTCTTCGGATACTAAGTTCTTAAACAAACCTGAATCAATGACATCTTGTCCAAACCTTTTAACAATCTCTTGCTGAGTTGCCTTTTCTTCATATCCTGGGATAGAGGGAGCTTGAGCCTGATAAATTGGCTCTAATAGTTGGTAAACTTCATACTGGGGTTGAGGTGTCATGTTCCACAGTACAATTAGAGAGCCGTTTTCTTGAAGCGCATTAGCAGTTTTTTGGTACCTAATCTCTGGTGGAATCCAATGAATTGCATTCGCCATCAAAACAGCGTTAAATTTTTCTACCTCTAACTCCCACTCTTCAAATAAGGTATTGCGAATCTCTACAGATGGGTACTGGCTACAGTTGTGTTTAGCTATGCGACAAAATTCCTGATTCGGTTCAAGACAAAGTATCGAGAAGCCGAATTCAGCAAATTCTACAGTTGCAGTTCCAGTACCACATCCAACTTCAAGAATCGCTGCTTGAGAAGGAAGTTGAGACAAATCGATCGCACGGGAAACTAGTTTCTTAGGGTAGCGTGGTCTAACCCTGTTGTACACATCTGCTATTTCACCGTACCAATTTTTTCTTTGTTCTAAGGTGAAGGTTTTTGCATACCAGAAGTTTTCTTGTTGCGAATCTTTCACAATCTATTACCGTAGGGTATGTAGTAAGAAAGCCCACTTATCTGCTGCTTCTTCAATAATTTTAGTAGTGGGTTTACCAGCACCATGTCCTGCTTTTGTCTCTATTCTAATGAGTACTGGTGCATCACCTGTGTGTGCAGCTTGCAATGCTGCGGCAAATTTGAAACTATGTGCTGGAACGACGCGATCGTCATGATCCGCTGTAGTGATCATGGTTGCTGGGTAGGCTGTACCTGGTTTAAGGTTATGCAATGGGGAATAGGCGTAAAGTGCTTTAAACTCTTCTGCGTTTTCTGAAGAGCCGTACTCAGAAGTCCAAGCCCAGCCAATGGTAAATTTATGGAAGCGCAACATATCCATGACTCCTACAGCAGGTAAAGCTGCACCAAATAGATCTGGACGTTGCGTCATACAAGCACCTACTAATAAACCTCCATTGCTTCCACCGGCGATCGCTAACTTACCAGACTTTGTATAACCATTCCCGATCAGCCATTCAGCAGCACCGATAAAGTCATCAAACACATTTTGCTTTTTCAGCTTCATTCCTGCTTGATGCCATTCTTCACCGTACTCACCACCACCGCGTAAATTAGCAACAGCATGAATCCCACCCATTTCCATCCATATCAAGTTACTTACAGAAAAGCTGGGGGTTAGAGAAATACCGAATCCACCATAACCATAAAGGTAAGTAGGGTTATTTCCATCTAACTGAATTCCCTTTTTATGAGTGATAAACATTGGTACTTGTGTACCATCTTTACTGCGATAGAAAACTTGTTTTGTCTCATAATCATTGGGGTTGAAATCTACCTCTGGCTGACGGAAAACTTCACTCTTCCCAGTTACCATGTTGTAGCGATAGATCGTTCCTGGTGTGGTAAAACTAGTGAAACTATAAAAAGTTTCGGTATCATAACGCTTGCCACCAAAACCACCAACAGAACCTATTCCTGGGAATTCAACCTCACGTACGAATGAGCCATTTAGTTCAAAAATTTTGACTTGGCTGCGAGCATCTTTAAGATAATCGGCAACAAATTGGTTATTGATTATGCCCACGCTTTCCAAAGTTTCTGCCGTTTGAGGGATAATTTCTCGCCAGTTCTCCTGCGATGGATTTCTTGTATCAATGGCAATCACTCTTCCTCTTGGCGCATCTAAATCTGTACGAAAATAGAAGACGTTATCATCATGATCTATAAAACTGTAATCTGCCTCAAATTCGCTGATGAGTTCTACTACTTCTGCATCTGGGTTAGTTAAGTCTTTGTAAAACACCAGATTCTTAGGGTTAGTTCCCTGCCAAACTGAGATGATTAAGTAACGCCCATCTTCTGTAACACCACCATTAAATCCCCACTCTTTATGGTCTGGGCGTTGGTAAATTAATATGTCTTCTGATTGCGGGTTACCTAATTTGTGGTAAAAGAGCTTTTGGTAATAATTGACATCTTCTAATTTTGTTTTTTCATTCGGCTCATCATAACGACTATAAAAAAAGCCTTGATGATCATGTGTCCAAGATGCGCCAGAAAATTTTATCCACTTTAGATGGTCTTCTAAATCTTGACCAGTTTCAATATCTCGTACTTTCCACTCTTGCCAGTCAGAACCAGAAGCGGATAGACCATATGCTAAAAGTCTACCATCCTCACTAATAGATAAACCTGAAAGAGCAACTGTGCCGTCTTCAGATAGTTTATTAGGATCAAGTAAGATTTCTGGCTCAGCATCAAGAGAGGTTAAAGTGTATAACACCGACTGGTTTTGTAAGCCATCGTTTTTGAAGTAAAAGTAGCGTTCCCCCTCTTTAAAAGGAATACTATATTTTTCATAGTCCCACAGTTTCGTCAGACGCTGCTTAATTTCTTCCCTTGCAGGTATTCCCTGAAGATAGCCAAAAGTTACTTTATTTTGCGCCTCAACCCAAGCTTTCGTTTCCTCTGAGTCAGGATCTTCTAACCAGCGGTAAGGATCAGCAACTTGAGTACCATCATAGTTATCAACTTGATCGCTCTTGCGGCTTGCTGGGTATGTTAAGCGTGTTTCTGAAGACATGGTGTGGAATAGTAACTGCCTTTGTACATGATAACAATGCAACCTTTCTTTAGTAACAAGGAACAGACAATACTATATTGTTTAAAACAGAGCCATAATCTTTCTCTAGACGCTTATTTAACGCTCTGAATAGCTCCATCTAACAGCGTGTTACGCGAATATACATAATTTAGATATCAAAAACATGTTAGAATAATTACATTTATTATTGCTCAACTTATTTTATAGTGACTAAAGAAGTAAGCCTAAGAGTATATAGGTGGTTTATAAACCGATGTATACTTTAATCTGTCTTAGGACAGAGAATTCGAGATTTTGTTTGGGAACACTAAATCTAGAAATGGATAGGATTTAGTGGTATTATGGTTAATTTACTATGTATTCCCGGATATCAAGTAAGCGAAGAACTTTACAATGGTTCCAGGACTGTAGTTTATCGAGGGTATCGAGAGGCTGACTCATTACCTGTAATCATTAAACTGTTGAAAAATTCTTATCCCAGCTTCTCGGAACTGTTGCAGTTTCGTAATCAATACACTATTACCAAAAATCTCGACTCACCTCTAATCGTCCGAACTTATAGCCTAGAACCATACCAAAATCGCTACGCTTTGGTAATGGAAGACTTTGGGGGGATTTCCCTCAAGGATTATTTGACTTTACAAGGGAAGCGATATATCCCATCCACACAAGAGTTCTTACAAATTGCGATATCTTTGTGTGACAGCTTAGATATTTTGTACCGTGAAAGAATTATTCATCAAGATATTAAACCCAGCAATATTTTAATTAACCCACAAACAAAACAAGTTAAATTAATCGACTTTAGTATTGCTTCTTTATTACCAAGGGAAACTCAAACCCTCATTAGTCGTAAGGTATTAGAAGGAACGCTTACTTATATTTCTCCAGAACAAACAGGAAGGATGAATCGCGTCGTTGATTACCGAACAGATTTTTATTCTCTCGGTGTAACTTTCTACGAAATTCTGATAGGAAAATTACCGTTTGAATCGTCTGATCCGATGGAGTTGATACACTGTCATATTGCGAAAACGTCAACTTGTGTATCTGATATTAATCCAGAAATACCTAAAGTTATTGGTGACATGATCACTAAACTGATGGCAAAAAATGCTGAAGAACGTTACCAAAGTGCTTTAGGGTTGAAGCATGATTTAGAAGAATGTTTAGCTCAAATCAAAGAAACTGGAAAAGTTACATACTTTGAAATTAGCAAAAGAGATATTTGTGACAGATTTATTATACCTGAAAAATTATATGGTAGAGAAGCAGAAGTTGAGCAACTACTAGAAGCTTTTGAGAGAGTATCCACAGGTCATAGCGAAATAATGTTAGTAGCTGGTTCATCTGGTATTGGTAAAACTGCAGTAGTTAATGAAGTTCATAAACCAATTGTTAAACAAAGAGGATATTTTGTTAAGGGAAAATTTGACCAGTTTAATCGGAATATTCCTTTTTCAGGATTTGTGCAAGCATTCCGAGATTTAATGGAGCAATTACTCGCAGAAAGTGATGCTCAAATAGAACAATGGAAAGATAAAATTATTGATGCATTAGGTGAAGAAGGACAAGTTATTATTGAAGTTGTTCCCCAATTAGAAAGAATAATTGGTCAACAACTACCTATAAGGAATTTATTTGGTACTGCTGCTCAAAATCGGTTTAATTTATTATTTCAGAAATTCCTACGAATATTTACTAGCCAAGACCATCCCTTAGTAATATTTTTAGATGATCTACAATGGGCTGATTCAGCATCATTGCAACTCATTGAATTATTATTTGCTGAGGCTAATCAAGGATATCTATTATTAATTGGTGCATATCGCGATAATGAAGTATCACCCGTACACCCTTTAATGTTAAGTTTGGATAAGATTAGTAAATCAGGGTTAGTTCTGAGTACAATTAGTCTGCAACCGCTGAGAGAACCAAAATTGAATCAGTTAGTGGTCGAAACATTAAAGTGTGCAGAAGAATTGGGACATTCTCTGTCAAAACTGATTTATCGAAAAACTCAAGGTAATCCTTTTTTTGCAACACAGTTCCTCAAATCATTGTATGAAGATAGACTAATTGAATTTAATTACCAAGATGGATGCTGGCAATGTGATATTTCACTGATTAATCAGAAAAGCCTCACCTCAAATGTTGTGGAGTTTATGGTTTTGCAATTACAAAGATTACCAGAATCTACTCAACAGATATTGAAGTTTGCTGCTTGTATTGGCAACCAGTTTGATTTAGAAAAATTGTCGACTGTTTGCCAATTATCTATGGTAGAAACGGCTGGTTCTTTGTGGAAAGCTTTGCAGTCAGGTTTGATTTTGCCGCGAAGTGAGGTTTATAAGTTCTATCAAGATAGCTGTGAACAGACTCAACTTACAATTAGCGATCGCCAAATATTAAAGTATAAATTTTTGCATGATCGCGTTCAACAAGCTGCTTATTCTTTGATTCGAGAAGACGAAAAACAAGAAACTCATTTGCAAATAGGGAAACTGTTACTTCAAAACACGTCTGAAACAGAACTAGAAGAAAAAATTTTTGATATTGTCAATCAACTAAATATTGGCTCTGCACTAATCACCGATACCAATGAAAAGAATCAACTAGCTAGATTAAATTTGAAAGCAGGTACAAAAGCGAAAAATGCAACTGCTTATGTATCAGCTTGCGAATATTTCATAACAGGTATACAACTATTACCAGATTGTAGTTGGCAAAACGATTATGAAGCCACGTTAGCACTATATCAATCCGCTACAGAAGCACTTTGTCTTTGTGGCGAGTTTGAAAAAATGGAAAATTATGCAGCAGTTGTTTTACAACAATCAAAAACTCTCCTCGAAAAAATTCCTATTCATAATGTTAAAATACAAGCCTGTATGGCACAGGGTCAACATCAAAATGCTTTACGAATTGCTTTAGCTGTCCTTAGGTTGATAGGAGTAGAATTCCCACAAGAAGTTAGTGAAACTGATATTGACCATGAACTGGAACAAACACAACTTCTCTTAACAAAAAAATCTGTTATGGACTTGCTAAAACTGCCAGAAATGACTGATGTAAATATCTTGGCAGCAATGCAAATTCTATCAAGTATTATGTCAACTGCTTATCAAGCAGCCCCCTCATTATTTAAATTGATTGTTTTGAAACAAGTTCAATTGTCAATCATTTATGGTAATGCACCAGAATCTACATACGCATATGCTAGTTATGGGCTAATACTGTGTGGTGTTTTAAAAAAAATTGATGTTGGTTACGAGTTTGGGGAGATGGCATTACAGTTACTAGAAGGTTTAAATGCATCTAAATTAAGGTCGAAAACTTTATTCGCAGTTAATTGTTTTATTAGACATTGGAAATCGCCTGTTAAAGAAACTTTAAACCCATTATTACAAGCTTACACAAGTGGCTTAGAAACTGGAGATATTGAATATGCTGCTATGTCTGCTTATGTGTTTGGCAGATATGCTTATTTGAGTGGTTATGAGTTGAAAGAATTAGCAGAATCTATGGGAAACTATGGAATGGTTATGCATCAATTCAAACAAACCACATATTTCAATTTCAATAGCATATATCACCAATCCGTTTTGAATTTATTAGGAATGGCAGAAAACCCTTGTCTTTTAATTGGTGAAATCTATGATGAAGTAAAAATGTTGCCTGTACATCGAGCTGATAATCAAATCAGTCTAATTTGCCAACTTCATTTTTGTAAACTAATTCTATGCTATCTTTTTGATGATTACAAAAAAGCATTAGATAATGCAGCAATAGTAAAGCAGTATTTAGCAAGTGTCAATGGATTGGTTGTAGTTCCCACTTTTTATTTTTATGAATCTTTAACTCATTTACGCTTATTTCAAAATTCTTCTTTGGATAATCTAAAATTGATTATTGAGCAAGTCAGAGAAAATCAAAAAAATCTCCGAAAATGGGCAGACAGCGCGCCTATGAATTATGCTCACAAATTCTGTTTAGTTGAAGCAGAATTACATCAAGTTTTGGGTGAAAAAGCTCAAGCAATAGAATTTTACGATCGCGCCATCTCAGGAGCAAAAGAAAACGGCTACATTCAAGAACAAGGCTTAGCCAATGAACTCGCAGCTAGATTTTACCTCAATTGGGGCAAAGAACAAATCGCCCAAGTCTATATGCAACAAGCATATTATTGCTATGTTCATTGGGGAGCGAAAGCTAAAACAGAAGACTTAGAAAAACGCTACCCCCATCTACTCCAACCTATCTTACAACAGCGACCACTAACCCTCAATTCTCTAGAAACTATCGCCACTGTTGTCCGCACAACGAAGTCTTCATCTACTTATACTTCTAGCACCAGTGTTTCCGATATCCTAGATTTGGCTTCCATTCTCAAAGCTGCTCAAACTATTTCTAGCAGTATTGAGTTAGATCAACTTGTCGCCAGTCTCACCAAAATTATTCTCGAAAACTCTGGTGCAAAAAAATCTGTACTCATTCTTCCTCAAGAAGATACCTGGCAGGTTCGAGCAATTACCTTTATTAACAATCAAGAGAATTCCCCAGATCAAATAAAAACTATCCTTGTTCCAAAATCGATAGATACTTGTCAAGATATCCCAATAGCAATTATCAATTATGTTAAGAACACCGGGAACACTGTCGTTATAGAAAATTGCCAAACAGATATTCCCGGACTGATTGGGGAATATATGCTGGAGCATCAACCTAAGAGTGTATTGTGTACACCAATTATTAATCAAGGACGTTTAGTGGGTATTTTCTATTTAGAAAATAATCTCACTTGCGGAGTATTTAGCAACGAACGTCTGCAAATTATTAATTTACTTTCTTGCCAAGCTGCAATATCTATAGAAAATGCAAGGCTTTATCAAAAAGTCCAACAAGCGTTACACGATTTACAACAAGCACAATTACAAATTATCCAAAGTGAAAAAACATCTGCACTGGGTAACTTAGTTGCTGGTGTCGCGCATGAGATGAATAATCCACTCGGTTTTATTGCTGCTAGTCTCCAACAAGCTAAACCTATTTTGGCGGATATTATTGAACACTTAAAGCTTTATCAAGACAGTTTAGCCGATCCAGGTAATGAAATTAAAGATCATGCTGAAGAAATTGATTTGGATTATAGTTTAGAAGACTTACCAAAAATTCTTGAATCTATGAATGTTGCCTGCACTCGCTTGACAAATCTTAGCACTAGTCTTCGCACTTTTTCCCGTGCTGACAAAGAGTATAAAGTTCCATTTAACATCCATGAAGGGATTGATAGCACGATTTTAATTTTGAAACATCGTCTCAAAGCTAATGAAGAGCGTCCTGCTATTGAAGTCGTTACTAAGTATGGCAATTTACCTTTAATCGAATGTTTTCCAGGGCAATTAAATCAGGTGTTTATGAATATTCTTGCCAATGCTATTGATGCATTAGAAGAATCGAGCAATGGACGTAGTTTTGCAGAACGTCAAGCCAATCGGCACCGAATTACAATTACCACATTAGCCCAAGTTAATCAGGTTCAAATTGTCATTTCTGATAATGGTATTGGCATGAGTGAACAAGTCAAAGAGCAAATATTTGATCATTTATTTACTACGAAAGCTGTTGGCAAAGGTACAGGGTTAGGATTAGCAATCTCCAAGTCTATTGTCATGGAAAAACATGGGGGTTCGCTGATTGTTAATTCTACACTTGGTAAGGGAAGTGAATTTGTTATTACCTTACCGATACTAGCTTAGAAGTATGCTGGTGTCTCCTAATAAAAAAATATATGTTCAAATAACTGTACCCTAGACTTTAAGTTGTATTACAATGTCAGTAGTTTGCTATCCCAATCAAAATTTATGATGTCCTATGGGGTGACTTCTCATGCTTTAACGATTCCGCCTTTAGAAAATGGCGACAAGCTGACTCGTCACGAATTTGAGCGACGCTACCATGCTATGCCTAACCTAAAGAAAGCAGAATTGATTGAAGGAGTCGTTTACTTGGCATCCCCTGTACGAGCAAAAAAACATGGCAAACCCCATGCAAGTATTATGGGTTGGTTAGTCGCTTACGCCGCTGCTACCCCAGGAGTCGAAGCACTAGATAACACTACTGTGCGTCTGGATGCTGATAACGAACCGCAACCAGATGCCATATTAAGAATAGAACAAGGTGGACAGTCGCGCATTAGCGAAGATGATTATGTCGAAGGTGCGCCAGAATTATTGGAAGCTTGTTTTAGAAGAAACGGAGACTCGCTGTATTTACTCTAATCTCGTTTTGACTACCGATAATATATCTCTCGATCATTATTTGCCTTGGTCTTTTGTTGCCCACGACTTACTTTGGAATTTAATTCCCATAATTCCATCAGTTAATTCTAGCAAATCTAATAATATTCCTTCAGTAGATAAATACTTTCATAAATTTATTGAATTGCAACATCTTGGTCTAACTGTTAGTAAAAATAAAATGACAGACCAAGAGTGGAATAAATATATCGAATCATACATAGCCGATTTAAAAATAACAGATAGAAATAATTTACTAGATTATAAAATTTTAACAATTGCTTACAGTAACACAGTTTTACCTTTAGTGTCTTTGGCTATAAATCAAGGATTTAGTGGAAATTGGTATTATTAAATTGTTCTAGAATGTCAAATTTTATCGAAAGAATCATTGTCCTAGGTCATACTCCTTGTTCTCTTTTCTGGCTACATGCAATCGATACTTTGCCTCGAGATTCCTCCAGAACTCGGCAGAAGTCCCCAAGGCTTGGGACAATTCAATAGCTGTTTCAGGTGTAATTTGCTCACTTCCTCGGATAATTCCGTTAATGGCTTGAACTGGACGACTCATGATTTGTGCTAAATCTTTCTGTGTCCAGGCACGAGCTTCTAATTCTCTATTTAAAATTTTTCCTGGTGTTGGCACTCTTGCTGGTGCTAGTTTATGGCTCATATTGCTGTCTCCTCTGCTGATGAAAGTTAGCCGATCACCCTTCAGTAAGTCCCCAAACCTCTGTCGGTCTTAAAAGTATTTGTTATCATTGATTGTCTTATCTCATAAGTATTTTAAAATCTCAAGAATTGTAAATTTTTATATCGTTTCTAAATTAAGAAGTATGAATATTCAAAGATCGACTCAATTACCTATTCCCCCCCACTTTAATCCCCAAAAAGTTGCTGAAGTCTGGCGCGTACCGTACCAACAACGCGCAGAGGAAGCACAAACATGGGTAAAAGAACACAACATTCAACCCGCATCACAAGACGTAAAACGTATTTGCCTATTATTAATAGATGTTCAAAATACTTTCTGTATTCCTGATTTTGAATTATTCGTCGGTGGAACATCTGGTAATGGGGCAGTAGACGATAACATACGCTTGTGTGAATTTATCTATCGAAACTTGGGGGCTATCACTAAAATCACGCCTACAATGGATACTCACACAGCAATACAGATTTTCCATCCTATCTTCTGGATTAACGCTAAGGGGGAACACCCAACCCCATCAGCTACTAGCATCACCCCATCCGATATTGAGCAAGGTATTTGGAAAGTTAATGAAGCTGTTGCTTTCAGTATTGGGTATAACTACGAGTTTCTAGAAAAATACGCTTACCACTATGTTCAACAACTGAGCCAAAACGGCAAATATCCTCTAACCATTTGGCCTTATCATTCCATGTTAGGAGGGATAGGTCATGCCTTAGTCTCTGCTGTCGAAGAGGCAATATTTTTTCACTGTATTGCTCGTAGTAGTCAAACCCAGTTTGAAATTAAAGGCGACAATCCATTAACGGAAAATTATTCAATTTTAAGTCCAGAGGTTTTAGAAAGTTTTGATAAACGCCCAATTGACCAAAAAAACACAAGCTTAATTAACCAACTCTTAGAATTCGATGCTGTGATTATTGCAGGGCAAGCTAAAAGTCACTGTGTTGCTTGGACAATTGATGATTTATTAACCGAAATCCAGCAAATAGACTCTTCTTTAGCTAAAAAAGTCTACCTATTAGAAGATTGCACCTCACCTGTTGTTGTTCCTGGTGTTGTAGACTATACAAAAGCCGCTAACGAAGCTTTTGAGAGATTTGCAGCCGCAGGAATGCATTTAGTTAACTCCAGTGAACCGATTAGTTGGGTTAACAATAGTTAGTTGTGAAGCTAGCGTGCAGCCAGACTGTATACGCGTCTTCTGAATGCAATTTCAGCTTCATCTGTTACTTTTGGCTCTGAACACTCTTGCTCATCAAATTTAATCAGTAACACGTAAGACTGTTCGTTTTTTTGAACGTAACTCCAAGAAGCAGTAAGTTCAAGTTGTTGGGTTAAGCAATAAATTATCTCAGCGATTTTACTATCTGCTGGGAAAAAAATAGGCGTATCTTTTATTTGGACTGATGGCTTATGTTCCAAAAGAGCATCTATCATTACATCTTGCACTTTTGAATAAAATTGTTTATATCTTTTTCTTTCTAAGAAAAAACTTTGAATAATATTTGTCAGCTTCTTGATTTGTTTATACATTTTGGCGCACCTTCAGGAAAGTAAAATACAATTGGTTAGGACGAGCTTTATAAAAATTGGATAAAGAGTAAATATGTGGATCTAGTCTCATAGAAAGCCAAAAGTGAAGCTTTCTCTACAAACTAAGGCATATAGATAGTATAGGTAGATTTAGGGGGCAGATTTAATAAAATTTTTTGAAGAATTTGCCCAATCCTTAAAAGTCTTATAAAGTAAGGAGTTGGTCAGCAAAAAATCAGTCTTTAGGAATTGTTTATTTCTGTAATTTTTCTACATAAAACTTACAACAGTAAGACATGATTTGCCCTCCGGGCAGAGGGAGCAGAGAGCAGGGAGCTCTTAGCAGGGGGATTATATGGCAAAACCCTTCATTTTTGGAGATAGCTATTGGGATCTTGAGCAACCCAACCTAAAGACGATTTAGAACGGACTTCAAAGTGGAGAGAGGGTTGATTAGAACTAGGTGTTCCAGTTGTACCTACAGTTCCCACTAGATCTCCCTTTTTGACTTGCTGACCAACAGAGACTTTGATACTGTCGAGCTGAGCGTAACGGCTTTGTAAGTCTCCAGCGTGATTGATTATCACTAACTTCCCATAAGTACCTTGTTCGCCTGCAAAAGCTACTATCCCTGAACCAATGGCTTGCACGGGCGTCCCTTTTGCGGCTAATAGTTCTACACCACTATGGAAGAAAACTTTGCCTGTATTTGGATTAACCTGCCAACCATAAGGTAATGCTTCTTTTGTTAATTCTGGTAAAGGATATCCAGCTAATTTAGCAGTGCTAGCATTAGAAGCTTGAGCGGAAATCTGGCCAAATGTTCGATTCTTGCTTGGAACAAACACGACTCTGGGATTTTTTTGACAGCCATTTAATTCAAACAGCACATCAGGACGGATTTTATATCTCGTTGCGATCGCGCGCCATGTTTGACCACGAGGTACTTCAACTACAATTCCATCGTGGGGAGGAATTTGCAGTACACTACCTACCGCAACTCTACCCCCTTGTAAACCCGGATTCATCGCAATAAGAGTTGCTGGATCAAGTTTGTAAAGCTGTGCTATACGCTCAAGAGTTTCTCCTGATTCAACTTTGTGGCGCTGAAAACTTTTAAGGGCTGATGTTGGACAACTTCCATCAGAAACCTGTGCTATTGCGAAGTGTGGGACTGTAGATACTAGCCCAAAACCGCTAACTAAGCTACAGATAAGAACTACACGATTACGAAAAGCCATTTATGGAACTTAGAACCGCTATAACTTTAGATTGTAGCTAATGGGCATAGGGCATGGGGCATAGGGCATGGGGCAACAAGGAACAGCGAGCGACATCAGTTTATGTATGTACGACAGATGTGGGTACGGTATTTTGACATTCTCCCCACAGCTTTTGGTAAAGCATGAATTGATTTTGTTTGGGGATAATCTCTTTCCTCTATAATCCTATGCCCCATGCCCCATGCCCCTATAAAAAATCTACCAACTTCCCTTTAGCTTGATTAAACTTAAAAACAGCGCATCTGCATTGCCATTGTTAAGTGTCGTGATTATGAAGTTATCTTTAAAGCAACTAGCCGTTTATCTCTCCTTATTGGTAGTTGGCGGTGCTACAGGGTTGTTAGGTAGTCGTTATCTCTCACCACAAAAGCGCTCTTTTCAAGAGTTAAGAAATGTAACAACAGAGCCTTCAGAACCTGCTGTCCCTAATTTAGGAAGAGCATCAATTGGCGGTTTAGGCGGGAATAACGTAAATTTTATCGCAGCGGCTGTGCAAAGAACTGGACCTGCAGTTGTGCGAATTAACGCTACCCGCAAAGTAGCAAATCCAATTTCCGAAGCTTTGAAAAATCCCCTCTGGCGAAAGTTTTTTGGCGAGGATGCGCAGCCAATTTCGCCAGAGAGGATTGAGCATGGTACGGGATCGGGATTTATTTTGAGCCAAGATGGGCGATTACTAACTAACGCTCACGTTGTTGAAGACACAGATACAGTACAAGTCACCCTTAAGGATGGTCGTACTTTTGAAGGGAAGGTGCTAGGAGTTGATTCTTTGACAGATATAGCGGTGGTCAAAATTCCTGGGGAAAAATTGCCTACCGTAAAATTGGGTAATTCACAAAACTTAATACCAGGAGAGTGGGCGATCGCTATTGGTAATCCTCTCGGTTTAGATAACACCGTTACAATCGGAATTATCAGCGCTACTGACCGCACCAGCGCTCAAGTTGGTGTACGAAATAAGCAAGTTAGTTTTATACAAACCGACGCAGCAATTAACCCTGGTAATTCTGGTGGACCTTTGTTAAACGCTCAAGGTGAGGTTATCGGTATCAACACAGCTATTCGTGCCGACGCTAGAGGACTCGGGTTTGCCATTCCCATTGATACAGCATCCCGCATTGCAGATGAACTGTTTACTAAAGGTCACGCAGAACACCCCTTCCTAGGGATTGACATGGTAGACCTTACTCCGATAAAGAGACAGCAGCTCAATCAAGATACTTATCTCAACATCAAGCAAAATACCGGCGTTGCAATTAAGCAAGTCCTAGAAAAATCACCAGCAAAACGGGCTGGACTCCGTCCAGGGGACATTATAGAAAAGATCAACCGTAACCCGGTCAAGACAGTCGCCCAGTTACAGAGGCTAGTTGACTCTAGTTCTGTAGGCGACACCTTGGAAATCCAAGTTAATCGCGACGGTAAAAACGAACTTTTGAAAGTGCATCTAGAAGCTTATCCCCAAAATTAGTCCAGAGTCCAGAATTAATAGATTTGGAGGCTAATGATTGTTATTCAAATGATCTAAGTGCATCCTCTGTTCCATCTGGCGAAGGAAATACCCCGTCATCATGGCTGATGCTAAAAGACCAGCAAGGTTATCTCGATCTGTTGTGATTTGCACGTTGAAGCTTTCCGCTGGTAGCATCCCCACAAGCCCTTGGACGTTCTGCGAAATGATTTGTTTAATTTCGGGGCTTACCGACTGGGCGACGCGGGCTAAGACATCAGGCGGCTGATGCTGTAGATATTTGAGCAACTGATTAGGATCTTCCTGAAAACTATCAGAAAGAAGCTGGTTGGGGTGTTCTTCGGAATTGTCATTGAGAAAGTCAGGATCAAACACCATTTGCAATTTTTTTTAGCTGAGGGCTAACTCTACTCTAAACCATAGTCAAACCATAATATAAATATGAAACCTACTTATCTTTCTGGAGTACTAAGATTCAACTAAACAATAATCACTCATTGTGTCGATGGTTCTTGTTTGAGATCTAGTTCTAATTGTCGTTGTTGTTGGGTAGAGGAGAACGGTTGTGGAAGCTGTTCTATTTGAAAATACTGATGAAATTTAGGCGTGACTTGTAGAGAATAGGACCGAGAATCGCTATCACGGGATTTTTTGACAAACCCAAGTTCGACGAGTTCGTGAACGTGCTGATATGCTCCAGAACCGCGCAGTTCAATTAAGTCAGTTTGAAGTATAGGATTATGAAGTGCGATCGCTGCCAAAGTCCGCAACACGCCTACACCTAATTCTACCGGGATCAGAGTTTGCACCAAGTCATAAAAATCTGACCGCAGTTGTAAACTGTAACCATTTGGCGTTTCTACAACTTCAAGAGCACTGTCTCGACGGGCATAGTCGTCAATTAATTCAATTATTCCCTCCTCTACGGAGGCTCGATCATATGAGGCATACTCCGCAATTTCACTAATTGATAGGGGCTTACCCTTTAAGTAGAGAATTGCTTCTATCTTCGTTGCTGCATTCATTAGGCATTGGCCATTGGTCATTAACTATTGGTAAAAAATATTTAACTTAGTAAAAGGCAAATGACTTATGACAATAGACTATATAATGAGTGTTTGGAATAATATCATAGAGGTAAAAACAAGTCAAGAGCCAGAATTCAGGAGTCAGAATTCAGGAGTCAGAAGAAAAAATACTGGCTTAAAACCTCGTCTAGTCGTTATTCTAGTCGTTATCAAATTAGGAATTGGAAAATTATCTATAAAACATCATCCCTTCATGGGTAGTTTATTCTGACTCCTGGCTCCTGACTCCTGACTACTTTATTCATTTTTTCCCTAATCTGCTAGTGAGGATAAACTCCGCGATCGCCAAATCTTGTGGAGTTGTCACCTTAAGATTCGTCTCCTCACCTTCGACAATCTTGACAGACAAACCGCACTTTTCAAACAAAGCCGCATCGTCTGTAACTTCCCAACCTTGACTAATACCTGTTTGGTGGCACTGTTTTAACAATTTGACATCAAAACCTTGGGGAGTTTGTGCAGCCCACAGTTGTCGTCGGTCGGGTGTACTCGTAATTATGCCATTTTCATCGACAACTTTGATAGTGTCTTTGACTGGTACTGCAGCTATCAAGCCAGTACAATCGTGCAGCACCTCAGCACACCTATCGAATAAATCCGCAGTGGCAAGACATCTAGCGCCATCGTGAATCAACACTCTTGTTGCATCATCAGGTAGTGCCTGCAAGCCGTTGTAGACTGATTCTTGACGGGTAGAGCCTCCTTGAATAAATTCCACTGGCTTAGTTAACTGCACTTGGGCTAGAATTTCCTTGAAGTCCTCCCAATCAATGGGTTGAGAGATGATCCCAATCCAACTGATATGGTGCGAGGCTTCGGCGGCTTTAAGAGTCCAACTAAGAATCGGTTGCGATCGCAGTGCCAATAGGAGCTTATTCCGGTGACTCCCCATTCTCCGTCCCGTTCCGGCTGCTGGAATTAATAAATGCACAGTGTTCTCACTCCTCAATAATGGTCAGTCAACACAAAGTCTTAACAACAAATAACTATTAATAATTACCAATCTTCCCCTAAAATAGGGAGCGAGTAAGCGTAAATAAATATTATGCGAGTAGTAGCCCTTGTCCCTGGCGGAATAGGCGATCAAATTCTCTTCTTTTCTACTCTAGATGACCTGAAGCGCTATTACCCAAACGCTCAGATAGATGTCGTAGTCGAACCCCAAGCAAAGGCTGCTTACCGAGTGAGCAAGTCAGTTCACGAGGTACTGCCATTTGATTTTAAAGACCGCAACAGTTTAGCAGATTGGGCAAATCTGATAGGCAGAATTCGCGAACGCGAGTATGATGTCGCTATTGCTGTGGGGCAAAGCTGGTTAGTAAATTTTTTAGTCTGGTTAACAGGAATACCGACACGCGTTGGCTTTAAAACTAAAGGAGCTGCTTTTCTTACCAACCCAGTTCCTTTAAAAGCAGAACAATATGTTGCTGCTGTGTACCATGATCTCCTTCAAGGATTAGGCATAAATACCCCCAGTCCTGAGTTAACGATCAATGTACCAAAACCAGATATTGAATGGGCGGATAAAGAACAACAACGGTTGGGAATCAAGGAAACAGGCTACATTTTGATTGACGGTGGTTATAACAGTGAATCACCCAAGCTTAAGAGCCTTGATCAAATTTACCCTGTTAACAATTGGCTTGAAATCATTCAAGACTGCCAGCATAAGCAGCCAGATATGCCAATAGTTGTGATTCAAGATCCAGAAGATCAAGAGTTTGTAAGTAGTCTCAAACAGACTATCCCAAACATTAAGATAACTTCTCCAGAAGACATTGGAAAGTTAGCGGCAATGATTGCTGGTGCGAATTTAATGTTATCTACTGATAGTGCTGCCATGCACTTAAGCGTGGCAGTACAAACTTATACAATCGCTCTATTTGGCTCAACAAAACCATCTAAATTATTGCCGTCTAACGATAAATTCCTTGCCATTAAATCCCCAACTAGCAAAATCAGCGACATTTCACCTAAAGCTGTTTTAGAGAAAATCTGGGGCGGCTAGCCCCTTTGGGGAAGTCAAAAGTCAAAAGGAGCCAGTGCGGTGGACGGGTTTCCCGGCATAAAGCACCTGGCGTTCAAAAGTCAAAAGAATTGTATTTTGGGCTTTTGCATCATATTAAAACATAGGGTAGTGCGGGCATCTTGCCCGCTAGTACCAATGAGGAGATCTCACCAGCAGGGAGCAAGATGCTCCCACTACTTTTAAAAGATTTTCCAGCGAAATATAAAGGTTAGCTATTACCAAATGCCTCAAATAGAGCGTCATCTAACTCATAACCTAGCAGTTGAGCCATCGACTTGAGGCGAGATTTACTGGGAAGCCCTTGCTGTTGTAACCAATCAGTTAAAATGAACAGTTTATGCATTAAAAAGATTTCTAAGGCTTCAGGATTATACTGAATGCCTTCATGAGGATTAAACTGGTGAGGTACGAGCATAGCAGCATAACGGACGAACTCGCCAGCCTTCCAATTGAGAAGAAATGGTAGCCAGGGATAGCGCGCATCTAGGCGAATAAACCATAACCGCACTTCTGGTATTTCTGAAAGTTCCCTTGGATCTCCTTGTTCCAAAGGATAGTTGAGTTCAAAGCTCAACTGCTGTTCGTAGGATTTTATCGTTCCCTCTTGCAAGAACTTTTCAATAACTGTGACTACAGGTGAGAGATCCAAGTTGTTAATGTTATCAGTATTAAGTGCGATCGTAATTGTCATCGGCTTAACAGTAAGATCGAGAATCCAGAGTACCAGCTTTTAGCGCTTAAAGCTAGCTACGCTAGGAACTTCGAGTAAAATCTTTGCCAGGACAGCAGCAGGGGAAAGAACTATCGGTGGCGAAAAAGCCTCACAACTTTCTCACAACTGGTTGCTAGCTTTTAAATAGAGAAAATTGTGGAGTTTTCTAACATGGATGCACCGGAAGTAATTCTAAGGTGGACACTGCCACTATATCCTAACCCCCTATATACAAGTTTTAGGGGTATTTCAACTCTGAAATAGGGATCTTCTTTTGAAAATATTAAGTATTCTTACTATTGACTTCAGTTTGATATACAACCGTAATACAATATATGATATAGTGATCCTAGCTTTATTTTTTTGTGAAAAAATAAAAATGAGGTTTGGTAAGACTTCATGAGTCCACAATTACGTAGGAGCGCTATAGCAAAATCTAGAATTCAACTAGCCGAGAAATAGCGAGTGAGAGTATGAAAATTGTAGGCATGACAACAACAGATGGAACCGCAGTCGAGATCAATCCTGATGCCATTACAGAAATAGTAAAAGTTCAAGAAGAAAAACCAGGATTTTTATTTATGCCTGGCACAGATGCAGAATATGAAATTCATATGAATGACAATAGCAGGGTGCGCGTTGATCAATCAGAACATGACAAATTAAAACAAGCAGATTAATTTTATTGAACGCGCGTAAAACCCCATCCCCTTGTGGGTGGGGCGTTTGACAGGCTATAGGCTAGACCGCATTCTCACCTCTGTATCCCCTGCGCGAGCCATGATCGTGCGAACTATTGAGCCAAAGATGCGCCATCCCACCAAGCTCAAGCTAGCAAGCCGTGTAGCCACTAGCAAGTCATCTAATCGAACTTGTACAATTCCGTCAAATACCAAAGTGTTCCCGATTATATCGGATGGATCGTTCGGGAGTGGTGGGAGATACATACGCTGGGTAGATGAGAATTTCAGTAATTCCCCAAGTAGTTGTTTGACATTTGGATCATCCTTCCTAATTGGTTGTACACGCAACAGTGTCGCGTATTGACGACGACCTGGAATGAGATCACAGGTAGAGGTAGCTACTGCAAACTTCATTTGAGTCATGCGCTCTCCTAAAAAGTAAGCGGTTTCTGTACTAACAATATCCCCCTGTAAAAGGATGAAAGGATCTTCATCGGGAGCGATTAGCCCCCGATGAAGCATGTCTTGGTAGATAATCGGCTCACGTACAATAGCCCCCTTTTCATTGAACAAACGCTGACGTTGATTTGTTTTGCCAAGGTTTTTGGCAAAATTTTGGATAATCTTAACTGCGTGATCGTCGTGAGAGAGAGCCTGTAATTGCGCTTCTAGTTCCGCTAAATTCTTAGGTAAAGTGTAGGTGCTGTCATTGTAATCAGTGGGCATCAATCTTCAAAAGAAGCGTTTTTTATATCTAGCGGACGCGTAACCAAGTCCGGGTCAACGTCTACTTCATCATCTATATCGGTATCCAAGCTTTCGGGTATCAGAGGCTCGAATCTGTCACGAGTCGGAAGCTCGGGTAGAGTACCTAGCGTCGCAACAGCCTCTATTAGCAAGTTAATGGTGTCGGTGTCGGGGTGTTTCTGCACAACTCGAACAGTACGCGATAGTACACGTAATCCCCGACGTAACCGATCCACATCACGAGCTAAGCCTAGCATCCTTTGAAAGTCTTGTTCTTCCATGATGCGATACTGCCCGGTTTTGGTATGCAGAATACCGATTGTACCATTCTTAATAGAATCAAGAGATTTCGCGCCTTCTGTGCGAAATTTCTCAAAAGATGACCATCTGGAACCCACCTTCAGATCAAAAGGTGTTGAGTCGTTAACTATAGCTGGCATAGAAATCACCTCCATCTCTCAATATTAATACTAAATACGTTGGAATTTCATTGGAAATATGTTGGTAATTCATTGGATTTTTAACGAAAACTATCGCTTGTGTAGTTCTTTGGCTAAAATCCTTAGTGGAACTTAGACAAAAAGTAGCCAGAGAAAAACTGCTGGGATGGGGAGTTAAAGCGTTTGTGAAAGTGGGGAGGATATTAAGAGCCAAGTTACTCGCCAGCAACTGCACCCAAAGCACGAAGATTTAATTTTTGGTCTTCGGTTAAGCCAATAACCCCTGTAATATTCATTCCTTGATAGGGTTTAGAAATCTTCAACGATAGAGGTTGTTCAAATTCACCTTTATCCCTGCTTCTAATTTGGATTATTCCATCACCGATACCACTAGCAATTAACTGACTATTAGAACTGAAAGCAACTGATAACACCTCATCAGCAGCTTCCTGAAAAGACTTTATAGGCTGACCGTCACGAACATTCCATAAATATACAGTTCCATCGTGACAACCACTGACAAGTATTTGACCATCAGGACTGAAAACAACTGAATGTACCCAATTCTTATGTCTTGTTAAAGTTTTAATGCACTCGCCTGTGTTCACATCCCAAATTTTGACGGTATGATCATTGCTACCACTAGCAATTAGCTTTCCATCAGGACTAAAGGTAACAGAACGGACTAAGTTCTTGTGACCTTGGAATATCTTCGGAGAAGCATCAGTCTGAAAATTCCATATCCTGAGAGTACAATCATCACTACCACTAGCAATTAACTTTCCATCAGGACTGAAAGCTACTGATCGTACCCAATTTGTGTGCCCTCGTAACACCTTCAAAGGAATACCCTGATGAACATCCCAGATCCTAACAGTGTGGTCATCACTGCCGCTAGCAAGTAGCTGCCCATCTGGGCTAAAGACAACAGATCTTACCCAATGATCATGATCTCTTAAAATGTGGAGGCATTGGTTACCCTTGTTAGGCTCAAGATCCCATATTCTAATGGTTCGATCATCGCTACCACTAGCAAGCATTCGACCATCTGGACTAAAAGCCGCTGACCAAATGCGGCTAGTATGTCCTCGTAAGGAGGCTGTGATCTTATGAGTATGGACATCCCATATCCTGACAATCTTATCTTCACCACCACTCGCAAGATATTGGCTATCTGGACTGAAAGCAACTGATAAAATCCAGTTAGAGTATCCCCCTACAGTAGTTAAACATTGACCTGTTTGAGCATCCCAAGTTTTTACAGTTTGGTCGTCACTGCCGCTAGCAATTCTCTGTCCATCTAAGCTAAAAGCCACCGACCAAACTCGATTATTATGCCCACACAATATATTCTGACATTGACCTGTTTGAGCATCCCAAATTCTCACAGTGTTGTCTTCGCCACCACTGACGATTCGCTGTCCATCTCGGCTGAAAGCTACTGAGCGCACCCAGTTCTCATGTCCTCGTAAAGTTATGCGACATTTACCTGTGCGAATATCCCAAATTTTTACAGTGTTGTCATCGCCACCACTGACCATTTGTTGTCCATCTCGGCTAAAAGCCACCGATCTAACCCAGTTTTCATGTCCTGTTAGTGTCTTTAAGCACTCACCTGTTTGAACTTTCCATATTTTGATAGTCTTATCTTCTCCACCACTAGCAACAATTCCCCCTAAGTGGATCGGGCTAAAAGTAACTGACCAAACTTTACCAACATGTCCGTTCAGTGTCTTTAAGCACTCACTAGTATCGACATTCCATATCTTTACTGTTCCATCTTCACTACCACTAGCAAGTAACTTGCCGTCATCGCTAAATGCCACTGAACGGACACAGCCACTATGCTCTTCTAGTGTGCTGAAAAACTTACCGGTTTTAGTATTCCAGATCTTTATAGTTTGGTCGTCACTTCCACTCGCAAACTTTTCACCATCGGCACTAAAGGCAATGGATCGAACCCAATGGGTATGTCCTTTACATACAGTACGTCCTTGTTCTTGATGAAATAAACAAATTTCGCCATTAGAAGAACCAATAGCCAAAGACTCTCCACTAAAGGCAACTGATAAGATACTCCCAAAGGGTTCTTTGAAAAGAGAATCATCCAAATGAGCACCTGTAAGGTTTGTGTTTTGCAGGTTTGCGTAAGTCAAGTCAGCACCTTTAATTACAGTAGTGCTTAAATCTTGACCAGCCAACGCTTCTGAGTTAATTTGCAAAAGAATTGTCACAGCATACCCAGCAAGACACCCAACTTCTTTTTCCGTTTTGCCTCGCGTCGCTTTGATAATCTTTAGTAGACGATCAGCAGCAGTTTCAGAACGATCAAGCATATGTTCAAGTAATTCAAACATTGCCTTAGTCAGATCTCTTTGTCTGTTGGTGATATCCCCTAGTCTGAAAGCATTAAATAAATTCGTTAACGATTCAGTAGAAAATTCTTGAAGTGGCGCAATTGGTATAACTTTACCTTCTTCATCTACTTGACGCTGAAAATAGGAGGACCAAGTGTATGGCTGAGCTAAGGTGTTCTTTTGTATATATGATGACTCTCTAGCTAAATCAACAAAATCTGGAGCTAATACTCCTAGTTGTGCAGCAAATTTATAAGCGATGAAAAATTCTAAGAAAGAGCGATGAGCTAACTCGTAGTCACCATCAGCGTTTCGAGTCAACATAGACTGACCCATCATATCATAGCTCCAGTGATCTACATCTTCTGGCTCTTGTACAACAGCACCAAACAATCGACGAATTCGCTCAGGAAATTTTCGATAGTTCAGTTGCATTTGGTCAGTAACAAACATTTCCCAAGAGAGTTCACACAAAAAGTACAACTTATCCGCAGGAGAAGTAAATGTCCGCTCTGCTTTGATATCCCGCGCCATTTTGTGTTTAATAGCTAACAGATAGATGTGAGATAAGTCTACTGACTGACCTGCTTCAATTTTAGGCAGTGCTTCTAAAATTAAGTCGATCATCACAGGTCGTTTTGCCAAGTCTAAAAGCTTATGATTGCTTGTGACCTGTTCTACAACAGCTTCTCTTTCTGCTAGGGTTTTATCTAGAAGACGCGATCGCAAGACTTCACGAATTTGCAAATCGCTCAGTGTCTGTAATTCCAGCACCTCAAATTGAGGACCAATCAGCTTTTTAACAGAAGTTGGCTGTTCTATATCTATGGAATTTAACACAGCCGCGTTCAGTAGAGCACGACCCTTATCCACTTTGGGAATATGTTCAGCACGACAAGTTAGTATTACCTTGGCTCCTGTCTCTACAACTTTAGCCAGTTCCCAAAAATTCTCAATCACTTTTTGGTGGTCTACTTTACCTGCCATTTCGTCAAAACCATCAAAAATGAGCAGAAGTTTGCCCATTTTATTAAGTTGTTTGAAGACTAAATTAGTCAGTGGTATATTGTGTATAGAAAAAAAGAACCATGCCAAAACATTCTCCACATCCAATGCTTTAGCATAATCGCGCAACCGTATCAGTAGAGGTAATCGAGGTCTTGGAGTTCCTTGCTTCTGAGCTTGTTGATAACGCTTTAGCGCAGTCCCAGCGTAGTGAAAAGCAAACCAGGTTTTGCCGGTACCGAATTCTCCTAAGACAGAAATGTGTTTTTTATTGGGATCATCTAGCCAACGATCAATATAACCATCAATCCAGCCATCTGCTTCACCGTAACGACTAACTATAGGCTCACCCGTGGATTGATTAACTCCTTCTTGTTTGAGGCAGGCTAAAGGAATGTATGTTTTGTCGTTAATACCCCGGTTATTGATTTGTTCCTCTAACCATTTGAAATACTGTTTAAAGTTCACTCCTTCATCTATGAGTTCATCGAAGGTATAACAAAATAGTGCTAGATCTCGCTGTTTTCTGTATTCCGCGATCGCACGACTAGCAGCAGGGCTAAATTTAAGTTCTTTATTTACGGCGTACTCTTGGATCGCTTCACGAGCAGCACGACTAATACGAAGATCCGCAACTAGCCATGCTTCATTTGGCTTGTGTTCCTTAATAGTCTGACATAACTCGTCCAAGTGATTCCAGTCTGCCTCACCTTCCACACCACGAGCCAAGATGCGATCATATCCTCCCCGCTTAGGTATATGAATAATTAAGTCAAAATAGTCTTCTTCCCTTTTCCCTCCCGGGAGCAACTCATAACCTAATGCCTCAAACCAAGCTCTCATTCTCTTTTCAAGATCCGAAGGCTCTTGAGATGCTTGGCTTTGGTTTTCTTGGTCAACAAAGGTTAAGAATTGAGATGATTGATGAACTTCACTCTTTCGTTCGGGTAGATTGTTGCCATCATCCACACCTAAGCTTAAATTTTCGACGTTCGTTGTTTCATTGTGCCTCGACGAGGCCCTTTGGAGTGCGGCGCGAAAATTTCTTTTACTAACTTCCTCTCCCAAAGCTTCTGAAAGCAATTTCCAGAACTTATGGCTCACATCTCCCTTGAGGTAGTTAGGTTTATAGAGCGATCGCTCTGCCATCTCGTCATAACTCAAACCCTCCCAAGAACCGCTCAGTACAGTCAGTTCTGGGTCAGTCAGCTTTCTACCTTTAGCTTTGTAAACTGCTGACTCTACAATCTCTAGAACGTCTTGAAAATTCATGAGATGGTAAAAGCTTACGATTAACAATACCATGATAAAGCATAAATTGGAGAGCCACTTTATCTAAGTATAAATACTTAAGCATACTGGTTCTCTCCAGCATAATCTCGACATTTTGTTCTTATTAATAAAATATAACTTTTTACCTCTATGTAATATAAATATCGTAGTATCCGTTACGTTAAAGGCGTGCTAATACTGATATTGTCGAGTAGTTATTTTATCCAAAGTAGCAAGATAAAAATTCTTAAACTTGTAAATCCATGATCCCATGTTATTATAACAAACATTTTATATCAGTTACGCACCGCAATGGAATGCTAATGGACTTGTCCTCAAACGAGCATCCTACACAGTTATATGGGTGGGGATGCGGTGAAGAAAGAGTAACTGTAGGAGAAGAAGGAACTCATTTCGGGTTTGTATTCGATGGTTTCACTAATTTGACTACTTGTTATGCAGGCTTTGAACAAGTATTTACTCTTGCAAAAGGAATGTACTTTTGTGTACCTGGTTCTGTGTCTGTTAGTGGTGGATGGGGAATTCTTATTTCAAGTCTTAAGTATCATGGGATGTTCATGATTGGAGGACCAGTAGAGGAAAAGGGTAGGTTACTTTACATGGATGGTTGCTCTGATAGCCTTTTAGTACCACCAACAATTAAAGGTGATCCTTGTCTCAATCATTTACATTTCCCTCCTCGTATTAGTCAAACACGCCATACCCATCCCTCAATTAGGATTGGGATTGTTATGAGCGGTAAGGGACGTTGCATTATCCCAGAAAATGACGATGGAACTGGATTAGATGTTGAAATTCCCTTAACTCCAGGCCAAATATTTGTGATCCCAACAAACGGTCAGCATAGCTTTTTTACCGACGATAGCACGCTAGATATCATTGCTTACCATCCCGATAGCGACACAGGACCAACTCATGACGATCATCCAATGATCAACCGCACTTTTGTTAAGGGTCAATCGGCTAGAGAAATTAAGGAAATACGAACAAAGATTATTACTTAATATCGAACATAATATTAGGAGCCAGAATGAATCCTGGCTCTTGTATGTATTCTTCTTGGATCTAGTTTAAGTACCTATTTGCGGCGAGGGTGTTCAATATCGCCAAAACCACGCAATCCCTTTCCATTAGAGGGACCAGTATAGACATCAGCCCTACGAATTTTATCAGAGAACTTCAAGCCGGTTCTGGTTTCTAGGTTAGCGATAGACACTTGGAAGTTATTGAATTCACCAACGGGTAGACGCTCGAAGGGAATATTCTTAACGAATCTCTCCTGACTAACAACGTAGGCGCTGGAATACAGTGTGCCGACTCCATCGACTACCAGAACAACCTTCCAAAAAAACTGGGGAACCTGAACACCTCGGTGAACCACATCAGTTTGTTGGAAGATAGGACCAGTGAAAACAGTTGCTAGAAGATCATCTTGATCGGTGTTGGTCAGGATGAAATTTTCCAACCCCTGCCATAGTTGCTCTGATTGGTTAAACTCAAAGTACTGAGGAGAGCAATTTGTGAAGTGGAACGTATCGCTATTGGCTATCCTAGCCTCGCTTTCATTTCCCCAAATGGGATCTTGTCTGCGAACCAGATGACCTCGATCAAAAAAGTTTCCTCCTGGTTCATTGCCGTAAAAGTCATTTCCTACTTGCAAATTCTCTGGAATGCGGGGATCAAAAAACCATTCGTCATTCTTTCGTTCAAGTCCAACCCATTGCTTACCGTTAATATTGACAGCAGTCAAGAAGGCTAAACGACGAGTTTCACACATGACGACTGAGAAATGGGTGTAGCGGAGGATATTATCTTGCGTCCCCTGTACTTGTGCGATGGAACCAAACGCGAGAGCAGCCGGTGTCAATTCTGGGAGAGGAATGTTAACTCCTAGAAAATCAGGGTCATATCCTTTGCGATCGTCATAGTAACTCACTGGACGAATACTTCCACGATTGGGTTGAGTACTAGGTTTTCTCTCAAGGCTCGGCTTATCGCTTGATAAATCAGGGGGAGTGACTGTCGAAGTGACCACACTTTCGCGCGGAGTCGTACCTGGGAATACACGGATGCTCTTGGCATCTTCAAGGAAAGCTTGAATCAACTTGGAAGAAGAACCGTCCTGTTGAGTTTGAATTTTGTTTACTTGCTCGAGAATTTTGCTTGTCCGCACACCCTCATTGGCAAGCCATTTAATTTGATTTTCACTAAGCTTTTGTGCTTCTTCTTTGGCTACCCACTCACCGTTGCTTAGTTGAATCTCTTCAACTCCATTATTGATGCGATTTTCTATTACACTCTTGTGATGAATAGCAACAACCTGCCAGTTATCGTTGAAAGCCGGGGATCCAGAAGAGCCAGGGGCTGTGTCGCTGGCATACCAAAGAAAATTGTCTGCGAGAGCATCCTGAGAATTACCGATTTTGAGAACTTTGTTTTCCCGAATAGCAATTTGCTTAGGCTGACCATCCGGATGTTGAATAATGCTGACAAATTCTAGTGGTTCTACCTTGTGGAGGTTAGGATCTAAACGCAAAAATCCATAATCTGCAAGGCTAGCTTGTCCATCGTCAGACTTTTCTGCAACAGCAACTAGGGTGAAATCAAGATCCGGATCTGTGATGAATGCTTCATTAGGAGTCAGGGCAAAAAATTTGCCTTCTCTAATTTTACCGCTAATGTCCATCTCATAGTTAAACTGGGCTGATGCTCGTGTTGCCGCATCAACAGATTCAATCACATGATGATTTGTAAGTAGCAACCTGGGAGATACCAAAAAGCCAGTTCCCCAACTTCCATTTGAGCCAAACTGGTCTCCAACCCAAATCCGGCAAACTGCTCGAGCAGCTAGCGTCCCCTTTTGAAGGAAGTTAATGGGCAGTAAATCGTTACGCCCAAGAACACGCTCCAGATCGAATGAGGATACTCCAGATCCACTCGCCGCAATGTTCTCAACTCGCCTTGCCAAAATCGTTACAGGGTCGGCTCTGCGATCGTGCTCCTTTATATCGGATAGGGGAGCTTCCCGGTTTGTCGAAACCTCTTGAGATCGCAAGTCTTTGAGCTTGTCCAGAAAATCCTTATTATAGGTTACTGTCTTCACAGGCATGTGTTTTTAAGACTCCATAATTACCTGACTACACGTAAGCAGCTTTGTAGATCGACCCGATCGTTTAGATACTACAAAGCCACTAATGGTAATTCCTGATAATAAATAGAGTTTGCGTAAACAATACGTAACAAAAAATAATTCCAGCAGTTATTTGTGGAATTAGGATAAAAATACTCAGTTTTTACAAACAAGTTACGTTCTGTAAGCAAAAGGTGACAAAAACTCCAGGATTCTCGAATATATAATTCGCTCCTTGCTTTTACATAATCGTCAAAAAACATAACATGAAAAATATTGCTTTTTCATGAACTACATTGCTATACTAAATAGCAAGCAAGTAAAGCTAATACTTTTAAACTCTAAAGAGGAAGCCATCCTATGTTGGAAGAACTTTTCGGGATTATCCAATTTGTCTATCCAAAGGAGTATTAAGGTTGTAAAGCTTGCAAGCTGCTTGTAGAATGTAGTATCATCAGAAATTGTAAGTCCCCAGAGTTTTTGGAATAGTGGGGCACTCAGAGAACAATTCTCAATTTTTGGTTCCAGAAGGCAGATTTAGACGCTTATGTAATGGGACGCGGACTGCGACTGGATTCGTTTCGTGTGGTGTTCGTGGGCAACTAAAGTAGTGCAATAGATGACTTATAAGCTGGCTTACTAAATATCCAGGTATTGGAGATGCCATGCTCATATTTCCGAAGGGTTTTTTCTTCGTAAAGTAAAATTTTCTGATCGAAAGGACTTAAAAATTTAGAATTGCACCCTTTGAAATACCAAGCAGTATATAACTGATGGTGAGCGAAAAAAAATGAATCAATTCTTCAACTGTCCAGAGAGAGTTGGATACCAACCCCAGTGACTAGTTTACGTGAGTTCCCACGCGACTAGTCTATTTTTTTCTCGAGCCTAGAGAGGAGGCTACCTTGCAATGAATTGTAAATATAAAGACCATCCTTTTCCTCCTTGTCGATTTGAGCAGCACCCCCATAATAGCAACATCTACTTTTGTCCCCATTGTCGAGAATCGTATGACGTAAGGGATATTGGTAATCAATTTCCTAAATGGCTGCTGTTCAGCATTGTAATTATCATTTCCTTACTTGTTTTTAATCATCGTCAATCTTTTCAACCTAGTACCAATAACTCACAAGCTAATACTCATACTCAAGTTAAGTAGCACCACTATGTTGGCAACTTCTTGGGTGTACGAGCGGATACGTTTCATCTACCTCAAATCATCAGGGGAAAAACAATGAAAACACATGTAAGAGAGGGAAATAGTCTGCTGTTAAAGTTTGTATTTAAGGGACTGAAGTATTTTCTACTCGCATTAGTAGGCTTTGCGATCGCGTACGTTATTTCGTCAAGTTTGGGTGTGCCAAGCATTTCTACACAAATACTATCACTATTAACAAATTGGGTTTTCCCCATCGGCGTTATCCTGTTGGGTTTGATAGGAATAGCTATCATTCTCGAGTCTCTGCGCTAGAACTCTTGCAATGTTGTCTGCTTCAAAGTCCTTGTTTAACAGTACTTACGCAGTTTATAACTAAGAATAGGCTGTTGTGTGCAGAAGTCATAAACATCAATTTTCTATACACCAATTGCATAAGTTGATGATATCTGGCACCTATAAACGAGACAGGAGAGTTAGCTTGTTACGCTTGACTGATCTTCGGTAAACAGAAATGACTTGACCCACATATGTCAATGCGTAAGTATCAGGGTAAGACAATCATGAAAATTCACGTTTTAAACATTCAGCCTTTACCTAGAAGACACTCCGTAGAAGTCTGGATGTTAATTGGTGATACAAAGTGTCATTTCAGATTTACTCGAAGAGTTAAACAACTTGCAAATCGTCAATTAGAAATTATCAGCTATGAAAATACATTTGAAGAACTGTTTAGATTTAACCCAGAAATAGTTAATCGGGTGATAGATCTAGTCCGGAAATTTGATAAAGGTAAGCAAGTTAAGCTGCCAGATGTAGTAGGGAATTTTGACAATTCTGGACAAGCATCAGTGTCCCAAAGACCATGTTCGTTTGAGATTGACATGTAATTACAGCCCGGTTGTATTTTAAAGAATTGTAACGGCTATGAATAGAAATCGTAATCCACCAATTTATTGTTTGTCTTCCAATGCTCCTGGAGCTTTCAAGGTAGCGATAGTCGCTTCTGTTAAACACTGAACTTTAGTAATACACTTACCAGTGTTACATCCCCCATCACCAAGAACCTCCGGTACGTGTGGAAGCCCGCAAGGATGTGACTGACCCAGGAAGGCACATCTGTCCTTTAGGTGCGGGAGGAAACACGACACGAGCGAATTCCCAAAGCCGTCCAGAGATTTGAAAAACTATGAACCATAAGAATAACCGTCTCTTTTGTGAATTGGTGAACAATATTTGTGGCTGATTCCTGCCACTCTTTCTTTGCGAGTTGAAATATCGAAGGTGCCTGTTGCGCGACACAAAACTCTACCAACGTAACAACCAATCTTTTTTCCTTTGGTGACAACGGCTTTAATAATGTCGCCAGTTGTAAAACCAAAATGTATTTGTTTATTGCTACGATGACGGGTAGGAAAACCGTGTTTGTCAGTACCACACATTTGACGAGTGCCGTAACCAGTAGCTTTAATTAATAGTGGTTGAACACCCTTAATATTTAGCTTGCTAGGAGTTGACTTGCCAACACAAGCCGCATCGATCCAATGGGTCTTGTCAAGGTTTTGGGTAGTTCTATTGAACTTTGTTAAACCACCACTACCTGTTTCTACTGGGAGTCCAAAAGTTTTCAATGTTGACCATATTTTAAATCTGGTTGCATTAACAGCCGCAGTATCCACTAATGGTTTCTTGGCTTGTGCTTCAATTTCAGTAAACCGTTTTGGATCCTTTTTCAAAAATTCCTTAATGTCTTGTGTCCCTTTTTTGAGGTTGCATTTTTCACAACTTAGGGTAAGATTTGAAATTCTGTTCGTTCCTCCTTTTGCTCTAGGATAAATGTGTTCTATTTGCAGTGGAACATTTTTGACCCCACAGTAAGCACATTGTCTACTCCACTTCTCTAACAGGTACTCGCGAGTTTCGTAACCTGCAAGTGTACCTTGTTGGTATTCCTTGCCCTTAACTTCAGGGTTTTGCATCAACTGAGTGTCAAACCTAACCAATTCTTGAGATATAGCAGTGATGTTGGCAAGCTTGCTCAGTCGTTTAACCCAGGTTTTAATATTATGAACACGACTCATGAGGCTAGGTGGTAGCCAGCCATTTCTGCGTTGTTTAGGGCAAGGTTGTTTATTTCCCTTCCTAAACCATTCGTGTTTTGGTGGTTTGCGGTAACGGGTTTTACGGTTTCTTCTCCCTCTACGCAGTTGACGACGAGAATTTAGAGATTCCCTAATTGCAAAGCCTCGATGCTGAAGTTCAGCCGCCCATACAACCTCTCCTGTTGAATCGTTAACCAGTGCGAACCCAGTTGTTTTACTGCCTGGATCAATCTTGATTCTTAATGGTTCAACTAGTACGTCAGAACGAGACTCTTTAAGAATTAAAGTAAAAGGGAAATGCCTATAAATAGCTGCTTTCTTGTTTCTTAATAGTTGTCGTGCTTGCGCCGGGTGGATTGGATTTAATGGTTTAAGTTGAGTGTCAATTACTAGTATTTTGGACATGATGTCCCTCCATTGCTGGGTGATGTGAGCCTTGTCAAAGTTACTGGTCGGTACTTTCCAAACAACACTGGCTTAACCCTATAAGCCTGTTTAGCTGTCTGGTTCTAGAGCTACAAACTGGCTACGCATCTGTAGGTAGGAACTTAAACACTTACCAGTAACGTAGTGCGCGAAGCACTTAAACGGGTCAGCTATCCCTAAAGGGAGGCTCGTTCGCCTCCGGCGTCTCCCCTTGGGAGAAGACCCTCGCCTTTAGGCAGGGGTGCTGACAAACAAGGATCTTGTGATGGGGAAGCAGCCACCATTGCATTGATATGAGTAAAAATTCGATCTAGCTCTCCAATCGCATCTAGCTCTGCTACCTCTTCGGGTGTAAGTTGATCTGCTTTCTTCTTTTCTAAAAGGTTCTCCATTCGCATTTGTAGAGACTCACTGAATTTGAATAAATTCCAGCGATCAACCTTTTCAATGCAAATTTCATGGATCAATGAGGATGGTCTGCCCAGAGTTGTACTCATTTTTCTTATGTTTAAAGTTCTAAACAATCTGCGTTAGACGAGTTGATTAGATTATAGCCATTCACAATAACAACCGTAATCAACCCACTTATTGTTCGTCTTCCAATGCTCCCAAAGCTTTCAGTGTAGCAATAGTCGCGTCTGTTAAACCCTGAACCCCAGTAATATTCATACCTTCGTAAGGTCTAGGCGATCGCAATGTATTCAACCACTCACCTGTTTGGATATCCCACAACATGATTGTCTCATCTTGGCTACCACTCACCAAAATCTCACCGTCAGGACTAAAAACAACAGACCATACCCAATCGGTATTACTAACATCCCATAACTTCACGGTTTTGTCTCCACTGGCACTTGCTAACAGATTACCGTCTGGGTTAAAAGTGACTGACTGCACACGATTCTTATGTCCTCGCAAGGTTAAAAGGCATTCTCCTGTTTGGACATCCCACAACTTCACTTTTTTGTCATCACTAGCACTTGCTAAGGTTCTACCTTGAGGATTAAACGCAACTGACTGTACCCAACTGGTGTGTCCCTGTAAAGTTAGCAAACGTTCACCCTTGTGAACATCCCACAAAATCACAGTTTTGTCTTCACTACTACTTGCCAACATACAACCATCTGGACTGAAAGCAACAGATCGCACCCAACTAGTATGCCCATGCAATGTTCTCAGAGACTTACCATCACTTACAGACCACAAAATCACAGTTTTGTCTTCACTGGTACTCGCCAACATACAACCATTAGGACTCAAGGCAACAGATCGCGCCCAATTAATAGGAGTAGCAATTGTTGTAGAGTCTTTCCGTTAAGAATATCCAAAGAATTCTTGTAACCAATTAAGCTAAACGGACGAAATTTCAGGATTAACAGCAGACCAGAAAATTGCTATGTTTTCTTTGCAACAAGCGATCGCTCTTCAAGGGGCTGGGATAAAGCCGAATCAGAAACTACTTTTCTAAGTACTCAGATACAATTAACTACACACTTTATTTTAACTATTCTCTCTCTTCATAAATAGAATTTTGTGCAACGACTTATTACTTTTTAAATCCTTCCGGATGCAGCGACAAAAATACTGGATATAGAGAAGTAGATGCACCCTAATTATCGCCCTCAGCTTTTAGCTGGGGGTTTTTTCATTTTTTTGGAATCCTTCCGGATACAGCCATAAACATATTGGATATAGAGGAATTAGACCCACCATAAGTGTTACCCTCAGCCTCTAGCTGAGGTTTTTTGCTATAAATTGAATAATCTTATATTTTAGATTTTGAATCCGATAAATTCAGCTACTATTGATACTAATTTTTGTATTTGGAGTTCTTTTAAAACATATTTTTAATTTTTAATACAAATTTCCACGATTCCCTTCTCCCCGTCAATCCTTACCGTCTGACCATCTTGAAAAATTGAAGTAGCATCTCGAACATCCATAACCGCAGGAATCCCATACTCACGAGCCAAGATCGCTCCATGAGAAAGCCGTCCACCTGCTTCAGCAATCAATCCTCCAGCCCTAACAAGTAGAGGAGCCCAGCCTGAGTCTGTATAAGGTACTACTAGAATTGTATCTCGGCCAATGTCTGGCACAGCTTGAAAATTACGCAATACCTTTATCTTACCTTCCGCTTGTCCTGGACTTGCCGGAATGCCTTTTAATACATTACTTTCAGGTGTTAGGGAAACTGTTTGTGAAGTCAAGGTTGGTGGATTATTGCCATAGATTAAGAGGGGTACTTGATTTAGGCGACTATCTTCTATAAATTCAAGTTGCCGAAGTTCCACCAATTGCTGTAAATTTTCAGCAAATTCTGGCTCAAAGTTCTGTATAAGACGGCGCACTTCATCAAACTCTAGAAAAAATATATCTCCAGGCTGTTTGAGTAAGCCGGAATTCAACCAAATCTTTTCTAACCCAACAAAGCACCAACGTAACTCAGCCAAAGCCCTTGAATAAATCTCTGTGACTCGCCCTTTAAGATTCACACGTCTGTTGACAATCCCTATTTTCTTTTTATTTTGGCGCTCTTGTCTTAGTAGTTCATTTCTCTGAATAAACTGTACAAATAATTGCCTTAATATTTGGGGTTCTTCCTTCCAAGTAGGAACAGCAATATCGGTTCCTACCTCACTCAAATAACCGTATTGTTGTTGCAATTTCTCCAACTTCTCTAGAATGTCTTGCCCATGTTGCGTTTGTGCTAATTTTTCAAAGATTTCTTCTGGTTCAAACTCTGGTAAATATTGTTTCGCGGTTGCAGCTAAATCTTGGAGCGATCGCAACACTGCTACCTCTGGAGTCAAACTATTATCTATGTCCCTATCCTTCACCCGAAAAATTGCCTGTCGCAACGCTGCACTTAACGGAGCCAAAATACTGTAGTAAGTTGAGCTGTAAAGCAACTCCATTATAGAGTCAATCCTACTAAGTATTTGTGCAGGTTCAAGCTCATCAACTGGTTGCTGCCCTAACTGAGAGAAAGTAGGAACGAATTTTCTGCGATTGTCTCTATTAAAGTCCTTTTCTAAACAGAATTCCCGTACAACCAACTTCATCAATCCGGGTAGATTACGCAAAGTAGTCTCTAAGGGGGGTTTGCTCATCTTGGCTCCCCTAGTTAAAAACTCTAAACTTTCAGGAGGCAAACCCATACGTAAAAAAATCTCTCCTAAGAGAGATGCATTAAAGTAGGCTTGGGAATAGTGCAAAGTTGCTGTCTGGTTAAAATCAAGCCCAGCAGCGCGTTCTCCTAGCACCAAAGAAAAAAGTTGTCCCCAAACCCCACAAGTTAACGGACGATTGATCGACCAAGTTAACGGGCGAATCAGTCCAGGAATGACTTCTGCTGCAATTTTGCGCGTCCAAATCGGTAACAATGTACTGATAGGTCTAGCTTGCAAAACCCAAAGGGTTTGACCGTCGTAACTCCACTCAATATCTTGAGGAATGCCGTGATAACGTTTTTCTAGATGCCTAGCCAAGTAAGCTACTTGCTTTATTATTACGGCGGGTACTTGTCCCTCACCCTCTAATTGTACAGAGGCAAAGTTTTCTGTTTCGACAACAAAAGCACTATATTGTTCTGGTGTGACTCTTCCAGAAACAACTTGCGCTGCGTTTCCTGCTAATGCTTCAATAATAACTGCATCCCCTTGCTTAGTCATTGGATCGCGGGTAAAAGCAACACCAGAAAACACTCCTTGGACTTGTTGTTGGATTAATACCGCCATTCCTGTTTCGTTTAACGAGCGATCTCGCCGATACTGGAGTGCAACTGGATGATTGTAGGAGGATCTAACTTGCGCGATCGCGTCTTCCAATCCCTCTTTAGTAGTGACATTCAAAATCGTTTCATACTGTCCTGCTGCTGAAGCGTATTCCGAATCTTCTCCAATCGCTGAAGAACGCACCACCAACGGAGATAAATCTGACGGCTGAAGCAATTCTATTAATGTACTAGGATCATCTAGAGGAGCCAGTACCCATCCCTTCGGTACCGAATAACCCCATCGCTTAATCTCAGATAATCTAGCCGCTTTCTGACCAAATACAGCAGCATCCAAATTGTCGTCTAGAGATAGAATAGTTTGACCACCCCGAAGAAATTGCATTGCTGCTTGCGATTCTGTTTGTGCTTCTTCAACTCTTAGATTCAAATCATCCGGAATTTGTGTATAAATCCAGCCCAGCAATACTGCTAAACCAATAGCAGCAAAAGTTTTTGATGGATCTTCTGGGTGGAGAATCGCTACAATTAGGGGAAATAAAACTAAAACTCCAAATTTTCCTAAATTTCTAGAGCGTAAAATAGTAAAGCTGGCGCTTGCAAGTAAAAATACAAATACTGTTGCTAGCGGATCATGTACCGAAAATCCCCATACAACATTTGTTGTTCCAGCACCTCTACTTGCCCAATATCGACCCAGTACTAAGGTGCTTAAAGCTACCAATTCCTCAGCAGAGCCATTCCCGAAGAAAGCACGAGCAATCAAAACCGCTGCAATACCCTTAAAAGCTTCCGAAAAAACAGCCAGAATTCCTACTAGTGTACCACCATGGTAGAAAGCCGCTGAGACACTAACATTACCAGTCCCAATGTTTGCTAAATTCCGCTTGCTCAAAGCCTGAGTCATCCACGAAATCAACGGTAGCGCTCCTAGAAGCGGGCAAACGATGACAATTACTAAGATACCCCAGAGTTTAAACATCTCGTTTAATTGGATTCTAGCAATTTTTCTATTACTTTAAGAGATCCCTCTTAATTCTGACCCAATCACGAAATACTTTCACTAACTCCAGATAGTCGGTGGTTTCAGCTTGTTGTAAAAATCCAGCAATCTCTGGAATGGGTAAGTTCACAAAAAATTGACTTGTTTGCGAGGTTATATAGGTGTCATTTTGCAATTGCTTAATGGTTAGAGATTCCCCGTTATAAATCCATACTTCTGCTACACCCAAATCTGCATAAACTTCGAGGCGATTATGAGAACTGTTCGTAATATCAATTTCCACAACTAAATCAGGTGCTGGATCTTGTGTTAAATCCAATCTTCTTTTTCGGCGAACCGCAGTAATATTGCGAATGTAGAAACATTTATCGGGTTCTACACCACTGCGTTCAGAACGTTTGAGGGTGGTAGAACCAAGAGGGTAGATTTTTATTTCCAATTCTTCAGCCAGTGTTTCCACGAAGCGACCTAAGACTTCTTTGCCAAGTTCGTGTTCTGGAGAAGGAGCCATAATTTCTAGATTGCTACGATTGTAAGTCAGCCGGAAACGGCGATCGCTCAATTCTTCCAACAGCGTTTCGTAGGTTTGCCAGCTAATCCCCGACAGGTGAATAATTTCATGCAGTGGTGTGAGCAGTTTAGCAGTCATGGGTTTAACCGAAAATCTCTTGGCTTTATTTTAGGGGATCTACATTTGGAAAGCGATCGCCTTTACTGCTGTCGCTTACCCTGCATCTACAGCTTGTCGAGTTACAATTTTACCGTGAGGTGATTCCCCTAGCTAGCGAACAAAAACGGGAGATGCTCCTATGACAGCACTTATACTAAACCTCAATTCTGTAATTAAACTGACAACAGAGCAGTTTTATCAACTTTGTGAAGAAAATCCCGATTTAAAATTAGAACGCAATGCCCAAGGAGAATTGGTTATAATGCCGCCTACAGGAGGAGAAACAGGAAAAACTAATTCTGCTATTAACGCTCAAATATGGATTTGGAACAACCAAACCAAGAGTGGCGAAGTTTTTGATTCATCAACTGGATTTACTTTACCAAATGGTGCTGACCGTTCTCCAGATGTTTCTTGGGTAGAAAAATCTCGCTGGGGTGCTTTGACTAAAGAACAGAAAGAAAAATTTATTCCTCTATCTCCTGATTTCGTCATTGAAATACTTTCACCTAACGACAGCTTGAAAAAAACTCAGAATAAAATGCAAGAATATATAGAAAATGGTTGTCGTTTAGGTTGGTTGATAAACAGAAAACTACAGGAAGTAGCAATTTATCGTCCGGGACAAGATGTGGAAGTTTTAAAATTACCTCAAACTCTTTGTGGTGAGAGTGTTTTACCTGGATTTATACTCAATTTGCAACCAGTTTGGTAACTACAATTTGTCAAGGAACAAAAAAGCGAGTAGCATACATAGCCTTTATCTTGAATAGTGGGTCGAGATGGTATAGCATTTAGTTAGCATCTTATAATGTGCTAATTATGATTGACCTCGCCAAAGACATTCACTCGCTTACCGATTTTAAGCGCAATACGACTGAGTTCGTACAACGCATGAAGGAAACTAAGCACCCTCTGGTACTCACAGTGAACGGCAAAGCTGAGCTTGTGGTACAGGATGCCGAATCCTACCAAGCTTTGCTCGAAGCTGCCGAGTTTGTAGACACCGTTAAAAGCATCCGCCGCGCCCTAGAGCAGGTAAAGCGTGGCGAAGGTCGTCCTGCTGACGAGGTAATTGCAGAACTTCGCCAAGAACTCGGTATTTCAGATGAGTGAGTTGTACCGGGTTATCATCACACCCGAAGCACGGAATGGCATTCGGCAGGCTCACGATTGGATCGCACAATACTCACCTAACTCCGCAACTCTATGGATGAACGGGCTGTTTCAAGCAATCATGTCGCTAGAAAGAATGCCACTTCGTTGTCCCCTCGCCTTTGAAAATGACCTCTTTGACGAGGAGCTACGACAACTCTTCTATGGAAAAAAGGGGAAAGTATACCGGATTCTTTTTACTGTCCACGACACTAACGTATATGTCCTCTTTGTCCGTCACAGTGCGCAAAAACCCCTCGATCTAGATGAGTGATAGTACAAATCTGATAAGTGAGCACTATGCAAGGAAGCCAAACAAGCGAACTAAAAAATATGTTGGATTACTTGCCAGAACGTATTAGGCAAGCAATAGAGGAATATTCTCAACAAAACCAAATTCCCCCAGAATTAGTGATTGAGTTAGCAATAGCTCACTTTCTAGATGTATACTCTGTAACTTTCGACGATTGTCAGATCGATTCACCAGGAATGCTGAGAGAGCAAAACAAAATTTTACAAATTCAGCTAGCTGCTGCACAATTAAACCCCGGCTCAGCAGCTTAAAACAGTGGACAGTGAACAGTTATCAGTGAGCAACACCTATGGTGGGCGTGATAACTGTTTACTAATAACCGATAACTGTTAAACTGCGTAAGCTACTCGGAGCGCCCAAATAATTAGGGCAGTAATCGCTCCTAAAATGATCACAGTAGAGATGGTGACGATTTTCGGAGAATCAGCACCCTCAAACTTCATGATTCCTCGGTTCAAGTCTGACATGGCTTTGTAATGCTCCTTAAAATATTACAGTGCTAACCTGTCCGCTTTGATTGTATTCCTTTCGTTAGCCTGCTGTGGGAAGTTTATAATAAATTTTTTAGTTAATCTTTGGAGTATGGTTTTGGGTCATCGTAGCCAATCGCATCCCAAATATTTAAATCCTAGAGCGATCGCACAGCGCCGAGGCATTTCTTGCTCCGTGATCGCGTTAATTAGCCCTTGGTACCAAACTTGAGCGCGGTCAGCTGTGGTAAACTGAGAATAACTTAAGAATGCTGCATCCGCTTCAGCTTTCGCAACGCTAGAGAAATCAATCCGGTATGTCATGCTTCAAGAGACAATCCATACTTTTGATTTTGCTCGGCAATAAAGTCCTCTAAACTCGAAAATTTTCCTTGCTCGAAATCATCAAGCCCCTGTTGGATTCCTTTTAAAGCCTCAAAAAAATCTTGATTGTCTAAACTCAGCCCTAAAGTCAAAACCGCTAGCGCCATTTGCGAAATATCTTGTCCAGTACTTTCAGCACGCTGTCGCAGTAGTGCCTCAATTTTCGGAGGAAGGTCGAGAGTAATGGACATTGCTGATTTTTCCTCAGTGATACTGGTCTTATTATAGCGATCGCACCACTTTGAAACGCCATGAACAATAGTGCGATCGCTTCTAGCTAAAATTTTAGACACTTATGCGAATTCAATACACAACACCTTATTTCTTAATTCCCCGAACCTGTTGACAAAATAACATCGTTCGTGTCATATTATGTAGGATAGGATAAAAATAAGAAAAAAATTTATCCGCCTACGGCGGAAGGGCTCAAGAAGGGTAGAGAGCAAAAGGGCAAGAGTGTAAAGGGCTAAAGAGTCCTGGCTGCACCAACCACAACCACGCGAAAACCCACAAAGTCGTTCCAGTTGCCGCGCGCGCCCCTGCCGCGATACGCCGAACGACAGACCCTCGGATTGCCGCTCCACGAACCACCACGCAGCAGCTTGATATTTAATAGATTGTCTAACCAATTTTTCTTTTGATTGGTTAACCAACAGCTTGCATCGTTTGGTGCGTCGACATAATTCTCATGCCAATCATCACCACACCATTCCCATGTATTACCATGCATGTCATATAAACCAAAGGCATTAGCAATTTGAAAGCTGCCAACAGGAGTTGTCTTTTGCCTGTAGTTATCTTCTGCACGGTAGTTTGCTAGCTCAGGAGTAATAGTGTCTCCGAAATGAAACGGGGTAGTCGTTCCGGCACGGCAAGCATATTCCCACTCAGCCTCGCTGGGCAATCGGTAATTGCGTCCGGTTGCTTTTGATAGTCTAGCACAAAATTCAACTGCATCATCCCAAGAAATACTTTCTACAGGAAGATCTTTTCGTTTAAACCTAGATGGATCGGGTTTGAGTTTTCGGTTAATTTGAGGGAGAATCGCTACAGCTTCCCACTGTCCTTGAGTTACAGGGTATTTACCCATAAAAAAGGACGGAACGGTAACTTTATGCTGAGGTCGTTCCCAGTCAAAACTCCCTTGTTCAGTTTTAGGCGCACCCATTGTGAATATACCGCCAGGAATAGCGACCATTTCTAAAGTAACGTTATTACCAAGGTCTTCGAGAAAGTATTCAGCTTCTCGGCTTTCGCGTTTAATTATTTTTCCTGTAGAATCAACAGTGACAACCTCAAAAGGAAATCGCGGTAATTCTGGGCGATTTGGGGTCTTTGATTTAACTTCTTCAACGGCTGGTTGTGATGATTGTCCAGATCGCGGTAATTCTTGGGGATTTGGAGTCTTTGATTTAACTTCTTCAACCACTGGTTGTGATGATTGTCCAGAAAGCACAAACTTTGCCAGAACTTCAAAAGCAAAAGCACTAGCATGACGTGCTGCAAGCTCTTGCCAACCTGCTTTATCTGTTCGGCCCTTATCATCAATTAAATCAGAAATTCCTCGAATAATCAGCGCAGATACTTGATGGTTTGCATGAGCTGCTTGCAGTAAACCCCTCCCCTCCATCTCCACTGCGATCGCGTCACCATAATTTGATCTGAGAAACTCCCAAATTTCCGATTGCGTTGAAGCAAGGACTTTTTCCCCTGCTGCGATCGGTGCGACAAATGCACGGGGAGGAGTATTTGTGCTAACTGTTAATCTTTGCAGCCAGTCTGGTTTCCTTGCTTCAGCCCTAGCTCGCTGTATTAAATTGTATGCAGATTGTCCGACATCTGGTCTGGGTTCAAATGTGAGTTTTGCTTTACCTGACTCATAACCGTATACCTTTGTCGCTGCTACAACATCGCCAAGAGCAACATCTTTAATACCACCTGCTACCCCAACAAAAAATATCACATCAGGGTTAAAGTGCGCGATCGCTCGTTCTGCTTCGATCCCAGCGTTATAATTTCCCGCACCAACCTCAGCAATCCCCACCTCCCAGGTTTTACCTGCAGTAAATTTTCCTCGCTCATAAATCGTTCCTTGGGGATGAATCTCCTCTTCCACTCCTGTGAGATGGATACGAACAGCCATATATTCTATGGGAATAGCGGTCAGTATAACTGCGCAAGGCAAAGCCATAGGTTAATCTTTAGAGTAAGATCCTATTTTAATATTTTAAATATTATGAGTGATAACCAGAAAATGTTTGAGGTGTATCTCAAAGAATACGAGAAACTCAAATCAGAGCAAACGCAGCGAATCGGCTTTCGTGATAATCTGCTTTACGTGACGCTAGGGTTGTTTGGTACAATCATTTCTCTTGCTATTGCTAATAAAGCTAATTACTATGCTCTTTTGGTGATTCCTTGGGTTTGTTTGATCCTTGGTTGGACTTATCTTGTCAATGATGAAAAAATCACGGCTATTGGGAGATATATTCGTCTGACTCTGGTGGAAAAAGTTAAGGAATATACTGGTGATCCAGACTTTGAATCTATTTTTGGTTGGGAAATAGCCCACAGAAGTGATAACCGTAGAAGACGACGTAAGATAGAGCAGTTAATTGTTGACGAGATTACTTTTGTTTTTTCTGGTGTGGTTGCGCTGGTAGCTTTTTGGTCGCTGGTATCAGAGGTTTCGGTAGGGGTTCGTGTTCTTGGCTGGATTGAGCTTATTCTTTTAATCGTTTTAGGTGTTGAGATTTTTATTTATGCTGATCTCGCAAAGGGGAGGTAGCACCCCTTCTCCTGAAAGTCAAAAGTGTAGGTTGGGTTGTAGCTTGCTTCCCCGTAGGGGTACGAAGTGAAACCCAACATTACCTGGTAGTCGTTGGGTTTCGCTGACGCTCTACCCAACCTACGATTGTACGATTCTCCATGTAGGGTGTGTTGTCGCGGAGCGCAACGCACCGGTTTGAATTTAGAAATTTGTAATTGAAAGGCTTGTTGTTGGAGTTGAATGCGCTAAAGCGCAACTACGAACAAAGAAAATTAGAAGGTGCAGGAAGTGTTGGTGATAATTTTTATAGTTGTGGTGGGATTGTTGGTAGTTTTAGAGGTGGGACTGCGTATATTAGGGTTTGGGAATCCGCTGATTTATGTTGCGGATGAGTATATTGGTTATTTGTTGGCTCCTAATCAGCGAACTCGTCGGTTTGGTAATCGGATCAGGATTAATGAGTACTCTATGCGGGGTGAGTCTATACAAGAAACATGCTCACCGTCTACTTTTAGAGTGCTGATTTTAGGGGATTCTATTGCTAATGGTGGTTGGTGGACTGATCAGGCTAATACTATCTCTAGTTTGATGACGCAGTTTTTAAGTGTCGCGATGAAGGGTAAATTTAACCAGGTGGAAGTGCTGAATGCTTCTGCTAACTCTTGGGGACCAAGAAATGAATTAGCTTATTTAAAACGGTTCGGTAGTTTTAACGCTCAGGTGGTAATTTTACTCATTAATACTGATGATTTGTTTGCGACTGCTCCTACTTCTTTACCAGTAGGACGCGATCGCAATTACCCCGACAAGAAACCACCTCTAGCTTTGGCGGAGTTCTTCACCCGTTATGTTGCAAAGCCAAAACCAATACCAGAAATGAAAGCGGTATCTGATGAAAAGGGCGATCGCGTTGGTTTGAATCTAGATGCAATTAGCAAAATCATAGCACTAACCCACCAAGCCAATAGTGAATTTCTCTTAGTTATGACTCCGTTACTACGAGAAATCGGCGAACCTGGATCTCGCGATTACGAAATCAAAGCACGGCAACGCCTCAGTGAATTTGCGCAGATAGAGCAAATCACTTACATAGACTTTTTACCCGTATTTCACTCAACCAAGGATGTTAAGAACTTATATCAAGATCATATACACATGAACTTGCAAGGTAATCAAGTTGTGGCTGAGGTGATTTCGCAATGTATTGTTAAAATTGAAAAATGATTTGCAGTGTATGCAACAAATTTTATTTACTATTACGCATCATCTTTTGTACTCCGACACCAGCTAGGATGCTTCCCAATAAGATCCAAGTTCCATCAAAGCCAACATTTATACGATGAGTATTCTCCCGATGGGCGATGATGAATAGTTCTCTTTGCCCGGCTCCTTGTTTTACCAGTGCGTCAAATTGTCGGTTAGCAGCTACCAAGGCAATGAAGTCGTTGATACCCCAGTAAGTGGATACAAATGTAGCAGCATAGCCAGGAAGTACTATAAGTACAAAGAGAATCATATTTTGTAATAATTTAGACATATTTCTGATAATTGGGATTATTCTCGCCGACTCCTTTAATCAACTTTAAAAGTACCAACACTAGCTTGCAATTTTTCAGAAATTTCTACTGTTTGGTGGAGAGCAGCAGAAACTTGACGAGATAAAGAGCTTGTTATTTCAGATACTTTAGCAATTTCTTTCACCAAGTAGCTAACCTCTTTAGATGTTTGAACTTGGGATACTGTAGCGGTAGAAATCGACTGTACCAATTCATCTATTTGACGACTCACGTCAAGAATTTGAATTAAACTTTGCTTGGTATTTTGTACTTGATAAGTTCCTTGAACTACGTGTGTCGTTCCTATTTCCATCGCTTTGACGACTTCATTCGTTTCAAGTTGGATATTAGCAATAATTTCTTCAATCTCTGAAGTTGCGGATGTACTTTGAGCTGCTAGTACAGCAACTTCTTCAGCAATTACCACAAAACCTTGTCCGTCTTGACCTGCACGTCCAGCTTCAATACCTGCATTAATAGCTAACAAGTTAGTTTGTAAAGCAATTTGGTTAATCAACGCTATCACACGAGAGATATGTTGCGAAGATTCTCCAAGACGCTTGACTTTTTTCGTGGTTTCCGCCATTGTGTCTCGCAACCTTATAATATTCTCCACGGTGAGATCTATCGCCTCACATCCTGCTTCGGCGCTTTGAGAAGCATTATGAGCAATCACAGCTGCTTGTTTAGCTTTGTTGGCTACCGTTGTAGTCGAATGCGTCATTTGGTCAACAGAATCAAGAGTACTGTTTATTTGCTGTGCTTGTTTGAAGGCTTCGTCGGCTACTTGATTGATGGCTCCAGAGTGATCGGAGATCGCATGACCAACTTGGGTAGAAGCTGATTTCACTTGCATAACAATTTCTCGCAAGCTTTCCACAATCACATTGAAAAAATCAGCAACGATACCAACTTCGCCAGAAGTAACTTCTGCACGCACTGTTAGATCTCCTCGCGATACTCCTTCGATGCACTCAATGACTTGTAACAGTTGTAGTTGTAGATGTTTTTCGTGTTGACTTTGCTCTTCGGAAAATCTTTCTGCTTGAGAAAGTGCTTCTTGTGTTTGTTGAAGAAGATTGGCTCGTTCTAAAGCTAGTCCAACGATTGTTGCAAATTGCTCAAATAAACTGATTTCAGACTTTAGCCATCTACGAGGTTGAGAACACTGATGGGCGATTAATAAGCCTACTACATGCTCACCAACGAGAATTGGTACCACCAAATTAGCTTTAACTTCTAATGATTCAAGTTGTTGAAGATAACACTCTGAAAGACCTACTTCGTAAATGTTGTTAATTGCGACAACGTTTCCTTTGGGATATCGTTGTACATAATTACTTAAACAAGGGTCATTGATGCTTACTTTCCTAGCCTCTGACCAATTAGGAAGAACTGATTCAGCAATTATGCTTCCTTGAGAATTTTCGTCAAATTTATAGATCACCGTCCGATCCGCTTGCAAAGTTTTTCGGATCTCTTCAACTGCTAAATTGTATACATTTTCTAAGTTAAGGCTCCCAGACAAGAAGTTTGTAAACAACTTCAATCGTTCGGCTTCAGCTGTTTGTTTTTCTAGCAATTCTTGTAGCTGGTCTGCCATCTGGTTAATATGAGAGCCTAGGGCAGCCAGTTCGTCGTCCCCTTGGATAGCAACCCTAGTTTCAAGATTCCCCTCACCCATTTTTTTCACTGCTGCCGTTGCAGCTATAATAGGCTGTACCAGGCGATTTGTAATAAGCACAGCACTCACACCTACTATCAATGCTGTTAACAGCGTTCCCATCTCTAAGACAAGTAATAATTGTCTTTGTTGTACAAACGCGTTGTTATTCTGGGTAGAGTTGCTCTGCTCTACTGTTGACTGGTTTACCAAATCATAGGCAGCGATTCCAACTCCCAATACTGGTAGAATGCTAATAGCCATTGCGAAAGCGATCGCTTTGGTGCGTAGGCTTGTTTGTTTTATAGGTAAGAGTCTCTTTTTAGGAAGAGAATTAGTATTTTTTGTTTTATTCTTAGTCACACTATCTATTGATTTTTTGAAAGTTCTTTTTTCAAGAAAATTACTACTTTTATCTATATTATTTAGTTTTGTTCCATATTTTCTAACCATACGGTATCCCTACAATTCGTATAATTAAATTATTTAAATTATATTTATTACATATATTCTACTCTAGAAATTGTCTTTTTGTTAATTTTGCTATTTAGAGTTATTTAATTATCTTCATCCTGCGACTAACTGCACAGCACGTAACAAATCTTCTCTAGTAAAAGGTTTCGTGATATAGGCTGAAGCACCTTGCTTCATACCCCACAATTGATCAATTTCTTGATTTTTTAAACTACAAATTACAATTGGAACTGTTTGGGTTTTTGGATTTTTTTTTAGAAAGCGGCATAGCTCAAACCCACTCATTCCAGGCATGACTACATCAATAATTATCAGATCCACTTTTTCTTTCAGCGCTATTTCCAACCCTTCTTTAGCATTAGTGGCTTTAATGATTCGAGAAACACTATCTCTAAGATAATGACACATTAAATCTAGTTGGCTGAGAGAATCTTCTACAATTAAAATTGTGCTTAACACAGTATACTTAACTCCCTTGAATTTTTCAAAAAATTATAGTATTCCTCAATCATTGGTACACAAAACGAATATATCTATACTTCTAATGATAAATACTGGTTTAAAACCTCATCCCTAGTGGACGAAACAAGGGTTCAAACTTTTCCTAAAACACCATCCCCTGGTCGTGTATTCAGGCGGATGTCTCAGCTGTCTCCTGACTCCTTTTTATTAACAAGAGCGCTTTTGCAGAGATCGTTCAACCCAGTTTAAAAGCTTTTGTTAGATGCGGGTAACTCAAACAGACAGTGCAATAGCGATTTTAGATTGTAAAGGGTATTTGTTAGCAAGATAAACGTGCTATTGCTCTGCTATACTCACCAATATTTCTGTTGTTAAGACCGTAAACTTGTAAAAGTTGTGAGCAAATACTCAATTTAGTCAGCAAAAGTCTATACGGACAAATAATGCTAACCAAGTTACAAAAAGCAAATTTATTCATAATTCATCAAGACCACTCCAACTTTCTTTTGTGATGAGTAGTCACCCTGGATAAGCAAGTTTTAATAAAAAACAAGAATCGATAAAGGTAGTAATCTTGTATTGCAAAAAAACAAAATGGTTAGTTACTAAGTAGGTTGTCATAACTATATTACTACAAATTTGATAAATATTACTCATACCTGTCCCATATGAATAATATTCGCAAAAAATCCATAAATCTTTATCCTTGAGTGAAGAGAATATCAAGAAAAATACTCATTCTGTTGAATATGATTTTATTCTAAAGGTTTTACAATGTTGATAACCAATTTAATAAATACTTTTTAAAACAGTTAATATCAATCATCTAATATGTTAACTACCCATCAACAATAACGAGAGAAAGAAAGCTTATGTCTTCTTGGTCAAAAGCTATTTATTCAAGAGTAAGGGAGTAGGGAGTAAAATTGGGTAGAAAAACTTCAGTTTTGGGATCGCCCACTTCAAAAAAAAGATGTTTTTCGAGACGCACAGAGCAAGAAAAACCGCGTCCTTGCTTCAATCCCACAGTTAAAAGTCTGGGTTTCCTGCTCTGTGTTATCTCTGAAGAGAATTTTTAGAACCTCAAACCAACACCACCTTGTAAAGAGAAAGCTGTTCCATCACCATTACGATAGGTATCAAAACCAATAATGGCGTTACCAAAAATAACGGTGTTGCTATTTGGTAAGACGTAATCAACTCCTGGTTGCAAGGCAAAGCCAATTTTATTACCAACAGGAGAACGTGTATCACCACCAGCCAAAACAAGACCAGCTCCCAGGTAGGCATCAGTCTGCCAGTTGATGGGGTAGTCATAGGAAACGGTCGGTACAAGGGCGGTACTTTGACCGATTAAAGCTTGGGTGCGGAAAGAAACTGGTGCTTTTAAAAGCTTGTAGCGGAACGCAATCACCCCTCCTACCTGCCCCCCGTTTGTCAAACCTGCTGTTGGACCTATACCAACGTAGCTCCCATATGCTATTTGAGCTTGTACTGGTTGGGTGAACTGGACAAAACTTAAAACTGAACTGGGTAAAACAACTGAGATCAAATGCTTAAGATGCTTCATTTCCTGATTCCTCACACCAATTTTGTTAGTTGTTGTTTTCTATGGGCAACTTGGATGAATACCTTCTTGAGTACAAATATAAGCTACTTGTTTAGGATCTAGGTTTTTAACTTGGCTAAAATCTACCCCTCGCACTATAGCTGACTGTGCACCTGCTGCAGGTTTTTGTACAAATTGATCAGTTGGATCTTGTTTAGTAGGAGAGAGCACGACTCCCTGAAAATCAGCTCCTGCTAGATTTGCTCCTCGTAGATCGGCTTGACTCAAATCGGCATTACGTAAGTTGACATTCTCCATATTTGCTGAGTGTAAAACAGCGCCCGTAAGGCGGGTAGCGCTCAGGTTCGCATTACTGAGATTAGCATGATTTAAATAAGCTCCTGATAGATCTGCTCCTTGCCAATCGGTTCTTGTTAAGTTTGCAAATGATAATTGTACTCCTACGGCCATGACACGACCTAGACGAGCAGCATACAGTTCAGCTTCATTCAAGTTCGCTTGACCTAAATCTGCTCCTGTCAAACTGGCATTTTCCAAGACTGCACCATTAAGATTTGCCTTTGTTAGCTGAGCGCTGCTGAGGTTAGCATCTATCAAACGTGCATTGGATAGGTTAGCGCCCTTTAATGTGGCACGACTAAGATCAGCACCGTTCATTAATACACGGCTAAGGTCAGCATCAGTGAAATTGGCCTGTTTCATTTGCGCTTGGCTCAAATCAGCAATCCAATCATCATCTGTATCTAACCGATTATCCTCTCCCGCTCCTCGGAAACGACTACCCTTAAAGCTTGCTTGATTAAGATTTGTAAATTTAAAATTAACTCCTGATAAATCAACTCTGTCTAGTATTAAGTTCCAGGAATAGCCTTTAGAAGAAACATTTTGACCTAATTGGGCACGGCTAAGATCAATTCCATTAGCTTGGCCACTATAGACAGTTAAAATTTTGTTAATTGCTTGGTTATTGAGATACAACCGCTTTTGCCGGAAATCTTCTGGTTGTTGTTTATCTGTAGATCCCAAATCACTAACAAGGAATTGATTCATACTTTTTAGATAAGGGATGGCCTTGGGTCCAACACTAACCAAAGCTTGCCCAATTGTATCCACTAGAGTCGGATCAGTTTCCTGAGCTAGTAAATCAACAAGAAATTGTATCGCTTGCGGATCATTAAGGGTAGCTAAGGCCAGGATTGTACCTCGGCGCTCTTGAGGTGAAGCACCAGAGTTTGAATTTAACTGTTTTACGAGTACGAGAAACTGTTGGCGATTGTGTTGTTCAATAAACTGCTGATTTTGCCGAGCTTCGATGTATATTTTAGTACTAATTAAGGCGGCTAATACACCAGCTATACTTAAGACGCCCACAAGAAGCAGCGTCAAATTTTGGTTGCGCTGCATCCATCTCCAGATGTAAAGCTGCTGGCTTGACTCTGGTGTCATTACGATTGATGCGATCGCCTCTTCCTCATCTGTTTCTGATAACTGCTGCTTGTTTTTATTGACCAGGGCGGGTATGACAGGTTTATTCGCGTCTACTGCATACGTACCCCCCACAAGATCGTGGAGTGCGCGGCGTCCTTTATGCCAAGGAACGCCGATTCCTTCTAACAAAAGTATTACCGTTACCAACCCTGTAAAAATACCCAAATTCGGAAATGCTAGGCTGTAGCGCCATATAAAATAGCCGATGGAAATTGGGATTGTCCACCGACCAATTCCTTCTCGTAGCAAAATTGCTGCCCAACCTGCGGGTTTACCATGAAAGTTCACCACTCGAACCCCAAACCAACGTTTGGGAATGGTGCTACCAATTTTTGCTAGTAAATATAGTTGCCAGCATGAGAGTGTCAAAGGTGCTAAAATAGACAGCGTCCAAACAAAATTAGTTGCCCATGCTACTTTACGCGTGCTGTAGTTTACGGGTAAGGCTAAGGGATGAGCGATCGCTCTTTCTGTTATTATTAGAACAGAATTAAGAGGTACTCGGCTCAGATCAGTTCTAGAATTAAGATATACCCCAATGCCGAAGGGTATCAATCCACTGGTGATTACCAGTGCTATTTCGCTTGCCCAAGCAGCAAGGCGTCTGGGAGCTAAAGGTAGCGATTTAGCTTTTCCTGGTTCTTGCGATCGCTTAGATTGGTTAGTACTTGTCCTCACAATTGGAGCTGCCATTAGATAATTCCCTATAACTTTTATTTCTACATCACTCTCTGGTTTTGGTTAGAAGACGGAATTAATTTCTTTGAGAGCCGCTAGACATAACAAATGTTTATCCAAGGTACATTAGTAATCGTAACAGTGCCACGCTGACCAAGGAACAAAGATGCCTTGCCTTAGTCTCTAAACTTAGAAGATCTTCATCTATATCGCTTTAAAAACAGTCGGGAGCATAAAAATATGAAGGCGGGTACGTTATTTGTAGTTGTTCCCGTGGTATTGCTTATGAGTTTGCTACTCACCAACGAGAGTTTGGCTCAAACGCATGAAGTGCGTATTAATCGAAATTTTCAGCCTGATCCTATAGTTATTAACGGCAAGTCTGGAGGAACACGCCCAACTAAATGCGGTAATATTAGTCCTGGTGCCAGTCAAGTTATTGAGGTTACAGATTCAATACCATACTTGCGATTAACAGTTGAAAGTGGTGGAAAGCCAACAATACTTATTGACGGACCAGGTGGACGCTTCTGTGTTTTACCAGACCAATACTCTCAAGACAAGCCAGAGTTTTCTGGTTTCTGGCAGGCAGGGAAATACTCTGTGTCTGTAGGTAATTTATCTGAAGGACAGTATACTTATACTATATCAATCTCGCAACAAAAGAAATAGGTTTCAAACCTGTTTATATGCCGCAATACTTTGGAAAACTACCAACAACTGACCAGCCTTGGACGACAATCGATTCAGTACAAGTTGTGGATCGTGGTGAGCAGACGATTGACTTTGAATGTGGTATTTCCCGTCTGAGCATCAGTGTGCTAGCACAAAATTTAATCCGTGTGCGTATGGCACCAAGGGGAGATTTTCAGCCACGTCGTTCTTGGGCGGTGACATTGGATGATGGAGAATGGGCGAAAGTACCTTTTGATTTTCGGGAGACTGACACAACCATAGAAATCGAAACAGAGTCTTTACGAGTGTGCGTTGAGCGGCAAACATGCCGAATAACTTGCTTCGACAAAGCGGGTCGTTCCTTTGCCCAAGATGCAGATGTGGGTATGGGTTGGCGATTAGGCGCAGTTGCTGCCTGGAAACAAATAGAAGTTGACGAACATTTCTACGGCTTTGGTGAACGCACAGGGTTTCTCGACAAGCTCAGTGAAGTTAAAACGAACTGGACGATGGATGCTTTAGATTACGGATCCCTAACCGATGAGATGTACCAAGCAATCCCGTTTTTTATAGCACTGCGTCCTGATTTGGCTTACGGTATTTTCTTCAACACGACTTTTTGGAGCCGGTTCGATATTGGTGCAGAACAACCGGGAGTTTTGAAGATGGAAACTCGGGGTTCTGAATTGGACTACTATATCATTTACGGTCCCGAACCTGCTGAAATTCTCCATACCTACACACACTTAACAGGGAGAATGTCGCTGCCGCCAAAATGGGCGTTAGGCTACCACCAATGTCGGTGGAGTTATGAATCTGAATCAATCGTGTATGAACTAGCACAAGAATTTCGCTCTCGTCAAATTCCCTGCGATGTCATTCACCTCGACATTGATTACATGCGTGGCTACCGTGTCTTTACTTGGAGTCCTAAACGCTTCCCAAACCCAGCAAAACTGATTGGTGATTTGGCAGACAATGGCTTCAAAACGGTGACCATCATTGATCCGGGTGTTAAGTACGAGCCAGAAGCTGATTATCACGTTTTTGATCAAGGGCTAGAAAACGACTATTTTGTCCGTAAGGCTGATGGACAGTTATTCCACGGCTATGTGTGGCCCGAGAAAGCAGTTTTTCCTGATTTTTTGCGATCTTCAGTCCGTCAATGGTGGGGTGATTTACACAAGAGCCTTACTGATATCGGTGTTGCCGGTATTTGGAATGATATGAATGAACCAGCTATTGACGATCGCCCTTTCGGAGATGCTGGTGAAAAAATTTGGTTTCCTCTTGATGTTATACAGGGAGAAAAAGGGGAGACAGAAAATGTCCCTGTATCTTCCTCTGCGACTCATGCAGAAGTTCACAACTTGTATGGCTTGACAATGGCACAATCTTGTGCAGAAGGTTTGCGGCGGCTGCTTGGGAATGAGAGATCGTTTGTGCTGACTCGTTCTGGTTTTGCTGGGGTACAACGGTGGTCATCGGTGTGGATGGGTGACAATCAGTCGTTGTGGGATCATCTCGAAACGTCTCTGCCAATGCTTTGCAATATGGGACTCTCTGGTGTGGCGTTTGTGGGTTGTGATATTGGCGGATTTGCCGGTAACGCTACGGCGGAATTATTTGCTCGTTGGATGCAAGTGGGAATGTTGTACCCTCTGATGCGGGGTCACTCAGCAATGTCCACAGCCCGTCACGAACCATGGGTTTTTGGCGATCGCGTTGAGAAAATCTGTCGGGAATACATTAATCTGCGCTACCAGTTACTACCTTACATTTACACTCTTTTCTGGGAAGCAGCAACAACCGGAGCGCCTATTTTACGACCGTTACTTTACCATTTTCCCAACGATCCCAAAACCTACACACTCTACGACCAAGTTTTGCTAGGTTCCTCCCTAATGGCGGCACCAATCTATCGCCCTGGAGTTGAACATCGCGTGGTGTATTTACCAGCAGGCACTTGGTATGACTGGTGGACGAACGAACGTTACACTGGTCCCATCCATATTCTTGCCCACGCACCATTGGAAAGAATGCCGCTTTATGTCCGTGCTGGTGGAATTATCCCCATGCAGCCAGTTATGCAATATGTTGATGAACGTCCGCTCGACGAACTCAAGCTACGGGTTTTTCCTGGTACTGGTGAATATACTCTTTACGAAGACGACGGGCACACTTTTGAATATCAACGCAAAGTGTTTGCGACTAACGACTACCGTGTATTTTCTAATGAAGAACAAACAGTTGTGGAGATTGCAGCACGAAAAGGAAACTGGACACCACCAACGAGAGAGATCGTTGTTGAAGTGGTTGGTGTTGGTGAGCAAAGCTTCCCAGACGATGGGACTTCACGCAGCTTAAGTTATCGCACCATTGATTAAGTCTCGACCAAACTGATAATGGCGGGTAAAGGAGGTCGAAGTCTTGTACCTTGGCTAATTTTACCCCTCTTAATGAACCGGTGTTCTAAAACTAATGATTAACTTGCAAAACAACCAAAGTCATGTCATCAGTATTCTGCTTATCTGGTCCGATAAATTGTTGCACTTGGTCAAATAGGTAATCTAAAATTTCTTGTGGTCCACTGCAATACCTGCAAGCCGCGCTAAATGTCAAAATCAGGTTTTCTTCATCAAAGCGATCGCCACTTGCTGCGGCGGCATCAGTCAAACCATCTGTATAGTAAAGAATTGTATCCCCAGGTTCTAATTTTGCCTGTGCATCTTCATACTGACTGTTAATATCCAAACCAATCAGCATCCCTATGGTGTCTAATCGTGTCAAAGTTTTTGTTGCCGCGTGCCACCACATAGGAGGATTGTGTGCTGCATTGCTATAAGATAAAATCCTGTTTTGAGAGTCATACTCTGAATAAAACAAAGTGACAAAGCGGTAGGAATTTTCTAAATCCGCATACATGACTTGGTTTAAATTCTGTAAAATTTTTGCTGGACTATGACCATGAAGCACCTCTCCTCGTAGCATTCCCCGCATCATAGTCATAATAAGCCCCGCTGGAACTCCTTTACCCATCACATCCCCAATAACCAAACCCCAGCGATGGTTGTCGGGATTACCCTTGGCATTTATCTGGGTTGGATTGTGACTGGTAGGAATAAAATCGTAGTAATCTCCACCAACACGATTCGCTGGTTTACAACGTGCAGCAAGGTTTACACCTACAATATTTGGACAAAGACGTGGAAGCAGTCGTCGTTGAATTTCTGCGCCTATTTCTAGTTCTTGATCTAATCGTTCTTTTTTCCTGAGTTCTACAGCCAGTTCATCATTTTCGATTGCTACTGCTGTTTGATCTGCTACTAAGCGAACCAATTTTTGTCTAGTTTCTGTCCAACTATATTCTGGATCACGGCTTAAAACATAAAGCCAGCCACGTTCGGTATGCTTTACGAGAATAGCTGTACCAAAAATTTGCATCTCTGGTCCTAAATAGCGATGCATATGGTCATGCAAAATGCCTGTGGCGGTTGCTATCGGAGGAGTGTTGGGCACATATGTAATTTGGCTGCTGGCTGTTTCTAAAGCTTTACGAATATTTTTTCGTTGGTTACTATCTTGCCAATGTAGTTGTTCTAACCTGATTTGCCCATTAGGTTTGTACAGAAACAGAGCGCTACCGTCTGCATCTGTTACTCTTGTTGCCATTAAAGGAATTAGCTCCAAGAACTGATTCAAGTTATTGAAGCTTCTGAGGGCAAATCCTAGAGAACTGAGGAGATCTTGAATTTTATTTTGTTCTCGGTGCAGTCGCGCGACGAGTTCTTTTAAAGCCACAATCGGAGTGACATCTGTTACGGTGCTACCATTATTATCAGTGGGTTGAGAGGGCGGTTGAGGCACAGGCAGAGCTACAGGTGTGTGATTATAATTTATATCAGCAGATTTTAGACGAACTATAACTTTTTCTGTGTTGACATTGCTAATTCAGCATGGTGCCGGATTTTTTAGTTTAGCAATACGACAAAGAGGGGTTTCGCAATACACAAGCAGCGCCTTACCAATAGAGTTCCTGTGATTAATGGATAATGAGGGTATGTAGCCGCTTTTCCTTGAGCCAACAATCTTGAGACTTGTTGTTTTGCAACCAGGTTTGATTGTCTTTTTTTCTGAGTTTAAAACAAAATCAACAAAGGTACTTAGTTTTTTTAACATAGGGTCTGCATAGAAAGTAAATGAAACTTCCTCTCCCGATATTTTGTGCTTATAGGTAAGTGTACTGACATATTTACGTACTAAATTTACACTAAATCTACAAACAGCATAAACTAAAATCCTGAATCTAGATGTTACATGCGATTTTGTAATTAAATCCTATTAGAGAATAATTATATGCGCTTTTGTATGATTAATTGTTAAATCAGTCTAGTGATGCTAGCCACTCAAAAGCGCTTCAACAAACTCATAACTTGAAAAAGGACGCAAGTCTTCTATTCCTTCCCCAGCACCAATAAAGCGAATGGGTAAACCAAGTTGCTTGACAACTGCAAGAGCAATGCCGCCTTTTGCTGTACTATCTAGCTTTGTTAAGATTACGCCACTGAGCCCGGCTGCCTCAGAAAAAACTTCAGCTTGCCGCAATCCGTTTTGGCCTAAAGTGGAATCTAGAACCAAAAGGGATTCTACTTTTGCATGAGGAGCTTTTTTGTCGATAATGCGACGAATTTTACTAAGCTCGTCCATCAAGTTTTTCTTGTTTTGCAATCGTCCCGCCGTATCTACCAGAAGTAATTCTGTTTCACGAGATAAAGCAGCAGATATTGCATCAAATACAACAGCGGCTGGATCTGTATTCTTTCCTGGATTAGCAATAACTTCCACACCGCTTCTTTGACCCCAAACTTTTACCTGTTCAACAGCAGCAGCACGGAAAGTGTCTGCGGCTCCAATCAAACTTTTGTAGCCTGATTTTTGAGCAAGGTGAGCAATTTTACCAATGGTGGTGGTTTTACCAGCACCATTTACCCCGGTTATTAACCAAATATTTAGGGTTTCTTTTTCTGGTGCAAAAATCGGCTTTTGGGATTTTTGCACAGGCGCATCCAGCATATCTTGCAGGATTTGTTTGAGGTAGGCGATCGCCGCTTCTGGTGGAAGAACGTCTTCTCGCAGCTTTTGTTGTAGGGTTTTAATGATGTAGTCTGTAGCCTCTACACCCACATCCGCTTGTAGAAGCAGTGCCTCAATTTCTTCAACTGCTGCTTGGTTTAGTGGTCCTTGACCAACAATCGCCTTTAATTGATTAAGAATATTTCGGCGTGTTTTGTCTAAGCCTTGACGCAGTTTTTTCAGCCAGGTGATTTCTTCAACTGAAACGTCTTCTGGACGCCTACCTTGCGCTGCTAAGATTTCTGTTGACCACAAAAACCCTTCATCAAAAGCTAGTTCAGGAATTTCTACTATTTCTTCTGATGTAGTAGTGCTTGCGCTAGCTACTATTGATGGAGATACCTCTGGTTGTGGTAGTTCAATCGCGCTTGCGACTAATCTTTCTTGCCTAGCTTGCCGTTCTGCGGCTGCTCGTTCTAGAAACGATAAGGTTGCTTTTGGTATTGCCTCCTCGTTTACTTCCTCAGTTGTAGAAAGCACGGTTTCATTGGGTGATTCGACCTCATTGTCCGATTCAGCAACGCTTTCACCTTCTGTTTGTTCGGTAATTGCTACCACTTCGGTAGGGTTTTCTTCCTCTAAACTTTCTGGTTCCTCAGCTTCCACAGTTAGTTCTACAGGCTGTGGTGTCTCAGTCGTTGGTTGTTCAACTTCAGCTGTTTGTTCTACAGGCTGTGGTGTCTCAGTTTCTGGCTCTTGGGCTTCAGCCGTTTGTTCTACAGGCTGTGTTGTTTCAGTTTCTGGCTCTTGAGCTTCAGCCGTTTGTTCTACAGGCTGTGTTGTTTCAGTTGAGGGTATAGTTTCCTGTTGGTCAGATTGTTGCTTTTGCTGGATATTTTTGTAAGCAGCTTTAGCAAAAGCTAATAAGTCTTGTGAAGCGACCTCTGTTGATGTTGAGGTTGCAGCTGGCTGATTAGATTCTTCCTTTGCAGCAGGAGTTTCTTCGGGTTGCTGTTGAGGCGGGGTGCTTGAGGAATCGTTATATTGACGCCGAAACCAATTGAAAGCCATTGGAGCAAATGTGAGTTAGGAGTTAGGAGCTTTAAATTATAATACAGGGCACGAAGCCCAAAACCACTGAAATTGAAACTGTTCTGAATTCAGGACAGTCTCAATGTATCAATATATTAAGCAGTCTTTTTCTGCTCAATAACTCGGCGTAAAACACCATTGATAAAGCGATGACTATCTTCATCACTGTAGCGTTTGGCTAGTACTACAGCTTCGTTAATTGCTACACTTTGTGGAACCTCAAGAAACTTCATTTCTGCGACAGCAATCCGGAGAATGTCGCGATCAATCTGAGCTAGGCGAGTTACTTGCCAATCTACTAAAGCTTCACCAATCTGCTGATCTATCTCGTTGCGGTTTTCACTCACCGCAATAATAATGTATTTAGCATACTCGCGGACTTGTTTATCTTGATTAGCTAGTTGAATCAGTTCAGGAAACTCTACTGCAGCACCCAACTGGTTAATTGCAGTTTGAGTGTATGTTATTGCTTCTTTGACCATAGTTCTAGCGGTATTAAGATCGCTAGCCCGAGTTTCACTACTTAAAAGGCGTTCATTACTACGTTGTAGCTCAGCGGCTGCATTATCTAAAGTGTCTTGCACTTCTGCTCTCAAAGTACGTACCGCTGCTAAAACTAACTTAGGTAACAATTGCTCTTGGGTTAATGTATCCAGTTTCTTAGGATTTACAGGCAATTGGCTCAGGCTTAAAAGCGCCAATTCACGGGCAATTTGACGAGGTTTACGCTCTTGCATAAATAGGGGGGTGGGGTAAAGGTTAGGTTTTGGAGATACAAATAACAACTAATACCTTGCTTAAGATGCCAAACTGCTTAGTCGTGATTGCTCAGCCTAAGCAAAGTGTTAAATTCTTCTTAAGAGTTGTAAATGATTGTTACAATTTCTTTATCGTACTATTAATGTTAACGTGCTTATTCAAAACCTGCTAAAGCCTCACCCCGTCTACTTTATCGCCTTCTTAATTCACTTAGCGCTGCTTGTAGTTCTGAGTTTGGCTCAGGTATATGCTTCATTTCCCAAACTTTAAGCAAAATAAGATATTCGTAGAATGCCTGTAATGTACACCAAGCAAACCCGGCTTGTCCATCTAGGCAACCACCCAAAAGAAAATACATATATATAAAGCGTAGTATAGGTCTTGCTGGTAAGCGCAAAGACAAATCTTTTAAAGCGCGGCGTCTTTCAACTTCGGATTTCCCAAAGAATAAATTCCACCACCTAACGTTTCCGGTTGTTAATTGAGTTAAGGTTTCTTTGGCTTCATCTGAAGAGTAACGGTTGTGCTTTTCAATCCAGCGACTCAACCCTTTGCTACATGTGTAATGGGGATAAGTTTCGTTCAAAAAGCTTGTTGCACCGTCGCAAACTTCCCGTTCAGTATGACCATAGTCTGTAAACCATACTTTGCCGTGACGAAAAAGGCGCAATTGATAACGGGGGTACTGGGTACTGCGACGTATCCAACGATTCATGAACATGACCCGCTCAGCTACGTAGTAGCCAATATAGTCTGGGCTCAGAATAGCCTTTTCACATTCGGCAAATAGTTCTGGTGTCATGCGTTCATCTGCTTCCAGAATATAAACCCATTCGTGCTTGGGTGGGATAGACTCTAGCATCCAAGTACGCTGACGACCGTGACTTTCAAACTTGTGTTGCACGACGCGAACAGGATAGTTTTGGGAAATTTCTATAGTGCGATCGCTACTGTATGAATCCACAACAATAATGTCATCAGATAGTATTGCTGATTCAATACAAGCTGCAATATCTATCTCCTCATTATAAGTCAATATATAAATTGAAAACATTTGTGACTCTAAATGTTTTTTATCGTGCTAAATTATACATCATTTTCTATTGGCTCTATCTTTTTTGCCAATAAAAGGGCAAGCGCCTCTTTGGGTAGGTCAAAATTGTGTTAGAGCAGCGTAACGCACCATTCTAAGGTTTTGGTGCGTTACTACCTCCTGTACTTATATTTCAAAAATCAAATAGTAAAGATTATGGATTAGCGTGCGGGCGCTTTGCGTCCACCACCTTGTAGAGCACCCATAGCTCTTAATCCTCTCCAGCCAATGATAATATAACCAACTGACAACAGCAAACTACTAATACCAATCCGCAATCCAGATTTACTTGCTAATTCTCTTGCTTGTTTTTCAGCTTCTTCCTTGCTTTGACGAATTTGGCTAATTTGTTGATTGGCACGAGTCTGAGGATCGGTTTGCTGTTCGATGGCTTTGTCAAGCTCTTGAGGATTTGTTTTAGCCTTCTTTAGTACATCCTTCACAGCTTGAGGAATAGTAGGACTTTCTAGTGCTTGTTTATACTTTTGCTCATCTTTGAGAATTTCAGTATACTGAGCTTTCAATTGTTGGCGCTGTTTTTCTATGGCGGCTTTGAACTGCTCAGTGTTGCTCAGTTGTTGGACTTGTAATAGCTGAGTTTTAAGTTGATTTTCTGCTTGTTCTGCTTCTTTATCAATTCGCTCCACTCTTTGATTGCTAGCTTGATGAATATTGTTAAGGTGTAGAGGAAATATCAGCAAGAACATTAAACCTAAAATACTTGACACTATTAGTGCTGGGAATCTTAAGTCTATAGCTGGGCGATTGCCATCTTCAAGAGTATCAAACCAATACCCGGCAAATAGCATACCTAAACCAACTAGTGGAACAATTCCCCGATCTACTAGTGCGGTAGCCAAGTCAATTTGCCATACCTTATTAGTTGGTTGAAAGGGAAACAGCAAAATGAGGAAGTCCACGAAAAAAGACAGAATTAAGATGACTCCAGCCACCGTGAGTACACGAGCAGCATTGGTTGCAGCAGCTAAGCGAGAATTCATAGTTTTTCGTCTCTTTGTCAATAACTAGTGATTATCCCATTTGAAATTACACAAATTACACATAAACCCCATTTCAAACAAGAGTTTTAAAGAATTTGCTATCTGCAAATACAGGATAGTGGTATAATTTTAGTCGCTATTTGTTTCAATTTACACCAAAAATTCAAAGATGAGCAGCATATTTTCTATCCCTCATGGTCGTTGAGTCAAAATTTCGAGATCTTCTGGACGATCAACATCAGCCAAAGCAGGTAAGTCAATTACAGACAAATTGAGTTTGTTGGCAATATCTACTGTCTGTTGGAAGACTCGGTTAGTTCCCCAGTCGATATTGGTAAATAACTCTGAAATGGTGCGCTGTAACCCTATTAAGTAATAGCCCCCGTCTATTGCTGGACCAAGCACTAAATCGCACTGCTGGAGTTTGTTAAAGGCTGATGCTAAAATTGCGGCATTAACACCAGGACAATCGGTACCAATAATAATTGCTTGCTCTACTCCTGATTCAAAAGCGCACAAGAGCGATCGCTCCATTCGTTTACCCAAATCCCCCTCTCCTTGAGATTGGTAAGATAGCTCACACCCCAACCAATCTTGAATCAGTTCCAAATTTCCCCCCGTAAACCGGACTTCATAAGATACGGGACAAATCCTCTGCAATTGTCTAACCTGAAATAATGTATGTTCTGTCATTTGACGCTGAAGATTAGCCGCTCCTTCAGCACCCAAAACAGGTATCAACCGCGTTTTTGTCTTACCTGGCTCTGGATAGCGGGTGAAAATAATCAAATGCTGTTTTGCCGTTTTTGACTTCAGCACCTAGATTTTAATCTCAAGTAAATTTTTGTCTATAGAATAGTAGCACATGAAAAACAACAATTTTAATCAAGGTGCGTCAAAACAATTCAAAATTCAAAATTATTTCTTCAATTTTGAATTTTGAATTCAAAAAATGGTCACCGACTTCGTTAACAGGGCACCCTACAATACCTAAATTGCTGAATTAATAGCAATACTTGTCATTTTCGTTATATCTTGTATGATTTTTACCCTTTCTCATTGCTCCTAAAAGCGTAGAAATATAGACACACCGCCTAGCTTTAACAGCATTTTTACTAGCAAGATTTATCTGTCCTAACGTTCTTAATGATGTGTGAGTACACTCATCATAAACTTCATAAACTGGACAACCTTCATGGTTAAACAGCACTCGCCATGAAGCAGATGAAGTTTGTTTTGCTATCGTTGTTTCGTATTTCCCTAAAGCATTTTTATCTATATCAAGGCGAATATTGTCTTCAAGCCTATGCCATAGACTCTTTTGCTTGTCGATGGATACAGGAAGAAATTGCCCTCCTTCTGCTTTATGAACAGACCATTCAAACATACTGTTTCGTTGGCGAATACTAAATTGCCAAGGTACTCTATTCCTTATCGCTTCACTTTGAGCTTGGCGGATTGCCAGATAAACTGTATCTTGGGCCGCATTGAGACGCAAAATATCAACAAATACTAACCAATTCGGTACTGCAATTGAAGATAATATTCCAACTAAAACAATTGAGACTAAAGTTTCAAGTAAGGTAAAGCCACTTATAGAAGAGTTTTGACTAAATTTTTTTAGCATTTTTTCAAAGACTAATATCAATTTCTAGATATTTTTCTTTTCTTGTCTCTTTTTAAAAAACCGGAATTTAAATTCAGTTTATTTTAGATTTTATCGACTTTTTATAAATCTTCTATCTGATTTATATTTGAATTACAAGAATAGGGCAAACCACTAAAAAAATCTGATTTTATTAAGTGTATTTTAGTAATAAAAAATTCCTGAATATTGCTTCTTAATGAAAATTTCGTGTAGGTACTAAGTAAGTAGGTGAGAACAATTCAATATATATTAAGGAATGTAAAGTTTACTAAGACAGTGTTAAACACTATATTGAATTTGTGAACTTAGATTGAAATTTATTATAGTAATCGTATTTAATTTATGAAAAAATCTCAGTCTTCTGTAAAAATAGCTTGAAGAAGGAGTCAGAAGCCAGAAGTCAGGAGTCAGAATCAATTAGTGAGGAATTCAGACCCGCCACTAATTGCAGACCGCTAAATTTTTAATTTAGCGGGGGACTTAAACCCACTTATTCATCCGCCAGTGGTACAGAATTCATACTGAATTCTGACTCCTGACTCCTGAATGCTTTTTTATTAAAAAATTTGTAGTTGCGTTTCAGTGAGCTAAGGCATGTAGCACCTAATACACAACTACAAATCAATGACGATTTATTTGTAATAACCTTATTGGGGCAATTTCTATTTTTTCTTGGGAGGGGGTGGATTACGTTGTAAAGAGACATCTGAATGCAGTTGTTGACGTCCATTGCGGATAATGCGCAACATATCGTTAAGGTGTTGCTCTATATTTTGCAGGACGTTATCAGCATATTGATCAGCTCCCTGTTCAATTGCTTCAGCTTGTGCGATCGCCTTAGAATGCATCTGGTCTAACTCTTGCTGACATTGCCGCCTTTTAAGGTCAATTTCCTCTAAAGTTGCTTGTAGCATAGAGTCATACTCTTGTTGAGCTTTTTGCCGAATTTCAGCGGCTTCTTGTTCTGCCTGTCTAATTATGTCGCTTTCATCTAAAATTTCCGCTCTTTTGGCTTGCGCCGCGTCAAGAATTTGTTGTCCGTATTCCTCTGCTTCTAGGAGAATCTCCTCCTTTTGCGTGATAATTTCTGCTGCTTCCTGAAACGCCGTAGGCAAAGAAAGCCTTACGTAATCAAGCTGATCCAGCAGTTTTTCTTCATCCACTAACGTACGCCGTGTGAATGGAATACGTGGACTTGCGAGAATCATTTCTTCTATACGGTTAAGCTCCTGTTGAATATCTAAGCTTTCCGATTCCTCGGTGAATTCTTCAGGAGTTAGATGACTTCCGTTTTGATTTGGTTGGACACCGGATTGTTCTGAGCGAAGCATTGGTAAATATCTAGAGCAACATGTGGGGGAACAAGATGATCAACACAGCCACCAAACCTAGCGACTTCTTTAACCACACTACTACTTAAAAAGCTATACTCATTTGATGTTGCCAAAAAAACTGTTTCTATTTGAGTAGAAAGGGTTTTATTAGTGTGAGCCATTTGAAGCTCCACTTCAAAGTCTGAAACTGCCCGTAAACCCCTTAGCAGAACTTGTGCTCCTTGCATTTGGGCATATTTAACAGTTAGACCCTCAAAGCTGTCTACGTTTACATTTGCTAAATGTTGCGTTGATAGGCGAATTTGTTCTAACCGTTGTTGCACGGTAAATAGTGGTGCTTTGTTGGGATTGCGCAGGACAGCAACAATCACCATCGTAAACAGCCTTGCGCCACGTTCGATAATATCTAAGTGTCCCAAGGTGATAGGGTCAAAGCTACCTGGATAAATAGCAATCACAAAATATATTTCTCAAACTTATTTAAGTGATTATATCTAAATACGAAAAAATACTGCAATAGATTAGGGATCTCTTAGCAGGGGAGGCAGGGGAGAAAAAAAGACAAATCTTACCCACTTTTGACTTTTGACTTTTGACTTTTGACTTCCCCGCAGGGGTGCCCCATGCCCAAGGAAGATATTTATAATACTTCCCAGTGATCCCCAGTATATGCAAGGACTTCGCCGCTTCTAATTTTGTAAACCCAAGCGTGGATGTTAAGTGTGCCACTGTCGAGTTTAGCTTGGATTGCTGGATAAGTTTGCAAATTTTCTATTTGGGTCAGGACATTCTCTTCAATGGCAGCGTTTAAAAGGTCTTCGCCTTCATACTCTTGATAGCGCTGCTGGAGACGTAAGTTGGTAGGCTGTGCGTACTTTAACCAGTCATAAAGTAGAGGCATATCTTGCGGCAAGCTATTCAAGTGTAGTAGCCCCTTAATTGCTCCACAATGAGTGTGACCGCAGACAATAATATGCTTAATTTCCAATGCTTGAACAGCATATTCTACGGTAGCGCCTTCACCACAATTGGTGGTTCCATACGGTGGAATAATGTTGCCAGCATTACGAATAATAAACAATTCTCCAGGCTGGGTTTGAGTAATTAGACTGGGGGTAATCCGAGAATCAGAGCAGGTTATGAAGAGGATTCTGGGGTGCTGACCGCCAACAGAAAGCTGCTCAAATATCTCTCTGTATGTGCTGAAATGGTTGACTTTGAAGTCTTGCACACCCTTCGTTAATTTCTCCATGTGTCTATATCGAGTAAATTTTTGTTAAGAGAGCAACAACACATTTTCTTCAAGCAACCTATTTCCCGTGCTTATAAGATTACTGCATATCTATAACGTCTGCCAATGGGGTTTTTTAAGCTTAGGTGTAGCTAAATTCAATAAAACGAAAATGTAAAATAATTTTAGTGCGGGCCAAAAAGCCCGCTTCCCATATACAAATTAAATTGGCAACAGCTTAAGAGCTAGTTTCCTCTGAGTTTTTCTGTGTAAATGGTCTGCGGTAGCGCTCCACCAATTTATCTTTCTGTACAATCACATTGCTTCCCATCTTTTGTTGTTGCTTCTCCCAGGTTGAGAAAAAGTCCAGACACGAGTGGTCAATATAACTTAACATTTCTAAGTGGATATAAATTTCTTTGCCTGGTGCAATTCCTTCCAAAGCTTTGGCAAGTTTTGGTAGCCGAATAAATGTAGCTACTCCCTCAAGATACACGTCAACCCTGCGGTTGATTTGATTGCTATCAATGCGAATGTAAAGTTGGGAAACTTTATAAATTAGCTTGATCGTCGACAGCACAAAACCAATGATGACGCCAATCAACAGATCCGTAGCGAGAATACCGCCCAAGGTTGCGAAATAGATAAAAACAGGAATACGCCCGTATTGCTGTAGCTTCCGGATATTCTCTACTTTTATGAGCTTATAGCCTGTCACCAACAAAATCGCCGCCAGGCTAGAAGTAGGAACTAGCTTCAATACAGAAGGTGCAGCAGCGACAAGAGCCAGCAGCCACACTCCGTGAAGAATTGTGGAGAGTCTGGTTTGTGCCATAGCTTCCACATTCACAGAGCTACGAGCAATCACACCCGTCATTGGCATTGCGCCAAGCGCGCCACAAATCATGTTACCGAAACCTTGAGCTGCTAATTCACGATCAAAATCTGTTCTTGGTCCATGATGCAATCGATCCACTGCCGCTGCTGAGAGCAGGCTTTCTGCACTAGCAATAAAGGCAATAACAACTGCATCCAGAAATTTCGGTCCATGAAACAGATTAATTAAGCTCTCTAGAGTAGGAAGTTGAATTGTTGCAGCAAGACTTTCTGGGACATTAACGTGTTGAATAGGCAACTTCATCAAGGTTGAGATCCCCGTTGCAACCAAGACACCAACAAGAGCACCTGGTACCAACTTCAATCTGGTTGGCTTGAACTTATCCCAGAGAAGGAGTGTAATAATGGTCATCACTCCAACAAAGCCAGCCATTAGATGGCTACCCTTGTGGATGAAGACAAGATTGTAGATCGAAGTGGGAATCGAAATTAAATTCTCAACTCCGTGAGAGTGAGGCTTCTCATCCAGCATCACGTGGAATTGCGAACCGATCAACATCACGCCAATACCTGAGAGCATCCCATATATGACTGCAGGAGATAACGCGCGGAAAAGCTGACCAAACTTGAACACTCCCGCAAGTAACTGGATCAAGCCAGCCAACAGAATAATAGGTCCAAGCATTTCAATGCCGTGTTCTTGAATCAATTCCCAAACGATAACAGCGAGTCCCGCTGCAGGACCGCTAACCTGCAACGGAGAGCCAGAAATAACGCCAACTATAATTCCTCCAACCATACCAGTTACCAACCCAAGCGCTGGAGGAACACCAGAAGCGATCGCAATCCCCAAACATAGGGGTAGAGCAACAAGAAACACCACTAACGACGCCACCAGGTCGTTAGTAATAGAATTTTTTGCTTTAAGATATTTCGTTGTCATCTTTCCTTTGGTTTATGATATTAAAACTTGCGGTCAAGCGTGCAGCAATTACTTTGACCACTCGTGTTAATTTTCATAAATTTTTCTAATATGTTCATTAAGTTTTTATGAGAGTTTTTTCATAAAAGGGGGATTGGGCACCCCCTGCGGGGAAGTCAAAAGTCAAAAGTCAAAAGTCAAAAGTCAAAACTGGGTAAGATTTGTCTTTTTTTCTCCCCTGCCTCCCCTGCCTCCCCTGCTTCCCCTGCTTCCCCCGCTTCCCCTGCTCCCTGCTCCCTGCTCCCTGCTCCCTGCTCCCTGCTCCCTGCTCCCTGCTCCCTGCTCCCTGCTCCCTGCTCCCTGCTCCCTGCTCCCTGCCCCCTCTCAAGCTCGCAGCCGATACCCTATACCTCTAACAGTCTCAATGTAGTGGCGACCTAGCTTTTGGCGAAGATAACCGACGCAAACATCAACGACGTTGGAGCCGGGATCGTAGTCGTAGCCCCAAACCTGACTGAGGAGAATCTCTCGGCTCATTACTTGCCCAGGATGACGTATAAAGGTTTCAGCTAAGGTAAATTCTCGTGCTGATAACTTGACTAAATGATCGCCAACCCAAACTTGGCGTGTGCGCAAATCAAGGACAAGGTTGCCAGATTTCAGAACCATTTCTTGCTGCTGTTTGGGCAAACGCTTGTCACGTAATCGAACCCGTACCCGTGCCAGCAGTTCTTCAAACCGAAAGGGCTTGGTCACATAGTCATCAGCCCCACCTTCCAATCCAGCAACTTTATCTCTCACATCGTCACGAGCAGTGAGAATAATAATAGGGAGATCTTCACCTTGACCTCGTAACTCTTCCAACACTGCCCAACCATCTTTGCCAGGAAGACCAATGTCAAGGATTAAAAGGTCAAAAGCATAATTTTGTGCCATGACTATTGCTTCATGACCATCGTTTGCTACTGCAGTACTGAAACCCGATGCTCGTAGCCCTTTTTCTAGAAAAGCGACGATGCGTGGTTCGTCTTCAGCTATTAAAATCCGGTCAGTCAGAAACAACCTCCTGAGGTGGATCAAATGGAATCACAATAGTGAATGTAGAGCCTTCACCTGGTTGGCTTTTGAGTTCTACCCAACCACCGTGGGCAAGGGCGATCGCTTGCACAATAGATAATCCTAGCCCAGCGCCTTCAGAACGACGGCGGCTAGCATGACCACGGGCAAAGCGTTCAAAGATTCGCTGCTGATCAACAAGAGTAATACCTTCGCCTGTGTCTTGTACCCAGAAATAGGCGTTACTGTTCTTAAGATCTGAACCAAGTGCAATAACATTTCCATCTACCGTATGCTGAGTCGCATTCTGTGCTAAGTTCATTATCGCTTGAGTCAACCGATGACGGTCAGCAACAATACGTCCTGAACCTTTGTTGTCTAGACGCCAGTCCCGAGGAGCTAAAGCTTTAGCTTTGGTGTACAGTTCCTCAGTAAGCAAGCCAATATCTACAGTTTCTAGGGTTAAAAAATCGGGTTGCTCTGCCTTAGCTAATAATAATAAGTCATCAACAAAGCGACTCATGCGATCAAGCTCGTCGGTGACAAGTTCTATTGTTTCTCGTCGTTCTTGGGGATCGTCACCCAGAAGTTCTAAATGACCACGGATAATGGTGATTGGTGTTCGTAACTCATGACCAGCATCGTTGATGAACTCTCGTTGATTAGTAAAGGCAGTTTGGAGACGATCTAACATCCTATTAAACGTGATAGTGAGTTCAGCAATTTCGTCTACTCCTTGCTCAGGAGTACGTCGAATTAGGTCAGATTCGTTAATTGAGTGGGCTGTTTCGGTCAGTGAGTGCAGGGGAGCCAAGATCCTTCCAGCTACCAACCAAGCTAGTAAAGAGGCTATAGCTAAGACAAGTATTGTCACTTCCAACATGACAATAACCACCCGATTCGCTTCTTTATACTCACCGTTGATGGAATAAGCTGCTACAAATACACCCCGATTATTACCGTTTATCACCGGTTCTGCTACATAGAAAAAAGTATCAGTGGGAGTTACTTTCTTACCTGTCTCTGGCTTGGTTAACCTAGACCAGTATTTTACTAATTCCGAATCTGGGCGTAGGGGTGCTGGAAGGACTTGAGGACTGGATTGATAGAATTGCTCATTCAACAAGGTAATGAAAAATGTATCGTCGTGAGGAATGTTATGAGCAAGAAATATATTAAAAGTAGTAGCAATACCATTTCTCGGAGATAGACCTTTGGAACGTTTTGTTTCTTTGGTTAATCGCCGAAGCTCTTCTACCTCATGAACAACAGACTTTTCAACCTCTTCTTGTATGCGGACAAGTAGGACTTGACGAATTGCCATACTTGATACCAGTGTTGAAAGAATCATTAACACGATGTACCAAGCTAAAATGCGTGTGCGAACGCTAAAAAATATTCTGCCCCAAGCAGGGAGTCGCTTTTTCTTAATCACTAGATTATTTTAACCATTGCTACTGCTTGTCGCGAATACTTCTCCACCGCACCCGTCGGATGGCGCTGATATTGGCATTAAAATGAATTCAAGAGCTTCTTTATCAGAGTCAAATGGCCAGAGTTTCGGGGTGAATATTGTACTTTTCCCTTATTACTGTAGTTAAGATGTATAAATTTACACTTTTTAAATTAGTTTGTTCCGTTTTTGTCTAAAGAATACCTTTTTTCTGTTATTAGGTATTAGGTCGCGCTCATATGTTCTCAAGGTAATTTTGCATGGCACTGGATCTTTCCTCTTTGCCCCTAGCTTTTCAATTTACTTCTCCAGGACCGATTCTGGTGAAAATAGGACCATTAACAATCCGTTGGTACGGCTTGTTAATAGCGACAGCAGTGCTAATTGGCGTCACCCTTGCTCAGTATTTGGCAAAGCGCCGTAACGTGAATCCCGATTTACTAAGCGATTTGTCAATTTGGCTAGTGATTGGTGCAATTCCTGCCGCGCGACTATATTATGTTTTGTTTCAATGGTCAGAATATGCGCCACACCCAGAGAAGATCATTGCCATTTGGCAGGGAGGGATTGCAATTCATGGAGCAATTATTGGTGGCGTTTTGGCAGCGTTAATATTTGCCAAACTTAAGCAGGTTTCTTTCTGGCAATTAGCGGATTTGGTTGCCCCTTCGCTGATTTTAGGGCAAGCAATAGGACGTTGGGGAAACTTCTTCAATTCCGAAGCTTTTGGCAGACCAATAGACCCTAAGTCTAATCTACCTTGGAAGTTGTACATTCCTCCCGTTATAGATCTTGGTAACGGGGAAAAGAGATTCCCCCGTCCCCCACAGTACGCTAATTTTGATTACTTTCATCCCACCTTTCTTTACGAATCTTTATGGGATTTTATGGTTTTTGCCTTGCTAATAACGTTATTTTTTCGAGGTTTAGCTGGCAAGCCGCGTCTAAAGGTAGGTACACTAGCTATGACTTATTTATTAGCTTATAGTTTAGGGCGGTTGTGGATTGAAGGTCTAAGGACGGACAGCTTGATGTTAGGACCTCTGAGGATTGCCCAAGTAGTCAGCTTAGCTGGAATAGTCTTAGGATTAGCTGGTTTGGCATGGCTTTACTTCACTAGACGCTCATTGCCAGACATCGTTTCCACCTCTAATAAGGGACAGGGTGAAATGGATAATGGTTAGGAATTGTTGTTCATGATTGTTGATAGTTGACGGTTGACGGTTGACGGTTAACGGTTCACACAAAGCCGTCCGTCATGACGGGGTTCCCTCCCTCAGTTTTGTTAACAGTTAACTGTTAACAGTCAGCAGTCAGCAGTCAGCAGATAGATAAAAAAAATGCCCCAGAGTTTTCTCTAGGGCTTAACCAGGGTGCATCTACCAATTATCTCTACTAGAGAAAGAAGTCCTTTCCGGAAAGATACTGAGAAAAAGTCGAAAAAAATTTTTGAGGATTGGATAGTGCAAAATACGAGTATTTGTACTCTTGCATTAACAAAATGAATAATTCCAAAGTAAATGCTTTAAAGTCAGCCGTATATATAGTTGGAGCGGGACCTGGAGATCCAGAATTATTAACTATTAAGGCACAAAAACTGCTCATTGCTGCAGATGTTGTTTTGTTTGCTGATTCTTTGGTGCCTCAGCAGATTTTGCAATTATGCCGCCAAGACGCAGAAATTATTCCAACTGCCGATAAGACCTTAGAAGAGATTGTGCCCATTATGATAGAACGAGTGCGATCGCACAAATCCGTCGTTCGTCTTCATTCTGGTGATCCCAGTCTCTATAGCGCCATCCACGAACAAATTCATCTTTTGGCAGAAGCGGAAATCCCTTTTGAAGTCGTGCCAGGGATCAGTGCTTTTCAAGCTGCAGCTGCCAAACTCAAAGTAGAACTCACAGTTCCAGGTTTAGTTCAAAGTATCATTCTAACCCGTATAAGCGGAAACACAGCAGTCCCGGAAACAGAAGAATTAGCTAGACTTGCAGCCCATAAAGCTAGCCTTTGTTTGTATCTTAGCGCACGTCATGTCGAAACAGCCCAAGCTAAACTATTAGAACACTATCCAGCCAACACGCCCGTAGCAATTTGCTTTCGGCTAGGTTGGGCTGATGAAAAAATTAGAGTCGTTCCGCTTAATCAAATGGCAAATTGTACGAAACACGAAAACTTGGTTCGTACCACGCTCTATGTAATAAGCCCCGCACTGTCACAAACAACGAGTGAAGCCCGTTCCCGTTTATATAATTCCCAACACACTCATTTATTCCGCAACGATTGATCCCCCCTGCTCCCCCGCCAAGAGCTCCCCTGCTCCCTGCTCCCTCTTAAAATGAGCGCATCGAAACTGTCATAAAATCTTAAGATAGTTCAAACGGGCAGAGCTTTCAAGCTTCCCAACTTAAGGTAAAGGAAGGATAGATGTCATTCAAGCGATTGATTTTAATTCTGGCAACGTCGGTTGCGATCGCTATTTCTGGACTAGCTTTGTTCAAAAGTTGGCAGGAACCACAGTTTCAAAATCGTTTGGAACTTTACCAAACAAATATTGTGCTTCAAGCTACGACTTTGGAACCACTAGATAGCAAAGACGACAATTCCAAGCTATTTCGTGACGCAATAGTCGGTACAAAACCCCTAGAAAATGCTACCGAAGAGTATCAACAAGCTCGTGATTTGGCTCAAAATAACTTAGATAAAGCTAAAAGCCAGTTAGAAAAACTGCGTTCTGAACCGATCACTACTCCAGCAGCCCCTAAAACTCAACCAGAAATTCCTCCTGCTACCAACACCTCTCGCACCCAACAACAGCAACAGTTCCAGCAGCTAGTTAATCAGTTGCAAAAATCGATAAATAAGTTAGATCTGGACTTAGGAATTTTACAAGCACAGCAAGGGCAAACTGAGACAGCAAAAAAAACTTGGCAAAAATTACAACAAACCTCACCAAGCAATCCCCAATTCAGCAAATTAAGTGATGCTTTAACAGGGTTTTGGAGCAATCCTCCCCTTCTTTTGCCCAACTCTCAACAGTTAATTCAAGATAACTTCAAAGGTTGGTTTCGCTTTACTGCTTTGTCTAAGCTATATCAATTAGAGCAGCGTTCTGAAGCCTTGGAAAAACTCAAAGTAGAACAACAAGAAGTCGCACAGCAAGCTTTATTGAAATTAGCAATTATTGGCACTGTTCCAGTTCTAGGAGCTTTTATTGGTGTTGGATTGATAATTTTTTTAGTTGGTCAGTATTTACTAAAGAGAAAAGCATCCTTATTAGCTCAAAATGCTGATACGCGCTGGTCAACACCTTGGGATGGCGAAACCATTTTGTATGTCTTCGTCGTCGGTTTTTTCTTAATGGGTCAACTCTTTGTACCTATTATATTCTCGCTTTTGCCTATCCCACGTTCTACTGGTAATGTCCGAATTCAAGCATTTTATGTTTTGGTGAGTTACCTAATGGTAGCTCTTGGTACCGTATCGGTATTATATTTATCCATCAGACGCTTTTTCCCTCTGCCAGAGTTCTGGTTTCGCTTGAGTTTAAGGGGTGGATGGTTTTTATGGGGATTAGGTGGTTACTGCGTAGCTTTACCTGTAGTGGTTATAGTTTCATTAATTAACCAACAGCTATGGCAAGGGCAAGGCGGTAGTAATCCTCTGTTACAACTAGCCTTAGAAGGGCGAGATTCAGTGGCACTGGCGATATTTTTCTTTACAGCAGCGATCGCAGCGCCACTATTTGAAGAATTTTTGTTTCGCGGCTTTTTGCTACCTTCTCTAACACGTTATTTATCCGTGTGGGGAGCAATTCTTGTCAGTAGTTTATTGTTTGCTATTGCTCACCTCAGTTTGTCAGAAATTTTACCATTGTTTGCTTTAGGGGTTGTTTTGGCAATAGTATACACGCGATCGCGCAACCTCCTAGCTCCCATGCTTCTTCACAGCCTTTGGAATAGCGGCACCCTACTGAGCCTGTTTATTCTTGGTAGCGATAATCAGCTCTGAAGCATTTCTTGCGCATAGGGAGAATTTGCTCTGCCTCCTTATCCGCCTACTCCTCTAAACAATCAATTGGCGAGTATTTCTACTGAAGCTTCTGTTTTAGTGGTATAATGTTTTTTATTTCTTAAAAGCAATCTAAAATTTAGATTTTATACATTACTAATAAAGGAGCTTCACTGTTTATGGCAAATCTCAACCCAAGTCACGCCACTAAGCAACTTCTGGCTGGGTATTGTGGAATCATAATCGGCAGTTTGGGCATCCATAAGTTTATTTTGGGATACCCCGTAGAAGGTTCAGTCATGCTATTGATTTCTTTAGTAGGTGGTTATTTTACCTACGGCTTTACGCTGCTGATAGTGCAGCTCGTAGGTTTAATTGAAGGAATGATTTATTTAAACAAACCCCACGACGAATTTGTGGACACTTACTTTGTCAATAAGCAAGGTTGGTTTTAGGAAGAGGGAACTCTTAGCAGGAGGAGCAGGGGCTCACAAGGGTAGGTTTTTTATATCTAGGTGTTGGCTAGACTTGGAGGACAAGGAAGGAAAGCAGACAAGGATGTTTTTTTACTCTTAGTTTGTTAAAAACTAGTATATACACTTGGATGATATGTTTCTTCCTTGTCCACCTTCTCCCCCAAGTCTACAAGCGTCTCACCCGTCCTAGATGTATCTGTAAAAAACCTACACCTGTGAGATGCCCCATGCCCCATGCCCCATGCCCCATGCCCCTTATAAATTAGAGAAAAGTTATTATTTTTTGCTGTCAAGGTTGCGGATTTCGCCTACCCTCGAATTAGAAACGTTTTTATCAAACAGAATTCAGAAGTCACGAGTCAGGAGTCAGAATAAATAGTAGTCACAACCTCCTCTACTCGTTACCCGGGACAAGAGTTGAAACTTTTCTTAAAACATATCCCTTTATGGGTGGTATATTCTGACTTCTGAATTCTGTCTCCTGACTCCTTTTTAATAAGGCGTTGAAGTCTAGTAGCAAATCCAAACATTACCATGCAAATCCTCCCGAAAACTAACCTTTCTCCAGAACCAACCCTGCCTACAGAGAAAATAATCTTGGATGTCGGGGGTATGAAGTGTGCTGGTTGTGTGAGGGCTGTTGAGCGGCATCTCACACAATATTCAGGGGTCAATAGTGTTTGTGTCAACTTAGCTACAGAAGTAGCAGTTGTAGAGTCACAAGCGGGTGTAGTCAATCCAGACGACCTGGCAGAAAAATTGTCAGTAGCTGGCTTCCCAACTCAACCGAGAAAATCGGCTCTCGAAGCGATAAACAACAAACAGTCGCTGGAAGATCCTGTAGAACGGCAGCGCAAGCAAATGCAGTTAATACAAAGGCAATTGGTAATTGCTGTTGTGTTGCTGATTTTGTCAGGAATTGGGCATTTTACCGCTATTAGTAGTCCCATCATACCAGATTTGCACAATATTTGGTTTCACTTTGGATTGGCAACAGTGGCGCTACTAATTCCAGGTCGCCCAATTTTGGTGGATGGCTGGCGAGCTTTGCGGCAGAATTCACCAAATATGAACACTTTAATCGGATTGGGAACATTTACAGCTTACACAGCTAGTTTGGTTGCCCTAGTGTTTCCTCAACTTGCTTGGGAATGCTTCTTTGACGAGCCGGTTATGATGCTAGGCTTTATCCTTTTGGGCAAAACGTTAGAACAACACGCAAGACATCGTGCAGCAGCAGCATTTAGACAATTACTAGCCCTTCAGCCACAGGTAGCACGATTGATTGCTCCTAAAATTGCCCAGGAAAAGAAAGCAGAACCAAGAGCCTCTCAGTTTGTTGAAATTCCTGCCCAGCAGTTGCGTGTTGGTGAATGGGTGCAGGTTCTACCAGGAGAAAAAATTCCTGTCGATGGTGAGGTGATGGATGGGCAAACGACTGTAGATGAATCAATGTTAACTGGGGAATCGCTACCAGTCATAAAGCAGCCTGGAGATATGGTGTCAGCTGCTACAGTTAACCAATCAGGGGCGATCTCTATCCGGGCAACTCGCACTGGAGAAGATACCACTGTGGCACAAATTATTGCTTTAGTAGAAGCAGCGCAAACCCGTAAAGCGCCAGTACAAAGATTAGCTGATACTGTAGCTGGGTACTTTACCTATGGTGTCTTGGCAACCGCTTTATTAACGTTTATCTTTTGGTACTTTATAGGCACCCACGTTTGGCATGATCTGGGAATGTCGGATGCTATACCAATGGCTCATCACTCCCAAATCGCCACTCCTCATTCACCAATCCTTCTGAGCCTAAAACTAGCAATTGCGGTGATGGTAGTGGCTTGTCCCTGCGCTTTAGGGCTTGCTACACCAACAGCAATTTTAGTAGGAACCGCAATCAGTGCGGAGAAAGGTTTGTTAATCAAAGGTGGCGACGTTTTGGAAAGAGTACACCAGCTAAATACTGTGGTTTTTGATAAAACTGGTACTCTTACAACAGGGAACCCTACGGTTACAGATTGGATTGTGCTCGAAGAAGTAGCGGCTGGAAATTCCCAATCCCTCCTCCAACTTGCAGCAGCAGTAGAAAGCGGCACTTGCCATCCTCTGGCAATAGCTATTCAAAAAGAAGCACAACGGCAAGAGTTGTCTATTCCTTTTGCTACAAACTTTTATACAGAACCTGGACTTGGTGTTTCTGCAGTAGTAGACGGTTCTTTGGTGCTGCTGGGAAATTTGGACTGGTTACATTGGCATGGAATTTTGATCAACGAAACTGCGCAAACGCAGGCACAGGCATTAACAGCAGATGGAAAAACAGTGGTTTGGGTAGCCTCTGGAAATACAGTTTTAGGGCTGATTGCTGTTCGGGATACACTAAGAGCCGATGCTAAAACAGTAGTAGACAATTTACGCCGAATGGGGCTGAGGGTTATGTTACTCAGTGGTGATACCCTAGAAGCAGCTACTGCGATCGCCAAACAGCTAGAATTGGATAGTGCTGATGTTATGGCCAGTCTTCCTCCAGCTAAAAAAGCTGCTGCAATACAAGCTCTCCAGTCGATAGCTACAGGCGAAGAGAACCCCGTCAAATCATCTGTTAAATCTGTTGTCGCAATGGTAGGAGATGGGATCAACGATGCACCAGCTTTATCTCAAGCAGATGTGGGAATTGCTTTACACGGTGGGACAGAAGTCGCGATGGAAACGGCTGAAATTGTCTTGATGCGCGATCGCTTATCTGATGTTGTGGAAGCTATTAAACTTAGCCGTGCTACGTTTAACAAAATCCGCCAGAATTTATTTTGGGCTTTTGCATACAATACGCTGGGGATTCCCTTAGCCGCTGGTGTTTTGTTGCCTAGTTCAGGTTTTGTTCTTAGCCCAGCTGGTGCTGCTGCACTAATGGCTTTTAGTTCTGTTAGCGTGGTAACTAACTCACTTCTGTTGCAGCGCTTCGCGCACCGCCGCCTATAAAGTAAGACTTTATGGGAAATATTTTTGTCCAAAAATATTTCTTTTGTCCTTCTCACGCTAAACTAAGTCGATAGTTAGCTGTTAAATATTCACAAATCTTGTCTTTGTGTTCTTAAAGAGTCGCAGTAGACGTATAGAGTAGAATAGTTCTATTCTACTCTTGCTTTAAGTTATGTTATGCACACAAGAGACTACTGACCCTAGTGGAGAGAATGGCAGCAAACCTTACTTAACAATTCTTGATTAAGAAGAGTTCAACCGATTGTAGCAACGATTTGTCAATGGCAGCACAACTTAATGAAAGCCATCTACTGATCCTAGAAGACGATCAGGGACGCAAAGAATTTTCTCTTGATAGTTCTGTCTATTCTATTGGCAGGGACAAGAATTGCGATATCCGTTTGGTTTCTCAGTTCGTCTCGCGTCGTCATGCCACATTAATCAGGCTATCACGAGATGATAGTAGCCATAGATACTACTATCGAATTGTAGATGGCGATGCTAAGGGCAAACCTAGTTCCAATGGGATAATGATTAACGGGCGAAAGGCGCTAGCCCATGATTTAAAAAACGAGGATGAAATTGTTTTCGGTCCTCAGGTACGTGCTATTTATTATCTGCTACGACGAGATACGATGGGATCAGGACAAACGGATGCAAGCGAATATGATATCACGCTAATAAATCCCGGTATGACCGAGGATCTTGAGGACTAAAGATGATGTAATTAATTGTCTATAGCTTCCATAACCTAACCAGTAAGGCTTTCGATAAGATGCCAATGTCGACTGTCTTCAATCGCTTGTTTGATAAAATCAAACATTTGTCGGCAATGGTTATTCAGCTGGAGTGGTAGTTCATCATTTTTAATCACAATACTCATGCGAGTTTCCGTTTCCGTAGCTGTACTCTTATCAATGAGGACTTCTACTGTCACTAACTTAGAGTAAGACACATTACCAGGTATCTCACGCGCCATGATGTAATCGGTTATATGGTACTGAACATCCAAATGACAATCTTGTAGAAGTTCTACAAGTAAAGGCTGAAGATGATCAATAGCAATAGAAACAATAAATGAACACGTATAGCGAGCCATAATAGCCCCACCCCTTGCAACACTCCGTCCATCCTATAATATCTGAACCAGGTAAATGCCAAGCGATTACAGATTCTTTTAAAGATGGAGTTTTATGAAAGTAGCCATTGCTGGAGCAACAGGATTTGTGGGTAGTCGTTTGGTAGAACGACTTCATTCAGAGGGAAAAAGAGTTCTGATTTTAACTCGTAGCTTAGCCTCTGCCCACAAGGTTTTTCCACATGCAGCTTTTCCCAACGTGGAAATTGTTGCTTATACACAGACTGCATCTGATTCTTGGCAAAGTCAAATTAGTGATTGTGATGCTGTCGTCAATCTTGCAGGAGAACCTATCGGTGAGGGACGTTGGACACCACAGCGCAAGCAAGAGATTATGAATAGCCGTAAGCTTGGTACACAAAAAATTGTGGAAGCCATCATTAATGCCAACCCTAAACCTAGTGTTTTAGTTAACGCTTCGGCTATTGGCTACTACGGTACTAGTGAAACTGCGACTTTTAATGAAAACAGCTTAGCAGGTAAAGATTTTCTTGCTGAAGTTTGTCAAGTTTGGGAAGCAGAAGCACAAAAAGTAACAAATGTCAATGTACGATTGGTCATTCTACGACTTGGCGTTGTACTCGGCAATGGCGGTGCTTTGGGTAAAATGATCACCCCGTTTAAACTTTTTGCTGGTGGTCCTTTAGGAAGTGGACAGCAATGGTTTTCTTGGATTCACATAGATGATTTAGTGAATCTAATTTTACAAGCTTTATCTCAATCAAAAATGCAAGGAGTATATAACGCTACTGCTCCCAACCCTGTTCGGATGAAACAATTGAGCGAAACCATCGGTGAAGTTATCCATCGTCCTTCTTGGTTACCTGTCCCTGGTTTTGCTCTTGAAACTCTTTTAGGGGATGGAGCAATGGTTGTTTTAGAAGGTCAAAAAGTTCTACCCACCCGTACCTTAGAGACTGGGTTTAAATACCAGTATTCTAATTTACAACCTGCTCTTGAGGAAATTTTGAAATAGGGCACCCCTGCGGGGAAGTCAAAAGTCACTCATTCAAAAGTCAAAACTGGGTAAGATTTGTCTTTTTTTCTCCCCTGCTTCCCCTGCTTCCCCTGCTCCCTCTCCTATCCCTGATTCTTTGTTTCCAATTTTTTGGAAATCCAGCTAATAATACCGCTTGTAATTGCGCCTGCCATAAGGATGCCTAGGCTTGGGTTAAAAACAGGCTGCCAGAGTTTGTACCACAAGTTTAAACCCAGTGGTACTCCGGCTAGATGACCAATAACTGCGATCGCCAACCACGCAAAGCTAAATATAACGAAAAATACATCCGCCATTAAAATCAGGTTGAGCCAGCGCAAAAATTTTTCTTTCATCGTCAATAGGGGCATAGGATTAAACGATAATTAGTGGTCAATTGTTAGATTAACAATCAACCACTAACAAACAAGAACGCGACGCCTGTCGTCAGGGTGCGGAAAAACACTTACGTTTAGCGCCGAGTGGGCTACTAACTTTCAAACAGCCAGCTTTTAACCTTTGCCAAACTTTGCCAATCGGGCTTTCTTGTTAAACCATCTTCAATGCTGTTTTTAATTTCCTCTTGCCATTCCGCGTTAACAATCATTAACTGTTGTGCAAAATCCACATGTTGTCGCAAACCTTTTTGGCCAGTTTCCAGCATTGCGATGGCGAGATTTACTCTTGCCTGTGGGTCTTGTGGATTTAACTTTACTGCTTTTTGGGCAGCTTTGTAAGCGGAGTTGGGTTTTTCATCAAGCAGATACAGCCAGGCTAAACAAGTCCAAGCTGCACTACTTTTAGGAGAGCGATCGCAAACCTCCTTAAATAAAGGAATCAGTTCAGTTGCGGCAACTCCCGCTTTATAACGTTCCAAACCTGTATCAAACAGGGCTTCAACTGTTTGAGTCATAGCACCAGCAAAATTGACCGTCTTATTTTCATTTTAGATTTTAGATTGAGGAGGAATCCAAAATCTAAAATTTACTACACACCAAAGGACTTACCACATCCACAGGTTTGTGCAGCGTTAGGATTAGTAAATTGGAAGCCACCACCAATCATGGCATCGCTGTAATCAAGCATCAAGCCATAGAGATATAATAGACTCTTGCGATCACAAACAATCTTAAAGCCATCATAATCAAAAACTTCATCTTGAGAAGTAATTTTACTGGTGTCTTCAAAATCCATCATGTAGGACATCCCCGAACAGCCACCCTGGCGAACGCCAACTCTCAAACAGAGCTCTTTACCTTGCTTCTGTTGTAGAAGTTTTACTTGTGCTAGGGCTGATTCGCTCAACCGAATGCCTCGTTGCTGAGAATCAATTACTTGTGCCATCTGCCTTTTAACTCCAAAAGAAGCGTCAAACTATATATATTGAACCTGAAAAAGCCAGGATTTTAAACCCCAAGCTAATTTCTAGGTTGCCTTATAAGTTTTTGTATTCATTCTAGCGATAATCATGAAACTCATAAGTGAAATTGTAAATACGGGCGTCAAAAACACGCAAAGATTTTTATTCTAGAATTGAGAGATTCGGTGTATTTGGAGATTCAGTGTCTTTGGATTACAAGCTTTTTAGCAGCCATCAGCCGTAACGACTCTTACGAAGGTAGCCAGATTTTCATCTAAGGCTAGCCATGACCCAAAAGTTTACTTCCAAATTGCTTCTATTTAATCTATGACAAGTTTTAATCGCTCTACCAGTCGTCGTCTGAAGAAATTAACTCAAATTCCTTCTGTATGGGAGGGCGATCGCCGTCCATTGTCATCAACACAAACCCCAGCCCAAGATTCAGAGGCAAAGGGCGAATGTATTCTTTGGGTGGATGGCTCGCAAGGTATTGTCCGAGGAATGGATGTGGTAGCGCCTCAGATCGGTCCAGAGGCTATTGTTCGCACCTTAATGCGAGCAATGGAGCATCCACACAGTCCTGCAAAACCTGCTCGCCCTCAAAGAATTGTGGTCAGAGATCGAGAGATCCAATTTTATCTACGGGGCGTACTGCAAGATTTGGACATTGCGATTGATTATGCCCCAGAATTACCCTTAATTGATGAACTGTTTAGGGGATTTGCCGAAATCCTGGATAGCCAAATCCCCGATTTACCACCGCAGTATGCACAACTGCTACGAGAAAAGGCGTTTGCAATTTGGCAAACAGCCCCTTGGGAATTATTGGAAGAACAGCAAATTCTCTCCATAGAGATTAATAAGTGGGATGTAGGCACGTTGTACGCCTCAGTGATGGGGATGCTGGGAATGGAGTATGGGATACTGTTATATCGTTCAGAAGAGTCATTAAAACGGTTTCGTGCAACTGTTTTAATAGATGAAGATTCAACACAGCGCTTAGAAGAAGCTTTTTTGAAGCAAGATTGTTTGTTTCTTACCTTTGAGCATACTGACGCATCTGATGAAGATGATGACAACTTTGACGATTTAGCAGAACTACCATTATCAGAAATTAACCCTACTTTTGGTAATATCCATCCCTTAGAAGGGCTGCGGTCTGTTTTATATGATGAAGAAGCACTGGTCGTTTATGTTGCTTTAGAAAGCTTTTACCGTTTTATCCGGGATCATCGGCGATCGTTTGCAGAGGATACTTTTCCTGCCCTGAGTCGTCGCTACCGTATTGCCCTTCCTCAGTCAGATGAACCTACTAAATCAGTATCTGTCACTGTCTCTACTATGCCGCAATTAGCGGAAGAATTAGAGGAAATGGCAGGTTTTGAAACAATTGAGGAAGGTGAAGATTTAGAAGATATTGAACAGTTTCAGTCCTTACGAGATGACTTAATCCCAGACGACTCGTTTCTTAGTTTAGGCGTAGTGTCTTGGGAAATGTTGGAGTATCTACGTAAGGGCGTGAAATACTACAAGGTGGGGGAAATCACACAAGCTGGCGAAGGGTTACCTGTGATTTTAATTCAAACTTCTCGCCCTAAAGCAAAGACGGTCATTGAAAATATTGAACAAGCAGGCGGACTAAAAGCGATTTGCTTTAATCCAGGAGCAGATCCCTTTGATGGGACTCACTATGACTTAGGTCTATTACAAACTGATAATGAGGAACTATTTCTATTTGGTGAGTTTCAGGACGACGATCCTACACACGTAGAAGCTCGGAAAAAATGGAATCAGCGATGTAAAAACACCAATGGTTATTGCGGTCTAATCATTGCTAAAGGACTAACAGGATCTTCCCGTGGTAATCCCCAACTACGAGATATGATGGCCTTGTTTGAAGCACGATCACTGTCTCCCAAGGATTTAGGTATTGGGACTTTACAGCTGATGCCTCAACTGCAATTTGAATAATTGTAAGCAGCTTCCTTGTGGCACCAACTAAGCTATTGGACGTCCTAGGGTTCCTTTCGAGACGTACTTACGTTCAGCACCCCTTAACTCTCATAAACTACAGACGCGCAGGAAGCAAGTTTTTCTCCCCGAGAAATGTTTTCCTGCGCGTAAGTTTTCTTCAGCATACCCTGTTCCTTGTTAGTAGAACCTAAACCAATACTGCACGGGTTTTGCCAAAAACTTAAGTTTAACGTAGGTTGGGTTGAGGAACGAAACCCAACATCTATAAGGGTTTCGCAGGCGCTCTACCCAACCTACAAGTTTCCAAAACCCCGTGCAGTATTGGAACCTTAACGACATAGGTAAGTAGGTCGACAAAATTAAATTCATTAATAAACAGAGGGAATCCCCAACACGCAAAAAATGTGTGTAATTAATTCTGCTAGAGTACTTATATCTGTCTACAAAAGAAAGCCAATAGTTCGATAAATCTAGATTTATAGCTTTCGAGGCTTTAAATCATGTAAAGCCGTTAGCATAAAAAATAACTATAAGATTCTACGTATCAATTTTAGTTTGATAGCGTCATTTTCATTTACAGGGTTAAGTAAGTTGGCGACAATCATCTCAAGCATGTAAAGTTTTGTAGTTTACCTACCCTTCGAGAAAGCCAGTTCCTGTAAGCGCTTGAGTTCTCACTCATCTGTGAGCGGATGATGATTTATGTGTGCTGACTTACTTAATCTATACTAATATAACTTTATTGGATTTTTTCATTGAAAAACTTTTGTTTTGTAAAAAAGTTAACTTTAACTTTAAAGTTAATCTGCTGTCTTTGTAATTATTTAATGAATTCTCCACCGTCGTAATTTAATACTTAACCTAAATAAAGATTACTTGAAAAAATCGGTAAATAGGCCAAATACGTATAGAATAAAAAAATATTTTCAATCTCTCTCTATCTATGTCGATGAATAATAGCTCGCTTGAAAAGAAATTTTTCTGCGATAAGTCAAAACATCTTTCAGGGATAAGAAATAAGTATACGACTGCATTTTTTGCGCAGGAATTAACTAAGAGTGATTTACAGAAACTCCAAGTAAATACTGAGCATAAGCAAATGATCTGCAGGCTATATTTAACCTACTCACCTGGAAATCACGATTTTATGACAGCATCTGTATTACAACGGTACTTTTCATTAGCTGTACAAAAACTCATCAAGCTATACGAAACTTATTGTTCTTGCGCGAGTTGCGTAAGTGTATTAGTCAATAATACTTAAGAAATACCCAATATCTACTAGATATTGTTCGATCTGCTTTTGGATATCCTTCCATGGAAGGAAGTATCATCACCGTTCACTCACCTTACTGAGATGCAAAAGGAATTATTTTCTCTGTGCAAAGTTTTAAGTTAGCTTCAAACTATAGCATAAGCTAATTTGCAAAATGTTCCACCAGCAAGGACAGAAAATAGTCAAGCACTTTACGGCTCAAGCAGCAAATACCTGATTAAGGTAGTCTTAAGTATGATCAAATCTTTCTTCACTGAAGGCTTTTGGCGAACTGCAACTGAAAAAATGTCAAACATTTTTCACGACTTAAGTTAACAGTAAGCCTCGCAGGAAGAATCCCAAATTCTAAGTTGAGCTTCCGTCATGTGCTTGCTGAGTTCATCCTGACTAGCTGTAACTTTAGGATATTTTTGCTATCCCACAGGAAGGATTAATGACATCATTCACCAAACAAGCTATATATTTTTTAAAACTCGTAAAACAGCTTGTTTACTGACAAAAACTTTGATAATCTTATCCTTCTAATCTTCATCCTTCTCATCGTCACTTAGAGTCCTGAAATCATGTTAATATACAGCAACCAACAGAAGAAAATGACTAATAAGAAATGGGCGGTAAAACGTATTACTGTGAATTTAGCAGCACAGGAAGCTGAAAAACTAGAACACTATTGTCAGCAGACAGGTAGGCCTGCAACAGATGTTATTCGGGAGCTTATTAGAGGGTTACCAACATCTAGTAACATTAAAGATATAGGCAGTTAGGGAGTAAGTATTTTTTCCTTTGTTCGGTTGTTTTTTAGTAATAACCAATATATGGGTGGGCTCAGGCAGGTTTAACAAGAAATCGTGTCTGCTGAAGAGCCTTGCAAATAAAACCCGCCCTGCTAGCAAATTCTGACACCAACTTTAGTTAAAATCTGTAAAGAAACTGAGTGGGGAAAACAGAATGCGCGTTGCGATAGTAGGTGCGGGACTTGCTGGGCTAACAACGGCTGTAGATTTAGCTGATGCTGGCTGTGAAGTCCAGATTTTTGAGTCTCGTCCGTTTATTGGTGGTAAAGTAGGCAGTTGGGTTGATGGTGATGGTAACCATATTGAAATGGGGTTACATGTGTTTTTTGGGTGCTACTATCAGTTGTATGACTTGATGAAGAAGGTAGGAGCATTAGAAAATTTAGGTCTGAAAGAACATACCCATACCTTTGTTAACAAAGGGGGAAAGACTGGGGCTCTAGATTTTCGCTTTTTTGCAGGTGCGCCTTTCAATGGGTTAAAAGCATTTTTCACCACTACTCAACTCTCTTTACAGGATAAATTGCAAAATGCGATCGCCCTCGGTATTAGCCCTATAGTACGTGGTTTGGTTGATTTCGACGGCGCAATGAAAACTATCCGCAACTTGGACAAAGTTAGTTTTGCTGATTGGTTCATCAGACACGGCGGTAGTGAGGGTAGTCTTAAAAGGATGTGGGATCCTATTGCCTATGCCCTCGGCTTTATTGATTGCAAAAACATTTCTGCCCGTTGTATGTTGACCATTTTCCAACTATTTGCCGTCAGAAGCGAAGCCTCTGTACTGCGAATGTTGGAAGGCTCTCCCTATGAGTACCTGCATAAGCCACTTCTGGAATATTTAGAAGCTAGAGGTACAAAAATCTACACTCGTCGTAGAGTGAAGGAAATCAAGTTTAATGAGTCAGATAAACAAACCACGGTTAGTGGTATAGTGCTGACAAATGGGGAAACAGAAGAACTCGTCACTGCTGATGCTTACGTTGCTGCTTGTGATGTTCCAGGAATCCAGCGTCTCCTACCTCAAGAGTGGCGTAAGTGGCCAGAATTTGACAATATTTATAAATTAGACACAGTCCCAGTAGCAACAGTACAATTGCGGTTTGACGGCTGGGTAACAGAACTGCATAATGCTGCTGAACGTAAACAGCTTGATCATGCTACGGGAATAGATAATTTACTGTATACTGCTGATGCTGACTTTTCTTGTTTTGCGGATTTAGCTTTGACTAGCCCTGCTGATTACTATAAACAAGGGCAAGGCTCTTTGCTGCAACTGGTGCTCACGCCAGGAGATCCGTTTATTAAACAAAGTAATGAAGCGATCGCATCTCATGTCGAAAAACAAGTGCATGAGCTATTCCCATCATCACGGGAGCTAAATGTCACTTGGTATAGTGTGGTAAAACTTGCTCAGTCTCTGTACCGAGAAGCACCAGGAATGGATATTTATCGTCCTGATCAAAAAACGCCGGTTTCTAATTTCTTCCTTGCGGGTAGTTACACTCAACAAGACTACATCGATAGTATGGAAGGAGCAACGATTTCTGGGCGGCGTGCAGCAAAAGTAATTTTAGAGACTGTGAAGAAGTAACGAAGCACTAAGATATGTTGTAAATAGGATTCGCTGTTAATTACTTTACACGCTTCGGTTTCTCTTAGGTAAGGCACAAAAAGAATGGCTGATTGGCTAGAGCATAGTGTGCAGGTAGAGGTAGAGGCTCCTATAGAGTTTGTATGGACTTTATGGTCTGATCTGGAGCAGATGCCTCGCTGGATGAAGTGGATTGATTCGGTCAAGATTCCGAACGATAATCCTGAGATGTCTCTATGGACATTGAAAACTGGTGGGCTGGAATTTACTTGGAAATCCCGCATTCTCAAAGTGATTCCTAATCAAATAATTCAGTGGGAATCAATAGACGGTTTACCGAATCGAGGAGCAATTCGCTTTTATGATCGCCATGGCAGTAGTATTGTTAAGCTAACTGTTGCCTACGGCATTCCTGGTGTTATCGGTAAAATTATGGATAATTTGTTTTTAGGGCGAGCAGTAGAATCAACCCTTAAACAGGATATGGATAGGTTTCGAGAGTATGCTCTTGAAGCTCAGAATAGGGAGTAGGGGGCAGGGAGCTCTTAGCAGGGGAGAAAAAAGACAAATCTTACCCAGTTTTGACTTTTGACTTTTGACTTTTGACTTCCCCGCAGGGGTGCCCTATGCCCATTTACCAAGTAGGATCACTAAATAGATTAACAGTTAATTTTCCGCCTCCAGGTGGAACGGAACTAATACAAGCGCGGACGACTTCTCCATCTTCTATTTCCACGGTGCAGGCGTGACAGGAACCCATCAAGCAACCAGTGGGAATGAACACGCCAGCACGATCTGCTACATCCAGCATTGGTTCTCCTACTTCGGCTTCGACCGTAATTTCATCTGGCAAAAAGTGGACGTGACGAACACTCATAAAAAATAGCCTCAAGACAAAAATGGTGTTAAGTCTAAATGACGTTCTACTTCAGTAGCAAGGGAATCTAAAAGATTTTCCCGCTGTTCTCGGTAGTTAGGAACACCCGTAGGCAAAGATTTTAAACCTCGTTGTTGGCGTAGACGGTTTAACCAAGCACGTCTCCAAGGACCATTGTCAAATATTCCGTGAAGATAAGTTCCCCAGACAGATAAACAGCTATCTACCAGCCCTAAGTTAACGTCATCAAATAGAGGTTGGTAAGCTTGGGGATCTACACCTTGGGTTTCTGTACGCGATCGCCCTTGGTGAATTTCAAATCCTGTCACAGGTAAGCCCATTTGGGGAAAATTAGAGGTCACTTGGCGTTGACGAGCAACTTTCTGTCCTGTAATTACAGTTTTTATAGGTAATAATCCTAATCCTTGATATCTACCTGCTTGACCCTCTATCCCTTCTGGATCAGCTATCATCTGACCTAATATTTGGTAACCACCACAAATGCCTAATACTGTACCACCGGCGGCTGCATAGTATTGAATTGATTCTGCCATACCGCTTCTTTGTATAAGTAGTAAGTCAGGAATAGTGGTTTTAGTACCCGGGATAATTACAGCATCTGGGTGCCCCAGATCTTGCTTGGGGCTGATGTATTTTACTGTAACTGTAGGTTCGGATTCTAACGGATCAAAATCAGTAAAATTAGAAATTCTTGGTAAGCGGATAACACTAATGTTGAGTTCGGTTTGTGATTTTTGTGCTTTACGTTCTAATAGATCCAGAGAATCTTCAGCAGGAAAGATCTCTTCAAAGTAAGGAATAACACCTACAACAGGGATACCAGTGCGTTCTTCTAACCATTTTATTCCTGGTTCTAAGAGCGATCGCTGTCCTCGAAACTTATTAATAACTACACCTTTCACTAAGGCACGTTCCTCTGGATCTAGTAACTCCAAGGTTCCCACCACATGCGCAAAAGCACCACCTCTGTCAATATCTACAACTAGCAGTGTTGGTGCATTCAAATACTTCGCCACCCGCATGTTAGTCAAATCTCGGTGCTTAAGGTTAATCTCCGCAGGGCTACCAGCTCCTTCACAAACCAGTAAATCAAATTCTGTGGCTAACTGTTGTAATGACTCTTCTATTGCCCGCCACCCAATGTCAAAATACTGTTCATAGTACTCTCCCGCACCGACTTTGCCTACAGGTTTTCCCTTGATAATTACTTGAGAAGTCATATCGCCTTGAGGCTTGAGTAAAATTGGGTTCATTTCTAGCCAAGGAACAACTCCCGCCGCCCAAGCTTGCACCGCCTGTGCGTAACCAATTTCTCCTCCGTTGGGGGTAACATAGGCATTTAAGGCCATATTTTGCCCTTTAAAAGGAGCTACTCTCCAACCACGTCTCGATAAAATGCGACAAATTGCTGCGGTTATAAGTGATTTCCCTGCGTGGGAGGTGGTTCCCACTACCATAATTGCTTTCATCATTAATATCAGTTTGTTGTTTGTTGGTGAGTCACTGCGGTGAGAAAGAACGCCAATTAGGAGACTTTTTTATCAGGAGTCAGAAGTCAGGAGTCAGAAGTCAGGAGGAGCCAGTGCGTTGGGCGGCAATGCCCTCCTTGAAGCATCTGGCGTTCAGAATAAATATTGGTTTAAAACCTCCTGACTTGTGGACGAGACAGGAATTGAAACTTTTCTTGAAACACCATCCCCGCAATTCAGTTATCAGTCATCAGTTACAAGTGAACAGCCAAAACTGATAACTGGTAACTGATAACTGATAAAGTTTAGGCTTCCGTGATTATTGTTCCCATTTACTCATTATTTTTAACTTTCCGCCCCTAAATTCTAGAAAGGTAGTCTTAACCAACGAATTACAAAGTCTATAATGCGATCGCGCCATGAAGGGGTACGCCAAGGTTTTTGCTGGAATTGTTCCACTAACTGGCGACCTAAAGGTGTGAGACGAAAGCTATCTGTAATTCCTTGACCGTCGACTTCTCTCCGTAGTGCACCCACTTGAATCAACCATACTAAAGCATTATCTGTTGCCAATTCTGACAATGGGCGTTGAGTATAGCCATGTTGAACACCAGAATTGCCTGCAATCTCACCTAATGGTACATGCCGATTTTGCATCGCTTCTAATAACGATAGCTTGAAAGGAGAACATATAAGCGATCGCTCGGCTCTTTCTAGGGTACTGTGTGAATAAGTGATCGTTTGCTTGCTTCGGAGATCAGCATTAGACATCTTGGATTTATTATGAAATTCTTCTGACAATAAATATTGTGTGCTTTGTATGTTGCCACACTACATATCTAATGTAACAAAAATTTATATATCATTGGAAAAATTTCTATAAGAACAGCTAACTTAAAAAAAATACATAAATTTTGATACAATAACCTTCGGACGGAGCTTCTATCAGTTATCAGCTATCAGTTATCAGTTATCAGTCAAGAATAATGTGTATACTCAGGGTGAAAACCCCACTATATCGGTGTTAATTGATAACTGTTTACTGTTCACTGTTCACTGATTTAATCCCCTGTTCCCTTGTTTTGTAACCTTTTACCAGAGAGATACTAAAAATATGCCTTTAGCAGTTGGTACTGATGCACCTAGTTTTACTGTGAAAGACACTAACGGCAACGCCGTCTCTTTATCTGATTTCAATGGTAAGACAGTTGTTTTGTATTTCTATCCAAAAGACGATACTCCAGGCTGCACCAAACAAGCTTGCAGTTTTCGGGATTCTAGAGAGGAATATCAGAACAAAGATATTGTAGTCTTGGGAGTTAGCGCAGATGATGAAGCTTCTCATCAAGCTTTCACCCAAAAATATAACCTCAACTTTCCATTGCTAGCTGACACTAACCAAACCCTCATCAAAGCTTACGATGTTGACGGTGGTGGCTATGCCAAGCGAGTTACTTATGTAATTGATGGTGCTGGAAAAATAGCCCATGTTGACAGCAGTGTCAACACGGCTACTCACGCTAACGATATTTTAAAGCAGCTAGGACTGTAGATTAGTTTGTAGTTGCGCTTTAGCGCATTGCATTAAAGCCCAACTACAAGCCTTTCAAATTATTTTGCAAAAATTTACCTAGCACCGCAAGGCGGAATTCAAAATTCGTCTTGGAAAGTTGGGCGGGACGGAAACCGACACCACCCACTTTCCCCAAAATTCAAAATGAAGACAGCGTAGGCTTTTCAGAGATTTTGAATGGTATGTTTATTTACGCGCCCGCTGTACTAGTTGATATTATTCTCGCCAACTTCGTTCAATTACCTAACTGGCGTGTATTTGCTGGTTTTTGCTGACTCGATTGTTGAAGTAACTGCTGCTGCTTTGCTTTAAAAGCAGACGCAGCGTCGTTGAGTTGTTGGTTCTGCTCGTCAGCATTCCATGTCGTGTTACCCAGTTGAACACGGTGCATCAGTTCAAAAATACTCGAACCTGTAGAATTTACTTCGCTGGTGTTGGGAGCTAAGGGATTATCATTTTGGGGAGTTAAGTTTTGCAAAGCATTACTAGAGCCTGCAAAACTTGGCTGAGGTATTACTAAAGAAGCAAAGCTGATTCCAGCAACAGTAACAAAAACAAATTGTGTAAGATTTGAAAATGGCTTTTTCATGGAGTTTTAGCTCTCCAGGTTTTTCAAGTAAATAATGTTTCTATGTTAACCCAGTAAACTCTTGGGAAGGGAGTTAGGACAGAGTTTGGCGTAGTCGTGGTTGAATGCTCAATAATGCCACCACAGCAAAGCCAAGCAATACCAGTAACGCTCCGCCAAAAGTTACCTCACCCCAAAACGCTTGCATTACAACGCTATTTAATCCCCAACTGTTGTGAGTATATAGATAGCGGATTGGTTCAATTGCGTAGCTAAGGGGATTAAGGGTAGCTATAATCTGTAACCACGTAGGCATGAAAGCTAAAGGAGCTAAAGCAGTACTGGCAAACAATAGCGGTAGATTAGTAACGAAAATCACTGCTATTAACTCGATGTGTCCTGGTAAAGCAAAAGCCAAACCTAGTGAAATAGCTGTAACGCCTAAAGCCAGAAGGAACACAATCAGCGCGATCGCTCCCAACCCTGCTGCATTCGGTACCCCAGCACCTAGAAATGCTGCTGCTGTTACAATCACTGCTGCTTGTAGTAAGCTTTGACTAATAATAAAGATTGCCGACGCTAGAACTATCGAAAATCTTGACGCAAGCGGTGCTACCAGTAACCGATTCAAAAAGCCAAATTCTCGGTCAAACATCACTGGTAAACCAGCATTCAAGGCTCCTGCAAATGCAGTAAAAACAATAACTCCAGCACTTAAAAATTGACCGTAATTTACTGTATTTCCAAAGATCCCTTTCGGTGCATTCTGGAACAACGCACCAAATAGCACCAACCACATAATTGGCTGAATAATACCTGCCAATAAGGTTGAGGGGCGGCGTTGTAGTTGAATAAACAAACGCCGCGTTAAAGCTAACGTCTCTTGCAACAATTCCCCAACAAAATTAGGAGGAGTATCATTATATACTTTAGGTGCTGCAACTTGCTGGAAGTTAATATCTGGTTTTGGAGGTGTTATTGTGCCACTCATAGTGATTTATTTAGGTGTTATAGTACCTACTAAAAAAGTAGTCAGAACTCAGTATTCAGTATTCAGAATCAATGAAATGGGGATTTAAACCCTTTCTTTATTCATCTGCAGATGCTTAGGTTTCATTCTGACTCCTGACTCCTGACTCCTGAATTCTTCCTATTTCATATTCTGCTTCTTTTCTGCCTTTGGATCCCGACTTCCAGCAGCGGCTAGTTCTGCATCTAATAGCGTTCTTCCTGTTGCTGCGAGGTAAACGTCATCTAAACTTGGTCGAGATTGAGCAATACCAAACATTGGTAACCCTGCAGAATTTAGCGCTTGTTGGATGGTAATTAAAGCATCATTTTGTGGTGTTACCACTAAATTAAGTGAATTTCCCTGAGCGCTATTAATAATGACTTCTTGAACAAAGGGCAAAGATTTCAGTAAATCTTTAGCTTTGTCTGCTTCGTCTGTTGGCAGGAACTCGCGTATTCGCAAAGTAATGCGATCGCCCCCTAATTTATCTTTCAATTCTGAAGGTGTTCCATCCGCAATTACAAGACCACGATCTATAATTGCCACTCGCTGAGCTAATGCGTCAATTTCTTCTAAATAGTGGCTAGTGATTAGTACTGTTGTCCCAGCGTCTCGCAACTTACGCAGGAATTCCCATACCACAACACGGCTTTCTATGTCAAGACCTACTGTTGGCTCGTCTAAAACTAAAACATCCGGTGCATGAAGTAACCCTGCTGCCAAATCTAGGCGTTTGCGTAAACCACCAGAGTAAGTGCCAGTCTTTTTATCAGCATATTCCTCTAAGCCCAGTAGCTCTAGCACCGTGTTGATACGCTGTTTTGCTATTGCATTGGGTATGTGATAAAGCGCCGCTTGGAGTTGCAGTAGTTCGCGACCAGTTAGCACTTTATCCAGAGCAACTTCTTGAGCTACATAGCCTAGCCTCTGCCTCGCTGCTTTAGGATTGTCCAGTACCGAAATGCCAGAGACTTCTATTTTACCTGCATCTGGTGTGGTGAGAGTACACAAAGCGCGTAGAGTGGTAGTTTTTCCGGCTCCGTTAGGACCAAGCAAACCGAAGATTTCTCCGGGTTCAACCACAAAGGAAACATCCTTCACGGCTTCAACTGTACCGTAGCGCTTTTTTAAATTTTTAACTACAACTGCGGGAGCCATAACAGCTAAACCCTAACTATACAAATCTCAACAAATTCTACCTTTATTGTAGGCGATCAACTTTAGTACCCGACTAAATTATTATGTACATTGGGCGTGCTCGTCGTGAACTTGATTTTGTACGAAGTTCTATGGTAGCCTGCGTTTATTCGTTAAATACTTTTAATTGATAGATCAAACGTATTTTAAAGTGCAGAAGCATGGTCTCTATAAAAAGGAGTCAGGAGTCAGAATTCAGGATTCAGAATGCACCACCCATAAAGGGATGGTGTTTTAAGAAAAGTTTCAACTCCTCTCTCGGTAACGAGTCCATCTGTGGTTTTAAACCAATATTTATTCTGACTCCTGTCTCCTGAATCCTGAATTCTGTTTGATAAAACTCGAATGATCTCTCATTCCAAGTAGCATATAAGCGTCCGTTTCCTCTGAAAATCTTCTTACGAAAAGCTATTCTCTTATGAAATATAACCAACTCGGTGAAAGTGATTTGCATGTTTCTGAAATTTGCTTAGGTACAATGACCTTTGGGAACCAGAACACTATTGCAGAAGCTCATCAACAACTGGACTACGCGATCGCGCAAGGGGTCAATTTCATTGATGCAGCAGAGATGTATCCTGTGCCACCGCAGGAATCTACGCAGGGATTGACTGAAACTTACATCGGTGAATGGTTAGTTCGACAAGAACGAGACAAGCTGATTATTGCTACCAAAATAGCAGGACCAGGGCGAAACTTTAAGTGGCTCAGAGATGGGAAGCAACCGGTTGATCGCAAAAATATTGAGCAAGCTGTCAATGATAGTCTGAAACGCTTACAAACTGACTACATTGACTTGTACCAGATCCATTGGCCTGATCGTAACGTTCCTCGGTTTGGTGAAACAATTTATGATCCCAACAAAGAGCGAGAAACAGTGGCGATCGCAGAACAACTCACTGTCTTTGCTGATTTGATTCAAGCAGGTAAAATCCGCTATGTAGGCTTGAGTAACGAAACTCCTTGGGGAGTTTCTGAGTTTAGCCATATTGCTAAGCAACTAAGTCTACCCAAAGTAGTTTCTATTCAAAACGCCTACAACCTGATCAATCGTCTGTTCGATTCCGCCTTAGCAGAAACCTGTTGGCGGGAAAATGTTGGGCTGTTAGCTTATAGCCCTCTTGGCTTTGGTTTTCTAACCGGAAAGTACCTCAACGGTGTACCAGCAAAAAGCCGTCTCAGCTTGTTTCAGGGGTTCGGCGGTCGCTATGGTAAGCCCAATGTTGAACCAGCAGTTGCAGCCTATGTGGAAATTGCTCGTGCTCATAACCTGAAGCCTTCTGCACTAGCCCTTGCGTTTGTCCGCAGCCGTTGGTTTGTTGCTAGCACTATCATTGGTGCTACTACCCTAGAACAATTGAGCGAAAACCTCGAAAGCGTCAATGTTTCTCTCAGTCCACAAATTCTGGAGGAAATTGACGCCGTCAACACTCGTTATCCTAGCCCTGCTCCTTAAAGAGCGTCTGCGTCTGCATCTCTAAAATTTTTTCTTGAGGATGATGTACCGTTTTATTACGGTATATCTATCTATTTATAGTTTTATTTAAAAGGTAACTATGATTTCCCAAGATAGTAAAAAACCAGAGAAAGTTAAAGTTTGGCTTGATGCAATTGATCATATTCAAGTTACATCACCTTCCGAGGTTGAGGATGAAATGCTATTTTTCTATGGCACAATTTTGGGACTGACTGAGATTCCAAAGCCAGAAGCCCTGAAAACCAATAGTAGTGCATGGTATGCTCTGGGAGACATTCAAATTCATGTTAGTACAGAGAAAAACCCTAATAATGAAGCGTCAAGGAGACATATCTGTTTTCGCGTAGGTAACTTGGATGAGTTTGCGGAGCATCTGAAAGGTTATGGAGTGGATATATTGCGCGATCGCCAACCCATACCAAGCTACCATCGCTTCTATGTCCGAGATCCTGGTGGCAATCGTATAGAAATATTATCGGCAAAATAGTTTTTGACCTCTCCTCTGGCTAAAGCCAAGAGGATTCTAAACTGATGTAGCGAAGTGCGACTAAAAGTCGCACTTCGCTACGTTTACGATATATTTTCTTCAGCGAACCGAATACGCTATAACGTTTGGGAACGGTCAATATCTCCCTTATTACCTTGGCTAGACATAAGCCTAGCTGTGTTTTTACTTTTACTAGGATGTTGGCTGCACCATTACAATCAGCGTTGATAACTAGATTGTTTTTGGTCTTATACATTCCACGCTTAACTCGCTTACCTGATGGTTTCCAGCTTTCGGGTTTTTCACCGAGCTTTGGCAAGAAATCACCATCCAAAAAACTCGTCTTGGACGTGTATGATTCTTCGGTTTCAATAAACTGAATCCCGATTTCTTCACACAGTGTAAGGATGCGTTCTTTAAGCTTGGATGTTGGGATCTGTACGAAGTTCTGATTGTTACGCTTGCCTAGAGTTATCTTGTCCTTAACTTGCTGACCCCAGCCAAACACCACATTACCAATCCTATGGTTAAGGCAATAATTGACAATGAATCTAGCTGTCTTGTTGATAGCATCCCGCATTTGACGGTTGCGCAGTTCTGTCAGATGTGCCAGTTCATCATTCCAAAAACCCTGTGGTTTTCCCGTCTTAATCTTCTTAACTTTGCGGTTGTAATTAGTGTTAAGGGACTTGAGTTGTTTGCCATCAATGATGAAAGATTTACCCAAAGTTGAGACACAAGTTAGCCAGTTGTTGGTTCCTGGATCTATTCCCAGTGCTTGAGAATGATCCAGTCCCAGTAAACAGCTTGCCTCCTCGTTACCAGATTTGTAGACGTACTCAGCATATAGCTCGCGGTTACGTGGAAGTATACGAACTTCAACCAGTTGATGAGGTTTAAAGCCGTATCCCCCTGGAATCCAAACATCATTTAAAATGTCCTTGGACAACTCCCGTGAGATTGCTAAACGACACATCCCTGTTTCTATATCTAACTTCACGGCTTGAGCGGGGAATGTGACAACGGTTAACCCATCTTTGCGATAGCCAGGAATACGAGGAAAACCATTGAGTTCTCCATTAAAAAACAATGGCAGTAATTCATTATAAGAACGAAAACTTTCAATAACCGATCTAATCGTTTGCTGTGCTTGCTGTCCTCCCATAATTTGATAGTGTTCACTGTTGGCAAACTCTTTACACAATGAAGCGTAACTATCAACACTGATTTTCTTAGTTTTAAACCCAGAACGGTAAAAGCCATCCTTATCAAAGAACTCAACCCGCTCGCAGGTTTCAAAATGTTTTTGCCTGATTGAGTAGACAACCTGATTAGAAAGCTTTGAAGATTGCTCACAAAGCAAAACTAAGAAACTGTAAGTCTCATTATTGATAGCGTCAGTTAACCTAATTTGTTGGGTCTTGTACAACTGGTAATTACCTACTTAAATTTAGCTTATAATGCAAGTATACACGCTCAAATAGAAAAAATAAATGCCTTTTCATAAAAATAACGAGTACACTTTCAAGCCACAAGGTGAAAACAAGTTAGACCCTAGACCTTTATGTATTAGACTGGATTCAGAAACTAAACAGCGACTCATAAACATTCCGGACTGGCAGAATAAGTTAAGAAGCGTTCTGCCCAGTTTAATAACCGAGTGGTCAGAGTAGTGACGGGTGGATAAATTCACCCGTGTCGGGTTTCATCCCCTGGCTGAAGCTCAGGGGCTCTCACCCTCCCGCTATGTTTTTGGTAGTAATCCTCAAATTGATCAGGAGTTTTTGATGACCAAAATACGTGCTGTGGTTGTTGATCCGAGCGTCACTGGGCGTTTGGTACTGCGTGACGTAGATGCACCAAAGCCAGATCCCAACGAGGCGCTTGTGAGAGTTTCAGCAATTTCTCTAAATCGAGGTGAAGTGAGACGTTCTACCGCAGCTGATGCAGGTTGGCGTCCTGGTTGGGATTTGGCAGGTACAATTGAAACCCCATCTGCTGATGGTTCTAGCCCTCCGCAGGGTACACGTGTTGTTGGTTTACTGCGTTCTGGTGCTTGGGCAGAAGTGGTATCGGTGCCTACCCATTCTCTAGCTGAAATTCCATCATCAGTATCATTTGCTCAGGCTGCTACCCTTCCCGTAGCGGGCCTAACAGCATATCACGCGTTACTCAAAGGTGGTTCTGTTTTAGGTCGTTCAGTCTTGATCACTGCCGCCTCTGGAGGTGTTGGAAACTTCGCTATTCAACTTGCTCGTTTGAGTGGCGCGAGAACAATAGCACATATTCGGCGAGCAGAACATGAAGCTTTGGTTAAAGAAGCAGGAGCGCAAATAGTGGTCGTTGGCGAAGATCTTTCAGCTGCTAGCGAATACGGCCCATATCATTTGATACTGGAATCTGTAGGTGGAAAGATTTTAGGAGATGCTCTTGGATTATTGGCACAAGATGGTGTTGTGGTATCCTTTGGAACATCTGGCGGTTCAGAAGTAACATTCAATGCATCCCGTTTTTACGGCACAGGCGGTGCAAGTTTATACGGATTCATTTTGTTTCATGAGCTACAAACAGAATCAGCATCTGTCGGCTTAAAACGACTCTTGGATCTTGTAGATTTAGGACAGTTAAGTCCACATATTGAGCTGGAAGCTTCTTGGACGGAAATAGCAGATATAGCACAACAACTTTTAGACAGGCGCTATCCTGGTAAGGCTGTGTTGCATGTGGATTGAGCTTTTGACGCAAACCTCTACAAGTAGCAACGCAGTGTTAATTGGTTAACAATTTTGTTCACAAGCACCAATACTTACCCAAGTGCTAGAACCATCTGACCAGTGTTCCTTTTTCCAAATAGGGGCGTTGTGTTTGAGGGTGTCGATCGCGTAACGGCAAGCTTCAAACGCTTCTTTACGATGAGGACAACCTACTGCTACTAAAACGCTAATTTCGCCTATTTGTAAGTGTCCAACACGATGATGAATCACAACACGAGTTACATCAGACCAATTTGCACGAATATTAGCAGCAATTTGATAAAACACTCGTAGCGCCATGGGTTCGTATGCTTGATACTCAAGAGAAACCACAGGTTTCCCATCGGTTTGGTTACGAACCATTCCACTCATCATCACCACTGCGCCGTTAGCCTCATCGTTAGCCTTCAAGTAGACTTCCTCAACAGACAATGGTGCAAAAGTAATCGCAAAACTGTCTTCTGACTTTGGTTTAATGGGAGTAGCAAGTGTAGTTGTTAAAATAGGATTCATTGAAATTTTTATAAAAATTTACCAAAAACCGAGCTTGTAACCTCTGTTCTTAAACACGGAGAGTTTTAAAGCAAAGACTATGATTTTACTAGACCCTGGTTCTAATCGTTGAAAATAGAATTTTCAAAGGGTGTAGGATATATACAGCTTTCTACACCCTCTAAACATCAAACAACTTTCTTCAAACGATAGTACACGCCTAAGTTTATGCCCCCATCTTGCTTAAAGCGATCGTAGGATGCTTTTAATTCATCAAGTGTTTCCGAACTTCTTGCTTGCTTCGCCTTGTTTTCTAGTTCTTTGCGTTCGGATGTTGCCTTGTGTTCTTGCTCTCCCCCAACCGTATAACTTGCCTGTAGTAGTACCATAGTGGCTCACTTCCTTAATTTTTTACGTCTTCCACTTCAATTTTAGTGATAACTATTCGTTTTTTTAATTCTTCATCTTGAGGGTTGTCAACAACATAGTATAAATATATACTGGCATCTCCCGATTTTATGTTCATGAGCCAGTTATTGTTTTCTATCCGAATGCGACAATCGTCTTCTTCATCAGGTGCATAGCTGAGTTGATTATCAAGTGCATCACAGATAATTTTCTTATAACGTGACATTATATTACGACTATTGTCATCTTCCAAAATATTTGGAGACAAGATAAATGTAGTGGTGGGAAAGACGTATTTTCCATTACTCAATTGCTTTATTGTTCGCTCTTCCACCATTTTGTTTAAAGCTTTTATAATCAGCTTTTTGTCGTATGTAGAAAATTTATCTTTGATTTCAGAAATATCATACGTATCCTTGTACATTTCAGAAATGTCATATTTATCCTTGTATATTCCATAAATTTCATAAATATCAGACTTTTCGTAGATTTCAGAAATATCGTAAGCCTTATTTTCATAAGGATTTAGCAACTCTAGAAGGTTTTTCTTAATACGATTAATATCTCTAACAACTAGATGCTCTCGAATAGCACCAATAGCTCCTAAGAAGAAAATAATTATCATTCCTACCGCACCACACAATATACCGTTTATTATGTGTTCTGCTAATCCAATTAATACATGAGGTATGGGTAGATTAAGAGTATTTATAATATTTAAAGCAATACCTTGGGCTGAAAAATCTTTTATGTAAGGTAAAAGATTTATTGAAAAACCCAATATTACAGTACAGATAAAACCAGCTAACCACCAGAATAAGATACGAATAAAGTCGTACAAAAATAATTTTTTAGGAGAAATAGTATTAAGTCTATTTTGTTCATTAAATTTTTTTCCGCTTATAATCCATCGTACAAGTTCGTTTACAAGACGATAATCTTTACGTTGAGGTTCTGGTGTTAAATAATGTATGTGGCTCAACAAATGCAAAAATTTCGCTTTGTAGGCATAATCTTTGGGAGTGGGTGGTATCTTGCCAGATGTTTTGAGATCAGTCTTTGATGCAGAGGGTTGAAAAAATGGTTCTACTGGACCAGCAACTGGATCGGTGGGATCATAAATGTTGATCCATTCAAAATCTTTGTTAAAGACACATTCATCTTTATTAAGTTGAACAATTGCAGGCCAAAGTCTTGCAAATTTACTTAATGGCGAACCATAAGTCATGACTCCACGTAAATTTGCAAATAGCTTTTTCCGATCAATCAAATCCTCTGGATTTAACCAATCTGGTCTATGGGGGCGCATCCTTCCTTGAGCTAACTGCTCTTCATTTTCAGCTTTTTTATATAATTTTTTTATTGCTCTGTGCCATAAGTTTTGATCTAAGTAGTTTGGTAAATTTTGTTCCGTTTCCATCAAACTATTAAATGCAAGAATTGTGCCTTGGCTATGAGCTAGAACGTACCACCGATCATAATTTAGAAGCGCCATTTTAACCATTGCTTGCACCATGCGTCTCCGAATACCAATCCTTGGTGGATGATCTGCATCGGTGATCGGACCAACAGATTTTCTCTCTTGTTGACTAAAGATTTTAGTTCGACTTAAGTATTGAGATATTGTATCTAAGCGAGCAATCCGTAAGCCGATGACGCTTAGAGTTCGGTTAATGATAGCAATAACAGGCATTATAATTAATGCAACCCAAGATAGCCCAAACAGAATGAGCCTTCCAATAAAACCTAATTTTGGGGGTTGTGGGCTTCCATTTTTATTAGGTGTAGCGCTGGGTAAGCGCATTCGTCCTTTATTATCTACTTGTAGGTTTTCGATGTATCTTTGCCTGCTCCAAAGAGAAGTTCCCCAAAACCAAAAATCTAAGACAGTTGCAAAGGTACTGGGTTCACCTAAATCCGCCCACCACACTTCATGGAACTCAATATCGGTAATAAATCCCACTCGATTACGAGTGCGAATAGTAATTGGAGCTTTATGAGCAGACCATGTTTGGGCTTTAGAAGCATAAGCTCCTTCTGGCTTAGTTTTTACCAGAATTTGAGTTTCAAGTCTTCCTTGACTAACATCTATAGTAAGAGTACGACTAACATGGCGGCAAATTTCCAATAAGTGTTCAAATTGGCATTGTTCGCCAATACCATGAACCAATAATATACCTACACGTTCATCTGGCTTGATTACTTTGGGAGAAGGAGATTCGTTCGTCACTGTCAGCAAAGAAATAATTTGTTTTAAAATTTGTTTTTCAATTGTATACGGCTTTGTAATACAGGATAGACAAAAAAGAACACTGAAGCGGGGTAAATACAGGGAAATTCGCGTATATTTAATTAACTCTGGTGAAGTGCAGCACAAGTTAGCTGCGGCTGAACATTTACCGGAGATGGCGCTGCAACTAACTCAATTTTGCCATCAGCACGACGATGCCAAGAAGTCGCTTGTACAAGAGGCTTTGGAGGTTGGGGCATTTGGGTTTGTATTGGCTCTGTTTTAATGAATTCAGAGAGATCGCGAGTGTCAGACCAAGTGTGATCATTCCTTACTTCCAGTATTGGATTTTGCGGTACACCACCCCGTCGTGTTACTACAAAACTACTACCATGATTACTAGAACAACGCGCAGCAATTTGTTGTGATGAGTCATTTACATTTGTTGGCAGTTCAATTAAGCCAGTGTTGGGGTTAATGCCAATATTATTGACTTGCACAGTGCCGTTGACATTAAACTGGGAACTAGCAGTAATATCATTTGTTGGATCTGTGCTGGGAGTGAGAGTATTGCGAAACTCTAGACCGATTATGCCTTGAGTGGTGATGTTAATATTGCCACCACGACCTTGAACAGCATTAGCGATGATGTCGCTGTTTTCTAAGCCAGCAATCACAGGTGAGTTAATTGACAAGTTACCACCATTACCTTTACCCGTAGCAGTGACGGAAATAAGGCTATCATGCCGCATCAGTAGATAATCTTGCAGATTCAAATGAATATTTCCTCCGTTACCAGAAGCTGTGGATCCAATGATATTGCCTTGTTTGTCTAGAAAAATTGAGTTGGCGTTAACAAGTAAATCTCCAGCGATACCTGGTCCATCATTTTTGACGCTCACCGCTCCTCCATCTATGAGGCGTAACAATGGTGTATTAATCGTTAAAGAACCTGAATTGCCGGTGGGAATAGCAGGTAGTTCAAATGCAGCTTGAATCGCTGGGCTGAGAATCTCAGCGTTTGAAAAGATGCGAGAGATTGTCCCAGAAGCATTTCCCTGAGTACTACGACCCTCAATATCTATAGATTTTGAAGCATTAACTTCTACACTACCTGCTGAACCGCTTGCTAAGGTAGAAGATCCCACAGATGCACCCCCTTGAATCACTAATCTAGAGGTGTTGATGACCGTCCTGTTCGCATTCCCAGAACCCTGAGTAAATGTAGATAGCGAACTTTCTGAAAATGCCATAGGGTTGTAACCCGCGATTTCGATTTGATCTGCTGCATCAACCTGTATTGTTCCAGTTTGTCCAGAGCCTGCGGCTACAGAAGTAACAGCAGCAGAATCCAGAATCTGGAGATTTCCAGTGGACAGTAGAATGTTTCCTGCATTACCTCTATTGACTGAAAAGGTTCCCAGCGCAGAATAAATGACTGGGTTGGCGCGGTTAAACCCACTGAGATTGCTCGTGCCGCTCACATTTGCTGTAATATTTCCACCGGCTACTTCAGTAAATGCTGCAGTTGTAATTACTGCTCCATCTTTGAGAGATAACTCACCAGCCGAGATGGTAATATATCCTCCTTGACCTGTGCCAAAATTTAGAGTTTGGATGAAACTTCCCAATTGATTGTTAGCTGTATTCCCCAACAGGTTCAGGGAACCTGTTGCATGGATCGTAATTCCCCCAAACGGTTGTGTTCCAAAGTTTTGGATCAAAGCAGCAGAACCCTCACTCAAGCTAATGTTTCGTCCTTGTAATTGGATTGAGCCGTTGCTACCACTAGCATCCAATAGTGATTGTTGCGCCAGGTGAATATCGTTAAATTGCTGCACAGCCGAGTAATCGCCAATCCAGTTTGTACCAGTACTCTTGAGTCCAACTTGCCCTGCGCTGACGCTTCCCACTTCTAGATGTCCACTGCCATTCGTGGTGACAACGCCACCAGACAAGTTGACAGATCCGCCAATCAACGCTAAGGTGCGATTGGCTTCGACTTGTAAGCCTGGGGGTGTATTGAGGGTACTGGGCGTACCAAAGCCATCAATATCTATCAACTGATTTCCTGATCCCTGCACAGTAATGCCACCAGGATTGAGCCCCATCTGTAAGCCAATAGGTACACTCATAGTCAGTAAAGGAGTAGCATTGGCGTTCACAGCACTAAATTCTGTTCCATCAGCAAACTTAATACTATTAGCTGTCGTTCCTACAAATGATCCGCCAATATTCAATGCTGCATCTTTACCAAACACAATCCCATGAGGATTCATTAAAAACAAACTTACAGGATGATTACCCTTGAGAGTTTGAATTATTCCATTAATATCGGAAACATTTCCACCAGTTACCCTACTAAATATAGTTGTAATATTTGGTGTATTAGTTAAATCAAATTTGGCTACACCACCTCTAGGCACAGAGAAGTTAGTAAAACTGTGAAATAAATTATTACCTTTCTCTATACCATTGAGAATGGTAAAATTATTGCCGATAGAGTTAACAATGGTGTTAGTAGTACCATCTGAAGTTACCTGAGCATGGGCATAGCTGTTGCCAACAAAGAGGATTCCTAATGGCAGTGCCATCATACTTACCAGGGCGCGACTCACCAAACTCCGGCCAACAGAGATCGCTTGCATTGTTTAGTCTCCTTAATACCCCACTTAACATACCCATTTTGGGTATCTGCCTTTTAAGAGAAAGTTATGACTAATCTAGTTTTGGTTGTCGAGGACGAAGACGTAGCGCGATCGCAGCTACGGGATCTCCTAGAACAAGGAGGGTATCGTGTAGTAGAAGCTGGAGATGGCGAGCAAGCATTATCTTTATACTCACAAATACAACCAGATATAGTTTTGTTGGATCTCGTTTTACCAGGAATGGATGGTATAACCTGCTGCACGCAGATACAAAAGCTTCCTGGTAGCACAAATACGCCAGTACTGATGATGACTGGGCTTTATGACCAAACATCTGTGGAGCGAGCTTTTGCTGCTGGTGCATCTGATTACATTACAAAACCGATTCAATGGCAAGTATTACATCATAGAGTGCGTCGTCTGCTAGAAGCTAGAAGCACAATGGAGGAATTACGAAAGCAAAATGAGCAGGTGCAAAGCTATGCAAACACGCAGGCGGTTGTAGCAGAACTCAGTCAACTTGCACTATCTGGTATAGATTTAACCATGTTAATGCAAGAAACAGTTGCTTTAGTTACCCAATATCTAAATGTTGAGAATACTAAAGTTTTAGAATTACTGCCAGATGGTAATAGTTTATTATTACGGGCTGGAATAGGTTGGCAGCAAGGACTTGTAGGATGTGCAACTGTTGATGCTGGAAGAAATTCCCCAGCTGGCTATACTTTGCTTTCTCATGAACCAGTCGCTGTCAGTGATCTCAGAACAGAAACAAGGTTTCGTGAAAGCACACTGCTCCACGAGCATCAAGTCGTTGCTGGGATCTCAGTTGTGATTCATGGGAAAGAACGTCCTTTTGGAGTATTAGGAGCATATACAAAACAAGCACGTACCTTCAGCACAGATGAAATTTACTTTTTACAAGCTGTTGCTAATGTTCTTGCCACAGCCATTGAGCGCCAGAAGGTTGAAGATGCCCTTAGAGAAAGTGAAGAACGTTTTCAAATAGTTGCTCGTGCTACCAACAATGTGATATGGGACTGGGATCTACTAACAAATCAGGTGTGGTGGAATGAGAGTGTATATAAACTTTTTGCTTACTCACCACAGGAAGTAGGAAGTAACGTTAATTGGTGGTTTGGACATATACACTCAGATGATAGACAGAGAATAGTGTCTGACATTCATGCTGTCATCAGCAGCGGGCAAGAATTTTGGTCTAATGAATACCGCTTTCTGCGTAACGATGGTACTTATGCTTATATTTTTGAGCGTGGTTATGTCGTTCATGATCATCGTGGCACCCCAGTGCGCATGATCGGGGCGATGATGGATATTAGCGAACGCAAGCGGGTGCAAGAAGAGTTGCAACGTCAGAACTTGCGCTCTAAGTTGTTTGCTGATATTACCTTAAAGATCCGGCAGTCTCTACAAATTGATGAAATTCTACAAACCAGTGTAAAAGAAGTACAAAATCTGCTTCATGCCGATCGCGTCTTAATCTTTCGCCTCCATCCAGATGGTTCAGGTGTTGTGGTTAAAGAAGCTGTCGTTCCTAGCTTTCCCCTCATTCTAGGACAAAGCATCTACGACCCATGCTTTGCAGAACATTATCTCGTAAAATACCGCCAAGGACGTATTAGTGCCATTACTAACGTTGACCAAGCAAATATTGAGCTTTGCCATAAGCAATTCTTACAACAATTTAGTGTGAAAGCTAACCTTATTGTCCCTATTCTCTACACAGATCAACTTTGGGGACTACTAATTGCCCATCAATGTCGATATCCCCGCCAGTGGACAAGTTGGGAAACTGAGTTGTTGCGACAACTAGCAGATCAAATCGCTATTGCTTTGGCTCAAGCGAGAATGTTAGAGCAAGAAACTCGCCAACGCCAAGAACTAGCTGTTTCTAATGAAGAATTGCAACAATTTGCTTTTATTGCTTCCCACGATTTGCAAGAACCACTGCGGAAAATAAAGACATTTGGCGATCGCCTCAAAGCCACTTGTGGAGATTCATTAACTGAACAAGCACAAGACTACTTAGAAAGGATGCAGAATGCTGTCCGGAGAATGCAGGCTTTAATTGAAGATTTGCTGACACTTTCGCGAGTAACTACCAGAGCACAGCCTTTTATGTCAGTGAATCTTAATCAAGTTACACAAGAGGTTATATCAGATTTAGAAGTGCTGATCCAACAAACCAAAGGAAGTGTGGAGGTTAGCGACTTACCCACTATTAAAGCAGACCCACTACAGATGCATCAATTGTTGCAAAACCTCATCGGCAATGCCTTAAAATTTCATCGAAAAGAAGTACGACCAATCGTCAAAATTTATAGTCAAGTCGCGAAAGTCGTAGATGGCGCTGAGCTTTGTCAGATTATAGTAGAAGATAATGGTATTGGATTTGACGAAAAGTATCTAGAACGTATTTTCAGCGTTTTCCAACGGTTGCATGGTCGTACGGAATACGAGGGTACCGGTATAGGTTTAGCTATCTGCCGAAAAATTACCGAACGTCATCATGGAAGCATCACAGCCAGAAGTCAACCAGGGGAAGGGACAAGTTTCATTGTCACTCTACCAATAAATTCCTTTTCCTGATTTTCTCTTACCTAGAAGGGATTATCAGACTCCCAAAGAAGTTTTAGAATGATACCGCCTTAGCTTAACTATTGGCGGCAATTTAATTATTGACAATATCGAAAAGGAGAAAATTTAGAGTGAAGGGTCGCCAAATAACCGTCATAATTTTAATGGCTGAAGATGATGAGGATGACTGTATGTTGGCTCGTGAAGCGTTGGTAGAAAGTCAATTAACAAGCGAGTTACGCATCGTCAGAGATGGTGAAGAGTTAATGGATTATCTCTACCATCGTGGTCAATATGCCCAAAAGCATACTGCACCACGCCCTGGACTAATTTTACTTGATTTAAATATGCCTAAAAAAGACGGTCGTGAGGCACTCAAAGAAATTAAAGCGGATCCGGATCTCAGACAAATTCCTGTAGTGGTATTGACAACTTCAAAAGCAGAGGAAGATATCTTTCATACTTACGATTTAGGTGCTAATTCATTCATTATTAAACCGCCATCATTTGGGGCTTTAGTAGAGATGATGAAGACTATAGGAGAGTACTGGTTTGAAATTGCAGAACTACCACCAGAAGCAGTGAGGGACGATAATGAATAATTCCGTAATTAAAGTTCTCTTAGTTGATGATGATGAAGATGACTATATTTTAACTCGTGATTGGCTCGATGAATTTCAGATTGCTCGCTGCGATTTAGAATGGATCGATAGTTATGAAGCAGCAAGAGACGCGATCGCAAATAGCTATCATGACATTTATCTGGTTGATTACCGTCTAGGTGAGCATAATGGACTAGAACTGTTACATGAAGCCATTGCATTAGGTTGTTCTTCTCCAATTATTTTACTAACAGGTCAAGGAGATAGAGACATTGATATTGAGGCAATGCAAGCAGGAGCAGCCGATTATCTAGAAAAAAGCCAACTCACTGCTCCTTTACTAGAGCGTTCTATTCGCTATGCAATTGAGCGTAAAAAATCAGAACAGAAAATACGTGAACAAGCGGCACTCCTTGATGTTGCTACCAATGCAATTTTTGTACATGATCTAAAGAACGTCATTTTATATTGGAATAAAGCTGCCGAACTTTTGTACGGATGGAAAGCAACTGAGGCAATTGGTAAGCAGATATCAGAACTTTGGGATGAAAAAGATTTACCACAATTGCAAGAAGCCCTCAGAACTTTAATGAAGAATGGATCGTGGGAGGGTGAACTGCATCAAAAAACGAGATCTAATAAAAACATTATTGTTGAAAGCTACTGGACATTAGTCCACGGGTTTGAGAGAAAAGAACAATCAATCCTAGTGGTGAACACAGATATCACGCAAAAAAAAGATTTAGAAACCCAGTTTTTCCGAGCACAGCGCTTAGAAAGTATTGGTACATTGGCTAGTGGGATTGCTCACGATTTAAACAATATTTTGGCACCTATTTTGATGACAGCAGAAATTTTAGAGCCACAACTTAATGATGATTTGAGTCAAAGATTGCTGCCAATATTAATTTCTAATGCTAAGCGGGGAGCAAATTTAGTTAAGCAAGTGCTGTCTTTTACCAGAGGCATGGAAGGTGAACACTCTATGCTACAACTAAAACATTTGATGAAGGAAGTTCAGGAAGTTATTAAAGAAACATTTCCCAAATATATTGAATTTTCAATCGAAATATCGCCTGATCTTTGGCCAATTTCTGGCAATATAACTCAGTTACATCAAGTTTTAATGAATTTATGTGTTAATGCCAGAGACTCAATGTCTAATGGTGGAAGCTTAAAAATTTCTGCTGAAAATGTTTTCATTGACGAAAATTATGCTGGAATGCATATTGATGCTGGCGTAGGTTCCTATGTTGTGATTACAGTTACTGATACTGGAGTTGGTATTCCTCGATCTGCATTAGAGCGCATATTTGAACCGTTTTTTACTACAAAAGAGCTTGGTAAAGGAACCGGTTTAGGTCTTTCTACAGTACGTGGTATCATCAAAAGTCATGGCGGTTTTATTAAGGTATACAGTGAGTTAGGGAAAGGTAGCCAATTTAAGGTTTATTTACCAGCAGAAGACGCAACAGAGCTTTTAGAAGATGAACAAGAACAAGAATTACCATCTGGCGAAGGAGAATTGATTTTGGTTGTGGATGACGAAGATGCAATTCGAGACATCACCAAAACATCGCTAGAAAATTATAATTACAAAGCGCTAACTGCTGGCGACGGAATTGAGGCGATCGCTCTTTATGCAGAATACCGAGATAAGATATCCATTGTCTTAACAGATATGGTAATGCCTTTGATGGATGGTTTAATGACAATCCGCACACTACGAAAAATTAATCCTAATGTCAAGATTATTGCTGTCACTGGACTTGCTTCTACCGAAAAGGTTGATTTAGTTCATAATCTCGGTGTCCAAGCTTTTTTAACTAAACCCTTTACTACTAAGCAGTTATTACAAACTATCAGCGCTATTAAAAACGAAAAATAGCATTAATTTACTAAACTTTTGCTGTACGTATTTTTATAAAATTGGGAATACCCTTATTTAGATTAGTAAATATGACCAACCAACGTTCTGAAGTTTTAGCAGCTAATGAAGCTTTTTATAGAGCTTTTGAAAAAAAAGATATTGAGGCTATGAGTGGAGTATGGTCACAAGGAACTGCTAGTCTCTGTGTTCATCCAGGGTGGAATGTGCTGCGTGGTTGGAAGGAGATTCAAACTTCCTGGATTAAAATATTTCAAAATACTGCTTATATCGAAATTAATACAGATATCATTACTACCGAGATTGGTGACAACATTGCCTACATAGTGCTGGTTGAAAATGTTCTTCAAGTTATTAATGGCAGAAGAATAGAAGCTCAATCAATGGCTACAAATGTGTTTCAACTTCTAGGTGGAAAGTGGTACTTAGTTCATCATCATGCTAGCCCGATGATGAGGTGAAGGGCATAGGGCATGGGGCATGGGGCATGGGGCATGGGGCATGGGGCATGGGATTTAAGAAGTTTTGTAATGGGGTAGGAAGATGGGATTAGTGACAAATAGGTTAGAAGAATTTGTGGTTACGGCGAGGCAAATGGCAGAGATTGAGGGACGTGTTTTTGATGCGGGAATGCCAGTTGCTGCTTTAATGGAAAAAGTGGGGAACTTGATCGCACGTCGTATTCAAGAACTTTATCCGATTCAAGATTTTCCCAAAGTGGGTATTCTCGTTGGTCCAGGACACAATGGCGGTGATGCCTTAGTAATTGCTCGTGAGCTTTACTTTCAAGGTTATGATATCCTAATTTACCGTCCTCTTTCCAAGTCTAAGGAACTCAGCGCCAGCCATGCTCGTTTTGTTAAAAGTCTGGGAATACAGTTTCATGAGTCGGTTGAACCACTGAAAAACTGTGATATCCTAATCGATGGAATTTTTGGCTATGGGCAGGAGCGATCGCTAAAAGATCCGATTGCTAGTGCTATTGACCAAATTAACCAATGGTCAAACCCTGTTCTAAGTATTGATATACCTACCGGCTTGCATACTGATACGGGTGATGTTCTAGGAACAGCAATTCGTGCTGATCGTACCTTTTGCATAGGACTTTGGAAATTAGGACTTTTGCAAGACCATGCTTTAGAGTATATTGGGTCAGCTGAACTGATTAATATTGATCTACCCTTAGCTGATGTGGAGGCGGTTTTAAGACAATCGCCGTCTATCCAGCGTTTGACGAAACAATCAGCACTGGCTCATCTGCCTCTTCCTCGTCCATTGTCTACTTATAAGTATAAAATGGGTTCTCTCTTATTGATATGCGGTTCCCATCAATACAGTGGAGGGGCTATTTTGACATCGTTAGGCGCACGTGCCAGCGGTGTGGGTATGCTTTACATTGCTGTTCCAGAATCACTTCAGCTATTATTATCAGACCATTTGCCAGAAGCATTGATTTTAAGCTGTCCTGAAACCAAAACAGGTGCGATCGCTCAATTACCAAATGGAATAGAACTCAGTAAATTTGATGCGATCGCTTGTGGTCCTGGTTTAACTACCGATGCTAAGCTTGTTGTTGAACATGTATTGGAAAGCGATCGCCCATTAGTGCTGGATGCTGATGCTTTAAATATAGTTGCACAAATGGGAACCATACCTACCATTACCCAGCGCCAAGCCCCTACAGTTCTTACACCTCATGCTGGTGAATTTAAGCGTCTTTTTGGTGAAATGGCTAAAGAATCTGATCGCCTCACCACACTTCGCTCTGCCGCACAACAATCAAAAGCAGTGATAGTCTTAAAAGGAGCAAGAACCGCCATTGCTAGCCCTCAAGGCTATTTATGGATCAATCCTGAAAGTACTCCTGCTTTAGCGCGAGGTGGTAGTGGCGATGTACTAACAGGTTTAGTAGGTGGACTTATTTCTCAAGGAGGTTCAGTAGAATCTGTTGTTAACAGTGCTGTTTGGTGGCACGCTCATGCTGGAATTTTAGCAGCCTCAGAGCGCACTGAACTAGGAGTTGACGCCTTTACACTCACACAGTTTTTAATTCCTGTTTTAAAGGCTAGTTTGTAACTCTAGGGCGTGAAGCGTACGTCCCTACAAATTAAAAAACAAACGTTATAGTCATCTTTTCCTGTTATGACTGCAATCAAGATTAACTTTAACAAAATCCTCAAACTTACAGATAGTCAATTTTACCAACTATGCCAAGATAATCCTGAAGTTAAATTTGAGCGCAACGTTAGCGGGGAACTTATTGTCATGTCACCAACAGGAGGAGAAACTGGAAATCGGAATTCAGAAATTAATGCGGAGTTTGTTATATGGAACCGCCAAACAAAACTCGGTAAAGTTTTTGACTCCTCTACCTGTTTTAAACTCCCTAATGGTTCTGATCGTTCTCCTGATGTATCGTGGATCAAATTAGAGAGATGGAACGCTCTAAGTGATGAACAGCGAGAGAAATTTCCTCCCATTGCTCCAGATTTTGTCTTAGAGTTAATGTCCCCATCCGATAGTTTAAGCGAAACTCAAGCCAAAATGAGAGAATATATCGATGCAAAAGTCAGATTGGGCTGGTTAATTGCTCGCAAAACCCGCTATGTCGAAATCTATCGTTTAGGGCAACAAGTCGAAGTCTTAAAAGCAGGAGACACTTTATCTGGAGAAGACGTATTACCAGGTTTTGTCATGAATCTGGAGATTTTGTGGTGAAAAACTTAGAAAAGATATTTAAATTTTTGTAATAATTATTTACACATTTATCAGGATTGTATTTCAGTTTGTAACTGTTTTCGTATCCCCGAAGACTATTCCTTTAGACTGAATTTTTATAGAAAACTTTTGGGATAAGAAAATGCATTCAATAAATATTTGCCACGAATTTGTTGTTGCTGTTTCTTTTTTGGCTTGTATTACTGGTTTATTTTTACTATGGGATGGTCAACCCCAAACGAATGAAGCCGAACAAACAGAAAAGATTTTATTTAGAATGAGCTTTTCTTACTGGCTAGTTTACTGTGTTGCTTTTGGCACCCAGAAAATCATATTACCCGATTGGGACATCATGCTAATGACCTTAAAAATAACTGCTACTTTGTCATATTTCTTAACGTTTTCTTGTATTGTCAGCCTCCCGCTTCATAAATTGGCAGTACATCATGTTCAAGAATAATGATCTAGTGATTACTTTTTCATAGCAAGTGCGATCGCTGCTTCAAGTTGCTCCTGCTCTAAATTCGTCAATATAAATACCTCTTGCACTGTTTTGCCTTCACGCGCAATGACCTTAAAACCGCCTCGGATAGGTACAGATATGCGCAACTGTAAAATTGGCGAGTGATTTTTCACTCGCCCAATGACTCCTGGTGTAACGGTTTGAATACCGTCGTGTTGCACCAAACGTTCTAAAACAGGGATGAGGTTACGAATGTGGGTTGAGTGGTTCCAAACAAGTCTACCTTCTGTCTTCTTGCCCATTATGATTAAGCCGCCTCTAAAGGAGCCATAGTCAACCCTGCGCGCCGCAGCTGCTGATGGTATAATTCTGCTGCTTCTTGAGGACCAACCCAAACAATTGCTTGACCTTCATAGTGTACTTGGTTTGTGAGATCCCAAGCGCGATCGCTCGTCATCCCAGGAATATACTTCATCAAACATTCAGCAACGTGCTGAAATGTATTAAAATCATCGTTCAAAACAATCACCTTATAATTAGGATAGGGCTTGCGGGTAACTTGTTTAGACTGTTCAGGAGCTACAGTTGGTGCTGTCGCCATCCCGTAAACACCTACTGAAAGTCTGGTAATCATAAACACTTAAGAGGTAGATTTTCACAAAATAAGACTACAAATAATAAGTTTAGTCGATAGTGAATCGTTGAGATTAAAAATGGGGCATAGGGCATGGCGCATGGGGTGGAGTAGAAGAATTACATCATTGGTTAATTCTTTGTAGAAAGGAAGGTCGATACTGCTGAATTAAGTCTTTTGTTCCTGCCATAACCTATGCCCCATGCCCCATGCCCCATGCCCTATGCCCCATGCCCCATTACTCTTACTTCCACCCTTCCCAGTTTTCGTTAAAAATCGATGTATCAGGGAAGGCGGTGGGGTTGGCGTTGTTTTCTAAGATTCGTTTGAGATTTTCTAATTGTGGTTCTGGACTCGGTAAATTATCTATTAGTTGGTAAGGCGCTATTCCATTTTTGAGAGCAAAAGCGGCTGTTGTACCTGCTGCTGCACCGGCAGACCATTCAAAAGAGTGTACTCTATAAGCAGCAGCAGCAACGTGACTGGTGGCAATGCTTTTTCCACCTACTAGCAAATTGTCGATTTTCTGGGGAATCATAGCCCTCAAAGCAATTTGGAAAGGATATGCTTGTCCAGAGCCACGTTGTTCACCACTGCGTGCTGTGTTACCAGGTGCTTCTGGGGGGCTTTTGGTCATGCAGGGATGGAAGTCTATGGCGTAGTGACCAATACCGATAGAATCAGGGAAAATAGTAGAACGAGTCCTTCTTGCTGTATTTTCTGGACTTTTCTGCCCAGAAATCACTGAGGTTCCTTCTAAACCAGCTAATGCGGCTTTTAAGCGGCGATAGTCATCTGATGATAGTGCTTTACGGTAATATTCATCGTTGTAGTTGCGACGAGAAATATCTATTTCCCAGATAGTGAAACCATTAGGGGCTCCCCAACTAGGACGTCCAATCACACGTCTTCCTTCTCGCATGTAGGGATATTTCGATAATCCATGCACTGTCCCCATTGGGGAATTTAATCCTGATAAAAATTTGATATTGGGTTCTGGTTGTTTGACTCCATCTCCTAGTTGGGAATCTGTGGTTCCAGCAAAAAGCCAGTAAAAGTAGCCTAAAGCATTTTCTTCAGCTTTACGTAGACTTTCTGTTCGCAGTCCACCCATCCAAGCTCCTGGCTTTAACTGCCCAGTTGCTTCAAGTTGTTCCCGGGTGTAAATTAAGTTATCTTCAGCCGTTCCTGGACGGTAGTCGTTTCCCCAAGTCCAGTTTTGCATGGAGATTTCCCCTGGCTCAGGAGATGTAAATTGAAGACCACCAAATTTCATTGGTTTTCCCTGTTTAGGGCTCCATATCCGACGATAAGAAAACACTAGGGGATAGCTTGCTAATCTCTTTAATTCATAGCTATAATACGGGGCATACTGTGAATAAAATGGGGGTTCCGTGTTTTTTTGCGGTTCCTTGGTAGCCTCCATTGCAAAAGTGTAAGTAAAACCTTGAGTACAGTAAGGATCGTTGTTAGTACTAGAAGAAGAAGGCTCTAAGTAAGAAACACCATCAATGCCAAGGCGGTAAGGAACATCCGCAAGGCCGATGATTTCTCCAGTTTCACTCGCGTCTACCACATACCATTTGGGTGAACCCTGAGATTGCTTGGGAACGAAGCTAATAATGGTTTTGGTGAACTGAGAAGAGTTTTCGTAAGTATAACTGTCTTCTATGGTTTGAGATAATGGCAAAGTGTTGAGTGGTGGTGCGCCCTTAGCAGGTTGATGTTGGATTGCGATCGCACTTTCAATGAGTTTGCCGTCAGCGCTTTTTTCCAATTCCTTAATAACTGTATTTGGGAACCATTGCAATTTCCCTTTACCTCGCTTTTCAGCCTCCTTCAACATAGAAGTCAAGATTTCATGACCATCATGAGGTAAAAAACAAGACTCGCTTACCCAACAGTTACCAGGGTTGAGTTTACCGTACTTACGTTGAATGCGCTGGCGTAGTTCTAGGTAGCCGCGAGAGTAGAATAGTCGCGATCGCTGAGTTGGTCGTTCATCTAGGGCAGATGTTCCCTGAGAAGAAATTTGTCCTCCCAACCAGTCGGTAATTTCCGTAAGGCAAACCGTTCGCCCTGCAAGTAAAGCTTCGTAAGCAGTAGCAACACCAGAAAGTCCACCACCCACCACAAGGATTTCACAATTTACTGTTTTGTCGGCAGTTCTTGGGGGTGTAGCATTTACAGACAAAGGTCTCACAAAAGTTGAGATGAGAAAAAGACTAATTAGCAATCTGTGTCGCTTCATATTCAGCAAAGTTCCGTTCAACTCCAGTTTTTACTCCTCTTAATACCCACTACAACCAAACAATAGTTATTGTTTGGGGGATAAAATGACCCTACTACTTGACGACTTATAGTTACGTTTAGTTACCTTTTGCACAGTCAAATTAGCAAGACTACTTTACACTTCTTTGCGCAACTTTAATACTAAGATGGTTAACTTATGAGCTGTTGCGTATTTAATTTGTATAGAGGACGCGGGCAAGATGCCCGGACTACGATTCCAGACAAAATATTCAAATGAAGTATGGATACCGATCCTGCTAGTGTAAATTATTAATTGTGTTAAGAGCGTGGGTATCCTAAGTGCAGAGAAACAGGTATACAGGCAGCAGGGAGGGTAGATGGGAACGAAGCTAAAAGCAGTAGTTGGCCATAGTAATGATCCAGACACAAAGGTGGCGATCGCAGAAGTTATAGAACAATGCTTGACTGCCTTGGATAACACCATTCCCCAGGCTGGGATTTTACTAGCTGCCCTAGATTTTGACCATGCTGAAATCTTACGCTGTATTCATCAAACCTTCCCGAACCTTCAATTAATTGGTGGGACAACGAGTGGTGAAATGTCCTCGGTTTTAGAGTTTGAGCAAGACTCTGTCGTCTTACTTCTACTTTGTTCAGATGAAATAGAATTTTACACGGCAGTTGGGTATCACGTTTCCTCAGATCCTGTGGCGATCGCCCATGAAACGGTTCAAGCTATTCAAGCACAAACCCACCAACCAGTCGCCTTATGCATTACAACACCAGAAAGCCTAACCACAAGTGGAGTTTTAATTCTCCAAGGGTTGCAGCAGGCTTTAGGGACACAAGTCCCTATAATTGGTGGTACCACTTGCGACCAATGGCAGTTTAAGCAAACCTACCAATTTTTTGGTCAAGAAGTTTTAAGCGATGCTCTGCCGATTCTGTTAATATCAGGTCCAATACTTTTAGGTCATGGGCTATCGACTGGCTGGACACCAATCGGCAAAAAAGGAATAGCCACCAAAGTTTTAGGGAATGTCCTTTATGAAGTAGATGGACAACCTGCTTTAGAGTTCTATCGAGATTATTTAGGCGACATCCCCCCCACTCCAGCCTATCGGTTAGCTGTCTTTGAACCCAATCGAGACAGTTGGTACATGAGAACCTCGAACGGGGCTTATAACGAAGCCTTTGGCAGCATTAGCTTTTTTGGGGATATTCCGCCCCTGTCTGAAATTCAAGTTGTGGGAGCAGATCGAGATAGAATCGTGGACTCAGCTCGACTGTCAATGCGGCAAGCGCTTGAGCATTACCCTGGAACTCAGCCAACTGTAGCATTATTGTTATCCTGCACAGGAAGAATCCATGTGCTAGGAACTAGAACTAAACAAGAGTATCAAGTCTTGCAGGCTGAAATGCCTGCTGGCGTAACTTGTGCGGGTTTTTATACTTATGGGGAAATTGCACCCCTGCAACCCAATGGTGAAGCGCAATTTCATAATGAAACGTTTGTGACTCTACTCTTAGGAGTGGAGTAATCCATCATGGATAATCTGTCTGTTAAGGAACTGCAACAACGGATAAAGGACTTGGAAAAGCAGAATCGCTTGTTGCGTAAAAAACTCGAGCGATCGGAAGCCAATCGGGTGGCGTTAGAAAACACCTACGAAATTCAATCAAAGTTAGTTAACCAAGTTATTCAAGGGTTAGAAAAATCCCAAGCAGAGGCACAAACCCGTAGTCAGGAGCTAGAAGAAGCATTCAACAATCTGCAAATGATGCAAGCAAAACTGGTGGAATCTGAAAAGATGTCTGCCTTAGGAATGTTGGTAGCAGGTATTGCCCATGAAATTAATAACCCCATGAGCTTTATTGCTGCCAATATCAGTTATGCTTATACCTATGTACAGAAATTAATAGATTTACTGAACCTCTACCAGGAGGTTTACCCTCAGCCAGATAGCAAAGTTACAGATCTAGTTAAAGATATAGAACTGGAGTTCCTTGTTCAGGATTTGTTCAAACTTTTGAATTCAATGCAGATAGGCAGCGATCGCATCTGTAAAATTGTCTTAGGATTACGCACATTCTCCCGATTGGATGAAGCAGAATATAAAGCAGCCGATTTGCATGAAGGCTTAGATAGTACGTTGATGCTCCTGCAACATCGGTTAAAATCTGCCGGGGCGCATCCCAGCATCACCGTTGTCAAACACTATGGTCAGTTGCCTCAAATTCTTTGTTTCGCAGGGCAAATGAATCAGGTGTTTATGAATATTTTGGCTAATGCGATCGATGCCATTGAAGAACTTTACACCAAACGAACACGACATGAAACCCAGCGTAACAGCGGTTGTATCACAATTAGTACATCTATAGTTGATTCACACTGGGCGGAAATTGTCATTGCGGATAATGGGTTGGGTATGTCTGAAGAGGTTCGGCACAAGATATTCAATCCCTTCTTCACAACGAAACCTGTTGGTAAAGGAACAGGTATGGGTTTGTCGATCAGTTATCAGATTATCGTTGACAAACACGGGGGTAAATTGGATTGTTTCTCTAAAATGGGAGAAGGGACGAAGTTTATTATTCAAATCCCTCTTCAGTGACTTGCAGAAAATAATTTACAGCCGATATGATTTAGCAGTAGTTTCTCCCTCTAGCACTAGTTCGGCTTTGAGAAATGATGTATTCTTCAGAACAGTTCCCTCTAGTAAAGGTTATGTTTTTCAACTAGTTCCTTTTTAACCAAAGATTGGGTTTGCTGATAAGTATAACCACTATTGTTAGTACATTGCATAACAATATTCAGGGTAAGTGAAGAATTTTTGCTATAATATATACACTCATAAAACAACGTGAATCTTTAAGGAAACCAATGAAAAAGGTTACACCAACGGAATTGAGTAAAAATATTGATCTTCTACTGGATGAGGTACTACAAACAGGTATCCCACTAGAAATCAACAAAAATGGAAAATTATTAAAGATTGTTCCTATGGAAAAAAAAGATAAACTTAAAAATTTAACTTTTAAACCTGGTGTTATTCAAGGAGATCCAGATGATTTAGTTAACATCAGTTGGGAGCAGGAGGTTAACATTGATTTATCTTGATACTCATGTAGTAGCATGGCTATATTCCGGTTTGACAGATAAATTAACTAATATTGCTAAAACTTTAATTAATGAGAATGAAGTTTATATTTCGGCAATTGTCTGATTAGAGTTACAGTATTTATATGAGATTAAACGTATCAAAGACGAACCCGATGTGATTATTTCTAATCTATCGGATAAAATTGATTTACAAATATGTAATAAAAACTTTAATGATATTATAAGCATTAGTTTAACAATTAGTTGGACTCGTGATCCTTTTGATCGGATTATTACCGCAAATGCTCTATTAAATAACAACATCTTACTGAGTAAAGACCAAAATATTCTGAATAACTATCCGTACGCAAAATGGTACGACTAGAACTGATTGAAACTAGAAATGCAATTTGGTATTGATTGTGAGTACATCTCAAACCAGTGAATTTGACAAAATTGTCGAACAGCACTTTTGACTGCTTATGCTCGCCAGTCTAGCGACATTCCTTATACTAAGGAAATTGCAGAACTGACAAATGCACAAGAGACTCTAAGTCAATGTTTGTTAATTGTGATTACTAACTTGTAGCTTTTTCTCTTTGGGCTTGTTGCTCTAATTCCGCGCGAAACTGATTGACAACCCGATCCAATCCTACGGAATGGGCTGCTTTAAAAAGAATACGATCGCCTTCTTGAACAAATGTCTTTAACCTAGCAACCAAATCTCCATGGGTTGCGAAACACTCAGACGGGATACCTTCGGCACTATTAGCGATAACTTGTGCATCTTGTCCATCTACCAACACAAACATTGCATCCAGATTCAACTTCTTCACCGTTTCCCCGACTCGTTGATGAGACAAGTGCGATCGCTCTCCCAATTCCTTCATTGCACCCAGTACAGCAACGTGTCGTTTCCCTGGTGTTTCTGCTAACAAATTTAATGCTGCAACCACAGCTTCTGGTGCAGCATTATAAGTCTCATCTAAGATTACCACATCATTTGGTAAAACAAAACGTTGGGATCTTCCCCCTGGCATATCTACTTCTAAACCCGATTTTAGGTGTGACCAATCTATCCCCAAAACCTTTGCTACTGCTAAAGCTGCCATAAAGTTAGTCGCATTGTGACGACCAGGTAAAGGTAAAGGCAGTTGCATTCCTGCGACTTCGACGGTTTCGCTATCAAGCAATTTCCCGTGAATATCGCCACCAGATAACCCATAAGTCAAAACTTTACCTTGCCAAACTTTCGCCGCCGTGGAAATTAATCGCGAATTATCATGATTGAGAATTGCCACACCATCACTTGGCATTTCGGCTAGTAACTCACATTTTGCTTGGGCGATCGCGTCTTCTGAACCCAGTAACTCAATATGAGCCGTCCCCACATTGGTAATCACCCCTATCGTTGGACGAGCTATTTCCGTGAGTTCTGCAATTTGTCCTTTTCCTCGCATCGCCATTTCAATGACGGCGTAGTCATGTTCTGCACCAATTTCCAGCAAGGTTTTCGGTACACCAATTTCATTGTTAAAGTTGGCAAACGTTTTTTTAACTTCTCCCTGGGTGGCTAAAACAGCCGCGATCAGTTCCTTGGTAGTGGTTTTACCCACAGAACCAGTCACGCCAATCACTGGAATATCAAAGCGATCGCGCCACCATCTCCCAATTTGTTGATATGCCTTGAGGGTATCTTTCACCTGCAAAACAGGAAATTGAGGATTTTGGTATTCAAAATCCACTATTGCTGCTAAAGCACCTTTTGCAAACGCCAAGGGTACAAACTCATGTCCATCAAACTTTTCGCCCCGTAAAGCTACAAACACTTCACCTGGCTGAAGGTTACGGGTATCTGTTTGGATACCCTTGCCTAATTGTACTAATGCTTCAGATGATAAGTTTGTTGCTTTGGCACAAAGAACTTCTACTAGTTGACCTAATGTTGCAAAACAAGGCATAATTTCTGATTTAGAAGATTCCAAAATACTAGTGTTGGTTAAATCTCGTACATAAACAGTGCGAGGATAAAAGTCTTTAAATCATATAATTCTTTTGTAAAAATACCAAGTTAACAGAGTTAATTTTTTTATTCTCAATTAAAATAGGATTATTCTCACTTAAAATCAAATTAGTTAAGTGTTTGGGATCAACTCAAACGCTGAATTTTTATATTGATTAGTATCTGCCTCTAACTAGGTGTAGTTCGTCCGGCAATTTCATTGTTCTTTCATTTGATGCCACTCATCCTCAATGCGAACAAGAGTATTTTGGTATATATGAAAGGTGGATATACTGCTTTTCCAAAGTTCTAGAAATTTGGCAACGCAGGAGAATATGTGAAGCATTTATGCAGCTATCAGGCCGCAAAAACTGACTTCAACATTTTTTTGAAAAAATTTTTGTCTGTTATATAACGACTTACTTTCTGGACAAGTTCTGGTGGTTTTGATGGAAATTCTAGATTTAATTTTTTCAACCTATCGTTGGTATCGTCGGTTACGAGGTGGTTTATGGTGGCGGGTAGAAATTCCCCTGTTTGATGGTCCACAAGTTGTTTGGGTACATCACAAGCCAGAGTGTGAGTGCTGTGTTATACAAACAGAACAATATTAGTATATTAGCAGAAGACTACACCGACCTGATGGGCGGTGTAGGAATGTCACGAGACCCTGATATTGTTCATCCCCTGTGTTTAATCAACATTACTTGTACGATTTGTGTAGCAAGCTCTCCTGGAATATCCAAGGCTTGATACAAATCGTTCAAAAAGTCCTTTTCTTCTTGAGTCACGATCCCATCAGCTAATACTAGGTCTGTAGCCACCGCAAAAGCTGCTTCCCGTAAGTTGTAGGGTAAGGATTCTTTAGCTGTATTAAACAAAATGTCGAGTCCTTGACGCCTTAAAATCGTCAACAGTCTATCGAACATTCTATTCATCACATCATATGGATAACTTCTAAAAAGCTTCATCCGAGACAGAGCTGAATAAAGAATTCTTGTCTCCTCTTCAGAAAGATAACCGTCTGATGCTGTTGCAGCGAGGGTGATAGCAGCGAAAGCCTCCGCAGGATTGAGCGCCTCTTGCACTTGGGTTTGTGAAACCAAAACTTTATCAAATAGACTCATTGTTGTTTGCTCCTTTATTTATGTCTCAGTCGCGATACAGCTAGCCACACCAGATGGACTCTAGGTAATCCTGCAACGCTGTGAAACTTTCTATGTTTAGTGTTCCCAGGATTTTTTCCACGCGAACATTTCTAATAAATAGAGCTTGACAAAAAGTCGATTGTGTGAATCAAGAAGGAGCGAATCGCTTATGCAGAAGTGAACTTATCCTCCAGGGAGTCGTTTTGCGTCTACACCAACGTTTGTTTTTTCTATTGTTTCTATTACCGCCAATCCTATACCGGAAACTGCAATCAGCAGGAATATAGACCCTAAAAAGGCTTGGACAAGCATCCGCAAAGCATCATCGAAAAAAATGTAGGTTGTCATTGCTTTATCTTCTGAACTCAATTGTGCTAGGACTATATGTTTCTTCACACCCTATTAGCTAAATTCCGTTTAGAAACCCCTAGCATTTGCATCTTAACAAAACTTTAGCTCTTTAAAAACTAGGCTTAGATTTTTTCTTTTTGAAGTTTAGATAAACTTTCTTCATAGTTGTATCAGATAAATTACGGAATTTATCTACTGGTAAATACGGCTTCCAAGTGAAGTCACGTAAGCGTTATCCGTTAGTTCAGTAAGTATAATTACATCCAGTATATAACTGACTATAGTAAGGTGGAGAAATTACCTATTATTAAACTATGACTAAATTATCTATACAATCGCTATTTGGATATATTCCTAATCAACTAAAGGCTTTTTTAAACCAAAATCATTTGTTCTTAAATGTAGAGATTTCCACAAGTCGTCTCTTTTTGAGACCAATCTCAATGAGATACAAATCGGAGATTTACCGAGAATTTACTGATGAAATAACTACTTATATGTATCCTCGTCCACCTAAAAACATTTCTGAAGCAGAATCCTTTGTCAAAGATTCAATCATTGGAATGAAAAGCGAGAGTCACTTAATAGTTGTGATTCTCAAGAAAAATTCTCAAGAATTTTTGGGGTGTGCAGGAATCCACAAAATAAGCAGTAATTACCCTGAACTAGGTATTTGGTTGAAAAAATCAGCACATGGTAACGGCTACGGATTTGAGACGATAAAAGCCCTCAAAACATGGGCTGAGGAAAACTTACATTACAAGAATCTTGTATACCCAGTTGATAAAGAAAACATTCCCAGTCGCAGAATTCCCGAAAAACTAGGTGGAATAATTGTCCGAGAATATAAAAAGACTAATTTGAGTGGAAAAGTTTTACAACTTGTCGAGTATGAGATTCCTAATCCTGCCAGGGAATGAGTTAAATTCAGCTTCCTGAAAGAGTTTAAGGGGTTGCGGACGAGGGTTAAGTGCATAAGTTGATTTCACTAATACCTATTTAGAATGCAGAAGGAAGACTTATGTTCTCTGGTTTCAAATCCGGAATGTTAACTTTTTACAGTCAAAAAGAAAAATTACGAAAAATAATCTTCTCAGCTTGTATTAATGGTAGAAAATCAGCAAATTACTTACAAATCATCAGTAAAGTGAAAAAAATATTAATTTTATCAGCCAATCCAAAGAACACAAATCACCTACGCTTGGACGAAGAGGTACGGGGAATTCAGGCAGCTCTAAAACAATCGCAAAATCGAGAACAGTTTCAAATTGTTACGTTTCTGGCTGTGCGAGTTGAAGATTTGCGTCGTGCTTTGCTGGAACATCAACCAACTATTGTTCATTTTTCGGGACATGGTTCTGGAACTGAAGGTTTAGCATTGGAAAATAATTCAGGGCAAATGCAACTAGTAAGTACAGAATCTTTAGCAAGGTTATTTGGGTTGTTTCAGAGCCAAATAGAGTGTGTTTTCCTCAACGCCTGTTATTCGCAAGCCCAAGCTGAGGCAATTCACCAACATATTGATTATCTGGTAGGCATGAATCAAGCGATTGGAGATGTCGCAGCGATTGAGTTTGCTATTGGATTTTATGATGCGCTGTTTGCTGGCAGACCCTATGAAGAATGTTTTGAAGTTGGTCGTGCTTCTATTGACTTACAAGGTATTCCAGAATATTCAACCCCACAGCTTAAAGCAAGACAGCGGTCTTTTTTTCATCTTAAAGACAATATAAAGGAAGGCAAACAATCAGAACTTGAAAGTAAATTACCCCAGACTATGACACAAGAAAGGCCTCCGCAATCAATTGTTATCAATGGTGGTAGTCATTCAGGACAAATAGGACAAGCTGGTAATAACCTAAATCAAAATCAGTCCAACACTCAGGGTAGTCTGGAGGAAGAATTATCCCCTATAGAGATTGTTGAACTAATAGAAAAAATTCAATCTTTATTTAATTATTCAGATTTACCTGACAAGCAAAAGAAACAAGCTCTTAAACATATAGACTACGCGAAAGATGCAGTTCAAGAAGAAAAACCAGACAAAAATACTGCAGCAACAAGTTTACAGAAAGCAACCCAAACTCTGAAAGAAGCTAATGAAACTTTAGGTGCAGGTCAAGGGATTTGGCAGAAGTTAGAACCAATAGCAAAACAATTAGCTCCTTGGTTAGGAATTGCAGTAAAAAGTCTTGTTTTACTTCCTTAAGATGATGCTTTAAAAGTTTATTCAAAAATTAAATCCATGAGAAAAATTTACAAGAATCTATAAAATTAATGTTTTTTATTGGTTCCTGTGTACAAACATTTTCAACAAATTCTCTTAGCGAATAGCTTTTAAAACATCATCCTCATAAATCTTTTTACAACATAGATCAAACGAGGATAGATTATGGATAACAAGCCTTCTTCCAATAATTCTCAAAAAATTGAAACTCGCGATACTAGAGTTGACGGTCAAATAGGACAGGCTGGAGGTAACTTGACTCAGATACAATTAGTAGTCAAATTTTTTAAATTGTTATCTGAGCAAGCTTTAAAGGGTTCTATAGTTGGTGTTGCTATTGGTTTGTCCGTGATGTTCATCAGTCCTATCATCTTATATCCAATTTTTAAAGACTATACAGTATCAGCTAAATGTGCAGAATTTATCTCTGCAATTTTTGTTGGCTCGTATTGTTATTTATTTTGTGGTAATCACATCAGTCGTAAATCGCATAAGATTTTCTTAGCAGTATTAGCGGGAGTTGTAACTTGGTTTATATTACCATCTGTTCGCGAAGTTTTTCTTCCAAAAAATCAGGGAGTTTACCAACAAATAAATGACACAATTAGCTATTCAATCAGCTATGCTATTATTTGTGTATTAGCTGGTGGTGTTATAGAAACAATAGCAGCAATAATCTACAAAAAGCCCGGCAAAGATATATCACAGTAAATAAAGCGAAGTGAATCAGGTAATAGTGGGGTTTCTAAACTTATGATTGCTATCTTAATAACATCTCATTCCTTTCAAGTAAAAAAAAAATCATTATTGATGAGAGTGATATATTTTTTAATTTTATTATTAAGTACATTCTATTTCGTAATATTGTCCAATTCAGGAGACATTGGTTTAGCCAGCGCTAAAAACAGCGAAAAAACCTTTGTTGGCTATTACCAGAGTTGGTCAGAGCCATGGACAAGTAGTCCACGACAAATGCAATTAGCAAATATCGCTCCTTATGTGAATAAAGTAATTGTATCTTTTATGCAGCCTGATGCGAGTTATAAAAAGGGTAGCTATAACTTTACTGGAACGGGGCTACAATTCTCCCTAGATGGCAAAGTAGTAAAAGATGCAATTGCCTTGTTAAAAGAACGTAACCGCAACACTAAAGTATTGGTGGCAGTAGGCGGACAAACTTATACAAATTTTGCTCAGATAAATCCTCAAACAATTGCTAATATTGTCAAGGACTTTGGGTTTGACGGTGTTGATGTTGATTATGAATCTAACAGTGTAAAATGTTCATCCTCAAATGGTCAGGTTTCCTGTACCTCTGATGCAGAATTTCGTCGCGTTGTCAGGCAAATTCGCCAAGTTCTGCCCAAGCCTTACTTGGTAACAGCGGCGGTATGGAGTATTGGTGCTTATGGTGAAGGAAAATGGACGAATGCTCAACCCCAAGGCGAGAAGACAGGTATGACGCTTAATTTGCTGCGTTCACCTGAAAGTAAAATGATTGACCAATTGCTTGTTATGTCCTATGACGCTGGTATCACTTACAACCCTCAAGAAGCCTTAGCAGCTTATCAAAACTATTTTAAAGGCAAAGTAGTTATGGGAGTGCAAGTACCGCCAGAAGCTTGGGGTGGGAATGTTTACACATTAGCAAAAGTTCGTAATTTGGCACAGACTGTTGTTGATAAGAATGCTGCCGGGCTGATGCTATGGAGTCTACAAAAGAAACCAGAAGGAATATCATCAGACGATAATCCCACGGCTGAAATGATAGCAAAAACAGCCTGTCAAGTTTTGTTGCTTGATAATTGCCAACAGCCACTATTTAGCTTCCAGAAAGTGGGAATATCTGTACATCAGTAGCAGCTAATCGGTAGGGGCTTTCAAAGATGTCAGAGATTACGAGTTACTGCCAGAAACTTCCGAGACGTTTATTTATCTTGCCATGAGCCTTATTATGGTGAGGCGGTTGGCATAAAAACTTGACACCTCAAAAGTTTTCGAATATCCTCTAACATACGCTACAACTCTAAACATTTCTCAATGGTAGCTAAAACTGATTGAGAAAGTGTTGGTAAGTCATAGCCACCTTCTAAACCAAACAGAATTTTACGAGTGATGTTTAAACAATATTGTGTAAACAGTCCATAATCTTGTGGTTGAAGATTTATGCTTGCCAGAGGATCATCGGCGTTGCCGTCATAACCAGCGCTGACAATGATTAGATCTGGCTGAAAGTTAGACAAAAAAGGTATTACTTTTTTCTCAAAAACTGGTTGATAAACCCCAATATCAGAACCTGGGGGAAAGGGCAAATTTAGCACATTGTCATGAAAGCCGCGTTCTGTGGCTTTACCTGTACCAGGATAACAGGGGTACTGATGCAAAGAACAATAGGCAATTTGCGGGTTATTCTCAACGATCGCCTGAGTACCATTACCATGATGTACATCCCAATCCAGGATCGCGACGCGGTTTATGTTTGGTTGTTTCAGTGCATAAAAAGCAGCGATCGCCGCATTGGAGAATAAGCAAAACCCCATCCCCGCGTCATGTTCGGCGTGATGTCCAGGTGGACGCGATAATACAAAAGCTGGATTTTGAGATTCGATCACAGCATCAACACCATCTAACCAAGCACTAACGGCTAATAAGGCAACATCATAACTGCGGGTCGAAACAGGTGTATCGCTATCTAAATAACCACCACCATTCAGAGCAATTTCGTGAAGTTTGTAGATGTAGCGCTGAGAGTGGGCTTTTTCAACGAAAGATATTAAGTCTCTTTCTTCCGGTGAAGTGGGCGATCGCCATTCTATTTTGTCAGCAAATACACTCTCTTTAAGAGCATTGGCGATCGCCGTCAAGCGTTCTGGTTTTTCTGGATGGTAGTACCCAGTATCGTGATCTAAAAATTCATCTGAATAAATGACTGGTAACATAATCTAGTTATAGAAAACAGAACACTTTTTATTCTTGTAAGTTTAAAGTATATCGAGCTTCCTCTAGGACACTCCCCTTTTTTATGAGCCGCAAAGACACAAAACAACGATTGGATGTTTTATTGGTAGATTTGGGTTTGTGTTCCTCTCGTCAGCAGGCGCAGAGGTTAATTCAGGCGGGGGAAGTGACTGTTGATGACATGGTGGTTGATAAGTCAGGGACTGAGGTTGATGTTTCGGCTCAGATTCAGATTAAAGAGCGATCGCGTTTTGTTTCCAGAGGTGGGGAAAAGTTAGCAAAAGCGCTCAATGAATTTGCTATTTCTGTCGAAAACCGCATTTGTTTAGATGGTGGAATTTCTACAGGGGGTTTTACTGATTGTTTGCTGCAAGCTGGGGCAAAAAAGGTTTACGGTGTTGATGTTGGGTATGGACAAGTTGATTGGCGTCTGAGAAATGATCCTAGGGTGATTTTACACGAACGTACCAATCTACGTTATCTAACCCCAGGTGAATTATATGCTGATGCTGAGTTGGCTGATTTTGCCGTGGTCGATGTTTCGTTTATTTCATTAACTAAAATCTTACCTGCTCTGTGGCAACTACTGCAATCACCTCGCGAAACAGTTTTGTTAGTAAAACCACAGTTTGAAGTGGGCAAAAATCGCGTTGGGAAAAAAGGCGTTGTGCGTGATTCTCGTGACCAAGCAGATGCTATTTTCCAGGTATTACAATCTGCGCACGAGTTAGGATGGTATTATAAAGGTTTAACGTGGTCGCCTATAACTGGTCCTGCTGGGAATATTGAGTATTTACTGTGGTTGGGGATGGAAAGCCAAATTCAACCACCTGATTTGAATATGATTAGTCTAGTTACTGAAACTGCTGCTGCTGAACTCAGTTAAGGAGATATGCTGAAAGCAGCAGCCCGCTTTTCCCTGCAGGACGCGGTATCATTCGCCCCAAGCACTCAAAAATTCTACTTGATTGCGCATTTCTTCTGCTGACTTCGTAGATATTAATCTTAAAAGACGACGCATTTGTTCGCCTATTGAATAGTTTTGTTGTCCTAAAATAATACTCATCTTTGAGTATCAGCTTTCTGGTAATATTGTTTTGCCAGCTGTTCATAAGCTTCTTGTTCTGCTGCTATATCCTCATCTATTTGTTCTCGATTGGCGTGATAATGAGTTAATGCAGCATAAACTTGTGTTATCGTCAAGTGATTCAATTTCCTGGCAATTTCCTCGGCACTGTAGCCTTGATTATATAAGCCAGCAACTCTACGAACAGATGTTCCTGTCCCAGCAATGATAGGACGTCCTCCATGAAGTTGGGGGTTAGTAGTGATTAATGTACTAATGTCAGTGAAGGTTGCCAATATCAACTCCTTTGGAAAGATTTTACTGTTATTCGATACATAGTGATTAGTTTCATTCTAAGCTTCAAGATAGCCGCCTCGACGTTCTGCAAGTTCCTGTTCGATTTCTTCTGAGTTCAGCAATCGCATTCCAGAGGCTATTGCTCGGTTACGAATTTCCCACAGTTGTTTGGCTAAAGGGGTTTGTGGAGTGTATTCGGATTCTGGCTCTACGCCCTCAGGCTGAGATTGTAGCTCTTCAACGAACTCTAAAACCTGCTGCTGTTTTTGAGGTGTGAGTTTTCGCCAACGTTCAAGAATCTGTTCTTCCGTTACCATTTCGTAGCTATACTAAGGTGTAATGTTATTATTCTCTCTTCTATTTTAGAAAGTCGAGTAGAGTCTAAGTCTGAAGTTGCTGCATCAAACCCGCTGTGTCAGAAACAGACCAATGCTCAGCAATTTTACCATCTTGAAAACGATCAATCCGAATCGCGGACATTGAAACCGTCTTACCTGTTGGCGGAATGCCGAAGAATGTTCCGCTATGCTTGGCTGTTAATGTTATGTAACTAACAACTCTATCTCCCTCAGCGATTTGCTGAATAATCTCAATCTGGGTATTAGAGAATGCGGAGAAATCAGCCATGAACGACTCATGATAAAGCACTAGTGCATCAATACCACGATTATCTGCCCCTGGCATCGCATAGTTAATACAATCCTCTGTCCAGAAGTCTTTCAACGCAGCCAAGTTTTGAGCTTTCCAAACTATGTCGATAAAGTTCCGTATTATGTGCTTGTTTTTCTCAGTATCGGTCATCAGCTTGTGTTGCTTAAGTATTGTTTCTCAGTATATCGATGTTTTGTAGACGGGGGGAAACGGCTTCAGTGTTGCCTATCTCAAGCATGAAATCAGCTAGAATCAGAAAATATAAAAATTTTAGGTAGAGTAAATAGTTATGTCTGTGCAGTACTCAATCGAACAGATTTCTATCAACTTGAACAAAATTATTCAAGAAGTTGAACAAGGTACACAAATCGAAATCACCTAGCAGGTTAAACAAATCGCTGTCATTATTTCAATGGAAGAATATGAAAAATTACTGAAGAAAACACCCAACTTTGGTGAATCCATAGAACGATTCCGTGAGGAATATAATGTAGAAGCAGCAGAAATAAACCCCGATGAAATTTTTGCTACGGTGCGGGATAAATCACCAGGACGGGAGGTATTTCTTAAATAGAAAACTGGTTTGTCATGTGAACCGAGAAACGAACTCCCTTCAATGAATTCATCTAAAAGTATTAGTATTCTTCCCTGGAAATTCACCTAATTCTTGCCGTAAGCGATACAGAATTGTATTCGGTTCTACTTCAGAGAGAATCTCTTGAATGACTGTACTAACTCCCAACTGTCCCCAAGAGCAGCCTTTTTCGAGATAAACTTGTGCTGCTTTACCTACAGCGTAGACTCCGTAACCAGCAATACCGGCTTGAGCGATCGCACTTCCTGCATAAGCTGTGATATTTGTAGGATTTTCACCACTTGCTATAGCCGTTGCACTCTTACCCAAACCTAAGAATGCACCACTGGCTAATTCCCCTAACAGCAAACCGCCAGAACTGAATAAAATTGTTTTCAAAATTTTCCCCGCTTCGTAGCCAGTCATTGGCAAACCATACAAGCGTGCTAAAGAACGAATTAAAACTAAATCTGCTAGTGTCCCCCCTAAAACATCTAAAAAGGGGATAGGGTTGAGCGCGATCGCCAAAGCTTTGTATTTGGTAAATTGCCAGATGAGGTTGTCTGCTTCCGAAGAACGTAGGTACAGGGTTTTTTTTGCGATCGCCTGTTCTGCTTCCCGTGCTTGAACAAGTGCATTTAACGCAAGAAGCGATCGCCCTTCGCGATTGAGAATTTTCAGAATTGTTTGTTGAAGTTCCTCTATCTGCGGCGGCGGTGTTTCCCATTCATAAGATACATTACCATCAGCCCATTCAACGCGGACTTCCATTTGTCCTGGTTCCGCCGCCACCATAACAATCTCATCAGGTTGTAAAGGCTTGGCAAATTCCTCATCTACCGCCGCTCCTAACTGTTGCAAATTCTTATAGATGGCTTCTTTATCTGTATCTGGGTATAAGTCTATTTTATTAAAAACTAAAATTATTGGTTTTTGTGACTTTCGTAATTCACAAAGCGCTTGATACTCAGTGCGTGTAATATCACCAGACACGACAAACAAAATCAAATCTGCCTGTTGTGCGACTTCCCGCGCCATTTGTCCTCGTATTTCACCTGCTATTTCATCTAATCCAGGTGTATCAATTAATTCAACTTGTACTTTCCCACCAGGATTCCAGCTTACGGAACGAGGGTATTGAGTCACACCGTGAAGTGGACCAGTTTGTAAAATCTTTTGTCCTAACAACGCATTTAACACTGCTGACTTACCACGACTCACTAACCCAAAAGCAGCAATGCGAATCACATTATAGTCTAGCTTATTCAGCGTCGCTGTTAAAACCTCCAACTCAGGTTTTACCAAACCTGCTAATTGTAAATTTGATTGCGACTGTCCTGGTTTGCGAAGATTACCGTACCAAGAGACTGCAACGCTTAGACTAGCACGAGCACGATTTAAGTGGGTTTGTTGTAAGTTACGCAAGGCAATGGGCATGGGGCATGGGGCATTGGGCATGGGGCAGGGGGTATCTACTCGCTCCTCTGCTCCCTAGCACCTTCCATAATACTATAAACAGGAGTCAGGAGTCAGAATACAGGAGGAGCCACTGCGTTGGGCGGCTTTGCCGACTTGAAGCACGTGGCGTTCAGAATACACCACCCATAAAGGGATGCTGTTTTAGCACTCATTTTCAATCCCTATCTCGTCCATAAGGCACGAGGTTTTACCCAACTCTATTCATTCTGACTCCTGACTCCTGACTCCTGAATTCTTCTTGATAAATCATATTGAAATCTTCTCCGGAGAAGAGTACGGAGAAGATGTCAAGGTTTTTGGAGGTAAAAGCGTGTAATGACAACTTAGAATTGCTGCACTTTAGTTGTTATTACACTCTTGACGAAAAGGGTTTACACTGGTCAGTTAGCTGCCCCTATTAGCGAGTAAAGTTGATTTTTAAGAGGTTTTCAAGGTATTCACCTACTTTATTTTTGGGACTGCGATCCTTGATAATTTGATGGTAGGCAGCTTCGTAACCATTAACCATTTGGGTGATGCTAAACCTGTTTTCTACATATTCTCGGCAGGTTCGGCGATTTAGTTCTAGGGCTTTGGGAATCATTGTTGCCATTTCTTCGTAACTCTGGCAGACAAACCCTGTTTTGCCGTGATCTATGACTTCTGGGACAGAACCTAAATTGATACCAATCACAGGTGTACCAGTTGCCATTGATTCTATCATTACCAAGCCAAATGGTTCTCGCCAGGTAATCGGGAAGAGAGTAATAGCTGCATTGCCCATTAGTTCACTTTTTTCAGCATGGTTGACTTCGCCGAGGAACTCTATTTGCTTACCATCTATATAAGGGGCAATCTCGTTGTCAAAAAACTCTTTATCTACTGCATCAACTTTTCCAGCCATTTTTAGACGGAAACCAGAAAGCCTTGCTATGGCGATCGCATGTTGTGGTCCTTTTTCTGGTGAAAAGCGTCCCAGGAATGCCATATACGGCGGATCATGGGGTTTTTCCACAAAAGCATATTCTTCTGGGTTAATACCGTTGTAAACAGTACTGACGTAATTCAGATCTGCTTGCCGTTGTGCGTTACTGATACTGATGTATGGTTGCGTTGAATACCGAGTGAACATTTCAATGCTGTCTCTGGTGAAGCTACCGTGCAGAGTATGCACTGTAGGCGTCGATACCAGACTCGCCGGAGGCAGTGCCCCCATTCCTACATGGGAGTGTATTATATCGAATTCCTCAGCGCGTGGATACACTAGGCTAGATGCAAGCAGTTCGTACACCATCGGCTCTTGAATAGCTCGCTCCGATGCCCGCACTGAACGGGGGAATACCGCTTCTAACTTAGCCAAAGTTTGCGAATCTCCCGAGGCAAACAAGGTAACATCATGACCTCGACGTACCAGTTCGTCTGTCAAGCGACTCACTACCAGCTCTATTCCTCCATAAGTAGGAGGTGGAACTCGTTCCCACAAGGGGGCTACTTGAGCGATTTTCATTTCTTTGTTTTGGTTCAGTATGTAAATCAGTCGTTGGACATAGGTTGAGGGACTTTAGACCAGAGTACTTAAACCTCCTTTGCTGAAGTTTTTGGTTAACTTTCCCCTTTCAATATCTGCCTCCAAATTTACACCCTTCATTATTTGTGCAGCAAACTTCTATTTTAATACCATTATACATTAACTGGAGGATTTTGTTAATAGAGTTTTACAAATTGGGCATAGGGCATAGCGAATAGGGCATCGGGCATCGGGCATCGGGCATCGGGCATGGGGCATGGGTATCTAGTACTCGCTCCCCTGCTCCTCTGCCCCTCTGCTCCTGTGCTCCTCTGCCCTATTCGCTATGCCCTATGCCCTATGCCCTATGCCCTATTCCTCAACCTCACTAACACGACGGATCTTGCGAATATCGCTCAATTTCTTAATTTGTGCAAAGACTTGCTCTAGTTGAGTACGAGCCTGTATATCTATTCCTAGGTCGATCAAAGCTGGTTGACCAATAGTAGTTTTAACTTGAGCATGGCGTACATTAATTCCTTGATCACTCAAGCGAGACAAAATATCCTTTAAGACTCCTACCCGATCCAAAGCTTCAATCTGGACATTCACAGGGTAGGTTTCTGGACGAGTTGCATTTTCTAGAGCTTCATTCCACGCGACTGTTACTAGGCGATCGCGCTCTACATGCTCCAAGTTATGACACCCGTCGCGATGAATTGAGATTCCCCTTCCTCGTGTCACTACACCACTAATTGGTTCTCCAGGAATAGGATGACAGCATCTTGCTAGATAATACATCAACCCTTCCACCCCAATAATCGGTGAATTAGTAAATTTAGTTGGTGCTGGAGAAACCTTAGATAAAGTAGGCTCTTTTACAGGTGTTTCAGGTGGGAGAGCGATCGGCTGTGGCAATTTCGCTTCTTCTCGCCAACGACTTAGCACTTGGTTCGTAGTAATTCCGCCGTAACCTATAGCCGCGAGTAAATCTTCTACTGAGTGGTAATTGCATCGGTGTGCAACAGCCTGCATCGGTTCTGATTTCAGCATACTGTCAAAACCGGTTTTTCCCACTTCTTTTTCCAACAATTCTCTACCACGAGCAATATTCTGTTCGCGCCGGGATTTCTTATACCATTGGCGAATCCGGTTGCGGGTGGCTGATGAGGCGACAAAGTTCAGCCAATCTAAACTGGGGTGAGAATTTTTGTGGGTAATAATCTCAACTATATCCCCATTTTTTAATGGCGTATCAAGAGTTACTATTCTTCCGTTCACCCGTGCGCCTGCGCAGTGGTTTCCTACCTCGGAGTGAACTCGGTAAGCAAAATCAACAGGAGTCGCGGATTGGGTTAGAGATATCACATCCCCTCTAGGGGTAAATACATATATTTCAGAGCCAAAGATATCGCTATCCAAACCTTCCAAAAAACTATGAACAGCAGCGAGCCCCTGTTCATGAATCACTTTTTTAATATCAGCAAATATATATTCTTCTTTGTTAGTGGATTGGGAGTGTCCAAATTCTTTATACTTCCAATGAGCAGCAACACCGTATTCCGCTTGAGCATTCATTTCATAACTTCTGATTTGAACCTCTAGCCTTTTGTGCATTGGTCCGTGTACAACGGTATGAAGAGAACGATAACCATTTGACTTAGGCGCGGCGATATAGTCAATAAAATGGCTACTATTTCTTCTAGGAGTTTGTGCTGGACGGAATAAACTATGTATGACTCCTAATGCAGCATAGCAGTCTGGAATTGAGTTGCACAGAACTCTAATGCCAAACAAGTCATACACTGATTCAAAACAAGAATTAAAATTACTGTACAGAAACTTGTTAAACTCATTGTATGGTAACTTACTAGGAAGTATCCCCTTACTGTAGCAGTAAAGCTGCTTCATTTTTGCATATATACTGTATATATTTTTGGTTCTACCTGAAACCTCAAATTTATTACCAGTAAAGCCATTTTCTAAAAGTCTGTTTCGTATTTCTTCAATGCAGTGATTCATATACTTCTCTCTCGCTGCGCGGTTTTCAGCAAGAAGAGTCACAATTTTAAAGTATATTTCTGGTTCTAAATCTCTAAATGAAAAATCTTCTAATTTCCATTTAAGATTCCAAAGACCTAATCTGTTCGCTATCGGGACAAAGATTTTGAAAGTTTCTATCGTAAAACTGTCTTTTAAATTTTTTTTCAACCCAACAACACGATTGATATTTTCTAAAATAACTAGTCTATAAACAAGTTCAATCACCAGCGCTCTTATATCTCTGGTTACAACGATTATAAGTCTTCTAAAATTCTCTCCTTCAAAAAAGTTGATACTAGATGTAGGTGTTATTTTAAACTTAGATACACACTTAGATAATATTTTTAGACTTTTTAACAGATTAGAAATATTTGAATTGATATTGACAATCCCTTCTATTTCTTTTTCAATACCAGGAGTAATGATTGTGGAATAAGTGTAAACAAATCCTGCTATAGCTATATTCAAATCTGATGTGAGATTATAGAGTTCCTGTGCAACAAGTTCTACAATATGTCCAATTTCTGTGGAAAAAAAATTTCGTTCTTCTAAGTGTTTTAAAAAAATCAAGAATTCATCATTTACATCTGATCCTTGGTTTTTTATTAAAGCAATTAGGCTAAAGTTGCTACTGATTTTTCCTGAAACTAAGGTCATAAGTCACCTTACCGTTAATCTTCTAATTTTTTATTCCATGAATCTTTAAAATCTATCCTGAGAATATGGCGATAGGTATCTATTCCACTATCGTGGTAGTTAATGTTTCTCTAATTTTACTAAACAACAATCAGAAGATTCAGGATTTATTGAGATTTTTACATCGCTGGTTAAGAGAGACGAAATTCCAACAATCCTTTATCCTCATAATTAAAGAACTTTGAAATCAAGAATGTCTGATATTCTTGCTACTTCTCGAACACATTCATTTAACCTTTCTGCCTCAGTTGATTCAATGCATAAGTTAATTTTGGCAATTCCATTAGTATTTGTTTCAAGGTCGACAGACTGGACATTAATCTTATATTTATAAAATTTTTCTATAATATCTTTTAAGATGCCTATTCTGTCTACAGAAATAAAACTAAATTTAACAATTGGAGGAATATCCTCTTGGAGTAGGGTTGGCTTGGACTTAGTGGCGTATTTAGACTTGTGCCATTTTCTGATCGCATTCTTAGCTTTGTTAGTCGTGACTTGTTTAATCCACCCTAACTTAGGTTCTGCGTCAGTATCTGTAACAATTTCAACTGTGTCACCGTTAGTTAAAATAGTTATTTCATTTACCAATTCACCATTTATTTTTACTTTAGCTAATTTGTTGCCAACATTGGTGTGAATTTTATATGCAAAATCGATAGGTGTTGATTTTGCTGGTAGCGATATCAAATCTCCTTTAGGCGTAAATACATAAACTTCTTCCATTGTTAAATCATTTTTTATACTTCGCAAATACTCAGAGGCATCACAAATTTCTTCGTTACACTTAACCAGTTCATTCAACCAACCAAGATTGCTTAAATTTTGTTGATTGTCGTAAGTCTCTGATTTAGAAGAATCTAGTGACTGAGCTAGTCTCCAGTATGCTGTAATTCCGTAATCTGCCAAATAATCCATTTCTAGTGTTCGTATTTGGACTTCTAAGAGTCTACCTGTGCTGCTAACAACAACTGTATGGAGCGATTGGTAGTTGTTGGGTTTCGGTAAACCAATATAATCTTTAAAACGACCGGGGATCGGGCAGAATATACTATGGACTACAGCCAAAGCGCGATAACATTCTTCATGGGTTTTCACAATAATCCTTAGCACTGCCAAATCGTAAATTTCTTGATATTCTTTTTGCGGCAGCTGCATCTTCTGGTAAATGCCATACATATGCTTAGAACGCTCGCTGATTTCCAAGCACTCAATTTCACTTTGCTGTAAACGCTGGTGCAAAATTTCTGTGGCTTTGCTTAATCGCTGTTGGCGAGAAACTTCGTTTTCGGCTACGTATTGTGCAATTTGCTCGTAAGCTTCTGGTTCTAGGTACTTAAACGCCAAATCTTCTAACTCAGATTTTACCTTCCACATCCCTAAACGATTGGCTAATGGCACAAAAATTTCTCTTGTTTCTAAAGCGATGTTGCGCCGTTTCTCTTCTGGAAGGTGTTGGAGTGTACGCATATTGTGTAAGCGATCTGCCAATTTCACCACAATCACCCGAATATCTTGCGCCATTGCCAGGAACATGCGGCGAAAGTTCTCTGCTTGGCTTTCTGTTTTGCTCTTAAAATCCAGTTTTGACAGCTTAGTAACTCCTTCTACCAAGCGCCTTACTTCTACACCAAAACGCTGCTCTATTTCCTCAATTGTGATTTCTGTATCTTCAACTACATCATGTAGGAAGCCAGCTGCTATCATATCAGCACTGCCTCCTAAATCACGTAACAATCCTGCCACTGCTATTGGATGGCAAATGTACGGTTCTCCTGATTTCCGGTATTGTCCCTGATGTAGTTGATAAGCAAACTCAAATGCTTGACAGATTAAAGCTCTGTCACGATACCTTTGCTCATCTTCTGACGAGCTATTTAAACATTTTTCTAACCACTCGGGAAGAGTAATGTCCATTGAAGTAGTTAATAACGCAGTACTCATACAAGTCATCCAATTCAAGCTAAGGGTAGTTGGTGTTATTCAGAAACAGAGTTTTGCTAAGTAGATCATTTATTTTTTTATGTAAAAACTCAGTTTCTTCTTATGGGATTTACACAGGGAGTTTAAATCAATTTGTTGTCCGACTAATCATCCATTTGGTCGACGCGCCGAATATTAAGAATATCGCTCAATTTATTGATTTTTGTAAAGACTTGTTCAAGTTGAGAGCGATCGCGTATATCTATTCCCAAGTCTATCAACGCCGGTTGACCAAGCGTGGTTTTCACATGGGCATGGCGCACATTGATCCCTTGATCACTTAATCGTGACAAAATGTCCTTCAACACCCCTACACGATCTAAAGCTTCAATTTGAACATTCACTGGGTAAGTTTGAGGGTGACCATTATTTTCTGCTGTTGTTTCTGCTGTTGATTTCCAACTCACCGGAACTAAATGAATGCATTTCACATTTGCTAGATGATGACATCCTTGGCGATGGATTTTTATACCCTTACCTCGTGTCACTACACCGATAATCGGTTCTCCAGGAATGGGATGACAACACGCAGCAAGATGGTACCCTAAACCCTCTACTCCGATCATAGGTGAATCAAATGAAGAACGTGTAGGGGTTGTTGTTTGTAGAACTTGAGGTGTATAAGCTTGGAGCGCTTGCTCGTTAGAAACCACCGTTGTTTGTTGCGCTTTCACTATTTCTCGCCAAGAACTTAGCACCCTGTTTAACGTGATTTCACCATAACCCAAAGCTGCGAGTAAATCTTCTTGTGACTGGTAATTACACTGCTTTACTACACTATCCATCTGTTCTGAGTTCAGTAAGCTTCCAAAACCAGTTTTCCCTAGTTCTTTTTCTAACAATTCACGCCCACGCGCAATATTTTCATCGCGGCGCGACTGTTTATACCATTGCTTTATCCGACTTTTTGCAGTGGGTGTCTTGACAAAGTTTAACCAATCCAAACTAGGATTACTGCTCTTTTTGGTAATAATCTCTACAATATCACCATTTTGTAACCGAGTTGAAAGCGGAACTAATCGACCATTAACTCGTGCTTTTGCGCAGTGGTTCCCGACTTCTGTATGAATATGGTAAGCAAAGTCGACTGTTGTGGAACCGGGATTTAAGGATACCAAATCCCCTTTAGGCGTGAAGACGTAAACATCATCTTCAAATAAGTTCTCCTTGATACTTTGTAGGTACTCTTGAGCATCCTTTAGGTCATTTTGCCATTCTAGCAATTGCCTCAACCATGTAAATTTTTCATCCGCAGCAGTTGCACTGATATTAGCAAACCCGCCAGTTTCTTTATACTTCCAGTAAGCTGCTATTCCTTCTTCAGAAATGTAATGCATTACCAATGTGCGGATTTGAACTTCTAATGGACGACCAAAAGGACCAATAACCCCAGTATGTAATGATTGGTAAAGATTTGGTTTGGGTAAGCCAATATAGTCTTTAAATTTACCTGGAATTGGGCGAAACACATCGTGAATAATAGCTAAAGTCCGATAGCATTCTTCATTAGTTTTTACAATAATCCGTAATGATGCCACGTCGTAAATCTCTTGATACGAGTTATTAGAGAGCAACATCTTCTGGTAAATACCGTAAAGATGCTTAGAACGTCCACTAATGTCAAGATACCCAATTCCAGCTTGTTGCAAACGGTGGCGCAAAATTTCTATTGATTTGGTCAATCGCTGTTGGCGATAAACTTGGTTTTCGGCTACGTACTGTACAATTTGCTCGTAAGCTTCTGGTTCTAGGTACTTAAACGCCAAATCTTCTAGTTCGGATTTTACCTTCCACATCCCTAAACGATTGGCTAATGGCGCAAAAATTTCTCTTGTTTCTAAAGCTATGTTGCGGCGTTTTTGTTCTGGAAGGTGTTGGAGTGTTCGCATGTTGTGTAAGCGATCTGCCAATTTCACCACAATCACCCGAATGTCTTGCGCCATTGCCAGGAACATGCGGCGAAAGTTCTCTGCTTGGCTTTCTGTTTTGCTTTTAAAATTTAGTTTTGACAGCTTGGTAACGCCTTCTACCAAACGCCTTACTTCTACACCAAAACGCTGCTCTATTTCCTCAATTGTGACTTCTGTATCTTCAACTACATCATGTAGGAAGCCAGCTGCTATCATAGCAGCACTACCTCCTAAATCACGTAACAGTCCTGCCACTGCTATTGGATGACAAATATAAGGTTCTCCTGATTTCCGGTATTGTCCCTGATGTAGTTGATAAGCAAACTCAAATGCCTGACTGATCAAAGCTCTGTCACGATGCCTTTGATCATCTTCTGACGGGCTATTTAAACATTTTTCTAACCACTCCGGAAGAGTAATATCCATTGAAGAATTTAACACTATACCGCTCATACAATTAGAACTAGAGGTGCTTAGTTTTTAATAAGAACAAGGAAGGACACACGGTTGGTGTCCACTATTGACAGCATTACAGCTTGGAGTAGCTGCACGGTGATTTCCTGAAAACAAGAAGTGCTAAATTCTCTAGTATGGGTGTCAAGCATCATAATCCAGGAAATCAATGAATGGCAAACACATCCCCAACTCGGATGCGCCATATGGAAGTTCAAAAAAAAACCTGTATTGTAGAAGAAAAATTTCTTGACATTTATACTATCTTAAGTGGCACAGGATGTCTCTCAATCACCAGACGTATCACGCATTTGCAATCCAGCTTGAAAAGTTTCGCTCATACGCAAACGCTAACGTGCTAAGTGCACCCCAATTGCGGCAGTATACAACATCCTTACAGCAATTTTTTCAGCAACAGATCGTACCGTTGGAAGATACAGCCAGCCCTGACATGGAGCGAGAACAGTCTTACCGCACAGAGATGAGTAAGCAACTGCGACTGCTGGAAATAGATGTCATGTTTTTTCAAGCAGCACGCCAAGCTTCTACTGCAAAAGTCAGAATTGATGCGATCATTGATCGTCTCACAACTCTTATTAACTACTGTAATGCCATAATCGAACCAAAGGGGGAAGAAAAAAAATAAAGGCAAAATATTTTTACTTTTTCCCCGGAAATGTCAGAGTTTGATGACAAAGTGTGGGGAATAGGGCATGGGGCATGGGGCATGGGGCATGGGCAATGGGTAATGGTTAAGGAACAGGTGAAGGTAAGGGATGGATAATATATATCATGTTTGGGTGTGGCTTATGTGCGACTGATCACTTAGTAGATGAACAATTCAACCCATCTTGTATTCTCTGCGTTCCGGTGTCTCTCCTCAACAAACACCGATTGTGACAGTATAGAGTGCTCAATGTAAAATCAAATAACCTCCCTAAGTACTCAAATTAAATAGACATACAGATCCTTTTCTCCCCCTGCCTCAAGAGCTCCCATGCCCCATGCCCCATGCCCCATCCCCCATCCCCTCTATGAACATGAACGAACCCTTACTTGAAATAGAAAATCTACGAGTAGCCTATCCTCAACACCAAGAAGAACAGATAAGATGGGCAATTGATGGTGTGTCTTTCACCTTACAACCGGGTGAAAGAATGGGATTGGTAGGAGAGTCGGGTTGTGGTAAGTCAACGTTGGGACGAGCGGTTATGCGCTTGTTACCACCATCAAGTGAGATTGAGGGAAAAGTAAAATTTCAAGGACAATCGGTATTTGATCTAACACCGTCAGAGTTAAGGCGGTTTCGAGGGGAGGTTGTGGCATTGGTGTTCCAAGATCCAATGACACGCCTTGATCCCTTAATGACTATTGGGAATCACTGTCTCGAAACGTTGAAGGCTCACTCACCAAAATTGTCGAAACAGGAAGCCAAGGAAAAGGCGATCGCCACTTTGGAAAAGGTCAAAATTCCAGCTAGTCGGTGGAACCAGTATCCTCATGAATTTAGCGGAGGGATGCGGCAAAGGGTAGCAATTGCTTTAGCATTATTGCTCAACCCTAAATTAATTGTAGCGGATGAACCTACGACTAGCTTGGATGTGACAGTCTCAGCGCAAATTCTACAGGAATTGACACGGCTGTGCGAAGCAGAAAATATGGCATTGTTGCTAATCTCCCATGATTTGGCGGTTGTTGGTGAATATTGCGATCGCATTGGGGTGATGTATAACGGCAAAATGGTAGAAATGGGTTCTTCCCAAAGTGTTTTCCAACAACCACAGCACGAATATACGCGATCGCTCCTTGAAGCTGCTTTACACATTCAAGCAGGCGCAACCCATGAGCAAATCAAAGCAGATAACGCATCCGTTGCTACACCGATTTTGCGCGTCACAGATTTAAAACATTACTACACTTTAGAACCTAACTTTATCGAAAGGTTCTTTCAGCAGCAAAGCCAAACCATCAAAGCAGTGGATGGGATCAACCTAGAACTTTATCCAGGGGAAATTTTAGGATTGGTTGGGGAATCAGGTTGTGGTAAGAGCACACTCTCCAAGACAATATTGCAACTGATTCGTCCCACAGCGGGGAAAGTCGAGTTTTTAGGAAAGGATCTAACCAGTCTCTCACGTCAAGAAATGCGATCTTGTCGACGACAAATACAAATGGTGTTTCAAGATCCTCATGCTTGTTTAAATCCAGCAATGACGGTAGGGGAGAGTATAGCTGATCCCATGATTATTCACAACCTTGCAGATGCATCTAAAGCAAAACAAGAGGTACAGTGGATGCTAGAGAAAGTCGGATTGAACCCGCCAGAATCGTATATAGATCGCTATCCATCAGATTTATCTGGTGGACAGCAGCAACGAGTAGCAATTGCTCGTGCTTTGATTACCCGTCCTAAATTACTGATTTGTGATGAGCCAGTCAGTATGTTAGATGCTAGCGTGCAGTCACAAGTACTGGATCTGATGCTGCACCTCAAAGCCGAATTTGATTTAACATATTTGTTTATTACTCACGACCTCTTGTTAGCGAAATTTTTATGCGATCGCATTGCTGTCATGTATAATGGCAAGATTGCAGAAATTGGCTCGACAAAACAGATGTTTGACGATCCTCAACATCCCTACACGAGAACCTTGCTCAGTGCTGCTCCTCTTTTGGGGAGTAGAGGGTAGCCCCTTTGGGGAAGTCAAAAGTCACGCATTCAAAAGTCAAAAGTTGCGTGCGGGACAGGGGGAGCGGGGGAGCAAGGGAGTGAGGGTGTGCCCTGACTATAGATAAGCTGTTGCCCTATTTATTTAAATTGGGATTAAGATTAGAGCTTCCTTTATTTCTTTGTGTCATTTGTATCGTAATTATTGTGGCGAACTTGATATTATGTCTTGCAGTTGTTTGAGCGTATGCGCACTGACGGCACACCACAAACTACAAATGAAATAAACATCTCCCCTGCCCCCCTGCTCCCTGCTCCCTGCTCCCTGCTCCCTCTGTCCCTTGAAAACCGAAAATGAAAATTCGTGATGCTACTGAAAATGATTTGTCGATGATTGTAGCGATTTATAATGCTGCAATTCCTAGTCGTATGGCGACTGCTGATTTAGAATCAGTGTCTAGAGAAAGTCGTTTAGCTTGGTTTCAAGGGCGATCCCCAACAAAATACCCTCTTTGGGTCATTCAAGTAGATAGTGTAGTTGCTGGATGGTTGAGCTTTCAATCCTTTTATGGACGACCAGCTTACTATAAAACCGCTGAAATTAGTATTTATATTAACCCAGATTATCAGCGACAAGGTTTAGGAAAGAAGCTTTTAACTCAAGCAATTGAGCATAGTCCAAGTTTAGGTATAAAAAATTTATTAGGCTTTATTTTTGCCCACAACCAACCAAGTTTAAAGCTATTTGAAAAATTTAACTTTCAACGCTGGGGATATTTACCTAATGTTGCACAACTTGATGAGATTGAACGCGATTTAGTCATTATGGGATTGCGAATTAATGCATAATGAAAGGGAGATCGAAGCCGTGAAAACTAGGTCGAATATCTTTTTTTACACGATTTAAGTATGTTAATTTTTTTATAAATTTTTTGGAAGAGTGATCTGTATCACTGTAACAATTATTAATTGCATAAAATCTTAAGAAAGAGTGTATAGTAAATATATTAATGTCATCTACCCTTAAATGATCCAGTTTTACAAGGTTATAAAAAATCGTGTAAAATTGGTAAAAATCATTTGTAAGTCTGGAAACAGGCTGTTATAAAAAGGAGTCAGGAGACAGAATACAGGAGCCAGAATACAGAACCTATAAAACAGTTATCAATTGAACACTGATAACTGAATTCAACCCCTGTCTCGGTAACGAGTAAACTAGGTTTTAAACCAGTATTTATGATACTGACTCCTGGCTCCTGACTCCTGAATTCTTCTTTATAAATACAACGAGTTTAAGGGACTACCGTTTTCAAGAATCTCCAAATATATGAAGAGAAAGAATTCAGAAATCAGGACTTATGAGTTAGAATCCATGCTAAATTCTGAGCAACTAGCGAATGAATAAAGGGGTTTAAATCCTCATCAAGTTCTTAACTGAATCCTTAATTCTCGATTCTGATTTCTATTTTATAGAAGCTTTTGGAGTTTTCATTTCTGGTTTTTTCTAGAAAAAACTAAGTCACCAAAATCCGGGGCAGTATCACCAAGCTATTCAGTGATTTGAAAATCGGCTTGCTATGAGTTGCAAAATGAATGAGCGGATTTGGCAAACCAGTGCCTTGAATTCGTCAGAAAATATTTGTCCATTTTTGGGGAATTATCAGCACGCAATTGATTACGAGCAAAAGGCGCTCCTGATTGCTTGTGAAAGAGAAGATATAAAAGCGAAGGGAGATTCATTAGCAAATCTCGGTCGTATTTATCTTCATCTAAGAGATTGGGAAATGGCAATTAAGTTTTGCACGCAATCGCTCTCTATCGCAGTAGAAACTAACAACAAAAACCTTTTAATTAACAGCTTTCATACTCTTGCCTATGCACACAAAGGGCTTGAGCAATATCAAAAGGCGACCGACTTTTTTACGGAAGCCTTAAAGATTGCTTCAGAAATAGGAGATAAAAGACTACAAAGTGCCATTTTACAGGCACTGGGCGATGTATTTGTTGAAACCAATCAACTTGAGGAAGCAATTGAATATAATTTAAAATCTCTGCGCGTTATTAGACAGGTTGGCGATCAATTTGGAGAGGCTGCTGCATTATCTAGAATTGCTAGTATATATCGGCAGATTGGAAGTTGTAATAAAGCATTAGCATACTATAAAGAGTCTTTAGTAATTTTGCAGTACATAGGAGCAAAACAAAGCCAGCAACAGCTACTTTTAAACATTGGGGGGATATATTACTGTGAACGACAATATCCCCAAGCAATAGGATTTTTACAGTCTGCTTTACTCCTTGCTCAGGAATTAAAAAATGTTGCAGAAGAAGCTAAGGTTTTATTCGCTCTTGGTGCAACTTTCCACCGCTTAAGTAGCCCTCTCGAAGCTATATCCTACTATCGTCGGGCATACAGTATTTATAAAAGGTTAGGAGACGAGAAACTGGCTCAAAAAATGCTAAGGATGGTTTATCAATTGGGAGCAGAATTTTAAGCCGAACTTCTATCCGTGTGAATCTACTTAAACAAGTTTTATTCCAACGCACGGATAGACATCAGGCGTTTTTGCGGTTCAGGAATGAAACGTCCTAGCTCTCTTGCTGTCTCGATCCACTCTTGCATCACAACTTCTACATTACATATTGCTTCCTTATATGTAGAACCATCAGCAGCGCAACCTAGCAATTCCGGTACTTCAGCAATAAACGCCTGATCTTCTTCACTCCAGTAAAGAATAATTTCATAACGGAGCATTATTCTGTTTACCTCCTAGCTGGTACTTAAGAAGCACTGCACGAACTTTTTTAACTTGGTATGGTTTGGCTTTTCCTTTCTTGTGCTGTAGGTTTAATATTTCCTCCACATCTTTTTTTGTAAAAATGTAGTGGCTACCGCGAATTCGTTCATTAAAGCCTAGATTTTTCAAGAGTTGCCATAGTTGAGCAAAAGGGATATCTGCATCAGATGCTCCTCCCAACAGGATTTTAGATAAGAGTTTGTTTTCTTGATTCACGATTTTCAACAAATATCCTCAGAGTATCATATTATCAAAGTCAAATTTTTGAGTATTGGATTCAAATATAGGAGGAACGTGGGATTGAGATAACGAGGTATCATTCTTCTTACTGCGGATCTCGGTTACGGGAACTATAAAGATTTTTATACTGTCTTACCACAAAACAGAAAAACATCCCTATGGATGTGAAGAAACTATTCTGTCTTCTTAGAAGAGGGAAAGGATAACTTATGAATCTAGTTCTCAAACACTCATTTTTACCCACCTTGATGGCTACAAGTGTAGTGGGTGTCTCGCTACTCCCTTATAAACCTGCTGCTGCCGATGATCATATACTAAAAGGTGCCGGTATCGGTGCAGCGGCGGGTGTGGTTTCTGGAGCAGTCCTTCATCGTGGTAATGTTCTAACCAATGGAGTTAATGGTGCAGCTGCGGGTGCTGCTGCGAATGCTGCTAATAGTAATAGACGCGCAAAGAACAAGAAGCGTAGTTTAGTTCAAGATGTTGGAGTGGGTGCAGCAGCTAGTACAGTATCCGGTGCAATTATCCACCGTGGTAATCCTGTCAAAGATGCTATCAGTGGTGCAGCGGCGGGTGCGGCTGTCAATATTCTAGACGGTAACCGATAACGCTCCCTAAAGAGGACGCAAAGAAACAGGGATACGGAGACGCGGGGAAGTTCGTTCCTCCCCGTGTTTTTGTATGCTTATTTTTTAAGACTTGTATTGATAAAAGCGGCGCTCGAATCCATGCCCCATGCCCCATGCCCATTGCCCCATGCCCTTGTAACTCATTTTCTTTTAAGATCTTAATCAATTTGGGGAAGACTAAGTGTGAAAAATAGTCATCTTCAAAAGCATGCAAAGCCCGATCTCGTCGAAAAATCAATCAGACTCGATGACTGCTGCTGACTACCAGCTGCAAATTGAACAGCACAAAACTTTAGCACATGTAATTTCTTTAATTAGAAAGCCACTACAATTAGAAATTATCTTTCAGAGTACAGCCCTCGGAGTACGCCAACTGCTTAAAGCCGACAGAGTTGGTGTTTTTCGCTTTGATCCCCAAGCAAATTGGGAAGGAGAATTTGTTTCTGAAGATGTAGCACCAGGTTGGGATTCCGCGATCGCAAGAAAAGTCCATGACTATTGCTTTGGGGAAAAGTTTGCTATTCATTACCAACAAGGGCGTATACAAGCGGTTCCTGATATCTATAACGCTGGTTTAACCGATTGTCATGCTGAAATTTTAGCAAAATTCCAAGTTCGCGCTAACTTAATAGTACCTCTACTAAACGGCGATGTACTCTGGGGATTGCTTTGTATTCATCAGTGCAGTCGTCCTCGTGAGTGGAAAGCATGTGAAATTGAGTTTATTCAGCAAATTGCTGAACATTTAATGATAGCGATTCAACAAGCCGAGTACATTAAAAAGGTTCAGCAACAAGCAGCAGAACTGTCGCAAATGCTCCAAGAATTACGACAAACACAAACTCAATTAATCCAGCATGAAAAAATGGCTAGCTTGGGGCAAATGGTTGCTGGTGTAGCCCACGAAATTAATAACCCTATCAACTTTATATTTGGCAACCTCTCCTATATGAGAGAGTATACGGAGAATTTGCTAAATATCTTAAGCCTTTATCAGGAAAACTACTCCCATCTTGTGCCCGTCATTCAGGATCAAGCAGAAGCTATTGATTTAGATTTTATTGTTCAAGATTTGCCGAAAACCCTTAACTCAATCAAATTAGGAGCAGAACGCATTCGCCAGCTCGTCCTATCTTTACGAAGCTTTTCTCGACTTGATGAAGCTGAAGTCAAAAGTGTTGACATTCATCAAGGTATCGACAGCACCTTACTAATTTTGGGACATCGATTGAAAGCTAGTAGTAATAAACCCGAGATCGAAGTCATTAAGGAGTATGGCACATTACCGATGGTCGAATGTTTTCCTGCACTTATGAATCAAGTTTTCATGAATATTTTAGTTAATAGTATTGAAGCACTAGAAGTAAGTTGTAAATTATCAAGTAACAACAGTGAATATACACCCAAACTTAAGATCAGTACAGAGGTTGTGGGGAACCAAGCTATAATTCGGATAGCCGATAATGGTCCTGGTATTCCAGAAGATGTGAAACAAAAAATTTTCGACCCTTTTTTTACCACTAAAGATGTAGGTAAGGGAACAGGCTTAGGTTTGTCAATTTGCTACCAAATTATAGTCGCACAGCATAGGGGTCAAATTCATTGTTTATCAGAATTAGAGAAAGGAACTGAATTTATAATCGAAATCCCGCTCATATGCTCTCAAATTTATAAAGCTTAGAGGTGAAGCTATTTCCCTCCATCCTGAACTTTCTCGCTCTAAAAAGTGATTGAATTTGCTACATTAGGAGTTACTCGCTATAGATATAGTACTATACAATTTTTTAGCTTTTAGGCAATGTCTAAGACTCAATAATAGTCAAAGTTGTACACACTGCTTAAAACCTTCATTTTCTGATAAACAAATTATTTTTAATTTGTACAGTCAGTAACTCCTAAATAAGATTGGGAATTTCCTATTAAGCCCTTACGCCCAACGTTTCTATATGGGAAGCGGGCATCTTGCCCGCACTACAATAATTTTACATTTCCGCTTTATAAAACTTAGCTGCGCGTCAGCTTACTTCTTAACAGAATTTTGTGCTAAAGGTAACTTCAGCCTGTAGAGAGATATTTAACTGGAATATTTTTTTTTAAGATTCAATTTGGACTTAAAACTCTGGATAGATAAACTGTTATGAGGCTGAGGTTGAAACGCCGGAGGTTTGGTCAGATTGGGATCGTAAGCACATTTGGGACTCTCTTAAATGGTCTTAGAGGCAAGACGCAGGCTCAGCAAAAGCCTCAGTCTTATACTCAGTCTACAAGTGGTGTTGTTGATGTTAAACTACGTATAAACGGAGTCGAACACTCACTTAAGATAGACCCCCGTGTAACACTACTTGATGCGCTGCGTGAACGTCTGAACCTAACTGGCTCTAAAAAGGGGTGCGATCATGGTCAGTGTGGGGCTTGTACAGTATTGATTAATAATCGGCGTGTCAACTCATGTTTGACTTTCGCTATCATGCACACCGACGCTGAAATTACGACTATAGAAGGGTTAGCGCAGGGAGACAATTTACACCCAATGCAAGCTGCGTTTATTGCTCACGATGCCTTTCAGTGCGGCTACTGTACACCAGGACAGATTTGTTCAGCAGTGGGTTTGGTGAATGAAGGACACGCCAAGTCGGATGCTGATATTCGCGAACTGATGAGCGGTAATATATGCCGGTGCGGTGCTTATCCAAATATCGTGGACGCTGTCCGCGATGTCGTACAGGGAAAAAAAGATGCAGCCGTTTAGTTACAAGAAAGTCGGTGAGGGAGACAATGCTGTTGCGTTGGTTGCTTCAGATGCTCAAACGTCGTACCTTGCTGGGGGTACTAGCTTGATTGATCTGATGAAGCTGAACGTCCAAACCCCACACCAGTTAGTTGATATTAATTCATTACCATTAAATACGATAGAAATACAGCCCAATGGTGTGCGAATTGGAGCAATGGCGCGTAATAGCGATGTTGCTTATCACCCAGTCATTCGCGATCGCTACCCTGTATTGTCAGAAGCATTGTTATCTGGAGCATCACCACAACTGAGAAATATGGCATCAGTGGGCGGAAATTTACTACAACGCACTCGCTGTTATTATTTCCGTGATACGTCAATGCCATGTAATAAGCGTGTTCCTGGTTCAGGGTGTGCGGCAATTGAAGGTTACAATCGTATCCACGCGATTCTTGGTGGTAGCGATCGCTGTATTGCTACCCATCCCTCAGATATGGCTGTGGCAATGGTAGCACTTGATGCAGTGGTGCAAACACAGGGACCAAATGGAAAGCGCAGTATACCACTCGTTGATTTTCATCTTTTACCGAAAGATACACCGGAACGGGAGACAGTTTTGCAACACGGGGAGTTAATTGTTGCTGTTGACTTACCTGCTTCAAACTTTGGTAAGCGATCGCATTACCTAAAAGTTCGCGATCGCGCCTCTTATGCTTTCGCAATGGCATCAGTTGCCGCAGCACTAGATATTCAAAATGGTATCATCCGCTCAGCACGCATTGCTTTAGGTGGGGTGGGAACAAAGCCTTGGCGCGCCTACGCATCTGAAAAATTACTTGAGAACAAACCAGCAACCCAGGCAACATTTCAAGCAGCAGCAAATGCTGCTGTTGCTGAAGCCAAACCGCAAAAATACAACGCATTTAAAGTAGAACTGTCTAAACGTACAGTTGTTCGGGCGCTTACAACAGTCGGAGGTATGGCGTGAGTACAGGAAATGACGCAATTGTTGGGAAACCGCTTAGCCGGGTTGATGGACATCTTAAGGTAACTGGCGGCGCACGTTATGCGGCTGAATTTCCTGTCGCAAAAATCACCCACGCCGTCACAGTTCAAAGCACCATCTCCAAAGGTAAGATTGCCAGGATTGATACAAAGGCTGCCGAGAAAGTACCAGGTGTACTAGCAGTCATGACCCATCTTAACGCGCCGAAGGCTTCCGGAGATCAAGGAGGCGGTCGGAAACTGCAACTGTTACAAGATAACATTGTACTTTATGACCGTCAGCATATCGCTGTTGTGATTGCGGATACCTTGGAACAAGCGATCCACGGGGCTTCTCTGGTGAAAGTCCGCTATGACGAACAGAAGCCGAATATAAACATCAAGGATAACCTAGACAAGGCATACTTACCGAAAAGTAAACTCCCCAGAAACGAGCCGACTGATTCATCATCTGGGAATTTCAGCCAAGCACTGGCAACGGCAGCTGTTCGGGTTGAGCAAACTTATACCACGCCAATAGAAAATCACAATCCCATGGAGCCTCACGCTACAACAGCAGCTTGGCAAGGCGATCAACTACTGTTGTATGATGCTACTCAGGGAATTTTTCAAGCTCAAAAAAAGGTAGCAGGAGCATTAGGAATTCCACCAACGAACGTTCGCACCATGTCTTACTTTGTTGGTGGTGGTTTCGGTTGCAAAGGATCGGCTTGGTCACATGTAGTTCTAGCAGCAATGGCGGCTCGGTTGGTTAATCGTCCTGTAAAATTAGTACTAGGACGGATGCAAATGTATGGTCCTGTTGGCTTTAGACCAGAGACAATCCAACAGGTTTCTCTAGGTGCAACCCGCGAAGGAAAATTAATCGCGCTCAGACACACTGGAGTATCTCAAACCTCAACGTTTGATGAATTTATCGAGCCTGTCGCTAAAACAGCAAAAATGATTTATGCTTCCGAACATATCGAAACCAGTCACCGTCTGGTTCCGTTAGATATGGGTACACCAACATATATGCGTGCGCCAGGAGAAGCTTCAGGATCTTTTGCTCTAGAATCAGCCATGGATGAACTGGCTTATGCACTTAATATAGATCCGATTGAACTGCGATTGCGTAACTATGCTGAGGTTGATCCAACTAAACAATTACCTTGGTCAAGCAAGTCACTTAAAGAATGTTACACCCTAGGAGCAGAGAAATTCGGTTGGCAGAAGCGCAATCCTAAACCTCGTTCTATGCGAGATGGTAACTATTTGATTGGTTGGGGAATGGCGACAGCAACTTATCCTACTAATAGATCGCCTGCTTCTGCGATCGCCCAAATCATGGCAGATGGTACAGCTGTTGTCAGGAGTGGTTCACAAGATATTGGTACCGGAACTTATACCGTCATGACTCAGGTAGCGGCGGAAGCACTTGGGTTACCAGTTGAGAAAATTCGCTTTGAACTGGGTGATACTAATATGCCAGAAACCCCTGTTTCTGGTGGTTCTCAAACCGCAGCCAGTGTAGGCTCAGCTGTACACTTAGCAGGAAATCAAGCGCGGAGCAAGATTCTACAATTAGCACTTGCTGATCAAAGATCGCCCCTTTATGGTTTGAACCCTGAAGACGTAATCGCCCAAAATGGTAGCCTTTTCTCCAAGGATAAATCTTCGTCTAAAACAGAAACCTATGAAGGAATTCTAGAACGACATGGATTAAAAATGCTCGAAGCGCGTGCAGATGCAAAGCCTGGAGACGAAAAAGAGCATTATTCTATGCACTCGTTTGGATCGCAATTTGCTGAAGTGCGAGTTAACCCAGATTCAGGGGAAGTTCGAGTGACACGTTGGGTTGGAACCTATGGCGTTGGACGTATACTTAATGATAAAACCGCGAGGAGTCAGCTTATAGGCGGGATTGTCTACGGTATTGGGATGGCGCTGATGGAACACACCATTAGCGATCCAAAGCGAGGACGTTTTATTAATGCTGATTTAGCAGAGTATCACGTACCTGTGAATGCCGATGTTCCTGTAATTGACGTAATGTTTGTTCCTGAAAATGATCCACATATTAACCCGCTTGGAATCAAGGGAATTGGTGAAATTGGGATAACTGGAGTTGCTGCGGCGATCGCCAATGCCGTTTATCATGCCACAGGTAAGCGCATCCGAGATTTGCCCATTACCCTAGACAAACTCCTGTAGATTCGTTCGTAGTTGCGCTTCAGCGCAAAATAAAGTGCAACTACACACCTTTCAAGATTTTCGTGTAACATAACCCTCAAAGTATTAATCTTTCGTAGCTGTAAACGGCGTCACGGTCAATAACAGCTACTACGGCGTTTGGTTGGGCTGCTGGCTGTGTTGTTTGAGAGGCTTTGAAATCAGTTGTCTTCCACTTGCAGCCTGCCTCGATTGCAAGTCATCACAAATAGCTTTGAGATCATAGTTAAAAGCTTTGGCATGTTCTTCTCGAATCCTATAAATTTCTTCGAGAACTTCATCAGACCACATTGCTATTCTCCCATTAGTTCATAAGGTGTACAAATCGTTGGTAATTCATATCCAGCTACATTGCTGATTTGTGCTAGTTTCTTTTGGATTTGAGCGTTGGCAATATGTTTACAGTTCCACGTTAACAGATAGTCCAAGTTGTAAACCGTAGCAAGTGCAATATGAAGTGCATCATCAGCAGCTTTAGGCGGAAGATTACTTTTTGTGAGAAATTGTGATGCTAGGTCTTTGACAGCCTCATTTACTTGAAGCAATGGAAAATTGCACAGCATCTCAAGTCGTCTAGAAGCTATTTCAGCGTCACCTCGTGCCACCTCATCCAAGACTACTTGAGAAATGTAAAGGGTAAACTGTAGGGCACGAGTATCCCACCACGAGCGCGTTGCTGAGGCGTTAGCCATAAGAATCAGGTTATTGCTGGGTCTTACGGTTAAATACCCAATGACACTGGTTTCAATATAAACAGTTTCGCTCATGTGGAATTTAGGCGATTCTAGAGGCAAATCTAGGGACAAAATGATTTTGATGTATTGTATCGCAAATTCATTTTAAGCCCCTTAAATCGCTAGTACTAGTTTCCTACACAAAACTGCTATTATGTCGTCCTCAATATTTTCCTTAAACAACAACAACAAAAATGTCCTGAAAGCCTGAAAGTAGAAGGCAATGGACAAGGCAAGATTCTAACCGCCGATGAACTGCGGTTACTTTTTACTGATGGATTAATCACGCCACGCGATGGCGCCTTGTTTGGCATTTGTCTTTTTACTGGTTGCCGTGTTAGTGAAGCGTTGGCACTCCAAACTACTGATCTCAAGTCTGGAACCATCACCTTCAGGAAGTCTACCACCAAAGGCAAGTTAAAAACTCGTGTTGTGGATATTCAGGCAGGACTAGCAGAACTACTAGCTGATTATCAACGATAGTGTATTGTTTCCTGGGTTGCGTGGTGTGACTGAACGTCTTACCTGGTTTGCAGCTGATAAGATTCTTAGGGATGCCTGTAAGCGTGTTGCGTTGGTAGATGTTAGTACTCACTCGTTTAGACGCACTGCATTAACTATGATGTTTTCTGCTGGTATTCCCTTGCGGCATATTCAGGAAATTAGTGGTCACAACGACCTTGGGACATTGCAGCGCTACTTGGAAGTAACACCAGAGCAAAGGAAGAAGGCTATTTCGGTGATTGGGTTTTGAGGAGACACAGACCGAAATTCCGAAAAATAGTATGCTCAGTTTGTAGAATATAATATATTCTCTCAGCGCATAAACATGCCAAAAATGAAGAAACTTGTTGCATTGGGGCTGCCTTGTCTTAACGATAAATATTCATGCCCACCTACTTAACTTTGATTAGGGACAATACTCTATGTCTGGTGATTCACTTCAACCTAATGCCTATAAGTTACAAGAGGATGTAACTGATCTTTTAAACCAAGTCGTTGCCATGATGGAACGAGCATACACTGCATTACATTCTGATGGCTCACAAGAAGAAGATAAACTAGAAGAGGAATATGCTCAAAAATATGCAGGATTTCAAAAAGGGATCAAGGAAGCATTACAAAATGTAAAAAATTTAGAACTAATCATGTCTATTGTTGCCCCGATGAAGGCTGGGAAATCCACAATTATCAATGCAATTATTGGACAGGATTTGCTGCCTACTCGCAATGAAGCAATGACAACACTCCCCACAGAGATTATTTTCGATGATAAATTGACAGAGCCGATCCTAAACCTTAGTCCCAAAATTATAAAGATATTCCAGCGAATTTTTCAAAACATCGACTACATTACCCAACATCAAAATCCTGGATTTGAGTGGGCACGCCAAAAATTAGCTAAACAACCCTCATCTCAAAAATTGGAGGATTTGTTAAGGCAGATTTTGACAGGTAACTATGAGTTTTTGATGCGCCCTGAAGTGAGAGGATGCTCCCAAATTAATCAAGTATTGACTGAGTTAAATGACGCTATTCGCCTTTGTAGTGAACTCGATCCATCATTCGATCCTCAAGCCAGATTTGAGGATATTATCAGAATCAAGGTACCATTTTGGCGTTCGCAGCAAAGAACCGAACAAAATGAGCGCTTAGGAAGTCTTGTTATGGTTGATACGCCTGGACCGAACGAAGATGGTGAGAATTTGAGATTATCTAATGCCGTGGAAATACAATTACGAAGAAGCTCAATCGTATTAATTGTTTTAGATTTTACAGGTTTGAATAATGAGGCAGCCGCAAAAATTAAAAGACAAGTTGAACCAATTATCAGATTGCTGGGTAAAGAAAACTTATATGTTCTTGTGAATAAGGTCGATCAGCGACGCAAAGGCTCAATGACACACGAAGAAGTGAGAAGGTTTGTGACTCACGATCTTCAGTTGAGCCAATCGAATGATGCAGATAGAATATTCGAGATTTCTGCAATTCGTGCCTTCACGGCTACAACTTTTATGCTAGAAGGACACCAGTATCCAGATATTAAAGTTACTGAGTTGAAAACGGTAGAAGCCTTGGCTCGTGAAGCTTGGGCAAGATGGGAAGAAAAACTGAAAGAAACCAATGTCGAGGAACTGCGAAAAGAAGCTGACTTTCTCTGGAAAGATTCGGGTTTTGCCCCCTTCTTAGAAAAGGCAATTAACGCATTGATGAAAAGTGCTGCACCGCGAACAATGGAATCAGCCCTTAATATTTGCAGAGCGCTTCTATGTGAATTTCTAGATGATATTCAGCTTCGTCTAAGCAGTTTGGTTATTCAAAGCTCACAAAAAATTCAGCGGCAACTTGAAGCCTTAGAGGAAGATTTGAACCATCTGGTTTCGTGTCGTCAGCGTTTACAAGAAGTAAACAAAATTAAATCAAATTTGCAACAGAATGTGCAAAAAATGATTGAGCCTCTTAAAGAGAATGCTTATGTGCGATTGGAATATTACTTCAAAAGCGAGAATTACGAACGTAGCCCTCTGCTTCAAAAGATTGACATTGACGCAAGGGGTATTTTTTCTTTTCTACTTCCTGAAGAAATGAAGTATAAACCGTCAGACGTAATTGAATTTAGCAGTCGAACTGAGGCGGAAGATTTTGCAAATCAAGCTAATTCTTATGCAAAAATATGGGCAGAAAGAAAACTGTCAGAAGCCCGCAAAGATACAGAACGAGAGATTGAGCGAGAACGTACAAACTTAAAGAAATTTTTAGAAAAAGAAACAACTGACATTATTAATCGGGCACGGACTCGGCTTAATCAAGAATTTAATATACAGCTATCTCTACCTTCATCCCCTCCTTTCCAAAGTGATTTTGTTTCCATGGATCTGCAAATTGATAGCGAAACTAGGAATGTTACAGATTACAAAACAAAAAAACACAGACCTTGGTATTTTCTTTGGTTAATTGAAATTGAGAAAAAAGTTCCTGTTACTCGTGCAGAAATTTATTACATAGTTTCATTGAAGGCTTTAGTGGATCAAATTAACCAAGCAATTGAGGAAAGTGTTAATAAAATTTCTGAAGGAATTAATAAATATCTTGATGAAGATTTTCAACAGCGAATTGATGCATATTTTGTTCATCTTGATCAGTATCTCAGCAACTACCGCAGTAGTTTAGAGAAAGGCTTAAAAAATCAATCTTTACCCCGGGAAAAAAAACAGAAACTTTTGGATGAATTGGAAGCTTTAGTTCCGGAGGCAACAAATCAAATTAAGAGCACAGATCGCTATATCCAGAGAACAGAACAATTAGTACAAAAATGATAAATCTTGAAGAATTGCAACGAAAAGTTCCCGTTGTGGGAGATAAAGTCCTACTAGATCTGGTCAATGGTGTTCAAGTGAATAGGGATATCATTCGCTATCGTAAAAATAGAGGGTTCTTTGGACGATTACTGGACGAATTAGGAGGTAGCGATCGCCAACGACAAATTCTTCTAGATGGCAACCTCATTGCAGGACAAAAAGCATTATGTGATTGGATTTTAGAGTTGACAGATTCACTAAGAATCAGCCAAGTAGCTTTGGAGTTCACTCAACAGTCTCTACTTGAAGTGCGTTCTGCAATGCGTAGGAAAAAATCAGATGTACAAACGTTAGGTCAAACTTTTGATTATCTGACTAAACAAGTTGACTCTAAACTGAATATTTTGGAAGCAAGAATCTACAATCTTGAAATAGAAAATTCTGCTCGTCGTGATTTTGAACAAATTATCACTGCTTGGCTTGCAAGGCAAACTTATACTGGCTTACCTTGGCTTATTCAAATCATTTTGCTAATTCGGGAGGTTTTTAGTAGCTCAGTCGCGTTGTACGAGCTAACAGTTGGTGATAATAGAGAATTTCGCCAACTATTAGCTAATAAAATTATTGCTGAAAGTAAACAAATGCCCGCAAATTTCTTTGCTCTATATGAATTACTTGATAAAACTTATGAATTGATGGTGGATAAGGAAAAGGAACTTGAACTAGCAACAGGGTTACTTGAAGTTCGTTCAATTCCTCAACAACGTCTTTTGAGTACTCCCTACCTATTTACAATCGGGACAACACTAGAATTAGCCTCCCTGCCCGAGCGAATTAGACCAACTAAACCAGCTGAATGTGCAATTGAGTTATGTCGAGATCAAATTGAGGTAATTTCTTACACCACTGACATCAATGAATTAGTCCCCAATTTGATTGAAGAAACTGCCAATGATTGTCTTTCAATCTTATCAAGACGTACCAACTTATGAAATCTGCTAATCCTCAATTCGGGCTAGTTTTAGCTGGTGGAGGAGCGAAAGGAGCCTATCAGGCGGGAGCATTATCCTACCTTGCTGAGATTGGCTTCGCTCCCCATATAATTGCTGGTACAAGTATTGGTGCATTAAACGGAGCTATTTTATCTGCAAACCGACCCTTTAAAGAGGGTGTTCGCCGTTTAAATGTTTTGTGGGAGAAGTTAGGAGATGCTCAAATTCTTCGTCCAAATCCAAATACAGTAGTGCAATTCGCGGGCTATGCAGCTCAAAAGTTTATCCCAGGATTCCAAAACTGGTTGTTAAATTTTTTAACACAAACAGGATTGCTTCAAGGCGATACTGTTATTTTCGATCCCGAACCCATCGAACGTTTTTTAAGAGAAGCCGTTAACCCAGCCAATCTTAAACTTGGAACAGAACTTTGGATGGCTGCATTCCCGAGTTTGCCTATACCAGGTCTCCAATATAATGTCGTCACGGCACTGGCTGATCTGTGTTATGCCAAAGCAGGAAACAGCGCCCACTGGTTTTGTGTACAAGACTGTGAAGACACCGAAGTTTTATATAACTTGCTGCTTGCCAGTGCCGCGATTCCATTAGCGTTTCCGACACGCAAAATTAACGGTCGAACTTATGTAGATGGGGGTCTAGCGGATAATGTACCTCTTGGGGCATTAATAGCAAGGGGATGTACCAAGACGATTGTAATTCATCTTGAGAATGGTTCTGTATGGAATCGTCATAATTTCCCAGAGCAAACAATTTTTGAAATAAGACCAGTCGATTTTCTTAATCAGTCAAATACTCCCTTCCTGAGTGACTTTCATGCCATGCTGGATTTTAGCCCTGAGCGAATTGCAGAGTTGCGACGGCGAGGATACGAAGATGCAAAGAACTGGTTGGAGCCAATTCGCCAAATTTTCTCCGTTGTCGGAACTCAGCGTGAAACTCATAATGACTTACTGAGTTCAACAGAGAGACTCATAAATGACAGTGAAGTATAGCAATTGTAACTGTTCGCGCTAAACGAGCACTTTTCTGCCAGATTATTTGAGTACTTGAGAGTTGGTATTAATTTATTGTGGTTGGGTAGCGACCTCTCGGCGGATACCCTGAACACGAGAAATTAATAGTTTTCGCCCCCGATTCCACCTAATCCTAATTATCTCGTTCATAACGTTCAAAACGCATACTAGGTAATGATTTTACGTTGTTTATGTTTTTCACAGCGATGTGCCTTTAGCCTCTGGGTGGTTCGTATACCTAAAGGGTTTCCCGAAAGGTGGAGGGGCAGTCATCGCCGAAAGCCCCACAAGTGCGGTTCTTTCAGCGATGACTGCCCCTTTCAAGCGCGATCGCACTTCCTACGTTCGGTCTACTGACTTACGTTGCTAACGTCATTAAATTGAGCGAACTTATAATTAAACAACGATGTCCTAAGTGGGTATTAACCATCCTTGTTGTTGTTGTTTAAGGAAAATATTGAGGACGACATAATACACATTTCGTGGAACACATCCCTCAACCTATCGCCACTGCGTCACCCCTGAACACCTTGCACCCGCCACTTAATCTAAACTTATACTTCGCAAACCCCACAACCCTTATTCTTTCGTTCCACCCGGCTCACATGATTAATTCTGCTTATAATACCAATTTTCTATGAAGATGCACATAATTTTACCCCCCTGTAGTCCCCCCTTGGTAAGGGGGGACGGCGTAGCCGGGGGTCGATATATGCAGCTTCACAAAAAAATGCTATAAGTCAATATGGTTTAGTTAAGGTTAGTGGTAGGTTGGGTTGTAGCTTGCTTCCCCGTAGGGGTACGAAGTGAAACCCAACGGAATTCTAAAAATGTTGGGTTTCGTCCCTCAACCCAACCTACGGAATTTTAGGATTTAGGCTTTAACTGAACCGTATTGGCTTATAAGTAGAGTGTTGACTCTGTACCCTTTACCCCGTAAAACTTTCCCACAAATAAAAGTAGCATAAATAGTTGTCTGGAAAATCGGCTCAAAACACCCAAAGTCAACACCCTAGCTTATGGCTAATCTACAATGTCTACCATCTGCTAGAGTAATTTACCCAATTTCCTCTTAAGAATTAAAGATACTACGATTACCCAAAAACTATATTTTTTAATTCTGCCTTATTCTACTAATTAAATGAACCAACAAATCTTACTTAAAAACCGTCCAGTTGGGGAACCGAAAGAGAGTGACTTCGCCCTTGTCGAAACCCCAATCCCAGAACCAGGGGAAGGGGAAGTCCTCAACCGCACCATTTACCTATCGCTTGATCCTTATATGCGTGGTCGTATGAGCGATCGCGAATCCTATGCAACTCCTGTAGAATTAGGAAATGTCATGCTCGGCGCTACAGTCAGCCAAGTCATAAAATCCAACCATCCTCAATTCTCAGCAGGAGATTTTGTTCTTGGTTATGACGGCTGGCAAGCTTACGGTATATCCAAAGGCAAAACTTTGCGTAAGCTTGACCCTAACCAAGCTCCCATCTCTTATGCTTTAGGTATAACCGGAATGCCCGGAATGACAGCGTATTTTGCCCTGCTGGATATAGGACAACCCCAATCTGGCGAAACAGTTGTTGTTTCTGCTGCATCTGGCGCTGTTGGTTCTGTAGCTGGTCAAATTGCTAAAATCAAAAACTGTCGCGCAGTGGGGATTGCTGGGAGTGATGAGAAATGCGATTATGTTGTCAAAGAATTAGGGTTTGACGCCTGTATTGACCGCAAAACTCAAGACTTAAATTCCTCCCTGAAAGACTTGTGTCCAAAAGGGATCGACGTGTACTTTGACAATACAAGTGGTCCCATTTTAGAAGCTGTTTTGCAAAATATTAATCTGGGAGCAAGAATCCCATTAGTTGGTTTGATTTCGCAGTACAACGCTGAAAATCTGCCTCCTGGTCCTAATTTAATGCCACTATTGATTAAACGTGCGCTCATCAAAGGGTTTTTGGTAGGCGATTACCAAAACCGCCAGGCAGAGTTTGTCAAGGATGTTTCTCAATGGTTACGGGAAGGGAAGCTCAAGTATAAGGAAGACGTTGTTGAAGGTTTGAAAAATGCGCCGCACGCCTTTATTGGTTTGCTACAAGGAAAAAACTTTGGCAAGCTGATTGTTAAGGTCAGCGATGATCCGACAAGATAAGTCAATACTGCACGGGTTTTGGAAAATAGTAGTTTGGGTAGAGCGCATAAGCGTTACCCAACAAATGCCTATAAGTGTTGGGTTACCCTGCGGGAAGCCGCCAGAGGCGTCTACGTCCCTCAACCCAACCTACCTTAAACTTTGGCAAGCTGATTGTTAAGGTCAGCGATGATCCGACAAGATAAGCACATTTATCTACTGCGAAAAAATGCTGAACTTTACTGGCAATTAGGATGATTCGCCACTTGTAATTGTTTAAATTATCACCCCGTCAGTCATCGGATTATTGAGCAATTTAGTGGCGCATTGGGTATACAAAATTTCGGTGATTTAGAATCTGCAATTGCTGAACCACCTTGAGTTTTGGTGTTGAGCAGTTTTACCAAAAATTTGTTCACAAGGCTGGTGCGATCGCATTTTGTGGGCACCGCAGCGCGATCGCGTTTTCACTTGTAATAAATCATCCATTTATTGATGCTAAAAAGCAAACACCGGCAAAAATAATTTGCATTTTGCCAGAAAATTGGGAATCCATGTGATAGTCTTTCTATATGGGGAATCAAGATGGCGAAAGCACAATCATGTCGTCAGAGAGAAATGGTATAAACTCAAAGACCACATTTTCGCCTTAGTAGATACGAGTTAAATCCGATACGGCTTTTTGAAAATAATAAGCAAAGCCAATTAAGCAGGCTAGCAACGCTGCGCGAAAGTCAAAAGTCAAAAGTCAAAAGTCAAAAGTTTTATAAATCAAGGCTTCTGGCTGTTTGAAATAGTTGCTTTATTTATGCCGCAGTGTACTAGTGACCTCTGATGGGCACAAAGTGAGATCGCCTCCAAAGACCTTCTACACATAGTTACTGCTGTAACTTCACAGCGCAAGCACCTCCGGTGGGTATAAAGTGCCAATGTCCATAAACCGACAGACCCACTAAACAAACAATTGCAGGATAAATTATAATGTCCGACGAAAAAATTAGACAGATTGCTTTTTACGGTAAAGGTGGTATTGGTAAATCTACCACTTCCCAAAATACCCTCGCTGCTATGGCAGAAATGGGTAAACGCATCTTGATTGTCGGATGTGACCCCAAAGCTGACTCGACTCGTTTGATTTTGCACTGTAAAGCTCAAACTACCGTGCTGCATTTAGCTGCTGAACGAGGCGCTGTGGAAGATATCGAACTCGAAGAAGTGGTAATCACTGGTTTCCGGAATATCAGATGTGTAGAATCTGGTGGACCAGAACCAGGTGTAGGTTGCGCAGGTCGGGGTATCATCACTGCCATCAACTTCTTAGAAGAAAATGGTGCTTATCAAGATGTAGATTTCGTCTCCTACGACGTGTTAGGCGACGTTGTGTGTGGTGGTTTTGCTATGCCAATTCGTGAGGGTAAAGCCCAAGAAATCTACATCGTTACCTCTGGAGAAATGATGGCGATGTTTGCTGCAAACAACATTGCTCGTGGTGTTCTCAAATATGCTCACACTGGTGGTGTACGTCTAGCTGGGCTGATTTGTAACAGCCGAAACACTGACCGGGAGGACGAACTGATTAGCACCCTAGCAGCCAGATTAAATACCCACATGATTCACTTTGTCCCCCGTGACAATATCGTGCAACACGCCGAATTGCGTCGGATGACGGTGAATGAATACGCGCCTGACAGCAACCAAGGGTTAGAATACCGCACATTAGCACATAAAATTATCGACAATACAAATCTTACCATTCCCACACCCATCGAGATGGATGAGCTAGAAGATTTGTTGATTGAATTCGGTATCCTTGAAAGTGAAGAAAATACTGCGAAACTGATTAGCCAAGCAGACACTGCTAAAAAGCAAGAAGACGCCCAAGGCGAAGCACTAGAAGCATTGAAAAAAGGAAATATAGAAATCGTTTCTGGTAGCCAGAAGAAGTAAGGTTTTTGTTAAATGCACTCCACCTATAGCCGAATGGCTTAGGTGGGTAATCATCCGCTATGAATTACCCAAAATTCATCCCACATTATCCCTCTGGGGTCAGATGTGGGATGAATTTTAGATCAAGCTAAACTGTCACACAGGAGCAAGCTCCTACACAACGCTTATTTGTCGGCTTTAACCCAGTAGATGGCTTTGTGTTAACTAGAAGAACTCAGGAGTCAGGAGGAGCCAGTGCGATGGACGGGTTTCCCGGCATAAAGCATCTGGCGTCCAGAATTCAGAATGTACCTGAGTGCGACTGGCGGATAGCGCATCTGTATTCGAGTCCGCGAGCGTCTGACTAAAGGGGTTTAAATCCCCAGCGTCTACACTTTATCTACAACTGGATGGGGATTCTGACTCCTGAATTCTGACTTCTGAATTCTTCTTCAATGTGCCAGTTGCTCTAGAGTTTATTTTTTTATGAATGAATTGCAAGCCATTTTAAATGCCTTTGAGTCAAGTCAACAAAGCGGAGAAACCACTTACCTTGCTACTGTCGTCAAAACTCAAGGCTCAACCTACCGCCGACCAGGTGCGAAAATGTTGATCACAAATACAGGTCGTATGGTGGGTACAATTAGTGCTGGTTGCTTGGAAAATGATGTATTTGAACACACTCGGCAACGAATGTCGGATGGTAACCCGATAGTGGTTACTTACAATAACACTGCTTCTGAGGATATTCTCTGGGGTTTTGGTTTGGGGTGCAATGGTATAATACAAGTTCTCATCGAGAGACTTGACAAACAAAATAAACTTAATCTTATAGAATTTATGCAAGAGTGCTTGGATAACAAGCATCTTGGTATTGTTGCTACAGTCTTTAGCGTAGAAGGTGCAACGGATATAAAAATAGGGTCACGCTTATTGCTTTATCCAAATGGTGATATTATCTCTAATATAAAAGATAAAAATTTAACCCAATCGCTGATAGCAGATGCTCAGCAAGCTTTTATTCATCAAAAGTCAAAGGCAAAAAACTATCAGTTACCTTTTGGCAGTGTAGAAGTTTTCATCGAAGTCATTCAATTACCTACACCGCTAGTTTTATTTGGTGCTGGTTATGATGCTGTACCTGTAGCACAGTTTGCACAAGCATTAGGTTGGCAAGTTACTGTAGTTGATTGTCGAGCCAACGAGGCAACTATACCGCGATTTTCAATGGCTTATGACGTGATTCTTACCCGTCGAGAGATTTTATATAAACAGGTATTGATAGATTCTCAGACGATAGCCGTTGTTATGACGCATAATTACCTTGACGATTTGGAAATTTTGAAGATGTTGCTACCATCTCCTGCACGCTATATTGGGATATTAGGACCAAAGCAGCGTACAGAACGATTACTTCAAGATTTGCACACACAAGGAATGGTTTATACTAGTGAGCAATTAGAAAGATTATACGCTCCTGTTGGTATTGATATTGGAGCAGATACACCAGAAGAAATTGCGATCGCCGTTATTGCTGAAATTCAAGCAGTGAAGACAAGCCATAATGGTGGTTTTTTAAGAAAAAACAATCAACCAATTCATTTCTATGAAACAATATGACGAAAACTGTCATAAACCCTTAGCTTTGCGAAAATCCCTAACAACATCTTTAATCTCACGAAACTCACCCTCAACTAAAGAATTTAATCGCCGCATATCATCAGCAGAAATACGTCCCACAAGTTGAGCGAGTACTTGCCTTAATTGTGGATACTTCTTTAAAGTTTCCTGACGTATAATGGTTGCCGCTTCGTATGGTGGAAAATAGTACAAATCATCCTTTAGCACTACCAAACCCAAGCGAGAAATTTGCCCATCTGTGGAATTACCATTTATCATGTCTACTAGCTTTTGCTGTAGCGCCCGATATATTAATCCCAAATCCATAATACGAGGAGATTGCGCAAAGTGTAAGCCATAAGTTTTAGCCAAGCCTGGAAAACCATCTTCCCGTTCTATAAATTCGTAGCCAAAACCAGCACGCAGCTTTGGTGCGTACTTAGCAAAATCTGACAAAGTTTGAATATTGTAACGTTTTGCATCTTCACCACGAATTACCATAGCAAAAGTATCTTCAAAACCTAACGGTTCCATCACTTCTAAATTGAATTGCTGGGTGTAGGCTTGTTTTAACTTCTCATAAAGTAACTTTGGGTCGTTGATAGCTTTTTGTTTGAGAATAACAGTAAAAGCTGTACCTGTATACTCAACATACGCATCAATTTTGCCACTAGTAAGTGCTTGATGAGTCACCAAAGTACTAGTGAAGCGGCGGCGAGCAACTTTTAAATGTGTTGTTTCTTCAATCTGTTGTGCTAAAAGCTCGCTTAAAATATCTTGCTCTGTAAAACCTTTAGAACCAACAACAATATCACCATTGCCACTATTATTAGAGTTAACGTTGCAACTGGCGATTAAGAGGAGCAAAGAAAAAGTTAAAAGTAAAAAAGCAAAAAGTCTTTTCATTTTCTTGTAATTGTCAATTTCCCCTCCAACCAGCCAATTGCCAAATCTGCAAATAAAGCAATTACTGCTGCTGGAATTGCGCCAGCTAATAACAATTGATCGTTCACTGCGGAAATACCGCGAAAAATCAACTCTCCCAAACCACCAGCACCAATTGCGGCGGCAATAGTTGCGATTCCAATACCAATCACTGTTGCGACTCGCACCCCTGCCAAAATCACCCCCATTGCTAAGGGTATTTCTACCTGAAGCAACAATTCTCTATCTGTCATCCCCATACCTCGCCCAGCTTCTCGAATGGCTGGATCAACTCCAGTAATTCCAGTATAAGTGTTGCGAATAATTGGCAATAGCGAATACAAAATTAATGCGAAAATAGCTGGATTTGTTCCAATCCCACCGATAATCGGTACAGGGATGAGTAAGCCGAATAGTGCTAGGCTAGGAATGGTTTGTAGAATATTGGCAATGCCTAAAATAGGCTGGCGGAGCTTTTTTTGGCGAGTGATTAAAATGCCTAGAGGTATACCTAAAACTGTAGCAATGGTAATGGAAATGCCTACTATAAACAAGTGTTCTAGGGTGCGATCTAGGATTTCTGGAGCATATTTGATCAGAAAAAAGTTGCTGAAGTTCATAGGTTAGGTTTGAGACATTGCAAAAAGGCAAGAGCTTCTGGATGTTGCGATCGCATAAATTCATCCTTTGTACCCAGCACTACTAATTCTCCTTGATTCATTAACCCAATTCTCGAGGCTAAAACAAATGCTTCTTGAATATCGTGAGTGACAAATACAACAGTCTTGCGTAACTCCTGTTGTAAATGTTTAAATTCTTGTTGTAGTTCTAACCGTGTGATGGGATCAAGTGCTCCAAAAGGTTCATCCATCAATAATACTGGTGGATCAGCCGCTAATGCTCTTGCAACACCTACTCTTTGCCTTTGTCCTCCAGAAAGCTCATGAGGATAGCGTAGCGCAAATTGTGCTGGATCTAAACCTACTAACTGCAAAAGCTCATAAACCCGTACCTTGATTTGCTTGGGTTTCCAATGTTCTAAAGAAGGAACTAAACCAACGTTACGTTCCACAGTGAAGTGCGGAAATAACCCAGTTTCTTGAATAACGTAACCAATTTTGCGCCGTAATTTAATTTCATTCCACTGGGTTGTAGGAATACCATCAAATAATACTTCACCATGCGTAGGTGTAAAGAGGCGGTTAATTAATTTCATGGTAGTGGTTTTGCCGCTACCACTACGCCCGAGTAATACAAGTGCTTCTCCTCTGGAGATGGTAAAATTGAGCTTCGACACCAACGGACGATGACTGCGAGTCAAGGTGACATCGCGGAATTCAACAGCGATTTGGTTTTCTTGCTGCATGAGTGAGTCGGTTTTGAGTTTCCTTGTGCTTTGAGTTTACCCTATCGGATAATTACCTGGATTCACCGCATGAATATACTCACTACCCGACGCTGGAAATCCTCGCTTATAGGAAGCTTCTTCTGGTTTGCCCCAAGCCAACTGTAAAATTATTTCCAAAAAGTTAGAATTTTCCCACTTGCATAAACTTGCCCATTCTGTCCTATCAACAATTCTTTCAACATCTGATGTGTTAATTGGTTGATATTGTTTGTTGTTGTTAATACTCAAATATAAGTCCATTCCTAAAGTCACTTTATGCCAAAATTCTAAGATGGAATTTTTCGCTGACTTTAATAGCTCTATATCACTAGGTAATGCTGCTAGTTGACTATCGACTTGAGGATAGTGTAAGATTTCGTCCTTAACAGTAATGCTTTGCCAAATAATACCTGAAACGTGATATTCTCTCTGATAGTCGTGAATCAGAGCTTTAAAATCTTGATAGGCGGTGAATTTTTCCAGTCCATTTGTTTTGATGAAATGATCTATTAGAGGGTTACCAGATATAGTTACCGGTAACTTCAAGCGCTTTCCTGTCAGGCAAGCTTGTCGCTCATCAGCTAAAATTTGAATGAGTTCCTTGGTAGTGTAAACTTTTGACATAAGAACACACTCTATCCAGTTATCAGTTATCAGTTATCAGTTATCAGTTATCAGTCAAGAATAATATCTTCTTCCTTGAGGAAACACCGCTTTAACAGTTATCAGTTATCGGTCAAGAATAATATATTATTCCTTCAAAAAACACCGCTTTAACAGTTATCAGCTAACACCGCACCATATGTTTTGAGTACTGAGAAACTGTTGACTGTTCACTATTTTAAGCGCCTTGATCACTGATAACTGTTCACTGTTTACTGTTCACCGCATCGATACCACTAAACAAATCGGGAAGACAAATTGTGTCTTCCCCAATACTTATTGAGTTAATTCACTATTAAACTCATTGAAAGATCGTCGCTTTAACTGTACAGATTTATTACGCGGTAGTAAATCAAACACCTCCCGAAATTTATCGTCTATTTGCTCATACGGTACTTGACCTTTCTTATTTAAAACCACTTGACCTGATTTATTGAAAACTACTACTTGCGGTACCCCCCCAGAATAATAATAACCTGGTTCTGTGGTACTATAAGTTTTTTTGGGTACGATGCCATCAACTGTTACAGGGATAATTTCAACTTCTCGACCATAAGACTCTTGTACTCGTGAAATTACGACGGCATACTCCTTACAATCGCTGCTATCATCCACATAAAAAGCTAAAAGCGTGGGTTTGTGTGCTGCTAAAGCTTGTCCTAGCGTTACTTTAGGAGGAACTAGTGAACCATTACCAGCATAAACGACAAAAATATTGCCATCGTATCTGTCATTGTTGATATCGGCTAATGCTGAGTGCATATCAACAAACAATAGGGAAGTAAGCAGTAGGAATATCCCTAAAAATCGCCGCCAGCCTAGAATCAGGTTGTGTAAAAATTTCAACTTTATGCTATTCATGAACAGTAACCTTTCGTAACAGTTATCAGTTATCAGTTAACAGTTATCACAGTACCATAGGCGTTGATTACTGATAACTGTTCAGTGTTGACTGATTTATAGGGTACAGATGTGGGAAACAAAATTCAATTTATAGATAAACTAAGACTGGGTTTAGCTGTATCAGTTGCAAAAACCGTAACTTTAGGAGTGCGATCGCTACGCTTGGGTTCGGCTAGTGTCCTACCGGGTTCTATTGCCCGTCGCATTGCACCCCGGTTACTGGAATTACTGAGTCAGCAAGTGAAAAACGGGGTGATTTTGGTGGCTGGTACTAATGGTAAAACTACCACATCACTTCTTTTACATTCTATTCTAGAACGCAAAGGCTACCGCGTCGCCCACAATGCTACAGGCGCGAATTTAGAAAATGGTTTGATGACTGCTTTATTGGAAAGCACGAACCTAGTAGGTACGCTAGATGTTGATTATGCCATTTTGGAGGTAGATGAAAATATCCTACCGAAAATCTTGGCACCTCTTCAGCCTCGGGTTATCCTTTGTTTAAACTTGTTCCGCGATCAACTCGATAGGTATGGTGAGGTTGACACGATTAGTAAGCGTTGGACAAAAGTGATCTCCACCCTACCACTAGAAACGGTTGTCATCCCGAATGCTGATGATCCAACGTTATCTTATCTTGGTCAGCAATTACCTCAGCGTGTTTTATTTTTCGGCTTGAATGAACCAGAAAATTATCTGGATGCAATTCCTCACGCTGTTGATTCTATTTACTGTCCTAAGTGTGGACACCTTTTGGATTACAAAGGAGTTTACATATCCCACTTAGGAGATTTTCACTGTCCTAACTGTGGTTTTAGCAAGAGTCAACCAACTCTTGATAGTCCGGAATGGCCGCAAATTCTCTTAGGCTTATACAATAAATATAATACCTTAGCTGCTGCTACTGCTGCTAAAGAACTAGGGGTTGATGAAGCGACTATTCGGGATACTGTTACCAATTTTCAAGCAGCTTTTGGTCGTGCGGAAGAGTTAGAAGTGAATGGAAAGCATGTGAGAATACTTTTGTCTAAAAATCCAGTCGGGACAAATGAAACAATTCGGGTGGTAACTCAAAGCACCGACACAACAACGCTGTTAGTGTTGAACGATCGCACTCCTGATGGCACTGATGTATCTTGGATTTGGGATGTTGATACAGAAAAATTAGTCGAACGCGGAGGAACTTTGGTTGTGAGTGGTGATCGCGTCTATGATATGGCGTTACGTCTACGATATAGTCAAAATGATCCTAAGAGCCAGTTAAACTTGATTGTCGAAGAAGATTTACATCAGGCGATCGCAAAAGCACTAGAACTTACACCCGCTGGCGAAACTTTACACATCTTACCCACATATTCAGCAATGCTAGAAGTACGAGAAGCCCTAATCGGTAGAAAAATTTTGTAATTAGGTGTAACGCGTAGGGTGCGTTAGGACGGAAGTCCGTAACGCACCACAATTTAGAGTTTCGTATCTTAAATTTAAAGGAGATCAACCGTGCTGATTCAACATTTCCAGATGATGGCACGTTATAATACTTTAGCTAACCGTAAGCTTTATGAAGCTTGCTCACAGCTTACAGACGAAGAACGTAAGCGCATTAGACCAGCATTTTTCAAAAGTATTCACGGGACGCTGAATCATATTATGGTAGGCGATCGCATCTGGATGGGAAGGTTTGAAGGGAAACAGATGCCATCCACCAACCTTGATGCTATCCTATACGAGGAGTTTGATGAACTTCAACAAGTTCGGGTAATAGAAGATGAGCGAATCGAAGCCTGGATGTCAGGATTAAATGAAGATTTTTTAAGCAAAACAATTAGCTACGTGAATAACCAGGGTAATCAGCATACTGATCCAGTTAATTTATTATTAGCACATTTTTTTAATCACCAAACACACCACCGAGGACAAATTCACGATCTACTTAGCCAGACTGAGATTCCTCCACCATCGTTAGATATGCACCGAATTCTTCGACCTTGATAAGCACTCAGACAACATAGTCGAACCTCAGTATGGGTAGAAGAGTTAGCCATAGAAATAGTTTGCACCGTCTTATATTAAGATTATATCTGCCAGTCTCAAACTCATTGTGTACGAACCAGTTACTGAGGAGATTGTCCAATGGATAAGTTAGAGCTTTATAGATCCTGCATTCAAACACTTCTAGAAAAGCATAGTCAATATAAATCCCGAAATGAAGACGTAGAAAATGAACTATTTTTTGATCCTATACGGGATCATTACCAACTAATGCGAGTCGGTTGGAAAGGTTTAGAGCGAGTTTATTACACGATTCTACACTTTGATATTAAAGATGGAAAAATTTGGCTTCAGCATAATACAACTGACATTGATGTTGGACAAGAACTGCTTGAAATGGGAATTGCCAAAGAGGATATCGTACTTGGGTTACATCCACCTTACAAACGTCCGTATACAGGCTATGGCGTTGCTTAATATCTAATCACTTATAGACTTTTAGAGTAAGAGATATTTAAAATGATTGCTCAACCACAACCCCAATTAATGACGCCCCAGCAGTATCTGGAATGGGAAGAGCAACAACCCATTAAGTACGAATATATTAATGGCGAAGTCTTCGCTATGACAGGGGGAAACCTTCCCCATAACTCCATTGCCATCAATCTTACATCTGCACTAAAGAATCATATTAGGGGTAAAGGTTGTAAAGTATTTATGGCAGATGCTAAAGTGGGAGTTTCGCTTCAGGGACCTTTCCACTATCCTGATGTAATGGTGAGTTGTAATCCAGAAGATCAAAGAGCGCGTCAAGTGATCTATCATCCGTGTTTAATTGTAGAAGTTTTGTCTCCCAGTACAGAGGCATTCGATAGAGGAAAAAAATTTAGACATTATCGTCGGATTGATTCTTTAAAAGAATATATTCTCATTGAAACAGACAAAATGAATGTAGAATGCTATCGACGCAATGAGAAAGGAAAATGGGAAGTCACTTATTATTCAATTGAAGAAACGACACAAGATGGAACGGAATTAGAAGTTCAATTGACTAGTGTTGATTTCCGATGTCCTATTTCTTTGCTGTATGAAGATGTTGTTTTTCCTGAAAATAATCCACAAGAAATTGCTGATAACTAGATCAGAATTTGTTCAACTTTAGTGAGTGAAGAGTTATGAGTTTTGAAATAACGATTGGTTGGTTGTATCCAAAGCTGATGAGTACCTATGGCGATCGCGGCAATGTGATTTGTATTGAACGTCGTAGTTTGTGGCGAGGATACAATGTCAAGGTTCTACCATTGGATCAAAACACCACAGCAGAGGATATGGCTACGGTAGATTTGTTTGTGGGTGGTGGTGCACAAGATCGCCAGCAGGAAATTGTTATGCGCGATTTGCAAGGGAAGAAAGCAGAAGTATTGCGCGAAAAGATTGAAAATGGTACTCCTGGCGTTTTTACCTGTGGATCACCTCAACTGCTGGGACATTATTACGAGCCAGGATTGGGACAGCGAATTGAAGGATTAGGGATATTAGATATGGTGTCGCTCCATCCTGGTGAAAACACTCGTCGCTGTATTGGTAATTTGGTTGTTGAAGTGACAGCAAGTCGTCTGGCGCAGGAGTTGGAAGAGATCACTGGATGCAAACCATATTTGATCGGTTTTGAAAATCATGGTGGACGTACCAAGCTAGCGAACGTGGAAGCTTTGGGGCGGGTGGTGTATGGGTTGGGGAATAATGGTGAGGATGGCACAGAAGGAGCATTTTATCGGAATGCGATCGCTACCTATTCCCATGGTCCTTTGTTACCAAAAAATCCCTTTGTTGCTGATTGGCTGATTCAAACAGCCTTACAACTGAAGTACCAACAATCTATCACTCTTTCGCAACTAGATGATACCCTTGCCATGCAAGCCAGAGAAGCAATGTTTAAGCGATTGAAAGTCAGCTTACCAGCTCCTGCATTGTAAGACTCGTTCCAACACCTCGCCTTTTGTCCTTACAATCTCTAGCTACCATGTAGCTAGGGATTGTTAGTTTGTATAAATTTTAGGGAACCCTAGAATTATTCCTTGAGACGAGACTTGGCTTAGCTGCCGACAATACCACACGTGATTTGTCTTGTCATGAGTGTTAATCACTATGTGAAAGCCAAGGCGGTGTCTCTTACACTGTTACTTCCCTATCATCCAACGTGTCTAATAAATATGGTACCTCTGGCTTCGTCAGTCCATCAGCATCACGTATCAGCAAATGTGAAAAGTCCTATACAGAAAATTCTCTTTGGTAGCCCTGGAACTGGAAAAAGCTATAGAATCGAGCGTGACATTATTCCAAAAAAACTACAAATAGATAAATGTATAAATCCTGAAAACGTAATTAAAACAGTTTTCCACCCTGAATACACTTATGGAGATTTTATGGGAAAACTGGTGCCAATCACAAAATCTGGAAAAGTAGAATATAACTTCTACGATGGTCATTTCTTAAAAGCATTAGGACAAGCTTATAAAAACATTTTAATAACCAAACCAAAATCTGTTCATCAAATTGAATGGAATCTGGTTAAAAATGTTGCTTTAGTTATTGACGAAATCAATCGAGGAAACTCATCAGCAATTTTTGGTATTTGTTTTCAGTTATTAGATAGAGAAGATACAGGGTGGTCCAGCTACAGTGTAAATTTAACAATGATTGAATTTTATAAACTTATTGAACTGATTGGAGTAAAAACTGGTTCATTCCCAACCCATAACGGTGAACAGCAAATAAAATATCAGTTTCCAGGAGAGGATCATTATGTGTATTTTGAGACTTTAAGAGATAAATTTAGCCCATTAGGAATAGACACAGAGACCAAGGCAATCATGCTTCCACCTAACCTTTCTATTCTGGCTACGATGAACACTTCAGACAATTCTATTTACTTCATGGACAGTGCATTTAAGCGTCGTTGGGATTGGGAATTTATTGATTGGGATGACAGTAAACCTCCTGCTGCAAATTATGGGCAAGGAGGAACTTTAAATACACAGGAATGGAAAAAACTAATCAAAAATCTGAACAACTTTATCAAAAGCCATCACACCTCTGTTCGTGGAATTGAAGACAAGCAAATTGGTTACTACTTTATCAAACAACCTATAACTGCGGAAAAAATACAAAATAAATTAATGTTTTTCCTTTGGGATAGTGTTTTTAATAGAGATAAAAAACCGCTGCGAGATCTTTTGAAAATACCCCTAGACGATCTTGTGACTTTTGGAGATTTTGCTAAAATGCATAATAATTTCGTTGATCAGATAATGAAATGGGAAAATACAGAAAAAGATATCATACCATTATAGCATGAAGCTACATATAATTAATTGAGTCAAAGGCTTAGCAAATAACGATTATTTTTAGGCATCTTGAAATAGGCTTGGTATAAGCCATGAAATCTAACAATTAGATGGATTACAAGCAAAAATATTAATTGTTTTTTTGCCAATATGATTAATTTTTATAATCTAAAGTTGCTTAAGATTAAAGATCCTAAAGACAATTTTGTTGGTATTCGTAAATCTAAATCTGGCAACAGCTTCGAGTTCTGTCTACCAAACGGCTTTCAAGATTTTCCTGAGAATGATTTTGACCAAGTCCGCGAGCTATTTTTCAAAATGTATCGTACTTTCCGGAAGTTCGAGCGTGACAATGAATCTAGTAAACGTTTCCAAAAAAACAAGCCTAAATATCAGCAAGAACAAGATCAAACCACTCTTTCTTCTAAAGGTATCAGCATACAGACTGAAGATGGAGAAATTTGTGTACTTTACAGCAAGATCAAAATGATTGAGAAGGTATTAGAAGCTTATGATAATCTTACCCTTCAATCGATTCAAAAAAAAGTCAAACGGAGTCACGACATCGATTATTCTCAAATTCACAGATATCTAGATCGGGCTGTTTATTCAGATAGCGATACCATTTATGTCGATCTAATGGATTTACCCCGCCCAACTGTACGTTATGAAAGTACAGATTTAGTACATCTGTATTGTTACATCCTCGATGAGATTGTGCAGCAGTTACATGGTGATGTACCAGATATCATTAAAGTCCACAGTCAAGATATTAACTTTCTTGCTCAACATTTTAAGGACGACTACTTAACCTATAACCAGTCAATTTTTGACAAGGACACTTTTATAGAAACTATCATAATTTTAAAAGAGGCGCTAGACAATATAGACAAGAATACTTATTACAAAGATGATGATTATTGGGGAATTTACGAAGCCGTTGAGACATTTTTATATGGCGAACTTAATCCCAAGGACAACGATGGATATTTCTGGGGCATACAAGGATTTTCTCTTATTTGGGAGGATATGTGCCACACATATTTTTTTACAAAAAACCGCGATGCAATTTGTTTTGCCGATACGGATATTCCTTTGAAAGAGTATCAGAATTCAGGACGGAAGGAGGAAGAAAAAAACAGAGTAGGCAATTTTCAATTACCGACAAAAGATGACAATGGAAATTCATGGATTTACCAAACTCCATCACATATTCCCTACCCTAAACAAGAAGGTTTCTTTGGATGGGATGAACTGCTTTGTATTGAATTCGATCCACAACCTGGGTGTTTAGTGTACTCGGATAGAAATCTTGATGATTTCCACAAACGAGATAGAACTAAGGCAATGCGCCGTTTCCCCCGCCCGGATTTATTGTTAAAGTATAACTCAGAAGATAGCTATAACTTATATATTATTGACTACAAAGATATCGCCTCTGATTTTTATGATAAAAATTTAAGTAGACATCCCGAACAAGTAGATGAAAAATATCGGTTTGATTTGATAAAACAGCTAACTTATGAATTAGCTCTTCAGCAAATAAATAAAGTTAATGTTTCAGAAAACTGGTTTTTTATTCCTTATTTTTACGATAAAACTTTTAAACAAAATTTTAAAACAGAAATAAATATTAAAGGAATCAAAATAGTTAAAGCTAATTTTTCTTTTATTCAAGAAGTCTATTTACTAGAAAATTATGACCAATGACTTAGAAATTGTAGGTGTTCGTTCTCAAGAACAAAATTTATATTTTCAAAGTGACTATGTTCCTTTAATCTCTTTCAAGAATAAAGAACAGAAGGACAAGGCTGAGAAATACATTATATTGGAAGCATGTGACTTTTTTACAAATATCCTAAAAGTCGATATTCCTGTAGTTCAAAATCAGCTAGCTTCTCCTCAAATTATTACTCCTAGAGATTTTAATACTAAAAAAATTAAATACTTCTACGAGTTTCTTCTTCACGATCTCGGAGAACGTGAGGCTAATGGTAAATTAAAAGTGAATATTAAGTGGGGTATAACCTTTGATGAGGAATGTACGCCAATTCAAGTGGCAAAACATGACATTCATCCTCAGAGTAGAAAAATAAAACTAAAATATCTTGATTCCCGTATAGGTCGTCCTCGTCTTCCCTATCGTTCCCATATTCCACATCTACAATATCTACCGTACCGCCGCTACGGTACTATAGACATCAATGGACAGCCTATTTTCTACTACATTTACTTTACACTTCAGGAAATATTGGATGCTATAAAACAAGCACCAACCTAGTAGGAACCCAAGACATCGCCCGTAAGCGCTATTATTAAGTAAATGCACCCGTGACACTCCATTGCACTGAATAAGCTTACCTTAATTTTCGGTAAAAAAGTAGGGGCAAAGAGCCCTAACTACGTAAAGAATTAGAGTATACCCCTATACATTCCGCTCTGATTCAGAGACTGTTGAATTCAACCTCGAAAATTTTTCCTTGAACCATCACTTTATCGCCAGATACTAATTTCCGCCCTCGTCGGGTTTCAACTGTACCGTTAACTTTCACCTCACCACCAATAATCATTAGCTTCGCCTGTCCACCAGTAGGCGCGACACCCATCAATTTTAAAAACTGGTCAAGTTTAATCATAGTTTGTTAAAGAAGGAGCCACTGCGCTGTTCCCCAGTCCTTGTGTACCAAAACTTTCTGAGTTCTGGCTCCTGGCTCCTGAATTCTTTTTGTTAAAGTCCACCAGGACCGTAGCTATAAAATTGTAACCTTCCAAAACCAAGAAATTGACTATGAACTTTTTCCCCGGGAGGAAATGCTGTCACACCAAAGAGATATACGCCTGAAACTGATGGATTTTGCTCGGCTATAAGCTCAATTGTGATCGTTCTACCAGGGGGTACTGGTTGATCAAATGTTAGCGATACTGTTCGCGTTTTGCGTGGGCGGGTTTGACCTAGTTTTTCTCTTGGGGTAGTCGGTGTTCGTGATACATCACTGGTTACGTCTTTAAGCGCAAACTTTTGTCCTTTGTGTGAGGAGCCTTCATACACAGAGGTATGTTTGAGATCAAACTGGATATCATCTGCGCCTTGATATTGGTTAATTGTTATCTTTTGCAGAGGCTCTCCGGCATTGTCAGGTATATTGACAGTAAAGTAGTAACTTACATTTGGTATATAAATATCTTTATAGCTATTTACGGCAGCAATAAGGCTTGGCGGTTCAACGAAATATACTGTACCATCTTGCAACTGAACTGCTTGACTCAGCCCGAGATCATACGTGCTAATTGCTGCTGTGCAGGTAATAGCTGTGCCAAATAGAAATGCAAGGCGCATTCTTTTATATACGGAAATTAAAGGCTGGGATTTCATACGGTTTCTTTTTTAGATTTTATTAGCAAAAAATAATCAATATTTATTTTTATTAAGTTTCAAGAACAATATAAATGGTTTTTAAGGTAGGAGAGCGATCGCTCTCAAGGACAGAAACCTACACCGTCCTCTGAGACTGACGTGTAGCTATTTTAGCAAATTACTATTAGGTTAAAGACCATCATAATGGCTTTGTAAAATGATAATTAAGTTTGTAAAGGATAATTGATATCTGTTGTCAAAATAACTGATTCAGAGAGAAACTTATGAATAATACCCTCGCAATTATTCATTATGAATACCCTCTCTACTATTCAATTCAAGCGACCGGTTTGGCAAACTATTGCCATGTTAACGGTGGGCTTTTGGTTAAGTGCTAGCGTGTTTTTGGATTGGGTAATTATGCCTAGTCTTTATTTCTCTGGCATGATGAGCCAAGATAGTTTCTCGACCGTAGGCTATGTAATTTTCTGGAATTTTAATCGGATTGAATTATTAGCTGCTGGATTAGTCTTAACATCCGTATTAGCTCTGTGTCGTACTCAACATAATTCTTCTCGTGTTGGTATTGCTTTAGCTGTGGTATTGCTAGGCATAGCTTTAGTAGAAACTTACTTATTGACTCCGCAGATGTCTGCTATTGGACTTAATCTAAACCTATTTGAGGAAGTTACTCAAGTCCCAGCAGACATGAATCTCTTGCATAGCTTTTACTGGGTGCTAGAAGCAATAAAATTAGTAGCAGGCGGTACTCTTTTAAGTCAGTGTTTCCGGTTAGATTAAAACTACCAACCCTTCACAAGAAACATTTATGAGCTCGATACCAAAATTTACTTGGTATCGAGTGTTTGTTTGAAATTATGGTGATTCTAGCAGAATTAACAGCCCGCAAGATTTACAGCACCGCCTGCAACTGCACCGTTGACGGCATTACCCAAAGTATGATGACGGTTTGTGATCAAACCAGCGACGGTACTAGCTCCTGCACCAACTCCAATATCTCGAACTAGGTGCCCTCCTCGACGATGACAGCTACCATGGTCTAAAGCGTGAACCGCCGCACCAGCAGCAGCTCCGTTGACAGCATTTTTAGCAGCATGATGGTTACCAGTAATTTCGCCGGTTACTGCACTAGCGCCTGCACCAATACCGATATCTCGGATCTGGTGATTTCCAGCGGATACGGGTTTCACAGACACTAGGTTGAAACCGACTAGACTGGTAGCAACCAAGCCAGGTAATAGTGCGCTTTTTAAAATCCGGTTCATTACTATACCTCCTGTTGACAGTTAACAGTTAACAGTTAACAGTTATCGGTCAGGAATACTGAACTGATAACTGAAAGCTAATTAGTGGTAGGTATTGGTGGCTCTTTAAAATTCCCCACCATACACGTTGATCACTGATAACTGTTTACTGTTGACTGTTTTAAGATACTTCCAGTCTAAGTTAAAGGTCTTTAGCTTTCCATGATCCTTATGGATAATTACTTCTAGCTAATTAGTGAGAAAGGTTGAGCACTGAATCATTCAACCATAGAGATAGGCGCACTCAATTAGGTATTTCTTGTTCTTGGAGTCTTTGCGGTTTGTTAAAATTTTGTAATGGATTACATTTCTACAATTGTGCATCTGCGTACCGCCGAAGATAAAATTTATGCCTATCATTGAGGCTCAAAATCTGAGCAAAGTTTATCCTGTCGCTATCAAAGAACCTGGTATCAAAGGGACAATCACCCACTTTTTCCGCCGTACCTACCGTGAAATCAAAGCAGTTCAGGATGTCTCTTTTGAAATTGCACCAGGGGAGGTGGTGGGATTTTTGGGACCAAACGGTGCAGGTAAAACTACTACACTGAAAATGCTTACAGGGCTAATTCACCCTTCTAGCGGGAAGCTTAGAGTCGCTGGGAATGTTCCATTTCGTCGCCAGGAGTCATTTTTGCGAAAGATTACCTTAGTGATGGGGCAAAAGCAGCAACTACTTTGGGACTTACCTGCTTTAGATTCTCTCAGGATTAACGCCGCCGTTTACAACATCTCTGATAAAGAGTTTCGAGAGCGCGTGGGTGAATTAAGCGAAATGTTATCGCTGTCTGATAAACTGACTCAACCAGTAAGAAAACTGTCTTTAGGTGAGAGGATGAAGGCGGAACTGTTAGCTGCGCTTTTACATCGTCCTCAAGTTTTGTTTCTCGATGAGCCAACGTTGGGATTGGATGTCAATGCTCAGGTAAGTGTGCGCGATTTTTTGCGTGAATACAACTTGCGGTATCAAGCGACGGTGCTATTGACCAGCCATTACATGGCTGATATCACAGCTTTGTGTGAACGAGTACTGCTAATTCACCAAGGAACGTTGATGTATGATGGTAGCTTAGATGGTTTATTGGAACAGTTTGCACCTCACCGAGAAATTCATTTGGAGTTAGCCCACCCTGTATCGAAAGACAAACTTATGTCCTACGGTGATGTGAAGACAGTTGATGGGCGAATGGTGTGCTTTTTGGTGGAGAGAGAAATGCTCACCCGCTCTGTCTCGCGGATTTTAGCGGATTTAGAAGTTATCGATTTAACAGTAACTGAGCCTGATGTGGAAGATGTGATTAGGCAGGTTTTTCAAGCAGGATTACCCCCCCAAACTCTAACCACTAACCCCTAACCCCTAACATATGAACCGCATCTTCCGAAAAGCTTCGACGTTACTTTCCGTTTACTACGCCTATATGGTGGAGTATCGAGCCGAGTTAATTTTATGGGTTTTGTCTGGATCTTTACCAATTATTTTGATGGGAGTCTGGATCGAGGCGGCGCAAGGTGGACGATTCGGTTTGACACCTGTAGGTTTTGCGCGTTACTTTCTCGCCGTTTTCGTTGTTAGGCAATTTACTACTGTTTGGGTGATTTATGATTTTGAGAAGGAGGTTGTTGAAGGTAGGCTTTCACCTCGTTTGTTACAACCACTTGATCCTGTATGGCATCATGTCGCATTGCATGTTGCTGAAAGGGGTGCGAGGATACCGTTCACGCTGCTGTTAATAGGGTTCTTTTTTTTACTTTATCCCCAGGCTTTTTGGTTACCAAGCTTCGGCAATTTATTACTGTTTGCTTTAGCTGTGGTGCTGGCTTTTGCTTTACGCTTTGTCATTCAGTACACTTTTGGTATTTTTGCTTTTTGGACTGAGAGAGCGATCGCGTTAGAAGATTTCTGGTTTTTATTCTACTTATTCTTATCTGGTTTGATTGCGCCTTTAGAAGTCTTTCCTGAACCTGTGCGGGCTGTAGTACTTTGGACACCTTTTCCTTATTTGATTAATTTCCCAGCAAATCTTTTAGTAGGGCTACCAGTGGATCTGCTGCGAGGATTTTTGTCAATGATTGGTTGGCTGTTAGTGCTTTTTGTTTTCAATCGTTGGTTATGGCGGCGCGGGTTGAAGCGATATTCAGGAATGGGTGCTTGAGTGTTTTTGGGTTATTTTATCGTTGCGCGTTTTGACTAATGTTTATTACTAAAGTTAACAGACTATTACATTTAGTATAAACGTTTACAATGTAATTCTTCTGAATTTCCAACAATAGGCTATTAACACAACATTATTTGGTTTCTTTGCCCATTTTATGGTGATTGGTGATTGGTTATAACAAAGCCCTTACTTAGTAAGGGCTAAAGAATTATGTTCTTGTTTAGTTTTGAAGCAAGTTTTCCATAAAAATACCGAAAGAAAATACTCCTTATTTTTATCGTAATAATGCTTAGATTTATAAAAATGGTGGTATTATATATGCCATAGGTTTTTCGCTAATCCAACATCAGCTTATAACAGGGTTATCTGCATCAAAGTTGCGGGTAAAATACTATCGTTTTAATAAACGATAGAAGAGATTTGGTTTGGTATCTAAAGTTATATACAAGGACAAAGAAAAATGAAAAATATTAAATTGAGGACTCGTATCTTCCTGGGTTATCTAATTCCTCTTGTGTTGTTCATTGTTCTAGGAGGATTTTTGTATTCAAGTGCCATACTCAAAGGAAAACGAGAACAAGAGGTAGAAAATGCACAAAATATTCTTAACAAGATGGACCAGTCAATTGAAGCTTTATTACAGATGCTTCACTCTAATAGAAGCCAGATTTTTTTACCTCAAGAGAGAACCAATCAACAACAAATAACGGAAGAAGGATTTCAGAGTTTTAAGAAAGCATCTTCAGAGTTAGAAACCCTGATTCAAGATTATCAGGAGAAAGATAAATTTAATGTCCTGCTAGGGAAAGCTAAAAATTTTGTAAAAGTTCTTAAACAAGTTTCAGATTTAGTAAAGGCAAATCAAATTAATGAAGCAACAAAGCTAATGAATAGCGTACGTATTGAAGATATTGACAAGCTCCATGATGAAGTTATTAATCAGCAAACGATGATTCTAGCTAAGAGTAAGGAAAAAGATAAAACGGCTGAAAGCTTTTTAAATATAGCGATTATATTTGGAACTCTAATATCTATCGTATCAACATTAGGATCGAGCTTGTGGATAACTTTAGCAATTGATCATATACTTCAAAACTCAGCTAGCAAGATCACAGCATCTTCAAGTCAGATTCTAGCCGCCATAGAACAGCAAGAAAGTGTAACTAGTCAGCAAGCAAGTTCAGTGCAGGAAACCACTAGCACGATGGATGAATTAGAAGCTTCATTCAGACAATCAGCACAGCAAGCTAAAGCTGCTGTTGCAGCAGCAAACAAGGTACTCGATCTCGCAGAGAATAGTACTCAAGCATTACGAGAGAACCTCGAAGGTATGTTTAACCTGGAAAACAAAGTGGGACGGATCGCCCAGCAAATGATAGCTCTTTCTGAGCAAGCCAATCAAATTGGCAGTATCTCTCAGTTAGTTTCTGAGTTAGCAAAGCAGACTGATATACTAGCAATCAATTCAGCAGTTGAAGCCACCCGTGCAGGGGAGCATGGAAAGGGTTTTTCTATAGTTGCTAATGAGATTCGTCGGTTAGCTGATCAAAGTCAACGCTCTGCCGAGAAGATTTCTACTTTGGTTTCGCAAATTCAGAGTGCGACCAATTCTACCGTAATGGTAACCGATGAAGGCACCAAGACAGTTAAGACAGTAACGCAAATAGCACAGAAAATAGATCAAGCTTTTACAGGAGTCGCGGGATCTGTCAACGAAGTGGTTTTGAACAATCAACAAATTTCACTTAATCTTAAGCAGCAGCTTGATGCTATACAGCAAGTCGTTCAAGCGATGGATGCTATTAATAAAGGCGCAAGAGAAACTGCTATTGGCATTGGTCAAACTAGAGTAGGTACTCAGCACCTTAACATAGCTGCTTTAGAACTCAAGCAAATGGTGTAAGGCACTTCTAGAAATTGAACATGGAAAAGAACAAACAGGCAAGAATATTTCGCCTATATGTAGTAAGCTTACTGCTCCTTGTAGGTTTATGTAGCTTAGGAGGGGGAATTATGTGGTATTTATCCAGGTCAAGATCCGACACCTTGAACTTATCGAAATCCACAGTTAATGAAACACCAGTTCCTAGTAAACGCGATGTTGATTACACTCAACTGCGTGAATATTTGCACCAAAAAGACTGGAAAAAAGCCGATCGAGAGACATATCTTCGATTGCTAGAAGCAGCAGGTCCAAAGGCACAAGCCAATGGTATGATACCTCAAGACGAAATGGATAATCTCTCTTGTAGCGATCTTAAGACAATAGATCAGCTTTGGAGTAAAGCTACTAATGGTCAACAAGGTTTTACCGTTCAAGTAAATATTCTCAAGGCACTGAGTGATTATCGTCAGATGTATGCTAAAGTCGGGTGGCAAGAATTACCACCATCAAATCAGTGGCTATTTCAATGGACTTATAATACACAAACTAAAAGAATGGAATTTGTTAAAGGTAAAGAGCCCAACTACCTGAATCCTCCTCCTGGTCACCTTCCCACAGTAGAAATAGGCTATAACATCAATGTGGCTTTCAGTGGAGCCTTAACTAGGTGTAACTTTTAAAAGAGCAGATGAAACATTCCCTGGTTAATTTGGGAACTATATCTGATGTAAGGATATTTTCTAAATACCCCTAGTTTTGGAGTATCCGGAGTATCCCTCAGAATAAAGACGTACATTCCTCTTTTCCAACATGGTTAAGACAATACATGCTGACGGGCGAGCAATGAAGCGATCGCTACTTACCAGTTGTGAAAGTGGCGATCACTTTCCGTTCCCCTGTGAGTTATGAAGACGAATTTTTCATTCCTAACAACCAGATTGCTACCTTTGCAATGGGTGTTAATTGTGCCATTTCTGTTACAGATTTTTGGAGCAGTGGGACTAGTTGGATATCTGTCATTTAAAAATGGCGAGAAAGCGGTTCACAATTTGGCCAAGCAGTTGATGGAACGCACTACTGGGCATGTAAATGACCATTTGATTGATTACCTGCAAAATCCCCATCAAATCAACCAAATCAATGCCGATGCCATGCGTCTAGGATGGATCAAAGGGGTTGATCGCAAAACCGTTGGCAAATTTTTATGGCAGGAAATTCAAACTTATGGCTTAACCTATATTAGCGTAAGCTTACCTACAGGGGAACAAGTGGGAGCAGGCCGTTTCAATGGCAAAACCGTCATTATCAATGAGGCAGCGGCCAAAACACCCTATTTGCCGAAAAATAACACCACTTACCTGACAGATAAAGATGGCAACTCCACTCAAATCCTCGCCACTGGTACATGGGATACTCTCAATGCGATTAGTTACACTGAACCCGTCAAAGCAGGAAAAGAGATTTGGAGTAGGATCTACACTTACTACGATCCTGGGGATCAGCCGTATCTTATAGCGTCAGCAAATCGCCCAGTATATGATTCTAACCACAAGTTACTGGGCGTGGTTGGAGTAGATATTCATTTGTTGAAACTGAACGAATTTCTACATAATCTAAATATCAGCTACTCGGTGCAAGTATTTGTCATGGAGAGGGATGGAATGTTGGTGGCTAATTCTGTCGAACTACAGCCTTTTACTGTTGCCACTCAGGATATTAAACGCCTTAAAGCCACAGACAGCAAAAACCTAGTGCTTCAAACGATTGCCAAGCAACTGCAACACCTTATTCCAGATCTGCACAGCTTAACCGATGCTCAAAATCTGAAAATCAATGTTCAAGGAGAGCCATACTATGTGACTATTACTCCCTACCGCGACCAATATGGCTTGGAATGGTTTGTCGTGACTAGCCTCCCAGAAAATATTTTCATGGCACAAATCAACGCCAATACCCAAACTACTATTTGGCTTTGTGTGGTGGCGTTGGTGGGAGCAACCGTGATCGCCATCTTCACGTCCCGCTGCTTAGCAATTCCCATTCTAAGTGTGAATCAAGCTACTCAGGCAGTTGCAGGTGGTAACTTAGACCAAATAGTAACAGGGAGCAATATCCAAGAACTGAACAGTCTTGCTCATTCCTTCAACCAAATGGCAGGACGGCTGCGTGAATCCTTTACCGCGTTAGAAAAAAGTAAAGCAGAACTAGAAGAACGAGTGACAGAACGCACGGCTGAACTGAAACAAGCTAAGGAAGTAGCCGAAGCAGCTAACCGCACAAAAAGCGAGTTTCTTGCAAATATGAACCACGAACTGCGAACTCCACTTAATGGCATTCTAGGTTATGCCCAAATTCTCCAGCGCGATCCGACTACCACAACCAAACAGATGAAGGGATTAGGGATAATTCATCAGTGCGCTTCCCATTTACTAACACTGATCAATGACATTTTGGATCTGTCAAGATTGGAAGTTCAGAAGATGGAACTCTATCCCCAAGATTTCCATCTCGGAAATTTCCTAGTTTCCACAGTTGATATTTGTCGTGTTAAAGCTGAGCAAAAGGGTGTAGAGTTTCATTACCAACCGGCTGCTAACCTTCCCACTGCAGTTTATGCTGACGATAAACGACTACGGCAGGTTTTATTAAATTTACTGAGCAATGCTATCAAGTTTACCGACTTTGGCAGAGTATCCTTCCGGGTTGAACCAGTGGATACCCCAACAGCATCTGAGCGCATCCATAGAGTTTGCTTCCAAGTAAAAGATACTGGCATTGGGATTGCACCAGAAAAACTATCCACAATTTTTTTGCCGTTTGAGCAAGCAGGAAAACGAGAACGCAATACTGAAGGTACTGGCTTAGGACTCGCTATCAGCCAACAAATAATCGAGAAGATGGGTAGTACTATTCACGTCGAAAGTCTTCTTGGGCAAGGAAGTTATTTCTGGTTTGAAGTCGACTTACCCTTAGCTTCAGACTGGACAGTGGGACAGGCGATCGCCAACCAAAAAGTTATCGGCTACCAAGGTGAACCACGCAAAATCCTGGTCATTGACGATTACCAAGAAAACCGACTGGTTGCAGTCAATATGTTAGAACCATTGGGTTTCAAAGTGGGAGAAGCTAGCAATGGACAAGCGGGTTTAGACACCGCTATCCAAATGCGCCCCGACTTGATCATTACCGATGTACATATGTCTGTGATGGATGGTTTAGAAATGACCCGTCGCTTACGTCAACTACCTGACTTTATTTCCACCCCAATTATTGTCTCCCCCGCCACACTCTCTCAAGTGGATATGCAGGCAAGTCTGGATGCTGGGTGCAATAGCTTTTTCCCAAAACCCATCGAGTTCACTGGGCTACTTGCTGAATTAAAGCGACTGCTGCAATTGCAATGGGTTTACGAAAACGTACCAGAATCTACAGAAGCAATTACCACCACTGACGACGACACGGATCTAGTCACGCCCCCACCCGCAGAACTCACCGCCCTCTACACTGCTGTTCAAGGTGGATTCATCACGGATGTACAACAGGAAGCCAACCGACTTAAGCAATTAGCACCTGAATATGTCCCCTTTGCCAACCGAGTGTTAGAACTTAGCCAAAAGTTTGATGATGAAGCCATCCTGCGGTTACTTGAACCCTTGGTATAACCAAGTTGGTAACTGGGGAGCAGGGGAGATGAATGCTTTTTTGTTCCCCCCATGCCCAATGCCCCATGCCCCATGCCCAATGCCCCATGCCCAATTTATCTATGTCCATTATTGAAAACACCATTTTGGTTGTAGACGACACCCCCACTAATCTGCAAGTGTTGTTTGATTTGTTAAGTGAACAGGGCTACCGAGTAGCGATCGCCAAAAATGGTGAAATTGCCCTACAAAGAATGCAAACATCTCAGCCTAACTTAATTTTATTAGATGTGATGATGCCGGGAATTGATGGCTTTGAAACCTGTCAAAGGTTAAAAGCCAATCCTGCTACAAGCGATATTCCTGTCGTTTTCATGACTGCTCTTTCTGACTCAGTCGATAAAATCAAAGGCTTAAGTTTGGGTGCTGTGGACTACATCACTAAACCAATTCAGCATGAAGAAGTCTTAGCACGTATCCGGGTGCATCTACAACTGCGGAATGCTACTCGTGTGATGGAACAGCGTACTGATGAACTCAACCAAGCGTTAGAAAGCCTCAAGCAAGCCCAACTGCATTTGGTACAAGGGGAAAAAATGTCTGCTCTTGGTCAGCTGGTTGCAGGAATTGCCCATGAAATTAACAATCCAGTGAATTTTATTAATGGCAACCTAAATCATGTAAAAGAATATACTCAAGATTTACTTGAATTTGTTCAGCTTTACCAAAAGCATTATCCTAACCCAGTAAACGAAATTCAAGAGCGTGCAAACGCTATAGATCTCGCATTTTTGCAAGAGGATTTGTTAAAGATACTCAGATCAATGCAAATGGGGAGCGATCGCATTCGTAACCTCGTCCTTTCTCTACGCAATTTCTCCCGTCTGGATGAAGGCGAACTAAAACCTGCCGATATCCATGTAGGTATCGATAGCACCCTGGTAATTTTACAACATCGCATCAAAGCTAAACCTGATTTTCCTGCCATCCAAGTCATCAAAGACTACGCGCAGTTACCAGAGGTTGAATGCTATCCCAGCCAACTTAACCAGGTGTTTATGAATATTTTGAGTAATGCGATTGATGCATTGGAAGAGTCTGCTATCGCCTCACCTACTATCACCATCCGTACTTCTTTGATCAATACTAACTGGATCTCAATTAGTATTGCTGATAACGGAGTTGGTATTCCAGAAGCCATTTGCTCTCAAGTGTTCAATCCTTTTTTCACCACCAAACCAGTGGGTAAAGGAACTGGATTGGGGTTATCGATCAGCTATCAGATTATCACGGAAAGACACGCTGGCAAGATCGAGTGCTATTCCAATACGGGACGAGGAACTGAGTTTGTTGTGCAAATTCCAATCCGACGTTTATAGAACCCATTTGGGCAATGTTTGATAGCTTGACTACATTTTTGAGATATGTGACGTAATCTTCTGACCGGACAATATTCGGGGTAAAATACTTACATAAGCAGTTTATAAGAGGTCGATTGAAAACCCCGAGTCTTCAGACCGGGGAGTGGTCAAAGGAGAGCGAACTATGGATAAAAGTTCGCCCTGGCTCCTAAACGTAATCCCACTCAAGTAGTGTATCTATATTGGCGTTACTGCTTACCCAGCAGGAGAAAATGGTATCGGTCAGTTATTAGGTTACGGTCGCCTACGATTTCCGAAGTAGACCGATTTAGAGTATAATTTTAATTGGGTGCAGTTGAGATTGCTTTAGGGACTAGCACCGCTGCGCAAAAGTCACTCATTCAAAAGTTTTTTTATATATCAAAGCTTGTACCTGATTGAAATGGTTGCTTTATTTGCGCCGTGCTGTACTAGTTTTGTGTTCCGTCACTTGGTGTTTATCACCATATACTTAAGATATGCACTCTAAAAAGTCTTCTAAGAAATCACCTTCCCAAGGCTCCGACAAAGAAGGATCAGAGGGGAAGGAGGCAAACAATGAAAAGAAATTATTTCCAATTGTGGGAATTGGGGCATCTGCGGGAGGATTGGAAGCGTTTATCGAATTATTGAAGCATTTGCCAACAGATACGGGGATGGCATTTGTGCTGATCCAGCATATGTCACCAAATCAAGAAAGCTTGTTAAGTGAGATTCTTTCCAAGTCCACTGAGATGCCAGTAAGTGAAGTCCACTCAGGGATAAAAGTGGCACCCAATCATGTCTATGTGATACCGCCAAATGTCAGCATGGCTATCACTAATGGGGTGCTAAATCTCACACCTCGTGACAGAGGAGGCGGACAGTTTATGTCGGTCGATACTTTTTTGTTGTCCCTGGCACAAGAGCAAGGAAATAAAGCGATCGCCGTGATTCTATCGGGGGGAGATGGCGATGGTTCAAGAGGATTAGAAGCGGTAAAAGCGGCGGGCGGGGTGACATTCGCCCAGTCTGGGGACACAGCAAAAGTTAATAGTATGCCGAACACTGCCGTGGCGACGGGACTGGTCGATTTTGTTTTGCCCCCCCGAAAAATTGCCGAGAAAATCGCGGAAATTAGCAGGCATCCCTACATTACTGATGTAGCTATGACAAAATCAGCTACCAGTAAGGATGAATTCGACAGATCCGAGGCGCTAAGGACAATCTTCACTTTGCTGTGGACAGCCACGGGAGTTGACTTTACCAATTATAAGCAAACAACCTTAAAGCGGCGCATTCAAAGGCGAATGGTGTTGCACAAGTTTGAAAAGCTGACTGACTATGCCAGTTATCTCCACAACAACCCCACAGAAGTGATGGCGTTATATGAAGATAGCTTGATTCATGTCACCAGTTTTTTCCGCGACAGTGAAAGTTTTACAGCCTTAAAAAGTAAAGTCTTTCCTGTAATTGTATTAGATAAGTCGTCAAACTCACCGATCCGAATTTGGGTTGCTGGTTGTTCAACGGGCGAGGAGGCTTACTCGATAACTATCTGCTTGCTAGAGTTTTTAGCAGAGCACTTATCTCATATACCGATTCAAGTTTACGCGACAGACATCAGTGAGAGGGCGATCGCACAAGCGCGCACTGGTTTTTATACAGCAAGCGAAGTAGCGAATGTAGATCCCGAACGTTTGCATCGGTTTTTTGTCGAAGTCGAGGGAGGATACCAGATTAGTAAACCCGTGCGCGAAACGTGTGTGTTTGCTAGACAAAACCTAATTAGTGATCCGCCGTTTTCGCGGATGGACTTAATTACCTGTAGGAATGTACTGATCTATCTAGGAAGCGAATTGCAGAAAAAGCTCCTGCCAATGTTCCACTATGGACTGAAGCCCAAAGGCTTTCTGATGTTAGGGACTTCGGAAACAGTAGGTGATTGTGCAGATTTGTTTAGTATAGTTGACAAAAAGAACAAACTTTATGCCAAAAAACTGGTAACAACTGAGCTTAACATTGACTTTAGCAGGAGTCGCTATCCCGCCCCGATCATCAACCCACAAGCACAGACAAAGGAGGGGACATTGAACGACCAGGAAATCAGCCTTCAGGCAGATCAGATCGTTTTGAATCAATATGCCCCAGTTGGGATTGTGATCGACACCGACCTAGAAATTCTGCGATTTCGGGGACAGACCAGTGCCTACCTAGAACCTGCTCCTGGGAGGGCAAGCTTTAACCTACTGAAAATGGCAAAAGTTGGATTGCGCAATGAACTACGAATTCTAATCCAACAGGCAAAACAGCAGAACTTGCCGATTAAACGCGAAGGAGTCAAACTGATAGAGGGCAATTGTATCCGGACATTTAACATTCATGTCACTCCCTTCTCAACTAGTAATATACCAGGAAATTATTTTTTAATTCTGTTTGAAGATTTTCCCACTCCAGTCACCCCTGTATTATCAGCAACACAGGACAATAGCAACGTCACCAATGAAGGTGACAATCATGAAACTGCTCGACTTCAGGAAGAACTAAACACGACAAAAGAACATCTCCAAGCCATTATTTCCGAGCAGCAGGCCACTAATCAAGACTTGAGATCCGCCAACGAGGAGATTTTGTCAAGCAACGAAGAGTTGCAAAGTATGAATGAGGAGTTGGAAACTGCCAAAGAAGAAATCCAGGCAACCAATGAAGAATTAAACACTATTAATGATGAGCTGCAACGACGCAATCTAGAATCGACTCAGATTACCAACGATTTGCAGAATCTCCTGGGCAGTATTAATATCCCCATTTTAATGGTGGGAAGTGACCTGCGGATTCGGCGGTTTACGCCAGCAGTTGAAGGGATCTTCAACTTGATTTCCACAGATGTGGGGAGATCTTTGAGTGATATCACCCACAAGTTGAATGTACCTGACTTAGAGCAACAGATTTTAGAGGTGATACGTACCCTGAACTTAAAAGTTCAGGAGATTCAAGATCAAACAGGGCATTGGTATGACCTGCGGATTCGACCCTATCGGACAATCGATAATAAAATTGACGGTGCTGTGGTCGTGTTGGTAGATATCAACGAGCTTAAACGCAGTGCCGAGGAATTGACCGAAGCGAGAAATTATGCTGAAATGATCGTGGAAACTGTACGCGAACCCCTGCTAGTCCTCAATCTAGACCTGCGGGTAGTCACCGCTAATCATTCTTTCTACGAGATGTTTCATGTTTTGCCTACCCAGACTGAACAACACCTGTTGTTTGATTTGGGCAATGGGCAGTGGAATATTCCCGAATTGCGTATTTTGCTAGAAGACATTCTTTCCGGCAATGACCAGTTTGAAAATTTTGAGGTCGAGCATGATTTTCAGCAGATTGGACGGAAAAGCATGCTGCTAAATGCCCGCAAGATGCCTCCCATTGGTGATACCCAGATGATTTTGTTGGCGATGGAAGACATTACCGAGCAAAAGCAGTTAGAGGCACAACACAACCAACTCCTGATTGAAGCACAATCAGCCCGCACGGAAGCTGAATTTGCGAACCGAGCCAAGGATGAGTTCTTATCCACCGTCTCTCACGAATTGCGCAACCCTCTCAATGCCATGATTGGCTGGGCGCAGTTGCTTCGCTGGAAAAATTTTGACCAAGCGAAAACGGAGCAAGCTCTAGAAATCATTGAGCGCAGCGCCAAGTCCCAAAACAAAATCATCGAAGATATTTTAGACATTTCGCGCATCACCACGGGCAAGTTTCGGCTGAATGCCTATCATATTGAACTTGTTCCAGTGATTGAAAGTGCGATCGATATCGTCCGTTTAGCCGCAAACGCGAAGAACATTCAGCTTGAGTGTAGGTTGTCTGCTTTAAACGAAAGGGTGTTAGGTGATCCAGACCGCCTACAACAGGTGATCTGGAATTTGCTCTCTAATGCGATTAAATTTACTCCAGCCGGAGGAAAAATTACAATCTCCTTAGACTATATTGATACAATAGCTCAAATCGAAATTACTGACACCGGTCAGGGCATCAAGGCTGATTTTCTGCCCTATGTGTTTGAGCGCTTCCGCCAAGCGGATGGTAGCTACACTCGACTAAACACTGGGTTAGGACTAGGACTGGCGATTGTACGTCATCTGGTAGAACTCCACGGCGGCACAGTTCATGCACACAGTTTAGGTGAACAACAAGGGGCAACATTTACCGTCAGGCTCCCCGTACAAACAGAACTGGAAAAAAGTTCGCTCATCAGTCCTCCCAGTTTACCAGATTTCGCAGCCCAGCCAAAAGAGCCACTCGGTAATATTCCATCGTTAGCAGGTGTGCGGGTTCTTTTTGTGGACGACGAACCAGATATGCTTAAGTTATTCACAACAATGCTCGAAAGCTATGGGATTGAAGTGACGACGAGTGCGTCTGCTAGTGAGGCTCTCTCAATATTAACGGCAAACCCTAATAAATATGATGTGCTTATCTCTGATATTGGAATGCCAGAGGTTGACGGCTACGAGCTAATTCGCCAAGTTAGGGCGCTTAGTCCTGAAGATGGGGGAAACATTAGAGCCGCTGCACTAACCGCCTATATCCGAGAGCAAGATAGCCAAATGGCGATCGCCGCAGGTTTTCAAATCCATATTCCTAAACCTGTTGAGTTAGATCAACTTTTAAGGGTCATTGCAAATTTAGCTGGTCGTTAGAAGCGGGTGGCTGAGGCTTCCTCGCCGTTTTCTATGAACAGTCTTGTTGGGGATAGGGTCTTCATCCTTAGTGCTGAACTGAAAGTTCATGACCCACTAAACTCCAGTATTGTATGCGGGAAAAATAATTTGCAAATTACATTCTTCAAAAAGAAGTTGACTTTTGTAAAAAAATATTAAAATACTTAATGGAAAAAATTCTGTACAACCTAATACTTAGGAGACACACAAATGCTTGCTCTGTCAGTGTTTCGTCAGCAGATCCGGGTTATTACTGGTGTAGCTGCTATTGCAGTATCGGTTATCTTCGCATCTCCCGCTCTTTCCGCTCCCACTGAAGACCTAGTAGGTGGCTCGACCTCTGTCTCCCTCAGTTCTGATTTCGTCAATGCTCTGGCGTCATTAAATGTCCAATCTGGTCTGGTGACTGGGTCTAAAATTCGTAATGGCGCGATAGCTTTCCCAATTTCTGGGGGCGCTGTAGATTTGGGTAGCACCAAATTGGAAGTCCTTCACAAGGGGGGGTTGACCTTAACAGCTGGTAGTACCCATGTAGCGTTAACTGATTTTGTCATTACTAATTTGAATGGCAATTTAGTGCTAACAGGCATTGTGATTAGTGATGGTAACTTGGTAGGACGCATTCCGCTGTTCAACCTGGGACTACCCGCTAATGCAATCTCAAATAGTAGTACTCGCCTGCAGGTGAGAAATGTAGAGTTGACCTTGACCGAAGATGCTGCTACTGCTCTAAACGGTGCATTTAGTATCTCTGCATTCAAGGCAGGCTTCCCAATCGGAACTGCGCAAGTTCATGCAGTAGTAGATCACCCTGAGTGAGGCTACTGAAAAATAAACTTGTCATCTCTAAGTTAGGCAATTCGTCCCTTAACGCCGACAATAAAACAAAAATAGCTATGCACAAATAGACACGGGACTTTGGATAGAAGCTTTAACTTTTTACACAATTTCACAGGGTGTAGGGATCCCACGACATCTGTTCGTGGGATTCAATAATGGTCGCAGTTGGCAAGACACCCAAGTATCTCAATTGCTTTGTTGCAGCTTCAAGGCAACTTTTAATATGGGAGGGAAGGAGTTAACGCAAAAATTTAATCAAACTTCCGCAAAAAAGCCTCTACAGTTTGGTTAAATGTTTCAGGCTCTGTTAAAAATGCCCAATGATTGCCAGGGACTTTGCATATTTGTAAATTTTTGAGATAGGTTTTGTAGGGTTTGATTTGCCAATCCTGGCGATTAACTCCTTTTTGCGGTTGTACAAACAGGGTGGGAGTATCAATCACATTTGTAAATCCGGGAACTTCCATAACTTCTGTGAAAATCCCATCACGGGCTGAAACGGTAAACTTACTACCCCAACTACCATCGGATTTTTGTTCAATACTTCCCGCAAATACTTGCTGCTGTAAATCGCTCCATCCCTGATATTGGTTTAACTGACGCGCTTTTTGTTCAGCCTCGTCGTAGCTAGCAAATGGCCCCATACCTTGAAGAAAAGGCAAGACACGGTACAACATTGGAAATGTAAATTTAAAAAAGCTAGGTATTTTCCAGATGAATATTGGATCTACCAGAACCATACTTTTTAAGCGCTGTGGATTCAGCCTAGCCCAAATCACCGCTAATTTGCCTGTCCAAGAGTGAGCCACAACATGAGTCGCTGACCATCCCAAATGATCCATCAGTGCTTCTAAGTCGGCGATCGCACTCTCAAACGTATAATCCTTGTCAGGCTTGCTAGTGTCACCATGACCGCGCATATCTGGCGCAATTATGTGGTAATCGGCTGCCAAATAATCTCCCAAACTAGACCAAACCAAAGCGTGATCGGCTAAACCATGTAACAGTAGTAATGCTTCTCGTCCTTGGTTCCACTCCAAATAAGAAAGTTGGATATCTGGCTTTGATAAGGTTTTACGTACAGGTACCATCTTTTAAATCAGTGAACAGTAAACAGTTATCAGTGATCAAGGCGCGTGGCGATCAAACTAAATTTGCCGAACTCAATACTGCTGATAACACATTTTACTATAATATTCAATCATTTTATTTTATCCATATAATCAATAAGTATGTTTGATTCTATCGAACTTGCTAGTTAGAGTGAAACTATAAGAAAACTAAGTTTTGAGATAGAAAGAGGTGTATAATGTCAACTTTTAATAAGGTAGATAAAAACGATTTGCTATACCAACGCTATCAATATCAAGGTCAGTTCAAACCACAAAACCTTGTATTCAATGCAAACCTTCAGGAATTTGCCCAACGCGTCGGCTATATCACCAATCTAGAAACTAGGGGTAAATTTTCTCCCCAAGAAGCTTACCAGCAACTAGAGGCTTTGTGGGAGCAGTTAAGAAGCAGCTACGAAGCACTAGGGATTAAGGAAGACGTAACAAATGAGCTTTAACATTTCTATAACTAAAAGAAGAATTCAGTAATCGAGTGATTCAGATAAGATTACGATTACGAAGCTCTTTGTAAAAAAACATGACAAAGAAAAATGTAGTTCTGCTATCGATGCTGGTTTTTGTGCCAATTTCAGCGATCGCGCAATCGCTGCATTTAAATTCTTTAGTCGTTTTTATCACGTCCGGTTTAGCAATTGTTCCATTAGCTGCATTAATAGCTAACTCTACGGAAGCGATCGCAGGTGTGATTGGTCCAGCTTTAGGAGGACTACTGAACGCTACATTCGGCAATGCTACTGAAATGATTGTCGCAATTGTTGCCCTTCGTGCTGGATTGGTTGATGTTGTTAAAGCCAGCTTAACAGGCTCAATAATTGCAAACTTGCTCCTTGCCTTGGGGCTTGCTATTTTACTAGGTGGGTTACGTTTTAGTGAACAAAGGTTTCCGTCAACGGTAGCTCGTCTTAATGCTTCTTCTCTAACCTTAGCAGTCATTGTTCTTATAACACCTACTGCAATACAATTAACTTCCAAAGGCTTAGAAATCTCTACTATTAATAACTTTTCCTACGCAGCATCATTACTATTACTTACATTCTATTTTTTAATGTTAGTGTTCTCAATGAGAACTCATAAACACCTGTATTTACCGCAAGAGGATACCGAGGACAGTACTACTCATACACATACAGAACCAACTAATTTATGGCTACAAATTGGTGTACTGCTAACTTGTACAGTCGTCCTTGTATTTGTATCCGAGATTCTTGTTGACAGTCTAGAAAAAACTATTTCTACTCTAGGTTTAACTAGCCTGTTTACAGGTGTAATTCTCGTTCCTATTTTTGGAGGTATTGTTGAGTTTATAACTTGTGTCAGTTTCGCAATGAAGAACAAGATGGAGTTGGCTGTTGCTGTAGCTATAGGATCTAGTTTACAAATAGCACTGTTTGTAGCCCCCATTCTAGTTCTAGTTGGTTGGTCAATAGGTCAACCAATGAATTTGCTTTTCAATTTTTTTGAAATCATCGCGGTTACAATGGCTGTAGTAAGTACCAACTCAATTAGCAACGATGGAAGTTCCAACTGGTTAGAAGGAGTTTTGTTACTTATCACCTACGCTGTTTTAGCAACAGCATTTTTCTTCCACCCTTAGTACAAATTTTCCGTTTTGTTTGTAGTAGCGCTGTCTTCGCACTAAAGTGCAACTACGAACCAAAGATTTCATCACAAACTTATACAATCCTGTGCTGAGTCGATTTAGCAAAAATTCGTTACATTGATGTAATACCATTTTTATATGAAGACGCATAAGAATCCCCACCGCCTTCTTTCCCTCCCCTTTCCAAGGAGAGGTTAGGAGGGGTAAAAATAATGTGCAGCTTCACAGAAAATTGATGTAAAGACTAGTTGCGCTTTATATTCTAACCTTCCTACAATATTATGTAGTGCAAAAATTTGAAATTCCTTATCTACTTCAACGTATGAATTTACCTGAAGGAATTTTGCAGCGCTTTCAGCAGGCGCAAGATTTTGTCAACGTCAAAGCTAACTCTCTAGCTGAATCCGTTCAGCAAGTTAAAGAGTCTTTACAAGAAACAGCATCTCAAGCAACGGATCAGGCTATCAATACAGTTACGACGACTCTAGGAAATGCAAAAACTTCTGTAGAAGAAACTTTTCAAACAGCAGGACAAATTCAAAACAATACTTCAACAGCTATTCAAACAGTAATTACGTCTTCTGTAAATGATTGGTTTACAGAACATCCTGCTATTTTTCAAATTGTCAAAATTCTCGGTTGGGCTGTTAATCACCCAATTATCAGTTTTATAATACTGATTTTCGCTTTAGCTATATTGTGGAACATTATTAAACTCATTGGGCGTCTAATAGAGTTAGCAAGTTTATCGATATTACGAGTTCCTTTAAGAATAATTCAAAATCTTATTAAATTTATCTTTTTTTCGTTTACAACCATCGGCGGATTAGCAATTAAAAAATTTCTTTTTAAGAAAAAAGCAGACAATATTGTAGCTTTACAAGCCACAAACTCTCCACCAGTTATTCAAGATAAGCAGCAACGAATAGCAGAAATTACTCAAAAGCTAGATGCAATTCAAAGAGAACAAAATCTACTTTTGCAAGAAGTTGCAGAACTGATGGCTATGGACAAAACTGATGCTTAGCAAATCTTAATTTTTGTTCTGCACCAAGCTTTTTATACTAGAGGCTGTTTCTTCTGGTTGTCCAGAGAGAGGAAAAACTAGAATACCCTTGATTTCGCGATTATCTACTAATTCTTTTAACCGATTCAATTGCTTATCGGTAATGGCAATTCCAGCATAATTTTTAGCGTAATTTAATTCTTCTTTGAAATTAGCATCATTATAATCTTGAATGAAAACTCGATCAACTTTCCATTTTTGCCAATCGGCTGCAAAATATCGTTTAGCCCAATAAGGGTTATGATGACAAATATCAAAACTAACTGAAGGGTTAGCTTGTTTCATCGCCGTTATCATTTGCTGTATAAAAGTAGTTAATTTAGCCGTGCGATCGACTTTTCCTGGTAATTCAGCGTAGTAACCTAGATAATCATCCCATTGAACTGCATCAATCTTAGGATACTTCTGAACAAACTCTACTAAGACATTTCTAAATAAATTAGCAACCTCTGGAACCTCTACATCAAGAACATAATGATCGATTCCGGCATAGGTTTTATCAACTCCAGGAACAATCCACTGGCGAGAAACTGCTAAATCATAAATCGGACTATTTTTATCTATTTTAATACCTTTCTCAAAATAAGCGTGGACTTGCATACCCTGTTTATGAGCCTCGTCAATTAACCAATCTAACCATTGATCTTGAAACTCGTTTGGACAACTTTTATATCCTAGAGTTTGCTGCATAACTTGGCTATTATACATTGTACAACCATTACCCCAAACCCCGTGAATAATTGTATTAATTCCTTGAGAGTGATAGTAACGAACTCTTTCACGGATCGTTTGTTCATCTGCATTATTTGTGATTTGGTAACGACTTAAATAAATTCCTCTAATTGCTTTTTTCTCCCAAGCAGTTGGAGCTATTGGTATTTTTCGAGGCGTTATTGTTTTGGCTGAAGCTTGCTCATTTTTGGAAGGGAGATTTACAGAGGGAGATGAAGTGGGAATTGAAAATTTAGCTGGAGTAGAATTAACAACGGGAGTGGCTATTTTTGGAATCTTAGAGAAAAGCTGACTAGTGTCTATATTCACTTTGTGGGTGAACCACCAATAACCGCCTCCGAGGATAAGTATTATTACAGATATCGGAATATTTGCACATCCCCATCCGGTTGACTTTTTCTTTTGACGTGACATAGGTAATAGTTGGTTAGAATTCAGAATTCAGAATTCAGGATTCAGAATTCAGTTATCAGTGTTCGAGTGATAACTGATAACTGCTCACTGATAACTGATAATGTGGGTGGCTTATTCTGAACGCCAGATGCTTTATGCCGGGAAACTAAGCGTCGAGCACTGGCTCCTCCTGACTCCTGACTCCTGACTCCTGTATTCTGAATACTGTTTATAATATATTTCTACAAGCCTCTAATTGCCAATTCCTGAAATCCTCTTAAAATAGGTTTCCAATAGACGGCAGTAAGGGGAGGATTCCATACCTTCACGAATAATCTCCGGAGATTTGGCAAGATACAGTCCTTTTTCGTGGTCCATCTAATTCAAAAAATAACACAGATTGATAAGTTCCTAAACCTAGCTTTCCCTCGACGATAGGAATAACCTCACTTGTACTTAGTATCATTGCCATTAAGTGAGAGTGAGCATTCATCGGTTCATCTGGAGGTACAATTCTTAAATGCAGGTCGTTATGCAAATAGCTGGCTGATTCTGGTGCTAATTTCCGCAAAAATACTTTCACATCTTCTAACAATCTTTCTTCATTTTCGTTAATAGCTAATGCTGTTGTTGTATGTCGAGAAAATACTAAAACTTGACCGTTTTTGATTGCAGTAGAATCAATTAAATCTTGAATCTGTGGTGTAATATTATATATATTAATACTTTCGCTTGTTTGTATTTCAATAAATTTATTAATAATTGGCATGTATTTTTAGATTTTATGCATGTGCAGTGCAGCTTCTTAGCTTAGCAGAATGACTGCTAGGGGGCTAAGATAGCCTTGGATATAATTATTGCTCAATCTCTTTGATTTTGGCCAGTGCATTTATTTGCCCAATCTTCTTGCTTTCATTGATAAAACGAGGAATCTCTCTGATTGGTACTGGCGTAAAGGTAGGGCTAGTTTCAACTTCTGAGTATTTTCCACCTGAAAGTTTATATACCCCTATTACATTACCGTTAAACCGCCAGAATTCTGGAACTCCCATTGTTGCATAAAGGCTTAGCTTGTCTATTTTAGATCTTGAATACTCAACCTCTATCACAAGATCGGGCGGTGGATCGAACGCTAAATCAATATTTTCTTTGTTTCGCACTAACAATTCGTTCTGGATGTAGTAACTACTGTCTGGTTCTGCACCCCGTTCTAAATCATCCCGTGTGAGAGTCAAAGAACCAGCACTTTTAACTTCTAAACCAAACTCCTCACACAGCACAAGCACAAAACCTTCAATCAAACGATTAGAGTTTTCATGTGGCATTAACGGACTTATGATTTCTACTATTCCATTATCATAGGCAAGTCGAGAGTTACGCTCACTTCCTGTCTCAGCCAACATGATTTTAAATGTCTGCCAACTGACTTGAAGTGCAACCCTAGTTTCTGCAAGGGGTGCTGTTGTAACCATAGTTGATTCTCCCTGATTCCAGTTATTGATCAGCGTCAAGTAATATCGATTGTAACCCCCTCACCAATCGCTCAATACCTTCTGTTGCTGTCTGTTGTTGCAGTGCACCATAGGCAACACGTAGATAACATCCATCATTCATACCAAAGGTTGTACCTGGAATCACTGCAACTTGATGCTCTTGAATGAGTTTAGTGACTAACTCAAAGGCATCTATATTAGTATGAACTTTGAGGAAAAAATAAAAAGCGCCATCGACGGGTGTGATGGTACATAACCCTTGCAGGCGGTTCAGAGAATTTAGTACACAGGTACGGACTTGCGCGATCGCACTAATATTTGTTTTTAAATAATCTTCTTTTGCCTGCAATGCTCCTAAAGCTGCATACTGTGAAACCACAGGCGGACAAATCAAAATTGTATCTTGAACTTTTTTTACAGCAACAAGCAGGTGTTTGGGAATCACCATATAACCGATCCGCCAGCTAGCAAAACCATAAGCTTTGGAAAGGCTAAACAGGGAGATAGTATGCTGATGACTGTCAGGAAATGAACCAGGAGAAACGTGCTTAACCCCGTTATAGGTAAAGTATTCATAGGCTTCATCGCTGATGTGGTAGATACCATGATCGCGACAAATTTTATTAACTTTTCGTAATATCTCCTCTGAATAAACAACTCCTGTGGGATTATTGGGGGAAATCGTCACAAGAGCCCTTGTTTTTGGGGTAATGGCGGATGCGATCGCCTCTGGATCTAGCTGGTAATTTTCATCTGTTCTTACCAGTACAGGAAAACAACCCGCCATTGTAATCGCCATTTCATGGTTGAAATAGTAGGGCGTATTGAGAATAATTTCATCTCCTGGTGAGGTGATAGCAAGAATGGCATTCATAAAAGCCATATTACTGCCTGCTGTTACGACGATACAGGTTTCATTATTGATTGCTATCCCGTTAAAAATCTGCAATTTTTCAGTCAGCGCCACTAATAAAGGAGGAATTCCCTCTACAGGTTTGTACAGGTTATTTGCTGGTTCAGCAAGAAACTTGGGTAAAATCTCTATTGCTTCAGGTGGTGGAGGGTAAGAGACAACACCTTGTCCTAGAGAAATGGTTCCAGGATGGTTTTTTATTAATTCGCCTACAACCGGTATGATCGGTGACTGCACCGCCTGCATACGAGAAATGAAAGAATTCATGCGATCGCCACTTCTAATGAGTTGTTCTGTGGAGAAGTTATTCTGTAATATTCAGATTGGCTTCCTTTGCAGGCATAAGCATAACACCTCGAGAGAAGCTCTACAACGAGAAAGAAAACTGACCATTTTTTGAATTCAAAATTCAAAGTGCAAAATTCGCTCATTGAAGAAATAATTTTGAATTAATAAATTAAGAATACAAGCCCCTAGCTTTAGACATGGGTTTAACATTTTGAATTTTGAATTGTTTTGACTCTAGCTAAAGAAGTAAAGCAGGAAAGAAAAAACTCAGAAAATCATGTTATCTTAGTGTCTCAAGTTTTGAGATATCAAAGAACAATTCAAGACTTATTTGTAGATAAAATAAATGAGATTTTCCATAAAATCGTTACAAAATTGACTGAACAAAAAATATCGGAAGAATCTTTTCAGACTTTTGAAGAATTCTATAAAAATGCAAAAGAATCGATTGATCGTAGAACAAGCTACACTTAATAAAAATTAAAATAATAGTGGAAGCCTATAAATTCATTGATCTTATCTATGGGATCAATTTGTTTGCACATAGTCAGTTACAGTCAAAAACTGATAAAATAGCAAGGTGGGTAGTAAACACCACGTCAAAGATATCTGTAACACTAGTGGGATGGACTGAACTTTGAAAAATGGCTCTCAACTTTCGTTTTGCTATAGCTAGCGACTTACACATTGCGCTTCCACACACAATTTGGAACCATCCCAATCGTTATCATCTTGTGGAAGTTAGTATTCCAGCGTTTGAAAGTGTACTAGAAACATTAACGCAACTTGATTTAGATTTTCTATTGCTTCCAGGAGACTTAACCCAGCACGGTGAACCAGAGAATCACGCTTGGTTACAAGAACGTCTATCGAAACTACCTTTCCCTGTTTATGTTGTTCCTGGTAATCATGATGTCCCTGTTTTAAGGGCGGATCAACAATCAATTGGGTTCCTGGATTTCCCATACCACTATCGTAAATTTGGTTATGAAAATCCAGATAAACTTTACTACACTTGTGAGTTACTACCTGGAGTCAGGCTGATTGGTTTAAATTCTAACTGTTTTAATGACCAAGGACAGCAGGTAGGGCGTGTAGATTCTGAACAAATCAGGTGGCTAGAACAAGTGCTAGCAGCATCTGGTGATGAATTGGTATTGGTGATGGTGCACCACAACATTATCGAACATTTGCCTAATCAATCGCGCCACCCGTTAGCCAAGCGTTATATGTTGGAAAATGCAACAGAGCTATTGCAGGTGTTAAGACGATATGGAGTGAAGCTTATTTTTTCAGGACACTTGCATATTCAGGATGTTGCTTACTCTCAAGGAGTATACGATATAACGACAGGTTCTTTAGTGAGTTATCCACATCCTTATCGTCTACTAGAGTTCCGTCAAGATCATCACGGTAGAGAATGGTTGGAAATTTTGTCTTATAGAGTAGACTCAGTACCCAATTTTCCTAACCTACAGAAAACCTCACGCCAATGGACGCGGGATCACAGCTTTCCTTTTTTAGTTAAGATGCTGACTGTACCGCCGTTAAACCTATCTTTTGAAGACGCTCAAAAAATCGCTCCCTGTCTAGAGGATCTGTGGGCAAACATTGCTGATGGGGATACGCTCTTCGATTTTACCAAGTTTACCGATTTTCCCCAAGAAGTGCGTTGCTATTTTGAACAATATGGAGCGATCGCTCCTTGTGGCACTCCTTCTCTGATAGATAATAACACAACGTTACTACTTCAATGAAGTTTTAATCCTGCCCTGAAAGGGAGCGGCAAATTCCAAATACAGAGGTGTAATTGTGTAGAAAAGTGCTACCACCTACAGGACCAATTTCCCCATTACAGAATAAACCTGTCAAGGGTATATTATCCAGGTAGCGTCTAAATAGCTGAGAATCGACATTCGGTTTTCCGTACAGCCCTTCACCTCGCCCTACACAGGAAAACATCAACGCGCCAAAGGCAGACGAGCCAGATACCTGTTGTTTTTTATACCTTTGCAACATCAATTCCAAATCATCAACAGAGGCTTGAGCATCACGTAAGTGGAATTGTAGGCGTTGTCCAGGACGTACGTAGTCAGTAATAGCAATTGCGCCTGCAGATGGATCTACACCTAATATGCTACGAATTAAAAAGTCTCCTTGGTGTAAATCTTGCTTAAATTCATCCATCGCCAAACCGACAGACAAAGAGTTTTGTGCAAGCATCCGTTCTTTTTCGCTAAGGCTCGCGATCAAATCTCTTAAGACAATTAATGGTACCTCGTCGTCCAGTTCCAAGATAATATTGCGATCGCCCTTTGTCACTTGACGCGGCTTGCCAATTGGTCGACATCCTTGTGCCACTATTGTTTCTAAAACAATATTGCCACTTAAAGCCACACCAATAGTTCCCTCTCGATACAAGTTCTGGTTGTAGAATAAGGCGGCGCGACCACCCATACTACCAGCGATCGCTTGTCCTCCCACTGTCACCGATCCAGGATAAGCAAAATCCAGTCCTTGTAACAAATCAGTGATCCCAGAAGATAAAGTACCAGACAGCAAAACGAATTTAGGTGTGGGTGATGGTGGTACACCGAGCAAATTAATCCAAGAATCTGGCGAACTATCCAAGTCTGGTAGTTCTTCTGCGACCACATGAAACGGTGTAACATTTACCTCGGGCAGACGTGCCAAAGTCAGACCAAGAGCTGGTTCTGCTTCCAGTTCTTGAGTGTCTCCCCACTGACTTGTACCGATAACGCCACCGCCACTACAGCCTATTAATACAGGTACTGAAAGCTGCTCGTTAAGTAACGGCAAAAGGCGAGAGTACTCGCTTGTAAAAGCCGAGGAAATAAATACTAGCCCTAGATCTGCTGGTCCTGCTAACAATGACGTAGCTTGTTTGACGGCATCTGTAACAGCTGCTTCTAAGGAAGGACGGTTAGTCAGGGCGTTTGCCCACTCCATTTGGTCTGCCATGAGTTTTAGACTGATACTTTTAATTCAGACAACTTATGACATCAAAGATATCTTCTGACAGTCTGAATATAACATCATCTCCAGATGCACTTAAGGGTGAAGGCGGTATTCCGCATTGCCTTGAGAAAACTCTTAAGGCCGATTGTCTAGATCCGAAAATCTGTGTACTTATCCCCGATTTTGATATTTGGCTATTATAGCATGACACATCGGGGATAGGGCAATGGGGCATGGGGCATGGGGCATGGGGCATTGGGGTTAAGTATTGTAAATTTTTATAAAGAATATAGACAAGTATTCCCATAAATAGACAAATATGGCTAAATTGAGAATATGAAATTATCACAGTACGCCGAACACATTGGAGTAAGTTACAAAAAAAAGGGAACGGGGAACTCTTAACAGGGAACAGGGAAAGAAAAAAAACGTGACTTTGTGGGTTTAAAGCCCACTTGCAAATAAAGATGTATTTCGAGACGCGCAGCGCTCTTAAATACGGCGTCCTTGTTTCAATCCCACGGCGCGCATCCGTGGGTACACTGTTAAGAGTTCCCTGTTAAGAGTTCCCTCTGAAAAAACTGCTTGGCGTTGGTGGAAAGCCGGTAAACTACCTCATCCTGCTAAACAATCACCGTCAGGCACAGTATTAGTTGACTTTACACCACAAAATGAATCTCAAAAAAAGGACTCTATAAAGGTTG